>Ga0074195_1000067_pt1 | contig 256879 bp, 259 predicted proteins | sample EPASupsiteHSE623_FD_64525 | JGI IMG/M metagenome (GOLD analysis project Ga0074195, IMG submission 64525) | Bioremediated contaminated groundwater from EPA Superfund site, New Mexico - Sample HSE6-23 | ecosystem: Environmental > Aquatic > Deep subsurface > Groundwater > Contaminated ...
TAGACATACGGCGAATACTGCAAGTACCACGGCTCATTTGCCAGTGTCATCTCGACGATACGGTGGTTGTGGCGCGCAGGATGGTTGATATTACCGCTATAGCCTGCATTTTCCACACATAGTAGACATTTCGGATACACAGAAGGCTTCGCGTTTTTTTGAAGCGCAATCTCCTTCGGATCTTTCTCGGGCTTTGAGCAATTAATGGTGATGTCCAGTTCCCCATATTCCGATGGACTTTTCCATGAAATATTCTTACTGACGCGGTCCATACGGATGTACGTAGACGCATTCGATAGGTCATAAAAATACTGTGATGCAAACTGGGGTGACGCTTGATGATACGCCCAGAAATTCCGATTGACCTCAGAATTTCTCGGCATGATCAGCGACATGAGCTCAGCCTGAAACATCTCGATTTCATAACCGTAATCCAGGGGTGTCCCAAGCGATTTCGCAAGCGCTGTCATCTCATCTAGCAAACGATAAATATCCGCCACCTGATTCGTGTCGGCTTTAACCGTCAACAGGTCACATTCAATATTCAGTTTGCGCCATAATTGATTTCGGGTTACTTCCACATCGAGTTCATCCATTAACTGATGCTCAAGTCCATATCCGATCAACTGTTCCACACACTCAAATAGTCTACTCGACACGCGCCGTTCCTCCTGAAATTTGTGCGATATAAATAGAAGCTTGGAGCCCCGTCTTTTCCTGATAAAGCTTCGCCATTACCGCTTTATATTCATCCACATGCGCTTCATGAACGAGCGCGATGGCACATCCACCGAATCCAGCGCCTGTCATGCGTGCGCCGATAACACCTCTCTGGCCACGACTGATCTCCACCACCGTGTCGAGTTCAAAGCAGCTGACCTCAAACTGATGCTTTAACGATTCGTGCGAGCTGTACATGCATTCACCAAATGCGATCAGGTCTCCAGCGGACAAAGCACGCTTGCTCTGAAGGGTACGGTCATTTTCAGTAATAGCGTGATAAGCCCTTTTATAGACATTGTCCGGCATTACTTCAGTGAAGCCTAAAAAGGCCGATGGTGTAAGGTCGCACAAGGTGTTATATTGATGCCCACCATCCGCTTCGTTAATCATCTCTAATGCCACTTCACATTCTTTTCTTCTTTGGTTATATGCCGAGTCCACCAGTCCTCGTTTTTTATTCGTGTTGACGATAACGATGCGATATTTCCCTAAGGTTGCCGGCACATGCTCGTAATCCAAGGTGTCACAATTAAGCAGCACCGCATGCTCTGCCATGCCGTTGGCGATGGAAAACTGATCCATGATTCCGCAATTGACCCCATTAAATTGGTTTTCAGATTTTTGACAGAGTAAGGCGATTTTCTCAGGAGCGATACCAAACGCTTCATACTGGTTCAAAATCGTCGCCGTGAGCACTTCGATTGAAGCGGATGAAGATAGGCCTGCGCCGTTTGGAAGGTCGCCATAAAACAACATATCAAACCCTCTCGTAATGGCGAAACCTTCATTCTGCAGGGTATGAAAAACCCCCATGGGATAATTGGCCCAGTCCATCTTCGCATCATAAGCAATCTGATCCAGTGAAAACTCTAAAACACCCATTTCTTCGAAATTGAGCGACATCAAACGCACTTTTCGATCATTTCTCTGCGCAACAATGCCATAGGTTCCCAGATTTATGGCAACCGGTAAAACCATTCCACCATTATAGTCGATGTGTTCACCGATGAGGTTCACACGTCCCGGCGAAAAAAACACCTGTATTTGTTCTGTCTCCGTTCCAAAATGTTCAGCAAATTTACTTTTTAAATGTTCAGTCGTCATAAGCCCTCCTACAGCCCTACAAAGCCGTTAGGATGCTTACTGTGCCAGTTCCAAGCATCTTTGACTATCGTCTCTACATCATTATATTTTGGTTTCCAACCAAGAAGGCGCTCCGCCTTCTCAGAGGAAGCAATTAAAGTCGATGGATCTCCTGCACGTCTAGCCGCAATAACTGCCGGAATCTCATGGCCGGTTACTTTACGCGCCACATCGATGATTTCCTTAACAGAGAAGCCATCTCCACTGCCCAGATTAAAGATCTCACTGCCATGACCTTGACGCAAATAATCAAGGGCACGCATGTGGGCATCGATGAGGTCGGTAACATGAATGTAATCCCTAATACACGTTCCATCTTTGGTCGGGTAATCATCGCCAAAAATCGTGATTTCCTTACGCTTACCTAGTGGTACCTGAAGCACCAGTGGAATCAAATGCGTCTCGACACCATGCGCTTCGCCGATATCACCCGATTGGTCTGCTCCGGCCACGTTAAAATATCTAAGCGACACAAATCGGATTCCGTGCGCCAAATCCGCCCATTTGAACATTTTTTCCATCATGAGCTTCGACTCGCCATATGGGCTAGTCGGAAGGGTTTCGCTTTCCTCTAAGATAGGCACCTGCTTAGGCTCTCCATAAACAGCCGCTGTTGAAGAAAAGACGATTCTTTTCACGCCATACTTTTCCATGAGCTTTAAGACGTTAACCGCACCCGCAACATTGTTTTCAAAATACTTGATCGGCAAACTAACCGATTCGCCTACCAAAGAGTTCGCACTAAAATGGATGATCGATTCAACTTCGTTTTCTGAAAACACACTTTCGAAGGCATTTAAATCTCTTAAATCAACATTATAAAACTTCGCGCGTGTGTCAACTGCAGCCAGATGACCTGTTTCGAGATTATCTACGACGCCTACCGTCTCACCCGCATCCAGTAACATTTTCACCGCATGGCTACCGATATAACCTGCACCACCTAAAACCAATATCATATGAGTTCTCCTCGTCATAAGAATTAGTGGACCATCATGTTTGCGCACATGTAATCCATCTGCTTATCCATTTTTTCTTAAGACTATCATACCATATTAGTTAACAAAATCAATTATTTTAACTTGAATTTACTAAATTTTTACTTGATTCAGTGTAGTTTTTCCACCAAGTACTTCCAATACTTCTTCGGCATCATCTGTCTGTGAAGCTTCGGGTTCTTTCTGGCGTCGATGGCAATATGCTCAAAGTAGCCCTGCCACATCTTTTGATAGTCGTGCTCCCTGGCCGATAAACTCATGGTATCCAGAGGATCCAGCTCACCAAAATGAACTTCATGCCCATTATAGAATGCCGCCTTTCGACGTTTAATATCGTGAATCACCCATACCTGGTCATTCAATCGCTCTGTAAAGTGGGGTACCATAAGCCCAAGCAGATCATAGGTTGGATCGAACGGAGCATAATACACGCCCTTTTCAAGCTCCATAAACCTTAAAAGGCCAAGCATGCGATGGGATTCACGCGCAACGGCATTGAAGCATTTGTAAAGCGCCAGAATATCTGGATCCGATAAGTTCTCAAACGCCATTCCACCTAGCTTATACGCGCGTTTGAGGCACTTAAACAGAATCGTACCAAAGGCTTCATCCTCCGACAAATAGGCATAACCTATCCGTCTAAACGCTTCTTGTCCAAAGGTCTCGATTATGGAGCTGGCAACCTTACCGGCTTCTTCAACTTGCGTTTCGACTAAGACAACCTCGTCAAAAATTCCGTACTGATATCGGTCCTTGTGCATCAAGCGCGCGGCATCAACAGGGCATTTTTGATGAAACATCACATAAATCCCCGATAGAACCCCTTCAAAGGTTCCATCATACAGATAAACCATCATTCGCACCTCCACCACTAAACTGTCCTGGATAAAGCTCAAACATAGACATCTGGGAAGTTTGGGACTTTGGCGCATCGATGAGCTGCTGCTTTAGCTTCATCGGTTCTAAATCGATGCCCCCAAACACCTGACCACTGCAGGTGATAAAATACTTCGCTCGCTTCATTACCACGCCCATCTTTATAAGCGAATCAAAATTAAGCGGTCCAAACCGTCTCGATGCCATGATACGCCGTGCGGTAATATTTCCGATTCCTGGTATACGAAGGAGCGCTTCAAAAGGCACTCGATTGATTTCCATGGGGAAAAGATGCATATTCCTCAGCGCCCACTGGCACTTGGGGTCGACCTCCATGTCCAGATTCGGCTCCTCACGCGTGAGAATCTCATCAGCTTTAAACCCATAAAACCTAAGAAGCCAATCCGCCTGATAGATTCGATGTTCACGCCTAAGCAGGTTGAGTTGATTCGGTGTGGCAATCTCCGTCTTCCCCACCGGAACATATGCCGAATAATAAACACGCTTGAGCGCCATACGGTTATATAGTGCTTCTGAAATTTTTATGATCTTCAAATCCACTTCCTGAGTTGCGCCTACGATCAGCTGAGTGCTTTGACCTGCAGGAACAAACGATGGCGTGTTCTGAAACCTTTTGGATAGCGCTTTATATTCTGCAATCTGTTCCTTTATATAACCCATAGGCGCGATCATTTCCGAACGGCTCTTTTCAGGAGCAAGAAGCCTTAAACTCTGCGTCGTCGGAAGCTCGATGTTGATACTCATGCGGTCGACATATCTCCCAGCTTTGTCAATCAACCGCTGGTCAGCACCCGGTATGCCCTTGAGATGAATGTAGCCATTGAACCGCTCGACTTCACGCAGCTTCTTTACCACATCCACCAGTAGTTCCATGGTATGGTTCGGATTTTTCACCACGCCCGAGCTCAAAAACAACCCCTCGATGTAATTCCTTCTATAGAAGTTGATGGTTATGGCCACCACCTCATCCGGTGTAAACTCCGCTCTAGGCATATCTCCATTTGAAGCGCGATTCACACAATAAGCGCAATCATAGATGCATTTATTCGTAAACAGGATCTTTAAAAGCGAGATGCAGCGACCATCCTCAGAAAAGCTGTGACAGATCCCCGGTGGTGCCGCATTCCCCAGCATCCCCTTCACCGCTTTACGATCGCTGCCACTAGACGAACAAGAAACATCATATTTTGCAGCGTCTGCCAGTATCGTCAATTTGTCCAGCGCATCCATAAGCTACCTCCAAATAGAACATGTGTTCTGTTTTTATTATACTGCGGATGGCTTTAATAATCAAGGTTTTAAAGTGATTCATGATGTGTCATTTAGAGATTTCGCTCACACTCCATCATTACGCTTCGGTCATTCGGATGCATCCCGTTTGCGAACGCTCGATGCAAGAGCATTAGCAGTGTACTTTATGCTGATTCACCTTTTGACTCCTTCATTCCGCTTTAGTCATTCAGATGCATCCCGTTTACGAACGCTCGATGCGAAAATGAAACTCGCTTCGCTCAAACAGTCATTTTCGCTGTATCGAGCTATCTTCGAACGGCATGTGCATCCTCATGAAACCGCTTCATTCTGGAGCAAAAGGTAAATCAACAACAAAATCACACCACATCATATTCTAGTAATGAAAGGCAAACCATGAAATATCAAAAACGTATAAGAATAATTAATCAAAATAAATCTACTTATATTCACATTCAATCATCTCGAGAATTAAACACAGGGAATCTCATTTCTGTAAGTAACACTCGCTTATTTTGAATTGTTATTCGAAACAAAAAAGAGCACTCGACCAACTAGTTGACTAGCGAAGCAGTGCCTCTTTTGATCATTTTCATTTTGAATTCACAATCTTCAAATTCTTATTACTTATTTATAGCAACATGCTTAATGCTTATCAGTTTTAATTCTTGTGATGCGACTTTGATTTTTAGATTTCTTTTCACAACCCGCGAGAAGCGATTTCATGAGGATGCCCATGCCGCTCGATGAAGTGAGACATAGCGAATATGACTGTTTGAGCGAAGCGAGTTTCATATTCGCGTTGAACGAGTCGTAAGCGGTATGCATCCGAATGACCAAGCGACGAGTGGCGTGTGAAGGGGAATCTGATATCAATCCACTCTCATGTGCTCTTTATAAAACGAATCTATTTCGTCCATGGCAAGAGAAGCTTCTTTGAAAAGCGGTGAAAGCAATGGGAAACAATGAAACATCCCTTCCCACACATGTAGGGTTACCTTTACACCTGACTCCTCAGCTTTTTTCGCTAAATTTTGCGAGTCGCTAAGTAAGGTTTCATGGTCTCCGACCTGAATCATGACAGGAGGTAAGCCTGTCAAATCAGCAAATACCGGCGACATAAAGGGGTTCGTTGGATCACCATCGCCCACATAATATCCCAGCCAGGTTTCAGTCGAGCCTCTCGGTGTACAGGGATCCTGTTTTAATCTCGATTTATGGGATTCTCCAGAAATCGTCATGTCCACACATGGCGAAATGGCGACCACTGCTTTTGGAAGTTTCACCCCTAGTGCTTTAAGCTTTAGTAAGCAACTAAACTGAAGCCCTGCACCTGCTGAGTCACCTGCAAAGAATATTCGTTCCGAACGATACCCTTCCTCCAGTAACCACTGATAGATCGCAACTGAATCCTCCATAGCTGCTGGAAAGGGGTGCTCAGGTGCAAGGCGATAATCAAACACAAGCGTCTTAATGCCCACTTTTTTTACGAACTTTGAGACAAGGTTGCGATGTGCTTCAGCATTACCAGATACGAAGCCACCACCATGGAAATATAAAATGACCCAATCATCCAAACATTCTTTAGTTTCAAGCCATTCTGCGTAAAAATGCTTAAAGGACGCTGGCGTTATGACGACGTCATCGGCTATTCGAGACATTCTCTTTGCTGATTGCTGCATACTTTCTCTCAATTCCAATAGTGAGGATTCCTTTGTTATGATCTCCTGCTTCAGCTTTCCCTTTAACAGGTGCCTATTTCGCAGCACAAAGGAGAAAAATTTTCCTTTAAAACTGACCATATTTTTCACTCCTTAATAAATAGCCTATACAGGGTTTCAGGTTTGGGGGACACATAATAGTTTAGCGATGTTGATTTTAAAAGCGACAACCCGTTTAGCGTCACCCAAAACAAAACTGAAAGCTCCTTTGGATCACCCTCATGGATAGTACCTTCCAACTGGCCTTCTTTAATGATTTTTTCGATTTCCAAATATGGGATTTCCCTTAACCGATTGATTTCAGTTTTATCATGCTCAGGTAACGTGTCTAAAAAGACACTTTGAAGTATAAGATGAGAGGTTTGACTGAAATGCGATTTATTTTCGATAATCTCTATAAGGCCTTTAATTCCAAACTTTATCTTCTCTGCTGCAGTTAGCGGCATCTCCTTTAAAACCATGACAGACTCGATGATCTTGTTAAGCGATTCGACCATGATCTCGATAAAGATGGCTTCTTTAGATGAATAGTAATGATAAATGAGACCTTGAGACATGCCCACAGCCTTAGCTATATCTTGAATCTTTGTCGATGCAACCCCTTTAGAGGCGAACAGTATCAAAGCTGCTTGCTTTATCGATTTCAAACGCGCCTCGCGCATTTCTTCATTCTTTGCTGATCCTCTAGCCATAATGAACCTCATCATTTAAATTTCTTTTGACTGAACTTTCATTCAATAAAAAAACAGTTTAGCTTATTTAAAATTTACTGTCAATAGCCCACTCGTTCATGACAAACAAAAAGAGCCGTCCATGTGGACAGCTCTTTCATTGGTTTTGAATAAAGTTTTTATTTCCCTTCAGATCCCGCGAGCAGCGATTTCATGAGGATGCCCATGCCGTTCGGTGAAGTGTGACATACGAAAATGACTGTCTGAGCGTAAGGCGAGAGACCGAAGGTGAATCTAAGATATCGCAACTAATAATAGAAGTAATCGCCTTCGATCAACTTATAGAATCGGTCAGCCTTGCTGGCCCATGGAATGTAGTTGAAGAAGAGACAATCCTTTGCTACCTTTACACCCATAAGGGCGCGTGTGGCGGCGATGATGCTGTTTTCAGACGGCTCGAGTGTCGTAAAGCGGCTGGTGTACACGGGCGGGAATTGGCCACGTTGATAGATTACATCGTACACCGTATTCGGAAATCTCGGACTGGCCACACGGTTAAGCACCACGTTTGCAACTGCCGTCTTCTTATTTACCGAACCACCTCTGGCTTCGATTTCCACGATTTTGGAAAGCCAATATAAATCTTCAGGCGTATAGTTCAGCGGCCTGATCGTGGCTGGATTCACAGTGATACGTTCATCTGTGACCACCACATGAATTAATTTTTCGTTATAGCTGATGGTAAGTCCCAATTGCTCAATCAGGTCTTCCATGGCTACGTAAACCCTGTGATCTCTCATGATCGTTTTTTGCTTAAGGAAAAAATCTTGGTTATTTATGATGAGTAGATTAGTGTCGACACCAAAACAGTAGTACGCTTCGTCGATTTTCAGGACGGCCAATCGTGGTAATTCCATCCAGTTTACTTCGATTCCCAGTTTTTCTGCGAGCGGCCCCACCGCGCCATAAACCACGCCATTCTCTTCGATGAAGAGATCGTCATGATTGATGAGCTTGCCATTGACGGTCACGAGGACCTCATCTGCAAACGCTAAACTGGAAAGCAGTAAAATCGAAAAAAGCGTCAAAATCATTACCTTGGTTTTCATAAGACCTCCGTTATGAATTTAGCTATGTTTTAGATTCTAACACAAAAATCAAAAAAGGCAAAGACAAATATTTCCATATCGTCTCTGCCTATTGGAATTGCACTATTCTTAAGTGGGACAAATTCTACTTAAAGTAGTTTACCCCTGCCTTAAAGAGATCAAAATGCGTGTTGCCAGGGATATTTTTATAAAGGTGGTCACCATATCGCTCGGCGTGACCCATTTTTCCGAACACGCGGCCATCTGGTGAAAAGACCCCTTCGATGGCATGAACTGAGCCATTGATGTTATATTGTGGATCTGTGGTGGCAGCTCCGCTAGCATCGACGTATTGCGTCGCGATTTGACCTTTTGCCGCCATTTCCTCCACGAAAGCGTCACTGGCATAAAAGCGACCTTCTCCATGTGAAAATGCCGTTTCGAACACATCCCCCACCTTAAAGCCATCAAGCCAAGGCGAATTAACCGATGAAACCCGTACATGCGCCATGCGCGCCACGTGTCTACCGATTTTATTAAAGGTCAGTGTCGGCGAGGATTCATCAAGCTTACGAATGTCCCCATAAGGTAAAAGACCAAGCTTTACGAGTGCCTGGAATCCATTACAGATGCCGAGCATGAGCCCGTCGCGTTTTTCCAGATGTTCCATAATCGCCTCAGCTAAAACAGGATTTCTAAATACAGAAGCGATAAATTTGCCCGAGCCCTCTGGTTCGTCACCTGCACTAAAGCCTCCTGGTATCGCGATGATTTGGGATGATTTGATGGCCCTAGCAAATGCTTCGATGGATGCCTCCACGTCCTTCGCCGTTAGGTTTCTAAACACTGTGGTCTCAACCTCTGCGCCAGCATTTCTAAACGCGCGCTCCGTATCGTATTCGCAGTTTGAGCCAGGGAAAACGGGGATAAACACCTTAGGCTTCGCCGTTTTGAAGGTTGGTTTTGGTACGTAGAGCTTTTTCTCGAAGCTGAACGTCTTCGCAGTTTCAGAAACCTCATCCGTATGCACTGCCGGGAAAATCGGCGCTAAAGGCGCTTGCCATGCCTGCTCAGCTACTGGTCCACTCACTGAGAATTTTCCATAATCGAGCGTATAATCAGCCGTAAGTGTGCCGATCATCTCGACGCCGTCCACAGAAGGGCGATAATCAGGCGATACCTCCATGATCAGGCTACCATATGCAAAATCGAACAAATCCACACCCGATTCAAGTTTAAAGCCGATGCGGTTACCAAAAGCCATTTTAGCAGCTGCCGCCGCTACACCACCTTGACCGATGGCATAGGCTGAAATCACTTCACCCTTCGCCATGCCAGAAAGCACGGCGTCGTATTGCTTTTGTAACGCTTCAAAGTCAACCATTTCATAAGCATCGCGCTTCGCTTTTACGAGCGCTATTTTTGAGCCAGGTGTCGTAAAAACCTGTGGCTTAATGTGTTTTGCATGACCATGCGATACGGCAAAAGCGATGAGTGTCGGTGGCACATCTAGGTCCTTAAAGGTTCCCGACATACTGTCCTTTCCGCCGATGGCTGCCGTGCCAAACGCGGACTGCGCAAAACTAGCGCCAAGTAAGGCCGCTAACGGCTTACCCCATTTAGATGGATGATCGCCGAGACGCTCAAAATACTCCTGAAGTGAAAGTCGCGCCTTTTTATAGTCTCCACCCACTGCTACCAGCTTCGCCATGGCATCCACCACCGCGTAAACACCACCATGGAAAGGGGACCATTTACCGATTCCAGGATCATAGCCGTAGCTCATCAATGATACGGTTTCCGTTTCAGCACCTAGCACTGGAATTTTCGCAACCATGGTTTGTGAAGGCGTCAGTGCCGTTTTTCCACCAAAGGGCATCAGAACGGTTCCAGCACCGATGGTGTTATCAAAACGCTCGACGAGCCCCTTTTGCGAGCAGACATTCAAGTCACTCAGCAAACGGATCAAGCCCGATTCAGAAGCATCACATAAAAGCTTACGCCGACTAAAGTAGGACACCTGATCCGGTGTCGTCACGAGCACATTGGCTTTTCCTCTGACCCCATTCGTGTCTAAAAAAGCACGGGAGAGATTGAGGACATCACGGCCCTTCCATTTCATCGCTAAACGGCCATGGTCCTTTACCACTGCGACCACAGTAGCTTCCAGATTTTCCATCGCGCACTGGTGAAGGACTTCCTCCAGATGTTCTGGAGCGATGACCACCGCCATACGCTCTTGTGATTCAGAGATGGCCAGTTCGGTTCCATCAAGTCCTTCGTATTTTTTTGGTACAGCATCAAGGTTGATTTCGAGGCTATCAGCGAGTTCGCCGATGGCCACTGAAACGCCCCCCGCACCGAAGTCGTTACATCTTTTGATTTTCGTCGTTAGCTCCGGATTCCTAAAGAGGCGCTGAATTTTTCGCTCTTCAGGCGCATTCCCTTTTTGCACTTCTGCACCACATGAGAGCAAGCTGTCCTCAGTATGTGCTTTTGATGAGCCTGTCGCGCCACCAACACCGTCACGTCCAGTTCGACCACCGATGAGCACCACCAGGTCGCCAGCCGCCGGAACCGAACGCACCACTTGCTTCGCGGGCGCTGCACCGATTACCGCACCTACCTCCATGCGTTTCGCCACGAAGCCGTCATCATAGACCTCTGCCACGTGACCCGTCGCGAGGCCGATCTGGTTACCGTAGGCACTAAAGCCAGCCGCTGCTTTTTGCGTGATCGTCTTCTGTGGCAGCTTACCCTCTAATGTCTCTTCAACTGGTGAAAGTGGATTACCTGAACCAGAAACTCTCATGCTCTGATAGACATAGCTTCTTCCAGAAAGCGGGTCTCTTATAGCGCCCCCTAGGCATGTGGCAGCACCACCAAAGGGTTCAATTTCCGTCGGGTGGTTATGGGTTTCATTTTTAAACATCAATAACCATGGCTCTGTCACGCCATTTACATCCACATCTATTTTAATACTGCATGCATTGATTTCTTCCGAAACGTCTAAATCCTCTAAAGCCCCTTGCTTTCTCATGGCCTTCATGTTGATGGTCGCTAAATCCATAAGACTCATGGGACGCGTGCCCTTTTCATACACCATTTCGCGAAGCTGGGTATAATTTTCAAACGCTTTATAAATAGGTGCTGAATACTCACCTGCCTCGATGCCTACTGACTCGAGCACGGTCATAAAGGTCGTATGACGACAGTGGTCTGACCAATACGTGTCGATTACCTTTAGCTCGGTAATCGTAGGATCACGCTGCTCTTCATCTCTAAAATAATTTTGCACGTGTTTAATGTCAGCTTCCGACATGGCGAATCCCATTTGTGTTCTAAAACCTAGAAGCGCATCCGAAGACCAGTCCATAAACCCCTCAATCGTCGCCACTGCTTCTGGGGATTCACCTGTCATGATGAGCGTTTCAGGAATTGAAATAGACACCTCGTGGGCTTCCACGGGATTGATGAGAAACTTTTTAATCGCCTCGACCTCAGCGGTTTTTAGCTGACCTTTCAGTGCGATTATGCGCGAAGAAGCGATAACTGGACGTGTTTTAAGGGTGACGATTTCGATACATTGAGCTGCCGAGTCGGCACGTTGATCGTACTGGCCTGGTAGAAGGGCAATTCTGAATGCCATTTCATCAGCGTTCGCCTCAAAATGACCTTCATGGACACGGTCCACATTGGGTTCAGAGAGAACAGAGGCCTTAATCGTTTCAAGTGCCGCCGTTTCAACGCCTTCCATATCGTAGCAATTGACGATTCTCACACCTTCAAGATTTTCTAAATGGAGCGTTTTTACCAGCTCGTCTCTCAGAGATTTCGCTTCTATATCAAATCCACTTGTCTTCTCAACCAATATCCTCGTAACCATATGCCCTCCTGATTTTAGAATCTATATTCGCTTTCAGTGTACCATAGCCCGATTGATAAATAAAATTAATGTTATTAATCATATTTATTAGTTTAACTAATCCTATGAATAGCACCGAGACCATTGGCACAAAAAAAGAAGACGCCGAGGCGCCTTAAGGAGTTTATCGAATGAAGAAATAAGCTATTTTGGGAAATGCTATTGCGGGTAAATCGATTGGATAAAATTTTCAAACACGCGTTTGAGCAGTGCTTTGTTGGTGCTATAGTACATCTTTTTGCCTTCCTGCAGGTTAAGCGTCAACAGCTTAAGCCCGATGAGCAAGCTAATGTGGTGGCTAATGGTCGCCTTCGATAACGATAATAGATCGGAAAGGTCCTTCGCACAAACCGGAGTTTTCGAAGCGAGCTGTATAATTTCCAGCTTGGTGGGATCCCCAAGTGTTTTAAACACTTCCTGATAGAGGGTTTCTTCCTGGGCGGCCACCATTCTGCGGATGCCAAAGCCCACTACCATCAGTAGGTGATTACGTTCTTCATAGAGCTTATAGAGCTGCATAAATTCAGGTATTACTGTGACGCACACCTCGACGGTCTGAATCATATCATTTGAACCATCGAATTGAATCATTAAAAAGCTATTTCTAAAGCGCTCTTCATCGGCCATCATTTCTTCGAAAAGCTTGATTTCTCGATCATAGATGGCATTGACGCGCGGGGCGATCTTTTTATAAATCTTCGCAAACTCAGTAACCGCCTCCATCATGCGCACATAGACCTCAGGTGCTTCCGATTTGAAACGCTTAATCTGATGGTAGTTCATGACGAACTGCGACGTATTGTTTTCGAGAAGCATCTCGATGCGCTCTTTAAGTGCAGCATCACTGGCGTCATGTGGCCTGATGGCTTCTCTGATGTAGGCGTCATAAAGGCCGTCCTTGCCGATTTCACCCAGCTTGACCACCAGTTGTTCAGGCTCTAGCTCGGGATTATTAATGGCATAATGGACCATTAGGCTATCGAGGAAATACTTTTTAGAAAGGACCTTCAGCTCCTCGAAAAGCCGCATGGAAACAGCTGATGCTAGAGATTCGAGAAGTTCGGTAATTTCTGGTGTGGGATCAAAGCCCATTTTTTTTGCTTCTTTTGAATAATCCTTCATGCCCACTAGCTGATGAATCGCATAGACAAAATCGATGCTTTTTACACGTAAGTTTTTTAGCATGTCATCACCTTCCTCTTAGTCTTACCACCATTATTGCATTAAGTGGGGCTAACTGCAACCTCTTTAAGGGCATTGTTATTATGGATGGAAAGCGAGATAAGCAAGAGCGCCGTTGCTGCGCCGAAAAGAATCAAGTAGCTGGGCATTTGATCGATGAGCAGCCCCGTAATGAGATAGGCGACTGGCATGACCCCTTGGGCAAAAGCGCCGAGCACACCCATGGCTCTGCCGCGGTAAGCATCTTCGATTAAGGTTTGGAACAATACTTGAAGCGGCACATTGACGAGGATGACCACCATGGCCATCAGTGCCATCATCATGCCATAGTATCCTACCAATCCCCAACCAAACGAAACGCCAGGAAGCGTCGGAATCGCGAAAGCCACCATGAGTAGTCCAAACATGATCATGGTATTACGCAATAGCGCATGGGAGAAGGTCACGCTTTTCTTCCCCACATAAATCGACATAATGATCGCACCCACTGGAAAAAGCGACTGGATAAGGCCATTAGACTGCGCGCTGATGCCATGCACTGTAATTAGGTTATAAGGCATGACGATGGTAAACGCCGACATGAAAAAGTTGATAAACAGGGCATAGATGGCGATGGTCATGAAAGTCTTTTGGCTACGCACATAGACGAAGCCTTCTTTCATGGTTTGGATAAATGAGCCCTTCTGTTTTTTATGATTCAGACTTCCACCATATAAATGAAAGTCGATAAAGCATTCGCTCAGTGCTGAAAGTAAAAACGAAATCGCATTGACCAGGAAAAACCACTCAATGGAAATAACCCCATATAAAACGCCACCTAATATCGGCGTTGCGATGGAAAGGACACTATCAAGCCCTTGTGAGTAGGCGTTGATTTTCGTTAGCCGCTCTTTTGCGACCAGATTAGGATACGAGGATGAAAACGCGTTGCTGAGAAATACGAACAGCACCGATAGGATTAGCTCCGCTAAATAAATCTGCCAAAGCGTCAGGTCATTTTTCTGCAAAACGATAAAAAATGCTAACATGGCCACCCCACTGATGAAATCGGCGCCGACCACGATTCGCTTTTTATTCGCTCTGTCGGCGATCACACCTGCTACCGGACTTAGGAGTACCGCTGGTAAGGTGGTAATCAAAAGGGAGATGGCAAAATTTTGAGCTGATCCTGTAATTTTTAAAATATAGAAGCTCATGGCAAAACCAAATAGCTTTGAACCTAATTGGCTGACACCCTTTCCACTGAGTGTCAGCCAAAAATTTCTACTTTCCTTTGGCGTCATAATAACCTCGCGTCTTCGAATTATTTTATGCACTCGTGTTATTTTCTTCTTTTATCTGTGAGGTGTTTTAAGTCGTCGATGCTGAGGGGTTTAAAGATAATTCTTCCATCCATATCTGATTGAATCGTAATTGAGTTGTAAGAATTCATGTTTTTCATAAGTTCCTCCGGAATCTCTAAAAAAGGGGGTGTTGGTTTCTATGTTTACATCATACCACCTTTTTAATTGAAGTTCAATAGTTATCTAACTAAAAAATAGTTAGAATTGTATTAAACAAATGTGAATAAGATTTTAACCAAACTTTAACCTTATTTTTCAGAATCTTCAAAATAATGTTGCGACAAATCTTCTGGATTGCTATAATGATATAAGTTTATCTAATCGTAAGTCCGATTTTAATCAGCAGGGTTAATTATTGACCCAGGAGGCGAAAATGCAAAATCCCACCATCAGCTTCGAGCTCTACAAAATATTCTACCACGCTGCTGCCACGCTGAATTTTTCTAAAGCGGCCGAATCCATGCATGTGACCCAATCAGCGGTTAGTCAAGCCATCAAATCGCTGGAGACACAGCTGGGCATCCCCCTTTTCTTTAGACAAGGAAGATCCGTCTCACTCACCCACGAAGGCGAAATCCTATTTGCGCATATCGAAAAGGCATTTCATTTTATCAGGTCAGCAGAAATCTCTATGCAGAACATCAAATCACTGGACGAGGGAACTGTCTTTATCGGCGCTAGCGACACCATCACACGGTATTTCTTGATGGATGCCATAAAAGCATTTCATCTGGCATATCCGCGTGTGAAGCTCTCCATCAACAACCGCCCTTCTCCTAGATCCGTTGAAAAGCTGAAAAATGGCGAACTGGATTTAGCCGTGATCAACTTACTGCCAGACAGCGATTATGAGGGACTTGAAGGTTTCTCATTAACCACACTGGAGCATATTTTCATCTCCAGCAGTCCAGTCAGTGCCGTCCCTGTGACACTTAAAACACTTTCACAGCACCCGCTGGTTTGCCTTGAAAGGAAATCCACAACCCGGCGTGTACTCGAACAGTTTTTCGCCACAAACGAGGTGATATGGGAGCCCGCATTCGAGTTCGGTTCGTTCGATGTGATTTTAGAAGCCGTTAAAGCCAGTATGGGCATCGGTTTCGTCCCGAGGAAGATTGCCGCCGCACTGATCGAGGCAGGCGAGCTCTACGAGGTGACGATTAAGGAGCCTATCCCATCTATCGAAATCGGTATTATGGTGAATAAAAGTAAACCGCTTTCATTGGCAGCGAAAAAATATCTCGAAATCCTCAAAAACACTGGGGTTTAGTAAAAAAAATGGGAATAATAAGACTAAGTCATTTTAACACGATTGGGGGGCGTTAACATATGTCGTTTAACAGAGAAAGTATCCTCGAAAAGGGCTTCTATTACTTAAATGAAGGTGAGCTCGACGTTCACTTGTTCCACGAAGGCACGAACTATAAAAGTTATAACTACTTCGGTGCCCATGCAATCTCAAACCATGATCTTGAAGCGGTACGATTCGTCGTATGGGCGCCTAATGCACGAGAGGTCCATGTCGTTGGTGACTTTAACGATTGGAACGATTTCGGTTATCCCATGCAGCGCGTAAGAGACAGCGGCGTATGGCAGATATGTGTCGTTGGGGTTCAGCCCTATGACCGTTATAAGTTCAGAATTACCACACAAGATCAGCAGGTACTTTTCAAGTCGGATCCTTTTGCTTTTCACGCTGAGGAAAGACCACATACCGCGTCGAAATACTATGACCTTAAGGGGTTCGCTTGGCACGATGGCGAATGGCTGGCGAAGCGAAAAGACACGGATCATCACCATAGCCCTATGAGTGTTTATGAAGTCAACCTCATGTCTTGGCGAAAAAAACACGACGGTAGCCAGTATTCTTATCATGATCTGGCTCAGGAGCTCGTGCCGTATGTAAAGGACATGGGTTTTACCCACATCGAATTGATGCCCATTATGGAGCACCCGTTTGACGGGTCCTGGGGTTATCAAGTAACTGGCTATTTTGCGCCGACGAGCCGATATGGTACGCCGAAGGACTTTATGTACTTCGTCGATACCTGTCATCAAAACGGCATCGGCGTCATCCTGGATTGGGTTCCCTGCCACTATTGTAAAGACGCACACGGTCTTTACCATTTCGATGGCGGACCGGTGTTCGAGTCACCGGAATACGACCGGGCACATAACGACCAATGGGGCACCATCAATTTCGATTATGGCAGACCAGAGGTACAATCCTTCTTGATTTCAAACCTGCTCTACTGGATGGAGCTTTACCATGTGGATGGCATAAGAATCGATGCCGTCGCTTACATGCTGTACTTGAACTTCGGTGGAAAGCTTTTAAAAAACCGTTATGGTGGGTTCGAAAACCTCGATGCCATCGATTTCATCAAGAAGATGAATCACGTGGTGTTCAAGGAGCACCCCGATGTACTCATGATGGCTGAGGAAAGCACCGCTTGGCCGAAGGTCTCAGGCGATATCAAGGACGGTGGCCTGGGATTCAACTATAAGTGGAACATGGGTTGGATGAACGACATTCTCGAGTACATGTCTCTCGATCCCGTTTATCGCAAAGGCTTCCATAAAGCGCTGACGTTTACCATGACCTATGCATTTTCCGAATTTTTCGTCCTACCCCTTAGCCATGATGAAGTGGTACACGGTAAAAAGTCGTTACTGGAAAAAATGCCAGGCAATTATTCAGATAAGTTTGCGAATCTCCGTTTATTGCTGGCTTATATGTATGCCCATCCCGGTAAGAAGCTTTTGTTTATGGGTAGCGAGTTTGCACAGTTTATCGAGTGGAACGAATGGCAGGCGTTGGATTGGCATTTGCTGGACTATGACTCACACCGCAAAATGCAAGCCTTTATGAAGGCGTTGAATCACCTTTATAAAAATGAGCCGAGCTTTTATGAGCAGGACACCACCTACGATGGTTACGAATGGATCGAAGTGGATAATAATGAGGAAAGTACCATTTCCTTCGAGCGCATCGCCACCAGTGGTGAGAAACTCATCTTTATCTTCAATTTCACACCTGTATCCAGGGATGCCCACCCGATCGGTGTCGACCACTTAGGAGAATACGAAGTCCTTCTGAACACCAGTGATGTGTCCTTCGGCGGTTATGTCGAGGGAGGAAGCACCACTTATACAGCTATAAAGGAACCTTCATTCAGACGACCTAACACGATTCGCGTTAAACTGCCGAGCTTAGGCGGCCTGATCATCAAATATAAGGAGGAAAAGCCCATATGAAAGAAGGAAAAATGATAGCCATGCTCTTAGCAGGAGGCCAAGGCTCCAGACTCAAACTACTCACCAAGGAAGTCGCTAAACCGGCAGTTCCTTTCGGTGGAAAGTATCGCATCATCGATTTTCCACTGAGTAACTGCTCCAACTCAAATATTTTCGACGTGGGGATTTTAACCCAGTATAAGCCTTATCACCTTAACTCTCATATCGGCATCGGTAGCGCATGGGATTTGGACCGTCGCTCTGGCGGCGTAAGAATCCTGCCACCGCATACAGACGAACAAGGCGGTCGATGGTATAAAGGAACCGCTAACGCCATCTACGAAAACATCAGCTTTATCGATGAGCTCGATCCGCAGTACGTCCTGATTTTATCAGGTGACCATATCTATAAAATGGATTATTCCAGTATGCTGGATTTCCATAAGGCGAAAAAGGCCGATATCACCATCAGCGTCATCGAAGTGCCTTGGGAGGAAACCTCGCGCTTTGGTATTCTCAACACTGACGCAGACCAATTTATCACCGAATTCGAGGAGAAGCCGAAGCACGCGAAATCCAACCTTGCGTCCATGGGAATCTACATCTTTGATTGGAAATCCCTGAGAAGCTATCTCATCGCCGATGAGAAAAATCCAAACTCTGAAAACGATTTCGGAAAAAACATCATCCCTCAAATGAAGCACGACGGCAAACGTACGTATGCCTACAAATTTGAAGGCTACTGGAAAGACGTCGGTACTGTAAAGAGCTACTGGGAAGCGAACATGGATCTCCTATCGGAAGATAACGCACTTGATCTTTACGATGCCAGCTGGAAGATCTATACGAAAAACAAACACCTTCCACCACAGTACATCGGTTCAGAGGCCTCTGTGGTCAACAGCATGGTCAACGAAGGGTGCAACGTGGAAGGCAGCATAGAAAACAGTATTTTGTTTAACGAAATTCTGATTAAGAAGGGCGCAAAAGTGTTTAACAGTGTCATTCTCTCAGGCGTTACCATTTCTGAGGATTGCGAAATTCATAACGCCGTCATCATGGAAGATGTCACGGTCAAGCCAGGCACAGTCATCGGAAAGCCTGATAGTGAATTTGTCTACTTGGTCAGCAAAAACAAAATAATCGAATCTGAGTGAGGTGCTTATGAAAAATTGTCTTGGAATCATCAACCTAAGTGAAGTCGATAGCCCGTTCGGACTTCTCAGTCAAAATAGACCGACCTCGATGCTGCCCTTTGCTGGTCGTTACCGCGTCATCGATTTTATGCTTTCCAACATGGTCAACAGCGGCATCAACACCATCGGTGTCTTTACAGGTAACAAGGTCCGCTCAGTAATGGACCATCTCGGTTCAGGCTCGCCATGGGACCTCGACCGTAAAATCAATGGTTTGTTCCTTTTTACACCAACCTACGATTACACCACCATCAATTCAAAGGTGGGCGATATCGATTTGTTCTTCCAGAACAAGTCCTTCATTAAGAATGCAAAGCAAGAAAACATTCTCATGTCGAAGACCTACATGCTCGCCAACATCGACCTTAATGCCGCTTATGAGGATTTCATCGCCTCTGGTGCAGACATCTCCATCGTCTATAAAAAGGTAAACGACCCTATGAATCGGTTTATCGGATGTGACAAAATCAATTTCGATGCGCGGGGTGAATTCGAAAGCATTGGCACCAATCTAGGGATGGAAGAAAATTTCAACCTCTCTCTGGAAATGTATTTCGTAAAAAAAGCCGTCTATTTCGACATGCTCTTCGACTCCATCGAAAAGGGCAATGCCAACTACATGAAACAGGCCGTGCTTAACAGCCTCAGCAAATACAAGGTACGCACCTACGAGTTCGACGGATATGTGGCTTGTATCAACAACCTTCGTAATTATTTCGACGCCAACATGGCCATCCTAAATCCTGAAATTTCTAACGAGCTGTTCTTTAAACATGGGCAGATTTTCACGAAGGCGAAAGACGAGCCTTCCACGCATTATCAGAAAAATGCCCGTATTAAAAACTCGTTTGTGGCCAATGGCTGTCAAATCGACGGCTATGTGGAAAATTCTATCATATTCCGCGGTGTCAACATCGCTAAAGGCTGTATCGTAAGAAACAGCATTCTCATGCAGAAAACCCACGTGGATCAAAACGTCCACCTCAATTACGTCATCCTTGATAAGCGCACCACTGTCAACCAGGGGGTTACACTTATCGGCGATCCGTCACTGCCTTATATCGGCGGAAAGAAAGCCGTGATTTCCAAGGAGGGCAAGTCATGATCAATGTCGTATTTGTCGCTTCGGAAGCAGCGCCATTTGCAAAAACAGGAGGGCTCGCCGATGTGGCGGGCTCTTTGCCCAAAGCACTGAATCAGGGCACCATCGATGGCCAGCCTGTAAATGTCAAGGTGTTTATGCCCCTCCATGTGAAAATAAGTCCAAGCTTTCGCGATCAGATGACTTATCTCGGCTTCACCACTGTGAATATGGGCTGGCGGACACAATACGTCGGACTGTTGACACTTAATTATGATGGGGTCGATTATTACTTCATCGATAACGAATTCTACTTTAAAAGACACGCGCTTTATGGTGATGGCGATGATGCCGAGCGCTATATCTATTTCAGTAAGGCCGTGCTTGCCGCACTTAAAATGATCGAATTAAAGCCTGAAATCATCCATACCAACGACTGGCATGCCGCTTCGGTAAATGTATTGCTCGACTATTATCGCAAGCACGATCCCTTTTACCAAGGCATCAAAACCGTTTTCACTATCCATAACCTGCGCTACCAAGGGGTTTTCGACCCGTACATCATGGGCGATTTGCTAAATCTCCCCTATGAGTATTACCACGAGGAACGCCTCAAGTTCTATGAAAACATCAACATTCTAAAGGGTGGCATCGTCTTTAGCGACCATATCACCACCGTCTCAAAATCGTATGCCCACGAAATCACCTACCCTTATTTCGGAGAGAATCTCGACGGGATCATCAACAAGTATAGCCATAAGCTTACCGGGATTGTCAATGGCATCGATTACGACGTCTACGATCCAGAAACCGATTCAAATCTCCCCGTACACTACACCGTCACAGACCTATCTAATAAAAAGACCATTAAAAAGCAGGTTCAGGAGCGTTTCGGACTTCCTGTTAACCCAGACATCCCGATGCTAAGCATCATCTCCAGACTGGCAGATATGAAGGGGCTTGATCTGGTACAGCACATTCTGGATGAGCTCTTAACCTTAGATATCCAGCTGGTGGTTTTGGGTACAGGCGAAAAGCGTTATGAGGATTTGTTCAAGCATTATCAATACATGCATCCTAACAAGCTCTCTGCGCGTATCTTTTTCGATCAGCATGAGTCACATCTCATTTATGCCGCCTCAGATTTGTTCCTAATGCCTTCGCTTTTTGAGCCTTGTGGCTTAAGTCAGCTTATCGCACTTCGATATGGAACGATTCCTGTGGTGAGACAAATCGGTGGACTTAAGGACACCGTAATTCCGTATAACAAATACACCGGCGAAGGTACCGGTTTTGGATTTATGAATTATAATGCACACGAGCTTCTCTTCACCATCAAGGAAGCCCTTGAATATTTTAAAGATCCCGTGGCATGGCCAAAACTGATGACTCAGGCCATGCAAGCTGACCACAGCTGGGAAACCTCTTCAAAAGAGTATTTGTCTGTTTATGCATCGCTATTAAGGAAAGCATGAGGTAATTTATGAAATTGACCTTAACTGAATTCAAAGACGATTACATGTCGGCGATTAAAGGCACTTCTGCCAGGCAAATCGAAGACACCACTCCCCTTGAACGCTATAATGCGCTGGGTGAGCTCTTAAAGGATTATATCGGTAACATCTGGGCAAACACGAATAAAGAATACCGAAACGAAAAAACCAAACAGGTTTACTATTTTTCCATGGAATTTCTCACGGGAAAATTTCTGGCGACGAACCTTAACAACCTAGGTATTTATGATATCGTGGATAAGGGCTTACATGAAATGGGAATTTCACTGGATGAGCTCATGGAGGTCGAAGTGGATCAAGGCCTCGGTAATGGCGGCCTCGGTCGTTTGGCCGCCTGCTTTATGGATGCGTTGAGTTCACTTTCCATTCCAGGCCACGGCTGTGGCATCCGTTATAAAAATGGGCTTTTCGAGCAGCGCATCATCGACGGCTATCAAGTGGAGTTTCCTGACAGGTGGCTGGTAAATAATAACGTTTGGGAGTATAAACGTCCAAACAAAGCCGTGGTTGTGAAGTATAACGGTCGCGTGGACACGCGCATGGAGGATGACAAACTCGTCTTCGAACACGTGGACTATGACGCCGTTAGAGCCGTTCCTTATGACACGCCGATCGTCGGTTTCGAAAATAATACAGTGAATACTTTACGACTTTGGTCTGCAGAGGAAATCGAAGACATTTTTGACTTCGAAAACTTTTCACGCGGCAACTACCTCAGTGCGTTCGAGAAAAAGCACAACGTGGAAATCATCACTCAAATTCTCTATCCAAATGATGCCTATGACGAGGGAAAACTCTTAAGGCTTAAACAGGAATACTTCTTCGTCTCTGCCGGTATTCAAAGCATCTTTACCACCTTTAAAAAAATGGGCGTTCCCGTGGAGGAGTTTAACGACTATGTGGCCATCCACATCAACGACACCCATCCTGCACTTGCTGTCCCTGAGCTCATGCGCATTTTACTGGATGAGGAAGGCCTCGACTGGGATACGGCATGGCGCGTCACAACCGCCACCATCTCATATACGAACCATACCATCATGTCGGAGGCCCTTGAAAAATGGCCACACTTCATGATGTCCGGTCTTTTACCACGGATTACCATGATCATCGATGAAATCAATAGACGCTTCATCGAGCACCTTAGAAATGTCTATCTGTATTCCGATGATGAACGCATCCAGAACATGGCCATCATAAAAGACGGCATGGTCAAAATGGCGCATCTGGCCATCGTAGGGTCTCATAGCATCAACGGCGTGGCGAAGCTGCATACGGAAATTCTAAAAACTAAAGAACTCAAAGACTTCTATAATATTTATCCAAGCAAGTTCAATAATAAAACCAACGGCATCATGCATCGTCACTGGCTACTTACTGCAAATCCCGACCTTACTGATTTTATCCAGGACCTTATCGGGGACGGCTTTAAGAAGAACCCGATCGTACTCCGCGACCTCTTAAAATTCAGAGAAGACCGCGCCACACAAGACCGTCTCTTCGAAATCAAGCATCAAAATAAAGAGAAGCTGGCGAAGTTCATCTATGAAAAGCAGGGCATTAAAATCGATCCGTATTCCATTTTTGACATGCAGGCGAAGCGTATTCACGAGTATAAACGTCAGCACCTCAATATACTTCATGTGATGCACCTGTATAACAAGCTTAAAGAGAACCCAAATCTCGACATTCCTCCACGTACCTTCATCTTTGCAGGCAAATCGGCACCAAGCTACTATGTGGCGAAGCAAATCATCAAGCTCATCAATACGGTGGCTAATGTCATTAATAACGACCCGACCATCAAGAACAAATTAAAGGTTGTATTCCTTCCAAACTATGGTGTATCATTAGCAAGTAAAATGATACCAGCAGCGGATGTCAGTGAGCAGATATCAACCGCCACGAAAGAAGCCTCAGGCACGGGCAACATGAAGTTTATGATGAACGGCGCCATAACACTGGCAACTTTAGATGGGGCAAATATCGAAATCATGAATGAAGTGGGCGAAAATAACATCGTCATCTTCGGACTTAGAGATGAAGAGGTTTATGAGTACTATCAGAATGGCGGCTACAGCGCTTATGAATACTATAACCATTCCCCTTCGTTAAAGCTCGTCGTCGATCAATTGATCAATGGCCATTTCCCTGTTCCTAAAGAAGAGTTTATCCCTATCGTCGATCGCTTGCTTCGATTTAACGATGAATTTTTCATCCTAAGAGATTTCGAATCGTATTGCGATGCGCAAGAACGAATCGGTCTATATTATCGCGACAAGCAGCACTGGACAAAAATGTCACTCTCAAATATCGCTTGTTCAGGGGTCTTCTCAGCCGATTACACCATCGAGAAATATGCTTCAGGAATTTGGAACATCAACCGAAAGCCGCTGGATTTCAAATTATAAGACGTCGCATGCAGGATAGACGCCACGTCGTAAACTATTATAAGTAAGGTGAGACTATGAAAATCAGCGATTACCCAGTTAGCGAAAAAAATCTGGGTGCAAATTACACTCAGGCGCGAACAATTTTCAACGTTTGGGCACCCACTCAAAAGGACGTTAAGGTCGCGCTATATGATTCCGCAAAAGCTCCATTCAGAACCCTTCACCCGATGTTGAAGGGCTCTGACGGGGTGTTTTCCACGACCATAGAAGGCGACTTGCACGGATTATTTTACACCTACATCGTGGATGGTCAAACTGAGGTCACGGATCCATACAGCCTTTCCACATCCGCAAACAGCGCGCGAAGCGCCGTAGTCGACCTCGAGAAGACCCATCCTGAAAACTGGCAAAATCACCACCGTCCAAACGGCATTAAGGGCTGTGATGCCATCCTTTATGAGGTTCATGTAGGGGATTTTTCAGCGCATAAGACCAGTGGAATGACCCATAAGGGAAAATTTTTAGCGTTTACTGAAAACGGTACCAGTTATACGAGCGTGTCTACTGGCATCGATCACCTCGTGGAATTGGGCGTTACCCATGTCCACTTGATGCCTGTCTATGACTTCTTAACTGTGGATGAAGAGCTTGTCGAAGACAAGAACTATAATTGGGGCTATGATCCTGAGCATTATAATGCACCAGAAGGGAGTTATGCCTCCGATCCAAACGATCCTGTTTGCAGAATCCGCGAGCTAAAAGCTGCCATCATGGCGCTTCACGAAAAGGGGCTAAAGGTCGTACTCGATGTGGTTTACAACCACACATTCCGCACGGAGCATTCAAACTTCAACGTACTCGTTCCTAAATACTATCACCGCACCACTGAAACAGGCGAATTCTCAAACGGCTCAGGCTGTGGAAACGAATTTGCCAGCGAGACCCCCATGGGCCGCAGGTTTATCGTGGATTCCTTAGTTTACTGGGCAAAAGAGTATAAGGTCGATGGATTCCGCTTCGATCTCATGGCACTGATCGACCTGGAAACCATCACGATTGCTAAAAAAGCGCTAAGGGCTATCGATCCAGAAATCATGATTTACGGCGAGCCATGGATGGGCGGACTGTCCACACTCCCCGATAAAATGAGAGTCTATAAGGGTTCCCAGTGTGACCAGCAGTTTTCTTTATTCAACGACGACTTCAGGGATGCCATCAAGGGCGATAACGACGGTTCCGGTAAAGGCTTTATCCACGGGAATCGCGACATGAAACACCAGATGCATGTCGGTCTTGCAGGCTCCATCCCATATGATGAGAAAACCATCGGCTTCACCACCCACCCTTGCGAATCCATTAATTACTTCAACTCTCATGACAACCTCATCCTCGAGGATAAACTCAGGCTAACCACACCAGAGGCCTCGTACGATGAACTCCTTAAGCAAAGTAAGCTTGCGTTCAACTTGCTCTTTATGGCTCAGGGTGTTCCCTTCTTCCATGCTGGCAATGAATTTCTGCGCAACAAAAAAGGGCATCACAACACCTATAATGCACCATTCAGCATCAATGCCATCGACTGGAGCAACAAGGTCAAGCACGAAGCCTTTTTCAAATATGTAAAGGATGTCATAAAGCTCAGAAAGACTTACAAATGCTTTAGAATGAACGAACCGGAAATGATCAAGGAACGCATCCACTTCATCGAAGACGATGAGTTCAAGGAAGCCTTTAAGGATGGCATCGTCATGGTCATCAAGCAAAATGAAGTCCCTGGCTTTGATGGCTTGCTCATCGCCCATAATCCTGGGCACGAGCCAATGCTGCTCTCCATCGATCAGTTAAAGGAAGCCATCATTGAGCTTTACACTACGAAGAAAATGGAACTTCCAAATGATAAGCTCTTAGTGGAGCTCATCTTTGACGAGCGTGGTTTACTGGATTCACCCGAGCGCATCGACGCCACCACACACCACCTGGTACGTGTGGACCCGGTCAGCTCAAGCGTCTATAAAATCGGGCGTTTAAATGGCCTTTCTAAAAAATAAATAAAGCATCATGAAAAAAGGAGCGTCGCTTAAACAAGCGCGCTCCTCATTTTATTCTTTTGATGCTACTAAAATTAGCACTTTGAACCGCCACGGACAGGTGTCACAGAATAACTATAGCCATTCCATTTGACTTCGATCTGACCGAACGTCTCTTCAAGATACTTTTCCATGATAAACGGAATACCGTCGATATTTTCTACGATATCATCTTCTTTTACTTGATCTAGACCTAGACCAAAACTTGGGCCACCTCAGCCCATGCCTGCGACATATACCCTCAGATTTTGGGGTTTGTCAGGCTGTTTTTCCAGAACGCCGCGGATGCGATCCGTCGTGTCCTTATCTACGATAAAAATCATAATTCGCCCTCCATTGTTAGCATACATTGTCATTATACCCGAAGAAAATAGTCCGAAACAGTGACTAAGACACAAAAGTAAAGAAAAACGTCATGTAAAAAGCGCCTTTCACATGGAAAAGCGCTTCGTGTCTTCGTGCTAATTCAGTTCATTAACCGCAGCTTGAGCATGAACCACAAGCTGATGGTTGAACGTTGACTGGTTGTACAGAATAACCATTGCCAACCCACTCAACTTTAATTTCGCCAACTGTATCAAACACGGATTGCTCAACGACGAAATTTACGCCATTGATGACTTCAACGTGATCATTATCGTTAACGTTATCGAGACCAAGTCCAAAGCTAGGGCCACTACAACCCATTCCTGCGATGAAAACTCTAATATTTTGTGGTTTGTCAGCTTGTGCAGATAAAACCTCGCCGATTTTTGCACAAGTTTCTTCATTAGTAGCAATATACATAGATACACCTCCGTAGATTCTAACGATGTCCGTGCCTTGACACATTATTCACCATTACATGCTTTGATTATAATATAATTCCTACTAAATTAGTATAGTTAATTTGAAATTTTAATGAATCTTTACAATTTATTTTCAATTTTTGTTGCTTAATTTTGACGTTGCGCACTTTGGACGCATAGACAAATACGCCCTATTTATGATAGATTATAGAAAACCCCTGGAGGACTCCATGAAACTTGGCTTTGATTCTGAAAAATATCTCGAGGAACAGTCTAAATTTATCCTTGAGCGCGTTAATAACTTCGATAAACTCTATCTAGAATTCGGCGGCAAGCTTATCTTCGATATGCATGCAAAGCGCGTATTACCTGGATTTGATGAAAACGCAAAGATTAAACTGCTTCAAAAACTTAAGGACAACCTCGAAGTCATCGTCTGCCTTTATGCAGGTGATATCGAACGCAACAAGATCCGTGGTGACTTCGGCATCTCGTATGATAACGACGTTCTAAAGCTTATCGACGACTTGCGTAGCAATGGCCTTTTGGTGAACGGCGTGGTCATCACACGCTATGACCATCAACCCGCTGCAAAGGTGTTTATCAACAAGCTAGAACACATGGGCATCAAGGTCACGGTTCATAGAGCGACGAAAGGCTATCCAACGGACGTGGACATGATCGTCAGCGAAGAGGGCTACGGCCAAAATCCTTATATCGAAACCACTAAACCCATCGTGGTGGTCACAGCACCTGGTCCAGGAAGCGGTAAGCTAGCGACCTGCCTCAACCAGCTTTATCACGAAAATCGCCTAGGCCGCAAAGCAGGCTATTCTAAATTTGAAACATTCCCAGTTTGGAACATGCCACTTAAGCACCCACTCAACATCGCTTATGAAGCGGCTACAGTAGACCTTAAGGACGTCAACATGGTGGATAGCTTCCATCTCGAAGCTTACGGCGAAGTGGCTGTCAACTACAACCGCGATATCGAAACCTTCCCTGTGCTTAAACGCATCATCGAGAAAATCACAGGGGCAGAATCCATGTATCAATCACCAACCGATATGGGTGTCAACCGCATCGCATTCGGCATTACAGACGACGAAGTGGTCAAAGAAGCTTCAAGACAAGAAATCATCCGCCGATATTTTAAGACCGGATGCGAGTATAAAAAAGGGCTTTGTGACATCGAAACGTTCAACCGTGCAAAAATGATCATGGAAGAACTTCAGCTTAAACCGACACACCGCGTGGTAGTCGAACCAGCACGCCTTTACGCGCAGGAGCTCACCGCAAAATATGGTGAGGATGCTGTAATCCCGACCATGGCACTCTCGCTTCATAACGGTGAAATCGTCACCGGTAAAAACGGACAGGCCATGGATGCCATCGCTGCTTGTATCATCAATGCACTCAAACGATTTGCGGGAATTTCAGACGATGTTCACCTTCTGTCACCGGCGATTTTAAACCCGATCATCAGACTGAAGACTGAATCCCTGGGGGATAAAACAGCTTTACTGGATCTGGAGGAAGTGCTCATCGCCCTTTCCATCAGCGCGGCGTTCAACCCGATTGCACAGGTTGCACTAGATGCACTGGAAAGCTTACGCGGTTGCCAGGCACATGCCACTATTATACTCCACAGCAATAACGAAGCAACGATCCGCAACCTCGGTATCGACATTACCAGCGACCCGCAGTTCGCTTCCACTAACCTCTTCTACGGAAAGTAACTTCTTTAGTTTCTGAATGCTTATCATAACCATTACGCTCAAGCGAGACCTTTCGGGGTCTCGTTTATTATTTTTACGACAGATTATCGTAGATAGGCGTGATGTTCACCGAATTTTCAAATTATACATGTATGCGCATAAAATAAGTGTTATACTGAAATCATTAGAAGTATGGACATCTTAGGAGGAAGTATGGAACGCAAGCGCGCCCTTTCTAAACGCGTCGAAGAATTGACACTCGACCTCGTACGTATCAGAAGCATCGTGGGGACCACTGATGAAAATCAAATCAGCGATGCCATCTATGCGCTATTTAATCAAATGCCGTATTGGCAGGCACACCCCGATAAACTTAAACAGCTCCCCTTTATCAACGACCCCCTCGGTAGAAGCAGTGTCATGGTTGAAATGACCGGTGAATTAAGGCCCAATGCTAAAACAGTGATCCTTATCGGTCATACAGATACTGTCGGCATCAGCGATTACGGTGACTTTAAGGAACTGGCCACAGAGCCTGGCGCGCTAAAAGAGGTTTTAAAGTCACTGCCATTATCTGACGATATCAGGGCCGACCTGGAATCGGATGATTACCTTTTCGGGCGTGGGATTCTCGACATGAAATGCGGTGTCGCCATGATCATCGCCATGATGGAGGACCTTTCCAAGCGAATATCCGAATGGGAGGGAAATATCATCTTTTGTGCCGTAGGTGATGAGGAAGGCAATTCAGGCGGCATGCTCTCATTTGTCCCTGAGCTTATCGCTAAACAAAAGGAGATGGGCTATGATTATCAGGCGTGCGTGGATACGGACTATGTCGCCCCACGTTACGATGATGATAACCACCGATACATCTATATCGGAACCGTGGGCAAGCTCATGCCATCGTTTTATATCGTCGGCAAGGAAACCCATGTGGGGCAACCCTTCAACGGGCTTGATCCTACGCAAATCGCAGGTGCCATCATCTTAAAGATCAATAAAAACATCGCGTACTCAGATGTGGTGGAAGGCGAGGTTTCGTTACCGCCGATTACCTTACAGCATCGTGACCTCAAGTCGGAATACTCGGTTCAAATCGCCAGAGCTGTTAATCTCTACTTTAATTACGCAACCCACAACAGCACCCCAGACCAAGTCATGGAAAAAATGCTGAAGGCCGCATACGACGCCTTTTACGATGTGGTATGCACCATTAACGAGCGCTACGATATTTTCTGCAAGGCCAGCCATATCGATACAAAGCTTTTACCATGGAAGGCCCGCGTCATGTCATATGATGAGTTATATGAAGCGGTCTATGCCGAGCGTGGTGAAGAGCTCACGCAACGCATCGAGGACCTTAAACTGGAAATGCTGGGCGACACCACCATCGATGAGCGCCTCTTTAGCCAGTACCTCGTAGAAGAAGTCCATAACCTTTGGTCTGATAAGGATCCAGTGGTCATCGTGTATTTTTCACCACCGTACTATCCGCACAACTATGTAAAGGGCGATAGTGATAAAGAACGCCGCCTACTGGAAACCGTCGATGCGGTGGTTAAAAAGCACAAGGGACGTCGTCCCATCATCAATCGCAAGTTCTATCCGTATATTTCCGATTTAAGCTTCGTTTCTGCCCCATCAAACGAGCGCATCGCTTCACTGGAAAAGAACATGCCCGCTTACGGCTCAAGGTATACCCTCCCCATCGAGGACATGCAAAAGCTTAGCCTTCCTGTAGTCAACATCGGTCCGTTCGGAAAAGATGCACACCAGTTCACAGAGCGCATCGAAAAAGAATACTCCTTTAAGGTCGTACCGACGATTTTATACGAAACGGTGCTCGAGCTCCTCAAACGTGATAAGCCTGAACAGACCTTATAATCATTAAATGCAAAACGCTGCTACGAGACCGTTTGTCTGAATCGTAGCAGCGTTTTTTATTGGGGTATTGGAAAAAGAGGAATTATTCGTTTGGTTTATTTTTGAAGTGCTGCGTTAGCGCCTGCGATGCGACCAAAGACATTGATATCAGCGAGCGCATTACCGCCGAGGCGGTTTGCTCCGTGGATACCGCCAGTAACTTCTCCTGCCGCATAAAGACCTGGAATGACGTTACCCGCTGTATCGATGACATGGCCACTCACGTCGATTTGAACACCACCCATGGTATGATGAACCGTAGGTACGCGCTTACCAGCATAGAATGGGCCTTGATCGATCTTATCTTGATAGAGGGTTCTACCAAATGCATCCGGCGATTTATTATCCACATGCGTGTTAAACGCTTCAACAGCGCTCACGAGATTTGCAGGATCGACGCCGATTTGTGCAGCCAAATCCTCTAAGGTCTCACCTTTAAACGCACGGCCAGCAGCCACGAGCTCATCGATGCTCTCGTTAAAGTGATTTTTAATATCGCCAGTCGGATAAGAGTGTTTGTCGAGAATTACCCACATGGACTGTTCCTTTTGTTCCATGAGCGCTTTCGTCATCACGTCGCGGCGTGCGCCTTCATCGACGAATCGGTTCCCGTCGAGGTTGACGAAAATACGGTTTTCCACGCCTTGCTCGATGTTGCCGCTTAAGCTGCCTGTTTCAGGATCACCCATCGGTAACAGCTGGATCCACTCCATGCCCACGAGGTTTGCACCCAGTGCTTTCGCCATGGTGATGCCATCGCCAGTTGCGCCAGAATGGTTCGTGCTCTTGATGTTTGCCAGTGATGGCCAGTTTTTATTATATTCTTCCCTCATTTCAGGATTGTTTGCAAATCCGCCGGAAGCGATGATGACCCCTTTATTTGCCATGGCGACGACTTCGCAGTTCTCACCTTTAGCCTTCACGCCCACTGCTTTGCCGTTCTCCATAATGATTTCTACCGCTTCAGTGTTGACCATGACTTCGATCTTATCACTATTTTTCTCTATATAGCTCATGTAGGTTTCGATAAAGCCAGTCCCCAGCGGTTTAGCAGGGGCATGTGCTCTCGGCCAGAGACCACCTAACACTGTGTAAACTTCGGGTTTAAACGCCATGCCTAAGCCTTCCAGCCACTGTAGCGTCGGATAAGCATTTTCCACGAGCGTCTGAATTAATTCAGGATTGCCTAATTTATCGCCGCCCTCATAAGTTTGGGTGAAATGTTTTTCGATAGAGTCTTCAATATTTTGCGCGGACTGACGTTCAGGATCCACTGCATTATAGGCCGCACCTGAGATAATGGTGTTTCCGCCCACACGTGACATCTTTTCCAGTACCAATACAGACGCACCGTTTTGGTGTGCTGAAATCGCTGCTGAGAGGCCTGCGCCACCTGCACCGATGATGACGACATCCGCCGTTTTTTCGATATTTTCTTCTGCTGCTTTTACCACAGGCACATTTTTAAGTGCTTCTATGTCTGCACCTGCTTTAGTCAATGCATCAGTTACTGCAGCTAGAATCCCCTCACTTGAATACGTTGCGCCAGACATCACGTCGATGCCTAAGCTTTGCGATTCGATGATCTTTTGTGGTATTTTTTCAAACGCGATATCACTGACCCCAGCCGCTTCGCTCTGGCTGATGATCTTGATCTCTGTGATTTCGTTTGCAGTGACAGTGACCTCGACTTCGATTTTTCCGTGGTTACCATCACTAACGCCTGTATAAGTTCCAGGAACATAAAGACCTTTTTCTTCAGCAGTCGATTCGGTTGAGCCTTTGCATCCGGTAAATGAAAATACCATCATAAAGATCAACAGAAGCGCTAACCCTTTTTTTGATTTTGAAATCATTGAATTGCCCCCTTATTGAATTTGAATGAATCGTTTCGATGAATAGATTCACCGAATATGTTCATTTTAATTTATGGTTAATTATTTGTCAACGATTTTCCGTTTAGTTTTTAACAATTTTTGAAAATAAAAAAGCTGTCCACGCGACTGGCATTTACCAGTGGTGGGCAGCTTAATCCGCCTTTATAATACAAACAATCGAATCAGTCGACTAAAATAGTCCTTTACGTAAGCCTTTTGGTCATAAGCACCCTCTCGACTACACCAATCATATGAAATACCCCGGGCTGCGATGAAGAAAAATTCCGTCATGTCCTCCGGAGATAACTCCGTGGAGATTTCACCCTTTTCCTGACCTTCTTTAATCACTTGCATGAGTAGTGCTTGCATAAAGCGTCCTTTAGATACGAAAAGCTTATTTGACGGATGAAACAGTTGTTTAACGGTTTCAAGCCCCGTCATTTCATTATACGCAGCATAATGGACGAAATAGGTGATGATCTTATCTGCCGTTCGATCTTCTGTTAAGTCCTGCGCGACGACCGATTCGAAGTAATGGTCGGCCCTTTTATAGATTTCCATCAGAATCTCGTTTTTCGATTTGAAGTAATTATAGAAGGAACCGACAGAAACGCCTGCCAGCTTACAGACTTCTTCAATTTTCATGTCTTGGAAACCCTGCTGCTCCATCAGTTTTATAGCGGCTTGATAAATCCTGTTTTTAGTCTCGATGGCTTGAAGCTGTCTGTTGGTCATCTTTTTCCTCACCTTAAATCACATTTTTACTCTATCAAAATTGTATCATTATCTTTCCTGATGTTCTAGATAAATGTCATGTGACTTTCTGTCATTTTGTGGTAACATAGATTTAATGAAACGCGCATTTGGAGGTTACATGAAACGAAATCAACTCAACAAAATAATACGTCACCTCATCGTTTCGATTATCGCTATACTGTCCATATCGGGTGCTGTAACCTTTGCTGAAGTAGATGAACGCATCGCGACTTTATTGACCCCAGAGGAAATTAACTGGCTTCAAACCCATGGTGAGGACATCTTCTATGTGGGATTAGATCCCGATGCAGGCATGGAATATTTTCAGTATGACGATCGTGAAATGGGTTATCTAAGCGATATTGTTCAGCTTCTCTCTGAAAAGCTCGATATAAATATGCAAATCAGACCAGACCTCAGCTGGTCCGAGGCGGTTTCTGGATTGCAATCCGACGAGATACAAGTCCTCTTCGGTGCTAACCCCACCCCAGAACGTCTAAAAACCATGCGGTTTACCGATGCGATCTACAGCGTCCCTTATACCGTTTTAGGCAGAGTGATGGGCGAAGTGCAAAATATCGGGGACCTCAACCATAAAAAGGTCGGATTTCTGGCAGGAGATGTTGCTAATACTCTAATACAAGAGGCATATCCAAATTTAAGCTTCGATTTCATCTATTATGATAACCAGGAAGTGGCATTAGCCGCTTTAAACCGCGGTCAAATAAGCGCTTTCATCACCTCAGGTGGCGATGTGGTTTACGATTATCTATTCCGTTTTCCAAGCCTGCGCGTCATCGCCAACATCGAAGACATCCGCTCCCTTCTAACCTTTTCAACCCTAATCGAAAATGAAAGGTTAGTCAACATCCTTTCTAAAACCTTTGCATCCTGCGAGGTGGAGATTACCGCATTAATCGACGAAGCCCGCACCCATTATGTGCGAAAAATCCTCAATTTGACTGAGGATGAAGAAGCTTGGATGCGTAATCACCCGCAAATCAAAGTGGGGGTTCCCACCGATTATCTTCCCATCGACTATCCGGTCGACGGCGAATATAAGGGAATCGCAGGTCACTATCTTACAGCATTTGCCGATTTGATCGGTCTGGAAATCATCGCTGTTCCAGGCACCTTCGACGACGTCTACGATAAGATTCAAAACGGAGAAATCGACCTTTTAAATATGGCCAAAACCGATGATCGCTTACGTGATTTCGTATTTACAGAAGCTTTCAGTAATGAGCGCGACTTAATTTATGGCCTTAGGGACAGCAAATACGTCCATGATATCTACGGACTTGAGGGAAAACGCGTGGCTGTCATAAAGGGATTTTGGCACATCGACCACCTCAATATGAACCTACGCGAGGTCGAGCTGATTCTCACCGATGATATAAAAGGGGCTATAGAAGCCGTAGTCACCGGAAAAGCAGATTACTTTATCGAAACGCCCGCAGTTGCCGATTTCTACATCTCCGGTCTCGGCTATACGAATATCATCAAAAAAGGAGAAACCTCCTCCGATTCCTTCCTCACCTTCGGTATGCTACCAGAGCATGCGCCTCTGGCAAGCATCTTCAACCGCGCCAGACTCCTCATTAGCTACGAGGATGCTAAGTATCTAGGGGTCCAAGGACTACCCGAGGTAGCCAATGTCGCAAACAAACGTCTAATCGCCATCATCATCGGAATTAGTACGTTTTTAATCTTATTGATCATCGCACTTATGAAAGTCCTCAGGGACCTGTGGTTAACTCGAGAGAGAGAACGCCTCATCTACATCGATCCACTGACAGGACTTTATAACCGTGGTTATTTTAACCAACTGGAAACAACTGCAAATGAACAGCAGTTTCCTCAATCGCTTTTTGTTTTGGACATCAACCTGCTTAAAGACATAAACGATTCCTATGGACACCATCAGGGCGATCGATTGATCGATGCCGTTTCCACGATTTTAACTGAGACCGCGAATACCTATAACGGTTCCGCCATCCGCATGGGTGGGGATGAGTTCGTCCTCGTGTTTTTCGGGATGTCTAAGGACAAAGCCGTTTTCGTGGCGGATGCCCTTAGGAAAACCTTCGAATCTTCATCACTACTAGACGGCGAAAAAGTTTTACTAAGTAAGCTCGAAGTGGCCATCGGCTTCAGTCATCGCGATGACGCCAGCGTATCGTTCGAAGCACTTGCTAAGCACGCCGATCACCTCATGTACGCAAATAAGGCGGAAATGAAGGCAAATGGGTCATGATGGAATGATTAGTGATGTGGATTTTATTAAAATCCCCTTCACAATCCCACGCTCCGCTTGAGTCATTCGGATGCATACTGTTTACGACTCGTGTTGACGCGAATATGAAACTCGCTTCGCTCAAACAGTCATATTCGCTATGTCTCACTTCATCGAACAGCATTGGCATCCTCATGAAATCGCTTCTCGCGTGTTGTGAAACGAATTTTATAATAAAGTTACATCAACATATAAATTCCATAAATAAACTTGATTTGCATATAATATAATCGTATCCAAACGCTTATTGAAATTATTTCATTATCCCCTATAATATAAGAGGAGTTTAACGTCAAAAATCAATGATAATCATAGGGGGTAACGACATGTATCGCATTAAGACATCTGGGGTGTGCGCCAGTGAAATTCATTTCGACATCGAAGCGGGATTCATCAAGCATGTGGAATTTATCGGCGGTTGCCCAGGCAATGCCATCGGACTAAGCAATATGGTGGTTGGACAGTCCGTAGAGGAAGTCGTCAAGAAATTAAGAAATGTAAAATGTGGTGGAAAAGCCACTTCTTGCCCATCGCAGCTCGCTATTGCACTAGAAGCACATATATAACCGATCATAAAAATAAACCTCCAAATTAGACATCTATTTTGGAGGTTTTATTATACATATTTTCGCCTGTGTTTTAGGTGCGGCATGGTTATTAAGCCTGATTTATTGATATGATTGAGTTTTTAGTTTTCACTTCACATTCGCATTGAGCGTTCGTAAACGGTATGCATCCGAATGACCCAAGCGAAACAAGGGATTGTGAAGGGAAACCAAATTAAGTTATATCAGCAATCACCTTAATTTTGTTCACCAGACCATAGGTGAAATAACGCCGTAAAACTTGCACGGTCCTCTGCGCCACACTTTCTAAACATGTTTTGGATGTGCTTCTTTACTGTGGCTTCTGAGATATAAAGCTGTGATGCGATTTCTTTATTGGCACAGCCCTCTAGAATTTTCAGGGCCACGTGAACCTCTCTGGGAGAAAATCCGTGGGAAACTAAAATAGCTGAGGCGCGCTGGATGTTGAGCCCTTCTGGCACTAAAGGCGTGATTTCGCCGGACTTTACTTGCTTTTCTGAAGCGATTTCGAGCGCTAAAAAGAGGACGCTTCCATATAATAACGGAATCGAAGCGCTCATGTAATCCGCCTCGCGTGCATCCGCCCCTGTGACGAAGGCCAGCGTCGCAAGTAGCGTCGTTAATAGGCCCGAGAAAAATGCATTCCATCGGGCCAGTTGTATGATTTGGTGCATCGATTTGCGTCTATTTAACTGGGATAGGGTTAAAATCAGCGTCCCGATAAGCACCGCCACAAGCGAGCGGCCATCGATCAGCACGCGCTGGTCATAACCCATGATTAGCACAGCGAGGATGGTAAAAAACGCCATCCCCAGTATTCTTTTCATCATAAGGCCTCTACTCCAGTGTGATTAATATGGCTTTAATTTTCGCTTGAATCGGAATAAGTACAAACGTCAGAATCAATGCATAGAAAGAAGTAAGGACTGCCACGGCAAGGCTAGGGCCGATCATCATGTCCGTCAGATGCGTCAACATGCCGATGCTGCCGATAATCGTTCCCATAATGCCCGATAATAAAATAAGTGTGATGCCGAGTTTGTTCGCGATGAGCATGCGCTTTAGTTCAAGCGCAGTGAAAGAATTTTCCTTTTGCCCCATGACTTTAAAGCCTTTGAGAAAGTCCCCCAGCAACCCGCTGGCCATGAGGATCGGCACGGTAAAACCGATGATGACCACGATGCTGGGAAAATCGATGTAAGTGATGAGCGTTGCCGAGATCAGTGTCGTTCCCACCAATAATCCTAAAAAAATCATAATACCAACTAAATACATAAAAACCTCCCTGTTCTTCCTTTGATACCAAAAGCATAGCATTTGAAACAGGCTTTTACCATTATCCCTAAGGGCGAAAAAAGGGCGAAATCATCGCCCTAACTGTTTTTTAAGCTTATTTACCCGACCGAGATACCCCATAAGTGGCATTCCTGTGAAAACCACCCCTACCAGAGCTGCCAGTGTGAAAATCAGAAGGAGCAAGGTGATGAACCCGATTTTCCACGGTGCCGTCAGCGCGCTGAGTGCCAATGAGCACGCAAATACAAACAGCATCGTCAGCGTATAGCGTGTGAACTTTTTAGAGACATCGGTGAGAATCGTCAGCTTCGATTCGATATCCGTATGAAGCGGTGTCGTACCATGCTTCGCCTTAAACAAATGGATGTATTCAGCTGAACAAACATACTCCCATCCACCCGCTTTAAAGATATCGATGTAGTCCTGATCCAGCTTTTCTTTATAATCGATGGCATAAATCAGGTTTTGTGGCGCTGTCTGTACGAGCTCATAGGACATGCCTTTGATGCCGGTGACTAGCCACCCTTTCTGCGCCTCTTCGCTTAATCGCTTCATGTCATCTTCCTCACCTGAACGAAGATGAAGCAATCTACTCAACCATGTACTGTCAAACGCCAAACCTGAAATGGCGATTCTTTTCGTTTTCATAAGCTCACTCCCTTCTCTAGTGCCTTCTCCATTTGATTTTCCATAAATGCGAGAATTCTTCTCCTCTTTTCAACCTCTTGATCAAGCACGGTCTTCCCAAGTGTCGTAATCTCATAGACCTTCTTATTCGACACTTCAGTAAAAACACATAGCCCTGCATCCACCAGCTTTGATAGATTCGTGTAGAGCGTCGCAGGCCCTACGGATACACGTCCTTCCAAATCGGCCTCTACAGACTTCATGATTTCGTAACCGTGAGTAGGCGCTGACATGGTGCTGAGGATTAGACAACTAATTTCCGTTAACTCTATAGGCTTCACTGAGCACCTCCTGTTCAAATACATCAAGGAATACTATATCCATTATCAATATATCCATATGTGATATGTTTGAATATAATATATCACTTCACGATATATTCGTCAATAGATAAGATAAAAAAATATTCTTACTTGCCACAATCATGGTTATAATGAAATTAGCCATTACATAGACAGGGAGGCGTGCATCAATGGACCCTAGAAAATTATTACATTACGTCACTAGCGGCATTCTGATCGGAATCGCTCTCGGCATTTTTCGGCAACTGATTTTTGGTCCACTCACATTATTCGAAACAGAGTCGCTACCTCTCTTTCTAGCGGTAGCGCTTACCGCTCTCCTGATTTCGCACTGGATAATTGATCGGCACTCAATCTTAAGAGGATCTGGTGTTCCTCACGTGAAAAGCTTCCTTTCGGGCAAAAGAAAAATCCACCCTCTAAAAGAAGGTGGTTTAAAATTCATCTTAATCGTCATATTGAACAATCTGGGTTTTTCCATAGGCAGTGCAGGACCGTCAGCATTTATAGGCGCTTCGGCAGGTGCCATCGCCTCACGTAATAAGCTTGCAGACCAACAGCTATTAGGCGTTTTCGCAGGAGCGGGACTAGCTGCTTTTTTTAGTGCACCACTGTCTGGATTGGCTTTAGCATGGGAAGAGTTTGGCCTAAAAAAAGACATTCACTCACTCATGCGTACAATTTTGATTATCTTCACTGCATTTGGTACCTCTTATGTCCTTTTTAGTAAACGGCTCGGATTGATTCCTAGCGAACTGCCTCGTAATATTACCTGGACTGTGGTTATTACACTTATCATGATTAGCCTCGCCGCCACAGCGCTTGGTCTGATATTTAAAACCCTCCTGCTTAAAAGCCCCTCCATTATCGGAGGTCGCTTTCGCTTATTATTCTATTATGGGCTACCACTCCTATTTCTACTGGTCGCACGCAGCCTACCAGAAGTAGCTGGCGGTGGTATCGTGCTTCTCAAAGCCATTAATCTATCAACCCACTATGCTGTGCCAATCCTCTCGCTACTCCTCTTCATAAAGTTCGCATTTACACTAAGCTGTGTCAGTACCAACGTTCCCGCAGGCCTATTCATGCCGGCCCTTTCCATCGGGGGAACAGTAGGGGCGTTGTTCCTCGCCGTTATGGTACCAGAGGAGCTCGCACATTCATCATTATTCATCGCCTGTGGTGCTTCTTTTTTCTTTTATGCACTTATGCGAAGACCCTTTTTATCCGTATTGATTACCGCCGAACTATTTGCGGACTATCGAATGGCGCTATTTCTATTGCCAATCATGTTCGTAATGCATTTGCTTATGAAAACGCATCTCGACGCACCACTAAACGAAATTTTACATGACCTGATCGATGACACCAGTGAAATCCCCGAGCATTAAAAGCTTTAGCTCATGAAGGGCGCGCGTACACGCTGTATAAAGGAGCCTCGCATCAGACAGGCTCACTAGATTTTGGTTATCAAAATCATGGATGATTACCGCATCGAACTCGAGTCCCTTCGCCATATAGATGGGCATGATGAGCGCTCCTTGATTGATAAAGAGGTCGGTGTTTCGGGTAATCAGCTTTATATCTGCAGTGGATTTTAAGCGTTCATATAGCTTTCGCGCATCACGTTCTGACTTAGTGAGAATGCCCACTGATTTGTGCCCTTTTAGAAGACTGGTGCGGATCAGTTTTTTTATGGTTTTATGCGACTCTGATAACGCTAAATGAATCACCTCAGGTGTTTCTCCGCTCCTCCCATAGCTGTCCGATCGGGATTCCTCTTTCAAGAATGGGCTTAGTAATTGCGAGGCAAAGGCATTGATTTCCTGCGTGGAACGGTAGCTTTTAAGAAGCTGGATAAACTTCGGTTGTTCCCCCTGGAACACCTCGATTAGGCTGTCGTAGCTTCCGATGTTTAGATGCGGGTGAATCGACTGATGAATGTCTCCGAGTATCGTGAAGTGCGCCCGGTTATAAAGCCTTTTTAGAATTTCGTATTGCAAAGGGGTATAGTCCTGGGCTTCATCCACCACGACCACACGCATGGTGTACTCTGGATCGATGCCTCCGATCACGAGCTTCAGATAGAGCATGGCGATTTGGTCCTCGTAATCGAGCACGCCAGAGGAAATTCTACCGAGGGTATAGTTTAGCGCTGACTGGTCGCCTGGCTCACTGTAATATCCTTGGATAAAACGTCGATACAGCCCTAATAGGTCCACCTCAGAAAAGCGATCGATCTGCTGCAGTAACGCTAATCGTTTCTTAGAGTGCCCTTGTCTCTTTTCATGCGGGATGGCATTCTTTAGGCGCTCTCTGATTTTTCCGATTCGCTTCATGTAAGGCATGTCCTTATAGGTGCTTTCGAAGAGCACACCGAGGTCAGCCGTCGAAAAGAGCTTTGCCTCTCCATAGGTAATCGCCTCAAATTCAGGTGAAGCTTTCACGAGACGTGCCGCAAACTGGTCGAGGGCATCCTTAAAATACGCGCTGGATTTTGAAGACATGCAGTGAATTCTGGTTTGCTGTTGAGTGCTTGGGTGTGCATCAAACAGCGCTTCCATCATGTCGCTGTATTTTTCAAGTCTGATGCCGACTAACGACCTGAGGTGGCTTTCCACCAAGGCTCCGAAGGTACTTTGCTTGACGTTATCCTCCCCCAGCTGTGGTAGTACGCTGGAGATATAATCGCCGAATAACTCGTTTGGTGAAAAGATGATCACTTGCTCTGGACTAAGCCGCTCTCGATTTTTATACATCAGATAGGCGATTCGATGAAGGGCGACCGATGTCTTTCCGCTACCAGCAGCACCTTGAACGACCAGTACTTTATCCTGATCATTCCGGATGACCTGATTTTGTTCTCTTTGAATGGTGGTGATGATCGTCTTCATCTTCTGTTCGGTTTGCTGGGACAGCATGTCTTGTAAAACCGTGTCGTCGATGTTGATTTCACTGTCTATGGCATAGGCAAGCTCGCCCATTTCGATCTTATACTGGCGCTTTAGACTGATTTCCCCAGCAATCGTGCCATCTGCGCACTCATAACTCGCCTCACCTAGGCCGTAGTCATAGAACATGCTGGCAAGTGGTGAACGCCAGTCATATATTAAAAATTCGTGCGCATCGCTGATGAGGTTATAAGTGCCTATATAGAGCTGTTCTGGTTCCGTTAACTTCCCCGCATTTATCTCGCTGAAGTCAATTCTACCGAAGTAAGGCGAATCCAGTTGTCTTTCGAGCTTACTGCTTTGCTTAAGTAGAAACTCATAGGAGCGGAGTTGATTTTTCATGGTATGGATATGTCCCATAAAGTCAGCGATTTGATCGAGGCCATTTGATATGGATACCGGACCGACATCCTCCCATAGCGCTCTTTGCGAAGCAGCGTAGTCTTCCCTATAGCTACTGAGCTGAAGGCGATTTTCATCGTACTGTTTACGCACCTCCTCGAGAACTTGGTTTAACTTATTCATTTCTTCTCTATTGTCCCTCATAAATTTCCTCGCAAAAAATTATTGACATTGAAACGAATGTGTTATATAATAAAAATGAGATATTATATTCGTTTCAATATTGAAATGGGTGTCATATCTATATTATGTTTTTTGAGCAAAAATGTCAACAAAATTAAAGGTGTAACCGCGAAATCCTTAATCGGAAGAGCGATTGCACCTTCAAATCGCCATTCGGCTTTATGAGTTTATGTGAAAAAATCCCCCTTTCCATTTGAAAGGGGGATTTTTTATGGGAGTGAAACTGGAGGATTAATCGCCTGAATCATTTTATTTCAAAAGTTTCTCACTGGCGGCCTCATCGCATATCACCGTGACATTCGGATGAAGCTGAAGCACAGACGCGGGAAGCTCGGGCGTTATTTTACCATACATCATCTGGTACAGGGCTTCGCCTTTAGATGCGCCTGAAGCGAGCAGGATGATTTTCTTCGATTTCATAATGGTTTTAATGCCCATACTGATAGCCTTTCTCGGCACTTCTTCAATCGAATCAAAAAAACGTGCATTATCGACCACAGTACGCGAATCCAGTTCAACCACGTGCGTGTAGGCTTCAAAATTACTACCAGGTTCGTTAAACCCGATATGTCCATTTCGACCGATGCCTAAAATCTGCAAATCGATACCACCTGATTGATCGATGAGCGCTTCATATCTCATGGCTTCCTTTTCAGGATTGCTTGCATCCCCCTGTGGAATAAAACACTTTTCCGGTAAGAAATCCACAAAATCGAAGAGGTTTTGCTTCATAAAAGAACGATAACTTTGAGCGTGTTCACTAGCAAGCCCCACATACTCATCAAGGTTAAATGCCATTGCCTGCTTGAAAGAGATGACGCCCTCTTCGTAATACTTAATCAGTGAGCGGTAAAGACCTTTCGGCGTATCCCCTGTGGCTAAGCCTAATATGCTATCCGGTTTACTGAGCAGTTGAGCTGCAACCAAGTGCGCTGCACGCTGGCTCATCTCACTATAATCTTTAACGATAATTAAGTTCATTCGTCTTTACGCCTCCAAATTATTCAAAATACCCTCGACATATACCTTTGATACCTGATAGTCATCATTTAATAGCACGAAATCAGCCACCTTTCCTTCAGCGATGCTACCGCGCTCGTGGAAAAGTCCTAAAAGCTTAGCAGGATTCTCAGTGAGCATACGAACCACCTCTACGAAGGTAAGGTCTGAGTGTTTTACCAAGTTTCGAATAGCTTGATCCAGCCTAAGGATGCTGCCTGCTAAAGTCCCATCCTCTAGACAACAGCGTTTGTCGTCCACGATTACCTTCTGGCCACCTAAATCATAATTTCCAGGGGGCATCATGGCAGCGCGCATGGCATCTGTGATCAATACGGTTTTATCTATGCCCTTGAGTTTTATAAAAGGTCCGATAAAACCGGGATGGACGTGGATGCCATCTGCGATGATATCCATGGAAAACGGTTTTGAGAGGATGGCGCCGATGACACCCGGTTCTCTATGATGGAGGCCTGTCATGGCGTTAAAACAGTGCGTCACGTGATGAACCCCCGCCTCATAAGCTTCACAGGCTGTTTCATAATCGCATCCTGTATGTCCCATGGATAAGACCACGCCAGTACCCTTCATGGAACGGATGAAGGCGAATCCTTCGTCCATCTCCGGTGCAAGGGTGATCATCTTGATCACGTCCATATGGGGGTCAAGCCACTGGCGTGTGGGTTTTTGAATATAGGTTAGGTTCTGGGCCCCTTTAAAGATCGGATTGATAAACGGCCCCTCTAAATGCGCTCCGATCAACTTTGCACCACTCTGCTGGCCTATTTTTAACTGCTCCGCTTGGTGCGTTTGATGGTTACGCACCGTATTTAGGGCACGCTCGATCCTGTCCTGTGCCATGGTCATGGTGGTCGCTAAAAAGGCAGTGGTTCCCATTTTAACGATGCTTTCAGACATCTTAAGAATCGCCTCACCCGTACCATCCATTACATCATGACCTGACGCGCCATGGATATGCACGTCGATGAAGCCTGGCACCAGCACACCTGAATAGCGATGCACTTCCACTTTTTCGATAAATTCAATTGGACGGGACTCAAATTCAGACTTCGACTCGATACTGAGGATATGCTGATCAAAAATGACCACCTGATTTTCCACGACCTCATGGCCGATTAAAACTTTTTCACATATGATCGCTTTCATGATGCTCCTTTGTTAAATAATCTTATTCGTAACGGCCTCAGCGGCACCTTTTTTGATATTTTGGTGATACTGTAAATCACCCTTTTCAAGGCCGACACAAAGCGCTTCAACCATAAACAGTTGTGACATTTTTCCCACCATAGAGCCCCCATCCAGTGGACCGCCCTTCCCGTTTGTTAGCAGCACCAAATCGGCGTGTTTCGAAAGTGGCGACTTTGAATAGCCGGTGATTGCGATGACCTTAGCCCCATATTTTTTTGCATTTACCACAGCATCGACGATATCCTTCGTACTGCCAGATATGCTCAAGGCGATAAAGAGTGTCTTATCTGTCGCCAATGATGCCCGCATCACCTGAAAATGTGAGTCCGTCAAGGCCTCTGATTTTATACCGACCCTTAATAGCCTACTTTGAAAGTCAAGGGCTGTAATACCTGAATGGCCTACACCGATCAGGACGATTTCATCGTATTGACGGATCCATTCGAGGGCAATTTTCAACTGCTCATGCGCCATCAAATGAAGCGTATCCTCTAGCGACTTCTGAAGATCCGCATATATCCCAGTGATATAGTGAGACTCGCCTTCATTAATCGTAGGCTGGACATTCTTTTCCATAGCAATTGCCAGTTTAAAGTCTTGATAACCTTTATAGCCTATTTTTCGACAAAACCTTAAAACCGTCGCTTCGCCTACTGCGCATTTTTCAGCCAGTTCAGTGATGGAATCGATCATAACCGTTTCCATATTTTCGACGATGTAGTCATACAGCCGACGTTCAGTTTTCGTGTAATTTTCTTTATGCTGTTCGATTGCGACACTTAGTCTAAAAATCGACATAGCCCCTCCATTTACTTCTATGTACTTGTGATGTTGCTAATGAAAATATAACACATCCTTAAAGTGAAGTAAACGAAAAACAGAAAATAAACTCCAATAAATTTATATAATATGAAAATAATTTTCAGATTTGAGGTAAATAAAATCCTTAACACACTGTCCGATCAAAGTGTTAAGGATTTTCGTGACATTACACCTCGATTTTAAACACCATCTTCATAACGCTTTCTGGCGTGGCGATGGTCGTTCCAGGGCGGTGACCATCCTTTGGAAAAAACACAGCAAACTGACCTTCGTTTACCGAGAAAATATTACCGTCACCCGATAAAAACTGAATATCATGAGTCTCATCGTATTCCGTCAGCGTCTGTAATGTGTCTACAGGGGCACAGCTCATCCACTCACAGCCCTTAATAACCCACTGTAAATCGATATAACGCCTATGCGCCTCATACGAAACCTCACTCATGGGCTTCGTTTCATAGGATTGAACCAAGTAGAACACTGAAGAATTCTCAGTCTCATGCTTTCCTAATCTATCGGTTGAGAGCCCACCCTGCGATATCAGCTGTATCGCCCTGTCGAGACCAGAATGTAGCCCAACGTATTGACTTAGATTTGAAATACTATCAAGTATCATATTTTCCCCTCAAATTAATAGAGTTTTGAGGAAACCACTTCTGCGGCTTCTTTTTTTATGGTTTGCGCATAATCCATATTTTTTAAGATCAATCCCGTACATAAAGCATCGATGACGAAAAGCTGAGATACTTTTCCCACCATCGAGCCGCCATCCAGCGGGCTTTCTTTACCGCTGGTCAGCAAAACGGTGTCTGCAAACTTGGTGAGTGGCGATCTTACATAGCTGGTTATGGCGATTACTTTTGCACCTTTATCCTTAGCGATGCTTACCGCGTCCACCACGTCCTTGGTACTACCCGTTAAGCTAATGGCGATTACCAGTGTCTGTTCACTGGCCGAACATGACCTCATCACCTGAAAATGAGGATCTGCAATCACTTGGACGTTTTTACCTACGCGCATGAGACGGCTTTGAAAATCGAGAGCCGTGATGCCCGAGTGGCCAACGCCATAGATGACGATGTCATGATAGGTATCCATCCATTCGATTGCTACGTCGAGAGACTTCGCATCCAGCACTTGATTCGTATCCTCGATGACCTTTTGCATGTTAAAGCGGATACGGCTGATGTGTGTATCTTCTATGCTTGGCTTGGACGGCGAATTGGTGATTTCTTGCGCTGCGGCGAGCTTAAAGTCCTGATACCCTTTATAGCCGATTTTACGGCAGAATCTTAAAATCGTGGCTTCACCTACTGCGCAGATTTCTGCAAGTTCAGTTAAGGAGTTGTACATGACGGTCTCCATATGGGCATCGATATACGCATATAATTTGTATTCTGCCTTTGTATAGCTGGGTTTATACTGCTCCAGCGCAATGCTCAACTTTGATGTGGACATTTCCCCTCCTGATTTAAATCGTATGGCTTGCTTTATAATGAATGAGTGCTCCTATTAAGTTGCTACTATTCCCTTGATCTGAAACGATGACGCGTAAATGTCTCGCATAGGAAGGCATGATTTTCGCTTTGAGCTTAATTTCTATCAAGTCTTCCAAATACTTTCCTTGAGCAGCGATAGCACCACCGATGACGATGGTTTCCGGGTTCAAGATATGAACGAGCGATTTAAGTCCATCTGTCAGGTCATCAATCCATCTATCTAATATTATAAGCGAGGATGCCTCATTTTGTTTGCATTTTTCAAAAAAATGGATGAGATTTACGGAATCAATCTCCGAACTAATCAGTTCCTTAAGCGCCTTAGTGGATGCGTACTGTTCAAAGCACCCACTAAAGCCACAAGTACATGGCTTTCCATGGGGAACCAGTTGCAAATGTCCTATTTCCCCAGCCGAAAAACTACTGCCTCTTATCATTTGACTATTTGAATAAATTGCACCCCCGATGCCGGTTCCGATGGCCAGGCCGAGAACATCGCCCTTTAACGCACGCGACGCGCATTCACCCAAAAGAAAACAGTTTACATCATTCTCCACAGAGACTGGCACTTGAAACCGCTCTTCAAAAGCCACCCTTAGATTCATCCCTGTATACCCGGGAATATTGTCTGTGGCATAAACCACTTCGCCCGTTAAAGGGTTGATTTGTCCCGCCGAGCTGATGGCGATTCCCTCAAATGGAAATCGCTTTTTCACTTCTGCGATCACCGTCATCAATCGCGCCTGGAGGGCTTCTCCCCCTTGCTCTGCTTGCGAAGGAAACACATCGTGTTCGATGAGGATATCCTGATCCACATCACTTTCATAGAGGCCCATCTTCGTCATGGTTCCTCCGATATCGAAGGCAATTAGTTTCATTATGAATTCAGTCCTTTTATTAAATCATAGATCGCCGTGAGATTTTCCTGTTGTGCCTTAGTGAGTTCACCAAACGGCTTTTTCATGGCACTCGGTGAAACCCCTTCCATGGCAAGTAGACCTTTAAGTGTCGGATAAAGATTGTTTGAAACGATCGCATCGATACAGTCGGTGAGTCTGCCTTGTAAAGCTCTAGCATTTGATACTTCGCCCGCTTTCAGTAAATTTACCATTTCTTTTACCTTAACGCCAGTAAGGTTATAGGTGGATCCGATAACACCATCTGCACCTAGTAAGAAACCGACGATGGAGATTTCATCATAACCGTAGTAAAAGAGCTTGTCTTTAAAACGCGTGGTAAGGCGTTCGAACTTCGCCACATCAGCATCAGAATACTTTACGCCGATCACGTGAGGAACATCTAAAATCTTTCTATACTTTTCCATATCGAAGTTAGAACCCGACATGGATGGATTCGAGTAAACGATCATCGGATGTGCGATGGCATCGCACAGCGTTTCATAAAAAGCCAAAATCTCATCAAACGAAAAGCGATAGTAGTAAGGTGTAACCGCTGAGATAGCGTCATAGCCTAGCGCTTTAGCTTCCAGTCCCATGCGGATGGCTTCTTCGATATTTAATGAGCCGATTTGCGCTATTAAAGCGATGGCGTCCTTTGCCTCTTCTTTGACAATTTTTAAAACCTTAATACGCTCTGCTTCGTTCATTAAAAAAGCTTCGCCTGTGGAACCTCCGATATATAGGCCATCGATGCCCATCTTATCGATATTGTGTCTTACCATTTCTCTCAGAGCAATTTCATTCACTAGACCATCTGAGTGAAATGGGGTTAATAATGCAGTAAATACGCCTTTCATGTGACCTCCAACAACTGTATTATTCGGATGGGGATTCGTACACATCCTATGATCGGTTAATTTCTTCCGTAAATTTTTTAGTAATCCACTGCGGACGCGTAATTGCTGAGCCTACGACGACGCTATAGCAGCCTAATTCGAGTACTCGACGCGCTTTTTCTGGAGAGTTAATATTGCCTTCTGCAATCAGTGGCCGTTTGATGCGATTTAAAATTTCCTTGATCAATTTAAAATCATCCGCTTCGATTTGAATCCCCTCTGTATATTGCGTGTACCCGACAAGCGTCGTTCCGATGAAATCGAATCCCAGAGCATCTGCAGTGACTGCTTCTTCAAGCGTTGAACAATCAGCCATCAACATCTGATGAGGATATTTTTCCTTAATCTGACTTATGAAATCCGCCAACCCTTGACCGTTAGGTCTCAGCTCGATGGTCGCGTCGAGGGCGATGATATCGACCCCAGCAGCCACCAGTTCTTCCACTTCAAGTAGTGTCGGTGTGATGTAAACCTTCGAGTCCTCGTAATTGCGCTTAACGATGCCTATGATCGGCAAATCCACGACACGCTTTATTTCTAAGATATCCTCTTTCGTATTTGCCCGTATGCCCCCCGCGCCACCTTCTTGCGCCGCTAACGCCATTCGTCCCATAATCACAGATGAATGTAAAGGTTCATCGGGAAGCGCTTGACAGGATACGATGAGCTTTCCTTTAATCGCCTCAATTTTATCCATTTATACCTCTTTGTATTGCTTTATTCTGTTGAAGAAAAGTCTTTTTGTTCCAATCATCGCGTTAATGACCACGCTGGTGAATACGATGGGCATATAGTTGAAGTACATGGCATAGGTTGCACGGTGTCCAGAAATCCACCCATTTTTCACTGCCCAGTAGAGAACCAGCGCACTAACGGCATTGACGATGAGTGGTGATAACCAAAGTCGTTTCGTCACCTTGTTCAATATCAACGTGGCAAACCCCGCCAGTAACATGTAATAAAAACTATAATAAAACCAACCCATTATGAAGGTCATTAAATCCATCGTAAACTCCTAGCCCTTTACAGCACCCATGGTTACGCCCTGGGTAAAATAGTTTTGGAATAATAAAAAGACGAGAATCATCGGTAACGAGGCTAAAAGTGCACCCGCCATTAGTAGTCCATAATTAATCGTAAATTCAGCCCCTTGTGACATGGCAGCCAGTCCCAGAGGTAATGTTTTCATGTTTTCAGAGTTAGTGAAGATGAGCTGTGAAAAATAATCATTCCAGCTGGAGATGAAGGTAAAAATCGCGAGTGCACCTATCCCTGGTTTAATGATCGGGAGTACGATACTGGTAAAGGTTTTAAGTTCACCACAACCATCGATGCGCGCTGATTCTAAAAGTTCTTTAGGGACTGCATGTGAAAACTGTTTCATTAAAAACACACCAAAAGGCCAACCCACAGCCGGGAGAATAAGGGCTGCATAACTGTCCATCAGTCCCAACTCCGTGATGAACTTTAAAAGTGGAATTAAGATGACCTGCTTAGGTAACGCCATGGCAGCGACGAATACCATAAAAATGAGTTTCGCCCCTAAGAAACGCTTTTTAGCAAGTGCATAGCCCGAAAGCGATGCCGTTACACAAACCAAAATCGTGGTCATGGTAGAGATAAATACGGAGTTAAAAAACCATCGCCCTGTTAATGGCACGAATAAGGCTTTATAGTTTTCAAGCGTCGGATTCATGGGAAACCACTCCGGTGGAATAGAAATCGCCACTTCTTGGAGCTTAAAGGACCCTGTGAGAATCCAGTAAAATGGGAATATAAAGAATATCGTCAACCCGATGAGTATCGCCATGGCGAGTACACCGACGATGCTGAATTTTCGTTTTTTGGTTATATTTTGCATCGTGGCCTCCTAATATTCGACGTCGGTTGAGAAAAACTTAAACTGAATCAACGAGATGGCACCGATAATCAACGCGAGAATTACACCCATGGCTGAGGAAATACCAAATCGCCCTTCCACGATAGCCTTAGTATAAACGAGGTACATGATCGTAGAAGTACCATAGTTTGGACCTCCAGCAGTTAACAGTTGAATCAGGGCAAAGATTTGGAAACTGTTGATGGTCGTTACGACCACTACGTATAATGTCGTCGGCATAATCAGTGGCCAGATGATTTGTGTAAAAATAGTCCATTTGTTAGCGCCATCCACCCTTGCAGCTTCTAAATACTCCTTCGATACATTGCCCAGTGCCGCCACATAGAGGATAATCGGCTGGCCTACGGAAGTGGTGACCAAGATGGCGATGATGGCGAAAAGGGCGGTCTGATTACTTCCTAACCAATCGACATTTTGATTAATGAGATGGGTCGACTTAAGAAGGTAGTTGAGAATACCATATTGTGGATGGTAAATCCATGCCCAAACCACCGTAATCGATACGACTGAGGAAATGGCGGGAATATAAAACACACCTCTAAAAAATGAACGCACGGCTGCGCTTTTGTTATAAATATTGATGGCGACAAACATGGAAAACACGATGACGATGGGCACTGCAATCCCTGTAATCAAAGTCGTATTGGCTAATGACTTCAGGAATACCTGATCTGTGGCCAACTTTTCATAATTCTCCAATCCCACAAAGGTCACATTTCTCCCTCTAAACTTGAACAGAGATAAATAAATACCTTTGATCATGGGATATAGAACGAAAGTGACGAAAAACACTAATGTCGGCAGTAAAAATAACAGCCCACTTGTATTCTCCCTAAGCTTTCTTCTCCGCTTGGCCTTTCGATTTTCTTTTTCAAAACTTCCCATTTTTGATAATGGTTCAGTCATTGGTCACCTCTTATAAATGGCGAGGTAATTAGTATTTACCTCGCCACCCCCTTAGATTCATTCTATAAAATTATTTTGCGTCTTCTATTGATGCGTTTGCGAAATCAACAAACGCGTCTAAGCCTTCTTTTGGTGTTTGATCGCCGTTAAGCACCCCTTGAACCATTGGGAACCAAGCGGTTCTCATCTGAGCAAAACCAGGAATCGTATTATAGTAGGTTCCGAAATACTTGCTCATAGATTCAGCAAATACGAGTTCAGCATCATCATATAATCCCACTTCTCCTGCCTTTGCTGAGAAGTTTCCTGTAGACATTAAAGTTCTCTTGCCCCATTCAGCATCATTGATCATGAAGTCCACGAATCGCTTACTTGCAATCGCTTTGTCTTCATCGCCATTATCGAAAACACATGGACCAGCAACCAAGTACTCAAGCTCAGGTGTACCTGTATTGTTTGGATAAGGCACTAAAACGGGTGTGAATTTTTGAGCGATCATGTCAGGTCGGTAAAGTCCTGGTGAGTAGAGAATCGTAGAAGCAGCAAGACCACTTCTGAATGCTTCGATACTAGCGCCTGCATCAAGTGCGATACCTTGACCAAGTAAACCCTTATCGTAAGCTTGTTTGATCCATTCCATGGCTTTCACACCATTCTCATCATTTATAGTATACGCTGAAACGTCTTCATTTGTAATCCATGAACCGTATAAGTTAGAAACAAATGCTCTAGGACCTTGATCGCCACCTTGCGATTTTGCGAAGAGGATGGCTGGAGAAATGTCAGGATTCTTTTCGTGAATAGCCGTGAGTAGCGCTTCGTACTCTTCCACTGTCCAAGCACGGTTTTCGCGGTCAAGTGGCAACATTTCTAAAAGACCCATTTCTTCTAATAAACCTTTATTAAAGCCCATCATAAATGGCGCAACGCCTTGTGGATAGAGGTAAAGTTCGCCATCATAGCTACTTGCAGTGACAGCAGCTTCAAGTAACGTAGATTTGTCCACCATGTCATCAAGTGGAACGAGATATCCTTTGCTAGCCCAGTCGATAACGCGGCCTGGCGCATCGTAAACGACATCAGGATTTGTTTGCGATTGAATCGCTGTTTCGAGTTTAGCAGGACCATCAGTAAATTCGATGGCTTGGTATTCGACTTTGATGTTTGGATTAGCGGCTTCAAATGCAGCGATAAGCGCTAAGTCGTAATCGCCTTTTGCAAATTCACTGTCACCAGTAAAGTTCGGGAAGTTCCAAAACTTGATGGTGATCGGATTTTCTACTGTATATTTTGATAATGGATCTGCTTCGGTGGTTGCTTCTGTTGATTCAGGTGCAGCAGTAGTGGCCTCTGATGACGGTGTATCGGTACCAGATGCACAACCGGTTATGAGCATCGCGATTAATAATAAAACTGAAACCATTTTCTTAAACTGTTTCATAAGTCCTCCCCAATAACTAACTTTAGACTGTTTTAATTCGCATTTCCGTTTCTTTATCAAAGAAATAAACTTTTTCAAAATCCATATTTATCGTAATTTGCTGATGATTTTTAATGTTGTTACGTTCGCTGACCTTCGCCACGATTTTTTGCTTCCCATGACGGCCGTGAAGTACCGATTCATGTCCTAGCAGTTCGGAAATCTCCACATCGTATGGGATATCCCATTTTGGATTAAGCACTTCCTGACCACTTGCCACATGTAGATCCTCTGGACGTATGCCCATAATGACCTCTTTTCCTTCATATGCAGATAACCCCGCTTGCATCGCTTCATCTACATTATACATTTTTCCTTCCAGAACCACGCATCCATTTTGGATTTGGACGTTTAGGAAGTTCATGGCAGGTGCACCGATAAAGCTCGCCACGAAAATATTTTGAGGGTTGTTATAGATTTCTTTCGGTGTACCGATTTGCTGGATATAACCACCCTTCATGACGACGATTCGAGATGCCATGGTCATCGCCTCTGTTTGATCATGTGTAACATAGATCGTGGTGGCGCCGATGGTTTCGTGAAGCTTGATAATTTCACTTCTCATCTGTACCCTGAGCTTTGCATCGAGGTTTGATAGTGGCTCATCCATTAAAAACACTTTTGCATTTCTAACGATGGCACGACCTAACGCCACCCTTTGCCGTTGCCCACCTGACAGTGCTTTAGGCTTGCGGTCCAGATATGACTCGATTTCCAGAATTTTCGCCGCATTTCTCACGCGAACATCGATTTCATCTTTAGGAATCTTCTTGATTTTAAGACCAAACGACATGTTTTCGTAGACGGTCATGTGCGGATAGAGAGCATAGCTTTGAAATACCATGGCGATGTCCCTGTCCTTGGGTTCTACGTGGTTAACGTAGTTGCCGTCAATGTGAAGCTCTCCACTAGAAATGTCTTCTAGTCCCGCGATCATTCGTAAGGTAGTAGACTTGCCACACCCCGAAGGACCGACGAATACGATAAACTCTTTATCCTGGATATCCAGGTTAAAATCGAAAACCGCTTGAACCTTATTGTCGTAAACTTTATTGATGTTAGATAATTTTAACTGAGCCATGCCTGCTCCCCTTACCTGATTTTGACCCTTTGGTTTGCATGTCACCTTTTACCATCGAACGTTCGAAATTCGTTTTTGGTTCTTGCACTGTAACTATAACATACCGATTTTTCGATGTAAATATAAAAATGAATATATTCTCCATTATTTTTTATATTTTGGAGTTTTGACATCATTTCGCTTCATGGTATAATGTTCTAAAGCACTGAAATGAGAAATTGTATAAAGGAGCACATGATGATCGACGGCGATATGACATTGGAACAACTAAGGCAATACAAAGGCGTGACGCCATGCCCAAGTGATTTTCATAGCTACTGGGATGGGCAAATCGCACTTGTAAAAGACTTCATTCCCAGCTATGAAATTCATTATTTACCGGAGTTAAGCTCACCCATTATGGCGTGTTATGACCTCACTTTTAACAGTTTTGACGGCTCGCCCCTCTATGCGAAGTACTTAAGACCCGTCAGCGATGATCCAAAACCTTTGATTTTCCAGTTCCATGGTTATCCTGGTGCTTCACGTTCCTTCTTAGAATTATCGGGGTTCGTCGCGGCGGATATGGCCGTGGTGTCCATGGATTGCCGCGCACAAGGCGGACGAAGTCACGACCACAGCACCTATCCAGGGACCACTGTCAGCGGGCATGTCATCATGGGGCTATCTGGTGAAACACCTGATCAACTCTATTATCGAAATGTCTTTCTCGACACGATTGTACTGGTTAATTTAATGAAATCGCTACCTTTCACAAATCCAGAACGCCTCTATGCAAATGGCGCCAGCCAAGGTGCTGCACTTGCACTTGTTTGTGCAGCTCTTAATCCGGAAATCAAACGTGTGGGGGCTCTGTATCCATTTCTATCCGATTATAGACGCGTCTGGAACTTAAACCTCGATCTCGTGGCTTATGAAGGTCTCCGATATTTTAATAAATGGTTCGATCCAGCTGGCGAGCGTACCGATGAGATTTTTATGCGACTCGGGTACATCGATGTTAAGAACTTTGCGTCGCGTGTTAAGGCAGACGTCCTAATGGGTACTGGACTCATCGATGATATATGTCCTCCTTCGACACAATTTGCAGTCTTTAACCACCTAAATGGATTTAAAGAGCATGTCCTCTATCCAAATTACGCCCATGAGCTGATTCGCGATTTCGACGATCGACTCGTGCCTTTTTTTAGAAAATAGTCGCTCCACAGCCATAAACGCATAAAAAAGCCTTAGTCTCTGAAGTTAACCCAGACACTAAGGCTTTATCCATTATATCACTGGAATCTTAATCTTTACTTCCGTTCCGCTTCCCAGAACCGAGTGGATGGAAACGCCATAGGCCACTCCATAAATCAGCGAAAGTCTTCGGCTGACATTCTCGATGCCCACACCACCGAGTTTTACTGACTTTTCATCTGATGGGGTACTCGGATCAAATCCGACGCCATCATCGGTTATGGTAATTTCCAACAGGTCTGTATGGCCTTCCGATTCGTTTGAGATGCGCTCGGCATGGATCGTCACCGTGCCAGGGCGGGCGAGTGGTTTAATGCCGTGATAAATGGCATTTTCCACGATGGGCTGTAGGATGATTTTAGGAACCTTAAGCGAATAAAGGGCGTCATCCACATGAATTTCATATCTCAGTTGTTCCCCATAGCGCTGCTCCTGGATGTACAGGTATTGCTTTACATGGTCGATTTCACTTTCCAGTGAGATAAAATCATCGCCGTGACTTAAGGAAATCCTAAAGAACTGTGCGAGGGCTTTAGTAAGGGAAACTACCTTTTCCGTATCGTTAAACTCTGCCATCCAGAGAATCGTGTCCAAGGTGTTATATAAAAAATGGGGGTTGATCTGGCTGTAGAGGGTATTGATTTCCGACTTGCGAAGGAACTGCTCTTTCTCCTTGATTCCTTCCAGCAGTTTGTCGATTTGCGACCGCATGTCATCGAAATGCAGACGCAAGCTTTCAACCTCATAACAGCTACTGGCCTCTTCTGCTGTGGACACTAGATGATTCGACACATCGTTCATGGCCATCTCCAAATTCCGGATCGGCTTAGAAATACGTGATGCGATTAATACCCCACTCCCCATTGCGATCAGTATCAGGAAAATCGCCACGACCACGATGACCTCTAATAACTGTCGCCGTGCTGCTGACAGATAATCCAGGGAAGAAACGCCGATTAAGCGCCAGTCGGTCCCCTCGATTATCGATTGATGGGTCAACTTGTTCATCCCTTCGTCATATCCTGAGGTCATTTCACTGATGCGTACCAGCTCTGCAAGGCGGTCGGAGGATTCAAAATAAGCCATTTCTGGGTGATAGACGAGCGCTTGCTTTTCGGTAATGATAAATGCAAATCCTTCGCTCCCGAGATTAAGGGCCTCGAAAAAACGGTCGATGACTTCATATGAAAAATCGAGAATGATGAGCCCGATATGCTGTCCTTGATCATCACGCACTTCTTGACCGATGGAGATGACCCAGCTACTTTTATCCATGGTGAACGTCTGTCTTCGAATCGAGGTCAATACAGGCATACCACCCTTTTCCATCACATCGATATACCATGGCTCTTGCATCATGTCCGATGAGCGTTTCATATCAAGCGCCGCTTCATTAGATAAAATTTCACCACTTCGGCTAACGATGATTCCCGTTAGTAGCTGAGCGTCTGTCCCCATGACGTTGCTCAGAAGACTATTCACTTTTTCTCGGCCGCGTTCATCCGGCTCACTCAAATACGTGATGACATCCGAATCCTTCGCGATAATTTGCGTCAGCGCTTTTAGTTTTTCCACATAGAGCGTGATGCTATCACTACTTTTCTCAACGGCATCCTTCGTATTGTTAAGGGCATCTTGTAGCATGATGTTGGTGATGCTGTAATATAACACCATGCCCATCAAGCCGATGAGCAAGACACTGGTCATTAAAAAATAACCCGCTATCTGAACCCGTATGAACTTTAAGAATTTAAACGACCTAAGAATTTTCATGTGGATTCCTCACTTGGGACACGTACTGTTTAGGTGTCATGCCATATTTCAGTTTGAACCTTGTGTTAAAGTAATTTACATCCTCTATGCCGATTCTCTCAGCGATTTCATAGTTTTTTAGTGTGGTGGTAAGTAATAGGAGCTTCGCCCTTTCCATCCTTTGAAGCAGCACATAGTCTTGAAAGGACATCCCAAACAGGTTTTTAAATCGGGTGCTTAAGTAACTGGACGCATAGCCAAATGCATTAGCCACTGAGGTAAGCGAAAGATTTGGATCGGATAAGGACTGTTCGATGCACTCCTGCAGCTTTTGCTTCAATGTCGCCTCTTGAGGGTGGTCCACAAGACCTGTGACCACCTGCTGAACCGCTTGCGCCTTCATCTCAGTCTCGTAGCGATCGATTAATTTGATGAGCACATCTGTAACGTCCTGACGACTCACCGGCTTTAAGATGTAATCATCCACGCCGATTTTGATGGCACTGATGGCGTAGTCCACATAATCATAACCGGTGATCATGGCGATCTTCACCGGTTGATTTTGTTCTTTAATCATGCGTGCCAAATCGAGACCGTTGATTTGAGGAAGGTTAATGTCTAATAAAACAAGCTGGGGGGAATGCTGCTTATAAAGCGCAAACCCCTCAGTACCATTTGAGGCTTCATACTGCTCATCGATTCCAAGTTTTTCGAAATCAACCAATTTTAGAATACCTTTCCGAATGAACGCTTCATCATCGACGATCAGTAGTTTATACATAGGCACCTCAGTCTTTATTATTTTACATAGGATTTCAAGTAGCCATATCCCATGTCTTCCATGTCTTCATACGCGATGAACTTAATTGCGGCGCTATTGATGCAAAATCTAAGTCCGCCGCGATCCTTCGGACCATCTTCAAATACGTGTCCTAGATGTGAGTCACCAGCCCTGCTTCGAACCTCAACTCTTTTCATATTAAAACTGGTATCTTCGTGATAGGTGACCACCTCAGCCACGATAGGCTTCGTAAAGCTCGGCCAGCCGCAAGCGGAATCGTATTTATCCGCTGAGCTGAAAAGTGGTTCACCTGTGGCCACATCCACATAAATCCCCGGTTCAAAAAAGTCCCAGTATTCATTCGTAAAAGCGCGTTCGGTGTCATTAGACTGCGTTACTGCGTACTGAGCTTCCGTTAAGATTTTACGTAAGGTCGCATCATCCGGTTTCACATAGCGCTCAGGGTCAATCACAGATTCGTTCGCGATGTCGAGATCCACATGACAATAGCCGTTTGGATTCTTTTCCAGATAATCCTGGTGATATTCCTCAGCCAGGGTGTAATTGGCTAGTGGAAGGACTTCAACCACGACGGGCTTCGAATATTTCTTCTGAACTTCTTCTATGGCCGCTTGAATCACCACTTCATCCGCTTCATCTACATAGTAAATACCCGTTCTATACTGTGAACCAACATCGTTTCCCTGTTTATTTACACTGGTTGGGTCAATAATTTTGAAGTAGTACAAAAGGAGTGTGGACAGATCGACTTTTGTCGTATCATAGGTGACATGAACCGTTTCTGCATGCCCTGTATCACCAGTTATCACTTCTTCGTAAGTGGGGGATTCAGTTGTTCCATTTGCATAACCGGAGGTGACATCGTAAACACCGTATAACCGCTCCATGAACGCTTCGGTTCCCCAGAAGCACCCACCTGCAAAGTATATTTCAGCAAACTGGTCCTTATTCCACACGACATCTGCATTTTTATCGATGGTGGCCACCGGATTAACTGTACATCCGGTGATCAACATCACTGTTGCGACGATCAGTGCCATAAGTTTTAACATAGGTATCGCTTCCCTTCGTTAATAAATGGATTCAAATGACTCTGCGATCGCTTCATTTGACACATGACCCGGCATGATTTTAACGAGTACGCCATCCGAACCGATGTAAGCAGATGTTGGATATCCTCTTACGCCGAACTCTTTTGAGACTTCACCGTCATCATCGAGGAGAACCACGATGTTCTCATACCCAAGACCTTTGAACCATTTTATGAAATCTTCTCGCGATTGTTCTCCATTATAATCTGGCGATACGATGGAGATGACCTTATATCCTTCTGCATTTGCGGAGAGTTCATCAAACTCTTCTAAGCCAGCGAGGCAAATGGAACACCAGGATGCCCAGAACTTCACATAGACCTTCTCACCTTTTAGTGATTCAAGCGATATCATTTCACCACTGACACTTTCCAGATCGAACATCGGTGCCACATCCCCTTTGTTCGTCATCATCGCTTCTGTTTCCATCATGTCTTTTGATTCTTCCATCATGTCATCTTTACCTTCGCCTGCCCCAGCTGCCACGCTTTCATCTGTCATTTCATCGATTAAATCGTCATTATCGATGTAGTTAAATGAAACAAATCCAATAACCGCAACGACTAAAATTCCCACGATCAATCCTATTTGCTTTTTCATATGTGCCTCCCATTAAAATAAGTTTTCAATCCAGACCGTCACTTTCGTCAGATTTTCGGTCATGAGTAAAAGTCCCATCAATACGATTAATACGCCACCCACCTTTTTGATCACAGGAAGGTACTTTTCTAACCGTTCAAAGTATTTAAGTAATAAGGTTGATAGTGATGCCATGATGATAAACGGTAATGATAGTCCTAATGTGTATAAAAACATCAGCCATCCACCGTATAATGCTTGCCCGCCATCCGCTGCGACGACGAGTACTGCACCGAGTACAGGACCGACACAGGGTGTCCACGCAAAGCTAAAAGTGAATCCGAGAAGATACGCCGTGATATACTGGCTGGTCTTATGGGATTTAAAGCGAACGGTTCGATATTTCTCCAAAAACTTAAACCTCAGAACGCCCATTTGGTGGAGCCCCATTAACACCACTAGACCGCCGCCGATAAGGTAGAAGCTATCGAGCTTGATGAGCCCACCGAGAAGCCCTGCACCGAATCCTAAGGTGACAAATGTCGTCGATAATCCCGCCACGAAAAGGAAGGTTTTTATAAATGGTGCCAGCTTCTTATAACGCTGTCCCTCCGAGTCAGTCAGTATACCGATATAGACTGGAATCAGCGGAAATGTACACGGCGCAAAGAACGATAAAAATCCGGCGATAAAAACGGTGCTCATAAACAATTCCATAACATCACATCCTTGCTTATTTGATACATTCAGTATACCGCTACGAGAAATTAATTGATATCGATTATCATTTGTAAAAACTTTGTTTTTATAAGATAAAAAACCCTCTGCCATATGACACGAGGTCACTGTTGCAGAGGTCTCAAAGATTTCTTATCGATCAGTTCAGTTCTTAATCCCAGCAAAATAAGCTTTAGGGTCAGCTTGATATAGTAATAGGTGAACATTGGCTTTGACAGGTTCGTCGGCTTTAGGACCAGGTGCAAAAAGTCCCAATGTTCTATTTTTTTCGAAGTGATCTGAGACGCAAAGTCCTCGTAAAGCGGCGTCCCTGGTATCGGGGTGAAGATGGAGACTGTGGTATAGGTCAGGCTACTGGCCTTCGCCCATGAGTAAATGGCATCAAAGTCAGCTTTTACAGCGGTGTGTGATATCATCATCAGCGCGATACACTCTGCACCCACAGACTTTATCGTCTGAACGCACCGCCGGTTGATCTCCTCTGTCGTCTGCTTCTGATAATCCATCAGGATGGCATCATCCACTGCCTCCAGCCCCACGATAAAATACCGGAATCCGATGGCCTTAAGCGCAGCGATAAGCTCAGGATTCGCGGCTACCGCATCAGCTCTGGCATAGCAGGTATATGTTTTACGGATGCCCGCTGCTTTTACGCGCTCCACAAACGCCCAGGCCCTACTGATGTCTGCCAGAAAGTCGTCGTCCACGATCTGAACCGCCTCTGCCGTCATCGCCGACAGCTCCTGCATCACCAAATCCAGATCACGTGTCTGGTATTTGCCGCCGTTGAGCTTTTTACAGTAGCAAAACGAACAGCTCTGAGGACATGAAAAGGCCGTCTTCATGGTGGCGACTTCCCGTAGCTTTAAAAACCGGTAGTGATAGCGGTTCCAGTAGTAATGCGTGCGGTCTGGTATCGGTAAAAGGTTGATATCACAGGGTGCCAATCCGTTCGCACGCCACACCGGAGCGCTTAAGTCACTGTCGGCTCGATACACGAGTCCATCGATTTGCGAAAGCCCACTTGTCGCGAAAGGGGCGGAAATCGTTTTGATAAACGCCTCGAAATCCACCATGGACGCACTTCTAAAAATAAAGTCCACGTCAGGTGTTTTAAAGGTCTCCGGATTAAGCTGCACATGGACCCCACCCACCACCGTTATGATCCCAGAATTTACTTGCTTCACCTTTTTAGCGACTTCCTTCATGGCGTTTTCCTGAGTGATGTAGCCCGTAATCGCCACCAGATCCGGTTCAAGCTTCCTGATCACACGTTTAATAGGCCTCTTATCAAAGACGCCATCATATATGGTGGCCTGATGGCCATTTGCGTTTAATACCGTCATGAGGTATTCCAGCTCTATGGGTTCATTCTCCACGAGTCTAGAGAACCGGAACACATTCGGCGCCTTAGGCCTTACTAAAAGAACAATCATGCTAATGCCTCGTGAGAAAATTTTTAATGTAGACAGAAAATAGGACGTTAAAACCTGTGAGCATTTTAAGGGTGTTGCGTAGTGGAAAGGCCTTTAGGGTGTATTTCACGCTGTACGCGTTAAAATTCACCATCAGTGCAAGCTTAAGCACCTGAAAGTAATACGCCTTTAAGGACATTTTAGATGGCCGGATCAGCACATCACCGAAATTCCATTTATCATAGTCGGTGACCTCGTAAAGCAGCCTTGAACGGTAGGTTTCATAAATCGAGGTGAGGGGATGCGGTACCAGTGGCGAAAAAGTGGTGAGCTCTGGCTTTAGTCGTTTGATGTACCTGATAAGCCGTTTAAAATCTCCCTTCTCCCAGTCTGGATGCACGATAAAGGAGCCCCAGCACGCGATGTCCTTCGATTTTAAAAGCTGCGTGGCGCGCTCGTTATCGTCTACGGTGGAAGCCTTATTATAATCCGTCAGCTGCTGGTCATCAAAGGACTCATAGCCCAGGATCACTGCCACGAGGCCGTTATTTCTCAGACGGGAGAGGATCTCTGGCTTTTCTAGGATGCTGTTCACACTGCCGTAGCAGACGAACTGTTTACGGATATTCTGTGACTCCATATGATGACAGAATGCTTCTAGCCTGGATTTGTTGATGAGGAAATCATTATCGCAAATCAGGTAGTAGGGCTCGTCCAGATCGCCGATCTGCTTCACGATTTCCTCGATCGCCACTTCCCTCACCTCTGCCCCTTCGATCTTCCATCTTAAGCAGAAATGACAGCGGTTCCTACAGCCATAAGCCGTTTGAACGATGGCACAGGGCTGAAACCCCACGTATTTATACTCGGAGCGGTAACGCGCAGTAGATGAACGGTCTGGCACCACGTACTCGTTAAAGCAAAACTCGCCCGTGTTAGTAAAACTAAGGGATTGGTCATAGATGCCGTCGATGCGATGGCCCTTCTCCCCATTTTGGAGCATGTGGATGAACGCCCGAACATTGGCACGGGTGGTGGACTTAAAAATATAATCGATACAAGGGACGAAAAATGCGTCCGGATACAGCGATGCCTGCACGCCGCCCACGATCACAGCCGTTTCAGGCCTTACCCGTTTGACGGTTTCTGCGATGCGTTTCACATTTTCCACATCGGTGCACTGAGAGGTAATCCCCACGGCATCTGGCTTAAACGACGCCAGATAAGGTTCAATCTGGCCGCTGGTCTCCACCATAAAATCCACTAGAAGCACCTCCACCGACAGCTCCTTTAGAAGTGTGGCAAAGCACTCCAGTCCCAGTGGCTCGCCGAACAAGTAATTTTTAACGGTGGTGATGTGCTTATTAATCCATGGTCTAACGAGCAGTATGCGCATGCTGCCTCCAGTTTAGATAATATTCGGGGTGATGCCTTGATAAATCTGATACCGGTAGTAGAGGTTGATTCCGAGGTAAAAAAGGGACTGAAGGGGATGACGCCAGAAGGCACGTTGAAAAAGGGTGCGCCTCAGGATGCTTCCATAGCTGAAAACGTCCTTATAAAGCGCCCAGTAAGCCTCCGTAAGGGCTTTAGGACTCATGTGCCGCGGCACGTGAACCGCTTCTGCGCCATTATAGGTGTAGATATTTTGATTATACAGTCGGTTTTCCGCTTTCATCTGATGAAAAAAAACCGTTCCAGGGATCGGGGTCAGGATGTAAAACCTCGGCACGACGATCTTCATCTCCGTGATGAAGTCCGCTGTCTTCCTTATGGAATCGAGGGTATCCCCGTCGGCACCCACCACCATTTCAGTGGACACCTGGATATCCGCCGCTCTTACCGCACGAATTAGTCGGCGGTATTCGGAAACGCGTGCCCAAGGCCTCTCCATGCTGTCGAGACTTTCCTGCGAAAGGCTCTCCAGACCAAACGACAGGGCCATGCACCCACTCCTTCGGATGATGGCCAGTAGCTCCGGATCGTCGCCGATGGTGATGGTACACTGCGTCATCCACTTCATTTTCAGCGGCATGATGGCCTGACATAAAGCGATGGTGTACTCACGATTCGAGAAGATGTTATCGTCCAGAAGTAGAAACTGATGAAAGCCCAGCCTTTTCACTTCCTGTATGTCGCGCATCACCTCGTGCACTGGCCGCGTGTGATAGCGGCTTTGATATAGACACGCCACAGAGCAAAACGAGCAGGTGTTCACACAACCACGTCCCGCCTGTACAGGCAAAAAAGCGCCGATCCGTTTATGGACGATCAAGTCATAGCGAGGCAAGGGCGGTGCATACTTCGTCAGCGGCATGTGATAAATCGGCTTGACGACGCCACCTTCATAGTCCTTTAGAAAGGCTGGCCACGCCTCTTCCACATCGCCGATAAACACCGCATCGGCATATTTGAGGCCTTCCTCTGGAAGCAAGCTCACCATATAGCCGCCGAGCACCACCGTCTTCCCCATGGCTTTAAAGCGCTTCGCGATATCGATGGTCCGGTGAACACCATGTCCCATGGATGAGATGCCGACGATAGACGCCTCCGTTTCCCACGGGATTTCCTCGATGGTTTCATAGATGAGCTCAACCTCGAACGCCTCAGGCGTGAGCGCCGCGATGAGCGGCAGTGATAACCCCACGAAATGGAGCCTGGATTTTTTAATAACCTCACCATTCGGGGCATAAGGCGATGGCTGAATCAGTAAAATTTTCGTCTTCATGGTTTCCCCCTAATGATGCGCTTCATGTATTGCCACATGACCCGGTTCGCCCCCACCGTCAGCTTCAAATTTTCCATAAATGGGTATTTTCTCAGTGCACGGAGGACCATGGTTGGCCTGACCGTGGTTTTATAATAGAGCTTCACGATTTCGAAATAGTACCGCCTGATGCTGAGGTGCGCCGGCTTCACCACGAGATGCGCCATGTCCCAGCGCGCGAAGTCCTCTGGCGGAACGATCAACTGCGATTGATAGGTTTCGTAAAGGGCCGTCCCCTTCATGGGTGTCAATGGCTGTAGGTTCACAAACTGGATTCCCGACCGCACGATAAAGCCGTACAGCGCTTTAAAATCCGCACGTGTCCAGTCCAGTCCGATGATGAAGGTGCCGTAGCATTCAATATCCAGCGCCGATAAGACCTCGAGACATCTAATGCTGAGGGCTGTGTCGCTATTCTTCTCATATGCGTCCAGCTCTGCGTCGGTGTAGGATTCAAGCCCGACGATTACCGCGCGAAGCCCCGCCTTTTTAAGGCGTGCCATGGTTTCAGGATGCTGGGCGATAAAATCGGCACGGCCATAGACGAGAAAACGTTTGTCCAGATTTTCTTCATGGATGCACTGGCAAAAATAATCGAGCCGTTTCGCATCGAAAAGGAAATCGTCGTCGACGATATAGATTTCCCTTTCGGGAATTTGCTTCAGCTCATGGATAACCGAATCGACGCCCCTGGTGAAATAAGCGCCATCTGTAATCTCCTTACAGAAGCAAAAGGCGCAGTGATATGGACAACCAAAAGAGGTTTTGATTAAGCTGCAGGGATTATGAAACATATAGTAGTATTTTTTTCGGTAATGCGCCGATAAATGCCGTGCAGGGTACGGATGATCAAAGGTCCGTTCCTTCGGTTCCTTCACCAGCTTCGGCCTAGGTTCCCCATCGGCGATGGCGCGGATTTGCGTCAGCGCGTTGGCTGCGAGTATATGGTCAAAAGGCCCCGCCATGAAATCCTCCGGAATCACCTCTGCATGTATACCGCCCACCACCACCTTAATCGCCCCATCGATGGCCTTGATGCGCTTGGCAAGGTCTTTTAAAACGTGAACATGTGAAATATAACCCGTCATGCAAACCATCTGAGGCTTTTCCAGTTTAACAATCGTTTCAATCGACCGTTTTTCTAAAATCATATCCACGAGCACCACATCATGCCGATCTTCTAAAACTGCGCCCACATATTCCAGCTCTAAAGGTTCACAAATCATCACATGCTGGAGGCCGATGGTTTCCGGATCAGGTTTCGGTCTAATCAGTAGAATTTTCATAGGGATGTGTCCCCCGATTTTCGTGCGACATATAGGGTAATGCTCGGCACGTACCACGCATTTACCTGGATGATGTCACACACCTGAAACTCAGGCTCGAGATAATTTCGCATCTGCTTCGGTGTGGGATACGCCGCCCTAGAGGTGGTGAGCTTCACGATGGGGAGCAGCATCAGGTCGTAAAGTGTCCGCGTTTCCGCATGTGCGATCAACAGGTAACCCCCTTTTTCGAGATGGCTGTGAAACGTTTTAATCGCCTGCTTCGGCGCATCGTAATAGGGGAAGGCGTGCGTACAGCAAATGCATCCGAACCGATCATCTAGACTCAGCTCAGAGATGGCGTTTTCCACGACGGCATGACCTTTTCTGCGCGCTGCGCGACCCATCCGAGAGGGCTCAACCCCTAAGGTCCTAAGATGTGGCAAATGGGTTTTCATGTCGTCCAGAAGCTGACCCGTCCCGCAGCTCATGTCTAGAACATGATCAACGGGTAGCTTTAACCTGCTCATAGTTTCGATGATGCGTTCACGCGTGGGCTGTAGCGAAACGCGCTGAACCCAAAGCCGATCATAGATGTTCTCATAAAGGTCCCATTTGGACATGGTGTTCCCCCTTCATTATGCTTTAAAGACGTGGTAATTAGGATGCTTAGGCCGATAGCTCAGGAAAGGTATAACGCGCTTCGCCAGCGCATTCATCAGCGGATGGTGATGATGATAGTATAGGTTTAAAGGCTTAAGGGTACCCCCTAGCTTGAGTTTGACCTCTTCCGTGGTCTGTCCGAGATCGATGGTTTTTACCCCCGCTTTTATGCCACATTCCACTAGGTAAAGTAACAGGTTAAGGTAAGTGTCATAGGTCTTTAGCGCTTCGTAATCAAGTCCACAAAACATAAAGGTAAGCACCCCATCGGCGATATGGTACTGGCAAAATCCGATGGGCTTCTCCATGACATGGAATGCGGTGATCGTTCCAGGAAAGCGACTAAAAAACTCAGGTGTATTTTTCACCAGTGGATAGGATGACCGCTGATATACCGCTTCATAGAGTGCGTAAAGCGATGCATCAAACGGATGATTTTCGGAGATGGTGACCGTTTCAAATCGTCGTCTCGCTTTCATAAATCGGTATCGATAATGCGAGCGTAGCCTCGCCAGATAATCCTCAAAAGAGCTGAAGGTGTTTTCCATCACCACTGAGGGTAGCGTCTGCAGCTTCGCAAAATGGCCTTCAAATCGATGATCGGCGTTAAGCATCAGCGTATGCCCCTTCTGTGACGAAACCCATGCTGCGATTTGTTGAATCCCCTTTTCAGAATCCGCGTGGTACCCAGGCACCGATAACGATGGCGGCACGCCCACCACGCGTATCGACAAATGGATGGCATGTCGCCCTCTTAAGAACGTAAATAGGTTAAGCTTCGCCATGTATGAGATAATTAAACCCTCTTCCAGCTCCACACGCTGGCTCTCATCGCCGTGTGCATTTTTAATGGTGGGCCATATTTCTGGGGTTAAAAAGCTATTCATGAGCGCCTCGATTCAAGCGCAGGGAATAAACACCGAAGGCCTCATAGGGCTTCGCCCATTTAAGTCCGAAACCGCTGGAATCGAGGTTATCCTCTAGTATCCAGCTCGTTTTGCACCGCGAATAAGGCTGATCCTTTACATACTCGAAGCACGCTGCCAGAAGGCCGACGGGAATCCCTCGCTGCCTGTATTCCGGCAGGACGGCCCACTCCACCAGTTTAAAGGTCTTCACCTTCCTTTTATAAAGCTTCTTTTTCAGATAGGTCAGTGGCGAAAGTGTTTCTCCTCTGGCCATGAGTTCGCCCCAATCAGGGTACCAAAGGAGAAAACCGATGGGCACCCCCTCTTTTTCGGCGAAAATTAGGCTACCTTCCTCTAAAAAGAACTTAAGGTCCTGAAATAGGCTTCGATCCTCTTCTGCAGTCCTCTGGAAATAAAATTTATGCTCTCCGAAGCACTGGTTGTTCAGTGCCGTATAGTGGATTAAATCCTGATCATAGGTGGCCTTCGTCATGGCCCTAAACTGATATCGCTGGTAAAAGCGGTTACGCCATCGATCATTTAAGGGAAATACATGGTCCTGCCACGGGTACTCATAAGAAATCAACCGGGTTTCTTCGAATCCCAACCCTCTAAAATGGTCACTGTAATAGGGTTTCGTATACATGGCGCCGAAGGTCGGGCGGTGTCCCTGCTCTAACGTTAATCCTAACCCATAGTTCACATGGCCATTCATGCCGACGACGATTTCCGAAGCGCCCATACGGTCACACAGCGTCTTCGCCATTTCCACGATTTCCCGTGCGATTTCAGGGTGATCGCCATATTCAAAAAAAGCGATCTGAACCACCTGCGCATAATTTTCATGAATCAGGTAGGTGACGACGCCAGCGCACTGTCCCGCATCCTCAATCCGATAGGTCAGCTGTTTCAACCTCCGGGAAAAAGGCGTTTTTCGCGCAAAGATTTCCTTTAAAATCGGCGTTGAATAGTCTATGTAGTTTGGGTCATCCTGATAATGGGTCTTGATAAACCTTATGACCTTCATTTGGTCCAATTTCGTGGTACATGGGATAAAATTCATAGAACACCTCATATACGTCTAATTCTATGCTAAACTCCCGTTACATGCAAGTTATCTAAGCGCTTTCAGGCCCTGAACACCGCTTAGAGAGTTAAAAAGCCTCAGCTTCAGTGACAGGTGATCACCGGTGCTAAGGCTTAGGTTAATTCTCTACAAAACCGCCCCACTCGAAAGCCTCATCCATATCGACTTCCAACACACCACAGTAATCAAGGTCTAAAACGAACTTGAACTGTCTCATGACGATGCCGTGGCAGACGACGATGATTTTTTCGTGATGTAAGTAAGGCTTTAAAGCGTTCATGGCGCGTTCGAAGACGGATGCCAGCGTTTCATAAGGGGGATTAAAATCATCCGGGCACTCCCCTCTATTCGCCGTTAACGCCTTTGCAGCACGGTTCACCACTTCCACATCACTGTAGTGATAGGTCAAATCGGGCACCCACTCATGCAGCTCCGTCACCACCTCGATATCCAGACCATGTGCTTTTGAAAGAATAGCCGCCGTTTGAAGCGCTCTCGTATAAGGCGATGATAACAATACTCCTGCCCCGTTCAGTCTCGGATCTTTCGATACCTGATGCGCCTGTTCGATTCCTGCTTTCGTCAGCTGACCTAAGTCACGACCATGGCCTTTAAATCCCAGTGCCGTCACTTTCGTATAATCCGGTTCACCATGCCTTATAAAAACTACTTTTGCCATAAATGCTCCTTATTTACCAATTTTGGTGAAATCTCAACTAAAATGGTGTAAACTATGAAAAATCCCTTCAGGAGGTCCGCATGCTAACCATTCGTCCCGCTACTATCAACGATGCCGAACAGAAAGGACAAGTCCATTACCAAACGTGGATAGAAACCTATACAGGCCACATCAATCAAGCATACCTTGACCGCATGAAACCAGAACGTAGTGTTGAATTTGCTAGAAAATACCCCGAAAACACACTCGTAGCAGAACTGGAAGGTAAAATCGTCGGTTTTGCTTGCTATGGAAAAAGTAGAGACCTTACCTATGAAAACCACGGTGAAATCATCGCACTCTATGTTCTAAAAGACTACCAAAAGCTCGGTATCGGTCGCGCTTTAATGGAATCCTGCCTAGAACAACTAAAGGCATACCCGCATCATTTCCTATGGGTCCTTAAATCTAACCAAAAGGCCATCGCCTTTTATGAAAAAATGGGATTTAAGGCCAATGGAGATGAGAAGGAACTCGTTCTAGAGACACCTGTGGTTGAGATTAGGATGGTAGCTCTCACGGTCTAGCCTCCTTAGGGTCTAGTATAAGTGTCCCATAAATGGGAAGATGATTTTTATAATTCGGTCCTGAGACTGGTGTAGTGATTAAGCGGTTAATGTCAATTTTATAAAGCTTTCCATCCTCTAATCCGAGAGCGACGACTGAAGGATTGAGTTCACCTGAAATCTCAAAGACGATGGCCATGGGCTGCTCGGTTAATCGCTTCGGTGTTTTAGTCGTCATGTCGTAGCGGTAAAGGCCTGTTTTGACACCTGGCGATTCGTTTTCGATGGTAAAGTAAATGGCGTTATGATTGTCATAAGCATAAGAAACGGTCTCCACATGTGACATCAGCGCTCCCTCTTTGACTAGTGATGCTGCTGTAGCCTGCGACAAATCGAGAATCTGTCGGAAGTACGCGTTGAGAGATTCTGGATCGCTCTGATTTGGGGCTTCCTCATAACGCATGAGAGAGAGGTCATTGACTGTAAGGTCCGTGTTAAAGTCAATTTGCAGCATAAAATGACCGATGATATGTTGAATGGTAAGCGGATAGAAATCCTCTGCGCCTTCAGTAAAAATCAACTGCTTAAAAGGCCCGAGCATCGACTCCACTTCCTTAAACGTCATTCCGATTTTAATACCTGCAATCGCATGGTCACCATAATAATTGATGCGCCTAATCGGATATAGGCTAAGCTGATTGGGCGTTTCGTCCACTATGGTGTAAACCATCAGGTCTTCATAAGCCAGATAATCACCTAGAATCCAGCCCTTACTAATCGGATATCCTAGCGCACTAAAAAGCTGCTCCGTGCTTTCGCCTAAAGCAAGTTTGAGTAAAATCGGATCATCGGTCAAAGCTTTAGTAATCGGAACAATTTCTTGATCTGCCGGCATATGGGTGAGCGTTTTACTCGACCAATCATACGGATCTGTCCAAAACTTAAACGTCCCATCGTAACCATCTTCAAACTGTTTATCAGCGATATCAAAGATGAGCTCACGCTCAGCCATCCCAGAAATATATACGGTCTCCGGCGATTCTGTTTGCTTTTTTACATAGGTTTCATAAAATGGCACTGGGGTTTTATAGAGCTTAGGTTCACGACTCAGCTCCACCACATGATAATCCCGGTAGTGTTTAAAGATGGCGTAGCCATCCTCATATCGAATGCTCATGGTGCGATAGACATCGTCCACTCGACTCGGCTTATAGGCTGATATGTAAGTGACGTGTGTTTCCTCTTTATCTGAGGTAACGACTAAAACTTCGAAAAAAACGAGTTTTTCGTGAGCTAACATCTGCTCTTCGCTATTTCCAAGCGGAGGAGGATATTCAGAGGGCATAAGCTCACGTAATGCGATGACATCCTCTGAATCTGGTGAAGGCTCGAAATAAGAAATATTATCTGCAACTTCCAAAGTCTTAGTCGTATCAACAGTATCGGGTTCACTGGTAAACACATCTGGACCGGTAGGTTCCAGCGATGTGCTTTCGCCTTCCTCTTTAACAGCGCAGCCAGTGGCTAAAAGTACCATTAATAGTAACGTCGACACGAGCCATTTCTTCGGAGCATTCATCATAGACCTCCATCTCAAAATAGTGAGGTTACAGCATCAATATAAACCCGACGATGATGGCGATGATGCCACCCAGCCTTTGGATATTAATCGCTGTATCCGTGGGTTCGGTGTTTTTATAACGCCAGCCGTATTGGATATTCCAGAACCATTTCGGAAAAAGAACATTCAGAATTCCTAGGGTTACGAGAAATACCCCCAGAGCCGACGGTGAATCCTTTTGATTTGAATCAGAATCAGGCGAGAAACGAATCACCTGGTTAATTAGAACGTTTGGCTCAAAATATCCCATTTTATCGAGATATGTCGTATCCACCGTTTCTGTGGTTTTAATCCAGTCGTCTACAGTGCCTTCGGCTTCATAAACCCGTCTAAATACCATCCCGTTCGGGTACTCGATTTCGATTTGCGCCTCATCTGTGACGTAGTGATACACCTGTTCATCCGCCTGAATTTCACGACTTTCTAAATTCAGTGTCACTGACTTTCCATCGATGGTCATGGTATTTTGCTGACTGCTACAGCCGCTCAGCAGGGAGAGTAGCAGGATAATTACCATTAAAAGAATCGCCTGCTTTTTTGTGTGTTGGTTCAATGCGTTCATTACGCCTCCAGAATTCATGAAAATTTCATTTCAAGTCGGCATCACATCGCTAAAGAATACGATCACCAAACTGATACTTATTAAACATAACAGAATAACGAATAATTCATAAGACCTAATTCTCATCGCATCCTCCCATAAAAATGTACATTTTCACGATTCTATTATAGAATCATAAGTGAACGGGGAGGACTTAATTCATGTTGGAAAATAATAAAGAAAAACTGCCGCTGAATAGTGTACTTGGTATCGGGAAGCTGCTGCGTGACATGCGCCATTTGAAAGGGTTGACATTGGCACAAGTGGCGAAGGATACGGGCATCGCGGAAGAAACCGTGCGTCGAATCGAGTGTGACCAGTTTGAGCCGAAGATTTCCACGCTGGAGACGCTGTCGAATTTTTATAAAATCGATTTGATCGAGCTGATTTCACAGCGCCGGCCATCTGACAGCCTGTTTTCGGATGCGTTTATTTCGAAGGTCAACCGGATGATCAACCAAAATGATTACGAAGGATTACGTAGGTTTGCAGACGAGTTTTTAAAGACACACAAAACCTCGAAGCATCATCAGCATGTGGCATTATCGAACTTTCTATATGCGCTGAAATACATAAGATTTAATCCTAAAAATGGGCAGGATGACACCATCATGGTGCTCGAAAGCCTACTACTGGATATCTCGCCGGGTTACCTCAGCAGTGCAGAGGGTAACTACCCGCTCCCACTAGAGGTGAGCTGTATACTGGTATTGTCAATAGTCTATCGTCAAAACCAAAACTATGATAAGGCCATCGCACTTCTGACGACTACGATTCAGCGCATTCTAAGCATGCCGTATCTTAACTGGAGATTCTCGGATTATCTGACGGCTGCTTACTTTAACCTCGCCTATACGTATCACAGCATGAATGCGCACCAAAAGGTGATCGAGGTGGTGGACAAATGCTTCTCTGAGGAACGGGTAGTTTTTAATAAGAAGAACATGTCATACCTATTGTTCCGAAAGGGCCTCGCCATGTACCTCCTAAACGAACCATCCTCTCAAGCGCTCATAACGACTTCGCTGTCGCTGATGACCGAGGATGAACAAGTGAGCATAAAAAAAATCATGCAGGAGCAATATGGGCTAAGCGTGTGATTGAAATCGAGTAACACACAATTCTAGCAGATCTTGCCCTCCTCAGTTTCCATCTGGTTAACGAAGTCCATATGATAAATCACTGCGCCGTGGTCCTTAATAACCGTTGCACGCGTGATCCGAATCGCTAAAATTACACAGTTTTCATCCGCTTCATTATTCGCGCTATCGTACCAGAAAGCAAATGCCTTTCTGACCTTATCGCGAATTTCTGCATTTTTTGGATCTAGAACCCATCCTAAGTTTTCACCGATACCATTTCCAGAAAACCACTGGCCACAGACAGAAAAAGCAACCTCTGGATTTTGAGCGATTTGCTTTATCTTCGTCGACTTTGCCCATGTGGTGATATAAAACACACCATCCTCGTAAAATGCATCCACATCTCTGATAAAAGGTCTCGGTGCGCCAGTTGAATTTAAGTCCATGGCTATCGTTGCGAGCGAAAGCGTGTTGTCTTTATAGTTGCCACATCTTTCCTCAATTACTTTTAATCCTTCTTCATATTTGCTCATTATATCTCCTCCTTATCACGCATAAAACCATCAAAATACTCAAATACCCTAACAATTTCCGTTTCATAATCATCCTCGATTTCGAAATAGGTCACATCACTTAGCAGACAAAGCTGTCTTATCTTCTCATGCTCGGCGATGACCTGATTCATCGGCCGCGTTTCTTCATATAACCGCTGTTCGATGACACTTCGGTGTGAAATAATTTTCGATTCAAAATGACGCCGTATATAATCCTCTTTAAAGATTAGATAAAACAGATGCACCTCACGTAAATAAGATTCATCCAGTGAACGAATCAGCTCTGGCAGGAGATAGCACCCCTCGATAATCATGTGTTGGCGGTTTTCTACACAGGTCATGATCATTCCCTTAAGGATTGGCCACATTTCGCTCGCTATTTTTTCGTCTGTATCGTCCACTTTAAAATCACATCGGCCACTTCTAATCAGCCCCATCTTCAGATGATCGATGGACAGATACGGCATGTGATAGCGCTCTAGCATGCGCTGTGCCAATAATGTTTTTCCAGTGCAGCTCGGCCCACCAATCAGTATAATCATCACAACTCCTATAATAACTAGCCGTACTCAAATAACATTACCCTTCATCCTCTAGTTGATTAAAATCTGCCATCTCTGCTAACTCATGTAATTTCAATCTCAAAAGATTTTTATCTATAAGTTTTAAGGAGTATTCAGAAATCATTGTTGGAGACATGCTTCTTGATAAAGCGAACTCAACGACTTCATCATCCTTGCTGGCACAGAGGATTACACCCACACTTGGATTTTCATTATAACGTTTGTGCTCACGATCGAGCGCTTCAAGATAAAAATTCATTTTTCCTAAATGTTCTGGTTTAAATGCGCCAATTTTAAGTTCGAAAGCAACTAAACAACCTAATCCCCTGTGATAGAAGAGTAAATCGATGTAATAATCACTGTTTCCAACCATCACTCGGTATTCTTCTCCCACAAAGGTAAAATCTTTACCGATCTCTAAAATAAAATCCTTCAAGTTTGCAATTATAGCTTTCTTAAACTCAAATTCAGAAAATTTTTCCGAAAGACCTAAAAATTCTAGAACATAGGTGTCTAAAAAATTGTTGGAGATTGTGCTAGGAATCGGCACTGGTTCTAGTTTTCCCGCTGAAAGCAAATATCTTTCAAAGTACCCGCTATCCAATTGCCTTTGCAATTCTCTTTTAGAATATCTTTCTCTGATACAGAGGCGCATATAAAACGCCCTTTCTTCATCAGTTTTAGTTCCGGATAAAATCAATAGGTGATTTGTCCAACTTATTTGTGTCACCAGTGGTGACACAAATTCATTATTCTTGTATGTCTCATAAAACTGCTTCATTCTGTAAAGTCCCCGACGGTTAAATCCTTTCACCTCAGGACAATTATTAGAAATATATGAAGCTAGTTCATCAACATACGAGCTTCCCCATTTCTGGCTTTCAAGCTGTTCAGAAATATACTTCCCTACATTCCAATATAATAAAATTAGCTCTTCATTCACTTTACGAAGGGCATTTTCTCTTGATTGCTGTATAAGATTTACGATTGCAATAAAATCATTTTTCATTTCATTCATTTGAAAACTCCTCTTGCATTTGATCTACCTATAATAACTCGCCCTTTTCGTTATAAAACGCATCGCAAAACCGCAGTTGACCGGAAACTTCTTTCTTACATATATTTTCATTTAAAAAGATTATTTTAACATAAGCATTTTCAGGATGGTTCTCTTCTAAAATCACGCCATATGGCTGTGCCGCCTCAAACCCGAATTTCAGGTAATAGTCGCCGCCTAGTAAAGCGACCCAATCGTATCCGAGACCTTTTGCCCTACGAATCCCCGTCTCGATGAGACGTTTACCGATGCCACTTCTTTGAAACTCTGGTTCAACCGCGATGGGGCCAAGTGCCAGCCCTTCACAGTTACCGATTTTCGCTTTGCTGAACAAAACGTATCCGACGACCTTCCCCTTCTTTACTGCCACGAAGCAAAGGGGTTTAAGATAACCTGGATCCCTCGTCACCTTTTCTGCGAATTCCCATTCGTTGAATTGTGCGTCCTTACCTTCCCTGTAGAAGGCCGCTTTCACCACTGCTTTAATCTTTTCGATATCGTAAGGTGCCGCTTCTCTAATAATCACATGATCCTCCGCTCAAAATAGTCATCGATTACCTGATTTGCCTCGTCTTTTCCATACCAGCCTTCGCCTTCACTTAGTTTTACATATAATCGGTTCAGTGCCGATAGCACTGGCGCTTCGAGTCCGCTTAAATCCTCAACGGGATGATCGATTAAAGTGCCCACCAATTTATGATCGCCATCCGCACGTTTAAACACACCGATGATTCTCACTTCAACCTTATCCCCTAAAGCATACGTTTCATCCGCGATCAAAATCACATCCAGGTGTTTTCCCGGTGGTGTTCCCGATTCTTTTAGCCATCCATATGGATACGGAAAGTCACGTGCATACAGAAGACTGAGCTGCTCCGACTCATTAAAAGTGTCTAAGACCGGATCGTAAACGACACGATATTTATACGCCTTGGTCTGTTCGATAACGACAGAAAACATGCTTCATTCCCCCATTATTTTATCATAACCTATAATCGTCATGCGCTCATTAATGATCTCAGTTTTGCCATTTCAAACATATCCAATTTTTTCGTAAAGGTGACAGTTGCCAGCCTCTTCCTTAATGGTGTCCAGATTCCATTTCTTCGCCCATGGATATTTCTGTTCGACGAGCGTGAAAACCTGCTGTGCGATGCCCCTAGATTGGAACTCCGGGAGGATAAACACAGGGCTCACCCTACAGGTTTCTCGATCCTCCATGTGAATAATGCGTATCGCACCCACGGTATCAGCACCATACTTGATGAGGTAAAAATCGGTAAAGGGATGATTGAACCGCTCCTCAACCCTCGAGCGTGGCTCGTTCCCAGGGCTAATGTCGTAGTCCTGATATTTTTCCAGCAGCGGCTTAAACACGATGAGCTGCATGGCATGTATTTGATCGATGTCCTCGTGAATGGCTTTTACTAAATCAACGGTCATGATACCCCCCTAAAACGAATTTCCGAGACTGATATCAAACGGTGCGATGAGCAGTCTTTGAATTTCCTTCAGATGCTGCTCGAAGAACCACTGATTCGCCCGGCCATAATTTTCCTTCGTATCGAACTCCCAGTACGAATAATACTTCACGCATTTGACGATTTTCGTCAGTTCCCTCGGAGGGTCGCCTAGTTCGACGCCATCTATGGTATAAAAGCGCTTCATATACCTCAGTGTCAGACAGCCGTTTTGCTTTCGCTGCGCGTCAGCGATTCCAGCCATATAAGCCTCAAACTGCTCCAGTTTATCGGGTTTCACCTGAAATAACTTGATTTCAGAAAAGGTGCCTGTCATATCGAACCTCCACACGAACCGTTACTTGATAAAGTCTCTTAACGTCTCTATTGCCAGCGCATAATCGTTTTGATAACCCCCGAAGGTCTCGTCCTTTACGAAGTCATAGCCGGCCAGTTGATAGATTTTGATCGCCACATGGCTCCATGTCTGCGTATGTAGATAGTAGTCGCGGTCACCCTCCAGCGCGATCATTTCTTGCATGCCCTTAAAAACCAGCGCTTTTCCGATTCCCAGTCCCTGATGCGCCGGTTTTACACCGACCCAGTGCACGGAGGGGTCCCTTCGGCCCTGCGTTTCGTTCCACCAGTTGGTCAGGGTGCCCACTTTATGGCCATGTGGATCCACCACGAAAATCATGCGTTGTTCCAATCCTTCCTTCCATGGCAGATACTCCGTTTCGAAATACGCGAGTGCTTCTTCATACGAATCGAACTCGCCAACAGAAACCATGATTTCCGACCAAAACACCGCATCGCCATCCTGAAAATGCTGATACGCATAGCCTTCAGGCAAAGGCGACTCCGGCAGCGGCGCTCCCGTTTTCCGTTTCATGATGATGTTATAGTAGGGTAATGATTTGTCGAGCATGGGTGCCTCCTGATTAATTTCCTATTAGTACCTCTTCACTTTCCAGCACTTGTTTAGAATCCGCATCATAACCACTGATACGTATTTGCCGTTCTTTAATGTTCGTTACGTCGGCGATCCAAAACGCATATTCAGCAAGGTCAGTGACCTTAGCATAGGCAAGATCCGTTTGATCCGATAAAGTTAAGGATGAAATCGCATCCTTTTCTAAAAAACCGAAACAGATGTGCTTGCCACCCATAAGATTTTTCGGTGCCTCATAAAAAACGATACCGATATTATCAACCACCCAATCTATATCGGTGAAAGATCCATCATAAACCGCCAGATTTGCTAATAGTCCGCGATTCACGATGACGAACTGCATTTGACCATCGCCAACCTTCGCTAGAACAATCGTAAAATTATCCACCTGCTCCATATGTATGATTTCGTAATCCATATTTAATCGCATGTCGACGACTTCCTCGACCGTTTTTTTCTGTAAAATGATGACGCCTAATAGCGTGATAACGGAAATGCCGAATATCAGTAAAAAACCAACCCATTTTTTCATGACGTTATCCTCCGATTCGATACCATTTTAAGTCTTCTAGTGTTTTATTTTAGTCCATTCAATCGAATATGATCCAGCTCGTCAGCACCGAGCACCCCTTGCTGGTAAAGACGCAGGTATTCTTTACTGATATCACTATCAAACATGAGGACATCATCAGAATTGATGGTGACATCCACGCCTTTTTCGAAAAGGATTCTAATGGGGTGTTCTTTGATGCTGGAAACACGGCCTAACATGACATTACTGGTGGGCGTTAGGTTCAGCCTGACGCCTCTTTCTTTTATGAAATCGATCGCATACACATCATGAGCAACCGCTATCCCGTGCTGAACTTCGTCCAGTTCTAAACATTCAACAGCCTTGACCACATCTGATGCGCTTCCCCATTCACCGACATGCACTTTCGTGTTAAGGCCATTTCCTTTAGCTGTTTTATAGATGTTTTTAAAATTTTCGATGGGTTGCGCCATCTCGTCACTATATAAATCGATCGAGTAAAAATCCTTTTCTCCCCAGAAGGGTTCGATAACCTTTTCTAAATATGAGATGCCACAGTGTCTGGAAAGACCAATTTGAAGTCTAAGCTTGGTATCTGGCGCATACTTCTGATTTGCTTCAGTAAATGCCGAGATAAGCGATCGTATGTCATTATTAAAGTACTCATTAAGCGCCCAAACATCTTCGCCTACTTCTAGTAGCTTTATGCCGTCATACTGTGCCTGAACAAAGCAAGCATCCACCAAAAGCCTTCTCATCTCCGATGTACTAAAAGCTTTTCCATAGCTTTCATCCGTCCATCGGTGCATTTCATCCATCGACTTTAGCACCTGCTTTAATGGCTGAATAGAACGTCCTGTCATCTTATTAATATAGTCTCTATTGCCGCCTAGTGAAAAGTGATTATGGAGGTCCGATTTCGAAATTCTACGTAACCCTTCTAAATCCCCATTCTTCAGTGCTTCCTTAAACAGAAGTGACTCAACCTTATTCATGACACCGTCTCCAATATTCGTCTATTTTTTACCACCCTCATGCTTTCCTGAGCTTTAGACAAATCGGATGGTCATAGCATTCATTTCCGAAAAGTTCACGGATGATGAATACTGTCAGTTCTTCCACTTTATATTTCCGAGTCTCTAAACCCTCCAGAGGATCATCCATCCACACATGCCAAAACTCGATTTCTGAGCCAGCATCTAAGTCATCCACTAAAGTACTCATATACCGAATCAAATCCTCTGCGCGTTTATCTGTATAACGCCACTCCAGAACTGCAAAATGTGTCATGTCCGATATCTTATCAAAATCGGCCATCGGGCTTCCTTGCGTGATGTAAGTAGAAATTTCATCCATCAGATCTTCAGATTCAAAGACGAAAAATATTTTTTCATCCCGGTCTACAGACTTCTCGTGAAGATTAAAAGGGATTTCCTTACCCATGGCGAGGAACTCATTAATGGAAAACCTAAAAAGATAAGGATTTTCTATCGTTCTTATCGGTGTGCGACTGGCGAAAAACTGATATAGACTCACGAAACTCCTCCACGGATTTATAATCGCAACTAATCCACTAAATTATATACAATTACTATCCAATTTTTAGTAATCGCTATACTCCAAAAGTTTAGCACCACAATGCTGACAGTAAGCCATCTTTGTCTCACGGCCTAACCACCTTTCACAGCTCGGGCATCGCCAGTTAATAAAGCTCAAAACGATGAGTGCACTGATAAAGAGAATGCCGCCCCACACCAATATATTCTGGTATGGATTTGGTAGTGATGCTGTAAAGCTTCTAAAAGGAACCATCCCGATAATCATCACAACCATTATCGTGGTTATCCAGTTTTGTCTTTTTTTTCTTTTCGCGAATATTGCGTATATTTCTGAATCTTGCATCGTGTGCTTACCTCGCTTCCGACTCAGGCGTCGCCATGGGCTTTTTAGGCTCTTCTGTGCCATCAGCAGCTTCCGTTGACCGGGTTTCATTAGGGTTTGGTCTTAAGTAGTCGGCATAGTTTTTAGATGCAGGGATGAAGCTGCGTTTATAAGCCGTTTGAAGGGCGATGGCGTAAAACACCAGGTCGAAGGCCTCAAAGGTTTCAAACATGTAAGCGAAAAGGCCGCCGATATCGATGACCTGAAGCATCTGGAAAAACGTGATTTCGTAGTATTCAGAAGCAAAGATGATCACTGTAAGTAGGTTCCCAAGTAGAATACTGAACGTCGCGATGATGGCGGCGATGATTCCCCAGACAGCAGAGTCACCCTTACCAGCCCAAACGAAACCCTGTGACACGAGTGCACCCACTGCGATAGCAGCCACCCCGAGATTATAGCCAGTCACTTTCACGGCGACCGCCCATATGATGGCACTGACGATTCCGAGAAAAATCGCAGCTACGAGGCCTTTTATCGGATTTGAATCTTTCAGATTCGAATTTAATTGATTCGGATTTCTGGGTTCTATCCTTTGACCGTAATCGTCCCTCATATGATTTAAATTATTCTTATTATCCATAAGTCCCCCTAGTATTCGTATTATTGTCCGATGCTTGAGAGCTCTGGACGGTCTTTAAGTGGCGCGAGCTCCTCGTAGGTATCAAATATGCCGTCGAGATAATCTGATAAACTGATAGCAGTTACCAAATTCGTCACCGCACGCTCTGTTTCACCGCTTCTCATCTCGATGCGCGCTTGATACACATAACCATAGGCATCATCTGGGTTCGCTTCGATAAACAGCTGGTTCAAACGCTGTGCCTCAGTAAGGTTCCCCAGCAGAATCAGCGAATCCACCTGCGCACCGCTGGCATAATAAGTGTCCTCATTATAGATCACCGCCATGCCATAGTTCTGCGCTGCCTTTGCATAATCCCCAGCGAAATAATACCCATCACCCAAATACTCATAGCCGTAGCCACTTTCCGGGTTGATGGCGATGATTTCAGAAGCCACCTTGATCAGCTGCTCAGCATCCTCATCATAGTAGTAGAGATACGCTTCGATCTCTAGACGCGCTTCCCTACCGAGTTCACCTTCCGCAGCATCCATCACACGCGCCAGCAAGTCCGCATCACCCAAATAGTTCACATCCTCTGCAAGTGCAGAATAGTCCGTATAAGCTAACCCCTGATACGTTAAGAGATCCTCATAAAGGGCTGCCCCTTCGATATCCGAAACATAATTATACGTAAAATCCGCATACAGCCTGTCCGCCTCGAAATCGCCCATGGCATCACGATAACCCGCAAGCGAGACCGCCGGATCGATAGGATTTCCCAGCTCCTGCTGTACGATCAAATAATCATAGGCATAGCTCCTCACGTCTGGTGCCAATCCAACTAAGGTCGCCAGACAGTTCTCCTGTCCAGCCAGGTCCTCTGTTGCTAAGTAACAGGCATACAGGCCGTCCCATCCGTCGACATCACCTGGAAGAAGTTCGATATATTTGGACCAACCAAAGATGGCGTCGTCATAATTTTCTAGGTACTGTTTAGCCGAAGCATAACCGTAGATGCCATAAGAGTTATAAGGGTCCGAGTTCATGGACTGCTCATAGTAGGTCACAGCCGATTCGTAATCACCGAGGCCATAATAGCAGTTGCCGAGATTCGAAAGTGTGATGCTATCATCTGGTGTGATTTCTAATGACTTTGTACAGTAAATTAAAGCATTGTCATAATCATAGAGGTTCAAATACGCCCAACCTATGTTATTATAAATTTCATCGAGGTAGGGATCCGCGAGCTCCGACGATAAAAGCGTCATGTAGTTTTCGATGGCCAGTTCGTTCTCGAAATTGCTGATGAGGAGGTAGTTATAATAGAGCTGCTCCTCGATATCCATCTCTGGATAACGCGCCTGCTGCTCGGTCAACACCTGTGATACCAGAGCGTCGCGTCCTTCGTAGTCGCTAAGGCGCTCGAGCATGTTCACCTTATTCGCGATCAAGCCCATGTGATCAGAGAACGTAAGTGCACGGTTAATGGTCGCCAGTGCTTTTTCATACTCACCATACATGATTTGGAGGTTGCTGACGCCATAGAGGACATCCGCGTTTTGGTGCTTTTCCGCCGCGTCCAGGTTAACCAAGTTCGCATAGCCGATCGTATAGTCATCATCAGCCGTGTTCGCGAGCGCTGGATCGATGTTCGCCACTGGGTTCGTGCAGCCAGATAAAAAGAAAATCGTCATCGTCAGTAAAGAGAGTGCTTTGATTAGTTGTATTAACCTTCGCTTCATTTAGGACTTACCTCCCATTCTTCAAGTGCTATCAGTAGCATTTTATATGCGGATTCGTGGTGCCAGAACGTCGGATCCTTCTTAATCACGATCTGTTTAAACGCTTCATAGCTAACGAACTTCACTGCTTGCACCTCTTCCGGTTGAAGGGTGACTTCGCTGAGATCGAAGTCCATTTTAAGCGCGAAAACATCATAAAATTCATGGTCGATGAACGACCCTTCATTTTCTATCTTACAGTCCTTAAAGGTAAACAGGTACTTAATCCGGTCTGTCACCTCTGAAATATCCAGTCCAAGCTCTTCCTGCGTCTCACGTATGAGTGTGCTTTCGATGCTTTCCCCAGCTTCGATATGCCCACCCACCGACACGTACCAAAGGTTCGCGCCAGAATCCTTCGTCGCACTGCGCTGCTGAATCAAAATCTCATGCTTTTCATTTATCAGCCACAGATGGACGACCCTATGACAGACCCCTGATCGGTGTGCTTCCCCCCGTTCGATGACTTCACCCGTTTTTTCACCAAATCGGTTATAAATATCAAAATATTCCATGATTGCTCCTAATCGCTATTTTCTCATCTGATTACTGACTGCGTACTTCCTTAGTTGTATATAAACCGTCTAGTTCCCAGCTGTTTGCACTGGTCCTTCTATAGGTTAGGTCATACTCATACTCAGTATCGTCTTTAATCTGCGTCCCTCTAATAATTTTTAAAGCGTTTCCACTATAAACGACCTTGTATTCACTATCGCTTATTTCTATCAGTTTATCTGTCTGATCAACCAGTGTCTGCGGATTTTGAGAAATCCACATCAAATCCTCAGTACGGAAATCGTTACCACGCACCTTCTTTAAAACATTTTGATGTGTTTGCAGCACCTGAGCATTAACAGCATAATTTGACAGATTCAAAACGATGAACAGCATTCCATAAACGGCGACTAATGCCGCAAATCGCTTTTCTTTGATTCCTAGAATATGTGTCCCATTTAAGAATTTTAGCGCTATATGATTTTCCTTCATAAGCAAAATACCTGCGCTGAGCCCAAAGGGGATTAATAGAATGATGTAAAAAAAGATAAAGGCTTCAATATAAGCGGCATTAATCACAAAAAACAATGTGATGAACATTAAATAGGTGGCCGCTTGCTTCAGCCACTTAAGCTGCCGCAATCGATCTACTCCGACGCAATATTCACGTAAAAATACTACTGGGTAGACCAGAACGATACTGAAAAGGACATTACTGATAAGCTGCATACTACCTCCGGGATGTGTAATAAATATGCCCAAGCTCAAATATTTGATTTCGGTTGGTAGATCAGTTGAACTACCCCCGATGAGAATGCCTTCGTATGAATCAACTGTAGTTCTAGCCTTTGTTTAATGTCGATGAACATAGGCTTTCCTTCACCTAAAACGACAGGATGGACAGATAATCTATATTCATCGATGAGTCCTAAATTGACAAAGGTTGTTATGAGGCTCGCACCTCCGTAAAGCCATATATCTTTTCCAGGCTTATCTTTAATGGCCATGACCGTTTCAAGGATATTTTTGTTGATAACTGTAACATTATGAGCTAAATCAGTAAGCGATTTAGAAAACACAACTTTATTCTTCTGATGAATAAGCTCCCATATTTCTTTTTCTTCACTTGATTCGATTACTTCTGGCGTATATTCCCCCCAGAGCTCATAGCTTTTTCTTCCATAAAAAATGGTGTCGATACTATCCAAAAAATCTTTGAAGGACATCTCCGCATCCATGATGCACCAATCTGTTTCACCATTTTTTCCCTCTATAAATCCATCAAGCGTCACCGCCAGATCTAATAGGATTCTCCTTTTACCAGTACGATTCGACATACGCAACCTCCTACTAAGCTAAAAAAGAAATACAAAATACACTAAACCTTTTATTAAATCTATCTTGAGTAATGATCTGTTCTTTTGAACAAGTTTATCCTATTAATATTAAGCTTACGTTGAAGAATTATTAAAGTTGACTGAGTTTTTTCGTATATACACTCTACTCCACTAGTTTATCCCATTCATCGTCATTTAAGGCTGTTTTATAGATGATCATGATATCCTCCCGTGAAATAGACATAAGCTTCCCTCGAATCTCGGTGGTAAACTTTTAACTGGTCCCGCTTCTTTCCAGCTCATTTTATCTGCGAGGAAGACTTCCTTCTCAAGTTCAGTGGGATTTGCACGCGATGTCGTATGATATTTTATACCGTCGAGAATACTTGGGTTGCTGATACCGAATACTCGCTCAGCGATGTGACTCGATAGCTTCTGATGAAGGATTGAGGGTAAGAGCCGTTCTTCATCAGTCACCTCGATTTGATTCATCATACAAAATTCTAGGATATCCTCATGCTTTATGACTCTACCTAAGTCATGGGCAAGGCAAGCTATTTCACTACCTTCTTCCACAGACCCATACAGCTTTTTTAGATAATCGAGTTCCTCTAGCACCTCTATCGTGTGTTGATAGGTCTCTTGTCGTTCAAATTTAATAAAGTATTGCTTTATGTCTTCTTTGAAATCCCCTGTCAATTGAAAAACTAAATACGCGTTCATATCATCTGTCTCCTGTGATGTGATTCCATCTCGCTCATCTTTACTGGGCTAACGACATCGTATTTTCGACTATAACCCAGGTTTCTTCAACACAATATCGCTCGCGCTTTTCATTATGCTATTTTCTGGAATTCCCCCTCTAACCGAGCATAATGGATAAACGATACTGTTCTTCCCCAAAATAGTCCCTGGATTCAATACCGCATTACATCCAACTTCTGCAAAATCCCCGATAATTGCACCAAACTTCCTAAGTCCAGTTTCCATCGTGCTAGAGCCGAACTTGACTTTCACTAACGTGCCATCTGATTTTAAGTTCGAGGTTATTACCCCAGCCCCTAAGTGCGCTTTATAACCTAAAATCGAGTCACTCACATAGTTAAAATGTGGGATTTGTACTCTATTAAACAGAATCGCATTTTTTACTTCTGTTGAGTTTCCGACGACGACATTGTTACCGATGATAACATTGCCTCTAATATATGCAGAATGCCTGATTTCACAATTATAGCCGATTACAGCTGGACCTTTAATTAACACACTTTTTTCGATCGTGGTTCCTTTTCCGACCCATATATCATCGCCGATATTTTCAAAATCATTTGGCAAAGTTTTAATATATTCAAATATGAAGGTATTAATTTTCGAAAGGACTTCCCAAGGATGATTAACATTATCAAATATCGACTTTGCGTCGATTTCGTTTAAATCGAGTAAATCCGTCACTAGTAAACTCATCATGCCTCCTCTAAAATAGACGTGCTCACATTTTATTCATTAACTATGCAAACAGCCTGATATGCTTTAACCATATCATAAACGCATCTTTTTTTCTTATTAACCAGCTTCGATTATCAGGTGTTAAAGTGATCCCACATGCGTTCGCGATATGCTCAACCACCTGGCTTATGTTCATCTCGTCAGTACTTATATGTTCACCAAATAATGGCTGTTTTAGTTCAGTAACACAGCGTTCGATTTGCTGCGCAGGCCATGAGTTTACACCATCGCCCCTTTTTCTTAACCTTTTAATCAAGGTCTCCTTGCTGGCCATTAATGAAAAATGTTTGACTTCGATACGATCAAGCCGAAGTCTCCCTACGATCTCATTAAAATACTGAGAATCTGTTATGGTCATCGGAACGATGATCACACCACTGTATGAGTTACTCATGTACTTTAACATCTCATAATTAAAATCTCGCCACATGGGGAACTCTTGAAAGTCACCATTCTTTAATTCTTTCGGAATATTATCCCTTATAAAAAAGCCCACCTCTTCTGGATCATAAACAAAAGCGTGTGCCATACGGCGTTTTAATTCATAGGCTGTATTGGTTTTTCCACTGCCAAATGCGCCATTAATCCATATAATCATCAATCAACCTCCGTGGCGCTGATTTTTAAATAACCATCGGTTATATAACATTGATTAATCGCGCTTAATGTCTTTGTATAATATTGCATATTTCTTAACGGAGGATGCTTGGAGAAAAAAAATCACACTGGCAAAGTAGAATAACACCGATGAAATACCAAACAAACGATTTCCTGTAGCGCTAATTGCAAGCTGAGAGCTCCCCAGACACATATAACAAGCGCCTAACAACATCGTCGTTCGGTATTTGTTCATGAGAATTTTGTATTTTTCATGGCCGTCTGCGAAGACATTAATGTCTCCTTTTGACGCATCCTTTCTAAATAAAGCCCAAGTACTTGAGTGACAGACATACTCAATCTCAGGATCGATGATTTGGTTCTTAATGTCGTTCAGTTCTTTTTTACTTTTGCTAAAATAAATGTACTCATAGCGATATTCACTACTGCTTTCTTCAAACGTATAGCGCAGCCCATTCGTATGAACCAGCTTCCATCCCCTTTGCTGATTTAGCCAGATTTCTTCATTTTTCAAATCAAAAAAGATCTTCGTTTTCTTCATGACTTCCTCCAAAACGGCGAACTGCTTAATTATATCTTTATAATATTTATTATAAACCTAGCTGGAAAATATTGATATGGGATGGAACTCCTAGTTATTGGGTAGTTATCATTAAAGATGAACGCAACAAACTTATATCGCATTTAATTAGCCAGCATTTGCTGGCTTTTTTGCTGCTTAATCTAATCTCTTTCCATCTTGATTCACGATTTTTAAATGTTGCTCCGATCCTTCAAATACCGTCGATAGCACAAATTGTTCAATCTCGTCGATATCACTTCTTTTCATTTCATTTTGAGCATCAACGTCCAGAATGACCAAAATACTTACTAAATCGTCTTCTTTTTGGATTTCAACTGCGACACTTTTTAAGCCATCATAGGACTGGATGATAGAATTTTCTATCGTATTCGCCATTGCATCGATGTACATTTTATCTTTCTCTTCCACTGTAAATTCAGCGTGTTCCGGATTAATGGTATGTATGTCGAAATCTACCTTTCCAATTAGCTTTTTACTTAAATCAAAAATCATAAGACTCAGATGATTAATTTGATAATCTTCATCATGAGTAATCGTCACTCCTAGGTAATACAGTGCATTATCTATCTTAATCTTGCTATTGCTAACGAATGAAGCATACCATTTGAAATTCTGGTTTTCCATAAGTTCTGTCGATACTAATTTGTTCTTGGTATTATACTCAACGACATAGTCGCCTACCACAATTTCGCCTATAAAACGGTAAACTTTTTTATACGAAAACAACCCGCTTCTATAATGATTCGGATCAACACTGACGTTGACCTCACCTTTAATGACAGCTTTTATCGGTGGATTCAACATCATTTCTGACAATGGCTTTTTCGCATCACCTATCATTTCTGCTGAATATTCCTTATACACATTTATTTCTCTCATTTTATTAATCAAATAGTTATCAAATCCAACGTAAACTATTATAACTACCAGTACTGATAGGATAATCTTTTTCCCTAATGTCATTTCATCTACCTCAGCTTCTCCATCTCCATATCTGCGAGAAAATCTACCATGAGTCGATTCGCTACCGCGAGTGCTTCATCCTTAGTATTTGCTGGATACGTTAACATAGGTCCCTCATTACTGCTCCAGCCGTCCTCTATAACCATGATCACGACCTCAGAGAAATCTTCATTCATAAACACCTGACCATATGTTCTCGTATAGCCACCTTTGCTAGCATAGCTCAGAAGGTTGCTGCCCCCACTCGTATACGTCAGCTGATATTCCCGCCTATCTATCTCAAATACGCCCCCAAAAGTATCCACTTCAGGCGAAGGATTAGTGATCGTTCCACTGATTTTAATTACTGACGCATCATAATTTGTATTTGCTTCCCCTAGCTTATAAGAAACGCCATTTAACGTACTGCTAATTTCACTGCCTGATGTAGTGGTCACCTCTACTGTAGTTGTGGTTTGAGTCGTTTCTGTAATGTTCGTCGTAGATTGTGTTTCATCTGTTGATGGGATGGTAGCACCTGTATTGGAACAACCACTTAAGAGTGTACATAGGATGATGATGAGCGTAAATTTTTTAATCATGCGGAGCCTCCTTCTGGCAGCAATGCGTTTTATTACTTATACTTTAACGTCCCTCGTGGAGAAGTGTACTGTCCATCTAAACCATCTGCGATGTCTATTTGTACGATGACACCGTCCTTTACTAAAAACAGAATTGAACGGTTCGAATTTTCCGGTGCATAAACCCAGCTATTATCATATTCTGGCGTTAATAATTCGGGGTTAAAATCAACCGTCTGCTCATCATTATTAATCACTTCAGGATATAACATTTTAAGTGTTTCTACCGTGTCTCCGACATGAACACCTCTAGACGTTTCACAGTCCGCCTTAGTAGTGGTTATATATTGATTTACGCTAAAGCCGGGGCCGTTTGGATCATCCCCATAAAATCCATCAAGTGACGTCACGACCAGCCCATCATAATAAAAATCTCGCACCGAAGTAAATAAAATTCCCGCGATTCCGTCAGCAGGCATGCTCTTAGATCCGACGTTCTCATATGGAACACCGATTCCCCACTCGTGTGCATCGCCCAGTCCGACATGCCACACATCGCCGTACCCATTATTACATGGCATCTTAAAGCTCCACGCCACATCGAACTGCCAGTAATCGTAAATCGCTTGAATCTCCTCATTAGAAAGCGCGAAATTGACACCAGGAGGATAATTATAATAAGCCAATAAATCCTCGCACCACTTGTCCGTTAGCCACTCTGCCCGTCGTATCCCCATGCTGGTCAATTGACCTTTATCATCATGGATTAATAAATATAACGCCCCATTTTTTTGCTCGTAACCATTTGCATCGCCATATGTGAAGTTATCATCGGATGCGATCCAGCCGTCACTATCTAGCGTAAACAGATTTTGATCGGTTAAATTTCGAGGCAGGAGTTTGAACGCGAGCCTGTAAAGATCAATCGTCGTATCGTTACTAAAACCAAGCTTTCTCATCAGATATAGTTTGGTTATTTTATTATCTTGAATTTCAACCTTCGTCAAGCTGTCAGAACCATTTTCATTTATGTAAAAACCATCTACAGAGAGCATGCGGATTAGATTATCGATTTCATACTGCGCCCATAACTGAACATCTTGAGGTGCATCAATTTCTAAGACTGAGTCGGCTTCTGTCTCATCTGTGCTTTCTACAGAGGCCGAATCTACGGTTTCCACAGTGTTCGTGGATATAATTTCAGTAGTGTCGGTCTCTCCTAATGTAAGTTCATCCTTCTTAGCACATCCTGTTGAGAAAAGTACGATGAAGATGACTAACACACCCGTCACGAATTTGCTCATGTTCCCACCACCTTAGAATTTCTAGCGCTATTACTAAGTGTCCTTTACCCTTTTGTGCCAATGCTTCTGCACCATCTACTCACTAAGCTCTTCATATATCATAGATATCTGCTCAGAAACAGTCGATGCTAGAATAATCTGCACTATTAAGCATTAGAAAACCTCTTAACATGACAGTCACTACATTCAGAATCATGTAAGGAAATTATTCCATTACATGCTTTACATGTCCAAAGCTCTTTTTCCTTAAGCATAAAGGCTTCCAGTCCTTCAGCCTTTATCGTCATACTGTTTTTTAAAAGACTAACCCCGTATCTTTTCATATAGCTTTTCTCGAGATTCTTTATCTGTTTACATGGAAACGCTTCACATTCAAAACAGTAAGTTACGCTTTTTACTTTTACACAATCCTTAATACTACATTTTTTGCAGTGCTCTGGCTTATCTTCATCACTACACAGGCAACCCTTACATGACTTTTTCGATTTCAAGTGCTTATAGCAAACCTTACAATTCATGCCACAAGGGGCAAACATACTATTATCTATCCTATTAGGCATCTTCATAGGCACCCTTCTTTCTTCAGCAAACCCATAAATAATGCCCACATCCAAACCAAGCCCTGTTTCTCTTCATCAAAGTATAGAAAATCTCTGGGGCGAAAGCTGTCGCTGGCCGAAGGTCTAATCGCAGAAAAATAGTCATTGAACTTACCTAATATCCCAGTAGGAGAAAAATCAAAATTAACATCTACACCAGATGAAGCTGCTTTAAAAGCGGGTAGTGATATCATTCGAAATTCCATAATAAGTCCTCCTGAAAAACAAGTTGTTTATATATACGCGGACAGAAAGCATAGATTCTTAATTCAACTTTAACGCAATCATCCCGTATTATGACTTAGTCTGTAGCTTTAGCAGACTGATTTTACTATATGGTCAGAAGCTTCTCATCTTCTTTAAGGATTTCGGTAAGTCCTTCCCCCCAATATTTCACTTCGATACCTAATTCTAATAGTTGGTCCGTTACCCCTAATTGATCTGCGCATGCTTTACAAGCGGACACATGGACGCCAGAAACCATAGCCAATTTTATTTTTTCTTGAATTATGTCATTTTCTGCCGCCAGTTTTGCAGGTGCACCCCATATGATGAGCGTCACTTCTTTCCACCAGCCCTTTAGTATGCTATTGATGCCATACATCATGACCATTTTTTCTGATGTGATCATATCCGCATTCGTCCATAATATGAAAAGCTTTGTCTTTTCCATGATAGTCTCCTTTTTAAACTCTTTTAGCCAAAGGATGCGCCGCATTAAGCTGCAGTAAATCCCACAGGTTCCCGTACAAATCCTTAAATACCGCTACCGTCCCATAATCTGCTTCTTTGGGTTCACGAACAAATTCAATTCCCTTATCAACCATGTCGTTATAGTCTCGCCAAAAATCATCCGTATTTAAGAATAGAAACACTCTTCCGCCAGACTGATTACCGACGAATGCTTCTTGTGTGTCATTAGATGCTCTCGCCAGTAAGATCGTGGTTCCAGAAGATCCCGGAGGCGCTATTACGACCCATCTTTTATCCTGCTCAGGCTGATAGGTGTCTTCAATCAGCTCAAAATTCAGTTTCTTCGTATAAAATGCGATTGCTTCATCATAGTCCTTGACCAATAATGCGATGTGAACGATTGATTGCTTCATACTGCCTCCTTGAATTTCATGTTTTTAATTATCATAAATAGGCTTAAAACAAAAGACAGTAGTATCGCGAGGTAAGTAGCATATGCGGCAAATAATCTGGTCGGTTTACCCATGCTCATAGATCCTAATATTTCGACTTGGTCACCGAACTGTGATTTTAGTGAGCGCTCAATATGCGGCAAAATACTTTGATCAATATATTCAGTCCGGATGATTTGTACGTCATTTTTATTTTCAATCTTCATGCTCTCAACACTCACATTTGATTCCATATGGATAATTTCTTTGATCCTATCCATGTCGACTTCGCTCGCAACCTCAAGCTCGATTATCGTGCTGCCATTTCCATATAAGTCGTAAAAAAGAACGGTCCTATTCTTAACTACAAAATTAACCGTAAAAAGTAGCAATACAACCCCAAGTACAAGAAGTCGCTTCTTTTTTCCCATATGATAACCATCCTCTTTAAGTTAATCTCGCTTTCATAATGAACAGCGAATATTCGATAGCTTCGTCACCAGAACGCCGAACATCATTATAAAAAGTATGTGATTCGATATCCGCAAACCCCGCATCAGATAAAATCATTTTAAGGTTTTGCTGATTAAATCCGTGATGGCCATCAAAGTCAGGAAAATCGTTATGAAACCTTCCATCCTCTTCATTCAAATCGATGATTACTAAATATCCATCCTCATTCATCAACGTTTTTAACGCATTAATGATTTGAGGAATATCCTGTACATGGTGTAGGACCATGGAGCTATAAATCACATCAAAGCGGTCCTCTAATGTTTCATTTTTGCTTAAATCCAGTTCAATCCCCACGATGTTCTTTGCTTCATATTGTTCAATTTTCGCCTTAACGATATCAATCATGCCTTTTGATGAATCCACTAAGGTCACCTTGTTGAATCTATCTACGAGATTAAAGCTGATCAGCCCCGTTCCACATCCAAATTCCATGGCGTTATAATTTTCAGTTCGCTCCAGAACTTCTTCGATTTCTTTTGCGATTGTTTTTGCCCGCTTAATTCTAAAATCCGTGTCCCAATGCTTCGCATACTCATCAAAACTCATGTTCTATCCCCTCCTTGTTTTTAACGCACAATCACTGTTTACTGTCGTTTACTTAAACGCATGACATGCTCATTAAACCTTGCTTTTGTGCCCCATATTTACATATTTGATCAAAAATTAATTCAAAATCTGTCATGTAGGATTCGAATCCAGAGACATCCGGATCGGTAGGTGCTACATATTCAGAGGATATACTGCACGCCACGATAAAAAAAGGGATGAAAATTATAGGACCACTTTATTAATCTTTTTCATGCTAGAAGCTCCTTAGAATAACTGAAAATCGTATTTACACTCAATACTCATTCACGCGTTTTATAATAATAACCATAAGGATACAAATAATAGGTTGATTGTTCTTTTATCAGGACCCAGTCAGAAAGCGTTATTAGATAAAATTCATCAGTTCCATTTTCAAAATAAAACACAGGTGAAATATAACCTTTGTATCTAACCTCCACATCTGCTGCAAACTCTAGAAAAGTATCAGATTTTTTTGGTTCGTAACCTTGCGGTCCCACTCCGGGAACAATTCTAGTAAAATAAACATTTAGATTCTTATATTCTAAAATTTGAAAGCTTAGATCCTCATGCTCTTGCTTAAGATCATCTAATACATGATAAAAAAATGAATATATCATATCTTGTGTTGATGAATCATAATCATTTTCATTAAAAGTGTATATTCTTTCCAGAGTACTAAAATCAGTTGTTAGACCTTCAATATCTATCATTTTGGCGGTTGTTTCAATTGCTTCAGCCTTCGTTTCCGAATTATTTTCAACTTCATATATGCTCGCCGTTTCAGTAGTGGTTTCTGATTCCGATGCGCTTGTAATGTCTATAACATTACCACTATTTAACTTAGTAGTTTTGTTTAATGAAAGCAGGCCTTTATTTTCGTTGTTTCTATTTATTATAAAAAACAATGCTAAAAGTATGACTGAAATAAGTAGAAATATCATCAATGATTTACTTTTCATTTTCACAGATACCTCCCCTTAGCAACATATGTCCATCATTATTTCAAATTACTTTTTTAAATCTTCTCTTATCGATATGATGAACTCAGCAATATTCATGTTTATATCGTTACCCAGAACATAATCCATCGGATCATAGTATGTAATAATATCTGGATAAATTGAATCTGAATATGTTTGATTTTTCCCATAACCATTGAATTTACTTGATGATACAGAATAGTAAAGCGTCGAATTCGTCAATTGACCAAATTGAACGTTTCCATAACCAAAAAGTGAGTCCCCTGTTGGTTGCCCTATCAATAAAGCATTATAATCATACTTCATTACACCAGTAAAGTGTACACCTCCTGAAAAAGTGCCGTTATCCACGAGAACGATAAAAAACAATTCACTTTCATTTCTTCTGCTTAAATAGCTATTGAAAGCATCAAGTCTCGCTTTAAAATAATCAACAACTTCAGTTGTTCCACCTAGATTCCCCCTAAGATCGATAATTATATTACGAATTCCGTTTTCATTAATACCTTTAAACAGTTCGTCTACTTTCATAGCATAATATGATGAGTATTCACAGTTTCTAAGTACAAATCTAGCGTATGATTTACTTTGGTAAAAATCTTGACGAACTCCATTGATAGTATTATTTTGAGCGTCTCCATATAGAATTTTATTTCTAATTTCACGGTTGTTTTGCTCATTAATCAGTTCATTATTTAGCAAGGTTGTTTCCTTGATCTGACCATCCGACTCATACTTAATCTTAATTCCCCCCTGAAGCGTTATCTTACCTCCAAGTTCTATAATTCTACCAATATCAATAAAATAACTTTCAAAGGTCTCCCTCTTCCAAAATTCATTTTCAGAGGATATTTGTTCTGAATAGCTTTGATAAACCCTATTTACAGGGATTCCGCCGATGTTTATAATTCTATCTCCCGCATTTATGTCCTTATATTTATCTAGCGAATAATACGCATTATCTACATGCTTAAAGATTAAAGGCAAGGTCAAATTTCCATTCACTAATTCAATCCATGTATGGGCATCGTTCATTTTAGCAATATTGGAAGCTAAAACACGACTAAATTCTGATAAGTATTTTTCTTCAGTGATTGACTGTTCGATCTCACTAAACAATTCATCTACTTTTTCAGGATTGGATTTATATAACGGATGCTCATTCTGAATCATATCCTTTAATTGGCTAATATCTTCTGACATTTGTTGTACAGATAATTTAGTATTATATCCCGCATCGAAGTCATAGTGGCTTTTTTTAAAAAATATTAAGGTGACCAAAATTAGTACGATTACTAATAATGTGAATAACCATTTCTGTGTAATTTTCATATTTATCCATCCGTTAAAGTGACAGTTCATCAGCAAATTCACTATAAACTCTGTAATTTGGCCTATCTATAAACATGTATTCTTTTTCATGAGTAGTCGTTGTAAAGAAATACTCTCCGTCATATAAGAATGAAATATCTTCAAGAAAATTAGGTTGAGTCCATTGAAAAAGACTACTGGTTAATTTAAGGATCATTTCCAAGGCTTCATTTGTTGATGAAAAGTAATAGACCATTGCTGGAGAATCCTCATCCTCACAACACAAGTCGGTATTTGACCAACTAGATTGTCTTGCCGTTTCGATTAAAAATGGTGACAGATTATCTAAAACTCTATGTAACGCATCATTAAAAAAAATGTCTTGTCTAAAAACTAATGTGAACTGACTTGATTTTTCAAATAAAAATCTCATCAATTTGATATAATTTTCACCTGTCACATCGGTATAAAAATAGAAATAATCCGTCAAATTACTACTCTCCGTGTTTTCGTTTTTTATATTCATAAACCTCCATGTTTCATCATCTAATTAATTCATATAATCTAGGAAGCATCAAAAAAGAAAAATTGAGCATCATATGTAGAATCGAGGTTGCGATAATTGCATTACCTGCTTTGAGTTTATAAACCAGATACGTATAGGCTAAAACCAACCCTATTGAAAATGAATTTATCACCTTTATAATTCCGAATGTTATTCCCCCTACAGCAGCATATGCTGGGTAATGCATAAGACCGAATAGTGAAGAGGATAATAGAATGATTAAAACGTAATTTGGTTTTAATTTTCTGCTTTTTCTATAGATGAAACTGCAGATTTCGATAGGCAAACATTGATAATATATAGTTTCAAAAAAAGGTCCGATGATAACGGCTATTAGAAATGTCTCATCAAAGGTGAAGCCAAAAAAACTAGTATCAAAACTTTCCATATCGACGAACACATCATAAAGTGGTGATGTAATAACTGCCATAATATATGCACAAATGAACATTAATACTAGAAATATCGCATCTGGTAGATTGCTAACCCTTTCATGTAGTGTAGATAACCTTTTTAAGTTTGATCCTTTATGCTTTTTATTATCTTCTTTTGTTTGTTCAATTATATTAATCATCTTAAGCTCCAACTAATCCGTTACTATCTATCAGAAACTTTTCAACCCTTTCAATTTTGCTTACATCAAACCAGTTTTGTTCCCATACTTCTGCTAATGCGATTTTCTGAGAATTAAAATAGACAAAGATTAATCACAAGTACAGACAATTACATTGAATGATTAACGACAGCGAACATAGACATAATTTGTGTTGCGATATGCGACATTTGTGTTTCATTGACTCAAGTAAATATATGAACCAAATTAAACCGCTGAATATAGATGCCAATTCCGATCGCAATCATAAATATTAGAATATTACTTAGAACCAGTTTCTTCTTATCCATCCTTTTAGAATTAAGCAAGTGTCTCGATGTTAGTATCTGCCAGTATATAAAAGCTATGATTATAAAAATTGCCAGTTCCTTCTGGTTCTTATATGGCGAATAATTTGGCAGCCAGTCGTAAATCTGTATCTCTGTTATGTAAAATAAAAATATGGGAACATTTACACCGAATAATAATCCAGCCGCTCCCTGAATCACATAAGACATCGCTTTGACTTTCTCGATTAGCTTCTGAATAACTCGCGAATCGATCAAATAGATAATCGAAATGGTTGATCCTACGCTCGCAAAATCCCTCAGCAGAACATATAAAATGATATAAACGAAATTCCACCAACGGTTAAACCTGGCTAAATCATTTAACAAACCAGATACCAGTATTAATAATAAAATGCAGCCTAGAGAGCATGCTAAAGGAGTGAATCGTAAGTACCTATGGTTGATTAATTTTTGATTCAGCATGGTAAAAATAAAGCCTGCACTTACTAAGCACAGATAGTGGAATAAGTACACAAAATACCTCCTTGATTCACTTTATTATAAATCTATAAACGCCAAAGCTTCGAGTATTCGCTGTTATTTCGTCATATGAGTAAGCATTATAAATAACAAACGATACCTCTTCTGAGTTGTCAGGTACTTTATCCTGTATGAAAACTCTCTTAACTAGATTGCCACCAACGACATCTGTATTTTTTACAAACTCACTTTCATATACCTTTAAGAACTGAACACTTTTATTATCAGAATCAGTTATAGCCCCAACAACGTCATACTCTACAAACGCGTAATAAATACTCTCGATGTTCTTCTCCGTACTAATTTCAATTCTTTCGGTGGTTAAGGGGTTAACATCAACATACAAGATTTCGTAATAATCTTTATACACCAAATAAATACTCACTACTTTTGAACTGCTTTTATCATATACAAAGCTTGGGTCTGAATAGATGACATCCTCTATTTCGAAATTACCTTCAATTCGTTGTCTGTTGATTACATAATTCTCATCGATATTTTCTTTAATAAGATTAACAACCGGTATTTTTTTATTCGTCTGTTCGATTGATTCTTTATTATTTCTGATTAGAACTAGGATCCAGAAGGCGCAAATCATTATCACTAATGCGAAAAGAACAAATTTCTTTTTCATAGAGATCGACCTCCTGTCGCTAGTTATACAACAATACAACTTGCTAATGCGATTAAAAGTAAATAATAACCATTAATGAGCACGTTCAATGTAATTCAGTTTACTACTGATAATCACGATAGAATAGTTGATTATGTGAAAAACAATCAAGCATCCAAATGCATAATACGCTTCAGGATTCATAACGATGATAAATATGCCTGCTATAACTAAAAAAAGCGAATTAGAAATACATAACCAGAACTGAATTCTAAAATATCCTTTTTCATTAGTTACCTTAGCAATATGCGATTTTATATATAGATTAATTCGGTGCTTCCAATGATTCGCGTATATCCCGTATATAATTCCAATTACTATCAATGCGTATCCCAGTCGAAACATCAAAACCTCCTAGAAATGAGAGCACGGTCTTATTATTTACTAATCCTGTATAGGAGATGCGTTCAGTGATTGACTATAAGATTTACCTGTTGTTTTATCCATAAAGTTTAATGTGATGGTGATATCTATTACGTTCTCCTGGATTATATCACCGTTACATCGAATTAAACCGTCCATAAAAGCTTCATTCATACCATCAACCAATTTAAGATCATATAACCCCACTTTTGCTACAGGATTAAAACCCGATTTAAAGTAATTAGCAAGCTTATAGTCAGTCTCACCCATCGTAAAATTCCCCTTTATAAAATATAAATCTAGCGGGAATTTGATTATTAGTCCTGTAAAGTGTACTTTATCGACCATTATTTCAGGCTGGGCACTATCGACATTAAAACGCATATCAAATCTATGGGTATTAATAACACTGGTCGCTACCATAATTAAAACAGCTACTATTATGCTTGCATATAATGCGATACGTAAATTCTTCATGATCTCACCTTTTACTTCAAAGTTGATCCTCTGAGGTCAAATTGATACTTAAATAAGAAGCGCATTCACTCTTACATTCCTTTTGCTTTTTCAATTTTACCTTAGTCTAAAATAGAAAACTCAATATCTGACAATTTTTGAAAATACTCAGAATATTTATCAATACTGTTCTGATACACTTTTGATAGCCCATTAGTAGTTACTAGATTTAAACCAAATGGAGCGTCATTAATATGTTCTATTAACCCACCTTTTTCATCAAATGGAAACAAACCTGGCCATGGATGGTCAACATCCATATTATAGAGTAAAACCCTGTTATCATTACTCATTTCATTAGAAAATGGAATTTTTGTACCATAGTGTTCACTGCCAGCGTTAATAAGATAATCCGTTTTGGATACGATTTTGTATTCTTTGATCGGATATAGATAGGCATTATATTTAAACCTATATAAAAGACTTCTTTAGGATTTGAATATGACTTTTACAAAACTACATTTTCTGGTAAATCGACTAATGAGATTTTTGCACAGATTCCTTCAAAAGTGTAAACGTTATAATGGTCAATTACTTCAGGTTTAACACAGTAAGCATTTGAGATATCATTTAAAAATCGACTATATGCTATCGTACTTTTTTTATGACTTCCATTCTTATAAGTTACTTCTAAAGCAAAATCAATCTGATCTTTCATCCCCCAGAACCTATGTGGATCAACTTTCAGTGTATACTCAGAAGAAGAATCTTCCAGACTTAATTGAATTTCACTATGAGAAACATTTTTATAATTATCTAGAAAATATATTTTGTAGCTTAGTTTAATATCATCTACTTGTTCAGGATTTGGTATCTTAAACCTTAGATGTATTTCGCCATTACTATTACTTATGTTGAATTTAATATCAGAATAGAGGTTAAAAACATGAAAAGCGATTCCTATGACCATAAGAAAGATTATTAAAACACCGCGTTTTGTATAATTCTTCATGAGTTAACTCCTTAACCTCGATCCGTATTCTCATCGTTAATAGCATTTTTCATTCTGAAACTTTTCATACTATGTAGTAATCATCGTGATAGTCACCAGACTTAGCTTTCATTATCATTCCCACTTCGTTATTTTAACGGCACACGAACATACATTTTTATATAATCTGCCATTACATTATTATTGATCTTAAGCGCTTCTTCTTTGCTTTTACTTGGAAAACTGAGCATTACGCCGCCACTTGGACTCCATGAACCGTTTGTAAATTTAACAATACTAAGTTCCTCAAAATACTTATCAATAAAAATATAGCCGATATATCCGCTAAAACCATTTTCTTCAGGTATATGTAATAGGTTAAACATCTTAGCTCCACTGTAATAATCTAAAAAGTATTCTTCATCATTTATTCTAACTGTTCCGCTAAACCAATAGCGCTGGAACAAGTTAACCCTTTTAGTACCGCTAAACTCAAGCTTAGTTGGCAGAACTTCATTGTAATCTTCTCCAGCCTGATATGTGATTCCTTCATGTTTTACTTCGATTTCCGTGGCTCTATAAGCCATCATATAAACGATTGCGAATACTGCAATTGCTAGAAATATGTAAGTTATAATCTTTCTCATTATGAATCCCTCAAACTTGTTTATGATACCCCTTTAAATGGCCAATTGACGAGAAGAAGAGCAAGCAAAAATCCTCTATAATCAATGGGAGCAAATAAAATAATCTGGGAATTTCCCTTATAGACTCTATGTAGCCGCCATCAACAACCATAGCATAAGTCAGTCTTAATGACCCCAACGTGGCAAACCATACCCATTCCCAACTTGCGAAAAAGATGATCATTACGTGTGTAACCATTATAAAAGCATAAAAGTATAGTATTTCCTTAAGTGTTTTTTGCTGATTTCTATTTTTAGATAAATAAAAAAATATAAAGGCTGCTGTTGCTAAAGAAATATAATACGTTGCAATTTCTGAGATTCGTGTAACTGTTGTTGGTCCCTGCACCGTCACCAAAGTGAGTTTAAAAATGATGATCAGTATTGCAACTATCAGATTTGCAGTCAAAACTGACATTGCATAAGGCATTATAATCGTCCATGTTTTCTTAAGAAAATTCATTACACTCAAAGGCATTACTCCGTATTTTTATTTTTTTAATGTCTTTTCTAGATAATCGCTAAGGATTCCGGTTACACTTTCTCTTATTATGAATTTGTCTTACTCGCCGGTAAAAACAATGCAATTTTGATCCTAAATTTTTCTACAAATGCTTCTGGATGTAGTGATGAGATATTAATACAATTGAATTTTATTATCATCGAATTAACCTCCAAATCCTATTTCATTGCCATCCAAATCAATTATCGTAAATTTTCTTGTTCCCCATGGCGTGTCAAATAAAGGTTCTAAAATATCCACTTTGTCCTTAAGCTTCTGCCATAAAGCATCTACATCTTCAACATTAAAATTTAGTCTACCATATGATTTTGCACTTTCAATTTCCATAATGGCAAACGTTGCACCACAGTCAGATACAAAATCATAATATTTTGGGTTTTCTATTGGCCAACATCCATCGACTATAAATCCTAAAACTTCTTCATACCATTTAAGTGATTTTTGAATGTCACTTACATTTACTCTTATATGAGCTAGATTCGTTTTGATTTTTATCCCCTCCTTGATTTTAATGTTTTATATTGTTTTTAATTTTTTTGATTACCTGTCTTTAAATATGAATTTTGATATGATATAGGCCTTCCAAAAAACTATTACTCCTACAAGCACTAATATCAGTCTGACAAATATATCAATTATCATCCACATTCTATGGTCTTCAAAACCACTTATAAGTGAGTATTCATAAAGTGTGGCTGCCTGAAAAAATATCACCTGGATGTTGTACATTATCAGTAAAATGCTCACGATTTTTAATATTACTTGCTCAATTGCAGATAAATCGATGGCTATATTAGGGTCATCTTCTTTAAATTTAACGCTTCTGGTTATTATTACTGGCTTAGTTATGAGTAATAATCCTATTGCAAGCACTACTATGCTCATGAAAAAAGTAAAGAGATCAATAATACTCTTTTCTGTACCAGATATACTTAATGAACCGAATTTCGACAATAATGACAAAGTAGCTAGATATGTATAATATATTCCGAGTGTTATAATCGCCATGTTTAACACTTTTTTTGTTTGCATTTTTCATCCTCCTAGAAATTTCGCCTAAATTAGTCTCACCTATTTCAGTAAGCTTGAACTATTACATCATTCCTTTCTAATCCATTTTTTAGCAAGTGCGTCTCGGTAAAGCTTGGAATAGCACAAATTAAAAAATATGCCGGATAAAATAGGCACAAATACTAGTACATTCTCAAAAATATCATAGCCAATGTAAAAAATAACACCGCCTACCAAAACAACAGTGCTACCGACTAAACCGTACTTCATTTGCAGTTTGAAATACCCCTCAGCTTCAATAACCTCAATTTCTCTATATCGAATATATATACTCACCTTATTTTTATTTCTATATGTAATGAATCCCTGTAGCAACCCCATAGCAACAAACACTAATCCCCAATACTTCATAACCTCTCCTTTCAAAACACTTCACATTTTTATAATGCTAATTACAGTTTATGATAAACGACGGTGAAAATAGACTTAATTCATGTTGGGGGCATGCGTCATTTGTGTTACATTGGCACAAATAGAAATCGCTCTACATGTTATGAAAGCAGTATAAATCTATCCATTAAAACGTCTACTCCTCAAAAAAGAGCTCCTCATATTACCATCTACATAGGTGTAGTATTCACAAGTATTTTCCGAGATCTATAGAATAAAAATAGTCGGGATAAAATTGATTAAAGTATGTGTTATAGTCGGAGCAATAATATTATCTAGTCGTGTATAAATATAGACAAAATAAATGTGAAAAATCATCGTCGTCAGCAAATGTGAAAAGTCATGTTGAACAAACTGTATAAATGATATATTGAATCTTAACATTTGAAATGGAGTGTGTATCATAGCAAACATTACTCCAACAATCATAATACTCATCCATTTACCTTTTATAATTCCCCTAACTCTAGTCTGTAAAAAGCCTCTAAATACCAACTCCTCAACAAACCCTATGCATACTAAAAAATAAATAAATGTCCAAATCATATCTTTAATATCAGTTAAGCTAGCGCCTTTAATAAAACCAGAAATCAAAACCGGCAGTACCAAGGGAAGTGCAAATAGAACGCCTAATGCTATCGATTTCGGAACATTATTTATTTTAATACCTAAAGAGGTGAAACTTTGCTTTCTAATATGCTTAATGATGATTATTGGTATGACTGAAATGAAGGTAATTGGTATATAGAATATAAACTGATTCAACTAGTCGTTTTCAAAATAATTGAAGCTAGTAAAAATATTTGTTTTAAAAACCAACACTCCAAATAGATACAGCAAAATAATGTAAAACGCATAATAACCAATGGATAAAAAACCATCAATTCTATCTATCTCAGTTCCTTTTTCTTTGATTACTTCATGGCTTACAATCACCATTTTGTCTTGTGTTTCAACCATTGTGTTATGTACCTCAACATTTCCGAGAGATCCAGACCCTCTGTATTTATAATGATTATTTGTCCTAACGGCTTAGGCTTACGAAGTCGTGATGATTTTTGACACTTGTGGCAAAGTCATCGGATTTAGTAATGACGATTTTAAGTGACGTGCCGCATGATGCCGACCGACGACTGCGAACATAATAAAATTCATTTTTTTTAGAAGCCATTACATAAAATTGAATGATTTAATAAAAAAATTGTTCTTAACTTTAACTATTGTTAATACTGGAGCATTTTCACCCTCTCCAAATAGTTTGATACTATTCCCCTCAACTAGAACCTTTTTACAAAGAAAACTAGCTGGTCCAAAATCACTGGTGTAGTTATAGTAAGCATCCGTACTTTCAAGATAAATGAGATCATGAAAATCAATTTTTGAAAGTTCATCTAGCTTTATTCCAGAATAAGTACTAAATAGATTCTGTACGTCTTCGCGTTCAAACTTATGAATGGGAACAGGTAATTTGTTCAAGTTATCTTCTCCATCAAACGGCCAATTTGGTTGTTTTGATAACAAGTGTATTTCTGGAAGCTCACTTGGAACATTACCGATGGGGGAATATCTCAAAAACTCACCTAAATCAATATCTTTAATATCATTATAAAAAGATGCGAAATAGCCACTTAGTGGATTTACAATAAAAGAATCTCTATAAATGAAAGCTGGTTGCAACAGAAAATTGAGGTCATTTATCTGTGAATCAGAAACATGCTCTCCACTTATATAGATATCTTCCAATATGTAGTTCCAATAATATGATAAGTTATTTAGCATTAAGTCGGATTTCAAATCTTTGAATCTCTTGTCAAGATTCTCCTTAATTATTTCATTTTTTTCATTCTTGTCCTCTAAGTTATGTATATTCCAGTTTATTTCATCTATTTCTTTAGCTAAATTATCTATTGATGCTAGTAACTCGGTAATTTCATTTTCGTATTGTAAAATTTTATCGTCTTTAGAAACCATTTTTCTTTCATATGTTGTCTTTTGTAATAGAAATGCAGTAACGACCATAAAAATTGCTATTCCTATAATTATTCTGTATTTCATCCACACCAATCCTTTCTCAGTTAACGCACTTAATATTAAATGCATTCATTGTTTCTTTTCCTTAACGATCCCGCAGTTCACTTATAGCGTTGTTAGCTACCCTTTTCATCGAAGGGGAGTTTTATGACTGAACAGTAATACTATTATTTATTGGCTAATTACCAGTCGATTCCTCTGTAGACTTATTAGAGGTATCATCAGTTATAAATCCATAAAAGCTGTAAAGCATTTTCTCAAGCGCCGCTGGATCATGAATCCAATATGAGGAACCACTTATCATATGCGCTTCGCCTTCAAGTGTATAAAACTGAATCGCGTCAGGTTTCATAGAAGCGCCTTTAATTGCTAAAGCAAGTGCTTCTTCAAGTGTCATATCAGTCGTCACATACTTCCCACCAATCACTGTATTGATAACGGCAGGCAATTTACTGCTAAGTGCTTTATTCATCATCGTATTAACAAAATGCTGTTGTCTAGAGATCCGTTGAATGTCGCTTTCGCTGATCGCGCCTGAATTGCTTTTTCTAAATCTCAAGTATTTGACCGTATCTTTGCCATTTAAAACTTGATAACCTTTTTTGAAATGAATATTGAGCGGCGGTGTATCATAATAATCATCGTAGTCCATATCAAATGGTATGGTGACTTCATAGCCATCTAAAGTATCTACTACTGCTTCAACCGCTTCAAAATCCACTTTCAAATAATAATGAATCGGGATGCCGAGAAACTCAGATAACTCTTTTTTCATACCATAGACGCCGCCCACTTTTGATAAACCATATATCGCGTTCATCTTTTTTTGCGCACGGTCGTTGAAACCATCTATATGATTATATGTATCTCTAGGAATAGACAAGATATCGATTTTATTGAGCTCGGGATCATAACTAAAAAGCATCATGGTATCCGCTAATTGGTCATTGAGACCAAATGTGATAATATTGATTCTTGACGATGCATCCGCAATTTTTTGAAGTTCCGTTCGGCTATCATCAACACCGACTTCTCCTTTATTATCAATACCACTAACCGCTGTCTTTTCAGTCGTTTCCTCCACTGAGATTTCAGGAACCTCATCATTTGATAGGAGTGTATCAATAACAAACAAAATGCCTGTGAACAATGCGAGAAAGCCCACAAATGAAATGAGAAACACTTTAATGTAAAATTTCATTATCTATCCTTCCTTGTGCATCTAATTTATTAAAAGCCTCAAGTATTTGTTTAATGACTCATATCCCGAAATTCTTTATGTAGCTTTAGCCCAAACACATTCGGGGTTTCATATAACATTCTTTCAGCCCTTGCAGCCTTATATGAAGGGGGTGAGATGTTATATGAAGCCCCGTTTCGAGCGTATCGACCTTGTCTTCTAAATCTATAAAACCAAGATTATAATTTGATTTGAAACAGTTTACAGTTCATAATATACTATTGTTATTTTATTTATTTTGTTATCTTTAAAAATGTACTGTACAAATGGATAATTTTCATTTGGAACTAGTGTTATAGTGCCATTGCCATTATTGTCAATATATGCGTTACCATGATACGGATATTCTATATCTGTTTTATTAGGCATCCTACCATAGATTAAGTTATCGGGATTATCATTCCATTTAAAATCATTTGGTAATTTACTTAATGCTTCATCAAATGTATCTTCTACTCCAACTCCCATAATTGAGTAGTGTTCAGAAGTTGATTTTATATTTGTTGCAATCGGATTTATTGACCAATTATAAAACACATACTCACAACCGTCTTTTTCATATATTCCTCCAGAAGTATATTCAATCAACTTAAAGCCCTCATCTAAAGCCATTTGTTCAGTTAAGTCTGGGCGATATAGTGAACAATTGATAATGTCTTCAATTGTTAAATAATGCTTATCTAAGTTTTCTACTACCCTTTCTGAAGTATTCTACGTTAAATCTATTTGACTTTCAGTAATTCTGTTTCTGCTACTAGAGTAGTTCCAAGCTCCTCTTCGATATTTGATGTAGATTCAAATTGATTTTTGCAACCGCTTAATGTGAAACATACTAGAATAATGATAATTACACAATTTCTCATTCATATCTCACCTTCTTATTTTCAATTAGTCAAATGATCTTTGACAATAATGGCAAAGTCATCGGATTTCGTAAAGACGTTGTTGGGAGACGTGCCGTATGTGTAGAGGGTAATATAAAGTAGTCCATTTTCAGACACTGACGAACGCAAACATCATCCTGCATGGTCAGAATTCTTAAGGTTAGTGAATATTTTTTCAATTATTAGAGCGATTTATTATTAATGTAGAAAAATCAAATAATTCACCCGTCTCAAAATCGACTTCTACAAAATAGCTATTTGGAACATCATAATAAATACGCCACACAAGATTCTTTTTTATTGCTTCATAACAATCTATTTTTCCAGTTTTTCTATGACTTAACCATAACTCAATTTGATTTGTTTCACTAGTATATCCATTCTTAAGTGAAATTTTTTGTGCTTCATCACGTGTGATTCCTTCATTTTGGGAAATTATATAATTTCCATTCGTTCTATATATTTTGAAAATAAAAACTAAGTCTTCTTTAGTATTCTTTCCTTCAATGATTTTATAATATGGACCATACCTTATTTCGGATAATCGAATGTCATTTTTAAAAGCAAAAATATAAGATTCAATTCTAGGAATATAATAAATGAAGGTAAGCGAAGACATTACTAAAATTATTATGACTAATGATTTGAGCTTATTCATTTAATTCCTCCAATGTACACTAGTCATTGTTGATTAATAACTTGGTATTATGTTAAACGCTATCAAAAGCATCGTTTACCGTAGTGGCAAGATGTAATCCGAAACGTTTATTTTTAGTGATTATCAAAACGATGATTTTCTTACTCGTTTTAGTCTCCTCATTATCGCGTTTTTCAGTAAATGTTTCTTTCGCCACTAAAACTCTTAGTTGAGGGGTGTGGTGTTTTAGTAAGCTCATCTCATTACTGCACAAATTTTTCTATTTTGGATATGGCTTTATCCCCGTCAAAATTTCCATTCCCTGAAGCCTTTACATGATAATCATTCCAGTTCTTGCCAACTGCTTTTCGGTTCATTCCAAGCTGTTTTGCCTCCTGTCGATTTGAGAGTCAATTCTGCTTGAATTTGATTATCGTGTGCTTTTCCATTAAAGTCATCATATCCCTTTTCCTCCAAAGATATTTTATTTCTTTAGAGTTCAAACTTGAATTGCTGGACCATTTTTCAACTGATTAAACTATGAAAAATGGACCATCTTTAGTCTAATATCGTTTAAAACCGATGTGTAAAATATGACACAACTAAGAAATAAAAAACTGCACTCAAAAGGTATCCGTAAATGTACATGAAATAGATAAACACCAAAATAAGAGAAATAATGTAGACAATTCTAAATTTATTAGCTATTGATATAAGCTGATCTTTATTGGTAATACTCGTTTTGTTGTTCGCGTACCTGTTGAACTTATACTCTTTCCAATACCAAGTCGAAATTTGAACGAAAAGTAGGTTAATTCCAACTATAGCTGTTATGGTTGCACTCAGCCTCACATTACCTTTTGTATGGCTAATTCCAAAATAAAGCATAAGGAATAAAAAAACACTTAGTATTCCAACTGATCTATATGCAAATTTAGAAATTCCTTCACTTCGGGTTTTTATCCAAGTGTTGGGATTAAATAAAAAATTATTATCATTCATGTTCATATAACACCTCATATTTTAGATTAAAAGTTAATTTTGTTATTTAATAATATAGCTACCCTTCCACTGCACATACTGCCCTTTTAATAGCGAAACAGGTTTTCCATTTATTAGATTAAAGTACGTTTTTCCATATTCTTTTGTGAATATATAGGGCAAATCACAATTGAGATTTCCAAAGTTTCCCAATCCAAAACTCGTATCTAGGCATACGCGGAGATTTAGTGAATTTGAAGTAAGTTCATAATCTGTGAATATTACTTCGCCATCGCTTTTTAAACCTGAACAACTATCTGCATCCGTTGCATATGTGGAATCTAAGAACTTATCAGAATTTATGTATGTCACCTTGTCCCATAATGAGTTTTGTGTCTGGAGACCATAGTATCTTTCTATGACTAGATCACTTAGTGCTTCCAGAGTCACACTAACATTAACAGCTCCTTTAATAATTTTATAGGTAACGATTTCCTTAATTATTTCACCTCTATTATTCAAACCAATTAGGTCATAACCTGAAATCAGATTTGTCACGATTATTTCAACGGAGTTACCATATGTTTTAGTATCATTTTCTATAAATCTTCCATCTATGTAATAGCTAACGCTTGTTGTTGATCCCGTCGTTACTTCCAATCCGTTTCTAGTTACAGTATGCCAACCCCCTGTAAACTCTTGTGAACTCTCACTATCAATTGTGTTATCTGCACTTCTCACGATTATTGGGCCAATCCAATCAGTACATGATTCCATCAATATCCTCTCGTCATTATTATTCAGCATTGAGTTGATGCTAAACTCATTCTTTACAAGTCCGATCGCTTCAATTCCCATAATGGAGTTTGGACCAATACGATTTAAATCTATATACAAATCATGTTTCTCTATAGATTCGAAGAAGACCCTCGCGTGTTGCATGTTATCAGATATTATAACTGAGATATTTTGGTTGTTACTCTCATCAATAACATTTTCACTTATCCCCATTAACAGAACCAAAAAACCTAACAAGAAGAGTAATATTTTCGTCTTGCGCATATTGAGTCTCCTATTCAATAAACTTCTTTTAGTTATAATTATACTGGGTTAAATCAAATTTCCTCACTAATCCATGTAGGAAACACTTTTGCAATCCTCAGAGCCTTAAATGAGAGGACGCGGTGTTAGACGAAGTTATTATTTGTTGCTTTTATACTTAGCTAATTCTAGTATTTCGCTTAAGAGTATATCGCCGTCTAAAATTACATTACCTTTTTCCTTTCCTGTTATATACCAAATATTAAAATCCCCAAGTAAAAAATTTCTATGCTCATTGTTCTGAACAATTGTGAATCTGACAACAATTTTCTCTGTCTCGTAAGGAAAATAGTTTTGTTTGCTTTTCTTGCTATTATATTTCGATAAAATTTCTATAAATTTATCGGATGGCACTATTGTTGCTTTATCATTAATAAATATTAAAAACTCATTGTTAGATGTAGTCACATTAATTTGCTTGTCATTTTCAACATAAGTCCATGAAGTGCCAATTATTCTTTCACGTTCAATAATATTTGTTTCCAAGCTATAGAACATATTGTTCATTAGGATAAATCCAACTAAAGCTATTAAACATAACAATAGCATCTTATATTTTTCTATGTATTTCATCGCGTTTCCTCCCTTTAATAATTTATAATTCATGTGCTTATTCAAATTTTGATGTCCAGCATTATTTGCTTTCAGTGTCATTGATTTTAACTAACTTAGTTTGTCATTTTATTACTGTTTTAAAGAAATTAATGGTCAATTTTCTTTAAGATTTTACTTATACTAAATACTATAACTCCACATAAATAGATTATTGATATAGCAACTGGAAATGATGAATTTACAAGTGATCCTCTCGAAAAAATAACTGTTGTAAAGAATACAAATAACCACCCTAATAACATTGTTAGTAATCCCCAAACTACTTCTAACATTGTTCCTCCTAATTAAGTATTTGATTAATCTTCTATTTACTTATTCAAAAATAAAATTTGCATAATTTCCATAACAAAAGTTCTGTTTCTTCTTTTCATTATTTGTTCTGAGTGCAGTTTCTATGTATTAATCTGAGTTTCGTATATTGTTTTTCTTGATCATGGACTTGTTGCTATGCCTTTTATCTTCCAATCTTCATTTTCCATTACTATATTAAAATAGTATGTTTTTACACCAGATCCAGCAATAATAAATGGAGGTGCGGAATTGTCAACTATTGTAAAAACAACTTCATAAAACTTATCTTTATCAGTTGATTTGTCTAGCAACTTCACTTGAATATTCATTATATTTTGATTCGAAAAATCTGAATACCCATTTTTTATATCAGTGTTCTCAAAATAATATTGAACAAATTGCTCATTTAATTTATCGACATCGCCATTTATGAGCGCTTTAAAAAACTCGTTAATAACTCCGATCGAAGTTAATTTGTCTTCTACAATCAATTCGTTTGGTCTAGCTTTTGTAATATTTAAGTATTCCGATTCCTTAGATAGGTAATTAATTATTAGTATAGAAATTAGTAAAATCGCTAAAACCAGTATGCCAAATACAAATTTAATTTTCATGTTTACAAACATCTCCTCGATATTATTTTTCTATAAATTAAGAAAATTTTGTATCGTTTAAGAATTTTGTTTGAAAGTCAGCTCAATTATCTTTTCGAACAGGAACGTTTCTCTCACCCTTTGCAGCTTTAGTTACGGGGGTGAGGTGCTATCTGAAGAGCTTGTCTTTTTAATAATCACGAAAAGATTATGTATATAGAAAGTAATATTATTGATACTAAAGCAACAATCGATGTATTTCTATTGAACTTAATAATCTCTTCGCTTGGTTCTAAATCATCATTTTTATACATCCACCTTCGACCAAACAAAAAACTATCTCTAGGCTCCTTGATCGAGTAAACTACTACAGCAATGACCGGTATAATTAATATAAAATATAAAATCTTCAGAATTAATGCGTCCATAAAATCAATCCTTTCATTTAATGTGTGAACACTACAAATTTAATCAGATTCGCTAAATATTCGCCTATTCTGCTTACGTTACACTAACCCCTCGCAACTTCAGTTAAGGGTTTAGATGTTTCTAGATGAGCATTATTATTTTTTTGCTCATCTCTTTGTTCTTCAAGCATCAAAATAAACATTACTTAACTTCCAAACACCGTCTTGATATACAAATTCCATAATACATACATAAATCGACTCTTCAGTTTCAATAATCACTTCATATCCAGTTACAAAACGCAACTCGTCTTCGGATAATTCATAATATCTCTGTCTTAAAATGTATTTATATTTGGTTTCCAAAAACTCATACAAGTTGCCATTTTCAAAAGTTATTTTTTCTTTATCAATAGATACTCCCGTTGCAACTTCTTTTTTCAAGTATTCAATATTCCCCGACTTCAATGCATCATATATGCTTCTTGCTTTAATATCAACAATATTACGATTTTCATACTCTAAGCGATAGTGGTTTTTTAGTTTTTCAAACTCATATTTTTGCTCATCAATTTTATTATTAAGATATATATTTTCTTCTTCTATGGCTTTTAACTCATTCGTTTTCATGTATGTAAATATTGAAAGTAAGACTAGCAGCATCGCTAGAAGTATCATATTTCGTTTCAAATTAAATCTCCTTCCCTAACAATTTATTATATGATTTTGATTTTTTTGGTTCTCGCTTTTCAGATAACGTTTCTCGTGTCCTCTACGCGAACTGATGGAAATTGCGTGTCATGTGTAGAGATTTCACTTCCTCCTATTATTTTTAATTGACCCTAATAAGTCTATTAGTAAGTGTGGTTTCCCTATTACTTTACAATTCTATACTCAAAATATATTTGATCTTCAAATTTTTCTTCGTGACCTGAGTCCTCATAGACTATTCTACCACCCATTTTTTTATAAAATTCTATCGCCTTAGAATTATGCATATTACATGAATTGTAAAAAAATGTGATATTTTTCTTACTGCAGTATTCTCTGATATACGAAAAGACATTTGTACCAATACCCTTTTTTTGATATTCAGACAGAATGTAGAGTGAATTTAAACGTAATCCGATTCTTCCTAGGCTTTCTTGATTAGGGTTGCTAATACAAAAATAGCCAATTTGATTTCCGCCCTTTTCGATAATAATAATCTCATTTTTTATATCTTTAATTTGGGTTATGAATTTATTTTCATGCAATTCAAAATCAAATTCATCAATCATTCTATCATGAAAAATTCCTCTATAATTTTCTGCCCATACTTTTTGTCTTAGCTCAGCTAGCTTTTTAGCATCTTCTTCTTTTGCATGTCTAAAACCATACATATATATTCTCCATGATAATTATACTTTTCACTCAACATTTATTTGATTAATAAATCTGATCTAATAGATTCCTCATCAAAAATTTGTTCCACAATTTCCTTTTTGAACTAGTTTTATAACGTATTTTCAAAATTTCTGGCTCTAATATTTATCATAGCATTTCTCATAACGGCTCAGGCTTCACCGTTGTTGGGAGATGTGCCGCATGGCATCGACCGACGACGACGACGCTATTTACAGTTTATGATAAATGACAGTGAAAATAGACTTAATTCATGTTGGGAAATGCTTCATATGTGTTGCATTGGCACAAATAGAAATCACTCTACATGTTATTAAACCTATATGCAAGTTATATGTGCTGAATCTATAATATGGTTTTTTAAAGTAATAAATGAGTGCTTTATACTGTTCATTAATTTGAAGTCTGTTTGATAGGGATGCGTTCACACGTGTTAATCGTATTAACTTTATAAACCTTTACCTTCAGCACATTCTTATCTGCTATATACTGTCTTATCCTAACCTTAGTACACCGTTCATCCGACAGATTCCATTTGATCCCTTTTCGAAATTCTGACACGAGATTCCTTTCGCCCAGAATACAATATGGCTTTTCCGAAAACATTTCGCTTACTTGCTTCTCTGTTAATGCCAGCGTACTAGATAGTGTTTTTACGACATTTTCAGGTAGGTTGTTTTGGCAATGAAGGCTTGAGATCACGCCATCAATCAGCGGCTTAATCAGTGCGACGAGGTTATCATGATATCTAGTTAGTCCTAACTCTATATCAAGTGCAAAATCATCCGTCCACAACCGATTACCCACTTGCTCAAAATTTCCCTGTTTGATCAAAAACCAATAATCCAGAGGTTTTTATTCATATTCGTCTAATTGCGGATCATGCTTCAGTTCAAAACAGAGCTCTTCAACAGATAGTTTATTAAATGAACCTGAGCCTAGATTGTAAAATAGAACATTTTCAACATCAAAAAACTCCCTACGACATGCTGCAAAATAGGCATAGAGAATTTTATGTTCTTTTGCATTCAGTTGACTTAATGCTCTTCGAATCTCTTTTTTCAGTTCAAGTGCTTCGTTTCGAGGTGTAAATGGTAATCTAATGGTTGATCTAATTTTAAAATGATTCATCACACGCTCCGGTTAATGCATTTTCTTTAATATAGAATTCAGCTACTGTATCTCCAGAAATGAAACTTCCAGGGCTCTCATTAATACTCCGTTTATAGCCTATCTGGTTTTTCCTCAGCCATAATTCACAGGAAAATATCATGATTCCTAGGTCAATCGTGTTGTAAAAGATTATCTTCTCTTTTGGTATGATCATTTTCTCTTTTGAGTTTAATAGGATGGAGAGTTTTTCCTGATTCCGTTCTAGTATCCACGGCTGAGAATTACAGGCACTCGGTGAATACTTCACGTAATCTAGTAGTGATGAAAATGGCTCTCCCAAACTAAGTTCATCATTTGATTTACGTTTAGCCTTTGTATGGTCTTTCCGAAACTCTGCTGTGGTAGCCTTCCCGATGGCTATCATGATTACATATGGTAAATTACCATGCTCCACTGTTTCGTTCGGCTTTCCCATCCCATACCAGCAAGCGCCAATATCGATGGATGCAAGGAAGAAATCGAGTTGTGAAAACATAAATCCGATATTGAGCAGGCTTCGGCTATCCGTATTACTGTAGATTAAAATACCATACTCACCGCGTTTACAGGATGTCTGCGTGATCGGTACTATCTTGTAACTAATCGGAATATCCTCCGATAGTCTTTCGGCGGTGTGATCGATAAAATTTACTATTCTTTCTAACTCTAACTCAGATATCGCAGCCTCAACTTTAAAGCGACGAAAAGACTTTCTCTTAAACATCATCTGATACAGCTCTACCATGTTTTTCTCTCCTCTCATATACGCCATAGATTAGAGATACGATATCATGGTTTAAAATTTATATCAAAATAATCTTTAAAACATTAGTTATTATCAAATTTGACATGCATGGTATCGGGGAGTCTAATAAACCCTCTAATGTTAGCATTTCTAGATCTTCTCACCACTGCAGAGATATTTCCGATATTACCTTCTGCCACTTTAAAGTATTCTTGATGAATCTCAACAATTATACCGATATGATCGTGTTCCTGATTTAAAAAGACATTATCATACAAAACAATATCACCAACATTAGGTTCAAACGCCTTTTCATCCACCTTATAGAAGAAACCGTTATCATTTAAACTTGCCCAAGCTTCCCACGCCGAACATCCTGCAAAATTGCACTTTACAGTTTCATGTGAATATCTAACTGGAATCTTATAGCCCGCTTCTATACAACAATAGTAAACAAACGCCGCACACCATTTATGATCCCAATTATCTAGGTCCCACTTAGGAAACAAATCTGCGATGGGCTGCAAGTTGCTCACAAGTCCCATAATATTGCCATGAAAAGGATAATTTGCTTTCTCAACCGCTAATTTTGCTAGATCATATCTAAATGTTATGGATTTCTCTTTTTGTATGTTTGCAGAATAAGGCATTTCCTGATGGCCCCCATAACATACAATTTTCATCTCAATCCCTTCACCATCTTCTTCTAAGACATCTGGAACTGTAATATAATTCTCTGATTCTACCATTAATCCAGTAATCGCCATACATATCGCGTCCACAACATCATCTTTTGCTACGTATTTTCGTGAATATTTTTTTAGCGAACTTTCATAGATTTCATAAATCCTAGCATCATACTTTGAGAGTATTCTAAGCCTTTCATTAATTCCATCATCACTTTTCTTGTTGTGCACTAACGTTTTTTTGCCATTTAACGCCCAAAATGCAACTTCAGGATGGGATTCAAAGAAAATACCTTTAGCAATTGATTCATTACGGAGTAGCTCATCTACTTCTTTTATTTTGGGTATAATCCCCCAAGTTTGTTTTGATAATCCTCTTTCAACATGGTCTTTGTTTACATGATGCGCTTCCTCATAAGTTAAAGCATTTACAGCAGATCTACAGGGTACGGGAAAAACACTGGACCCCCGACCAGGTCCTAATATTTTCCTAGCTTCCAAATCACACTTTCGTTCCATTTTTTCACGGTTTCTCATTCCAAGAGGGATATCAATGATTATGCAATTAGAAAATCTATGGTTCTCCCATACTTCAGATATATTTCTATATACATTCGTTGACCAGTCATGTTCACTTAACTCTAGTGCGAACCAGCCCCGTTTGCATCCATCGATTCCTACGACTTTCATTTTGTCTCCTCAAAGTGTGTATTTAAGAGCAAGTTTTAGCATGTGAAATTCTAATTATTATATCCGAATCTCTTATCTTTGCTTAATAAAATACGCATCCAAAAATGCTCTCGATTAATAATTACGTTATCATCCACAGTTGACTTGAAAATTTCCAAAATAGAGTATCTAAAGTTGTTTTGAATATGTGAAAAGTCTAATGCCTTCAAATCCTTATTGCCTCCATGGCCTGAAAGGACATAATTCCTCCATCTTCCTAATATCATTTCTTGCCCATATGCTGATCCAACATATCTTTTACCTGTCGAAACATCTGTAATCAAGTATACTCCCTTTTGATTCTCTAAAGCTGTCTTCCAATCCTTTTTCTCAACCACTCTTTTTAAATCAAACCATGACAAATCTACATTTTCATATCCTGGAAAATTATCATCGTCAAAAGTATCATCTATAATCTCATATACTTCGCACTCGTTTAATACACTTATTGCTTTTCTAACCATGTTTTGAGACTTATTTTTATACTTTATTATTACTCTACCAAAATACTTCTCATACTTATCAATTTTTTGGTATTCATATCCTACAGCATTGAACAGGTTTAGGTCTTTAGTGATTTTGCTTATATCAAACAAAAGCCACTTATCAGAATCTAGCCGAATTAGTCCTATCGCTATTTGCCCTTCTTGATAAGATTTACTTTTTGAGTAATTCCAAAAGTGGCCATCATACAGTCTATTATCTTTTTCTTTAAACAACTCTATTGGGTTAAAATCGATACTATCACTTTGGTTAAATCTTATTTTAGTCTTATTGATTTCATCCTCGGTTAAGTTAAGAATATCATTTAGCAAAATCATCCGCTTATCCCTCTATTTCCATATTATTCATTATTTTTCAGCCAATAAACTATCATCACGGTTTCAGAAATCGTCTGAGTACTTATACCTGGCTATAATTTCTGTAAATGATTTAGCGGTGCCCACGCTTTCAGAGAGACACTTTCTTTTTTCGCGCCATAGATCCAACCGTTTAAAACTTTCTCAGCAATAACTATCTCTCCCACTTTTAGATCAAACTCGGTCGCATCATAATCTTCAAGAATTGATCCGTTTTTACCATTTTTCTTAATTATTTGTTTGGGTACCCAACCCTCTTTTTCAGTCCCTCTACAATAAATCCAGCCCGCCCAGTCACCATTTTCGTCAGATTCTTCGATACACTCTACAATCTCATCTTTCGCCAACTTAATTGGATTTGCTGTTTCAGATTCTCGTTCCTTAACGACGATGTATGCAGCCATGGAAGTCCCCCTAATAGGTTTTAAAATACAAAATGTTTAATGAACTCTATTTTCTGTTGTCAACAAATGGCTCGGGATCTACTGAGTCGGTAATCACTTAATTATTCATTTCTAGCCACTCATTTCTTAATACAGAATAGACTGACAAAGTGCAAAATCTACCGTTTCTAAACTGAACTTCTCTTAATGTTCCCTCATAGATCATGTTACATTTTTTCATTACTTTGCCAGATGATACATTTAAATTCTTGCGCATATCGCATCTAACTGAAATAGTAGGCCTTGTTCTCCACCAACGTGAGCAAACTCCGTCTGGATCGATTTTCTTGCTGGGTATTTCCCGTTAAACCTTTCTTTAAGTACTTTTTCTAAAACAGGGATATTCCAAATGTCTCTAAACAAACAATCGATTTTCAGTACGCTTTCTAACGATTGACCCATTGACTTTAATCTCAGCTCTAAATGATCGATCGCCCCATTGATTTGATCTTCAATTGGATTACCAATGTTTCCAACACAGTAGCTAATGAATATTAAATCTCCAAATTCGATGATTCCTGAGTGTGCCCAATCTTCGTTTACATCACTTCTTATAATCTTCTCCATAACGCCTCAATATACCCTTCTAAATTTTTTACCTGCCATTCAATTCTTGGTAACAGTTCCTCGGTTCTCTTCCCTTGACTCCATAGTATTTGAATCCAATCATGCTCAAGTGCATAGATGGTTAGTCTCTTTTCAATCTTAGGTATACTGCCTTTTTTGATATAATGCGTAAAGACCGTTTCAAACAAATGCCTCATATCAGAAGCGCCTGAGGGTGGAAACAAACCCCATTGCAATAAATGGATGAGGTCAAAGTCCGCTTCTCCATACTGTGAACACTCCCAGTCAATTACCCCTGAAAAAGCACCCTTATTTACCATAATATTTTTATAATGAAAATCATTGTGAAGTAAAGATGGACCGTTCTCAAAATCCAGACTTGATAGGTTCTCACTCATATAATCATTACTCAAAGCTAATATTTTAGATGCACTATCTGATAGTGAAGTATTCATCAGTTCTTTATAAATACTCTCCCAGTATTTTTGATGACCTGATTTCCATGAGCCATCATAATCAGGTATTATAGGTACGTAATGACCGATATCATATTTATCACCTTTTATCGTATGAAGACCCGATAAAAATTCGGCAATCTCTCGTCCAATTTTGAATGTCTCTTCATCCGTTAGCGCAGTATACTTGGTAAATAACTCAACCCCCTCAATATACTGAAGGATAAGATAATATGCATCATTTCCCGTACTGAGTTCTTCTGATGAATGAACGAGCTTTGGTACATGCTTTAAATCTTTGATACGATCTATCTTAAGTTTTTCATCACGCATAGATTTTTTTGAGGTTCGAATCAAATATTTACTATCAATGATAAATAATTCTTTATCGAAACTGCCCACTACTCTGGTGATCTTTTCACAAGGCAGTTGATTCGTGAGGCAAATCTTTCTAATATCCTTATCTTCCATCATTACCTCCATAACCCTTAACCTGACTAGATGACTCTATTAATTCTGTGCTTAACGTTCTCTGCTCCTTCTTAAACATTGTTTTTGTCAACTCAATTTGATGCTTCAAACATGCCACACCAGTAAACTTCACATGATGTTTTCAACAGCGAGGACTATGTGTTAGGTGAAGTTCTTATATATTATTTATTTTCAGTCCTAATTTCATTAATTTTATTTGCAAGAAAACCCGTTAGCATCCTTTCTTTTTCATCCTTTTCTCTTTTACTTATAATATCATCTAATATTAATTCTATTGCCATTTGCATTATTGGAAAAATATCTAAGCACTCTTCTTCTTTTAACTCATGTATTCCTTTACTTAAAATACTGTAAATGTTCCCGTTATTACTCAATACTTTAGGTAGATACTTTGAGACTGTTTTAATTTTCTCTTTAAATTCTTGCCTCTTAAATTCTTCATCTGTAACATTTATATCTAGCTTGTTTATTTCATATTCATTAATTACAAGTGTTTCAATAATTCTTCTTAAATAGACAAAAGACCCGACTCCGATACCATGAGAATAAAGACCAATCGATTTTTTAAATTCTGAAAATTCATTTCTCAAAACAGACTTATATTTGTTCAAGTTACCTACACTTATATCTGCATATGAAGGATATTGACCAATCTTTAATAGTTGACTTGTCGTAGTCGCAAAGAGATCAAAAAGTAGTATATGATCAGCATTTCTTGTACATCTAAAAGAAACGGAATACCTATTCCCCAACAATCCTTGATATCTCTTTTCTAAAGTATCATCAAAAATATTGTTTTTTATAGGAACTGAAATTAGAGCACCTTTAAATTTGGTATCTACTTCCGCTTCAACAGATTCAAATGTTCTTTTTTCTTCACATTGTGTGCAGTAACAATCAATTTTGAATTTTTTCAATACTGCTTTATGATATAAACTAAGTATCATATCCAAATCTTCTTCTGAAATATCTATACTACTATATAATCCTTTATTTACTAATAATTCTTCGAACTTGTCCATATTTCTTCTCCTTTTTTTTGAATTTCACCTAACGTTCTTACAGTCCTCGCGGCCTTAGTTGCGAGGACTATGTGTTAAGTGAAGGGCTAATTATACTTGTGTTGTACTCAATATTTTCAAACGGAAAGATTATTTTTGTTTCTTCATCTAAGTTGACAAACCTTTTTATGTAGTAATTTTCTCTCAATTGCTTTACAAAAAATGAGTTATCATAATTCATACTAACAATAAAGATATCTTTTAATTCTACTAATTCTGGATTTGAATTATATATCTCGTCAATCAAATTATCCCAGTCGTCCCTAAAAAACTGCATTGTAACTCCGCCTCTTAGAACAGGAAACCTCATCGGAAAAATGTTAAATAATATAATATTGCTCTTGCTTTGTTTTTTTATTAATCTGGTTTTGAACGTTTGAAGTATGCTACCTTTAATCCAATCAAAAAACTCGTCCGTTTTCAAATATTCAATATTATTAGAAATGTTATATGCAATATTGCTATCCATTAACAAAGTTGCCTCATAACAAATATTCTCATTATTAGAATAAAAATCACTTTCTCCCTTGTCTTGAGATTTAATTAATTCCAGGTCATTAGGAAACAATTTTGAAGCATTAAGTACCTTCAGCAAAAATGGTTCATAGTTTTGTTTTTGAATAAACTTTCTAAATATTTCTTCTGATTTCAACCTTGTTAATGTATTTAACTCAATTTTTCTACTCAAAATTTCTCCTTTCTAGCCTTTCACATAACGTTTCTCTCGCCCCTCGCAGCCTTAGTTGCGGTGGTGAGGTGTTATACGTAGTTATTATTATTAAAATTAAGCAATTTGTGTTTCTGTAGTTATACTTTTCGTCATTGCTGAAGTTTAGTACTTTATCATATAAATTCTATATGTCATTAAATTTTATCAAAGAAGACGATTATTTTTGAAATCCCAGTATTTCACTCCATTCAAAAATTTGCTCTGCTGTAAACTTACAGTGTTCTAATCCCGACCCTAAACCAATTCTAATCGTTTGAATTGAATTAAGAGTTTCAGCAATTTCATTTTCACAATTCTTTTTCTGGGCAATTGAATATATTACTGGAACATAAGAATAATACTCATCTCTAGCACATGCCGTTGAATTTACGCCAATTGGATCCCATATATAAAATAGAATTTCATCGATTCTTTTAAATAACTCCGCCTGTTGTGGTGACATTTTATGATTCATATTTTTCATTATCTTTCCTCTTTTTTTAAATTACGTATAACGGCTCAGGCTTTACGAAGTCATGATGATCTATGACACTTGTGGCAAAGTCATCGGATTTCGTAAAGACGTTGTTGGGCGACGTGCCGCATGGCACCGACCGACGACGGCGAAGCCTGAGCCGTTGAGGGCGGACTGTCGGTTTTTAACCGGCATGTCCGCTCTCAACGTTTCTCTCACCCCTCGCAGCCTTAGTTGCGGGGGTGAGGTGTTAGACGAAGAGCAAAATTAATAATCATTTAATTATAGGCCCTCATAAAACCGACTTTCCTTATTTCCCTTTAGTTTAAGCTTAGCGTACTCTGACGGCCAATTATTTAAAGCGAGATTTATTGCCTTTTGAGTATATGGAATATGAACGACAAGCTCATTCCTTAATAAAGGCGGACAAAGTTCAGAATCATGACCATTTTTTTTGTTAAGATTTACTGCAATTATTGGAATATCGTTCTTGATTGCAAAATCAATCTCCCAACGAACATACTTATACAAATTTTTAGTTTTATCACCAATTAGCACAAGCATAATTTTGGAATTATCCAATCGTTCACTTAGTTTTTTCTTAATTGTACTCTCAGAATCATATTCGTTTACTACATTCTTATCATGCGCATTGTAAAAATTAAAAGCAATTTTGTCATTTTCTTTCCATGCTCTCATTAGGTTGTAATAATGCATATCATTATCGGCATCAAAGCACACATAAGTTTTGTTTTTATAAGCCATTATTTTTCCTCCTTAAATTCAATCGAATCACTTCTTGATAAAATAATTGTCAGAAAAACGAATGAAATTAGTATTTGTGATGTTTGTATGGCTACTCCAGTTGAATCAGTTGGAATAAGATATTCTGATCCTCCTAAGAAAGTAGATATTAAACTATGAAAAAATGATATCAATAATTTATTAAATCCGTTGTCAAAGTTGAAGTGAACGCTAAATGCTATAAAGTAAAAGTACGTATAAGTTATAACATTATAGGCGATTGCAAGCATTAATGAAAAGAATCTTCTTCTTAAATGTTCATGATTTCTAGCTAAACCATTGATTGCCCTATTTGACCACACATGGTAGTAGAAATATGTATGAACATTCATTGCTAATAAATATATTACAGCTCCTTTCGTGAACAAATTGTTTAATTCAAAAGATATAAAAAAAACTAACATCAACCACTTTGCTAGTGTGAAAATATCAATAGCAATACTTTTTAACCTAATTATGTCATTAATACTTTTATCTTTTTTCCCTTTTAAAACAACTAGTTCTTTAAATAATTCAACAAGATTAATTTTGTTCATAAAACTAATGAATTTGTCAAAAATAGGTAACAAAAATCCGTTCAATACCGTTCCCCCTTATTATTTACTCATTTGTATGTGTTCATTTTCATTGCTTTTCGTCTAACGGCTCAGGCTTTACGAAGTCATGATGATCTTTGACACTTGTGGCAAAGTCATCGGATTTCGTAAAGACGTTGTTGGGCGACGTGCCGCATGGCACCGACCGACGACGGCGAAGCCTGAGCCGTTGAGGGCGGACTGTCGGTTTTTAACCGGCATGTCCGCTCTCAACGTTCTTGCAGTCCTCGCAGCCTTTGTTGCGAGGACTGTGTGTTAAGTGAAGTTTGTATTATTTTTCTTCTTTAACATTTTTATTCTTTTTAAGAAAATAATTCAATGCATTATCATCACTCGAATTATTCAATTTAATCCAAACTCCTTCATTATTCATAAAACCTGACTCATTTTCCAATTTTAATTTTTCATCAATTATAAATGCTTTTTCAGAGTCTGTACTTGTTATCCAATCAATATATTTATTTAAACTTAGTGTTTTCTCTGTACCAACAAATTTTTGCTGATCCTCAATACTTCTCATTCGTTTATCTAAACGTCTTGTCATATCCAGTATTTCATTTAATTTATCATCTTCTTTTCTTTCAATTACAATAATGTCATCTGTTGTTTCTGATAAAATTTGATTAAATCTAGTCTCAAACTGTGGCCAGTATGTCTCAAATGCATTAACTAATACACTACTCGATAATTTTTTATCTTCTAATGCATTATTTATTGTAGACACTAACTTCCACATATCCTCACGGGTTGGAAGAGTATGGTTAAATTGAGCTAATGGGTCACTAATATCTGAAGGGACTATATCAATTAAAAACGTGCATACTCTACTAGAAGATAATCCCTTTGCAAGTGCACCTGCCTCAAAAAGAATCCATGGTTTGTTTAAATTTGAACTTGTCAAACATACGATTCCAATGCTCGTATTTTTAAGTTGATCATTTATCTCAGAAAACCACAACGAGCCTCTGTCAATGTCTTTACTTGACATCCAAGGGTTAACTGCTTGAATCACACAACTTAGCCAATTGTCTAACAATTCTCCAATCTCTTTACTTCTTTTTCCTGACCAACTAATAAAAATATTCATTGTGAGCTCCTTTTTTCTTTTCTCTTTAAATTTCACTTAACGGCTCAGGCTTTACGAAGTCATGATGATCTTTGACACTTGTGGCAAAGTCATCTGATTTCGTAAAGACGTTGTTGGGCGACGTGCCGCATGGCACCGACCGACGACGGCGAAGCCTGAGCCGTTGAGGGCGGACTGACGGTTTTTTAACCGGCATGTCCGCTCTCAACGTTTCTCTCACCCCTCGCAGCCTTAGTTGCGGGGGTGAGGTGTTAGCAGAAGTCGTTTATTTCTCAATTTATCTTTTGAAGCTAATTGTCTTTTCGAATTAAAAGTTTATGCCTTTTATAATATGCATGAGCACTAATAAGATATCACTATTTTTCGACATAATTTACACGCATAACAGCTAATTTTCAATTCATGTAGGCGAGTAATATATGGTCCATCCAAAATAATGCCACCCTTTCTCTCAATTTCTTCATTAGTAATGATCCTTCCAAAAATAAAATCTTCGTTTTCTGGCAAATAATACAAACCTGGACTCCCATCAGTTCTAATGATTCCTTTTTCCATTTCGTTATCGCAATTTATACAATTCATCTGCCATTCTCCTTTCAATTATATTGGAACTGTTAACTCATTATTCATCTTAATAATCATTTCAAAACAATAATGCATTAGTTTATAATGTTCGAACTCAATCAATTTTGGGGCTTTTTGTTTTTTGTCATGACAATCTTTACCGTTTCTCATATTCGAATAAAAAGATTTCGCCATAAATAGCTATTTACATTATGTAACTATAACTTCGATTTCTGCTAACGTTTCTCTCGCCCCTCGCAGCCTTAGTTGCGGGGGAGAGGTGTTAGGTGAAGGTGATATATTATTTATTACTTATAATGGTATATATAAAAGCAACTACTGATACAAATAGTGCAAATAATGATATATAATTTGCCCGTTTCGCTTGCTTTATCGATTCATTAGGGCGAAATAGTTTCATTTCAATCGAATGATTTTCAAAAAATGTGATGCACTTATTTCTAATATTAGCTATTAAGTTATTTAAATATAGATTTACTTGGTTTTCTACACCAATCGATATATCGGTTTTACTAAAGTCAAAATAAACACCGTTTTTGAATGAATCATTTGCCACTGACTGATAATAGTTTATAATTTCATCTCTAATATGTTCGATTTCATTATTACTCAATTTAAGATTTAGGTCTATTTGCTTACTTACAACTTTATTCAGTGATGTTTCTAATGATTCCATTATAATTTTTACTAATAGATTCGAAATGTTTGAATAATGTGTTCCTGAATGTATTAATCCACTGTTAACATCAATATTATTAATTCTATTAACCTCTTTATGTATTTTCACACTTAGATCAGATAGTTCATTATATAATATGTTACTAATTAATTTTGACTTTTTATTTTTATTACTTTTTAAATTTACTTTCATATCTCTTCTCCAAAATTCACTTTCACCTAACGTTTCTCTTGCCCTCGCCGCGAAGTGGCGAGGGCAAGGTGTTAGTAGATGCCCATTTCATTTAAAGTAAATTTTAATTTTGTTCGCCTATTTCAAACCTAATTTCTAAACTACTTAATATGTCTATCAAAATTGCTTTTTTATTACTTCTAAATATACTTATTTGTTACATGACTTTTGACTTTTATTCTCTTAAGTTTAAGTGTTCTTCCCAATCCTTAAACTTATTATCAATTGATTTAACAAACTTCGTTTCTGCTACTGTGTTGAGACCTTCAATAAGTTTTTTTAACACTTCAATTACTGCAATAATATAACTGAATGACAATTGAGTTTTTTCACCAATATCATCCATATTCTTAACAAAATTATCAATATTCTCTAACCCTGGGTAAAAATAATCGGTATAGATGAACAAGTAAGAATCTTTGATTTTAAATGTTTCACTATTACAATTAAAAAACATTCTAATTTTACTATCGTTAATGCCACCATTATGAACAATAATGTTCCGCTTGACTTGAATGAACTTAAGCATATACATATCAGTTTTACTTAATATTTCATCTCCATTTTCACCAAATATTTTTATATCTAACTCTTTAAAATATTTACTTGCCATTTCAATATTTGCAAAGTCGTTCTTTACAGTTTTTTCAAAATGTTTTACATACTGTCCATACCCTCTTATATATTTCAGATTCATAAGCTGACAATAATAGCTTTTAAGATGATTTTCCATAATTGATATCAATGTTACTGTGAACTGGTTCATAAGAACTCTTTGTAAATCAATAGTATACCAAAGAGACTGAAAATCTCTTTCCTTCTCATAATTCTTAAAAAAATCATTTGTTTTTTTCAACTCAAATAAAACTGCTTCATTTTCCTTTAATGCTTCGTTAGTAATAGTATTAATTTTTCGATGTCTACAGCAAGGACAAGTCGATAACAAATCCTTATTGGATTCTTGATCATCATTGTCTCTAGGTGAGTAAAAAAAACAAGAACAATTTAAACACAATTCAACACTTATATATTTCCCTGCCCTATATAAAAGATCAATTAATGCTTCTAATGACGTACATTGTTTTATATCTTCTTGTATATTCAAGGACCAGTTTTTCCACTTAGTTTCCAATTTTGATTTAAAGTATTCCAATAGGTAATCCTTAGACTCAACACTAAAATTACAAATCAAGGTTTCATTTATCTGCCTTACAATACCTTTCATGTTTTTACCTTTCAGTTTCTTAATATGTAACAACAAAGTAACAATTTGCTCCAAAGAAATAATTCACGAGTGATCTGTATTTTTTAATTTTGGGTTTCTACTAACTACTTAAACCTCGAATAACAAACATAAAAGCTGAAGAAATAAAGGGCTTTAAGATGTTATTGCGAGGTTATCAACATTTGAATTGTGTTATATTGTGATGGTCCGCCATATATTCTTTACCATCTGAAGCTGTATGGGCAATTCTCCCCCTGCTGATTTATCTCTAACTCACCTTCTTTACTTATACTGTTGGCGATCGTAATTTATATTGGGTAAAATCCATTCGTATTTACCCATATAATATTGACATGTGTATTCATTACGCATATAGTGAATATATAAGTAAAAAAACTGATTTTTTACCCACAAGGAGTCTGTGATGCAAAATCAACTGCCTAATTTACCGCCCCAATTTGACGGGGTTTATAAAGACATTGAAACAAAAGAAATCATGCGTGAAGCAGCTAAAGCAAATCGCAAGCTGGCTGAGCTTAAGGGATACTCTGAAATCGTTCCGAACAAAAATATCCTGATCAATGCCATCACATTAAATGAAGCGAAAGAGAGCTCTGAAATCGAAAACATCATCACGACACATGATGAGCTCTTTTCTGCCTTAACCAAATCAGAATTACTGCGCGGCCCGGCTAAAGAAGTTATCAACTACAAAGAGGCGCTGTGGAGAGGGATCGCGCTTATTAATCAAAATGGGTTTCTCTCTACAAACATGTTTATCGAAATTCAATCCATTATAGAAGGAAATAAAGCTGGCATTCGGACTCAAGGTGGGACAAAGCTTGTAAACGATAAGACAGGTGAAGTCGTTTGTACACCACCTTCAACCGAATTTGAAATAAGGAATCTACTCGGCAATTTAGAAACTTATATTAACGAGGATGATGAAATTGATCCCCTCATAAAACTGGCGGTTATTCATTATCAGTTTGAAAGTATTCATCCATTTTATGATGGCAATGGAAGAACTGGTAGAATCATTAATGAGCTCTATTTAGTTATGAAAGGGTTACTCGATTCACCTATTTTGTATTTAAGCAAATATCTGCTCTCTACCAAAGGTGATTACTATCGATTACTTAACGATATCCATAATCATGGTAAATGGGAAGAATGGATTTTGTATATTTTGAAGGGCATACAACACACCTCTGAAGAGTCTTTAAGGTTACTAAGAAGAATAAATCAGTTAATCGACGACACAAGTAACGATATAAAGAAAAACCACCCCAAAATTTACTCTAAAGAACTAATCGATCTATTATTTTCGGAGTTTTATACGAGAATTAGTAGCGTCGAAAGCAAACTAAATGTCACGCGTAAAACTGCTTCAAACTATCTTAACGAACTGAGCATCTCCGGAATATTAACTGTAGAAACCAGAGGCAAAGATAAACTTTATATCAACAAACGATTATTAGAAATACTAAAAGACATGTGATTTTCCAGTGAATCAGCTGTTTCTAAGCCTTTCCGCATCCTCACTTAAAAGCGCCTGTGCAGCATTACGAATATCATCGAGCTTAGTCAGGAACATGCCTAAATCATTGACATACGCCACATTAAACAGCCTTTTCGATAAATCACTGATAATGCGATGGCTTGCCACGGCGTGGGTGTTTCGCGCATCACTGTTTTCAGCATCGTGAAATATCATCGTTATAATCTTTTCGTCTTCCCAGTAAATCAGCTCTACAAGTTTAGCCCTGTATTCTAGTTCTGTGCTGGTGATATGGGGATATAACTTTTTATCGAGGGTATGCTGCGCTTCGTGCTTTAAGAAGGAAATCTTAAAGTGCGTGCTCTCGGTATCATATAACGACTTAATACAGCATAATGTGCCGTCTTTTCCGCTCCAGCCGCCCGTCCCTACTTTACCAAAAGACAGAAAATCCAACCAACTTCTCGAAATAAAACCGTCCATCATGGTGAGCGCGTACTGCTGGACACCATATGGTAGCTCCACTTCGTAGGTTTCATCTACCGAGGTTGCCCAGATGTATGGTCCATAAAACCCTGCTGTATCGCCCCCTAAAAATTCAAAGCCTTCATTTCTAATGATCTTTTCCACTTCTAACTCTATGAACGCGTCTTTCGCAATCTCTGTATTTCCGCAGCAGTAATTCCACAGATTTTCGAACAGTTTAAGCTCTGCTTTTTGAGGGTTTTCTTTATGCCAAAATACATCGATATAATAGGCTTGATAAATTTTATCAACCGCATCGATGACTTTATTAGTTGAACGCGTCATGAGTTGATGGTTCTGAAACACCTCTTTATATTTTTCTACGAGTTCCGCCTGTTCAGGAAAGCCTTCAAGGTAATTTATCGCTTCATGCAGATTGCCTTTGACTAATAATGAGGAGTAGATTTGCTTATCAAATACTTTCATTTTGTTCCCTTTCGAGTAGCTGTTCTTCTAATGCACTCACGCGCTGCTCAAGCATCTTCGTCTTAAAGATCAGGCGGATGACGAAATACGGTACGCCGATGACGAGAAAGAGCAGTAGTGCGGTGTTGACGAGCTGGAAAATAAAAGTGAAATTGGTATCCATGGTGTGATTCCTTTCTAAATGGTTTATATTGATCCCTTTATAGCGTGAGTTGATCAAGTGGATTGACGATTGCCATGAGGGATTTGTTTTCTTTAAAGCCTTCCAGTGAGTAGCATATCACTTCATTTTATCATTTATAAAAGCTGATGTCGGCACGTATACATACGGGTTTAAGGGTTCGAAGCTGCCCGTTTCACGGCATCCTTTTGGTATTCCAAACTCAGTTTTCGGATGGCCTCATGTACGGGAAGCCATTCGAGCTGGTGATCGGTTTCGAGAGGCGTCGCGATTTGCCCCGTAATGGTTACCGCATAGAAGGTTCCGATGAGCTCATAGTAGTTTTTAGAGCGGGGTGAATAGGCGAACTGATGACTGACACAAACCGGGTGGTGAATTTCGATTTCACAGCCGGTTTCCTCTAAAAATTCTCGTTTCAAGCATGCTTCATGGTCTTCGTCCGCTTCGATGCCGCCGCCTGGTAAGTGATATCCAAAAGGGACTTTCACCACCGCGACCTTTAGTGGTTCTTCATCTTGCTGATTAAGCGCTACGCCATAGACACCGGGGCGTTTGATATAGTGCTTATCAGGTTTTTGAGTACCAAAGATACGGTTGTTTAACATATGGGAGCTCCTTATTTAACGAATTCATGGTGGAAACTAGGGTAACCACGGCTTCTCCTCGGCTGTGGACTGATGATAAAGCTCCGTAAGATTCTGTAGCAGGATGCTGTCCACGACAAAATGACGACCCATATATGTCATACGGTCGCCTAATAATGTCACTTCGCCATGGGGGGTGATGGGAGCGTCACCATGTCACCTTCTCAGGAAGGTTTTTAGGAATCGGAATCTCTACGAGATAATATGTAATCGCTGCGGTTAGGATGATGAGCAGGAGCAGGCCGATGGTCCGGTTGCGTTTCATGGGGTTACTCCGAACGTTTGGGTAGGATGCTCCTGATGAGTGTCGTCACTGCGTAATTGATCAGGCCGAGAAGCAGTCCTGTCAGGGTCGTGGACAGGGGAAGAAAAACGGTGATGACGACGATTCCCCAGATGGTGGACAGCGTTTTACCGCCATAGGTGACACCCACTTCTCCTGTGAAGAAGGCATTCACTAATAGGAAAATCATCATCACGAGGCCGATGAGGAATCCAGCTCGTGCAAAATCCTTTAATCGCCGCTCAAGCGATCGGTCGTTTATTATCGCCATGTGGACCTCCTAAATATGTTTGTGAAAGGGTTTGACATGATTTACCATTTCTTCTATCGTAGCACAAATTGAAGGCGTCCACTAGTTAAATAGCGGATTCTGTCGGTTTGTCAGCAAAGTTTAATGAAATTCTAAGAATTGCGTTTTTTGAATCATCATTAAGGCCCATGTCCGGCAGAAAATAATAAGCACGAGGTCCTAATCCGTGGACTTCGTGCTTCTATACGTTTGAACTGCATTATCAATTTTTCTTAAAACTATCCCTGATCACCAGCTGGGTGGCGATGGAGATTCGACAGGCAACCTCTCGTTCGTTTGAAATGCGGTCGATGATGGTCTTGATTGCCAGTACGCCCATTTGCTCTGAATGGATTTTTAATGTGGAGAGGGCTGGTGTGGTGAACTTAGCCTGAGGGATGTCATTAAAGCTGATGATGGAGACGTCGTTAGGGACCTTGACGTTTAACTCATATAATGCCCGCAGCACGCCCACTGCCATAGAGTCGTTCGCCACGACGAAACAAGTGGGTGACTGAGCCTTCACGAATAACCGTTTGACCATGGCATAAGCGGAATCAGCTGAAAACTCGCCGATCCAAATCCAATCTTCATTTAAAAAACCCTTTTTGCGCATCTCTGCGATAAAGGTAGTTTCCCGCTGGTCTTGAATATGCTTTAGCTCTTCATTAAAATCCCTGCCGCCGATATACCCTATCTTTTCAATCCCTTGGTCAAAGATGAACCTCAGGATTTTTTTCATCCCTAAATCGAGGTTTACGGTCACTGCATCAAATCGTTCATCATCTGGGTCACTATCGACGAAGACGATATGATCAAAGTGCTTCGCGATGTGGTCCACCATGGTCTTCGTGAACGTGCCCACTGCGATGACGCCGTTATAGGCTTCTGATGAAGGCAGCTCCTGTACAGAATCGTTACTGTAAATTCTGTGTAGGCTGATGCCTCGCTTTTTACATTCCTCGTCGATTCCATAACGGATTGCCAGGTAATAGGGGTCTTCGATCTCGATCTGACTGGTAAATGCACAGATGACCAGAATCTTTAAATCGGTTTGGTTCATGCTGAGTCGGTTTGAATATTTCTGTATCAAAGGAATATACTCGAGCTCCTCTGCTGCCTCGTATATTTTAACACGTGTCTCTTCTCGAACACTGATGTTTTTATCGCCATTAAGTACCCTAGAAACCGTCGCTGGCGACACGCCAGCCTTTTGAGCAATTTCTTTAATCGTAACCATATGTCACCTGCTTGAAGTTTAGTAAATTATTTATCATTATATCACAAACGGATTCGCAATCGCATAAATTATTGAAAAAGACGCTGAAGAACTTGGGGAGATCAATCAACGTCTTTATCAATATCTATTTTAAGGAGTGTCTGATGTCGTAAGCATCGTAAATACCGATGCAGTCCATGCGAAGCCTGTGTCCACAAGTCCTTCTCCGGTAAACGGATCGAAGTTCTCGGCAAAATCGCTTTTTAGGATCAGCTGTATGAATTTATCTGAGATTCTCTGAGACCAAGCGGCCTCACCACATGTGTAGAGCGCGTCGATGAACAGATACGTCGTCGGTGCCCAAATCGGCCCACGCCAGTACCCGTCGTACTGATAATAGTCACTGTCCATATGCTCTGTAGAAAATCCATAAGGCGTTTCAAATGCCACTAAATCTCGTTTCAGCTTTTGAGTTATTTCAGCTGGAAGGTACGACGCAAGTAGTAATGGCAGCAGTCTCTGAAGTGTCCCTTCTCGGTGAATGGTTTTCATCTCGGGCATTTTAATGGCGTAAAACTGCTGGCCGTCCCATAGTTGGTTGATCAGCGTAGTCAATAGTTCATTAAAAACCTCTTGATCGTGCTGCTTTTTGATCGGGTCTTTTCCATGCTTTATGAGAAATGCGATTTGAAGTAATAAAAACGTCGTTAAGTCCGGTGTAATCACAGGAACACCTTCACTGAAAAAGGTTCCATTATCCCACCCGGAATCATTTCCATGCGTATAGAAGGGTAAACCGATACCACTCATGCGGTTTTGTAGCCAGTAAGTGACCTGCTTATCCGCCATCGCCATGATGCGTTCAAGACGCTCTGGTGCCTCGAAGAAGGCATCGCGCTTCATAAGCCACTCGTAGCACCAGCCTAATAGTGGCGGTTTATTACAGCTATACGAGGCATAGCGATCGTTTGCATAGTCAGGAAATGCACCCGCTTCAGACTGGAGGCTTTCGAAGATAACCAGCTGCTCATATGCCGCCTTAGGAGATGCTTTATAAAGCCCCATGGCACTGAAAAAATTATCCCAGCTCCAGATGTTGGTCATAAGATTCTTCGTCATATAAAGCGCTTCATAGTCGAGCTTCCCACCTGCCTGGACGAAATTCTGCCATAAAATATGCGCAGATGCCATCGCCTTCTCATGTAAAATCTCGAGCATGTCAGGTTGAAGTGATCCGCTGAAGCGATGTTCTTTCGGTTTAAATCGCGTCGACCAAGCTTCAAAATCTCTTCTGACACGCTTTTCACAGTCTTCAAACGTGTCACTGATGGACGAGAACGCATGAGGCGTCACGATATAGGACTCGAACCGCCATTCGCTGTTTCCGCCTAAATCGATCTGTATGTTTTTATTACCGATCCCCGTCCACTCATAGGTGATACGGCCATCGCCACTTAGACAGCTTATCCCGAATTTCACTTCTTTAAAATAACTGGAAAACTCCCAGAGCTTACTGCCGATTTCAGCGATGGTATCATATTTGTGCTCCACGGGTATCAACCGCGTACTGATATGAGACGCCCATGTTCTGATGCGTACCGTGTCCTGATTCTCATAGGTTATCGATAGGATCTTCTTATCATCATGTGTGAGCGTTAACAAGCTGGGCGTCGCTTCTACAGTGAGGTCACCGATAGGGATCGGTTCCTCGTACCGGTCGAAAAAGGCGAACCTAAAAATCAGTCCGGGATCTAAATCGCCACCTCGAACATCTCTAAAGTATAGCGCCCTTTCCCCAGCGACCCTTTTTATCGAAAAGACGGAGAAGGCACCTCTAAAGCTAAATGGGATTTTGATTAAATCGATCGTAGGCATCGGTGCCCTCCTCTTAAACTATTTTCTGATAAACGTCCATTTATAGCCATAGTCGAAATCGATAGGCTTTAGTTTATGCTCAGGTGTCTGTTCTGGACCGCAGCTGTTACTGCCAAGCCCATTTACCTTATAATCGAGGTGTAGAAAGTTACCCTCTGGGATTAAATCGTTCATATGACCAGCCTTTTCAAGCATCTGATCGCTATACGGCCTATATGAGAAGTTGGATGGCTTTTCAAATGTGATCTGCCATGTGTAGTCTTCATAATGAAGCGCCATATGGGTTACCTGACCACGGTTGCCGTTATCCTGCGGATAGGGATAGTGGGTAAACAAATCGGCAGGTGTTGCTTCATGTGCCGACAGTAGGGCTGCATACTGGCTATCCGGATAATTCTCAAAGGGACCTAGCCCATAATAATCGATACTCACAGGTGTTCCTGAGAGCTGTACCATCGACCCGATTTTCGGGAGTGATGCTTGATAGAAGCGTTTAGGGTCTTTGAATCGACCGGTAAAGTGAAATGCCACACTGCCATCACCGCTTACCGTGATGGTTTGCTCTAGGATATAATGCCATGTCTGATTCGGTGCACCGAACAAGGCTTTGGTCTTTATGATGACCGCTTTCTGGTCTTCTGTCTGTTCCCAGCTAAAGGTTTCAGGATATAAGGCACCGAGATGAAGGGCATATTTTTCTTTCCATTCTTTTAGGACATACATATCGTTATCGATGGGCGCACGCCAAAAGTTCATTTTAGGGCCCTCTTTAACCACTTTGGTTCCTTCGAAATCAACCGATATTAGCTGACCTTCCACTTTATCGAATACAAGCTGCCTTTCTTTAGCAGATGTTTCGATGATGAGCAGGTCCTGCGTTTCACGTACGATTAGCGGTGCACCCTCATGAATCATAGAGGATACCACCGATTCACCCTTATTGATTGCTGGCAGGATGAAGAGCTGGTGCTTCATGAGTTCGTGACCTGTTCTCGTATCAACAGCTGTTAGGATGAACCCTTCTGCAGAAGAAGTCACGGTTTTCTCCTCAAGCGCGACCATCGTCACCCGTTCATCTAAAACCGTCAGCTGATTATTTTCCCACTTTAAAGTGAGGTGTGCGCGCGGCTCAAGACCGAGGATTTTATATGATGACCGTTTATCTCCGGTTTCGCAGGTAAGCACCACGTGATCTAGCGAAAGATGATCATAATCGTTAGTAAGCTGAAACGATGATGGCAAAGGGCCATCTTCAATCCAAATCGGCGCAAACACTTTCTTTACCTCGTTGAGCGCAGGTGAAGGGGTCCTGTCAGGAAACAGTAAACCGTCGCAGTTAAAGTTGCTGTTATGTGGTGCATCGCCATAGTCGCCACCATACTTATAGAAGACCCTGCCGGCCGCATCATATGCGCGGATGCCATGGTCAATCCACTCCCATATGAAACCACCATGCAGCCTCGGATATTTTCTGAACAGCCTTTGATAGTCTAAGAGTCCTCCTGGACCATTTCCCATGGCATGGGCGTATTCACACAGAAGGTGCGGTTTCGTGCCATCGGTTGATCTTCCGATTTCCTCGAGTCTTTCAAATCTAGTATACATCGTGCTGTAAACATCTGTCACCTCGACATCGCGATCTCCCTCATAGTGGATCAGACGTGATGAATCGAGACGGCGCACGGTCTCCGCCATGGCGATAAAGTTTCTTCCGAACTCCGACTCGTTGCCTAATGACCACATGATGATGGAAGGGCGGTTGATGTCTCTTAAAACCAGTCTCTCGGCGCGATCGACGTAAGCCTGTGTCCACATGGCATCATCTGAAAGCCAGTCATAGCGGCTGATCAACTCAAAGCCATGACATTCGAGATCGGCTTCGCTAATGACGTAAAGGCCGATTTCATCACATAAGGCATAAAATTCAGGAGAATTTGGATAGTGGGCCGTACGCACTGCGTTCATGTTGCTTTTTTTCATCAGCTCGAGATCATAGCGCATGTCCGAAAGCGATACGGTTCTACCCGTGTCACAGTTAAAGTCGTGACGGTTGACCCCTTTAAAGCGAATTTGCTTGCCGTTCACCTGAATTTCCTGGCCCAGCACACGCACCTCTCTAAAACCGATGCGGTCTTTAAGATGGTGAAGCGCTTTACCTTCATGGGACAGGACGATGGAGAGGTCGTATAAATGGGGCGTTTCCGCCGTCCATAATAAGGGCGCTTCCAGCTCCAGCTCCAGGTCATGAACGGGAAGTTTATTTTTCAAAGAAACGGTTTCCTGCTTAATGGCGACCTCACGACCTGTAGCGTCCGTCAGCTGGATCGCCAACTCAAATGCCTCTGCAGTACAGGATGCATCTGAAAAATCCAAGTGGAAGGTCACGTGAGCCTTCGTGTAATTCTCACGGAACTTCGTTTCGTATCGGTAATTTTCGATGCGCTTTTTCGGGAGGGTGAGCCACTGGACACTTCTAAAGATACCGCTCAGCCACCACATGTCCTGATCTTCTAAAAAAGTACCCACACTCCACTTTGAAACGATCACTCTGATCGTGTTAACGCCCTTTTTCAAATAGGCTGTTACATCAAATTCAGACGTATAACGTGACCCCGTACTCTCTCCGATATAGTAGCCATTCACCCAGAGCGAAAACTGGCTATCCACACCGTGAAACCTAAAGCGGTGTTCATGGCCCTCTAACTGCTCCGCCGCTTCCACATGAATCTCGCGCTCATAGACCCCTGTGGGATTCTTTGCGGGAACATATGGCGGCAGTAGCGGAAACTGATAGTAGAGATCCGTATAATGCATTTGGTCATAGCCCTTTAGCTGCCAGCAGGAAGGCACTTCCAGTTCATCCCATGCCTCGATAACCTCTGGGATCCTAGCAGGTGCATCATAATATTTAAATCGCCATATACCATCCAAGGACACGCAGCTTTCAAGCGCACTTTCGAAATATGCCCTTGAGGGTACACGGTTTTTCATCAGGTTTAATTCTGTCATTATCCTCACTCCCTACTTGATACCCGTACTAGAAATACCTTCAATTATTTGTTTTTGCGCGAAGAAGAATCCGATTAATGGCGGAATACAGATAATCGACGTAATCGCCATAATCGCAGACATGTTCACATCGCCTACGCCTTTAAACTGTGCTAAACCCAGCGTAAGTGTGTATTTTGACTGGTCATTAAGGAAAATCAATGGTCCTAAGTAGTCATTCCATACTGAGAGCGAATTGAACACGGCGATTAAAACTAGTGTGGGCTTAACCAGCGGCATATAGATTTTCGAATAAATCTGGAAGTGGTTCGCCCCATCGAGCAATGCCGCTTCTTCCAGCTCTTTCGGAATATTCAATAAAAATTGTCTTAAGAGGAAAATATAAAAGGGGGATCCAAACCACGCTGGGATAATCAACGGTTTAAGTGTATTGATCCACCCAAAAGCATTAAACTCCATGTACATGGGGATCATCGTTACGTCCCATGGAACCATCATCGTCGCCAGCAGGATGATAAATAGAACATCTCTCCCCTTAAAGCTAAACCGGGCAAACCCATACGCCACTAAAGAACAAGAGATAAGCTGTCCGATCGTCGTACCGATCACCACTAAGGACGAGTTGAAGAAATACTGGGTAAATGGCTGAGATAACCATGCTTCGATAAAATTATCCAGTCGAAACGATGAGGGAATCCATACTGGCGGATAAGCATGTAGCTCAGCCTCTGCTTTAAAAGCGGAGGTCACGGTCCAAAAGAATGGAAACAGGAACAACACCGCGAAAAAAATCAGTAGTGCATAGACAGGTAGTTTTCTTAATAAAGCTTTACTCATGGTCGTCTCTCCTTATTTCTTCACTTCTGATTCATAGTAAACCCACATCGATGATGATTTTAAAACGAGAAGTGACAAGGCTAAAATGATCAAAAACATGATCCATGCATTGGCGGACGCGTATCCCATTTCAAAGTGTTTAAAGGCATTGTTATAGACGTACATCGCGTAAAAATATGTTGAATTCGACGGACCACCCTTCGTCATTAAGAGTGCCAGTGTCAGCTGTTGGAACGCCGAAATAATCGTCATGATCAGGTTGAATAATAATGCGGGTGTGATTAACGGAAGGGTTATATTAAAAAAACGGTGTACTGGACCGGCACCATCGATCATCGATGCTTCATAATACTCTTTCGGAATTTCTCTAAGTGCGCCTAAAAATATCAGGACCATCGTTCCTTGACCCCAGAGACTGGCGATAACCATCGCCACCAAGGACCACTTCGGGTCTCCCAACCAGTTGGGACCCACTACGCCGATCAGGGATAGCAAGTAGTTAATAACGCCGTACTTAAAGTCGAAAATCCAGATCCAAATCATCGATAGCGCGACACCCGAGATAACGGACGGGAGATAAAACACAGTCTTGAAAAAGGACTGACCCTTAATTTTTTGGTTTAGCAGTAGTGCCAATCCAAGTGCAATAATCATATAAAGTGGCACGAATATAATGGCGAACTTTACAGTTACCATTAAGCTATGTGTAAACATTTCATCTTTAGTGAACATCCGGATGTAATTGCCAAGTCCTACGAACGCTGGCTCACCTACGATCGGCCAATCAAAGAAGCTGATGGCCAGTGAAAACAGTAATGGTCCTAACGTAAAAATCAAAAATCCGATGATCCATGGCATGATAAAAAGATAAGGGACCATTTCCTTACGTATTCTAAATTTAGCGCTTGCTTTTGCCATTGTACTCTCCCTTTTTAAACAAGGTAGCTGTCGTCATTACAGCTACCTTGTCATTTGATTATTCAAAAAACTGCGCTGAATCGGTTACCGCTTGATCTAAAATCGCCTTCACATCGACGGGTTCGCCATTGACAGAATCGACAAAGATTTTTTCAATCGCAAATAGAATTTTCTCAGAAATTTTACTGTACTCTGGGTTCAGTAAAAATGCAGGTGTATGCGCGTCTGCTGTTTCAAGCATATCGTAGAAAGGCTTATAGAAAGGATCGTTTGTGTAGTTGAGCTCGGCAGCGACACTCTTAAGCACTGGAAGGTCGATTTTAGCTCTCATTTTTACCGCTTCTGGCGATGTATAGAATTTAATGAACTCCCATGCCAGCTCTTTATTTTTCGAATCCTTCGCCATACAAATGGCCGATGAGTTGATGACGCTGGACGCTTCTTTTGCTACTGGAAGTGAAACGATTCCGAGGTTCTCTTCACCGATGCTTTCGATATGACGCTCCAGTGGCCAAATTCCACTTTCCTGCATCGCCACGTTCCCGCCTCTAAAGGCATTGCTGATACTGTCCTGTGCACCTAGTGCAGAACCTTCCTTCACCATATCAGAGAACATCTGCATCATGGCGACGGCATCTTCACTGTTAAAATACCCCTCCATGGTCTTTCCGTCATCTGATAAATAAGATGAACCAAAGCTCCAGTAATACTGCTCAAAATCATAAGGGTCTGGACTCGTCGCAAATGCGAAACCGTATACGTCATCGCCTAACGCAGAGAGTGCCACGGCCTTTTCTCTTAAATCATCCCAAGTCCAGCCTTCTTCCGGATAAGAAACGCCTGCTTGATCAAATAAGGCTTTGTTATAGTAGATGACATGTGAGGTATAACCAACTGGCATCCCCAGAACATTATCGTTCATGGTACTGTAATTCAAAATACCTGGATACAGGTCGTCCATAAGTGTTTTAAACGACTCATCTGAATCCATGTAGCTGTTCAGTGGCTCAAGTGACGCTTGATACGTCGGGAAATCCCACATGTACATGACGTCTGGTGCATTTTTCGCACCAAAGCCTGCGGCGATCTTTTGGTCGTAGCCATCTCCGTAGCCTTCAACCTGAACCTTCACGCCTGGATTTAATTCCTCAAATCGCTTCGCAATGGCCTTTTGAACCTCAAGTGTATCTTCTGAGTCCCAAGTTGCAAATCGAATGACATTTTCTTCCTCTTTGGCACATCCCATTAAACCAAATGCGAGGATTAACACCAATAACAAACATAACTTCTTCATAAAGAAACTCCCTTCAATGTGTGTTTGGTTTTGATGATATGATTTTACTAAATCTTTTACCTAATGTCAATAAAACTATTTAGTAAATTATTTAGCTGTTTTTTAATTGATTGAAGCATAAAAAAACACGGCTTCCAAACCACTGGAAACCGTGCACATTTGATTGCTAGTTCTTTACTTTTTAACCTGCTCTAAAAACGCTTCTTTTGATTCCACGACCACGAGCTCGCCTTCGATCAAGCCGAATACTTTACCATCAAAGCCAGCACAGTGATCGATACATCCTGATTCAACCGTTTCTAATCCAACTGCTTTTAATTCTGCCGCCGTGATTCCTGAGCAGCAATCGCATACCTTTACCATAGGGGTCCTCCTAATTAAGATACTTCGATTATATACCCCGTGGGGGTATACTGTCAAATCGAAAATCTCAGTTAAGACCGCTTATTTCTCTGGTGGGATGATGACAGAAACCTTACCGGTGGACTGGTTTACCACGTAGAGCTGGCCATCCGCGTCAAAGGCGATGGCCGTTGGGCGTTTAAACGGGTTCGCGCTCGGGGATTTGTCGCCTATGGCCCATAGGAATTCGCCGTCCTGGCTAAACACCTGGATTCTGCCGTAGTCGTAGTCGGTGATGTAGAGGTTCTGGTCAGCGCCGACAGCGATGCCTTCTGGCGTTCCAGAGATGCCGACGTCCTCTCCTAGCTTCCAGCTGGTGATAAAGGTGCCTGCTGCATCAAACTTCTGTACCAGCTTCGTTTCATAATCCGCCACGAAGATGTGCCCCTCCTGATTCACAGCGATGCCAGTGGCGTGTCTGAAAAGGCCGTTTCCCACACCTGGACCCCCGAAGCGCATGAGGAAGTTACCGTCATTATCGAACTTTTGAACATAGGGGTTACCATCATCGGTGACATACACGTTTCCTTCCAGATCCACGGCGATGCCGATGGCCCTGACAAACTGTCCATTTTCGGTGCCCTCAGTGCCCCACTGAGTGATGAACTGTCCCTCCTTATCGAACTTTTGGATGCGATGGTTGGCATTGTCCACCACGAAGACATGATCGCTGGTATCGATGGCGAGCCCACCAAATCCCAGGGTGTTAAACTGCCCTTCATCGCTGCCCTGCGCATCCCATTTTCCCAGAAGGTTGCCCGATGTGTCGAAAATCAGTACCCGGTTATTACCGGTATCGCTGACGAAGACCTGCCCCAGTGAGTTGATGGCGATACCATAGGGGGCTTTCATGGGAGACTCGGGGGATGCGATCTCTAAAGCCATCTCATAGGCTTCTGTGGTTTCTGTTACTGCAGTGGTTTCAGTGGCCTCGGCGGATGATGCTTCGGTGGTTTCGGTAGTTTCAGTGGCCACTGTCTCCTCGCCACAGGCCGTGAGTAAAAATACGCTGAGCGCTAATAGCGCGATAAATGCCATGTTTTTCATAGGGTTCCTCCTTAGGATTAGTCTAATACTGCTAATATACCCTTTTACTTCCAACTCACGCAGCAGATCGTCGTCATGAATTTTGTTTAGAAAGTAGAAAATCGGAATAGCATGAGATAAATTATGGAAAGCGGGTAAATGTTTTAAAATCTATAATGAAATTATATGAAATTGGAACGCTTGTCCATTCACCATGCGGATACCGCCTTCCAAACGAGGTGCTATAAATGTTGAAATATCAAGATTTAATCAACCAGATGACACTTGAGGAAAAAGCATCATTACTTTCAGGAGAGAATTTTTGGAATACAAAAGCCATTCCACGCCTAGGTATTCCATCGATTATGCTCACAGATGGTCCACATGGTTTAAGGAAGCAAGGCGGAAAAGCCGATCACTTAGGTCTTAATAAAAGCATCCCCGCAACCTGCTATCCCACGGCTGCGACGCTGGCAAACAGCTGGGACGAGTCGTTGATGCATCAGGTCGGCGAAGCGCTGGCCAGAGAATGCATCCAAGAGGAGGTCAGCGTCATTTTAGGCCCTGGACTCAACATCAAGCGCAATCCCCTCTGTGGACGTAACTTCGAATACTTTTCCGAGGACCCTTTTTTGTCCGGTAAAATGGCTGCAGCCATGATTCGTGGCATCGAATCGTTAGGTATTTCCGCCTGTCCGAAGCATTTCGCTGTGAATAGTCAGGAGCATATGCGCATGTCCATCGATGAAGTGGTGGATGAACGGGCTTTGCGTGAAATTTATCTGGAGGGCTTTCGAATCGCCGTTACCGAGGGTAAGCCGGGTACATTGATGAGTGCCTATAACAAGGTCAACGGCATCTATGCAAACGAGAACACCCACCTTCTTAAGGAAATTCTCGTGGAGGAATGGGGCTTTGACGGGGTGGTCGTCACGGATTGGGGCGGAAATAATGACCGACTTGCTGGGCTGATGGCAGGAAATCATTTGGAAATGCCTGCTACAGGTGGTGTTACGGATGCCGAAATCGTCAGGGCAGTGAACCACGGAATACTTGATGAAACTCTACTGGATGCGCGGGTGGATACGCTTTTGAAACTCATTCTTAAACCTAAACCTCCGAAGCTTTCCTACGATACTCAGGCGCATCATCGCTTTGCTGTGGATTGCGCGAAACAGTCTGCTGTACTTCTTAAAAATGAAGCTAACATTCTTCCCTTAGATATGACGCGTGCCTATGCGATTATCGGCGACTTTGCGATGAAACCGCGTTATCAAGGAGCCGGCAGTTCGTTGATTGAACCTACCGAACTGGATAACGCTTTTGATGCTCTAAAAGGGAAGGGCCTTACCATCACCGGATTCAGCGAGGGGTTTAAGCGCTATGGTGGCGCTGATCGTAAGCGTTTTGACGCTGCTATTAAACTAGCGGAAAAATCAGATGCAGTCTTACTTTTTTTAGGACTGGATGAAGGCAGTGAATCTGAAGGGGTGGACCGAGAAAATCTATCGCTCAGACTTGAGCAGCTCAAGCTAGCGGAAGCTCTATCTAAGGTAAATAAAAACATCGTCGTCATACTCTCAGGTGGCGCACCTATCACGCTACCGTTTGAACCTCAAGTAAAGGGCATTCTTCACAGCTATCTCAGTGGTCAAGGCAGCGGCGAAGCCATCGCTTCCCTACTCACCGGTGAAGTCAGTCCTAGTGGAAAGTTAGCGGAAACGTATCCCATGAAGGACACTGACGTACCTTCCTATCATTATTATCCTGGAAAGGAAAACCTATCGGAGCATCGTGAAAGCCTCTTTATCGGTTACCGTTATTATGACCGAGCAAAGGTTCCTGTAAAGTATCCCTTCGGATATGGTTTATCGTATATCTCATTTGAATACAGCCAGCTTCAGATTCATGATGGACTGGTAACCTTTATGCTTAAAAACAGCGGTCAGTATGCAGGAAGCGAGATTGCACAGCTTTATGTAAGTAAAAATGAAGCATCGCGGAATCCAAACCGCATCTATGTGGAAAAAGAACTGAAGGGATTCATCAAGGTAAACTTAAAACCAGGCGAATCGAAACAGGTAGGCATCGCCATCGATTCCCAAGCATTTCAGTATTTTGATGTAAAGCAAAACCAGTGGCGAACAGATCCAGGTGAGTACTCGATCTCCATCGGTGCTTCGAGCCAAGATCTCCGGTTAACAGGTGTATGGACGATTGAAGGCGTGGAAGAAGGCATTTCGGCGGTAGACGAGATAGTCTACACGAAATATGCTACAGGTGATGTCCAAAATCTTAGGAAAGAAGATTTCGAAGCACTATTAGGGCGAACGCTTCCTAATGGAAGCTGGGATCAAACCGTTCCTCTCCACATGAACGATACCATAAGGCAAGCAAGTTATAAATCGTTAATTGGCAAGTGTCTGATCGGACTGCTGGAGTTCTCGAGAAAGCGCCTATGGCAAATGAAAAAGCCTATCTTGTCCAATTACCTTTACTTTATCCTCAACATGCCTTATAGACAGCTTCATCGCTTTTCACAGGGGCGTTTCAGTGAAAGGCGTGTGAAAAAGCTACTTAACATCATCAATTACGGGCTGATAAAAGGGCTCTTCATAAAAAATAACGGGGGAAAACATGAATAAAAAGGAAATGCGCCGTGAAATCAAAACGGCCTATGCAGAGGATCAAAAAAGCTATAAAGAGCGGTTGAAGGATTTAAATACAGCAGAGAAAAAAGCAGAAAAAGCCAAGTACAAAAAACGCAGACACGACATTATTCAGCAGTATAAAACCAACATCAAAACGCTTTCGAACGCACATCAAAAAGATGAAAAAAAATCAGAAAAGGTCCGATTAAAAACCTATAGAAAACTCAAAAATAGACCAATTAAATACAGCCTATTAGCACTTCTATTTATGATATTGGCCTTTGCCGGACTTAAAGCTGCGCCGATTATCGGCGATATCAGCGAGCTTATGAGTGTGGAAATCAGCTCAGATTCGCCTGAAGCCGAAGCGGCGAGATTGCTCGGCGAAGCACTCTCTGAAGAAATCTCTGACGAAGGCATCGTGCTTTTGAAAAATGACGAAAATCTTCTTCCCTTACAGAGTAAAAAAGTTAACGTTTTCGGCTATAATGCATTGGATTTCAGACACGGAGGCGCTGGTTCAGGTGGTGCTGACCAAAGCCGTTCCATTTCGCTTTTCGATGGTCTGAAAAGTGCAGGAATCGAGTATAACCCGTCCCTTTTAGCCTTCTATAATGAGAAACGTGAAGAAGTGGAAAAAGCGGAAAGTAAGAATAAAGAAACGGGTCTCATGGCCATCGTTAAATCCCGGCTAGGTATGGACGCGAAGACAGAGCCTGCTATCGGTTATCTGACCGATGAAGTCATCGCAGAAGCACAGGCTTATTCTGATACAGCGATTCTGGTATTCTCAGCATCAAGTGTCGAATCTTCGGATACAAAGCTGGAAGACCTTAAGCTGAACCAGAATCAAAGAGACCTATTAGATAAAATCTCAGGAAGCTTTAAACACATCATCATCCTCATCAACTCAGGAAACCCTATGGAACTGGGCTTTTTAGAAGAGTACGATAACATCGATGCCGCCCTTTGGGTCGGTACACCTGGTGCGCGTGGCACGATTTCCATCGGTAAGATCCTCGCAGGTGCCGTTAACCCTTCTGGCAGACTTACCGATACCTATGCCTATAACGTCGGCAGTAACCCTGCCAGTGTAAACTTCGGTGATTTTAAGTACGATAATATCGAAAAACTATCCTTCCTAAATTATAGCGAAGGCATCTATGTGGGTTATCGTTTCTATGAAACCTATTATCAGACGGATGAAGAAGGGTATCGCTCTGTGGTTCAATACCCTTTCGGATACGGCTTAAGCTATACCGACTTTAACTGGGAAATCGTCAACCAATCCCTAAACTCTGAAGAAATCGCTTTGGAGGTAAAGGTGACCAATACTGGTGATGTAGCTGGTAAAGAGGTTCTACAGGTCTACTTTAGCGCGCCTTATGCAGAAGGTGGAATCGAAAAGTCAGCTATCGAGCTCGGTGGTTACGGGAAAACTAACCTGCTGTTGCCTGGTGCTTCAGAGGTGGTCAAAATCAGTTTCCCTACGAGAGACATGGCATCCTATGATATGAACGATACAGAGGCCTATGTCCTTGAAAAGGGCACTTATGAAATCAAACTCAGCAAGAATGTCCACACACCTGTGGCAACCGTGACCTATGATGTAGCAGACACCGTGGTTTACGAAACAGACGATGTGACTGGTGTCGAAACTAAAAATCAATTTAATTATGCTCAGGGTGACGTGAACGTCCTATCACGTAGTGATTGGGAAGGCACGTATCCAACCTTAGAAAATTTGAACACCACTGCATCTTCGGAAATGGTGGAAAGCTTCTATGCACGACCCGAGCCAGAAACGGGAGAACTGCCCGTAACTGGCGCTGAGAACGGTTTACTACTGTCTGACCTCAAAGGCACCGCCTATGATGACCCAAAATGGCAAAGCTACCTCGATCAGTTTACAGTGGAAGAATTAATCAAACTCTTTACCAACGGTGGCTGGAAAACCATCGCCGTAGACAGGCTTGGATTACCTGAAACCGTACTCCTCGACGGGCCAGCGGGGATCAACTTCTTCTTTAAATCTCTAGAAGCGGCTTCCTATCCAACCGAAATCATCATCGCTGCCACTTGGAATGATGCCCTTGCATTAAAGATGGGAGATACCATCGGTGCTGAAGCAAAAATCCTAGGCGTTCACGGTTGGTATGCACCTGGACTCAATATTCACCGAACACCACAAGGTGGCAGAAACTTTGAATATTTCTCAGAGGATCCACTTTTATCGGGGCGTATGGCAGCAAACATGATCAAAGGAGCTCAGTCAAACGATATCATGGTCTTCATGAAACACTTCGTCCTCAATGACCAAGAAATCAATGCCCGAAAAGGAGTCGCTGTCTGGATCGACGAACAAACCCTTCGGGAAATCTACCTCAGGCCGTTTGAAATCGCCGTTAAGGACGGTGGGGCAACTGGTGTTATGTCGAGCTTTATCCATATCGGACCCAAGTGGTCCAGTGGTAACCCAGAATTATTAAATAACGTACTTCGTAATGAATGGGGCTTTACTGGCATCGTCTCTTCCGACGCAGTGCAGGCATGGTTTATGGATCCAGAGCTCGCCCTAAGAAACGGAAACGACCTGATGCTCAACCCAGCACCGTCACTTCAGGAAAAAACCATCAAAGCACTCTATAAGGAAGACCCTGTCGGCGTAACCAAGTCGCTGAAGGAAAGGGTTCATAATATCGCCTACTCTATTTTAAACTACACGAATGCGGTAGAATAATAGAAAGGCCTTCACATCAGCCGCCTATATGGGGCTTTTGTGATTTACATACGCTACATCTCAGGAGGTCCCTCATGGAATACCGTTACGAATCCATCGTCCATCAAGAAAATTTGCCGATTAAAATCTTTACACATACACTGGACCATTATCCCTATCATTGGCACGAGGACAGCGAGCTTTTACTCATTTTGTCTGGTACCTGCGAGATGCGTACCAGTGCAGAAACCACCCTATTAAAAGAGGGGGACCTCTACTTCATCAACCGAAACGATATCCACCACACGAAAGCCACCTCGACTCCTGAAAAGACAGAGCTCCTCGTTTTGCAATTTGATCTCTCTCACTTCGAATCCTTCTACCCTGGAGCGAAAGCACTGCATTTTAAAATCCGTAATAGCGAGGATGCACTGGTCGATTCGCGCGTATTCGATAAGTTGCGTCAGTTATTAGCGCAGATGATGGTGGCCATCCTGGAGCGTCCGACCACGCTCGCCATGAAGATTGAAATTTACCTGATGGAGCTTTTAATTCTACTCACCACGCACTTTATCGTTCCCGACGCACCTAATCAGAAGACAAATTCTGACGATCCTAGACAACTTGAAATTCTGAAATATATCGATGATCATTATATGGATGCAGACCTTAGTCTGAGCCAGATTGCAGATGCCTTTTACATGAATCCTCAATACCTGTCGCGGTATTTTAAAACCAAGGTGGGCATCCCCATGAAAAAGTTCTTAGACCAAATGCGGCTTAACAAATCCCTAACCGCTCTTCAGCTAACGGATGAACGCGTCCTAGATATCGCCCTTAAATACGGCTTCCCAGACGCAAAGGCGTATTATCGAGTATTCAAGGAGGTTTTGAGTGTTACCCCACAGGAATACCGGGATCAACATAAAATCGACCGAAAAAGCCTTCAACCCATGGATTATTTCAGCATCAACAGCAGTGATACCCATACGCGGCTCATGCGCTATTTGGACATCAGTGTGGATACGTCTGAGACGTTGCCCACGCGTTCAGAGACCCATGTCATCGACAGTAGCGCGGCACGTCCCTTTAAAAGCACCGCCTGTCGCCTAACCACCTTCGGTTACGCACCACACGGTCTGCGTAGCGATTTTAACCGTCAGCTTCAGCGCCTAAGTGCCGACATCGGCTTCGAATACATCCGCTTTCATGGTATCTTTTCAGATGAGCTACGCGTCTGCAGCCGCCATTCGGATGGCACTTTATTTTTCAACTTTAATCACATCGACGCCCTATTTGACCAGTTTCTGTCTGTGAACATCAAACCCTTCATCGAGCTAGGTTTCATGCCTAAAGTCCTCGCAAGCAAGTCTCAGACCCTCTTCACCTACGGTGCCAATATCTCTGCACCACACGACTTAGGAGAATGGTGCTCACTGATAACGCACTTCATCCATCATCTGTTTAACCGCTACGGCAGAGAAGAAGTGGAAACCTGGTATTTCGAGTTCTGGAACGAACCCGAAATCGAAGGGATCTTCTGGGCCGATTCAAAGGAACGCTTTTTCGCTTTCTTCGAAGCCACCTATCACTGTATTAAGGCGATTTCACCCAGACTGAAGCTCGGCGGCTTCGGAACCCTGTTCATCGATACACCTGGGAACTGGCTTGATGCATTTAACACCTTCGCAAAGGACAAAGCGATTAAACTGGACTTTAGTTCGTTCCATCTTTACAATATCGATTTCAACCTCATATCTGACGTCGTTCCACTAATCATGGCACAAAATCAAGCTAAGGATGTGAACTCCTTTTTGGAAAACATCAATGTGGAGCAGCTGATTCGGTCGTCTAAGGTCACCCTAGGGGACGTAAGTTTCATGACCCGTAGGGTTGACGAAATCATAGAAAAATTAAAGGCACCAGAAATTTGGATTACCGAATGGAACACCAGTACAAACAGCCGCGAACTTCTCAGAGATACCTGCTACACTGCCCCGTTCATCATTAAAACCGTTCTTGAAAACATGGAAAAGCTCGATGGAATGGGCTACTGGACCTTTACGGACATTTTCGAAGAGCTGGCTCTTCCACAGCCACTTTTCCATGGCGGCTTTGGACTCATGACCACAAATGGCCTTCGAAAACCCAGTTATCATGCCTTTGTCTTTCTAAGCCAACTCGGAAACGAGCGCCTTTTTCAATCTGACGGTATATTGGTCACACGAAAGGGAGAAGAGCTCCAAATCCTACTTTATCACTATCAGCATTATAACGACCTCTACGCAGCCCTTGATTTTTCACAGATGTCTGAAATCAGTAGGTATAGTGTATTTGGTGAAACCACTCAAAAGGCGATTCATCTGTCGCTACAAGGTCTTAAAGGGACCTATATTTTAACACATCAGTTCGTCACACCGAAATCGGGCTCTGTATTCGACGCATGGGTAGCGATGGGATCTCCAAATGTCATCACGCCAGAGGCTTTCGCTACACTAGACGCGGCCTCTCAGCCCGGATATTACCAGGAACTCCGCCTTGTTCAAGCCGTTCTAGAGCTCGACATCAAGCTTCAGCCGCACGAAATCAGATTGATTAAAACAAGGCCGTATTACGGTTAAGCATTACGTAAAGTCAAAATTCGGAACAACCTCCCTACGAAATCGGATAGATTTTAATGTTTTATTATTCGTACAATAAGCTTAGTAAAATTAGGGGGAAATCATATGAGTAACATGAAGAAACTGATGGGATTCACATTGGCAATCGTGGTCATTTTAGCGGTTCTCGCTGTGGGAGATTTGGACTACGCCATTTCAAAGAACCTCATCAATCGGGATTCATTATTTGGAGAATTTTTTAATGTTTTAGGGGAAATCCCAGCAAATCTGGGACTGTTGATCGGCACTACCCTTCTTTTTGGTAGTCGAAAACGTGGTAGCAAGCTCGGTACAGCGATTAAAGCCGTTTTTGCCATTCCGTTTATGTTTTTGTTTGCGGAACTCACCATTATCGGTTCGGTTCGATATGTTTTCGAATTTTCCGAAGGGGGGTTCCCAAAATGGGCATTTGTTCTATCTGCACTCGGGGGTTTTTTACTTTTTGCCGCTGCTATAATTTCATTATTTAAGGTTAAACCCGAAACCTTTCAGAAGTGGCGTAAACACGGCTTAATCCTTCTTTTGCTCGTGATTTTCGAAATTCTCGTCGTCAATGTCTTAAAAATCATTTGGGCAAGACCACGTATGCGGTCCATCAGCACTATCGAGCAGTTTAAGCATTGGTATGAGATAAATGGTCCACTTAACAGTGAAGAGTTTAAATCATTTCCTTCGGGTCATACTGCAAACGCCTTCGTCATGCTGGCGTACACGCTATTCATCCCAGAAAACCGTAAACAACTCATGCGAAATTTTACTATTTTTGCGATCCTCTGGGGCGTATGCACCGCTATTAGTCGCGTAATCCTCGGCGCACATTTCCTAAGCGATGTGTTCGTGGGAGGTTATGTCACGGTGGTAGTGTTTTATGTGCTAAGCAAATTCATTATTGACTGACCGGGCGGACAGTGTTATGCTGGTGTTAAGGAAGGTGACTTAATTGGACGATCAACATTTTTCTCAGCACATGGATAAACGCCTGCTCAAGGGCGAACAAATGAAGCGCGCCATACTGGAGCACGCCATCGAAATCATCTGTAACGAAGGCATCATGCACGTCTCCGCCGCTAAAATCGCTGCCTCTATCGGTACCAGTAAAAGTAACGTTTTCCACCATTTTAAAACCAGGGAAGCGATTTTGATCGGTGTCCACGATTACATCTTCGAGGCCTTTAAGCAGTCCTTCGCACCGGTGGAATCGGATTTTAAAACCTTTCTCAGCACACTGGGCGATGCCCTGTTCGTGCCCACCGAGGAGACGAAAATCTATAAAGCCTTTTTCGCTTTTTACAATGAAGGGCTTTTCACGACACTCTTCCAAGACCGCCTCAGCACCAGCACCGCCACCATGATCCAGCTCATCGAGGACCAGCTGACCTGTTTCTGTGACCGTGCCCAGCTGACCGACCCTCACACGATAGAAAGAATCAAGGTCGTCTCACACGGCATCCTCGCCTTTATGGACGGTCTCGGCCTCCATCATATGCTCAGCCCGAATCAGGACGCTTTGCATCAGGTATGGGAGGTTCAAATCACCCTCTGGGAACCGTATCTGTTTAACGGATAATTCATCGAGCTTTACTTAGGTAAAGCTCCTCTTTACTCTATCTATTTGACCGGTCGGTCGGTCTTTAATTTAAAAAAGGAGAACCCACTATGAAACCACTAAAAGTGCCTAAAATGCTACATGACGTCTTCGGTGAGGAGACGACACTACTTAACATCCTGCTCATCGCCTTACTCACGGTCTTTATCATGGCCGCCTTACTGCTGAGGTCTTCTGAGACTTTCTCTGAAGCTGGGCTTTTTAAAGGGGGCATCGCCTTTTTGTTTATCGCCGACATCATCGCTGGTGCCATCGCGAATTTCACGAAGGGCACAAACGATTTCTATGCGAGGCGCCCGTTAAACCGATGGATTTTCATCGCGATCCACGTGCAGCCCCTGCTTCTGGCCTGGCTCCTGAATTCCAGTCTCGTAGAGGCCTTCGTCATCTGGACCGCCGTCATCGTCTCAGCCATTATAACGAACCTGCTGAGCGGAAGGCCCTATCAGCGCGTGGTTGGTGCATTTTTTATGGGAATCGGGGTATTCATAGTGCTAGTACTCACTCAAAACGACGCCATCGTGCTCCTGACGGCGAATCTCTTCTTCGTCATCAAGGTGGTCTTTAGCTTCAGTGTAAATCACGAAAGCACACACGTCGGTTTATCAGGAGGTCAGCATGAGCATCACGTCCTTTAGCGAATCGAACACCGAAGCGTGTGCAGCCGTTATCGCCGCTGCCTTCGAGCAGGATCCCCTTTATGTACACCATCTGAAATCCCCTACTGAAAAGTACCTATTCTCTAAGTTCCTCATAAGAAAATCCCTGACGTTAGGTGAGCATAGCCTCGTCATCTCTTTAGATGAAAGCGAAGTCGCCTCAGACAAAGGCGAAATCTCCTCAGACAAAGGCGTCATCCAGGCCGCCGCCAGCTATGAGGTCGATTCGGGGCATGCCATTAAACGGGTGCTTAATCAGCTCCGGTTCCCCTTCCTTAAAGAGGTGTTTAACATGCAACGGTTCATGTCGCCAGCGGCTTTTCAATTTTTTAACCAGTACATGAAGTTCACCACCTCTGTTCGGCCGAAGGAAAGACACCACTACCTGGTCTTTATCGGCGTCCATCCTGAGGCGCAGGGCAAAGGGTATGGAACACAGCTATTAAACGAAATCCATCGCATCGTCGATTCGGATGTGCACAGCGTGGGGATTGGACTAGATACCGAAAATGCCGCAAACATCGCCTACTATCAGCGCTTCGGATACGCGCTCACCGGCGAGAAGACCCTCGGCGATATCACCATCTATACGCTGTTCAGGAAAAAGTCTTAACTAAAAAAAAGAGTGGCTCTCGTAAGAGTCACTCTTTCTTATGTTAGGGGGGATGATTACTCTGTGACGAGCATGAGCTCAACTGGGATATACGCATCGAGCGCTTCGCCGCTTAAGTGCTTCACAGCTGCTTCTACGCCGAGGCTACCGATGAGTGCTGGCTGTTGTGCCACGGTTGCCGCCATATCGCCTGCTTGGACAGCTTTTACAGCATCGTCTGTTGCATCGAAGCCGACCACGAGGATCTCTCTACCAGACACTTCGATGGCTTTAAGGGCACCCAGTGCCATTTCATCGTTATGTGCAAATACCGCATTGATTTCAGGTTGTGCCTGAAGGATGTTTTCCATTACAGATAAGCCTTTAGTTCTGTCGAAATCGGCCACTTGCTTCGCCACCACTTCAATTTCTGAAGTTGCGATGGCTTCGTTAAAGCCTTGACCTCTATCTCTCGCTGCTGATGTGCCTGCGATGCCTTCGAGTTCGACGACTTTACCTTTTCCGCCGAGTTTCTCGATGATGAATTCGCCAGCCATTTTACCGCCTGCGATGTTATCTGATGCGATGTGTGTGATGACATCGCCAGCATTTGCGCCACGGTCTAATGTGATCACTGGAATCGCTGCATCGTTAGCCGCTTTAATCGCGCTACCCACTGCATCTGAATCGGTTGGGTTGATGAGGATTAATGCCACGCCTTGCGTAATGAGGTCTTCTACATTAGAGAGCTCTTTTGCAGGGTCGTTTTGAGAGTCGAGCACGATCAGCTCCACGCCGAGTTCGTTTGCTTTTTCTTCAGCGCCCTCTTTAAGGGTAACGAAGAATGGGTTGTTAAGTGTAGAAAGGACGAGACCTACTTTACCAACTGCAGCTGGTGCAGCGCCCTCTGCACTTTCGTTCGTGATGAGTTTTAATGAAACTGGGATAAACGCGTCTACCGCTTCACCAGCGATGACTTTTTTCGCTGCATCGATTCCTAAAGAACCGATTAAAGCAGGTTGCTGTGCCACTGTCGCTGCCATTTTACCTTCGTTAACGGAAGCAACGGCATCATCTGTAGCGTCGAAGCCGACGACCATGATGTTTCTACCAGATGTTTCGATGGCTTTAAGGGCACCAAGCGCCATTTCATCGTTATGCGCAAATACCGCATCGATTTCAGGTTGTGCTTGAAGCAGGTTTTCCATTACTGATAAGCCTTTTGTTCTGTCGAAATCCGCCACTTGCTTCGCAACCACTTCGATGTCTGAAGTTGCGATGGCTTCGTTAAAGCCTTGACCTCTATCTCTCGCTGCTGATGTGCCTGCGATGCCTTCGAGTTCGACGACTTTACCTTTTCCGCCGAGTTGCTCGATGATGTACTCGCCAGCCATTTTGCCGCCTGCGATATTATCCGATGCGATGTGTGCGACGACTTCGCCTGTGTTAGCGCCTCTATCAAGTGTGATGACAGGTACTTTCTTGTCATTGGCAGCCTTAATCGCACTACCCACTGCATCTGAATCGGTAGGGTTGATTAAGATTACGTCCACGCCTTGCGTTAATAAATCTTCCATGTTAGCAAGCTCTTTCGCTGGATCGTTTTGAGAATCAAGCACCACGAGCTCTAAGCCCAGCGACTGTGCTTGTGCTTCAGCACCTTCCTTCAAAGACACGAAGAATGGATTATCCAGTGTAGAGATGATTAAACCGACTTTACCGGCACCTGAATTTTCATCCTTAGGTGCGCATCCCACGAAAGCCATAGAAGCCATCGCTAAGATCAACAACAACACTAAAACCTTTTTCATAATTCTCCTCCCATTAATAGCCGTATTGACAGGCCTTTTTACATTTACTTGTTCTTTCTATCAATTAACACGGCAATCAAAATAACCACACCTTTAGCCAGTAGTTGATAGTACGAGCTAACGTTCATTAAGTTGAGTGCATTGTTAAGAACCCCGATAATTAATGCCCCTGTTACCGTTCCTAAGATGGTGCCGACACCGCCTGCCAGCGACGTGCCGCCGAGTACCACCGCTGCGATGGCATCGAGCTCATAGCCGCTTCCCGCCGTCGGTTGTGCCGAGGATAAACGGGCGGTGATGATGATGCCCGCCAGTGCCGCTAAAAGACCGCTGATCCCGTAAACCATAACCTTGATGCGGTTCGTGTTCACGCCTGAAAGCTTCGTGGCCTCCTCGCTTCCGCCCAGTGAGTAAACATAACGCCCTAAGGTCGTTTGCGTGAGGACGTAATAGCCGATGGCGAAGACGATCACCATGATGATGATGGGAATCGGAATTCCCAGGAAATAGCCGTTACCCATCTCTGCGAAAAACTCGGCGTTCTTCTCATAGCCTGAGCTGATGGGTTTACCATCGGTGAACACCAGGGTTGCCCCTCTAAAGACGGTCATGGTCGCCAGCGTGACGATGAAAGGTTGAAGCTTGCCCTTCGCGATGACGAGGCCGTTTAAGACGCCGATACCCGCGCCGACAGCTAATGCCACCGCCATGGCGAGGATGGGATTCATGCCACTGGCCAGTAAAAATGCCACCACAGCACCCGATAAAGCCAGTGTCGAGCCCACCGATAAATCGATGCCCCCTGTGATGATGACGAAGGTCATCCCCGCTGCGATAATCGAGTTGATGGAGGTCTGCCTTAAAATATTAAGGATATTTGAGCCCGTCAGGAACCGGTCGTTCATCATGGCGATGATCACCGAAAAGATGACGAGTCCGATAATGGACTGAAATTTCGATAGGTTGATTTTTTTCATATCATTGCTCTCCCGTTCCAATTGCTAGACGCATTATTTTTTCCTGAGTCGCTTCACTTCTCGTCAGAATCCCAGAAATTTCACCCTGCTTCATGACCATGATGCGATCACACACGCCGAGGAGCTCTGGAATCTCCGAGGAGATCATCAGAATTCCGAGACCTTCTTTTTTAAAGGCATTCATCAGTTCATAAATCTCTTTTTTAGCGCCGACATCGACACCGCGCGTCGGTTCGTCGAGGATGAGCACTTTCGGTTTTGCGGACAATGACTTCGCAATCGATACCTTTTGTTGGTTGCCACCACTTAGCAGCTTCACAGGCTGCTTAATGGTCGGCGTTTTGATGGACATGGACTTTTGATAGGATTCCACCTCCGACTTTTCCGCCTTCTTATCGATAATCCCCATTCGAGAATACTTCTCTAATGACGATAATGTCACGTTATTGCAGACGGACATCCCTAGCACGAGACCATCCTTCTTACGGTCCTCTGAGACATACGCGATGCCCTTTTTAAGACCCTCTTTCTCACTGGTGACGTGGATGGTTTCATCGTTTAGCCGCATTCTTTTTTCATCGCATTTGAGATGACCGTAGATGGATTTCGCCAGCTCAGTTCGTCCAGCCCCCATGAGTCCCGCCACGCCTAGGATCTCTCCCTTAAACAGCTCGAACTGGATGTTGCGGACAAATCGGTTGGAAAGGGCTTCGACCTTGAAAACCCGTTCGTTCGTTTTACAGTCGATATACGGGTACTGCTCTTCAAGTCGTCTTCCCACCATAAGCTCGATAAGTAGGTTCTCATCGATTTCAGAAACGGGCTTTTCGGCGATAAACTGGCCATCCCTTAACACCGTCACATCATCGCATATCTCAAAGATTTCCTTCAGACGGTGGGAGATGTAGACGATGCTTTTACCCGAAGCCACAAGGCCACGGATCACCGCGAAAAGGCTTTCCGTCTCCTGGTCAGTTAAAGCATCTGTGGGCTCATCCATGATGATGAGCTCGGTTTCAAACGACAGCGCTTTAGCGATTTCCACCATTTGCTTCTGACCGATGCTAAGTGCCTTAACCGGCATTTTCACGTCGAGGTTCAGGTTCAGTCGCGCCATGAGCGCGCTGGCCTCACTATATAGCTTTTTCCACTGGATGATGCCCGCCTTGCTGGGAAAGCGTCCCATGAAGATGTTTTCAGCGATGGAGAGCTCCTCTAAAAGGTTCAGCTCCTGATGGATAATGGCGATTCCCTGCATCATGGCATCCTTTGGGCCATCGATTTTAAGGGGCTTGCCCTTAAAAAACAGTTCGCCTTCAGTCTTTTGGTAGACCCCTGAAAGAATTTTCATCAGGGTCGATTTTCCTGCGCCATTCTCGCCGAGGAGTGCCATGACTTTTCCTTCATAGACGTTAAGGTCCACTTGGTCCAGCGCCTTAACCCCTGGAAAATGCTTCGATATTTTCTCCATACGAAGCAATACTTTACTCATGTGAATCCCCCTCAAAATCGACACCGGATTGCAATATGATGTTTGCATACGGTGTGCATTCACCGGTTCTGATTACCGCTTTACTTTTCGCCGTTTGCTTCTTAAACGCTTCATGGCTCATCCATTCCACTGGAATGTCGCCTATTTTTTTCATAATTTGCTTAAGCAGCTCTGGATTATGGGTTTTAATTTCCTCAGCGAGGACCACCTTCTCCACCACCATCTCGTCAAGTGTCGTTTCAAACACCCTGATGAATGATGGGTAATTTTTAGTGATGGCCAAATCGATGCGTTTCACGCCCTCCGGAATAGGAAGTCCTGCATCGGCGATGGTGATTTGATCGGTATGGCCCATGCGAACCATGGTCGATGTGATGCCTGCATTTAGTAAACGTCCTTTTTTCACTGTCTTCCTCCCGTTTTAATAAGGTCTTCCATATAGGGTAGCGCGCTTTGAGCGCCTAGCTTCGTAACCGTATAAGCGGCCACCTGTGTGGCAAACTGCATCGCTTCCTCGATGTTTTTTTCGTTAGATAGGGCATAGACGAAGCCACCGATGAAGCTGTCGCCAGCCGCTGTGGTATCTACCGCCTCCACCTTAAGGGCTGGCACGCCGAACACCGATACGCCATCATCGAACCGCGCCCCTGCAGATCCCAGCGTCAGTAATATCGCGCCAACCTGAAGGGTCTGAAGACCTTTTCTAAGGTCCTTTTCACCTTCGTATGGAAAGCCGGTCAAGGCTTCAAATTCCGTTTCGTTTAAAACCAAATAATCGATGCCCTTTAAGGTATCTGGGCTAAGTGGTTTTACCGGTGCTGGGTTATGAACAGTGATGATGCCCTTCTCTTTCGCCATCTGGATCACCCGGTTCACTGTGGCCATGGGGATTTCATGCTGGGTGATGACATAACTTGTGCCATCAAACCATTCCGGCTTTACATCCTCTGGCATCAGCTGGCCATTAGCCCCTTCGATGACCACGATGGAGTTATCCGCATCGTCATTTACCATGATAAAGGCGAGTCCAGTGCCTGTATGATCGACCATTTCTGTTAAATCTGATACGTTCATCTCTGCTAAATTCTGTTTAAGCGCTAAGCCATACGCATCATTTCCAACTTTGCCTGCCATGTGGACCTGTGCACCTAATTTTCCTAAAGCGACGGCTTGATTTGCACCCTTGCCACCTGGGTTCTGGTGAAGTCCCTGACCTGACACCGTTTCCCCTACACGCGGCGTCTTATGCACACGTGTGACCAGGTCCATATTCAAGCTACCAACCACGAGAACTTTCTTCATGTCCATCTCCTCTATTAAACCTTCATTCGTAAATCATCGCATTAATTCATAAAGTTAACTTTAGTTAAACGTTTACCTATTAAAAGTTAAAGAGAATCACTTGGTCGATTCTCTAATAATCAATTCCGTTTTTAGCACCACATCCTCGATTTGCTTCGTGGGATGCTTAATCAGCTCGATGAGCATCTCTGCTGCCTTATAGCCCATCAAGTAGTTGGGCTGTCTGATGGTGGTGAGATTCGGTGTGACGATGGTGGCGATGTAAATATCGTCAAACCCGACGATTTCCACATCCTCCGGCACCTTGATCCCCAGCTCGTGAAGCGCTTTCATGGCCCCGATGGCGATCAGGTCGTTTCCACAGAAGATACTGTCAAAAGCCAGCTGCTTTTCCACGGCCATTTTCAGTCCACTGTATCCCCACTCCGTGGTGTAGCTGCCTTCATATACCAGGTGCTCATCATAGGGCACGCCGTATTCCTGAAGGGCCATCTGATACCCGATGCGCCTGTCCTCTGCCGGTTTAGAGCTTAATGGCCCCGATAAGTGGAGGATTCTTTTGTGACCTTTACTTAAGAGCAGTGATACACCATTATACGCACCATTTACGTTATCCACTGTAATCTTTCCCTGCGTTTTCAGGTTATCGATGTCTCGGTCCACTGTAATCACCGGAATCTGAAACTTTAAAAGTCCCTTTGAATCGTGCATCCGAAGACCCGATGAGGTGAAGATGATGCCATCCACCATTTTCTCCTGTAGCATGGCGATATAGGAAATCTCTTTATCCGGGTTATTATCCGAGTTACATAGAACCACGTGATAGCCTGCTGCGTTCGCATAGTCTTCCACGCCCCTGGCAACCTCGGGGAAAAAGGGATTCGTAATATCCGGTATAATCAACCCGATGGAGTGCGTCTTTTTCGTGATCATCGAGGAGGCGATGCGGTTCGGCACATAATGATGCTCCTCGATCAGCTCCCAAATTCTCTGACGGGTCTCTTCGCTGATGTTTTGATCTTTATGGTTCACCACCTTTGAAACGGTGGCGATGGATACATCCGCCAGCTTGGCGATCTCTTTTATCGTAATTTTCATAGTGTCATCCATTTGGTTAAACGTTTACCCTAATTATATCAGCAATTTAAAATTCGTCAATTATTAAACAAAAACTTTTTTTTAAATATTCGGAGATTGTCAAACCACGCAAAATACTATATACTCGTAAGTATACTACTCGTAAGTATATTGTTTGCTATTCACTGTGGAGGTGATTCCTATTTTCATTGGCAGAACAAATGAACTTAAAAAGCTCACATCCTTTTATGAAACCCAAAAGTTTGAAATGGTTATTCTTTATGGCCGAAGACGCGTCGGGAAAACCAAACTGCTCACAGAATTCATAAAAGATAAAAACGCCATATTTTTCGTGGCTGAAGAAAATAATGACCTCTTAAATAAAGAGAAATTTACTAAAGTCGTCCTAGGTCACTATAAAGAAAACATTAATGTAAAGTTTGAAAATTGGGAAGATTTATTTTCATATATTTCAAGTAAATCAACAGATGAAAAACTGATAATCGCTTTAGATGAGTTTCCCTATATCGCATTAAGTAATCCCTCATTTATGTCGATGCTTCAGAATGTTATCGACCACGACCTATCAAACCGCAATATCATGCTTATACTGTGTGGTTCTTCTATCCGCTTTATGGAAGATGAGTTGGTTTCCCATAAAAGTCCTCTCTATGGGCGGAAAACAGGACAAATGAAGTTACTTCCCCTTCAATATTTTGATGTAAAAAATTTTTTTCCAAATTATTCGTCAGAGGAGCAATTTAAGGTTTATTCTATATTGGGAGGCATTCCGCATTACTTGATTCAGTTCAATCCCAATTTATCAATCGATGAGAACATCATTCGATATTGTCTAAATACTGTTTCGCTATTTTATGATGAGCCTAAAAATCTTCTCCATCAGGAGTTAAGAAGCCCAACTGTCTATAACGCGATTTTAGAAGCAATTGCAGGCGGTGCATCAAAAATTAATGACATTTCTACTAAGATTGGGGAAACACCACAGAAAACTGCTAAATATCTACAATCTCTTCTAGAGCTTGAAATCGTGAAAAAAAGTACCCCCGTCGACATGGGCGATTCACGAAAAACACTTTACTCTTTAGGTGATTCTCTTTTTGAGTTCATGTATCGATTTGTTTATAAATATAGAAGTTTAATCGAACAAGACTTAGGTGAAGCACTCTATCTGAGCGGTTTAAAGGATGAAATCAATGCATTCTACGGTAAGCAATTTGAATTGGTATGCCATCAGTATCTCCTTAAGAAAAATCAAACGGCTCAGCTCGAATTTTTAGTAGAACAGTTTGGCAAATGGTGGGGTGGAAACCCAGAGTCTAAAAAACAAGAAGAAATCGATATTGTCGGACTATCCAAAACCACAGCGCTATATGGGGCATGTCAGTTCAAAAATGAACTTGTAGGTATCGACGTCTTAAAAACGCTTATTGAACGAAGCAACTTAATACCGCGCGAAAATAGATACTACTATATTTTCTCTAAAACTGGTTTTACCAGTGAATTGACTACGGAAGCCATACATCAAACCAATATCCGCTTTTTATCATTAGAAGACCTCTATGTTTAGGCAATTAAGGAGTTAATCATGAATTTTTTACCTATTATCATGGCGGTGACGTTTAGCATCGCCTATCACGTCGGCCAGAAGTCCACACCTTCGGGTCTTAACCCTATGGTGGCCCTGATCGTCACGTATCTCACCGCTTCGGTGGTTTCCATCGTCGCCTATTTTCTATTTATCCCGAAGGAAGGGGCCATCGGAATCATGTCTTCGCTTAAGCAAGTGAACTGGGCCAGCTATGTGCTGGGTTTCGCGGTGGTGGGTCTAGAGCTCGGCTATCTGTTAGCTTACAGGGCTGGATGGAACATCACGCTTACGAGCCTGATTTCCAACTCACTCGTCGCACTTTTGTTAATCCCGGTGGGAATGTTCTTCTTTAAAGAGTCCCTATCCACGAATACGGTCATCGGCATCTTGCTTTGTCTTTCGGGCCTGTTTTTTATCTCGAAGTAGGATCGATCGCCGAAAACTATCGATCAAAAAAAGGAGTTTCCTATGAAAAAATTCATCATCGAAAACGATTTTTGGGAGGTCTTTCCTGAAGCGAAAATCGGCGTCATCCTTGCGAAAGGCATCCAAAACGACATCCAAAAAACGGCGATTTTCGAAGCGCTACTAATAGAAGCGAGTAATGAAGTCGCTAAGCACCTGCCCGACGAGGAGTTCTCTCAGAACAGCGTCATTAAAGCGTGGCGCGATGCCTATCAGCTATTTAAAACCAAAAAGGGCGCGAGATCCTCCATCGAAGCGTTACTTAAACGTGTAAAAAATGGTAACCAGGTGGGCACCATCAATCCACTGGTGGACCTTTATAACGCGGTCTCCATGCGTTATGCACTGCCTTGTGGTGGCGAGGACATCAGCACATTCGTCGGCGACCTCAGACTCACCAAGGCAAAGGGCGATGAACCCTTTATCACGTTAGGCTCTGAAGTCAGCGAACCTCCCTATGCAGGCGAAATCGTCTATAAGGACGAGGCTGGCGCTGTGTGTCGCTGCTGGAACTGGCGAGAGTCCGTACGCACCATGCTCACAGAGGAGACAAAGGACGCGTTTTTATGTATCGAATCTGTCGATCCTGCCAGAGCTGCGGACTTTGAAGCGGCGCTTGAAGAACTGAAGGCCTCTATTACAGAGCACCTCGGCGGGTCAAGTGAGGTATTCATCCTCGACCGCACCCATCCTGAAATCATTCTCGAATCCTAGGAGGAACTTATGCATCGTGAAATGAGAAGAAGTGACCGCGCCATCACACCTGAAGAAGCTTACGAAATCCTCGTAAATGGCGAATACGGTATTTTATCGTTAGCCGGCGATGACGGGCAGCCTTATGGCGTCCCGATCAGCTATGCCGTCGTGGAAAATGTGATCTATGTGCATGCGGCAAAAACCGGACAAAAGCTGGACCTCATCGCACAAAACAGTAAGGTCGCCTTCACTGTGGTGGGAAAAACCATGGTTCTTCCAGGCAAATTCAGCACTGAATATGAAAGCGTCATGGCCTTCGGAACGGCTACAGAGATTTCAGGCGACGAAAAAGAGGACGCCCTTTACGCGCTAATAAAGAAGTACTCTCCCGATTTTCTCGAGGAAGGAAAAGCCTACATCAACCGCGCCGGCGACGCAACCACTGTGATCAAAATCGTCATAGACCATTTTACTGGTAAGGCGAGACGGTAAATTTTACAGTCAAGCCGTGGTTTCATCCCGTTTAATGACGCCTCACGAGGGTAATTATTAGTCTAGGCTGAATAAAAAAACCGCTAACTCCTAAGCAAAGAGGATACCATAATGCGAAAAGAAACCCACTTAGATGCGTTTTTACTCTCCAATAGGCAACGCACACTTTTATGGCTGATTTCCGTCTACTGCATAAATGTCATTTTAGCGTTGGTTGTTACGATTATCAATAAAGAAATGGTGGAACCCTCGACCTATATCATCCTACAATCCGTTCGAGCGGTAAATGTGCTTCTATTACTTTTCGGGTTTTTTTTAGTGCAAAAACGTCGATTTGGTAGCGCACAGATCGTCGTGATACTCGCTGTGATCATCTCGCTCTCGAATGCCTTACTCAATCCACCAGCCCAAGGCCTTATCGCCGTGGTTGCTTTTTCAGTTTCACTTACGATTTATCTGTTCGTCATAAATGCCTTATTCATGAATTCATGGATTACCTTTACGACAGTCGTTATTAGCCTTTTGTTGTATAACGGGTATTTTGCACTTATCAACACGCATCCCTTGGTCACGGATCCCATCGCTCCAATCTATTCAACCGCCCTACTAATCACGATTAACATCCTTCTTTTAATCGTCAGCTTGTTCCTTTTAACGACTAATTTCGGTATTAATCGACTCCAACACTATATTTCTGAGCTGGTCTACATCGATTTGCGTACCGGCCTCTATAATGAGCGTCAGTTCGATTATCTGATCCAGCAGTCGATCCAGAAGAAAGAATCCTTCATCCTTTTATGCATCGATTTTAAGAATCTACTGAGCCTTAACCGGCAACATGGCTATCGTATCGTTCACCAGCAATTTATGGAGCAAATCGAAACACTGAAGAAGCTGATGCTTCCCTTTGGTACTCCCTACAAGCTCGAAGGACCGATGTTTGGATTTTTGATTAAAACGGAGAATCTCAGTCAAGTCGATATCGAAAATACGATTCAAGGCCTCGTCCATCACCTCAAGCTCAAAGGACTTGAAACCCATGCGAGCATCAAGCTTGAACACCAATGGCTCGCGACGCAATACCCTCAAGATGGCAAATCAAGTCATGAACTCGTCGATAATCTCTATCATCTCAAGTACCTCACCCACGCGGGTTCAGCTACCATCCGCTGGTACGACCACGGCGCTTTCGAACAAGCCAAACGGATTATTACCCTAGAGTCCGATTTGCAAACGGCCATAAACGAAAAGCAAATCCGTATCGCTTTACAGCCACAGCTCAACATGGAGACTGGATCATTAAGAGGGGTGGAAGTCCTTGCAAGGTGGGTTCACCCTGAATATGGCACCATCAGTCCATTTGAATTTATTCCTATGGTGGAACGCCTCGGCTTGATGAATTCATTTACTGAAACGGTCATCTATAAAACACATGAACTCCATCAAATATGCGAGGAAAGGCAATTAAGCTTACCACCCTTTTCCATAAATATCACGGCTACTTCCATTTCTGACGGGAGTATTTTCCAGCTCATTAAGGGAACCGACGAAATCTTTGAATTAGAAATTACGGAAAGTACCCTCATGGATCTTAATGATCATGCGCATGACGTCTTAGGTCAGTTAAAGCAAAGGGGATACACCATCGCCATCGACGATTTTGGAACTGGTTTTTCCAACCTCGAGTACCTTCACTCATTAGATGTGGATTACCTTAAAATCGATAAACGGTTCGTGGATTCCATGATGACGAGTGAAAAAGCGCTAAAGCTGGTGGAGGCATTAATCGGCATGGCGCATACACTGAACATTTCGGTGATTGCTGAGGGCGTCGAAACCAAAATGCAGGTCGATGTCCTTAAAGAATTGAAATGCGACTATTTGCAGGGGTATTGGTATTCAAAACCTCTAAACGGCGACGACTTCATCGCCTTTATCTCAAACCAAACAAACGCGTAAAAGATTAAACGCCAGTTTCTCATCAAGAAACTGGCGTTTATTATATTAAAACTGCTTGATGCCTTCGATCTTTCGTGCCCAGAGCACTTCCCCGTCCTTCATCACATACCGTCTGATGGGCTGTAGTGCGATGGCTTCCTCGATGGTTTTCGCTTCAGTGATGACGATATTTGCTGGAGCGCCTACAGTAAGTCCATAACTGCCTAGACGCATGACCTTCGCCGCATCCTCAGTACACATACTGAACACGCGCTCGCGTTCGTGTGGAAGGCTTAGCTGCGCCGCATGTGCCGTGACGAATGCTGCCTGCAGCATATCCGCACTACCGAACGGATAAAAGGTATCTCGCACACAGTCCTGTCCGAAGCTCACGTTCACACCACGGTCCAGAAGTTCCTTCACGCGGGTAATCCCCCTGCGAATCGGTTGCTTATCCAGTCTTCCCTGAAGCATTAGATTCGTCAGCGGGTTAGTGATCATGTGCATCTCAGCTTCCTTCACTTTATCCATGACGTAGTTCGCATAGTGGTCATCATAGGCTGCCAGTGCGCAGGTATGCCCAGCTGTGACACGTCCCTGCCAGCCCACGCGCAGTGTTTCATCCGCCACCATCTCCAGTGTGCGATAAAACGGGTCGTCTGTCTCATCCACGTGCATGTCCACATCGGCATCAAATGCCTGTGCCAGCTCGAATACAAAGCGCACATGCTCGCGGCTATCGTCAGGTGTCGCTTCGTTCGCCGGCATTCCGCCCACGATGTCGGCCCCCATCTCCATGGCGCGTCTCATGAGGTCTGCACACCCCGGATTTTTAAGGATGCCCTCTTGCGGGAATGCTACCACTTGGAGCGTGATCACATCCTTGTATTTCTCGCGCAGTGCGAGGATGCCTTCTAGTGGCTTAAGCCCACCGATGGTGTCCACATCCACATGGGTGCGCATAAAAAGCGTTCCGTTCATAATCGCCTTTTCCACCACATCCGATGCGCGCGCCACGATTTCGTCCACCGTATACTGCTTTTTTCGTTCCCAGATAATCTCGATGGCTTCCTTCAGCGTCCCGCTTACATTCGGTCTCACCGAGTCTAAAATATTTACTTTATCCAGATGGATGTGCGGATCCACGAAAGGCGCCGTGGTCAGCATCCCCTTTGCATCGATTTCACGTTCCGCATGATACGCGATTTCTGGTACCATGGCCACTATTTTTCCATCCTTTATCGCGATGTCCAATATTTCTCCGCTTCTCAACCGCGCATTTCTGATAATCATCTGCATCGCATCCCCCTTTCATATCGTGAACGTATTATTCATAATATGAATATACCGCAAAAATCACTGTGGTTCAACCCTAAACACAAAAATACACATCATTAAGTATCATGCCCTTTCACCAATTAAAAAAACGCTGAAAAATCAGCGTTTCAAGGTCTATAATACCTCAGTAATGCGTATTGCGCCTTCCTTCATCACACGTGCGATGGTTGCGATGGTTTCGTCTGTCGCGCGACTAGAGGGGAGGATGGTACACAGTGCAAAGATCAGGTCCCCATGCGCAGAAAAAACAGGTGCTGCGATGGCGGTGATCATCTGATCGTACTCATCAATCTCCGTGATAAAACCATCAGCACGGTAAATGGCGATTTTCTCAGGTGTCAGCTGTGGATGCAGTTCGGCTTTTTTAGAAGGGTGGTTTAAGCTATCAGCTTTATTTGAAAAGGCGATAAACACACGACCTGCGGCAGTCTCCTGAACCGGTAAGCGCCTGCCGATTTTAAGGCTCGCCTTCAGCGTTTGATCGGATTCGACGCCCCTTACGCAGATGACCTCATTTTCCTTACAGACGAAGAGGTTGGTGGTTTCCCCCGTGAGCTGCATGCACGCCTCTAAAATTGGATCGAGACGCCGTAGGTAGTTTTCTGATTCATAATGAATCATCCCATGCAGGTAAAGCGCCAGTCCGATGCCATACAGCTTCGTCGCTTTATTTTGCGTGACGAATCCCGCATCGATGAGGGTGTTCAGCTGATGGTAGGTGGTACTGACATTAAAACCCACCGCTGTTTGAATCTCCTGTATGGAAACCTCTCGGTCGGCGTTCATGATATATTTAAGGATTTCCAGACCCTTTTGAAGGGCTCTCACCCGCGTTCCCGTGGACTGTTCTTCGATGTGTGCCATGACGATCCGTTCCTTTCGTAATAAGGTATCTTTAATATAACACATTTCTTTTCGCAAGTGCTATGAATAGTTGAATAGAAAAAAACCTGCAGAAGGGGTGTATTCCACAGGCTTAAAAACTGCTTAATATTTTGTTAATCGGATGGTTTTCGCGAGATGAAGTCCAGCCTCATACGCGGTTTCGAGTGCTGTTTGATCCTTTTCATGGTCTAATCGACGAAACAATCTCAAGAACTTGGGGGTACTCACCACGCGATATCCCACTGCTTCAAGTGATTTTTTCATGACCATCGAGGTAACGCCCATGTCCTCTTCTGCTTGCTGTTCACAAACCGCTATCACTGAGGCGTATTTGATACCTGTCGTTTCATATTTAGAGATCCATACCGAGCGATCTTCGGAATCAAAGGCGTCCAAACAGTATAGTCTTTCGATAAAGGCTTTCGTCAATGCGGTGACATTATAAAAGTAAGTTGGCGAACCAAGAATAATACCGACGGACTCATCAAGTAGGTCATATAGGTGCTGCATATCATCCTTCACCACACACCTAAAGGTATCGCGACAACCTTCGCAGCCTGTACAGGGTGAAATGGATAGGTCCGATAGAAACACCATTTCCGTTTCGATTCCTAAGGTCTCTACACCTTGCAAAGCACGGCTGACCAGTGCTGATGTGTTGCCATTCTTTCTTGGACTTCCGACGATTCCTATGATTTTAGACATTTCTTACCTCATTTCCGTTCAAACTTCTCGGGTCGGCCCATGATATAAAAGAGTGAGATGATGCTCAGTGCACCGAGGAATAAGGCCGGGAACCCTCCGAGATAGGACAGCATCTTAATACCATCGATTCCCAGTGTGGTTATGAATATTAGTGATACTGCCCCAACTGTTGTTCCCCAGATAAGCTTAATATAAACAGGTGCTTCTTGGGCGCCGTCGGTTATACCGGACGTGGAAATACTGGCCATGGCATTTGTGGTTGAGTCAGTTGCGGTGATAAAAGATATAAAGATGGCCACCAAGTAAATGAAAATCAGCACTTTTGCAAATGGGAGTTCATTTAGAATCGCAAAGCCAGCCGCAGCAGATCCTTGTTCATTCATAATGGCGAGCAAGTCGACTCTACCTGTCATTTGGAAATTGAGTGCCGTTCCTCCAAGCACGGTCATCCATACAGCGCTGAATAAACTTGGTACGACGAAGTTCATCATAACCACTTCTTTAATGGTATAACCATAGGAGATTCTCGCTAAAAACACTGCGGCGACAGGTGCCCATGCCATCCAGTTCGACCAATAGAACATGGTCCAACCCGATGCCCAAGTGTCCGATGCTGCCGTTCCGGTAAATAAAGCCTTATCGAATATGTTGGTTAAGAAACCGCCGAACGCTTCCGTTCCAATCCCAAACATATAAGCCGTCGGACCGAGAATAACCAGTATTCCTAGAATCACGTAGTAAATATAGACATTAAAATCAGATAAGTACTTGATCCCTTTAAATAATCCTGTTGCTGAAGACGCGACGAAAGCTATGGTTCCGACGATTGTGAGCACAATCCATAATGTTTTACTATTATCTATGCCGAATAGCGAGTTGATCCCACCACCCATGTTCATGACTGAGGTACCAAATGAAGCGGAAATGCCTGCTGCAACGGCGAAAAGAACCACTGAATCGATGATTACATCCAATTTTGAGGTATCACGATTCCCCATAATGGGGGAAATCTCGGAACCGACACTAAAGCTCCGTTTCATATTATAGTAAGCAAAAGCAAACACTACTGTAGGCACCGCATATATGGCATAAGGGACAAATGTCCAGTGTAAGTATAAAGTTTCCATAGCAAAGAGCGCTGCCTCAGGCGACATCGGTTCGATACCTAAGGATGCAGGCGGATAGGCTAAATGCCATAAGGGCTCAGCAGTCCCCCAGAACATGATGCCAGCAGCGATGGTGGTACATAGTGTCACCGCAAACCACGTGGTTTTTTTAAGCAATGGCTTTGCATTTTCCCCACCGATTCTCACCTTACCAAGCGGTGAAAAATAAGTGGCGATGATGACGAGTAAACTTGCTACTCCCATTAAACTAAAAAGGAATCCCACCTGAACTGTCATGAAATCCTTTGCTGCAGTGGTGAACTTCAAAAAAGTGTCATAGTTGGTAAAGTTGAGTATAATCGTGAATACGAGCAGTAAGAAAGCTGGATAAAACACAAATGGCTTTAATTTTTTTGTGTTTGAAGTTTTTTTATTACTTTGATCCATATTTAACATCCTTCCTTTTCTTTACTCAGCACTTTAATCATAGGTGAAACCACTTTACGTCTAAAGAAAGCTGCCAAGTCAAGGGGGTGATAGAGATCATGCGATCGTAGTACACCGCATATATATCAGAATCTCGTTCAACGTCGTTTGGTTTTAAATCGATTTCAGATTTCAGTACATAGGGCTCATCAAAATTCCTGAAACTAGGTTTTAAAAAACTGGAATAGTTTAACCGGCTTTGTCGTGTTATTCGGCATTTCGTATGCTTGGATAGGTCATAAGGAAAGTTGACGTTCATGATTCTTACCTGTTCAGGAAAACCGCTTAGTAGATATTCCGTTACGAGTTCCCTAACGAAATACCGATGGGCTTCCCAGTCCAATTTTTCAAAATCATCTGATTGCTGTGCGTGTATTGCGTGCTGCCTTGAAAACGCAAAAGAAGGGATATCATGGCTGTCTGCTTCAAAAGCAGCTCCTAAGGTGCCACTACAGGTTAATGAAAGGCCTAAGTTCTCACCATAGTTGATACCACTGATGCACAAATCCGGTTTTCTGGGAGAAAGCTCGAGTACACCGTACGCAACTGCCTGAGCTGGAGAACCATGGACACCATATGCCGATATCTTCAGATCACCGACTTGTCGTTCATAACACTCGATAATACCGGTATCACTGGCTCTGGGAAATGATCGCCCCATACCTGTTTGCTGAATGTGAGGTGCAACGACTATAAGCTCCCCCAAATCTATGAGCGATTCGACAACCGCCCATAGACCAGGTGAATCTATCCCATCATCGTTTGTAATGAGAATTAATGGTCTCATCAGCTATTTAGACCACCATAAACCGCTTTAAGTGTATCCTCTAGCATTTGAGGTAAATTTTTATAAGCACCTTTGTTGATCTTTTCATAAATTTCATGCTGTGCCATATTAGGTGTAAAGGTGTCTCTGATACCCACCATGCCCTCTACAGCACTTTCAAAACTGTCATACAAACCAGTGGCCACTGCGGCACAGATAGCCGACCCCAGTGCGGCTGCGCCATTAACGTTATTTCTCACAGTAGGAACACCGTACATATCCGCAAATATCTGCATGTATAGGTCACTGTTCGAACCACCACCAGAAATGATGATTTTATCTGCCTTTATACCAAGTTCATCATTCATATTATCATAGGCATTTTTAAGGGTCATGGCAATTCCTTCTAAAAGTGAACGATAGATATGCCCTCTAGTATGTTTCTCATCGAAACCTAGGATAACGCCTTTACGATAAAGCTGTGTCGCCGGTGCTAACCAATCCGGTATCGTCAAGAGTCCATCTGAGCCTGCCGGAACGTGTTTCGCTTCCTCCGCTAAACAGTCCTCTACAGATACACCTTTGGATTTCGCCATTTGGGCATACTCTTCGCCGATGATGCTTTTATACCATGAAATCAACCACATGCCCCTTCTAATACCGCCACTCTCGTAAAGGTATTGATACGGGATACATGAAAGGTTTGTGAAATAATGGGTACCATCAGGCAAATTTTTATCTCCGAAGACCATGGACGTGATATAGGTGCCGAGTGACACGAGTCCTGTATTGGGTTTAATAAGACCGACACCTAACGCTTCTACCGCTTTGTCGTTTGCAGTTGCCACCACGGGCAACCCCACAGGTAAACCTGTCTCATTAGAAGCTTCTTCTGTCACATGTCCTAATATGGCACCAGGAAGCATGATTTCCACGAGTTTCTCTCTCGGAATTCTAAAGCGCTCAAAATGCTCCTCGTGATTGGTCCACTGCCAAGAATCCATATCCACTGGGAACTGCCACTGGTACGCATTTGCTGCTGTATCTCTAAAAGAACCCGTAAGTCGATGTGTCAGATAGCCTGATGTAGGGCACGTGTAGGCGATTTCTTCATCATCTTCATAAGTCTCGTACGCTCTAACATCCATCCAGCTCATGACGGGTGCTGCTAATGTGCCATCCTTTTTCATGAACACACGACAGCATCTGATCGAACAAAGTCCCAAACCGACGATATCCTCTACGTTACCTTTGAAGCTACCCATCAATTTTTTTGATACTGTTTTTAAGCTATCCCACAAATCATCATCTGGATGCTCTACATAACCTGGTTTTCTATGAATCATCGGTCTTATGGGCTCACTCTCGCTACACACCACTTCACCCTTTTGATTAAAAATGATCATCTTCGTACTTTGCGAGCCACTATCGATCCCGATTAAATACTTTTCCTGCATTAGTCGCCTCCTGAAATATGCGTCACTAACGCATTAAATAGCCACCATCTACTGTAAATATATGCCCATTTACATAGTTTGAAGCGTCACTAGATAAAAAGACACATGGTCCCATTAAATCTGCAAGGAATCCCCAACGATTAGCTGGAATGTGCGAGAGAATTTCAGAATTTCTCTTCTCATCACTTCTTGTCTTTTCAGTCAATTTCGTCGCGAAGTAACCAGGGGCTATCGCATTTACTTGGATATTAAACTGTGCGAGCTCATCGCACATGGATTTCGTCAAACCTGCAATACCGTGTTTAGTAGCTGCGTAGGCAGGAGACCATTGGCCACCTAAGAAGCTGAACAAAGATGCGATGTTGATGATTTTACCACTGCGTTGTGGAATCATGTACTGAATAGATTCGTGAATCATCTCAAATGCGGCAGTGAGGTTAACAGCCACCATCTTATCCCATTCTCTACGCGTAAATTTCTTTACATCTTCTATGTTGATGCAAATTCCTGCACAGTTAACTAAAATATCCACGCTACCAAATGTGTTTACGCATTCCTCAACAGCACGCTTGCATTCGCCTTCCGCTGTGATGTCGGCATAAAGATAGTGGTACTTGACGCCACAAGCTTCAATCCACTCACGTGTTTCACCGTCGTCATCCATAATACTAACAGCCATAACATTTGCGCCTGCTTTTGCAAGTGCAGTAGAAAATGCCTGACCTAAACCACTGTTTCCCCCAGTAACGATGGCATTTTTTCCTTTAAGTGAAAAAAAATCCATATTGAAATCCATAATATTCATATACTTCCTCCCCAATTTTACGATTCTGTTGGATCGTTAATTTTTTTGAGTAATTTTTCGATAAATTCAACCGCATCGCCCTCGACGACGATGTCGGATAGACTGCAAATGGGTGCTTCTTTGTTTGTGTTGACTGAAATGATATGATGTACATTCTTTAAGCCTTCAATATGCTGTAATGCCCCATAAATGCCTAGGGCTATATACAGCTTAGGGCTTACCGTCTTTCCTGACTGCCCTACTTGAACATTTCGCGTGGCAACGCCGCTATCGACGATGCTTCTACTGGCAGAAACCTGTCCATCCAATGCGTTGGCGAGTGCCTCCAGTTTATTGAAGTCCCTTTTTATACCGCCACCACCTGAAACCAGTACCTTACTGTCTCTAATATCATGAGAAGCTGGCTTTGCAGTGGTGTGGATAAGATTCACAGAACGGCGAGGTTTCGAGCTGCTTTTAATCTCTATCACATCGGTTTGAAGCTTTTTTTGTGGCTCGTATGTGAACACATTCTGCCTAACCGTCATCATTAATGGCGTTTTTCCATAATTACTGATGCAGGCCATTATTTTTCCGCTAAAGGCAGGGCGTACGAGATGGATTTCCCCATCTGTGGAATGCTCTACTCCCGTTACGTCTGCGACAAGCCCCACATGAAGTCTCATGGCCAATCTCGGCGCAAGCATTCGTCCCATTTGTGTCGCAGGCACGAGTATACTCGAAAAATGATAGGCCGACTGTAGCTCAGCGATCACATCGACTAAATCGCGCACATCTGGACGCTTGATTAGATCATCGACGCTTTTAAACACATGATGAAAATTGCCGATGACTATATTCGATGTGTCACCATCAGCAATCGCATATGTTTCATAAGGTTGTTCCAAGTATATACAGCGCGCCACTTCTAAAAGTTCAATCGCGTTTTTGGTATTTTCACTATCGATGACGATCAATACTCTGCTCATGATAAGAATCCTTTTTGCTTTAAAAACTGGTAGACCAGTTCAATGCCGGCTTCATCGTTTTGAACGACCAAACGGTCTTCTTTTGTCATTTTTTTAACATACGTTCTGGCGACTTTTGTTTTAGACCCTTTTAAGCCCACTTCTTCATCTGCAAATTCAAGCGTCTCGTTTGTGATGATTTTAATTTTATCACTCACATCTTGACTCACAGCTTCATATTTCACATAAGGCAGCTTGTATTTGCTCTCCTTTGATATACTCAATATGGCTGGGAGCTCAACCTCATAGGATGAGGTTGAGCTTTCGCCATCGACTTCAATAAGGGCATAGTTTTGAGAAAAGTTTTGCTCATCTATTTTGATGATGTTGGAGATTTGTGGTAAGTCCAGTAGTTCACCCAGCTGTGCAGGAACATGTGACGTATCGCCATCAATTGCGTGTGTTCCCGTTAGAACACAGTCATAGCTCAAGTCACTTAAACCTCTTTGGATGATTTTGCTGGTTACATACGTGTCACTACCGACGAACCGCTTATCGGAAATCATGAATACCTGATCCACGCCTCTTCTGATGAGATCTTCTACGAAAGGGAGAACGCTCATAGGTGCCATAGTGATTACGTCCACTTTCAAATCACTGGATTTTTGCTTCATTTTCAGAGCAAATCCCAGCGCACATGCATCGTCAGGATTGATCACCATTCGCGTCTTTTCCCTAACCAGCACATTCCGCTCATAATCATAGATAAAGTTTTCAACATCAGGTGTGAATTTCACTAAACAAACGATTCTCATTTTAACATCCTATTATTATGCGTTTTGAACTTCTGCTACTAACTTCTCTTTTGCTTGCTTTTCATTTCTGTGGAGCTTAGCGAATACTAATGCTAAAACCACGCCCAATGCACCTAAAACGGCACTTGATATGAAGTAAGCATTATAGCCGCCATTACCGCCAAACGTATTGAAGAGGAAACTGTTGTAGATCGGTAAAATGATATCTGGTAAATAGCCGATGAATGAAATAACGCCGATCGCAGTTCCCATAATAGCTGCATCGATCTTCGCTTCACCGAGTAATGACCAGTAAGTTCCTCTAATAGCATATAAGAATACTGCTAAAAGTACAATCAAACCGTAGAAAAATGAACTTCCGAGAGTTACTGGCAATAAAGCGGTCGCGAGCAAGCATGCACCGGCGCCTGAAAGTGCACCCATGATGGTATTGGTCTTACCGATTTTATCTGCTAAGAAACCGCCGATGAATCCACCCACTGGACGCATCCACAGAACGATAACCATGATGGTTCCAACTGTAACTGGATCAACGCCCACGTTTGTCTCAAGGAAACCGCCGAGGTAATAAACTGTCCAGAAAACCGCATATCCCATGAAGATAATGCCACCTTGAAGGTATACATACTTATTCTTAAAGAGCTTTAGTACATCTGAAAATCTGAACTTGTCCACTTCTGCTTTTCCAACAACCGCTTTAGAAGACACCATTTTTTTATCGTCCTCTACGAAAATACCGATTAAAACTGCGGTGATGAAAAGAGCGGCTGAATACATGTAGATTACGGCGACGATTGCTGCTTTTTTATCTTCGATGGCCAAGCTATCCCCTAAGAAGCCTGAGAAAATCATCAACGCCACACTGGCTAAAACCGCTTCGACGACGCCACGACCACCGTCAAGTATACCAAAGAACTTACCTTCTTCATTTTCACGTGCCAACAACTTAACGAGTTTCATATGTGAACTCCAGAAAGTAAAGACCGAGAAAATTCCCCAAATACAGAAGATAATGACCACGCTTGAATAGTCAGGCACTTGTGCAAACCAGAAACCACCAAGTGAGGTTCCAAGTAAAGACAAGGTTAGTAGCTTTTTAGCTGAAAACTTGTCGCTTAAAAGTCCACTTGGGAAGTATCCAACCACGAATACCATACCTAAAATGGAATAGATGGTATTGAGTTGCTGTAAAGACATGCCGAACACTTCGAGAATCGATTCTTGGTAATTTGATTTTAGGTAGATCAACGGATAAATCGCACCTGCTGCCAATACGACAAGTAGAAATTGTAGATATCTTCTTAACTTATCTTTATTCATGTTCCCCTCCATAAATATTATTTACTTTTGATATTTCAGGCCTTCTTCCTGTGGGAAGATCGTGCCAAAATTCATGATGCCTTTTGGATCAAATGCTTCTTTTAATTTTTCAAGCATGTAATAGGCTGAGCCATGTTCTTCGTGCGTCCACTCGTTTCGGTATTTACCGATGCCATGATGATGGCACATCGATCCGCCTAATTTTAGCGTCTCCTCAACGATGATGGTTTGAAGTGGATGATGGTAGACCCTCATTTCATCCTCTGGGGCACAATTGATATCGTAGTTATATACAAAATACATATTGGTACCATTGATATAGCTATGTGATGAATGACCGCCAAGCATCGTTAAATCATGTGCTCTAGGGAATTCCTTTCTAATGCGGTTGATGGCATTATAGTAGATTTTAGGAATCGTTTCCCAATCCGCTGAAATCTCTGTGGTGAATCCAGCATGACTATCTTTCTCGAGCATGCCCTCGATCTCATCATCAATGTCCTTTTGAGACCAGTTAAGATGGTTGAACCATTCCTCGATCAGCTTGCTATCCACGCGTTCGACGATGCCCTCTTTAAAGACCTCCACAGCTTCTTCGATTCCTTTGCAGGTCGCTTCCACGATGCCTTTATTGCCTTCAGCCATAAATATCAATACGCATTTGTCTTTATAGAAATGGTAAAAATGTTGTCTTGCATCTTCTTCAGAATACGTTCTAGCAACAGATGGCCTGTAGCCATTGGCCATGACTTCCCTGAGAATTTTAATGCCAGTGTCAATGTCCTTGATCAAGTAACCATAAAAACGGTTGTTTTCAGGGAAGTACTTGAAAATTTTAACGGTGACTTCTGTGATATAGCATAGAGTGCCTTCATTACCGACGGCGATGTGACGAATATCCGGTCCACCTGCACGTCTCGAGACGTTTTTTATCCTAGAGATGTGTCCATCAGGAAACACACATTCAAGACCCACTACCATATCTTCGATGCCACCATATAATGTCGAAAACTGACCGATACTTCTCGTGGCCACTAATCCACCGAGCTTGGCAACTGGCTTCGACTGCGGCGAATGACCGGTCGTATAGCCGATTTTTCTCAGCTCGTCTTCAAGTCTCTGTAGCTCCACACCTGCTTGAGCAGTCGCCTGCATGTTATAGGGATCGATCTTGATAATTTTATCCAGGTTCAACGCATCAATCACGATCGTCAGCGCTTTCCAGTTTTCAAGTCCACCCTCAGTAGCGGTCTTTCCACCACGAGCAATCACGTTCACCTGATTCTCATTACAGAAGCTTAGAAGTGTACTCACCTCTTCAGCACTTGATGGGTAGACGATGGCCACGGGAGAGGGCACATCCAGAACCTTTCTCGCTTTTGCATACTTCTTATAACGATCTGCTGCCGCATCATACAATGCGTCTTCATTAGTGTTAATCTGGTTGGGTTCTAACAGCTTGCTTAGTTCATCAAGCAATAATGATTTAGTCATTAATTCTCCTCCTTGGACTCCTCTATTCTTTCGGCGATGGCCAGCGCCGGAAAATTTTCCATAATCTCACATGAGTTTGTTTTGCCTTTAGTTTTGGTCCTTATGGCAACATCATACGCTTCGGCCAATTACGTGTCAATAAATTTTCGGAAAATTTTTTATATTTTGTTTATTTTGTGTGCTTTAATGGAAAGTTTTCCGTTTTATTTCTTTTGCTCAATGTATTTTTCTCCTACTTTTTCGCTTTACTAAATGATTCGTCAATGCTAGAATGGACTAAAGAATGGCGAATAACAGAAAATTTACCTATAGAAGGCCCCCTATGATCAATATCGATTTAAATAGCCTAAACGCACTCGAAATGGAAATATACAATACGCTAATGGAAGCTTCCAAATCACAGGATAATATTAGAATCAATCAAGCCGCTGAAATATGCGGGTGTTCCATTTCAAAGATTTCGAAATTTGTGAAGAAACTCGGTTTTTCAAATTATAAGCAGTATGCGAACTTCTTATATGGTAAAGATGTTGACATTAAAACCGATTCAAATGAACTTACTCGACTTAAGCATTTTATAGACGACTTTGACGCCTCTGTCGTCGATGAGTTTATCGGTCTCTTTAATGCCTATGACCGGATCGTCCTCTTTGGCTATGGACCTTCACTCATCGTTGCGCAGTACTTCGAGTACAGATTAAGGATCACATCAAATAAATTCATCATTTCCGTCCAAGATGAACTTTCACTCGAAAGCATGGTGGATGAAAAAACGCTGCTGATCATCTTCACAGCAACAGGCGCTTTTAAATCTTTTGAGAATATTTATGTGACATCGAAAGAAAAGGGTGCTGAGGTGCTCATTATCGCTGAGGAATATAACACCTCACTGTTTGCAAACTGCGATAAGATTTTCTGGCTCTCGAAATTTCCTCAGCCGGACGCGTTAAAGCCTCATGAAAAAACCCGAACGGTCTTCTTCATTTTTATCGAAGAAGTCATTCGGGCATTTATAGAAATGAATAATCAAGTACCATAATATTAGAATGGAGTTAGCATGTCTGATTTAATACTCATCTTAATCCTACAGCTGTTTTATGTGCCAATGCTTGCGCTTCGCACCATCAGTATGGTGAAACAGCTAAAGTCCCTTACAGCGATTTTCGGAATTCTGGAAAGCTTGATTTATGTGTTTGGACTTTCACTTGTTTTAACGGGTGAGCAGACCATTTGGGAGATGCTGGTTTATGCCTTAGGTTTCGGTATCGGTTTACTCGTCGGCATCTATATCGAAAATAAGATCGCCATCGGATTCACCTCTGTCATCGTCAATATAAGAGAACGAAACCATCAATTGATCGAATTTTTACGCGAAAGTGGCTATGGTGTCACCGTTTTTGAAGGTGAAGGACGAGAGGGCACACGGTTTAGATTAGATATCCTGACGAAACGGTCAAAAGAGAAAGAACTCATGGATACGATTACCAAGTACGAGCCCACCGCCTTTGTCATCCTGTATGAACCAAAGCTTTTTAAAGGTGGCTTTTTACTCGATCAGATGAAGAAAAAACTATAAGAACCCCTATTGGGGTTCTTTTTTATAGCCTTAATTTATTGGCATACTTTAATTTGCGCTCTAGGTCGCCACCCTGACCATCACTTCATTATGCCTGAAAAATGGTGGGACATAGGGACCATTATAGATGGCCACCATGAAGTTGGACGTGATGGTGTAATTTTTTTGATGAACCCACTTTTCGAGGATGCGCATCTGGGCTTCCTCTTTACGGGGGGAGGAGTTGCCTGAGTAAGTGAGGGTGGCGAAAAGGCCCTGCTCAAACTTTTGAACCTTAAGCCTTGGGTCCTTGGGTGTCGGTATGCGCTCCCATTTTTCTCTGGGGACCACGAACGCCATCTTCTGCCCCCACTCGGTCACCTCTTTGATCACGGGGATGGTCATGCTGATTTTTTCGTTCTGGACATTATCACTGCTGATATAACGGAAGAGGGTGCCGAATCCCCTGTCCAGATCGGGATCCGAGGGGTTCACGTATTCTACGATATAGAAGTCGTAGTATTCACGGAGCTCAAAGGCATCTTCCTTAAACCTAACGTGGTATTCTGGAGATTCATAGTGGCTCATAATGCCCTCCTGTTCGCCCTAAGGCTGCATTGCACCGAAAAGTACGAGCCAAGCGAGGATGGATTTAGCCACTAAGCTAAGGATGATGTAGATGCGCTCGCCGTAAAGATAGTCACCCCACTTGCCGATTTTTTTATACTGTAAAACCATGTTCACCGGGAAGGTGTTGAATGCCACGAAGTACGTACCGACGATAGCCCAGACAAACCATGGTACCATGTCGAAATTACCTGTTCCCAGCATATAGAATAAAATGGCGATCCAAGGACCGATGCCTGAAATACAGCCCCAGATGAAGGCACGCCAGTCGACCTTTTGCTTATTTTTACCGACGTTCATCTCTTCCATAACGAGTCCGAAAATATTCATCATGGCATTGGTGATAAAGATGAGGATTAAGCTGACGATGTCATAGATCCCGAATAAGGTGGCGATCAGTACGATCATGATGGATGAGCTGAGTGCGTATTCATACCATCTGAAACGGTTGATGCCCTTTTGCAAATCTGCGGTGTATTTTTCACTGTTAAATACGATGATGAAGTGCGCTGCTGCCGATATAAACAGGAAGCTGGCCACCAGCACGCCGAACGGGAGTTCAAAGAGCTGTTTACTGGCAGTTTCCAGCGACATGGTGGAGACGTTGAAGGTTTGAAAATACTGGATGATTTGTGGCTGAAATTCGCCGATCTTCTGGATGACGCTGGATGCTAAAAACAACATGATCACTGCTTGTATAAGGTGGAATAATCCCATGATGACGTTAAAACGTTTGAGTTTGTTCAGTTTCTGTTCCATAGATGCCTCCGATCAAATTTGAGAATCATTAAAATATCACTTTATGTGATATTTATACCCCGAATTTCGATTTTAATCACCTATTGCAAACTAAATTTTCATCATCAATTTGGATCACCATAATTTAGCCTTCGCCACTGCCTGGGTGCGATTCTTAACCCCTAGCTTACTGAACAAATCGTTATTATAGCTTTTCACCGTACTCAAGGAGATAAACAAATGGTCAGCGATCTGCTGGTTTGAATACCCCTTTTCTATTAGCCCCAGTATCTCGCGTTCTCTCGCAGTCAGCGCTTCGTGCGTCTCCTGAGTGTGATATTCCATAAATGGGAGGCGAATCTGCTCCAGCTCGGCAAGCTGCTGTGCCTTTAACAGAAGCGCATCTCTTTGCTCGGCTGACTCAGCGAATCTTATGCTTAAGAGCGACCATTCGATGACGTGCAGCCATCTTTTTTGCTCGGTTGCACGCTTAATGAGGGCAGCACTAAGCGGTCTGAGCCAACCCCCATAACTCGACGGGGAGGCATAGCGCATGAGTAGCTTCCATTTCATCTCATCTGCATACATCGGCAGTGAGCTTCCTTCCGTTAGAACCAGTGCGTTTGACTGGACGTACTGTTTGATGAGCTGATCGCGTTTCGTAAGGCTTCCTTCGCGTTCGAGCCTTAGCCACCAGCTCATGAGCGGGAGCGTCAGCTGTTCCGGAATCGGATTCGGAAACACATCGCCCTTCCCTGCACTTAATGCTTCCTTTGCTGCCTCAAACGCGCCTTCGTGCATGAGCAAACGCGCCTTTACCAGGGCGAATTTTGCGCGCCAATCCATAAATTCAAATCGGTGCCCATAATGCTGGCTTTTCTCCAGCCAGTCATGCGCCCCCGAGAAATTGCCACGGATGGTTTCAATCATGGCTAAATAGAGGGTATACGTCCCCATCAAAATCGGTACTGTACCCGTCGTCATGACCTCTTCGATGGCTTCTTCCAGCATCACCTCTGCCGCGGTCAGTTCACCTTTTTGGATCAATAGCTCTGCGACGATCCACGATAGGGTATTCCGAATCACCGGGTTTAGTGCCCACTGCTTTCCATCCTTAACCGTCACCATGGAGGCGATGGCGAGGTCCAGCTCGCCCATCCCCCAGTGCATGGTGGACACAAAGGTTTCGATAATCCACTGCTTATTATATTGATGCTGGTTTGCCAGTGTTCTTAAAATTTCGATGTGTCCCATCAAGGCCTCGTAATCCCCACGAAGTGCCGCGATATAAGCCCTGGCGCGTTCCATCGATCCTGGGAAATTTTCGATTTCGATTCGATCGTAAACCAAAAATGCGTCGTCACTACCATCCCACTGCTTCCACTGCTCATACAGGCTTTCTGCCCGCTCAAACCAAGGGGTCGCGTTTTGGACATCCCCTTTATCGAGGAGTGACCAGGCGATGCCCACGGTCAGTATCGGACTGCGGCCGATCACTGCCTCTGGCAAGCGCATCGCGTAGTCCAGCCACGTCGAGGACCTAAGCGACATATCCATTGGCCCCCAGCTGAGTTCAATCAGTTGAGCGGCAGGGTCGAAGCAGTTCCCTTTTAAATAGTAGTCCATGGCTTCCAGCGTGTAGCCCTTTTGGGAATACCAATCCCCCGCACGAAGGTAGACCATGGCGCGCGTCGCTTCATCCTGGGTATTTGAGTGGTGTAACAGTAGGTCGCGAAACAGATGGTGGTAGCGGTACCAGCTGCCGCCTTCGTCGAGCTTCACCAAAAACGTGTTTGTGGCTTCCAGATGTTCGATGATTCTGCGGGAAGTATCCGGTGGCAACGCCAAAACCTCATCGCAAAGCTGCGGTGTGAAATCGTTTAGCAATGCGGTCTTCAGTAAAAATTCCCTCACGTTATCGGCCTGGTTATCCAGTACCTCCTCCATGAGATAGTCCATGACGAAGTGCTGGGTTTCTGTAATCCCATCTAAAAATGGGGTCAAATCGCTCGATTGCTTTAGGGTATATAGTAAAAGATGAAGACCGGCTAACCAGCCCTCCGTTCGGTTATAAATCATTTGGAGCGCCTTTGGCGCTAATGTGCGTTCCAGCTGCATGTCTACGAGCTTTACGGCTTCGTCGTAGTTAAGCTTTAGATCCTTCATTTGAATCTCGGTAACTTTGCCCTCACTTTTGAGCTTAGCCACTGGGAGCTGAATTTTTTCCCTAGAAATCACCACCAGCTTCATGTCGTTCGAGAGTTGTTTAATGAGCGCTTTAATGAAGCTGCGAACTGGGTCCGCTGAAACGGTATGATAATCATCCAGAACGAGTGCGCATGGCCGCTCTAGGGTGCGTAGTAGCGTCAGCATGGCCCCTATAAGCTGGTGTTCCTCTATCGTCTGCTGAGCGTTCAGGAGCTGAAGCATCTGATTAGATATGGCGGCATCGATGTTACGCATGCCAAAGGCCAAATAGGTCAAAAACGCGTTCAAGGTATTATCCCATGAATCGAGTGAATACCAGATATGTGGTGTGTGGGTTTCATCTAGCCACTGGCTTACCAGTGTGGATTTACCTGCACCTGCCTGTGCGGTGACGAGTATTAGCTGAGATCTGCTAAGGGCTGATATCAACGGGATTCGGTGAATTAAATGTGAGGGAAGCTGAGGTTTGTTGAGCTTCGAGTGGATTAACGCGGACATAGTGAGCCTCCATTTGGTCGATGCCCTTAATATACCCCATCAGCCCCTGATTACACAACCTCCCTGTGGACAATACCAACTAAAGTTGGTATTGTCCACACTTAAAATAGGGTATACTACTATCAAAAGATTACTATTTACAGGAGGTGCCTATGAAAGCCATCATTCAAACCCATTATGGTTCCGCTGAATCCCTTAAAATTACACAGATCGATACTCCCACTCCCAAACCTGATGAAATCCAGATAAAGGTCATGGCCACCTCTTTAAATGCCCCAGACTGGCGGTTATTAAGGGGTAAGCCCTTCATGGTCAGACTCTCCTCTGGTCTCTTTAAGCCGAAGCATCTCGTTAAAGGAACGGATGCGGCCGGTATCGTCACCGCTGTAGGTGGTAACGTAAAAACCTTCAAGGTGGGAGATGAGGTCTACGCCGATCTGGCGGACAGTGGTTTCGGCGCTTTTGCGGATTATGTCTGTATCGATGAAAAACTGGCAGCTTTAAAGCCGAAAACCCTTTCCTTTTTAGAAGCCGCTTCCCTTCCCCTCACTGCGATCACCGCATTACAAGCCGTGCGTGATAAGGCGAAGGTAAAAGCAGGCGACCGCGTGCTGATCGTCGGGGCTTCAGGTGGCGTCGGGAGCTATGCCATCCAGCACTGTAAACGCTACGGGGCCCATGTCACTGCTGTGGTGAGCACAGGAAGAATCGCACAGGCAACTGCACTGGGTGCAGATGCCACCATCGACTATACGCGCACACCTCTGGATCAGGTGTCCGAGAAGTATGATATCGTGCTCACCATCAACGGCTTCTACCCGCTTAAAACCTATAAAAAACTGCTCACCAGCACAGGGCACCTCGTGCTCGTCAGCAGCGGCAAAATGTCTCAAATCCTCACCATCACCGCTTTTGGCCCGCTGCTCTCTAAAAAAGGCGGCCAAACCTACTCGGGCTTCTTAGCCAGACCCAGTGGCGCGGACCTCGCCCACCTCAGCGCACTCATCGATGATGGTCACTTTATGCCTGTCATCGAGCGCGAAATCGCCTTTGAAGACATCCCCAAATGGATAGGCGAGCTGGAAAAGGGACATGTGGGCGGTAAAATCGTGGCCTGGGTGAACAAGGACTGATATAACCTATTTAAGGCAGCGTTAGAATTAAAATTAGAATTAGAGTTGGAGTTAGAATTAAACTGAGCCTCATCGCTCAGTTTTTTATATTTAAAACTGAACACGTTCAATTTTCTATTTACACGCATCACGCCAACTGTTATAATGAATAAAAAACTGAACATGTTCAAAGCCACTTATTAGGGGGGGAACGCTTAATGCTAGAAAAGACACATGATAAACGTCAGCGCATTCTGAAGGAAGCTTATCGACTTTTAACTGAGGTTAAAGACGCCGAAAAGGTCACCATACGCGAGATCGCCAAACGCGCCGAAGTGGGCGTCGGATTAGTGAACTATCATTTTGCCAGTAAGGATGCCATGCTCATGGAGGCCATCGGTTCAGCACTAGCCGCTGTCGCCATCCAGTGGCAGTCGTCCGCCGAAGACACGGCCGTGGATCCTAAGCGTGCGCTAAAAGAGATGCTCGGTCAGCTGATGACCATGGGTGCTGAGCACTTTCATCTAATTCAGCTCGCAGCAAAATTCGAACTCACCGAAGGGGATGTCCATACGCCACGCTTTATTCTACCGTTTATCAGGCGCATCACGGGATTTGAGGAGAGTGAAGCAAAGCTGATCGCATTTTCCATCATCAGCAACCTTCAGTCCGCCACCCTTCGCGCACCTCAGTTCAAGGCCTTTACCGGGCTTGACCTCGAGAACGCGTCGGACCGGGACCGCTATCTCGAGCGTCTACTCCACAGTCATCTATCCATTTAGGAGGTGTCCTATGAAAATCCTCGTCATCCATGGCAGCCCCAGACCCCATGGAAACACATACCGCGTCGTGACGCACATCGAAGAGGCCATGAAAGCGACCGATTCGGAGACCGAATTTGAATGGGTCTACCTCAGCCGAATAAATCTACAGCCCTGCAAAGGGTGCTACCGCTGCTTGGAGCTCGGCGAAGGCCACTGTCCGATAAAGGACGATCGCGAGCAACTCGAAGCTAAAATGCATGCCGCAGATGGTGTCATCTTTTCCAGCCCTGTTTATGTGGCCAATGTCTCTGCGCTTTTCAAGAACTTCGTCGATCGATTTGCCTATATCTGCCATCGCCCACGCTTTCATCATAAAAAGGCGCTGGTGGTGACCAGCACAGGGTCTGTCGCCGCTGGAATCGTGGGCATCATCATGACGTTCATGCTGGAGACCTGGGGATTTGAGGTCGTCCATAAAATGGGCGCCATCGTCTCACCTGGCGTTAGTGAAGCTGATCAGCATAAACAGTGGTCGAAAATCGCAGCGGATGCTCATAAAGCGGCGGACATCATGCTATCGAAGCTAAAGCGACACGAAAAACCGAAAGCGCCGCTTAAAAAGCTGTACGCCTTTAAGCTTCAGCAGGTGGGCTTCGGCTCAGCGGCAAAGGATAAGGCTGATTATCAATACTGGCGTGAGATGGGCTGGCTCGATTCGAAAGCCCGGTATTATGTTCCTGCATCCATAAATCCCATAAAGCTGGGAGTCGCGAGGATATTGGCACAACTCGAAATGAAAAAATACCCGAAAGGAAACGGCTAAAAATGATGACGAAAAGAGACCTAATCATCCAGCGGATAGAGGAAATTCGTGTGAGTGTTCAACGTCGCGAGGGTGCACTCGCGCTTCTGTCTTTAGGCTCAGCGGGCGTGGAAAACGACCGATTAGACGATTACAGCGACATCGACTTTTTTTTGATCGTCGAGGTAGGCTATAAGGAGGCGTTTATCGCTAACCTGGATTGGCTGACGGACATTAGTGCGCCTGGCTTTTATTTCCCAAACACTAAGGATGGCTATAAATTCCTGTATCAAGATGGTGTCTTCTGTGAGTTCGCCGTGTTTGAGCCCAGTGAAATGGCATCGGCTGTCTTTAGTAAGGGCAAGCTGTTATGGCATCGCGCGGATTTTGATACGACGCTATGTGAGCCTAAAACATCGCGTACACCCTGGCAGCCAGAATCCGTAGAGTGGGCCTTTAACGAGGCTTTAACCTGTCTTTATGTGGGGCTCGGCCGATATGCCAGAGGTGAAAAACTGTCTGGCACGCGATTTGTTCAGAGCTATGCGGTCGATTTGATTCTCGCCTCCTCCAGCCTGATTTCTGGAGAAATCCCCACTGCGGCGGATGAATTCCAGCACGAGAGACGCTATGAAGCCCATTATCCTGAACTCGCGAAGTCCCTCCCTAAAATGATTCAAGGCTATGACCACACGAAGGCCTCCGCACTGGAAATCCTGAATTTCATCGAACACTATCACTCTGTAAACCCCACGCTGAAAAGTGAAATTTTGAAACTTATTTACAATTGTTAATAATTAAATTCTTGAACGCCGTCTCGGGTTCTGCTAAAATGAATCGTGTTCATAAAGGAGTGTGTCATGCCTAAGATTATCAATGAACCGGTTTCAGCTATTAAAAATGCTGCAAAGGTTATCCTAAGCGAAGAGGGTTATCAAGCCCTCAGTATAAGAAATGTCGCCACGAAAAGTGGCATCGGCATCGGGACGGTTTACAATTATTATGAAAACAAAGAAGCTTTGATTATACAGCTCATGAGCGATTACTGGAACGACTACTTCGGAATCATCGACGACATCGATGCAAAACCTTATAGTCTCTATGAAAAGCTGGCGATGATCTATGGTCATTTTAAAAGCTTCACAGACGATTTCCATGAAATTTTCCTATCACAGAGCTTTAAACCCGCCTACACCACGCGTACCAAAGCGAACAAGGTGAGTTTCATGATTAAGCTACAGGAACGGTTCAGCCAGATGATTCAGCCTATGACGGCCGATAAGCCCAGGGCACTGAGCAGTGATGAGATCGCAGAGTTTATCTTAGCGAACTTTGTTTCGATCACCTACATGCCCACCTACTCCTATCAAAAGTTTGAAAAAGCGCTTCGAGCTATTATGGAATAGCGCTTTTTTTTGAACATATATGAACAACGTTCATTAAAATCTATAAACTGACAAACAAAGGAGACATCACATGAAGAAAAACAACACCCTAATGCTCATCCTATTTTTATCCGGTATTTTTTTAGGCGCCATCGATAGTGGTATCGTATCCCCAGCGCGCGAGGTTATCCAAAGGGGCTTCGGTATCGACGCCTCTGCAGGCATTTGGATGATTACCATATACACCCTCATGTATGCCGTATCCATGCCGATTACCAGCAAAATGGCAGACCGCTTAGGCCATAAGCGCGTCTACGTCTTTAGCATCACCGTTTTCATGCTCGGTTCGCTGTTCTGTGGCATCACCAACTACTTCGATAATTATGCCTTATTATTAGTGGCACGTGTGATTCAGGCCATCGGTGCTGGTGGTATTCTGCCCATCGCCACAACCGTTATCGGTCAAAGCTTTCCCGAAGAAAAACGCGGAACCGCGCTGGGTCTCGTCGGGATGATTTATGGGGTCGCCACCATTATCGGACCAACCCTCGGCAGTGCCCTTTTATCGCTGGCTGGGCTGGAAAATTGGGGCGTCATCTTCTTGATTAACGTACCGATCGCACTACTTATTTTGCTTTTATCGAGATCCATTCCTAACACACCCCCTGCTGAGAAATCGCCCATCGACTTACTGGGAGCGGTACTTCTCGCAGGCTTCGTGGGAAGCTTGATGTATGCCCTCACTAACCTTAACTTTTTCGACTTTCAGGCGTCGATTACCTCACTATCGGTTTGGCCATATCTCGTCATCGCCGCTTTCATTTTTCCATTCCTTATTTGGCGAGAGCTTAAAGCGACGGATCCGATCGTCAACATTCGCCTCTTCTCAGAAAAGGACATGGTCTTTATCCTAGCAGTGGCGTTCATCACCGGTGTCGGTCTTATGGGGATGGTATTCGTGCCTCAGTTTGCGGAAAACACTTTAAAGATTCCATCGGGAAATGGCGGCTACCTCGTAACCCTTCTCGCCGTTTTCTCTGGCTTTTCAGCACCGATTAGCGGTAAGCTGCTGGATAAAAAAGGCGGTGCTTTTGTACTGCGCATCGGTTTCGTCAGCATCATCATCGGTACACTGGTCCTCGCCTTATTCGCTTCGAAATCTCTGGCTTGGCCACAGGTCATCTTAGGTCTGGCTTTCATGGGCATCGGTGTCGGTTTTACCATGGGGGCGCCACTCAATTACCTCGTGCTGAATAAAGCCTCTAAAGAAAATGGCGCAAGCGCACTGGCAACCATGAGCCTTATCCGTTCTTTAGGTGTAGCGGTTTCACCGAACATTATGATCGGGTTCATCATCAATGCGGGCACCCATGTCATGAAAAATATAAACGATGCCATCATGCCACAGGGCATGACCTATTCCACTGAGGGCGCAAATGTTTCACCTGAGTTGATCAAGGGACTCCAAAATGCCGACGTTACCAACATCGTCGACAGGCTGACACAGTTTTTAGATGCGGTGGTGCCTTCTAATGCAAAGGCTTATGTCCTCCCCGCCATCGAAAAATCAGCCGACACCATCACACTGGTGTTCCAAAAGACCATCAACGAAGGCTATGCACAAATGTTCCTCATGACCGCCGCCGTCTCTCTCGTGGGCCTCGTGCTAACGTTGTTTATCGAGAAGCGTAAAGCTGCGATTTAGTCATTGCCACTTCCGCTATCCCTGTTGCAAAAACATCAAATTATTATAAGATAATTATATGGCGTATCTTATAAATTAAGAAATATGATGGGGGTAGTTTATGAGAAAATCTTTTATTTTCAAGCCCAGCAAGCGTTTGTTTCTTGTCTGGGCTTTTTTTGCACTCACGTTTGTATTATTGGTTGGGTGTGGCGAAAAAGCCGAAAGCACAAATCAAGATACCACGGTAACCAGTGGCAACTGGTTAATTGATGCCTCAGGACTTGACGCCTCGCTCAAGGTCACAGCAAAGGAAATTGCAGAGTCTGAGCGCTCTGCATATCAGACATCCGATTTTGAATTATTAGGGCTACCTGTCAGTCTATCGGCGAACGATCAAGAAAATGTCCGGCTTACTGAGCCCATTCAAGTGACGCTGAAATTACCAGAAGAGGTATTGGAACAACTTAATAATGAAACTTTAGGCATCGATGAGCTTTTCTTCGGATATTACTATGATGGCATTTGGGAGCCTTACTTGCCCACTGAGGTCGATCTAGTTGGTGGCACGGCAACATTTGAAGTTTATCATTTTAGCAAGCTGGGTTTTGGTAAACCCTCTGAGGCAGAGCAGATTGAAGCTTATGCTGAGACATCGGCCACCAAGGAATGGATGAAGGATAAACGCTACTCAGAGTATATAGAGGCTTCTAAAACAGAGTTTGATAATATGTTTAAAGAGATGGGGATCCAATCTGAAGACGCGCGAAACCAACTGATGGTTGATGTAATCTCTTTTGTGGATGATTCGAATCTTGGTTACTTCGATTATATGGCACAGAGCCTCAAAATGGGCACTTCTGGTGCTGGGTCTAACACTGAATTTGAAAACAAATATAAAGAATTTCTAGGGAAAGCACTGTATGAAGTGGTGAGAAAGGATCCTAGTAAATTCTCCAGCAAAGTGAATGTCGTAGGAAATTTGGCCACTGCTGCAGGTGCTTTATCAGGTGGCGATAACCGTGCTGCACTTGAAGCCATCGCAAATATGATTAATGGCGCCTTCCCTGTGGCGCAGCTTGCCACTTCCACTTCGAAATTTGTGGCTGCGAGCATGGAAGCATCCATCGACTATTGGACGCAAGCTGAAATTGAGAAAGCCTATCAGGTATATAAAACGGGTATCGGTGGAAAATGGGGCTATGAAGATGGCTTACAAGGCGACTTTGATACGATTTTTACCCTTATGGGTGGCTCTGATCGTCAACTCGACTTGAAAGTCGTGGCGAAATATTGCGAACGTAGAGGGATGGATCCAAATGCGTTATCTGATGAGCAGCGTCAAAACATCATCAACCAAGCTAAGGCTTCATTAAAAGCTAACTTTGATTACCGAATCACCGCCGATGAAGAGGTTTCTAAGGTTAAAGCAGAAGAAGTTTCGTTTTGGTCAGAGGTTAAGAAAGCGGGTCTTTTAAATGCATCTTCTAACATGACTTATTTCGGAATTGAAAAGGGCTATGGGAACTACAGCATTCAGGAGCGGTTGGATCGCCTTTCAAAAGTAAAAGCCACCGTGCTAGGCTTGATGGATGACGAAGTGGCTGCGACGATGGATGATGCGACTTTAGTCAAAGTGATGTCTCAATGGCTCTACTGGTCTGAAAAGAAAGATCGCGATGGATTTTATAAATACATGCGCGACCTCGGCTATATTAAAGAACCGCTCAAAATGACCGGCGGCACATGGGTGTTAGACCAAGTTATTCCCGTCACTAACGATGCCGGATGGGCAGCGCTCGACGCACATGAGTCCTATGCGTTTAAACCGAGCTATGGAGAAGGCAGTTATAGTCTCACTTGGACCTATGAAGGCGAAACGGATAATTATTATAATCCACCTTATGTCAATGGTGAATCCTTTTCTGTTCAAGGCACACATGACATTCCACCCACGACACTAACGCCGGGTACGGAAGTCACGTTAAACATCGCCATCGAGAAAGGTGCTGACTCTCTTTCCGCATTCTATCCATCAGGGAGTATACGCGCATGGTTCGCTGGCACAAATATGACCACGGCTGAGGGCAATTATTTCTTCGAGATTACGAAGAGTATCTCTGAAATGAGCGGGATTCTTACTGCAGTTGTGCCTGACGGTTCAAAAGATGCAACCTTGGAAATTGAATTCAGTTTTTACAGTGGTGAAAGTATGGGTACAAGATATGTCTATGGTTATCAACCTTAATTTTATTACCAAATGTGATATTTCGTTTTTACTGGGTATCTATTCACCATAATAAAATTTATTTTGGGAGGACCCTATGCGCACAGGAAAAATCATCGCGTGGCTCGGACTGATAGCCATGACCTTAGGATTAGCTAACGGCTTTATGAATGGCGACTTTTTTAAAGATGGCGGCGAACTCTTCGCCAACCCGTGGGGCGTCATGTCACTTATCGATCTCTACGTCGGATTCACCTTATTTTCCATGTGGATCGCATTTAGAGAGCAATCTTTCATCGCAAAATTCATATGGATTTTAGCGATGATGGTTTTAGGCTTTTTTACAGGGGCATTATACATTCTTTACGCCTTCTATACCTGTAAAGAGGACTGGGCGACCTTTTTCTTCGGTGCAAAACGCGAGCAGGTGCTAAAATGACGCGTACTGAAATTTCCGAGGAGCTGAGGTCCGTCATCTCTGGAAAAACCTTAGATGCCGTTTTTCCACCTCTGGTTTTCTTACTGGCAAACGGTTTATTCGGGTTAATAAGGGCTGCCGCCATCGCAGCGGCCTTTTCCCTTCTTTTAGTGGCTTTTAGGCGCTATCATAAAAAATCCTGGAAATATGCATTTTCAGGATTTTTAGGGGTGTTAATCGCAGCTGGCTTCGCGCTAATCGCTAATAATGCAGCGAACTACTATTTTCCAAAGATCATTACCAGTGCAGGTCTCGTAACGCTCTCACTGGTGAGCTTAGGGCTAAAAAAGCCCCTCGCCGCTTGGTTAAGTCACTTATCAAGAGGCTGGGAGCTCGATTGGTTTTGGCGGCCGGATATACGCCCCGCTTACACTGAAGTAACGCTTTTTTGGTTAGCCCTCTTTGCGATGCGAGGCATTCTACAGTTTACACTGCTGATTAATAACAACCTCGCTGGTCTATTCCTGATCAACACTCTGCTGGGATTCCCTGTGACCATCGCCGTGCTGGTCCTCAGCTATGTGTATGGCATCTGGCGGTTAAAACAGCTCGGCGGGCCTGGAATCGATGAATTTAGAGCCCATGCGCCGAAGCCATGGAGAGGTCAGACGAGAGGGTTTTGAAAAGAACGCTCTAATGGTCAGTCCCTCGTTTTGAGGCCACTGCCATTAATCGATATCTTTTCACCTAGATATTTCGGTTCAGGTACGAGAATACTTGCCATGACGAATGCTTTGATACGCGCACCGATTTCACGGATGCGGTAGCTAAGCATTTTTTCATAGATGTAAGTATCTGAAGCTACCGACTGTGTGGAAACACCCAGATTTTTCGAAATATAAGCTGCCCTGACCACATGGTACTTTTGAGAAACGATGATGGCATCGGTCACCCCAAATATGGCTTTCATACGGTAAATGGAATCATAGGTTGAAAATCCTGCGTGATCCATAAAAATAGCTTCGCTTGGGACTCCCTTTTCTTCTAGGTATTCACACATGGCTTTCACTTCATTATAGGATACCGTCCCATGATCACCACTGACGATGATTCTATCCGATTTACCGTTTTTATATAGTGCATAGCCATAATCCAACCTGTCCTTTAGCATTCTCGATACTTCGCCATTCGGTTTCACATACGCCCCTAGAATCAATATCGCCTCTGCTGGTTTCGCTGCCGTTACATTAACGAGTGTCTCTTCACCTGAACGCTCTACCATTTGGTCTAAAAGTAACGGAACGATGATGATGAGAATCATTAAGATGATCAAAATCATTCGACCACGTCGCCAATTCATGCTATATTTCATAAGCCCTCCTGCTAATCTCAGCGCATTATTCAAACGCATTGATCCTTTGATTTAAGTCCCAGACACCATCACTGGTGTTGGACACGTGAAAAATAAATCGACGGTCCTTTTTTCGATAACTACTCTTAAATGAGATACCCACATCCGAGCCCGTAACGTAAGGGATAAACACGTTCACGCCATCTATGGTCTCTTCCTTTAACCAAACACCGAGCCCATAATAGAGCTTTCGCTCTGAATTCACACTGACACTCGGATGAACCATCTGCTCTATAATGTCTGTTGAGAAGATTTCACCGCCCAAAAACGCCTCCCATAGGCGTTTCATCTCCATGCACGTGACATAGATGCCCCCGTCACCGCCTGCTTTTGCAGGTATTTTTTTTAGGTGATCCTGCCACTGATTTTTTTCTTTATAGTAACCTATCGCTGTATTTGTCGGTAAGTCAGTTACCGAATATGCGCCTGTACGGGACAGGCCTATTGGCACCAATAACGCTTGACTAATATACGTTTCATAACTAAGCTCCGTGACCTTCTCGATAATCATGGCCAAGTAGACATAAGCGCCGTTATTATATTTGAAAACCGCTCCAGGTACCGATGTGTTTTGCTTCTTCGGAAAAAAAGGGAGATAATCAAACGGTGATAACATGCTTTCGTTCGGTAGCGCGTTAATCGTGTTCTCCTCCTGTTCTGCACTGGACTCGTCCAGATAATCCGGAAGACCTGAAGTGTGGTTCAAAAGATGGCGTATCGTCATTCGGCGATCCAACTCAGGATTTCCTAAATCAAGGATATCAAGTGCGGGGGTTTCGAAATGGAGTTTACCTTCGTCGATTAATTTGCCGATGGCCAGCGCCGTAAACAGCTTCGTACCAGATGCGACGGCAAATAGGGTGTCCAGTTGATTCGGATGTTTTTGCAAGCGGTTTGCGAATCCGCTCACGAATTGATACACCACGTCATTTCCCTTTATTTCAGTAAAAACACCTGGAATATCTAGTGTGAGAATCGTCTCTTCTATTTTTTCGATCGTTGCATTCATTGTTTATTCCTCTCCATCGGCTCTTCTAAATTAGATAATATGTTATATATGTGTGTCTGTCAATAGCGCCTTAAAAAAAAGTGAGCCTCTTCAGAAATTTCTGAAGAGGCTTACTTTTAACCTACCTATTTAGATGATAAATTTCCCCACCGTTTGATCCAGTACATCACAGCTGTCGCCTGAGACACCCGTCAACCTCAGTACTTTTGCCGATTCTTCGGTTATGGCCTGAACCCTTTCCGCGATGGACCCCGCACCTGCCGCACCATCGCTGGCCGCATCGGCGATGTGCTCCGTCGTCACGTGGAACTGTTCCACAGAACCCTCGATGTCTTTAGCAATTTTACTGAAATCACGCATCAAATCATTTACGAACTTCGCATCCTTCTCATATTGCTCCCCTGTGGAGACGAGCCTATGATAATCTGGTACCACCTGCTGATCGATAAAGCTTAAAAGCGCATGCGCGTTGCTTGAAAGGTTCTCAACAGAGCGCGTCACCGTATGCGTCATTTCGGAGATGGAGCCAGCCGTTTTACGTGATTGGTCTGCAAGCTTTCGTATTTCATCTGCCACCACTGCAAATCCCCTTCCCGCTTCCCCCGCTCTCGCAGCTTCGATGGCAGCGTTTAATGCCAGCAGGTTGGTTTGATCCGAAATGCTCAAGATCGCCTCTAAGAGCGATTGAATCGCTTCAACCGAACGCGCCTCCTCGATGGCTTCATTTAAACTGAGGCTCGTTTTAGAGTAAACCGCATGTGCTTGGTCAGATGCCATAACTGCTGATTTCTTAATCTCTGATGCACGTGATTCGATGCCCTTCGCGGAGGTCTCACCGGTCGTGGCCCTTTCAGCGATTTCACTGGACACATTCATCAGCTGTGTCGATGCCGCCGAAAGCTCCTCTGCAGAAGCCGCCGTTTCTTCTATCCCCGCAGACAGCTGCTCCGTCGTCGCCGAGATATCCTGTATATCCTCCGAAAGCTTCATTAAGCTCTGATGATTCTCATGTACCGTTTGCTTGAGTTTTTTACTTTCCCCTGTAATGTCCGTCACGATGCCATGAAGCGAGTCGAGAAAGGCTTGAATCGATCTGGACATCCTCCCAATTTCATCATTTGAATCCAGCGCGATGTGCTGCGTCAAATCACCGCCCGCACTTGCCAGAACATCGAGCGAATTTTGAAGCTTTTTAAGTGATCGTATGATATTGATAAGGATTACTGCTGATAATACCGTGGCGAGAACACCGCCGATCATCATGACAAGGCCCATAAAGCGGTTCGCCTTCTTCCCTTCAATTTCATTCTCCAGTACAAATTCCTCAGCAGCCACAGTATTATAGGCACTCAAATCGGTTAAAATCACTGCTATTTCTTCATGCGTCGCCTCATAGGCTTCAAACGCCGATTGGATTTCGAGTGTATAATTATTCTTTAACGCTTGTTCCAATGCCTCTGCTTTAGATGTCATTTCTGCCCATAATGGCTCTAGCACCTTCACACGTTCTTTTTCATAATCGAGTAAATCAATCGCCGTATAAAGCTGCCAGTATTCAGAAATGGCTTCGCGATGACTATTGACTTCATTAAGAACCGCCTCTAAATCGGCAGATGATTTGCCTGCCACTAAGGGAAAATAAAGGCCACTAATGCTTTCGTTTCTCGTTTGTGTATCGGTAAGCCAGTAAACCGGCATCATATATTCATAATAGAGCTCGTCAGCATGCTTGCTTGCTTGTTTGATACTTAAAATACCGACGACGCCGACGATTAGCATAAAGAAAATTAACAGGATGACTAAAAACGTGATTTTCACTCGAATGGTGAATTGTTTCATTAAAACCTCCAGGATCATAAAAAAAAGGACACACAGCACCTCTATTATATAAATGGTGAACCGTGTGTCCTATGGTATTCTGTTGGGAATTTTCTGAATTTTGTCGGTGAATCCGTCACCTCACAAAAAGATAACGCTTTCTAAACGTATTCGGTGTAATGCCTGAAAACGCTTTAAACGTACGATTAAAATGGCTTTCATCCTTATATCCCAGTATCTCCATAACATCTGAGGCACTCAGGGTATCATCGATTAAGAGCAACATGGCACCATACATCTTAACGCGATGGATATAATCAGAAAGCGAAATTCCTCCTAACTGCTTAAACCGTTCGCTAAGGTGGGTCCGATTGGTATAAAGGCATTCTGCGATGTATTGTACCGTTTTCCTCTCGCCATTATTATAAAGTGTCCAGTAGACAGCTTCCCTTACGATCGGTATGTTCGCATGCGGTAAAAAGACTTCCTTATAAACATTTGCGATAAACTGAACAACTTCGTTGATCGATTGGTTCACATTTTCTCCGCTGGCTACCCACTTGGCACTTAGGCGTGCACAGTAGGATTTACTAAGCTTTAACGGTTCCAGCGGCAATTCACTGATGATGCTTAAAAACAAATCGGTGTATTGGTTAAACAGGTCCCCTTCAAATGGATCGTGCTTTTTTAAATGGTCCGTCAACGCATCAATCAGATGTGCTTCAACCGGTTCGCCTGCTAAAATCTGCTTAGCGATTGCCTTGCCAGTGGAACCACTTGCACTCTGGTGTTTTTGCTTATTTGGCTTAGCCGCGATAATGAGGAGTTTCGATTGCTCCAGTGCGCGCATGTGCTGGTTGATGTCTGATTCAGCAACGACGACATAATGGCCTGGTTCGATCATGGTCTGTTTCTCGCCATGAACCAGCCTACCTTCCAAAACCACGAGGACATTTTTCGAAGACCTCGCATGTGTTGAAGGTAGCTTAATCATTTGATTTTTCTCGACGTGAAGCTCATGAACATCATATTGATCCATTATATCCCCTTCCTCACATTATCCGACAAACTTATAACCGATTCCCCAGACCGTCAACAAATGCTTTGGCTGTTTAGGATCAACCTCGATCTTCTTCCGTAGATTATGGATGTAAACCATAACTGCATTCTCGTCGATGATCACATCATCCCATACATTTTCATAAATTTGCTGTTTCGTAAAAACCTGATTCGGGTTCTCCATGAGAAATTTAATTAAAACACACTCTCTTGATGTGAGTTCTATATAAACATCGCTTTTATATAATCTAAAATTGTTAACATCAAACCTAAAAATGCCAACTTCTAGGTTCGTGTCCGTCTTAAATTTAAGGTGCTGATGGTCTCTTATCAAAACTTTCGCATAGGCACATAGGATGGCAGGGCTAAATGGCTTCGTCAGGTAGTTGTTAGCTCCTAGGCCGAGGCCAAGTATTTGGTCGTGGTCATCATTTCGACCACTTAACACCATGATCGGTGAAGAGATCTTCATCACTTTTATTTTCCGGATCAAATCGAAACCGTCCATATCGCCCAACATGATATCTAAAATAATCAAATCATAGTGATCGTTTTTAAGCTTCGCTAAGGCGGACATGCCACTATCTGCCTCGTCGACAATGTATTGTTCTTTGGCAAGGCTCATCATGATCAATTTTCTAATTTTATGTTCATCATCAATAACCAATACTTTAACCGCTGGCATTTTAACCCCTTTGGAATCTTTCGTTAGTATGTTATTATTATAACCAAGATTTAGGTCTACGACAACCTTACGAGGAGTGACCCTTAATGAATGCCTATAAAAAACTAACCCTTTTCTTGAGCTGGCTAATCTTAACCGCTTTACTCATCACTGCGGGATATAAAAACTTCACCTTACAGCGCGATAGAATTATCGAGCAACAGAGTGACCAACTTCTTATATTTGCCGATAATGTGTCCAATAGTCTCAACCGATACTTCGATGAGCATTCCGACGCATTATGGCTACTGAGCCAAAGTGATATGCTCAACGAAGCACTTTTTGAGAAATACCTTTTATATAAGGAACATGAAATTTTGGAAATCTCTCTATTAAACGTGACGGGAGATGAAATTTTTGCAGCACGAGAAAATCACACGCAGACGAAGCTAACTCAAAAGGATGTCTATCAGGTACTTTCCACTAAAAAAGGCCTTACGACGACGGCACAGTATTTAAGTGAAGGGCGCTTTATCATAAAGCAGCTTCAGCCTGTCATCCAAAACAATACGGTGATCGGCATCCTCGTTCAAACCATCGATTTGAATAAGGTATATACTAAGCTCGTCGATTACATTAAACCCGGTGAGTATGGCTATGTTCTGGTCAAATCCACTGATGGGATTATTATCATGCACCCCGTTCTTGATCAGATCGGTTCGAACTCCCTCATAGATAGAAAAGCACTCTATCCTGAAGATGACTGGACTGAACTAGAAACCCTCTTTAATAAGCAAATCAGCGAAAAAAGAGGGACGCATGTCTACCACTCTAAATGGTGGCAAGGCAGTCGCGCACAGTGGACCAAAAAAGTGACCGCATTCACCACTTATCATCTCGATGAAAACGAATGGATTATTTCAGTTCAAATGGATTATGACGAGATCGAAACACCGATACGCGATGCGCTGATCAACACGCTTGTCATTTCAGGTATCGTACTGATTCTTATATCAGCGATAATCGCGATCATCCTCATCAGTGATAAAAAGCAACGGCTGTTGGCCTTAGAAGCTAAATACCATCGTGAGCTAAGTGAATCATGGCAAGCCCTTATCAATAGTGAAGCCCGATTGAGACACGCACAGAAACTGGAAACCATCGGGACATTAACCAGTGGCATCGCACACGAGTTCAACAATCTTTTGACCCCTATACTCGGACATTCGGAAATCATCATCGGCGATTTAGATCCTCAAGATGTCCATTATGAAGGACTAAATGAAATCCACCAAACTGCGGTTGATGCGCAAACGATAATTGAGCAGCTGCAGAGCTACATCCGCGGTGAAGAAATCACTCAGGATTATACAGGGTTTCAGTTAAAGAAAACAGTAGATGATAGTATAAAACTACTCCGTCCCATCATCCCCTCTCGAGTTAAGCTAATGGTCAATTCAAGCGACTACGCACCAGTCTACGGTATTCAAAAGCAAATACAGCAGGTAATCATCAACCTCATTACCAATGCCGTTCATGCCATCGGTCAAAGAGAAGGCTCAATACAAATCGATATTTCTACGGAAGATGCGTTTACGCTCTGCATCGTTCGCGATAATGGCGGTGGAATACCTGAGGAGACATTGGCAAAAATATTTGAGCCCTTTTTCACGACAAAGTCCGCCACCAACGGCTCAGGGCTTGGTTTGTATATCGTTAAAAGTATTATCGAAGCACATGGAGGTACCATAACGGTTCAGAGTGAAGTAGGCGTTGGGAGCGATTTTATCATAAGGCTACCAATTCTTAATGAATCTTAAGAACTCAGAATAATATATTAAGATGTTCCTTCTATAATGGGGATAACACGGAAATAAACCCGCATCTATGGGTTATATTTTTGTCAAAGAATCCATTTGAGGTATGAAAGGAGCATCAACATGACTTTTAAGAAACTACTGGCACTCATGCTAATCGTCGCGATGATAATGATGACCACAGCGTGTGGGGCAAAAACGGAAACTTCAGAAACTTCAGGAACCCTTGAATCAGAAGGCGGCACTTTTATCGGAGAAGCAGATGGTAAAAATGGGCCTATAAAAGTTGAAGTAACGATTGAAAAGGGTGAAATCACTGGTATAGAGATCATCGAGAATCATGAATCGGACTTCACTAAGACGACCTTCGATGAAATTCTGGCGACCATCATCGCCCAGAATACAGCAGATGTCGATGTCATTACTGGGGCGACCATGACGAGCGAGGCGATCATTAGTGCCGTCTCTGATGCCCTTTCCAAATCCGGTATCACACTTGTAGCGAAGCAAGCAAATGCAGAAAACACCGTATTCACGGATACCGAAGCGGATATCGTCATCATCGGAGCTGGTGGCGCTGGATTAACAGCTGCCATCGAAGCGACTAAAAAAGGTGCAAAAGTAATCGTCGTAGAAAAGAACTCATTTATGGGTGGAAATACAAACTATGCAACTGGCGGTATGAATGCTGCTAACACTAAACTCCAAGCCGAAAAAGGGGTCGTAGATAGCGCAGAGCTGTTCTACGATGATACATTAAAGGGCGGACACAACCTTAACGATCCTGTATTGCTTAAAAAGCTAACAGAAGAATCTTCGAATGCCATCGACTGGTTAACGGAGATTGGCGCAAGCTTGACGAAGCTTTCTAGATCCGGTGGTCAAAGTGTGGACAGAACACATACCACAGCTGACGGTTCTCCTATCGGTTCATATTTAATGTCCGTTTTCGAGAAAAATATTATCGATTTAGGAATCGAAGTAAGACTTAATACGAAAGCTACTGAAATCATCGCAAAAGATAACCAAGCGGCTGGAATCGTGGTCGAAACGAATGACGGTCAGACCTATAGCATTCATGCAAAAGCGGTCATCATCGCCAGCGGTGGCTTTGGTGCGAATCAAGAACTTGTCGTTCAGTACAAGCCTGAGCTTGAAGGCTTTGGAACGACGAATCATCCAGGTGCAACAGGCGATGCCTTCTATATGCTGGACGCGCTTAAAGTTGCCACAGTCGATATGGAGCAAATTCAAACGCACCCTACCGTCGTTCCTGTAAAAAATGAAATGATTACGGAAGGTGTAAGGGGTGAAGGTGCATTATTGGTCAATCGAGAGGCCGTAAGATTTATCAACGAGCTCGAGACGAGAGATGTCGTATCAAAAGCAATCCTTGCACAGGAAGGAAAAACGGCATTCCTGATTTTAGACTCAGGAGTAGAAGAAAGATTGGCCTCCGTTTCGAAGTATAAAAAAATGGGCCTTTTAACTGAAGGTGCCACGATTGCGGAACTGGCTGAAAAATTAGGGCTTGATCCCGTGGTCCTCGAAGAAACCGTCACGTCTTATAACACCTACTTTAAAAACCAAAATGATGAAGCGTTTGGTAGACGTGTATTAGCTGGCGAAATTGCAAAAGGACCCTTCTATGCTGTAGAAGTTGCACCAGCCATTCACCATACCATGGGCGGTATAAAAATAAACGATCAAGCACAGGTATTAAACACTTCGAGCGAAGTCGTTCCTGGACTATTCGCAGCTGGTGAAGTCACTGGTGGTATTCACGGTGGAAACAGAATCGGCGGTAATGCAGTAGCGGACATCGTCGTATTCGGAAGAATCGCAGGAAGTAGCGCAGCAGATTATATTCAAAAGTAATATGACAAACCCATGACAATCATGTGACAAGTTTGTTATTCGTTTGACTAACGCAAGTTGGTTATGCTAAGATAAGGATGAAAAATACGAAAGGAGGTTATGCAAATGTTTATTACAACTACGATTATTAAAACTGAAAATTTTGTTACTGCAAAGACATATTGTCATGACACTCCGTCTATAGGTGATGCGTGCTAGGTGTATTTTAACCGAGCGCAGCTTTTATGAGGATTACGGTGTATGCCATTATGCATGCACCGTTTTTTTATGCCTAAAAGCGGGGGATTTTAAAAGGGGGAAACCATATGAAGAAAATCGATACACCATATGTATTCAATGATCTTAACGGTAGAATCGTCTATAAACCGTTCGATGTATTTGAAGACTACGCGAAAAGTAAAGATTCAGATGTGATTAGATTCACGCGATAATTTTTAAAAATTATCATTGACATTAGATAACAGGTTATGTTATTCTAAACATGAAACATAAGATATTATGTATTAAACAATTAAAGGAGAGAAAATTTATGAAGAAGATTAATATGCTTCACGTATTTAACGACTTAAACGGCATTTATGTTTACAAATTATTTGATGTATTTGAAAACAACAAAAAAGCTGACGAGTCTGACTATGTACGCTTTACTCGATAATAGGGCGATCAACATAGGGATGTGAAAAGGCTGTTTCACTTAGGGAATTAACTAAGCGAGACAGCCTTTTGATTTTTTTGTCAAATTGTGTTTGCAGTTTAAACCGGCGATTATAACGATCTGGTTTTTACACCGTGTACTTCCAGCGTCGTGACGAACAACACCTTACGCGCGACAAACTCAAGCCGTGCGCCCGTCAATGTCACGTTCTTCTTTACATATACCTTATAATCTTCCACTTCAAAAACATCGTAATGCTCCGGAACCTCCGGAACCCGATACCCCACTTCAGGCATCGAAAGTGAACCACATCAGCCACCGCCCGAGTGAATCAACGATACCGTCAGCACTTTAGCGTGTTTTTTCCTGAGAAAATCCTTCACTTCATCTCTTATCAAAATCTGCATTAATCCAGCACCTCAAATCCATTATGTCGTCACACTCTCTAAAAACGTGATGGTTTTTTCTTCTGAGTTAAGTTCGGTGAGAATCCCGTAAGGTAAAATACCGATGGGAATCGCGTGTCCGAAATTCACATTATAGAAAATCGGCAGATCGTATAGATGCTCTTCCTCACACACCACCTGCTTTATGGCCGTTTTGTACTCATCATAATACACCTCTGCCTGAGGTTTGCCCACCATGATGCCTTTGATCACTTTAAGGATCCCTTGCGCTGCTAAATTTCTGAAGGTCCACTTGATGATATCCGGAGAGGGTTTGTCTTCACTGGTTTCTATAAACAGGATGGCACCTCGCCATTCATCGATGGTCGGCCATATGCTGGTCCCCACTACCATGGGAAACACGTCGATGCAGCCGCCGAGTAGGTGTCCCTGAACGGTTCCTCCACCACTGATGACTTCGTATCCTTTAGTGTCCGGTTTCATCACATTCGGCTTGTTGATATTTTCCACATCCCAGGGAACATAATCATCGCTCCACTCTGGACTGTGTTTGAGTTCATATCGCGACCACTCACCGAACAGCACCTCTCTAACCGCTTCTTCTGTGTACTCTGACATTTTCCCATATTCGCCAAACTCGCACATGATGGATGGGCCATAAAACGACACGAGTCCCGCTTTAAACATCATGAAATGGTTCGTTGTGGTGTCCGAATAGCCCATGAAAATTTTAGGGTGTTTCCTTAGGGTGTCAATGTCCACGTATGGCAGAATCCGTATGGTATCGTCCCCACCGATGGCGCAAAACACCGCATCGATGGTGGAATCCTCAAACGCATCCATCAGATCCTTTGCCCGAAGCTCTGGATGCGCCGCCACGAACGCACTGCCATTTAAGGCATGCGGCATCACCACCACGGTCAGACCAAAATCCTCTTCTAACCGTTTTTTCGCGATTTCATATTTATGAATCAAATCCGCATCGCCTAGTCCGCCCCATGAAAGGCTTACCACCGCGATTTTGTCCCCTTTTTTTAGTCTTTTAGGCTTAATCATACCGTCGATAACCAATCAAGAACAGGCTGCAAATTCTCTTCCTTCACCCCATCATACCCATTTTCGATAATCGAGATTGCTTCGATCTGTCGCTCATCCTTATTTTCTTGCTTCTTAAGCATGTTGACGAACAGCTTCATCATGAATCGGTCCATGCCTGTAAGCGTGTTTAGCGGCTTGCATCCGCCACGCATATAGAAGAAGGGCATGTTCTGAATGTTATTTCGACTAATTACGGTGGCTTCATCAGGCTCAGCTGTACGACCAGTTCCAGATCCACACACCGCTTTCACATTATGCTTGCTCATTTTTTTAAGGCCTTGAACCTTTCCGACCTTCATCCAGCCGAGAAAGATGACTTCTTCATTTTTACTCACCTTTGAAAGCTCAGAGACAGAATACGCTTTAAGCTGCATCTTTTCAGCTAGCATTTCCGCATAGCGCTTGGTAAACCCTGTTTTTGATGCATAGACGATGACCATCTAAACCTCCAGATTTATTTAGATTTTCTTTTTCTAAAATACTGCACCACTTCTGCGATCACACCGAGAATCGCGCCCACTGGCAGTAAATACACATAAACGACGATACTAATCAAATCTTCCCAACCAGGCGCGCGGTTATTGACGATTAGGACGAACATGTAAGCGAGTGCGATAAAGTTTGTGCTGGCATAAATTTTGAAGAATAAGCTTTTCCCGAAATAACCCGCCACCACAGGTAAAACCGCTGACCCTAGTGAAAGCAGGAAAAAGTTGAGGATTAGTCTCGCATCTAATGCTGTTCCCAGTAAGAAGCGGGTAATCATTAGGCCTGCGAAGACGATGCCTGTATAGATCAAAAGTACATTTAACCATTTTTTCGACTTCTTTTCTGGTAACATCTCGTTCCCTCCTTAAAATTAGTTATCCTGTCATCTTTTCAAACTGTGTTCCGCATGATTTACAGGTAACCCTGATTTTACCTTTTCCTTTGGGAATTTTATAGTGAACCCCACACTTTGGACATGGTTCCACTGTAAAATCCAGCATACTAAGCAATTTATCGCCATTAAACCCCACAAGGAGTTCTTCGCCTACTAAAAATGCAGGCACTCCTGTCAGCTTCAGCATATTAAACTCCTTGAGTGCTTCTGGATTTGCGTTTACATCTTTTTCTTCAAAAGGAATATGATGTGACCTTAAAAAATCCTTTGCCGTTTTACAGTGTGGGCATGACTGCGTCACATAAGCAACCACCTTTTTCATCAGATAACCTCCTCACCACTAAAAATTATTGCGTTAAAAATGAAAGCACTTGAAAAAACAGTCCAGACCCTAAAATAAAGACGATGAAGAATTTTAGTAGATTTCTCCTGAACGACATCTTCTTTTCATAAACCGTTTTATAATCCTCTTCAGCATTTATAGCAACTGAATCCTTCCAAAAGGCCTCGATTAAGGCTTTCGCATTTTCAGCATCCTCTTCATCGACGCAGACAGACGTCCCTAAATAGTTCACACCACCATAAATCTGAAGATAGGAACCGATGCCTTCGTTCCTAATTTCACATACGATGCCATTCTCCTGAAGAAACTCTGACACCATGAGAATATCACTCTCAAGTGTCGACGTATAGACTTCCACTAAGTTAATGAGTTCATTACTTGGTTCAATACGCTTTTCGGTATTCAGATTCTCAAATACTTCTTCTGATACCAGTATACCACCACAGTCACTACATTTGGTCGCGAAATCTTCATATTCCGTTTTACATGTCTGACACCATTTCATATGATTGCTCCTTCTCGTAGTCCACATGACCACCTATGTATTTTTTCAGTATACCTCATGGATATTAAAAAGGTATTAAAAGTGCCTTACTACTTAATAATGATGTCCCTCATCACTTTTGGGGTATAAATGTGGTTAGAGGAGGTGGTTTAATGAATAAAACGACTAAGTACATTTCCATTTTCCTAACGTTCATTTTAATGTTATCATCGTTTACCTTTGGCTATAGTGTCCCTTCAAAGGATTATAGTAACCTTGAATACACAGAGGGTGTTTTGTTGGTGCAGTTTGAAAAAAATCTCCCAAGTCAAGCCAAAGCGAGCATTCGTGATGCTAACGACGTCGTAATTGATAAAGCACTTAATAACACGGGACTAGAAAGGGTCATACTTAAAGGCAATCGTCCCCTTCATTCCGTCATTAATCAACTGGAAGGCATGTCTGGCGTGGTATTTGCAGAACCCGATTACACGGTCTATGCTACACCGATTAATGCCGTCTATGTTCCAGAGGGATTCGTAAATCCGTTAGACGACACACACTATGGTCTATTATGGGGACTCCATAATACAGGTCAAACCATTCGGACTATCCCTGGGGACGGCTTCACAGACATCGATGCGCCTGAAGCATGGAACCTTTCTACAGGCAGTAACACCGTCATCGTCGCTGTAATTGATGAGGCAGTGGACATGACCCATCCTGATTTACAAGGCGTCGTCATCGATTATAAAAAATTCAACACTGGTGGAACCGCTTACGAGCACGGCACACACGTAGCCGGCACCATCGCCGCAAATGATAATGCGCTCGGCGTCGTCGGTGTCGCACCAAATGTTAAAATCATGTCGTTGAGTTTTCTCGGATCTAATGGTGGCTCCACATCTAATGCCATCTTAGCCATCAATTATGCTAAAGACCATGGTGCTCATATTATCAATGCATCCTGGGGTGGTGGCGCTTATAGTCAAGCACTTAAGGACGCTATAGAAAACTTCGGAGGCCCTTTTGTTGCAGCTTCTGGAAATGAGGGCATCAACACAGACCTTTCACCACATTATCCTTCTTCATATTCGAGCTCTAACATCATCAGTGTCGCTGCAGTGAGCAATACAGGTCAGTTAGCCGACTTTTCTAACTACGGTGCATCTTCAGTTGACATAGCTGCTCCTGGTGTAGATATCGTTAGCACTTACCCAGGTGGGTATGCTTATATGAGCGGTACCTCTATGGCGACACCACATGTGGCTGGTATCCTTGCACTGATGAAATCCTATAACCCTCAAGCAACGACTAACGCGTTAATCCAAGCACTTTATGAATCCGGTAGAAGCCTTTCAAGCCTAAATGGTAAAACAGCCACCGGAAAGCTGGCAGACACAGATAACGCATTACTGACACTGGGAAGTGGTAGTGTTGAGCCACCCGTTCCATCATCAATCTCAGTAACCACAACTTCTCCTGTCAATAATCAGACCAATGTCAAAAGAAGCGCGAATATCATTTTCACCTTTGATAAGGTATTCACATCCATTGATTCTACTAAGATTATTTTAAAAGATAGCAGTGGAACCCCCGTCAACTTTACACACAGCGGTCTAAACACAAACAAACTGACGATCAATCCAGGTCCAACCCTTAGTAGCCTCACCAAGTACACCATCGTCCTTTCTGAAGGGGCAGTATCGTCTTCTACTGCGACTTTATCGCCCTATACGCTAAGTTTCACAACTGGTAAGAAATAGGAACCGTGTCACAACTTATAAAAAAAGATAACGGACTTCAGTTAACCTGTCGTCCGTTATCTTTTTTATGTCACGCATTTGCTATTAGACTGTTTCTGGTGCTAGCTGATACCCAGCTGCTTCATAGGCGATTATCCCTTTGCCGCCAGAGTAATCGGCCAGTTCAACCTCATAGTATTGACTGGTCGCCAGTGGTAAAATACCTTTCAATATCGCTGAGTCCCCCACGATCATCGGGTCCTCAAACGTTCCGCGCATCCTGAGTATATCGGCGATCGCCTTCCCTATGAGTAGCTGAGGGAGCACCAGCTCAAACCGACTGACGGGCTCAAGCTTCGCGATTTCCACCTTATCAAGTGCCATCCCCACAGTCGCTTCAGCGATTTTACGACAGTCAGCGGGAGTACTGTTCACGCTGTCGAATTCGGAATACACGAACCTTACACGCACATCTGTGATTTCTAAACCCTGAACGCCTTTTTTTAGACCGAACAGACAGCCTTCTCTAACGGCATTCTGGAAGGGCTTCTTTAAATCGCCGAAGGACACCTCTGTTTCATAACAAATCCCATCCCCTACGTTTAGTGGTTCGATAACCACGCCCACAGTTGCCGGTAAATAGTTCCCGTCTTTATACATATAGATGCAAGCCTCTGAAACGGTTTTCGTCATGGCTTTATAGACGATTTCAGGCTCGAGAATTTTAGTATCGATGGCAAATCGCTCTTTCAGCAACTGTTCGATGATTTCCTTTTGCACCATCCCGAATAGTTTGAGTGAAATGGCTTCTGTTTCAGGGTGTATTTCGAAGCTCAAGAATGGGTCTTCATCAGTGAGTAACACCAGCGCATCACACACCTGTCTTCTCATGGCCAAATCATCTGCCACCACTCTGGCTTTAAGGGTAGGTGAGGCAATGTGTACCAGTCGCCGATTAATTGGCGGAACGCCTATCACACTCCCTACAGATAAGGCGTCTGTATAGAGTATTACCACATCGCCTGTGGTCGCCACATCTTGGCGAATAGGCTTAATGCCTTTTAATCCGTCCATTTTGAGTATTTTAAAGTCTTTATCCTCATCTAATACAGAGTAGGTTTCTCTCAGAACCAAATGACCTCCGAAAAGCCGGGTGAAGCAACGTCTTGCGCCATGTGAATCTCGGTCGACCTTATAAACCACCGCTGACAGCGCTTCCTGTTCTAAAGCCTGCGTCCAACCTGTCAACAGGTCCAGTAAAGGCTCGATGCCAAGCCCGTGTAAGGCTGCTCCATTTAGTACGGGGATTAGCTTTTTTTCATTAAATAAACGCTTCGCTTTTTCATGCATTAAGTCGGTTGATATAACCTCACCACTGGACCACAGCTCAAACACCTCGTCATCATGCATTGCCAGCGTCTCTAGATTTTCAGAGTACTCTTTTTCGCTTATCGGCCTAAGCGTCGCTGTTCGCTCACCAGCCTCTGATACCCCATTAATGTGGTATAACGCATCCGAAAGCTCACTTCTGACCTGCTTCATCACCGCTTCCAGCGCCACGCCCATGCGGTCTACTTTATTGATCATCAGCACCACAGGAATCCCTGCTTTTTTAAGGGCATTATAGATCACCTTGGTCTGCGTCTGAACCCCTTCCTTCGCAGAAATCGCTAACACCGCAGCATCGAGAACACTTAGTGAGCGTTCCACCTCTGCGATGAAATCCACGTGGCCAGGGGTGTCCAGCAAGTTGATCGTATGCGTTTTATAGCACATCGTAACCGTCGCCTGGCGTATGGTAATGCCACGCGACCTTTCCAGTGACATGCCATCTGTGGTGGTATTGCCATTATCCACTCTACCAATTTCATTAATAACGCCACACGTATAGAGCATTTGCTCGGTAATCGTCGTTTTGCCCGCGTCCACGTGTGCTAAAATTCCTATATTCGTCTTCATATCGATTTTTCTCCTAAACGCTTTAATCTATAGGGACGCCGCTTGTTCGGCATCACCCCACTCCGTATTTTGCCTAATTTTAGGCGCAAAAAAACCACAGTTTATGACTGTGGTTAATCAAACATCGTGTGATTAAATAGGAAAAAAATCTCCTAGCGATTACCAGAGGCCATAAAATATGATTTTATTAAGTTTGCGATTAAAGTTGTACATGTCATATTCTCGACCTCCTAACTGGATTTACCCGTGTGCTCACACAGGTCTTTTGCTACCATTTTCATTAAACCATATCTGTCCGATTAATTCAACCGATTACTTATTTTGACATCAATTTGTCATATAAATCGAAAAGGTTCATAATAATATAACATCTCTCAATTCCACTTTCACCTCGACATTTCCCCCGTTTTCCACTACACTAGTTAATGACTATAACTTTGTTTGTAATCGCGTTATTTGAGAAAGGAAAGTGTCATGATCGAAATCAAAGAGGTATCGTTTGGATTTCCTCAGAAGGACTTGTTTAAAAATATTTCATTTACCATAGAAGATGGCCAGCACATCGCCTTTATCGGCGCTAGCGGAAACGGTAAAACCACTTTGGTGGAGATGATCATGGATGATGATAAATTCATGTATGATGGAAAAATCATCCGCGACCCGAACTGCCGCATCGGCCACATCAGCCAGTTTTATAAAAAACCCACGGCGCATACCCAGACGGTGTTCGAATACCTTTGCGAGCCCTTTCTAAAGCTTCAAGCGGAAATCGACGCCCTTTGCACCCTAATGGAAACAGCAGAAGACATCACCCCAGTGCTGGAAAAATACCAAATCGCCTTAGACGCATTTGATGCCATCGGCGGTCACGATTACGAGACCGACATCACGAAAAAGCTCAACCTCGCGAACCTCGGTAAACTAAGGGATTTAGGCACTGAGCAAATCAGTGGTGGCGAGTTCAAACTGATCCAGGTCATTAAGGAAATGGTTCTGAATCCTCACCTGCTGATCATGGACGAGCCGGACGTGTTCCTCGATTTCGAGAACCTCAATGCGCTGAAGGACCTCATCAATGCACATAAGGGCATGCTTCTGGTCATCACCCACAACCGTTACCTGCTCAACCATTGCTTCAACAAGATCATCCACCTGGAAAACATGGAGCTCCAAGAATTCGATGGCAACTTCATCGAATATAAATTCGAACTCCTCCAAAATAAAATCGAGCAGCAGGAACTCTCCATCAAGGACGATGAAGAAATCGCCAGAAACGAAGCCCTCATCGGCAACCTGCGCATCATCGCCACTGGAAACGCCGACGCGTCACGCGGCAGAGCCCTCAAGGCGCGCAAAAAAGTACAGGAGCGCCTTATCGCAAAACGCATCAAAGCCCCATTCGTCGCCATCAACCAGCCGAACATTCGGTTCGATGCAGACCCGCTTGAGCTGGAAACGCCGATCCTCAGCGTTTCGGACCTCAGCATCCGTTTTGAGGATGACCTCATCAATCACGCCACCTTTGAACTCAGCGCTGGCGAGAAGGTCGCCCTCATCGGTGCCAATGGAACCGGTAAGACGACGCTTTTCAGAACGATCCGTAAAAATGAACATCCTGCCATCACCATGGCAGAAGGCATCAAAATCGGATACCTCTCTCAGAGTCTAGGCGAATCCGTGGACGATACCCTCACCGTACTAGATACCTTTTACGAGCTGGGGATGCCGTCATCGGAGTCCATCAAACACCATCTGACGCATTTCGGTTTCAGTGCCGACGTATTAAAGCAAAAGGTCTCCGCACTTTCTGGAGGAGAGAAAAACCTGATTCAGCTGGCCATGCTCACCGTTAAAAAATCTGATCTACTGCTTTTAGACGAACCCACCAGCCATCTGGATACCTATGCTCAAATCGCTCTGGAAAACGCCATCGAAGCGTATCAAGGCACCATCCTCATGATTTCCCACGATTACTACATGATCGCCAACTGTATGGATCACGTGCTGATCATCGAGGATAACACCGTGCGTAAAATGAGCATTCGCAAATTCAGAAAGATGATTTACGAGAACCATTTCTCTCACACCTACCTCGAGCTGGAGCAAAAGAAGAAAGCCTTCGAAACACAAATCGAGAAGTGCCTGCACCAGCAAGATTTCGAAAACGCGAAAGCTTTAGCGGAAGACCTCGAAGTGGTCATCCAGCAGATGAAAACGAAGTAAATTAAAATAATCAAATAATAAAAATGCCACCTCGCGAGCACTGCTCTAAGGTGGCATTTTTTATGATGGTCATTAAAAGTTGATGGTGATCTCATGATCCTCCAAATGCTTATCCTCGAGAATACTAAACACATACTGCTTAAAAAAGCTGTCTGGTGCTTCCATCCAAAGCTGATAGCCTTTTGAATTCAACACATCCGTGGCATTTAAGTTCTCAGTACCTGAAAAGTATCGGATGTTCAAAATTCGCATGGTCTCAGCCATGGCGATTTTTTCATCCTCTGTATAGCCGGAAAGGTTTGATAGCTCACGATAAGCCATGTCATAAGCGAACCCTCCGAAGTAGTCTGCTGCATAGTCCTGGAAGTTTAAAAGGTTCACATCGTTACTACCGAGCTCACGTGCCCATGACGCAACGTCTACCACTGATGTGCGGTAGGATAACGATTCATTTGAAGGCGAGTAATTTAAAATCCCGTATTGATGGGGATTTACCGATAAAGCATTATTCACGATTTCCACGACTTCGAAATCCACCACCTTTTCAGAGTGGATGTCCTGAACATGGATGTGACCGCTAAAGACGGTTTGAATCTGAAGTGTTTTAAATAGCGCGATGACGTCTTTATTATTATTTAGTGTAAAGCCTTTTCTAATGACGTCACTGTGGTCCATGAGGTTATGGTGCATGACGGCGATGAGTTTTGCATTATTTTCTTTTGCACGCTCGGCACATTCCGTAATCCACTGTAATGTTTCTTTGGATAATTCACCGTCGAGCCGTGGAGAACCTAAGGAAGGATTGTCATCATAACGACTGGTATCCAGCATGAGTAGCCATAAGTCTTCGGCAGGAGCAGCCAAATAACTGAGTGAATCCTCGTCCCTGGATAGGGCGGCATCATATCCAAATTCGGCATAGAGCTTCGTAAACTCCTTCGGGCTCACATCCTCCGTGATGACCTGCTTATCCCCTCTAAATGCTCTGGCATAAGGGTTGAGAATATCGTGATTTCCTGGGATCACGTACACCGAGGTGCCACTTTTTTCGATGCCCGCCAACCACTTGGCCATATCCTCGTGACTTTTTTTCTCGCCGTGATTCGTCAAATCGCCGCTGATAATCAGTACATCCGGTTTATCCCGCGCGATTTCATCTGAAAAGGCATTCATGATTTCGTCCATATAAAGGAGCTGTTTTCCGTCACCAGAAAGGATAAAGGCTTCATAAGCCTCTCCACCGTCGGTGAGATGATCCGATAGATAGTGAAGGTCCGTCGTTGCATATAGGGTGATTTCGCTACCCGATTTGATCATGGTTTCCTCAGATGACTGAGTCGGTGCCATGCCGTTTTGAAAGCGATAACCCGCGAGAAGCAAGAGAACGACTGCACACACTGCCCATAATCTATATTTTTTTAGCTTTATCATCATTCGGTTCCTATTCTATTTTTAAAAAGCCCAAGTAAAAATGAGACCCTCTGCGCCACACAGGCTTTAACGATCGCACTTTCCCTTGCGATGTCGAAGCCGTGAATCGTCCCTAGGGTATTGTTTAGTGTAACAGTGATACCGGTCTCTTTTAACCGCTCTGCGTATAGGATTCCCTCATCGCGCAGACAGTCAAACTCCGCTGTTTCGATATAAGCAGGAGGCAAGCCTTCCAGTGATTCGGCGTGAATCGGTGAGGCATATATCGATTTCTCGTTAATCGGGTCTTCGATGTAAAAGGAAAAGTACTTTTCGATGTCTCTACTGTTGCAAAGCGGCGTGTCGGTAAACTGTTTCATCGATTCCGTTACCATGTTTCGGCCGGTTACGGGATAAATCATCATTTGCCCGCATGGCACACGCTGTCCTCGGTCCCTAGCCATTAGACAAACCACCGTGGCCAGCTGGCCGCCAGCACTGTCACCGCCCACCGCTATGCGCGCCGTATCGACAGCATACTCCTCTGCATGTTCTAATAGCCAAGTATACGCCACATAACAATCCTCAGGTGCCGCTGGAAACGGGTGCTTAGGCGCAAGGCGATAATCTACGAACAAAACCTTACAATTCGCGTTTAGGGCGTAGGTTCTCGCCATTTGAAAATGGTGCGGTGATGCGGAAATGGCAAACCCACCGCCATGAAAGTAGACTAAGCAAGGCGCCGGCTCAGATACTCCCACCGGTGTGTACATAAGCGCCCTGATGGTATGATTTGAACTGATCGCCTGATTTGAACTGATTGCCTGATTCGGCGATGCAGGAATGCTTAAATGACTGACTTTGATCTGCTCCGTCGATTTCTCCATACTGAACAGCGGTCCCATCATCTTTTGCATGAGGGGTAAAACCGCCCTACTCAGCGGTGGATTCAAATTTTCGTATTTTTTAAAATCAGGATGAATCGGATATTTTGTTCGGCTCATAACAACCCTTTCTTCCCAGCTTTTGATTTTCATGATAATATGTGCATGATAATACCACACTATAATATGTGCATTATAACATACCTACCATAAGGAGGTCACGCTTGCCGAACTTTATCGCATTTATTTCTTATGTCTTCGTTACGTCCTTCACACCTGGTCCAAACAACATCATGGCCATGACCAACGCCTCCCATCACGGATTTAGAAAGAGCATTCCCTTTAATCTGGGGGTAGGTGTGGGATTCTTCACCATCTTGATTTTATCAAACCTATTCAGTGTAACGCTCTACCGATATCTACCCACAGTAAAGCCCATCGTCACGTGGATCGGATTTGCCTATATCCTTTGGCTCGCATACAAAACTTATAAAAGTACGCCCATCGAAACCGACGACGAAACCACCCCTGCAAGTGGCTTTACTTCAGGCGTACTGCTACAGTTTGTAAATCCAAAGGCCATCCTCTATAGCATCACCACAGTCTCCACCTTCATCGTCCCATTTTACGACAGCCCCGTGGTACTGGTACTCTTCTCGCTGTTTCTCGCAGGTGTGAGCTTTCTCTCTACAGGGAGCTGGGCACTATTCGGTTCGTTATTTCAGCGCTTCATGAAAAAGCACTATAAGGTCTTTAACACGGTGATGGCACTGCTCTTAGTGTATTGCGCAGTCTCATTGTTTACCTAATAAAAAATATAGGGAGAACTCCACACATGGAAAAATCTAGTTTTTTGAAGTATTGTTTACAGGCGTTTTCATTTGCTCGTCCTAAGAAGCTTAATTATCTTGGTAACCATATGTGTTACTTGAAAAGTAAGGAAATTCTGCAAAATAATAAGAGCAATAGCCGTTCCGCCAAATATTCATTATGTCTAGAAAGCAAAAATCCCCCTCATACAGGAATCGTATTCGTGGACGAAAGCACCTATAACGAGGCAATCGTCGGTGAAGAATTCGGCGATCTCAGTCTCGTTTCTAATAAAAAAGGTGAGATCCGATTCACTAAGAAAGTCGATTCAACCGAAGCGCTTAATGAAGTCTCAAAGATAGCGAAACGAATCGCGCTTCAAACGCTCTTAGTGTTCCTATTTTTTCTGATACCACCGGTTACACTCTTGTTCTTAGTGATTAAATTGTTATTTTAGAATTATGAAGTCCCCGAAAGGGTATAATTTGTACATTAAAAAAACTCATTGTACCCCTTCGGGTATAATGAGTTTTTTAATATCATTTGCTATTCCCATTCTATAGTTGAAGGTGGCTTGCTCGTGACGTCATACAGGATTCTGTTTACGCCGGGAACCTCGTTGACAATTCTCGATGAGATCTTATCGAGGACTTCGTAAGGCAGGCGTGCCCAGTCGCTGGTCATGCCGTCGATGGACGTGACAGCGCGGATACCGATGGCATGTGAGTAAGTACGTTCATCGCCCATAACGCCGACCGAGCGAACATTTGGAAGGACGGTGAAGTACTGCCACACGTCGCGGTCGAGACCCGCTTTCGCGATCTCATCTCTTAAAATCGCATCAGATTCTCTGACGAGGTGGAGGGCTTCTTCAGTGATTTCACCGAGGATGCGGATCGCGAGTCCTGGACCTGGGAATGGCTGACGCCATACGATGTGTCCTGGTACGCCTACTTCTTCGCCCACGCGGCGAACCTCATCCTTAAATAGGTCTCTAAGAGGTTCGATGAGCTTAAATTTCATATCTTCTGGAAGGCCGCCTACGTTATGGTGGCTTTTGATGACTTCAGCTGTATCGGTGCCGCTTTCGATAACGTCTGGGTAGACGGTTCCTTGAACGAGGAACTCGATGCCATCGAGTTTATTCGCTTCTTCCTCGAAGACGCGGATAAACTCTTCGCCGATGATTTTACGTTTGGTTTCTGGATCGGAAACGCCTCTTAAACGGTTCATAAAGCGCTCTTTTGCGTCGACGCGGATAAAGTTCATGTGGAACTCGTCTGCGAACACCTTCTCCACTTCATCGCCTTCGTTTTTACGGAGAAGGCCGTGATCCACGAAAATACAGGTGAGTTGGTTGCCCACTGCTTGGTGAACCATGGTGGCAGCAACTGAAGAATCCACGCCGCCAGAAAGACCACAAAGGACTTTCTTGTCGCCGACCGTTTCTTTAATTTTTGCGATCATGTTTTGAGCGAAATCGCCCATGTTCCAGTCGCCTGTACATCCGCATACCTCGTAGAGGAAGTTGCTGATGAGCTTGCGACCGAACGGTGTATGTTCAACCTCTGCGTGGAACTGAACCGCGTAAAGGTTTCTCGCTTCGTTTTTCATGGCAGCCACTGGGCAGTTATCGGTGGTCGCTGTGATGGCAAACCCTTCTGGGGCCTTCGACACGTAATCGAAATGGCTCATCCAGCATTGGGACCCATCCTCAACACCTGCAAATATGCCGTCTGCCTGTGGAATCGAAAGTTTGATTTTACCGTATTCCTGCTGCTGAGCACGCTCAACCTTGCCGCCGAGCTTTTGCGCCATGAGCTGCATGCCGTAGCAGATGCCTAAAATCGGGATGCCGAGTTCGAAAATCTCCGCGTCCAGCGTTGGTGCATTATCGAGATAGACCGAGTTAGGACCACCCGTGAAAATGATGCCCTTTGGTGATTTTTCCTTGATTTTGACCAGTGCGTTTTTCCAGGAAACGACCTCGCTGTATACGCCAGCTTCTCTGACCCTTCTGGCGATCAGCTGGTTATACTGTCCGCCGAAGTCCACGATGATCACGATTTCATTATTCATTATTTGCCTCCGAATGGGTTCCTCGCGGACCGCTTATTTATCACTGCTTGAAATGCTGTAGTTTGGTGGTTCTTTAGTGATGGCGATATCATGCGGATGCGACTCTTTTAAGCCCGCATTTGTGATGCGCATGAATTTGCCGTTATTTTGAAGGTCCTCGATGGTGGCCGTACCGCAGTACCCCATACCCGAGCGGAGACCGCCGATGAGCTGATAGATGATGTCCTTTAAGTAGCCTCTGTAAGGGACGCGACCTTCCACGCCTTCTGGTACGAATTTCTTCGTCTCGTTTTGGAAGTAGCGATCCTTAGAACCCGCTTCCATGGCGCCAGTAGAGCCCATGCCACGGTAGGTTTTAAAGCTTCTGCCTTGATACATGACGATCTCGCCAGGGCTCTCTTCAGTGCCTGCGAAAAGCGAACCGAGCATGACCACGTTTGCGCCAGCAGCGATGGCTTTCGGAATATCGCCAGAGAATTTGATGCCGCCGTCTGCGATGACGGGGATGCCGTATGGCTTCGCCGCCTCAGCACAGTCAAACACTGCTGTGATCTGTGGCACGCCGATACCTGCTACTACACGCGTCGTACAGATCGAGCCAGGTCCGATACCGACCTTGATACAGTCCGCACCCGCTTTGATGAGGTCCACTGTGGCTTCTGCTGTCGCGACGTTACCCGCGATGACATCGAGGTCAGGATATGCTTCTTTAATCTTTCTTACCGCATCGATGACGTTTACGCTGTGGCCATGTGCAGAATCCAGTCCGATGACATCTACGCCCGCTTTATAGAGTGCGTCCACGCGCTCCATCATGTCCGATCCGATGCCCACTGCAGCACCGGCGAGCAATCTGCCGCGGTAGTCAGTGGCTCTGTTCGGGTATTTCACTTGCTTCTCGATGTCTTTTATGGTGATGAGGCCTTTAAGGACGCCGTTTGCATCCACTAAAGGCAGTTTCTCGATTTTGTGCTTTCTTAGGATGGCGCCTGCATCTTCTAGGCTGATATCTGCTGGACCAGTGATGAGCTTATCCTTCGTCATGACATCGCCGATACTTGCTTCCATGTCAGGTTCGAAGCGAATGTCGCGGTTCGTAATGATGCCCACGAGCTTGTGTGCATCGTCCACCACTGGAACGCCAGAGATTCTGTAACGCGCCATGAGTTGCTCGGCATCCTTCACTTTATGTTCTGGTGTGAGTGAGAAGGGATCCACGATAACGCCATGCTCACAGCGTTTAACTTTATCCACTTCCAGTGCTTGTTGCTCGATGCTCATGTTCTTATGAATAATCCCGAGACCGCCCTCTCTGGCGATGGCGATGGCGAGCTTCGACTCTGTCACCGTGTCCATGCCAGCACTGACGATGGGAACGTTTAACGTGATTTTTTTCGTGAGCTGTGTTTTAATGCTCACTTGGTGCGGTAAAACTTCTGAGCGCTGTGGAATCAAGAGCACGTCATCGTAGGTTAAACCTTCTTTGATTAATTTGCCTTCCATTTCTTCCTCCTGTTTTTTACGATCCATAGGAACCTGCTTTAATACAAGTTTCAAATAAAAAAAGACAACCTCATAGGTTGTCTCCTGTAATCGTCATCAGGCAAAAAAGACGCCGTCAAAAAATTATAAGAACCAACCCATAGTGCGATATTTGGCCATCGCGTAGAGACTTCCAAGCCATTTCATTTGGAATTATATGAGCATATTGTCTTTAATAATGTTCGTGTTTTCTGTTATGGTTAATAACCAAAATATCATTTTTAGAAGTCTTTGTCAACGCACATCACCCAGAATATTATGGACAGCTTGTTAATTTTTTTTAACTTAATATATGTGGAATCATAAAACGATAGTTGCCATATAACCCTCTAAAATATGATAAAATAAACCATAGTGTCTCTAAATATTCTTTCCTTATGAATAAAGTTGAAGCAACACTTATATAGGATCATTTCATTTAAATGTAATTAATATTTTCGGAGGAAATCATGGGTGACTTTAGATACGTCGCAAGCTTTATGAAAAAACACATCTGGTGGTATCTGTTCGGGATTCTATTGCTCATGGCCATCGACGGATTACAGCTCGTCACGCCTCTGATTATCGGCGAGTTCACTGACGCGCTCATGGCGGGGTCATTGACTGGACCACTGATCATCAAACTGATCTTTTATACCCTCGTCATCGCGGTGTTCGTGGCGGCCGGTCGCTATGGCTGGCGTATGACCATCGTCACCACGGCTAAAAAGCTGGAGTATTGGCTCCGCGGAGAGGTATTTAAGCACCTGGAGAAGATGTCTCTAAATTACTTTAATCACCATAAAACGGGCGACCTGATGGCGCATTGTACAAACGATATCTCCGCCATTAGAAATGCGTTTGGCGGTGGCGTCATCATGTTGGTGGATGCCATCTTCATGGGCATCATGACCATCGCCATCATGATCGTAAAAGTGGACCTGAACCTCACACTTATCGCACTGATTCCCATGCCGCTCATCGCCTTCTTTATCATCGTGTTAGGTAAAAAAGTACGTCAGCGCTTCCAAGAAGTGCAGGAGGCGTTTTCAGACCTCACCGACGTGGCACAGGAGAACTTTTCAGGAATCCGCATCATCAAATCCTTCGTTCAAGAAGCCGCATCACTAAAGCATTTTAATGAAAAGAATCAAAATAACTTCCTTAAAAACATTAAGCTGGCTAAGCTCTTCGGCTTCGTCCATCCCCTCGTGGGCTTTATCACCATGTTAAGTACACTGATCGCCATGATTTATGGCGGCGGGCTGGTCATCGATGGCACCATCAGCATCGGTGAGTTCGTGGCATTTCTCACCTACGTCGGCCTCTTATCATGGCCGATGATGGCACTGGGCTTCGTCTATAACCAACTTCAGCGTGGTCAGGTTTCCCTAAAACGCATCAACACCATCCTGGAAACGCCACCTGAAATTATGGACCTGAACACCCTAGAAGGCTTACTCGGTCTAACACCGGAAATCGAAATCAAAAACCTGAGCTTCCATTATCCAAACACTGAAGCGGTGGTCCTTAAGGACATAAATCTAAGAGTAAACAAAGGGGAGACACTCGCTGTCGTCGGTAAAACGGGCAGCGGCAAAACCACGCTGGTCAACCTGCTCCTAAGACTTTATCAGGTGGAAGATGAGACCATCCATGTAGGTGGACATGACATCAACCGCATTCCACTTCAAACACTTCGAAGTCTCATCGGCTATGTGCCACAGGATAACTTCCTCTTTTCGAAAACCATCAAATATAACGTCGGCTTCGGTACCGATCACATCACTGAAGAGGACGCCGCACACTATACAAAAATTGCCCACATCTACGACGAAATCATGGATTTTCCACATGGCTTCGATACCGAGCTGGGCGAACGTGGTGTAAACATGTCAGGTGGTCAGAAGCAGCGCGTAAGCATCGCCAGAGCGCTGGCTAAAAAGCCAGAGCTATTAATCCTCGACGACTCCCTATCAGCAGTGGATACGAAAACTGAAGAAAGCATCCTCACACACCTGAAGGAAACGCTGAAGGACACCACCAGCATCCTCATCGCCCATCGTATTTCCACCATCAAACACGCCGACCAAATCATCGTATTAGATGGGGGCACCATTGCAGAGCGTGGCAATCACGAAGCACTGCTTGCACTAGATGGCCTGTATGCGGACATGTATCGCAAACAGCTACTCGAAGAAAAACTATCAGAAGCTTAGGAGGTCGGCATGTCAGAGACGATTCACCAAGAACAAGACATTCAGAAGTCGTTTGATGCGGGCATCATGAAAAGGCTTTTAAAATACGCTAAACCGCAGGCTTTTCTACTGTTCATCAGCATTATTCTCATGCTCATGGTCACCGCACTGGACCTCGGAATCCCTTATATCACTAAAATCGCCATCGACGACTACATCTCGCCACGTCAGCAAGCCGTGGCCGTCGATACAGATGGCTCACTCACCTATGTGGGAATCTTTGACCGGCTGTTCGGCGGGTTTAATGACACCCCCACAGCTCAGTCAAATCAGCTACCTGGTACTGTCTATGATTATCAGGGCGACCTCGTTCTGATTTCTGGCATGGCCCCTGCCGATTCACTGGAAGGCTTCACACTGATGCTGGACGAGGGAAAAGCTTCCCTGGGAACTCAAACGTATGACGCGAGGGGATTGACACCCGAAGAAATAAAAGCGCTTAAAACCCATAATAAAGCGCAGGTCGGCGCACTGACAGTTTCCCTGCTCTCATTACTCATCGCCAGCTTTTTCGCCACCTTCGGCCACACGTATTTTCTGAACTACGCCAGCCAAAAGATCGTGTACAGCATGCGCGAGGAGCTGTATAACCATATTCAGCGCATGAGTCTCAGCTTTTTCGATAAGAACCCAGTGGGGCGACTCGTCACGCGTGTGTCAAACGATATGGACAACATCAACGAAATGTTCACGAACGTGGTGGTCAGCTCCGTGAAAGACTTCCTACTGCTGGGCGGCACCGTGGTGGTCATGGCGTTCATCGATTTAAAGCTCACTTTGATCATCTTTAGCACCATGCCACTGGTGCTGCTTTCCGCCTCGATTTTCAGACGCAAAGCCCGAAAAGTACAGCGCGATGTGAAGGTGAAAATCGCCCGTATCAACGCCACGCTGGCCGAAAACATCAACGGCATGAAAATCATCCAAATTTTCAATAAACAAAAAGGCATCTACGACGATTTCGACGTCATCAATAAAGACTTCCTCGACAGCTCCATCGAAGAAACCCACGTCTACGCCATCTTCCGTCCTACCATGAACCTCGCGTATTCACTCTCGTTAGCGTTACTCTTATGGTTCGGCGGCGGCGACGCTATCAAAGGCATCGTCGAGCTGGGGGTCCTCGTGGCCTTCATCACCTACACCCAGCAATTTTTCCGCCCGATCATGGACCTCAGTGAAAAATTCAACATTCTGCAGTCCTCCATGGCCAGCGCTGAGCGCATCTTCCTTCTGCTGGACGAACAGGTGGCGGTTAAAAATCCAGAACAGCCAAAGGTCCTCACCTCTGAGAATTTTAGGGGCGAAATCGCCTTTGAAGACGTGTGGTTCAGTTACATGGCCGATCCTAAGACCACCGACGACTACGTCCTCAAAGGGGTGTCCTTCCACGCAAAACCCGGCGAGGCCATCGCACTCGTAGGGGCCACGGGTTCAGGAAAAACCACCATTATCAGTCTACTCAACCGTTTTTACGACATCCAAAAGGGCCGCATCACCGTGGACGGCATCGACATCCGCGAGCTGGACAAACGCAGCCTGCGCGAGCATATCGGCATCGTGCTTCAGGACGTCTTCCTCTTCTCCGGCGACATAAAAGGCAACATCCGCCTCTATAACGAGGCCATCAGCGATGAGAAGATTAAGGAAATCTCCCGTTATGTCAATGCAGACCACTTCATCTCAAAGCTTCCCGCAGGCTACGACGAGCCCGTGGTAGAGCGCGGGGCGACGCTGTCGGCAGGTCAAAGGCAGCTGTTATCCTTCGCCAGAGCATTGGTGTTCAATCCAGGCATCCTCATCCTCGATGAAGCCACCTCCAACATCGACACCGAAACGGAGCTCCTGATTCAGGACGCCATTAATAAAATTATCCAAAATCGCACCACCCTGATCGTGGCACATCGCCTTTCCACCATCCAGCATGCGGATAAGATCATCGTCATGAGCAAAGGAGAAATCGTGGAGATGGGACGTCATCAAGAACTTCTTTCAAACCAAGGCATGTACTACGACCTCTATACGCTTCAGTACAGCGAGGGTAACGCCTAGTCTTTACTTCCGAAAGGTTTTATGTTATCCTAAGGGTGTAACTGATACACAGTATCAATAACTTAATAGAATGATTCACCTAGGGGTGCTTTAAATAGCTGAGAGCGCATGTGTGCGTAACCCTTTGAACCTGAACTAGTTAGCGCTAGCGGAGGAAAGTGTGGAATAATAAAATTAAACCATTCCTTTTTCTCAAGGGATGGTTTTTTATTTGACACCGACGAATCATTTAGACTGGCCACCTGTTAGGTGAGCACACTTTAAATGGAGGTTTTTGTTATGGAAAAGAAATCACTCTTCACCACCCGAATGCTGGTGGAAGGTGCGATGATGATCGCCATCGCCACCATCCTAAGCTTTATCAAAGTCGCTGAAATGCCTTACGGTGGTTCCGTCACTGCAGGCAGCATGGTACCGATTCTCGTGTTCGCTTACCGCTGGGGCGGCGTGCGAGGCATGTTCGTGGGTGTGGTTTATGGCCTTATCCAATTCATGATCGATCCTTATTCAGCGCATCCTATCTCTGTCCTCTTAGATTATCCAGTGGCCTTCGGTGCACTCGGAACCCTCGGCTTCTTCGCCAATCGCGAGTCGGGCCTTACTAAAATCGCCACAGGCATCATCGTGGCCATCGGCCTCCGCTTCGTTTCACACTTCCTCTCAGGCATTATCTTCTTCTACATGTATGCCCCAGAGGGCATGTCCCCTGTCCTCTACTCGGCAGGCTATAACGCCTTCTACCTCGTTCCTGAGATGATCATCTCGTTCGGCGTGTTCTTATTACTGAGAAAGCCGTTGATGCAGGTTAAATAATTACTGAGCGGTTCGTACCCATCAAATGCTGAGCCCATCAAATCCTTCCTCCTCACTTGGTCCTCGGGCACTTTTCCTATTTTTCTAATGGTGGATAAAGTGCCCTGCGGAATCGTTCGAGCGGAATGTTTGATGGGCTCATTTGTTTAATAGTTCCGAAAATTCAAAAATGAAATTCAACCCAAAATATAACCCTTTAATTTGCACCCGGAGAAATAATTTATAATCATTAACCGTATTTTATAGATTACAGGGGCGGCTAATGCGGTATATACATAACAGCTGAGAATTTTTATCATTACAAAACATCTTAAACTAAGGAGGCACCACCCATGAGAATCGTACCTTACTTAAACTTTGGTGGCCAAGCTGAGGAAGCGCTTCATTTTTATGCTAGTGCACTCGGCGGAAAAGCCAGTGACATCATGCGTTTCGGCGACAACCCATTCCCTGGTATGCCTGAGGAAATGAAAAACTCCGTCATGCATACGGAGCTCCACTTTGATGACTTCTATTTCTATCTCTCTGATACGTTCGATCCTGAAAGCTTAAATCGTGGCAATGCAAACACCATGCACATCGACTGCGATTCTGAAGAACAGCTCAGAAGCTTCTTCAGTGCTTTACGGGAAGGTGCAACGACGGTCAAAGAACCTGAAGATACCTTCTGGGGTGCAATATATGGCGACTTAATCGACAAGTTCGGAGTCCAATGGAGCTTCAACTATCAAAAGCCAGAATAATAACAAATCATAAACCCTCAAACGTTTGAAAGGAGGTGCCATGCCGAACTTACCCTTTAAATCCGATGTCCTCGTTTACGGAAACCATAAAATCATCAAGCTTCCTGACGAAATCAGTAGCCAGCTCTCCTCTAGAGGCATGAACTTCGCAGAGATCCGTTTTTTGAGTAATGGCGGTCAGGCTGACGTGGATGCCAACCCCGCATACGCGCTTCCCCTTGAGCCTGACGGTAATGGAAGTCACTGGTTCTATGTGCCGCCAGCTGTTTACGAGGTCGTTAACACGAAGAGCATCCTCGAAATTCAGCTGACACCTCTTGAGGAGTGGCCATCACCAGAGGTTCCTGATGATTTTATCGAAGGACTTAAGCTAAGTGCACTTTATGACTTTTACCACGACTTAACCCCAAAAGCGCAGTGGGAATGGATGCGCTGGATTCAAATGACCAACAATCCATCCACCCGCGAAAAACGCATCACCGTCAGCATGGACAAAATGCATAAAGGCATGAAACGCCCTTGCTGCTTCGATCAAACCCGCTGCACCGATTACCGAATTTGCAGTAACGGAATGCTGAGAATTACTTTATAAGACAAATCGCCTGAGTGCATGCGCTTCCGCTTGGTCCTCGGGCATTTTCTTTGTCTTCTAAACATCTTTGAAAATGCCCTGCGGAATCGCTCCAGCGAATACCTCAGGGGCTTTGTTGTTTAATCTATAACTGTCACATATAAGTGATTGTCACATATTCACGCTCTATCACCTACATTTAACCGGTTCACTAAGCACTTTTTCTTGTTCACCTCCCTCAAGAAGCATCCCTATTTTATAAAAAGCCGCCCCCTCCACGGATTTACTCGAACGATTCCGCAGGGTACTTTCATCCTTATAAAAACCAGAGAAAGTACCCGAGGACCAAGTGAGAGTGAACCCGTGGAGGGGGCGGCTTATTCATTTTTTCGCTTCTTGAGGAGGTGAACTTGAACTTAGAGCTTAAAGTATCCCACCACTTCTTTGAGTTTAGAAGCCAGTTCGGCGAGCTCTTCGCTCTTTTGATGCATCATGGAGATGTTAGCAGACTGCTGCTCAGTGGCTGCAGAGGTTTCTTCAGTAGATGCGGCATTTTCCTCTGCGATGGCGGAGAGGTTCGTCATGACCTCCATAATATGGTTCTTTTGCATCAGCATGGCGTCGCCTGCACGATCGATGTTTTGAATTTTAGTGACGATGCCATCGATGGTTGCGAGGATCTCCTGGAACTGCTTCGTGGAATGACCGACACCGATCAATTGATCCGAAACGACGCCTTTAAGCTCATCGGCGACGCTGACGAGGTTCTCTGCATCGCTGCTCAGTTTTCTTAACGCTTCATCGATTTCCTGAGTGGACTTCTTAGATTGCTCTGCAAGCTTTCTGATTTCATCGGCGACCACAGCGAAGCCCCTTCCATGTTCCCCTGCACGTGCCGCTTCTATCGATGCATTGAGTGCTAAAAGGTTGGTTTGCTCAGAGATGGAAGCGATTAATCCACTGACCTCGCGTATACGGTTAACACTTACGTAGGTACTGTCGATGCTACTGGTTATGGTATCAATCTCTTGACTGGTCCGCTTCGCTTGGTGATCCAGTTGTTCCATGGACTCTGTTCCGCGTTTGGCCACGACGATCATTCCTTGCGCACTTGTGGAGAGCTCATTTAAGGATTTTTGATTATCCTCGAGGATACGCCCCAAATTGATGACCTCAGTCGATCCTTTTTCAGTGTCTCTGGCTTGGTCCATGGCACCTTTCGCCACCTCGTCGATGGTACGAGCGATGTCTTCTGCTGTGATCGCGGACTGGCTCGTGGACTCGTTCAGCATACCGGCTGATTGGTTCATGACTTCTGAGGTGTCTATAATACTGCCAGCGATGCCGCGCAATCCTTCTTTCATGTGATCAAACGAGTTCGCCAGAACACCGATTTCGTCTTCACGCTTTAACATGTGTTCATCGATGGATACGGCGAGATTCCCATCTGCAATCGCCTTCGATGCCGAAGCGACCTTTTGAATCCATATGGTGATGCGATTAATATAAAGGACGGTGATGACACCGATAATGATCAGCCCGATCATTGACGCAATAAAGTTAAAGTTTCGAATATTAGTGGAGGACTCTGAGATTTCACTAAGCGGTATCGCAGCACCCACGATCCAGCTTGGTCCATATGAGGAAACCTTCATCTCACGGTAAAGCTTAAAGGCCTTTTTATCTAACGTGGTTGATTTTTCTTCTAAAATCAATTGGTTTCCATTTAAAATATGCGTAAGTCGAGAACTTTGATTCGTAAATGATTCTTCAACAGTATTTAATAGTGCAGGGTCTCTATGTGCAAAGATGGCGCCATCTGGTCCAAGCAACATGATAAAACCGGAATCAAACAAAGTGACATTATTAATGTCCGCCATGAGCTTATCAACCGCGATATCGATACCACCACAGCCGTAAAATTTCCCGTCGATGACGATTGGCACTGAAATGGTCACCATATTAACTGGCACACCTGCGATATCGTACACCGTAGGCACAGTAATGTAAGGCTTTAAGGTATTTTTAGGTTCCAGATAATACGGATCTGTATCATAAGCATAGCATTTATCGATCCCGAAGTTACTGCCATCCCGATAAGCTAAAGGAACGAAGCGTCCCGTCTCATCAGAATCGACACGACCGATGGATTCACTGTCTAGCCCATCAAAAACACCCGGTTCAAAAACAAACCAGTTATCAAAAGCATCCGGTTGATCGCGTAACACGTTAATCAGAATTTCATTAACCTGATCGCGCGTCAATACACCGCGTTCTTCTATCAATTTCACTGCCGACACCATCGACTCCGCTGCCTTCAAATGGTTTTCAAAGAATTTACTGAGTACCAGCCCCTCGCTGTCGAGCTGTTCAGACACATACTGTTCGGAAATGCTTTTGGTTGATCGATAGGATAAATCACTAACGATCACCGCGAGAGTCGCTAGCACCACTACCAGTGCCCCCAATATCGTCAGCAGCATCTTTAGCTTCAAACTTTTCTTAATCATATGAACCACCTTTCTCCCCCATGAATTGATAACGTATTTTTACCCATTTATCGCATGGGCATGACAAAAGTTGAAAAAAATTAACCATCTTATTTCAACCATCTGTAGAAATAGACAGAAACCAGTTTGGCAAACACGAATGGGCAGTCCAATATCCATGCAAAGTAGTAACCATTTGTGGGTTTGCTTTTCAGTGACTGATTTGATATTATAGGATGAAGCATTTGTAGTCTTAAGATTCACGGAGGGCAACATGGACCATCAAGAACCTAAACATGAAAGGCGTATTCGATATAAAGGCACACATCCAAAAGCGTTTAAAGAAAAATATAAAGAACTTCAACCTGAGAAATATGCAGAGGATGTCGAGAAAATTATAAAAAAGGGAAACACCCCCGCCGGCATGCACCGTTCCATTTGTGTCACTGAGATTTTAGAGTTTCTGCAGGTCAAACCAGGTCAAGTAGGTCTCGATGCAACTTTGGGCTATGGTGGTCACACACATGAGCTCTTAAAGTGTTTAAATGGAAAAGGTCACCTCTATGCCACAGATGTCGACCCTATAGAATTGCCACGGACACGCGAACGATTGGCTGGATTTGGTTTTGGTCCTGAAATATTGACGATTAAGCATCTGAATTTTTCAGGAATTGATAAAGTATTTGAGGAATCTGGTCCTTTAAATTTTGTTCTTGCGGATCTCGGCGTCTCTTCTATGCAAATTGATAATCCCGACAGAGGATTTTCATTTAAAAGTGAGGGACCCCTGGATTTGCGCTTGAATCCTGAAAAAGGCATTTCGGCAGCTGAGCGACTGAAAACCGTCAGCAAAGATGAGTTACAAGGCATGCTCTTCGAAAATTCTGATGAACCCAATGCAGAAGTGATCGCACGTGCCATCGTTTCACAAAGACGAAAAGGCCATGGCATTAGAACGACCACAGAACTTAAGCAAGTCATAAGTGATGCGCTTAAATTTATCCCTGAAAGCACAAGGGATCAAGAAGTGAAAAAAGCGTGTCAAAGATGCTTCCAAGCACTGAGAATTGATGTAAACAGTGAGTTTGAAGTCCTTTATGAATTTCTCGAAAAGTTGCCTGCTACCTTAGCACCAGGTGGTCGTGTCGCCATCCTCACCTTTCATTCCGGTGAAGATCGCCTCGTCAAGAAAGCCTTTAAGCAACATTTACGCGAAGGCCTTTATAGCGAGGTTGCCTCTGAGCCGATTAGACCAACAGTTGAGGAGTGTGCAACGAACTCACGTGCCCGTTCCGCTAAGCTGCGGTGGGCGATAAAAGCATAATAATAAGCCCTTCGTGAATCGAAGGGCATTTTTTATGTCCAGCGAAGTGAAAGGCGATTGTTTCCGAGAATAAAACGGTTTAATATTATTTAATATAACTTTAACTTTATTAAACATGAAATTAATGTATAATTTAATTAAACTCATATAATTAGGCAATTAAAGGAGCGAACCATGACTGAACGTCAACTACCCGAATGGCTAAACGACCTTGATGAAGAGGATTTTTCATTTATAAAAAAGTTCCTACTCTCGTCAGGTTCCCTTAAGGAAATGGCGACACTCTATGGCGTGTCGTACCCAACCGTGCGTCTCAGGCTCGATCGATTGATTCAAAAGATCAAAATCACAGAGGATCGCACCGAGGAGCCCTATATCGCACTGATCAAAAAAATGGCAGTGAACGAAAAAATCGATTTCGACACCGCCAAGCTATTGATATCCGAATACCGTAAACAAAAGGAGAACCGCTATGACTAACTTACGTGCACTCATTGTTTTACCGATTTTACTGATCCTTCTCATCGTCACCTTCTTTATCCAGCTCAAGCTAGCGAAGCAAAAAAGCAAATGGCCTGGTCTAATTTTTCCTATCTTTTTCACCTTAATCGCCGCATTTCTCGCGTTCGGCGCCACCATCTACACAGGCGATATCATCAGCCTACTCCTTACCTTCGTCGTCTATCTCATCCCGGCGATCATCCACCTGCTCATCTATGTCATCATCAGAAATAACCAACACCATAAGCATCAGCAGGAAATCGATAAGATGAAGATCCAAGATCTATAGTAAAACTCACACTCCCAGATAACATGCTAATCGTCCACGAGGCAGCGTTGGATAGGCATTAAGGTTACGCTCGATCAGGTTAACGAATGGACGCAATCATCTGTGTACGCCCCTCATTTGTGGTTGGGAATTTTATCAGATGATCAACTGATCGGCGCTATCATCGCAGACTTTCATCCTGATGCTAAGGAAGGGATTATCGAATGGCTCCAGGTACATCCCGAACACCATGGAAAAGGCATCGGTACTGCGCTTCTCAAAAACTGTTTGTGGCGCATGACATCATGTGCTGATTTTGCCACAGTATCTGGCCTTGTCAGCAATATCACAAATCCAGAATCCTTGTATCGCAAATGTGGCTTTACGGGACAAGATTATTGGCACATCTTAACACGAAAAAATCACAATTCTAAATGAATGGAGGTCCACATGGAAAAGCAGCGATGCGAATGGCTTAACTTAGACAACTCACTTTATGTCACCTACCACGATGAAGAATGGGGGGTCCCCGTACATGACGACCGGACGCTCTTCGAAATGCTTATCCTAGAAGGTGCACAGGCGGGGCTCTCGTGGGAGACCATCTTAAAAAAGCGCGACAACTATCGTCACGCCTTTGCGAATTTTGATGCTGAAACGATCGCAACCTATACAGAAGCCGATGTGGAACGTCTGATGCAAGACGCCGGCATCGTGCGAAACCGCCTAAAAATTAACGCCACTATCCTGAACGCACGTGTCTTTCCAGAAATTCAGAGAGAATTCGGCACCTTCGACCGCTACCTCTGGAATTTCGTGAACGGCGTTCCCATTCATAACCATTTCGATACCATTAAAGAGATTCCCGCTAAAACCGAGCTCTCCGACCGGATCTCAAAGGACCTCAAAAAGCGCGGCATGAAATTCGTAGGCAGCACCATCATCTACGCTTACATGCAGGCCGTCGGCCTCGTAAACGACCACACCAAGCACTGCTACCACTATAAAGAGTAAACGTCAAATCGCCTGAGTGCTTTATGCACTCTTGGCTCTAAGGCTTATTTTAAGTCAAAACACTTCATCGTCAAATCGCCTGAGTGCTTTATGCACTCTTGGCTCTAAGACTTATTTTCAGCCTGTACACTTCATCGTCAAATCGCCTGAGTGCTTTATGCACTCTTGGCTCTAAGGTTTATTTTAAGTCAAAACACTTCATCGTCAAATCGCCTGAGTGCATGCGCCTTCGCTTGGTCCTCGGGCATTTTCTTTGTCTTCCAAACATCTGTGAAAATGCCCTGCGGAATCGCTCCAGCGCATACCTCAAGCGATTTGCCTACTGATGCGTACAAAAAATGAGCACGAAGAGACAATTATTGCACTAACTACAGCAACTATGCCTTTAACATAACTTTTCACGTAACATATGCAATGTTAAACTAAAAAATATGTTACAAATCGCATTTAAATATCAACCGGTTCATAAACACTATGTATTACTCATCCCCTCGAGAAGCATCACTGTCTATGATTAAAGCCGCCCCCTCCACGGGTTTGCTTGCGCCCTCTGAGGCATGCGCCTTCGCTTGGTCCTCGGGCATTTTCTTTGTCGTTTAAACATTTGAGAAAATGCCCTACGGAATCGCTCCAGCGCATACCTCAGGGGCTTTGTTGTTTAATCTACACCTGTCACGTATAAATTATAGTTACATATTCACGCTCTATCCCCTCTATATCAACCGGTTCATATACACTATGTATTACTCATCCCCTCGTGAAGCATCACTGTCTATGATTAAAGCCGCCCCCTCCACGGGTTTGCTCGAACGATTCCGCAGGGTACTTTCATCCTTATTAAAACCAGAGAAAGTGCCCGAGGACCAAGTGAGAGTGAACCCGTGGTGGGGCGGCTTATTCATTTTTCGCTTCTTGAGGGGATGAACTTGAACTTAGCGCGCTCCATGAACCGGTGAGAGTGAACTCGTGGTGGGGGCGGCTTATTCAATTTTTTCGCTTCTTGAGGGGGTGAATTATACCGCCTTTTCAATCGCTGCTACTAATGCTTCTTCAACCTCAGCAGCAACCATCTTAAGTGCCTCTGATCCAAGCATCGCCATAAGTTCAGTTGGCTTCGGCATCCCCATGAACACCTCTCCTCCTTTTTCATAGACGGCGACCTTACAAGGCAAAAAGAAGCCTGCTTCGCGATTTTCCAACAGGACCTTTTGCGCTTTCACCGGATTGCATACCTCTAAAATCATAAAGTTATCGTCGAATGTTAGCCCCTTCTCATGGAGCTTATCTTTGAAATTCAGTTGCCACAATGTCCCAAATCCGACAGAGGCACATGCCTCCTTTAGCGACATCACTGCATCATCGAAGCTTTTATCCGTCTTTACCTGGTAAATCAACTCCATAAGGTTACCTCCATACTTTAACCATGCTTTAATATCCTAGAGAGATTATACCCACTCTCATGATCGACATTCAGTTCAGGCTTGTGAGTACGTCACATAAGCCAAAAAGTCTGTATGGTTTTTTATGATTATGTCTGTCTGTTTGTTAATTATATAACATTTATTAAAGGTTTTTTCATCTCGCGTTTTCGTCTATCAACAATCATTTTACACCGGCACAAATTTTACCCCACTAAATTCAATACACACAAGCTAGCCGCATCTTTTCAACTCGCCATTTGTTACAAAATATTAAAATTAATCATTGAAATAATCGTTTATATTTTAACAATTAGAGGTAAAATAGAAGTATGATAACGACGACTAGGAGAGCCTGCTATGAATCATTCAACTTGGTGTCACATAATTTTAGAAAACCTACAATCCATTAATCCCCATTTAGCGCACCATGATCGCCCTTTTGAACCGGACTGGATTTCACTTAACACACCCAAGTCTGAAGCTTTAGACACTTCATATGAGTGGATCCATTATACAATTTCATGTTTACCTGAGCCCATGGCTATAGATTATACTTACGATTACATGATGACCAGTACGTGAATGTCTATCGATTGAATGTGGCACACACTTTTATATCAAAATTATACTTAAAGAAAAATGTCATTATTGAAAATAAAGCCGAGCCTATCACGGGTTTGCTTGCGCCCTCTGAGCGCATGCGCCTTCGCTTGGTCCTCGAGCATTTTCTTTGTCGTTTAAACATCTGTGAAAATGCCCTGCGGAATCGCTCCATCGCATACCTCAGGGGCTTTGTTGTTTAATCTATACCTGTCACTTATAAATGATTGTCACACATTCACGCTCTATCACCTCTATACCAACCGGTTTATATACATTATGTATTACTCATCCCCTCAAGAAGCATCACTGTCTATGATTAAAGCCGCCACCACCACGGGTTTGCTCGAACGATTCCGCAGGGTACTTTCATCCTTATTAAAATCAGAGAAAGTGCCCGAGGACCAAGTGAGAGTAAAACCGTGGAGGAGGCGGCTTATTCATTTTTTTACTTCTTGAAGGGATGAACTTATACTTAGCGCGCTCCATGAACCGGTGAGAGTGAACCCGTGATAGGCTCGGTTATTCTAATTACATTTTTCAGAGACTGACAAGTTAACTTAGCACACAACAAATCGTGATTGTTTAAAAAAATGACGCGCCCCCTCTGGGAGATGCTCGAACGATTCCGCAGGGTACTTTCATCCGTTTAAAATCAGAGAAAGTGCCCGAGGACCAAGTGAGAGCGACTCCCAGAGGGGGCGCGATATTGTTTTCTTACTTAATCATATGCTGTATGCGGACTACATCATGCCGCCCATACCACCCATGCCACCTGCCATGCCAGCCATAGGATCATTTGACTTAACGTCTACCACAGCTGCTTCAGTGGTGAGGAACATAGCTGAGATAGAAGCTGCATTTTGAAGCGCCGAACGGGTAACCTTTGTCGGATCCACGATTCCTGCTTCGATCATGTTGACATATATGCCGCGGAGTGCGTCGAAGCCGATGCCAGCAGCAGCGCCTTTTACTTTTTCTACGACAACTGAACCTTCAAGGCCCGCGTTAATAGCAATTTGACGAACTGGTTCTTCAAGTGCTCTTGCGATGATGAGAGCACCTGTCTTTTCATCGCCTTCAAGTGAATGCGCAAGCTCGAGCACTTTTTCGATGGCGCCGATTAAAGCTGTACCACCACCTGGTACGATTCCTTCTTCTACTGCTGCACGCGTAGCGTTAAGTGCATCTTCGATACGAAGCTTTTTCTCTTTCATTTCCACTTCAGTAGCAGCACCTACTTGGATGACCGCTACGCCGCCAGCGATTTTAGCGAGGCGCTCTTGAAGCTTCTCTTTATCGAACTCTGAAGTAGACTCTTCCATCTGGATTTTGATTTGACGAACACGCTCGTTGATTTGAGCTTTATCACCCATACCATCGATGATGGTTGTGTTATCTTTATTGATTTTAACGGATTTAGCACGTCCAAGCATGTCCATCGTCGCAGTTTTAAGGTCATAACCTAATTCTTCAGAAATTAGCACACCACCTGTGAGGATTGCGATGTCTTGGAGCATCGCTTTTCTTCTGTCGCCAAATCCTGGCGCTTTTACAGCGATGCACTCAAATGTGCCTCTAAGTTTGTTTACGATTAACGTCGTCAGCGCTTCACCCTCGATATCATCAGCGATGATTAAAAGCTTACCCCCACTTTGGACGATTTGCTCAAGTACTGGGAGAATTTCTTGGATATTATTTACTTTTTTATCCGTGATGAGGATGTATGGGTTTTCTAAAATAGCTTCCATCTTTTCATGGTCTGTTACCATATAGTGTGATACGAAGCCTCTATCAAACTCCATTCCTTCAACCACTTCAAGCTGAGTACCGAAAGTTTTTGACTCTTCTACAGTAATAACGCCGTCTTTTCCTACGCGCTCCATGGCTTCCGAAATCAGTTCTCCGATGGCGCGGTCAGCAGCCGAAATCGAAGCGACGTCCGCGATGTCCTTTTTATTTACGATAAGGACGCTCTCACCCTTAATCACTTCAACAGCAGCAACCACTGCTTTTTCGATGCCACCCTTAAGAATCATAGGGTTTGCACCAGCAGCGACGTTTTTGATGCCTTCGCGAATAATCGCCTGTGCGAGAAGTGTCGCCGTCGTCGTACCGTCGCCTGCCACATCGTTCGTTCTGGTGGCAACTTCTTTAACGAGCTGTGCGCCCATATTTTCGTATGGATCTTCTAAATCGATTTCTCTGGCGATGGTAACACCGTCATTTGTGATCAGTGGTGCACCGAATTTTTTATCTAAGATGACGTTTCTGCCTTTTGGGCCTAATGTTACTTTTACAGTATTCGCTAATTTATCAACGCCAGCTTCAAGCTTCTTTCTGACGTCTTCACCAAACATGATATCCTTTGCCATAATATTGCCTCCTAATTAAAAGTCAAATTTTTGAAATGCATTATTCCATGATGGCTAAAATATCCGCCACGTCACAAATCATCACTTCTTCACCGTCTACTTTGATTTCTGTGCCTACATACTTTTTGAATACGACGGTATCACCGACTTTAATCTCTTCAACTTCTTTACTCACTGCGATAACTTCCGCCATTTGAGGCTTTTCTTTCGCCTGTGATGGGAGCACGATACCGCTCGCTGTTTTTTCTTCTGCTTCTAAACGCTTGATGACGACGCGTTTACCGATGGGTCTCAACATGTCAATTCCTCCTATTTTCCTACTATTAATGGGTGCCTAACGGCTAATTTGTCTAATGCATTTCTAAAAATATTCTATAATAGGTGAATCAAAAAATCAATATTTTTTTAGCACTCGAACATAAAGAGTGCTAACAATTTCGTCACATCATTTCGTAAAGCTTATTCGCTTCTTCTACTGATTCCAGATAAGCGCGATTTACATCCGTATATAAAATGCCGTACTGATCCGAAATGCTGATGACCTGATCAAAGTTACCCATTTCATAGTGCTTTAGCAGCTTCAATATCGCATGAAAAACATTTGGTTCTCCCATCATCGCACTTTTTAAATCCTTTTTAAGGGGGAGTGGTTCTATAATCTCAAAAAGGGGTTTTTCCATGATGGTATCTATAAGCGAAAATAGTCCTAAAAGAAAGGCTTCCGTTTTTCGGTGACCAACCCCAAAGAATGTCGAAAGTTTTTCTGCAAATAGCGCTCTAACCAGCGACACGCGTACCAGTTCATCCGGCTTCTCAGCACTGATATCCCTCAGCATGATGAGGGTAGTCCATTTCCTAATTTCATTTAGACCTAATAAGGTCAGCGCATGATTCACCGAAGTAATTTCGTTCACCGTATAAAACGCGGGGGAATTAATCAATCTTAGCAACTTGTAGGTTAAAGAGAAATCCTTGCGGATGATTTCGGCGAGATGGTTAAAATCCGGCTCTTCATTCATGGTTTCCTTGAGAATTTCCATATACCTAAAAGTAGTGACACTGATGCTTTTCGTTTTGCAGATGATAGGCTTTTCAAAAAAGTAGCCCTGGAATAAATCGTAACCCCATTCAAGCGCTTCCTGATAATCCAAATCGCTCTCCACCTTTTCAGCGAGAAGCTGAACTCCTAAAGGCTTATATTTCTCTGCGATGAACTTTCTGCCCTCAGACTTAAGAATGAGAAAGTCGACCTTAATTATATCCACATATGGTATGACGGCGTCAAACCGTTCATCACCGACAAAATCATCCAGCGCGATGGTATACCCTAAACTTTTGTAATGGGCAATCTTTTCCACCAGCAAGTCATCTACCTCAGCCGTTTCAAGCAGCTCGATGGTGAGTCGGTCTGCTGCAAAAAGACTCGGTAAATCTTCTAATATAAGTTTGCGCGTGAAATTGATATAGGCGATTCGATTACTGGTTAGTGTTCCCAGTCCAAAATTCACAAGCGCATCCACCACCACAGATGCAGTTGCCAAATCGCCATTGATGCTTAAGTCATATGTATTTTTGTTGCCATTCCTATAAAGGATTTCATAGGCAACCACTTTTTTCTTTCGATTAAATATGGGCTGTCGTGCTAAAAATACTTCCACCCTTTACCGCCTTTCTTTCCGAATCATATAGAATAAATACTGCTGAGCGATACCTGGATAATGCTTAAAATAGTCGCGTACAAACATTTCATGCTTCGACTCGACGCCATAGTATTCGCTAAGCATCTGCTTGACCCATGTATCCACAGGAAACGCTTCCATTTTCGAATAACCGAAAAGCAAAATACAGTCCGCTACCTTATCGCCTACACCATGAAACTGCTTAAGCCAAGCCCTAGCGGTGTTATAGTCCATATGAAATGGCGTATTAAGATCAAGTTTCTGATCTACGATGGCTTTCGACGTTTCGGATATATACTTAGCGCGGTATCCGATGGCCTTTACATTTAGCGCTTCTAGACTGGCGTTTGCTAAGATCTCTGGAGTTGGAAACGCGTAAAAAATGTTTCCATCCAGCATCCCTAGCGGTTCACCAAAACGCTCGCAAAGGGCTTCTAGCGTCATTTTAATTTTAGGGATATTGTTATTGCTTGAGAGGATAAAAGAGATGAGAATCTCAAACAGTGGCTGTTTAAGCAGCCTTATTCCCTTCCCCACATTAACTGCTCTCGCCATGTGGTCATCCTTGTTCGATAACACTTCAAGAATGCCCGAATAATCGCGGTCCAGATCGAAGTAGTTCAAAAGGGCTTTCTCTCCTAAAGGTTCACCATAGACCTCCACATCATAACCCGCTTCCAAGTCCCGAATCATGAGCACGGATCGTTCGATGATGCCCATATGGACGCCGCCTAAAACTGTCCAGCGAAAGCATTGGCCACAATCCAAAGTCTTCTCGATATCGAGCTCATGTTTTCTAAGGGTCAGTTTTTCCACTAGCGCAAGGTTTCTCATTCATTCTCCCGAAATATTGATAGACACGCTTTCATTATACCGCAAAACACCTATGATTGCTTCAGATTATTTTACCCTCAAAAAATGAAAGCTGCCCAGCGAACAGTTTCGCCAGACAGCTTAGTAAGTCTGTTAATTAAAGAACATGCTTTAAGATAAAGAGGATTGCAAGAACAAAAGTCACTGGTGTAACATCTTTAAACTTCTTAGAAGCCAATTTAAGAATGACATAAGAGATAACGCCGAATACGATACCCTCTGAAATCGAGTATGTTAATGGCATTAATACGATTGTAAGGAAAGCTGGAATCGCTTCTGTAAAGTCGTGGAAGTCGATTTCTTTAACTGGACTCATCATGAACAATCCGACGAGAATTAATGCCGGAGCAGTCGCTGCACCTGGAATCATGATGAAGAGTGGTGAGAATAAAAGTGCCACAGCAAAGAGTCCAGCTGTTACGACAGAAGTTAAACCTGTTCTACCACCTTCAGCTACACCGGCTGCCGATTCAACGTACGTTGTTACAGTTGATGTACCTAAGATTGCACCGAAAGTTGTTCCGATAGCGTCTGCTAAAAGCGCTTGTTTTGCTTTAGGCACTTCGCCTTTTTCATTTAACATGCCCGCTTTTGTACTTACGCCGACGAGTGTTCCTACTGTATCAAAGATGTCTACAAATAAGAATACGAAGAGAACAGTGAACATGTCAAAAGTAAGAATTTCACTCCAAACGAAGTCGAAGAAGTAAGGTGAAGCTGGCATTGAAACAATTTTTTCTGGAAGTGAAGTGATACCCATAGGGTAACCGATAATCGTCGTTAAAAGAATTGCGATGAAAAGCGCACCTTTAACGTTATAAACTAATAAAACACCGGCAATAAGTAGACCAATAAGCGCTAAAAGTGCCGTTCCTGATGTGACGTTTCCTAAAGTAACCAAGGTTGCGCCATCTACGACGATGCCAGCATTTGCAAGACCGATAAATGCGATAAATAAACCAATACCCACCGAAATGGCTTTTTTGATATTCTGTGGAATCGAGTTGATGATCGCTTCGCGAACATTAAAGAAAGAAAGAAGAATAAAAATAATACCTTCGAGGAAAACCGCTGTTAAAGCAAACTCAGGCGACTTACCCATACCGAGTACGACCGTGTATGCAAAGAATGCATTAAGTCCCATACCTGGTGCAAGTGCAAATGGCAGATTCGCTAAAAGTCCCATGATTAATGTTGCTACTAAAGAAGAAAGTGCAGTTGCTGTGAAGACTTTACCCATATCAAGTCCTGCGTCTGCAAGAATTAAAGGGTTTACGATTAAAATATACGCCATCGTCATAAATGTGGTAAAACCTGCGACGACTTCTGTGCTCACGTTTGTTCCGTGTTCTTTAAGTCTGAACACCTTTTCAATGAAACCAACGTTCTTTTCCATAATAAATATGACCTCCAATAATTTCAATTCTCTACAGGTATGATTTTACCAAAACGTTCGTGAAAACACAAATATTATTTTTTTAATTCTCAATATTTTTCGGCTTTTTGCCAAGCAATTTGTAATTTTTTTATATAACAATCGGTTTTTTGTTGTTCATTTGTATCTTATTTTGTGGTTTTTATCCAAACGGACGATATTTATCCCGAACCACCGCTGCTTACCACACATGTTCTCCGAACATTGATGAACGTTTGCATGATGTTTGTACGAAAAAAGCCTCTAAAGGCCGTTAAACCAGTAGAGGCAAAATGGGGTATTACCAAAGTTAGCGTTAGTTTAGTTCAGTACATCCAGCTTCATGTTATCAAATGTGATGTGTTTTTCGAGCATTGCTAAGAGGTCACCTAAAAGACGAACGATTTCTGCCTCGTCTTTCGCTTTTACGGCCACTTTTAACGCTTCCTTAGCGGCCTTGACTACTTCAGGATCTTGACCATGGGTTGCCTTAAGCGCTTCAATCTCCGCTCTAATTGCTTCATGTTCAGCTTTATTCGCTTCTCTTAATGTCAGCAGCTCAGCTTTTGCTTCTTCTAAAGTCAGCTCACCACTTTCCACTTTTGCTCTGATAGCAGCAACCTCCGCCTGAACCTCTGCTTTTCGTTCCTGTCTAATGGCTTCTAGCTGAACGTGTATCGCATCATGCGCATCCCACGCCGTCTGGTAAGAAGCAAGCATTTCTGGAGCATAGGTTTCGATGACGAGGGTCATTCGGGTACGATGTTTTTCCTTAAGCGCTTCCACGTCGCCGATTCGTGTTACCTCTGCCTCACCGCTTCCACCGATTGCAGGTGCAGCGAAGCTGCTGGACATTCCCGCAAAAGCCAATACCGCGATTAAAACCAAACTAAAAATCCATCTCTTTTTCATAGTACTTTTCTCCTTTCTTATCGTTAATTTATGACTTAGTATATTATTTATACCGGTCATCCATTTGATGTTTTAAGTATAGTCCTTTCGCTTTCGGAAATTCAAAGGTCAAGGTGTGGCAAACCATAGGGAATCTGAATTTTCATGCGTAATTTGTGGTAAGATGTGAATATAAAGAAGCTAAACCATCGTACTGTTCATGAATAGGAGGGGATATATTGGCACCCATACAAAAGAAAATACTCATCGCGGATGATTCAGCACCTATCCGAGATTTAATCAAATCCTTTTTGAAAAATGCAGGGTATGCAGTGGAAACCTTTGAAACGGGTGACGACTTGTATGCCGCTTTCGTTAAGCATTCTGCAGACCTCATTATCCTCGACATCATGATGCCCGGTACCGATGGTCTCATGATCTGCACGAAGATCAGAGAAACCTCAGGCGTGCCCATCATCATCGTTTCTGCCAGAGATAGCGAGCTCGACCGCATCACAGGCATCACGATCGGAAGTGACGACTATCTCGTGAAACCATTTTCTCCCATCGAGCTGGTGACCCGGGTCAACGCACTGTTCAGGCGGCTCGAGTACGCGAAGCAAACACCTGCCATCGAAAACGACCACTTCAGACTAGGCAACGTGACGCTTTATCCGAAGACACGCAAGGTGACTTCCTCTGAAGCCCCTCTGGAATTATCGCCCACAGAATACGAAATGCTCCATTACTTGATCGCTCATCAGGACCGTGCCGTTTCTAGGGATGAGCTTCTCAAAAACGTTTGGCAGTTCGAAGCTCAGGTGGACACCCGTGCTACAGACGATGTGGTCAAACGGTTACGCAAAAAACTCACCTCGACCAACATACGGATCGAAGCCGTTTGGGGATTCGGTTTTAAATTGGAGTGTACCCATGAAAATGAAAACGGATAAAAAGAAAAAAATACAGTCAAAAGTAGTGCGGCCTTATTTTTGGACCATGATTACACTGGCCTTCGTAATTATCATTAGCTTTAACCTCGTGATGCGCTTCACCATGAACCGAATGGCTCAAGACGAGATAAAAGAGAGCCGGGAGACGTTAAAGGTACTCCTTAGGGATGAACTGAAATCGCTTAATGATGATTCGTCAGAAGCTGCATTATCCACGAAAACACGTGAACTCGCCGCCGCCTTGAACAAGTCATTAAGAATGAGTGCGCTAACCACCGATACCGAAATCCTCCTCCTAAATCAAAATGGCGGCATCCTCATACCGAAGGTTGCGACGGTATCCGACCATGCAACCAGGGCCTCCGCTGTCGTTAGCGAAAAGATTCAAGCCGGCGATAAGGAAGGCACCTTTCAGCTCCGGATGAACCAAAGCCGATTTCTGGTGAGCTTTGAAAAATATAACGAGACCAAGACTTTCGCAAAAGCACAGTACTTGGTACTGATCGCTTCACAGGACCAAATGGCCCTACTGACCCGCCGCATCAACTTCATCCTCATAGGCATCCTCCTCGTCTGTGTCTCAATAGGACTTTTAGTCTCCAGAAAAATCGCCAGTCAGCTAACGAAGCCCATCCAGAAGGTTTCGCGATATGCCGAGAACCTTTCCAAAGGCGACTTTTCCCCTTTTAATCAAGAAACGAATACCGAAGAGCTCCACAACCTAACCATCGCCCTCAACCAAATGGCTGAATCCCTGAAGAAAAAGGAGCAGACGAAAATCGATTTTCTGCAGAATTTCTCCCATGATCTACGAACGCCACTCATGTCGATTCAAGGCTATGCCGAGGGCATCACCACCGGCGTTTTCACAGATCCCATCAAGCCCGCTCAGGTTATCGCCAGCGAGAGTATCCGACTGAAGCATCTCGTCGATCAGCTGATCACCTTATCGCGGCTTGATGCACCTGAACAGTTACCCACCAAGTCCAGCATCGGCCTATACGCTTTTTTAAATCTACTGATTGAAAGGTATGAGGGCCTCGCCACCAAGGATTCAAAAACCATCACACTACAATCGCCAAAAGGGTTAACCCTTAATACCGACGAAGAGCTGCTTGATAAAATCCTTTCAAACCTCATTAGCAACGCCTTAAGGTACGCGACATCTAACGTGACCATATCCACCGTCGAGTCTACAGAGGGGATCTTTATCGACGTAACTGACGATGGCGCTGGCATTCCCTCCGAGATTCTCCCTAAGCTATTCAACCGATTCGCAAAAGGTGAGGATGGCCATTTCGGTCTTGGCCTGGCCATCGCAGAGGTGGCTTCTCAAAAAATCGGTGTCAAGCTTACGGCGAAGAACACGGATAAAGGTGCCACATTTACACTGGCGTTTTTAAGTCAAAATAACCGGTAAAAAGCAAAGGGTCCTTCCAATACAGATTCACGTATCGGAAAGACCCTTAAGTTTTATAATAAGGTTTTAAAATAAGGTTTGAATAAAGTAATACACCGCCGGCAGCAGTACGGCAGGCAGCATGTTGCCAACCTTGACCTTAACCGAAAGCACCATGGAGAGACCCAATCCGAGAATCAATAATCCCCCTGTTGCTGACATCTGAAGAATCACCACATCGGTTAACACCTGAGATAACGCACCTGCTAATAGCGTGATGGATCCTTGATAGATGAAGACGGATACGGCGGAAAATACCACTCCGATACCCAATGTCGAAGCCAGCACCACTGAAATGACGCCGTCTAGAATCGATTTTGCAAAAAGGGTTTGATGATTACCCGTTAGGCCGCTCTCAAGCGAACCCATGATCGCCATGGCGCCGACACAGTATAGAAGGCTCGCAGTGACGAAGCCTTTACTGAAGGTGGAATGTTCACCCTTAGAGAAGCGCTGCTCCAGGTTATCCCCAAGCTTTTCTAATCGCTTTTCAATATCGATGCCTTCGCCGATGAGGGTTCCGATAACGATGAAGAAGATCATGGGCATAATATGCGCCATTCCTTCCAGCGCACCAGAAGCACCGATTAACAACACACAAAGTCCTACCCCCTGCATAATCGTCTTGCTCATTTTTTCAGGTAATCCACCTTTAATCAAGATGCCGACGACACTGCCTACGACGATGGCCACTGCATTTACAATTGTCCCCAGCATAGGCGCCTCCTTTAGAACAAGCCGACGATTTCGCCGCTAGGTAAAATGTCGATTTTGTTTGCTGCAGGCACTTTTGGAAGACCTGGCATTCTCATGATATCGCCTGCCATTGGGATGATGAAGCCTGCTCCAGCAGAGACCTTCACATCATTGATGGCGATTCTGAAGCCCACTGGCGCACCATAACGGTCTGGATCATCCGAGAAAGAGTATTGGGTTTTCGCCATACAGATCGGTAAACCACCGAGGCCATCTTCTTCGAACTTCATGATATTTTTAATGGCTTTCGGGCTGAAATCAACGCCATCTGCCCTATAAATCTCTTTTGCGATCTTTTCGATCTTCTTAATGATCGGCATATCCAGTTCATATAAAGGCTTGAAGTTTGAAACGCCAGACTCTGCGATTTCAACCACTTTTTTAGCGAGCTCGATTGCGCCTTCGCCACCTTTTGCCCACACTTGAGCAAGAACCACTGGCACGTCGATTTCTTTGCACATTTTTTCAAGGAATTCCACTTCTGCTTGCGTGTCTGTTGGGAACTCGTTGATGGCAACCACAGCTGGTACACCGAACTTACGAACATTTTCCACATGACGCTTAAGGTTTTCGAAGCCAAGTCTAAGGGCATCGAAGTTTTCGAGGTTCAAATCGTTTTTACCGACGCCGCCGTGCTTTTTAAGCGCTCTGATCGTAGCGACGATTACTGCTGCCGCTGGATCGAGTCCTGCTTGACGGCATTTGATGTCGAAGAATTTCTCTGCACCGAGGTCAGCGCCGAAGCCCGCCTCTGTAACGACGTAGTCCGCCAGCTTGAGCGCTGTCTTCGTCGCCACAACTGAGTTACAGCCATGCGCGATATTCGCAAACGGCCCACCGTGGATAAATGCAGGTGTATTTTCTAAGGTTTGAACGAGGTTTGGCTTGATGGCATCCTTGAGCAGTAGCGCCATAGAGCCTACCGCATCGAGGTCTTGTGCGGTCACTGGCTTATTCGCGTAGGTATAGCCGATGATCATCTTCGACAGTCTGTGCTTAAGGTCCTCTACGCTGTCTGCGAGGCATAAGATCGCCATAACCTCTGAAGCGACAGAGATATCGAAACCATCCTCTCTGGTCACGCCATTGGTTTTTCCGCCTAAACCGACGATGGTATTTCTAAGGGCACGGTCGTTCATATCGATGGCACGTCTCCACGTGATGCGGTTCGGATCGATTCCGAGGGCATTACCATGGTGAAGGTGGTTATCGATTAACGCTGAAAGCAGGTTGTTCGCTGTGGTTACAGCGTGGATATCACCTGTGAAATGAAGGTTGATGTCTTCCATTGGCACCACTTGCGCGTATCCACCACCAGCTGCACCGCCTTTTACGCCGAAGCAAGGTCCAAGCGAAGGCTCTCTAAGCGCTGTAAAGGTGAGCTTCCCGATTTTGTTCAGACCCATGCTAAGGCCAACATTCGTCGTGGTCTTTCCTTCTCCAGCTGCAGTCGGGTTGATGGCAGTTACGAGGATGAGTTTACCGTTTGGACGATCCGTTTCACGCTCTAATACATCGAGATTGACTTTCGCTTTATAGTTGCCGTAGAGCTCGAGGTCATCTTCAGAAATGCCTACTTTTTTCGCGATTTCCCTAATGTGTTGCTTTTGCGCTTCCTGTGCAATTTGAACATCTGTCTTCATAACGATCCCCTTTCAAATTTTCAATTATTATGATAATAACCGTTTTAATGGCTTTTTTCAAGTGTTTCAATCACCGACATCGTTTCCGGTGTCCCTATGAGCACAGCATGCTCACGGGCCTTCGCCAGATACGCATCGCCTAGGGCGGTCTGCCCTTTTCGTCTCAGGATGACGCCGAGATAAGCCTCCGCCTCACTTCGCCGCCATAGCGTGTCCACGGTTTCGTAGCTTTTCAGCGCCTCTTCGAAATACGCCTTCGCCATATCGTCCTCAGAAAGCTCAAACGCGATTATGCCCGCATTCGTGTTGAAAATCGAGCTTCCCCTCATGATATTATGAAGCCTGCATAACGCGATGGCGCGTTCCACATCCTCCAGCGCTTCCACTAGGCGCCCCTGTCTACGGTAGCTTTCGGAAATATAATTATAGGAGGCGGCGATCCCTAATACATACCGTCCACCTTTTCCGAGATTTTCGAAGCTCTGTATCGACTGGGCAAAATAGATGCGCGCCTCTTCATAACGACCGGCCATCAAACTATTGATACCCATTAATCGTTGCTCAACCGCCTCATTTTTAGGTGTTTTCGTAAGCTTTGCCATAAGCCCCATCACCTCGGGCATCTTAGCGATTTGCTCCGTCTGGATCAGGTAGTAGAACCACTGGACATACGCTTTAAACAGCATTTCTTCATCATCGCCACGCTTACAGCGCATGATCAGCTCCTTAATGAGCGTCATGCCACTTTCGTACTTCCCCTGTCTGATGAGGTAGCGCGCCTTCATATGAAGGTATTGAATCATCAACGCTTCTGCCCCTTCTTCAGGAAGCTTGTCCAGCAGAATGTCCAGCTCACTGAAGAGCTCTTCTGGCGTCTTTTCCATCGGTAGCGGGGTCTGACCCACGAGTTCAGGATAGAGCTCGTGGCTAAAATCAAAGGTCGCTTTTAAATATTTAAGGTAGTAAGTCAAGTATTTCACCGTATTACCGGCACTTTGATAGTGATAGATCAGCTTCTGATAAAGAATGATATCCTTACCGTCATGATTAAGCGCTTCCTCCAGTACCCCTCCGATTCGATTATGCAAAATACGCTTTTTCGCCACCGGCGTCTGAGCGTACACATGCTCTCGAAGCTTTTGATGGGTAAACCTAAGCCTCACCGAATCATCACTTTCAACCTCTTTAATCAAGAAGCGGCGTTTTAAAGCTTGGATCATCTCTAGCAGCTCATCCTCATCCACAGGATAAAGCTGATGCAGCAGCTCAAAATCCACTTCATCGAAAAACATGGAAAGCATCACCAGAAGTTTCATTTCATTAGGGGTGACGCCGATAAACCGCGAATCTAAAATCCCCTTAAGACGAGGCTCTCTTTCAGACTGCTTCAGCGCCACAGTCCCTTCCACGATAAAAAAGGCGTTGCCCTCCGATTCCTTATAAAGCCGTTGTTTCAATGCTTCTGGCATCGGTTCCCCAGAAAGGAAGTCCATAAAGGCATAGGATTCCTCTTCGTCAAACCGCTCCACCGGGAGCACCATGACACGGTCATACCGGTAAAGCTGGGCGATAAAGTCGTCCATGAGTGCGGTGTTTTCATTGCGAAGCGTCGCCATAAACACGAGGCCCTCCACATGGCTCATCAGGCTCAGCAAAAGCCTGAGGCTGGCGGTATCCATCCACTGTAGGTCATCGATGCAGATGATGAGCCGATGCTTTTTCAGCAAGCGGTCAAACAGCTTGGCACTGATTTTTTCCAGGTAATCCGAATTGATGGATTCGGCATTTTCCGTATAGACATGCCCGTTCCAATCCCCAAAACCGGGGAAAAATCTTACGAGAACGCGCTTCATGGTTAGCGGGATATCGATGTGGTCTTCTTCCAATATATCCGCAATCTTTGCAAACACATCGTTCCAAGACTTATAGGCATAACCGGATTCCGCCGGATAACAGGACATCTTCAGCAGTTTAAATGCCCCATCGTATTTCTGAAGACTATCCTCCAGAAGCTTCGTCTTCCCCACGCCTGCCTCGCCCATCAGGATGAGCGACTGTCGATTTTGACCGATGGCGGTGTGGTGAAGTAACCGTTCGATGATCTCGATTTCTTTTTTTCGGCCGAACGTGGTGACTGTTTCCTGCGCAGTCTCTTCTGGGGTGTAGATCAAATTATAGTATAAATCACGGGTGGATTTATCAGGCGGAATGCCCATCTCATCATCCAGCAGCATTTTTAAACTGCTATAGACTTCCGTGATATTTTTGTATTGATTAAGCTTTGCGTAAAGCGTCATTAAGAGGCGCACCGTCGCCTCATCAAACTCGTCGATGCGTCGCATGATAATGGCGTATTTAAGCGCTTCCTCGAAATTCGCCTCGTCCATCAACAGCTTGGTTTTCGCCGTTGCCAGTTTGAGGTATTTTTGATTCAGTGCGCTTTCCACATCACTCCGCCATCTTTCAAATGTGGTAGATTCCTTAAGGGAGAACGCTTCTAGAAAACGCCCTTTATAGCACGCTAAAAATTGCTGTTCATCACCAAAGGCATCGACCGTTATGGGCAGCGTCTCGTCGAACTCGATCACATGCTTACTGGGACAGGCGAACAGCTCGATGCCCAAATCCTTTTTAAGCCGGTAGAGACTGTTTCTGAGATTCTTCTTCGCCATCTGCTGTTCCACTTCATTCCAAATCACGCCCACTACCTCATCACGGGTGACGCGTTTTTCATAAGCGATATAATATAGAAGTGCTTCGCTCTTTTTCAGCGAAATCTCCACGCTATGTCCATCGATTTTCAGTCCTGGTTTTCCATAAAGCTGCAATTCGATCTGCATCCGCTAACCTCAAATTTTCTTTATTGAAGAAAAAGCTGCTTTTCTAACGAACAGCAGCTTTTGATTACCCTTACTTGCCACCTTTTACGTACGACTTCGCAACCAACGCTTTAATCATCGATTCATCGGTCAAGTACGGTAAGGTCACATGGTCATTTTCTCTGGCGTGATTATAGGCGACCGTCGTTTCGATGGCATGATCATTTCTCGCCCATGCACGTCTCGCAACGCCACCCATAACATCCCAAGGCATGGCATTCTTAAGAATCTCATCCACGCGGGCACTGCCATCTAACACCATACCAAATCCACCGTTGATGGATTTGCCGATACCGACACCACCACCGTTGTGAAGGGCGATCATGCTCATACCGCGAGCAGCATTACCTGCAAAGATATGTGTCGCCATTTCAGCCATGATATTCGAACCGTCCTTGATGTTAGAGGTTTCTCTAAATGGTGAATCTGTTCCGCCGGTGTCGTGGTGGTCTCTACCCAACATGACTGGGCCAATCTCGCCATTTCTAACCATTTCATTAAATTTCAGGGCAATTTTCGTTCTTCCCATGGCATCCTGATAGAGGATACGTGCTTTCGTTCCCACGACGAGCTTATTCTTCTTCGCATCACGGATCCATACCCAGTTATCACGGTCCTGGAATCTGCGATCCGGATCGATACAGTTCATGGCGGCCATGTCCGTCTTATCGAGGTCCGTGTCATCACCACTGAGGCAAACCCATCTGAAAGGTCCATAGCCATAGTCAAACAAAACTGGACCTAAAATATCTTCAACATATGATGGCCAAATAAAGCCATCCAGTTCATTTATGCCATTTTTACAAATCTCTTTAACGCCCGCATCGTAAACGGCTTTCATAAAGCTGTTGCCGTAGTCGAAGAAGTAGATTCCTTTCGCAGTAAGCGCCTTGATCGCCTTATAGTGGCGCACTAACGTTTCGTCTACCAGCTTTTCAAACTGTGCTTTATCCGTACCGAGCAGTCTCGTTCTCTCCTCGAACGTGATTCCCGCCGGACAGTAGCCGCCCTCATAGACGTTATGGCACGACGTTTGGTCCGATAATAAGTCGATATGAACATTATTTTCAACGGCATATTCCAAAAGGTCCACGATGTTGCCATGGAATCCGATGGCGATGGCTTTGCCCTCTGCCTGATATTGCTTCGCTTTTGTAAAGGTTTCTTCTGGTGTTCTAGTGACTTCACTAATCCAGCCTTGCGAATGACGGGTTTCGATTCTCGATTCATCCACCTCAGCGATAATGCCCACACCCCCTGCGATTTCCACAGCCTTGCCTTGTGCGCCACTCATGCCACCGAGACCGGAGGTGACGAACAATCTGCCTTTTAAGTCTTCGTTTTCAGGAATGCCGAGCTTATCTCGACCTGCATTTAAAATCGTGGAGTAAGTGCCGTGAACGATGCCTTGTGGTCCGATATACATGAAACCACCTGCCGTCATCTGTCCGTATGAAGCCACACCAAGTGCTGCCGCTCTGTTCCAGTTTTCAAGGTCATCAAACATACCGATCATAAGACCGTTCGTGATGATTACGCGCGGTGCATTTTCCGGTGACTGGAACAAACCAACAGGATGACCTGATGCTAGAACGAGGGTTTGCTTCTCTGTCATTACCTCTAGGTAAGCCTTAATCAAATGGTACTGCATCCAGTTTTGGCAAACCGCTCCAGTTTCACCGTAAGTGATGAGTTCATATGGGTAAAGTGCAATATCGAAGTCGAGGTTATTATCGATCATTACCTGAATAGCGCGCCCTTCTGTGGTCACCCCTTTGTAAGCTTCGATGCCCTTCGCTTTTATGTTGCCTTCTGGTCTGAAACGATAGCCATAGATTCTGCCTTTGGTTAACAGTTCTTCTAAAAACTCAGGTGCTAGCTGCGCATGCCATTTTTCCGGAATATAACGCAACGCATTTTTAAGTGCAAGCTCCACTTCGTCTTGGGTTAGGGTTAAATTACGCTTAGGCGCACGGCGAATGCCTGGCAAAAACGCAGGCATAGGTGGCAATTCTGGAAACAGTTCCTCTAGTTTGATGCGCATCGCATTTGAAATTTCTTGATTGGTCATCATGGCTTCCTCCAACTAAATCATCAAGGTATAGACGAGTCTTATTATCTTACCCTCTATTCTAATGAGAAAACGTCTATTTTTAGTCCACCACTAGACGATTTTCATGATTTTGTGGACTTTAAGAGCCGTTTGAGCTGCAAAACGATGCTCTTCCTTTTCCAAATCGATCTTCATAATTTCTTGAATCCGGCTCAATCGGTATAAAACCGTATTATAGTGGGTGTATAGGCTCTCAGACATTTTCTTGAGATTTCCATTACATTCAAAGTAGACTTCGAGCGTCTTCACAAGCTCCGTGTCTTTTCTTTGATCGTATTGGGTTAGCGGTTCTAAAATGTCCTTATAGAACATTTCCAGTTCATTTTTAATCGCCGTATTCGAAAGAATCTTATAGATGCCCATCTCCTCAAATAAAACGACGTCCTCACCGATGTAGAACATGGCCGCTTCCAGCGCTTTAGTGGCATCCTGTAAGCTCTTATGCACATTGCTAAGGCCTTTATAGACTCTGCCCACCCCGATTTGGGTGTGGTATTTTTTCATCTTCGACCTGAGCAGATCGTAGATATAGCGGGCATACTTTCGAATAACCGCAGTGCCTTCGTTCTCCTTCAACATGACGAGGAGGTAAATCCGGTCGCTTTTGTTGAGAATCATGTAGGCGCGTCCCATATCCTTACAGATCATTTCGGTGAGATAGGCCACTTTCAACGAGCGCTCACTATCGTCCCCATTATTTTTACTGTAGACGTTAATATCCAAAATCGCATAATAGGAACCCTCTGAAAACCTGAAGTTTGAAGCGCGTTCCACAGCCTTTGATCGTCTAATTTCATCCAGCGATATCAAATCATCAAAGAACTCAAGCTTATATTTATTCTCCACTTCCTGAACGGAGATCTTCTTTAAGAATTCTAGGGCGATGATATTTGAAGCTGCCTCGAGGCCTAGCTTATCGTAGTTTGAAATGGCATGAGCCTTACCATATGTGACGATATGACCAAACACCTGATTCTTTACGAAGATCGGGACGATTAGACGCTCTATTTCGCGTTCTTTAAATACCACGGTATCCCAAACGATTTTAGAGTTTTTCATATCCAGCTGGACACCTTCGATATTTTCATACAGAAGCGCATAGTCGTCCTCAAATGCACTCTTAAGAAAATGGGTGTCCTCGAAGTAGTAATCTCTGATAAACACAGGGGACGCGATGGTTTTATGGATGCTCTTTAGAATATCATCGATGTTGCCACCACTGACCACCACGTTCATGGTATCTTTGTGGAGGTTTTCCACACGCTGCAGGACGGCGGACTGTCTTTCGAACATGAGGTTATAGACCGTAGAGAAAATCTCAGTAAACGAGACCTCATACGCCAGATCGATTACCGGTAGATTAATCTCTGAGCAAACAGCGATAACCTCAGGTGGAAGCGACTCGATGTAAGGGGTAATCTTTACGAATACTGCTGCCACATTCTTTTCTGCGATGGCCTTAAACAACTCGATTTGTTCTGTAGCCGGTAATTTTTCAAATATTTGACCGGTGGTCAAAATGACTTGCCCATCTTGCCCAATCCACTCGATAATTTCTTTATCTAACATAACATTCACTGATGTCACGAGATGAGACAGCTGCACATGTGTCGTTAATAGCTTTGATGATTCAAATAACGGAAGGGCTAGTACCTCCTGCAAATGGACACTTGATTCGTTAATCACTTTGACCTCCTATTTATAACTTTTTCATAAGTCAATTATAACAAACGACACCAATTATACAATATGCAGATTTTTTATAGTGACTTATTCATAAAACGTATCAATAACCGTACACAAATAAAAACGGAACCCTATCAGGATTCCGCTTCCTATACTTTTCGCCTAAGCGAATATTATTAGTAGTTACCTTGTTGCATCATCGCTTCAGCAACTTTTAAGAAACCAGCAATGTTAGCACCTGCAACGAGGTTGTAACCTAAGCCGTATTTCTCAGCAGCTTCAGCTGAAGATTTGTGGATGTTAACCATGATTTGGTCAAGTTTAGCATCAACTTCTTCTGCAGTCCAAGAGTATCTCATAGAGTTTTGGCTCATTTCAAGCGCTGAAGTTGCAACACCACCAGCATTAGCTGCTTTAGATGGTCCAACGATTACGCCATGCTCCATGAAGTAGTCGATTGCTTCGTTAGTACATGGCATGTTAGCAGCTTCGCAAACATACTTAGTGCCGTTAGCAACGATTTGCTTCGCGTCATCAATTCTGATTTCGTTTTGAGTAGCACATGGGATTACGACGTCTGCCTTAACAACCCATGGTTTTTGACCAGCGAAGAATTTAGCGCCTGGGAACTTATCAGCGTAAGGAGCGACGATGTCTCTACCAGAAGCTCTAAGATCAAGCATGTACTCGATTTTTTCGTTATCGAGGCCAGCTTCGTCATAAACGTATCCATCTGGACCAGAAATCGTGATAACTTTTCCGCCGAGTTCAGTAACTTTAAGTGCAGTACCCCAAGATACGTTACCGAATCCTGAAAGTGCGAATGTTTTACCTTTAATGCTTTCGCCATTAGCTTTAAGCATTTCTCTTGTAAAGTAAGTGACGCCGAAACCAGTTGCTTCAGGTCTGATTAATGAACCACCGTAAGATAATCCTTTACCAGTTAAAACGCCGTTTTCGAATGCGCCTTTGATTCTTCTATATTGACCATACATGTAGCCAACTTCTCTACCGCCAACGCCGATGTCGCCAGCAGGAACGTCCACGTCTGGACCGATGTGTCTATAAAGCTCTGTCATGAAGCTTTGGCAGAATCTCATTACTTCAGCATCAGATTTGCCAGTTGGATCGAAGTCAGATCCACCTTTACCGCCACCGATTGGTAAGCCAGTTAAAGAGTTTTTGAAAGTTTGCTCGAAACCTAAGAATTTGATGATGCTAAGGTTTACTGATTTGTGGAATCTGATACCACCTTTGTAAGGTCCGATAGCGCCGTTGAATTGAACTCTAAATCCTCTGTTGACGTGAAGGTTACCAGCATCGTCTACCCAAGGTACTCTAAAGATAATTTGTCTTTCTGGCTCTGCCATTCTCGCGAGCAGATTAGCTTTTACATACTCAGGATGCTTTTCGATTACACGCTCTAATGATTTGAATACTTCTTCAACTGTTTGCAGAAACTCTGGTTGCTCTGAATTTCTTGCTTTTACTTGCTCAAATACCTCATGAATGTAGCTCATTTCAAACATCTCCTTTAAAATGATAATGGGACCTTTCGGTCTAATGCTTCACGTTTTGAGATTGTTAAAAAAATACTAATCCCGTTAACGCTTTAATCTTAACACAATCCACCTATAGTGTAAACCATATTAATGGGTAAATCTATAAACTTTTTGCAACAGGTACACGGATTTTTTATGCCCTGCTGGACATAAAATGCCCACTGTTGAAAACCCACATATTTCATACTTATAAATGTAGATGAATAAATTTTAATTTTATAACCTTTAATAGTCTGAAAATTCTGAAACCTCTTTTGTTCCAATGCATGAATACTCATGCCATCACATTAATAATGATTTTCATTGTACATCGTCACTTTCCGACCATTTTCCGCTTTTTTTCGTTGTTTGTTAAATGCAAGGGGTATTATAATGAGGTATCACCGGGTGACGAAAGCACCCTAGACTATGAGGAGGTTCATTATGTACGTAATTAACGATTCTTGCATCTCTTGTGGCGCTTGCGAAGCAGAGTGTCCAGTAAACGCAATTTCAGCTGGCGATAGCATCTACGTGATCAGCGCTGATTGCATCGATTGTGGCGCTTGCGCAAATGTTTGCCCAGTAGACGCTCCACAAGCACAATAATAAAAAAATTAAAAGAGTCCCGATGGGGACTCTTTTTTTTCGCCTAAAACACCTGAGGGTTCTGGACATTATTTAATTTCATACTTCTCCGTGTGAAACTGGACGATTTTACTGATGAACTTCAGAATGGTTTTTTCCTCATTAATGGTGACATCATCGAGTATGAACGCGAGTTCTTTACGCTGCTCTTCAGCTAACGCCAAGTAGAGCTCCTTTCCCGAAGGTGTCATGGATACCATTTGACTTCTGCCATCGGAAGTATCCGGCCTTTTCGTTAACACCTTCATGCCCACCAAGCGATTGACTGTGGTTGTGACGAAATTCCTGTCTACCTCTAAAACCTTGATGAGATGGTTCAGCTTTACTTCACCTTCAATCCCCACATGCCTCAGCAACAGCATTTCCGCTAAATTGAGCTTGGTCTTCATGGTTTTTCGATAATAACCGTTCTTATCTTGCGAAAGAACCTTTGTATAAAGCCTGTCCAACATATGTGAAATTTCACGTGTGTAGTTCGCCATAATACTCCTTCATTCAATCGCTAAATCTTCCATATTCACTAATAACTTCACTTGAATGCTATGCTCTTTTAATGATTAACGCTTCTCCCATTCCGCCGCCGATACATAATGTAGCAAGTCCATACGACCCTTCGCGTTTTCCAAGTTCATGAATAAGCGTTACTAAGATTCGATTCCCAGAAGCGCCGATCGGATGACCAAGTGCAATTGCGCCGCCATTGACATTTACTTTCTCAGGATCAAAACCGAGTTCTTTACCTACAGCAAGCGCTTGGGCTGCAAACGCTTCATTCGCTTCGATCAAATCGAGGTCAGCCACCGTTAATCCCGCTTTTTCAAGTGCCTTTTTGGTTGCAGGTACTGGACCGATACCCATGATTTTTGGATCGACGCCTGCAGATGCATGCGAAACGATGGTACATAATGGTTTAAGACCTAGCTCGTCTGCCTTTTCTTTGCTCATGACCACCACCACAGACGCACCGTCATTAATCCCTGATGCATTACCTGCTGTTACAGAGCCGCCGTCTCTTTTAAAAGCCGGTTTAAGCGCTGCAAGCTTCTCTATAGTGGTTTCTTTAATATATTCATCATCGGCAAAAGGAATCGGGTCGCCTTTGCGATTTGGTAACATAACAGGGATGATCTCATCTTTGAAGCGACCAGCTGCTCTCGCCGCAGCTGCTTTTCTTTGTGAGTTGAAGGCGAGTTCATCTTGCTCTTCACGGGTTAATCCCCACTGAGCAACGATGTTTTCTGCCGTCATACCCATATGATAGTTATTGAACGCTTCCCAGAGGCCGTCCATAACCATGGTATCATAAAGCTCACCATTACCCATGCGTTGACCCCAACGGCCACTTTTAATAAGGTAAGGTGCCATACTCATATTCTCAGTGCCACCTGCGACGACGATATCATTCGAACCTGCCATGATTGATTGATATGCCATAGAAACCGCTTTAAGACCAGAACCACAAATCATGTTGATGGTTGTACATGGCACTTCCACAGGATAACCGCTTTTGATCCACGCCTGTCTAGCGACGCCTTGTCCGTAACCCGCTTGGATGACAGAGCCTAAAATGACCTCATCGACCTTTTCTGGTGCAAGACCGACTTTCTCAAGTGCACCTTTGATGACGGTAGATCCCAGTTCAGCTGGTGTAATGTCTTTAAGTGAACCACCAAATGAACCGATGGCTGTACGTACCGCGCTAACGATAACGACTTCTTTCATTTTGTTACCTCCCTAAATTTTAATAAAATCCCATTTGTGACAATCCCTATCCATTATTTTATCAAAAAAAAAGGATAAGGTCATCCCTTATCCCGCTGTTTGCACTTTTTTTATTCTGAACTTAATATTATTCCATTTTTCCTTTTAAGAAGTACGATACTGTCAAAAGGTTATCGATCAAATGGATATTTTCTACGATGACATCCGATTTGATTTTCAAATCAATCGGTGCAAAGTTCCAAATGGCTTTAACTGGCGTCTTTTGAATCTTATCGGCGACATCCTGCGCACCATCTCTGCTTGTGCATATGTAGACGATTTCAATATCGTTTGCTTTAACGAAGTCTTCAAACTTATCCATATCGTGAACTTCGACATTGTTGATTTTTAAACCAATGAGTTTTGGGTTAACATCGAACATCGCTTTCAATTTGAAGCCAAGCTTATCGAAACTAGAGTAGTTAGCCAGTGCTTGCCCTAAATTTCCTGCGCCAACGATAACGACATTATAGTTTCTCGTAAGCCCTAATATTTTACCTATTTCATTATAAAGATCTTCTACATTATAACCGTAACCTTGTTGTCCAAAGCCACCAAAGTTATTCAGGTCTTGTCTAATTTGTGAAGCGGTGAATCCGATCATCTTACTCAATTCTTTAGAAGAGATTCTTTTGATATCGTTATCTAACATCTCCTTTAAGTATCGATGGTATTTGGGCAAGCGTCTGATTACTGCAACTGAGATATTTTTATCTTTCATTTTCACACCTCTTCATTAAAAGTAGTATAGTGTATTATAACATTTTATGTCAAAGTCTGTCAAATAGTTAACAAGGCATTTAGCCTCTCGAATCTCTTTTTATTTTAAACGATTTACGTTATAATATCTAGTGACTTATGCATTTTAGTTAAATTTTTATTTAGAGGTTCTCATGATCGCACTTTCTTGTACCGGCCTAAATAAGGCCTTTGGAATAGAACCCTTATTAGAAGATATCAACTTCACGATTAACGCAAAGGATAAAATCGGTCTGATCGGTGTCAATGGCGCTGGTAAGACGACCTTGATGAAAATCCTCATGGGAATCGAATCAAAGGATTCAGGTGACCTCTTTTTTGCGAAGGATTTGACAGTTGGTTATCTCGAACAAAATACGAATCTCGATTATACGCACAGCGCTTTTGATTACTGTGAAGAAGTCTTTGCTGAGGTTTACGCATTAGAGCTGAAAATGCGCGCATTGGAACAAAAGATGCACGAGGATCACTCTAAGGAAACCATGAATGCCTACAGCATTCTTCAGGAGACGTTCGAGAAACTGGACGGATACTCCATCAGCAGCCGAATTAGAGGCGTGCTTACGGGACTCGGCTTCACTGAAGAGGAAACCGTTAGGCCGATTAATCAGCTAAGCGGCGGACAGAAATCGCGCGTGGGTGTGGCAAGGCTTCTTTTAAAGCGTCCGGACATCCTATTTCTGGACGAACCGACCAACCACCTCGACATCGCCGCCATCAAATGGCTTGAGGGGTTTCTAAAGGACTATCCTGGAACGCTTATTATGATTTCCCATGACCGTTACTTTTTAGATCAAATCGTCACGCGTGTATTTGAGATTGAAGATTGCGAGCTGACCGCCTATAACGGCAATTACTCCGATTTTATCAAGCAAAAAAAGGCGGCTTATGAGGCGGAACTTAAAAAATTCGAATCGCAGCAAAAGGAACTGAATAAACAAGAAACCTTGATTCGCAAATTTAAAGAGCGCGGTACCGAAAAGCTGGCGAAACGCGCCAAGTCGAGAGAAAAGCGGTTGGCCCACATGGAGATCATCGAACAGCCAAAGCTGTTTAAGGCCCATTTTAAAATCGACCTGAAGTCGGGCTATAAAAGTGGTAAGGATGTCCTCGCCGTCAAAACGTTAGGCAAGACCTATGGTTCAAAGGAGGTTTTCCACGATGTATCCTTCGAGGTCTATAAGGGCGACCGAATCGGATTAATCGGTCCAAACGGCGTCGGAAAGACCACCTTGTTTAAAATCCTACTGGGTGAGCTTAAGCCCGATTTAGGCGAGCTCGTCTGGGGACATCATGTGGTGCCTGGGTATTACGATCAGGAGCTGAACAACCTGAACCTGGATAATACGGTGCTGGAAGAAATTCACGATGACAACCCTAAGTTATCCCTTACAGAAGTCAGAAACTTACTTGGCGCCTTTCTCTTTACCGGTGACGATATCGAAAAACGCATCGGGATGCTTAGCGGCGGAGAACGTGGCCGCGTCTCCTTATTAAAGCTGATGCTTTCGACATCGAATCTTTTGTTTTTAGATGAGCCAACCAACCATTTGGATTTATATGCAAAAGAAACCTTAGAAGAAGCGCTATTAAACTACGACGGCACCCTCATCACCATTTCCCACGACCGTTACTTTCTAAATAAGATTTGCACGAAGGTCTTTGAGCTTTCACCAGAGGGGATTGAGGTGTTCTGGGGCAATTACGATTATTACCAGCAAAAGAAAATCGAGCAGGAAGCGCCTGTCGCTGATGTTCCTGCGGATTCAGGACTTACGAAAACGAAGCAAAAGGAACTCCAGCGTAAGGAAAAAGAGCAAAAGGCAGAGGTAAAACGCCAAAAAACCGCTTTAAGCGATCTGGAAAAAGCGATTGCCACCAGTGAAGAAGCACTTCACGCGCTTGAAATGGCTTTATGCGAACCAGAGGTCTATTCAGACCCTATCAAATCTCAGGAAACCCAACAAGCAATCAGCAAGCAGAAGCTGCAAATCGAAAGACTCTATTCTGAATTGGACGAATTATTAGAATTATTATAATTTGTTCAGAAGTCCTAGTCCATTAACACTAAAAAGCTTGTAGACAAATCCGTTTTTTTCTTTATAATTAGATTTAAGTAAGGCACACATGCATTTTCAGAATTTTTGGGAGGTACCTATGTTTAAGAAAATAAAGGCAATTATCGTGGAGCAACTCAGTGTTATCGATCCGAGTGATATCAAGCAAGATACCTCATTTGATAGCATGGATATCGACTCGATTGACGCTGTTGAAATTATCATGGCGATTGAAGACGAATTCGAAGTCGAGATTCCAGACGAAGTTGCAGAAGAATTCACGTCAATTGCTGATATTATGAATTACTTGAACAGTTTAGGCATTGAAGGTTAGAATACGAAATATGAGTCTAGAGATAGGCTCATTTTTTTATGTTCATTATACCGGGTACAGTGGGTTAACACATCGTTAATTATGTAGACCATTATTCCGTCATAAATGGGTGTATTTTATTTACTGATTATGCATATAATACATTTAGTCCACAAGCAAAGGCACTTATCCACCCTTTTTCACGTGTTTATCCACAAAGTTATCAAAACCCTTTTTAGAAAATAGGCGCTTCTCCACACTATCCACAGGTCTATCCACAAATGTACTAAAATTAATACATGAATATTCCTCTGACAACTTGGTTTACATAATGTGTTTTTCGTAAAAAAACATGAGGTTTTCATATAAAAAAGTAAATGGGACTCTCGTCCCATTTTGTTCATAGATTATTCATATTTTTTCTCGCCGATTTTCAGGTCCGGCACCGCGTTTGTGGCGAGTGAACCACTTTGTCCTGCTCGTGCTTGATAATAGCCCGCACAGCCGATCATGGCCGCATTATCCGTACACAGACTGATGGGCGGATAGTAAAGCTTTATGCCCTTTAACTGACCAAGCGATGCTCTCAGTCCGCTATTCGCCGCGACACCACCCGCTAAGACCAGCGTATCATAACCTGTCTGGGAAAGGGCTTGTGCCGCTTTCGCCTTCAGCACCTCAATTACGGCATGCTGAAAGCTGGCGCATACATCTGGTACATTGATTTCGATTTGCTTCATCCTACAGCTATTAAGATAGTTAAGCACCGCCGATTTCAACCCGCTGAAGCTAAAATCCAGATGGTCCTGGTCCATCATGGCCTTCGGGAAATCGATGGCCATGGGGTTGCCCTCTTTTGCAAGTCTATCTACGATTGGACCGCCAGGATAACCAAGCCCCAGCGTCCTCGCAATCTTATCAAAGGCTTCACCTGCAGCGTCATCCCGCGTTCTACCGATAATTTCGAAAGTGGTATAGTCCTTCACATCTACGAGATGCGTATGGCCTCCCGAGACGATCAGACAGGCAAACGGCGGTTTCAGATCTGGATGGGCGATATAATTCGCTGCGATATGTCCTTCAATATGGTTCACCGGTATAAGGGGCTTCTCTAGCGCATATGCTAAAGCCTTGGCAGTGGATAGACCCACTAAAAGCGCGCCGACTAAGCCAGGACCATAGGTCACGGCAATTTCATCCACATCATCAAAACCAACACCGGCTTGTTCAAGCGCTCTTTCGATGATTTCCGATATTTTATCCAGATGATTTCGTGAGGCGATCTCAGGAACGACGCCACCAAATGTCTGGTGAATGTCGATTTGTGTATGCACCTCATTCGCCAGCACTTCTCGTCCATTTCTAAGCACCGCACATGCCGTTTCATCACATGAGGTCTCTATGGCCAAGGTGATGATTTTTTTATTTTCCATATAAGCCATCACAACTCCTTCCACATGACCAGCGCATCTTCTCCGGTGTCAATGTAATACTTCGGACGCTTTCCAACGCCTTTAAAGCCAACCTTTTCATATAAGGCTATGGCAGGCGCATTTCCCACACGCACCTCAAGCGTCATGTGTTTAAATCCATTTTCAAGTCCATAGTTTACCATGGCCTCTACAAGTCTATCCCCATAACCCTTTCGACGAACCTCAGGCGCGATGGCGATGTTCGTGATATGAATTTCATCCATAATCAGCCACATGCCACCGAAACCGATGATTTCGCCATCCAGTTCAAGAACGAGGTAGATTGCCAGGGTGTTTTCAGTCAGCTCTTTATGAAACGCCTCCTCTGACCAAGGGGTCTGAAACGATGCCGTTTCAATCGCATGAACGCGCGGCACATCTGCCAGTGTCATTTTTCGTGTATTAAGCATGGGATTGATCCCTTTCTGCTTGAGACTTTCTCATGTAGTTGGCCCGAATGGTATGAACCGATGCTGATTCAGGCGTCACCACTGAGCTTATGGCGATTTTCCCCGCCCTAGGGATACTGTCTGCTTCACTGGCGAAGATTAAGGAAGTGGATTCT
>Ga0074195_1000068_pt1 | contig 256176 bp, 242 predicted proteins | sample EPASupsiteHSE623_FD_64525 | JGI IMG/M metagenome (GOLD analysis project Ga0074195, IMG submission 64525) | Bioremediated contaminated groundwater from EPA Superfund site, New Mexico - Sample HSE6-23 | ecosystem: Environmental > Aquatic > Deep subsurface > Groundwater > Contaminated ...
TGACCTTTTCCACCATCCTGCGCAATATCCTGCGCCAGGACCCGGACATCATCATGATCGGCGAGATCCGCGATCTGGACACGGCCGTGAATGCCGTGCAGGCTGCGCTCACCGGGCATCTGGTTTTTTCCACCCTGCATACCAACGATGCCGTTGCCTCCATCAGCCGGTTGCTGGACCTGGGGGTGCAATCGTTCATGATCGGTTCGACCTTGTTGGGGGCCATGGCCCAGCGCTTGGTGCGGCGGATCTGCCCCCATTGCAGCGAAACCTACCGCATGTCCGCGGTCGAGCTGCGCGGCTTCGGGTTGCCCGTGACCGAGGACGGGGAGATCGAACTGCGGCGGGGCAAGGGGTGCCAGCAATGCCGGGGCACCGGCTACCTTGGCCGGAGCGGCATCTTTGAAATCTTCGCGATGAGCGACAAAATCCGCAAGCAGATCAGCGGCGGAAGCTCGGAAACGGAGATCCGGCAAACCGCCATGGAGGAAGGCATGACCACGCTCAAGGAGGATGCCTGGCAAAAGGTGAAAAGCGGGATCACCACCCCGGAGGAGGCCTTGCGCGTAACCGGTGGAGATTAGCCGCGTCCGCGCCCCTCGCTTTTTAGGGCAGGATGTATTATAGTGTTGGTACAATCCCCCTTGTTCCTCCGGAGCAAGGGTTTTTTTCTTGAAGTTTGGCGGGCAGGGGCCTGCGGGTGAACATGTGGCTGTCAAGGTTGTCTGCACCAATAAAAAAGCCTACCACGATTTTACCATTGAAGCGGAAATCGAGGCAGGGCTCCAATTATTGGGCTCGGAGGTAAAGTCGCTCCGGGCCGGCAAGGCCAATCTGCGCGACGGGTATGCCAGGATCAAAAACGAAGAGGTTTTTCTCCTGCATGTGCATATCTCGCCTTACAGCCACGCCACCTACGATGCGCCGGATCCTGTGCGGGAGCGCAAGCTGCTGCTCAAGAAGCGCGAGATCCTCAAGCTCGTTGGCAAAACCCAGGAAAGAGGGTATTCTCTGATTCCCCTCAAGATGTATTTTAACGAGCGGGGCAAGGCCAAGGTTGTTCTTGGTCTGGCCAAGGGCAAGAAGCTCTACGACAAGCGCGAATCGCTGAAGAAGAAAGACACGGACCGCGAGATTGATCGGGCCATGTTGAAATATAGATAGATTTCGGTGTTTTTTAGCCGTGATAGTCTTGCAAGAAGAGGAGTAATTACTCCACCGGGTGCTTCGACAGGCTCAGCATGATCGGAATATCAAAAAAAAGTACGATAAGTACCGATCGTCCTGAGCCTGTCGAAGGGCAATTATACTTTACATTCAAACATGGGGGCGAAACGGATTCGACGGGGATATGTAAGCTCAGGTTGCATGCCGAGGTTTCTACCAACCTCGTAAAATAGGTAGAGCAAAATATAGTCGCAGACGACTATTCTTACGCTGTAGCAGCTTAAATGCTACCGGTCTTCCGGCCTACTCCTGCGCGGCCGGAAAGAACGTCGACTAGCGGGATAGCCTACGGTGCGCGCCTGCCGCATCGATGGCGAAATTCAGTAGGATAGTGCCGCAAGCCTCTTGTTCTGGAGGGGCCAAGGCACGATAAGCAACCACACAGAACTAAGCATGTAGATATCGGGAGGGGAGTATTTTCGGACGCGGGTTCAACTCCCGCCGCCTCCACCATTTCAGTATCCGGCAATGTCCGGCAGAGTACAAAAAAGCCCACATTCCATAAGGTTTGTGGGCTTTTTTGTGTCCGGTATCGTCCGAAGAAAAACATTTCAATCCGGGGGTAACTGGGGGTAACTGGGGGCAACAGATGGGGTGGGCTTTTTGTTGCCCCAAGTGTTGATGAATAGCTATTTTTGCATAGTTTAGTGGCAGGCTCCTGCAATGTATTATTCGCGTGATGGCTTGCTGTCTTTTTGGGATAAAAGCTGGATCAGCTCAGTGCCGTGATCCTCGTACGCGGAGCGGATGATGGTTTTCAGTTCATCTTTTATGCTCGACATGGGAGGCAGGGAAGGGATGATCGGCAGATAATGTTCCGGAGGCAGTTGCGGAGCAATGTGCATCTTGTTTTCCATGCTCTGGGCCATTCCGATTTCCATGCCGCCTTCCATGCTGCCGGACTTGTTGTGGTCGCCCAGGGTCTTGAGAAAGCCAATGATGGAGCCCAGGTCGTTCTTGCGGTAGAAGGCCTCGATTTCCTCGTTGATTTCTTCCCGGTATTGAGTGAGTTCGGCAAATTTTGCCCGGTATTCGGCAATATGGACTTCAAGGCGTTCGTAGCATTCGAATACCATGTTTTTGAAGCGGCCGGCATGGGTAAGGCCATGGATATGCACCCCGGAAAACACTCTTTTTCGGATGGTGGTGGATTCGGTCAGGTAGGGGTCGTAAAAAAAATCCGTCGGCAGGCCGGTAAGCGCCAGGAAACGCTGGATGAGCGCTTCATCCTTAAGGATGATGTAGATGCGGATCAGATCAAAACTGATCCGTTTTTCGAGAATGAAAGAGTATTGGCGGGTTTTCTCGACAAAGTCGAGTTTGTCGTCTTCGATGAGTTTGCGGAACCCGAAATAGCGGTCCGCTATTTCCTTTTTTATTTCATAGGCAAGCACGTCATGGATATTCGGGCTGTCCGGACTCATTCGGCGCCTTCCTTTTCGGTTTTTCCGCAAGAGCGTGTCACGCAGAGCGTCCTGTGACCAAGTGTAGCACAGAAAAAACAGCCGGCAGACAACAATTTTTCACCCCAGGATCAATCCCTGCGCAAAACCGATCAGCGGGCGCATGATTTTGGGAATGATGCCGGTGTAAAACAGGGCCAACAGAATGATAAAGCCCAGGGGTTCCAGCTTGCGGTAGATTCTGGCTATCCCGTGAGGCAGAAGATTGCTGAGTACCTGGCTGCCATCCAGGGGCGGGATTGGGATAAGGTTGAAAACAGCCAGCATCACGTTTATCCAGACACCGGCGGCAATCATTTGGATGAGCGGCCAGAATATTTCCGCGGGGAGCAAGTGGCCGACAGGCAGAAGCAGCCGGGCGCCGAGACCGCAGGCAAGAGCCAGCAAGAGATTGGCGGAAACCCCGGCCAGCGAGACCCAGATCATGTCCTGCCGCGGATTTTTAAAATAACGGGCATCCACCGGAACCGGCTTGGCCCAGCCGATTTTCATGATCAGGAAGGCCAGCACTCCAAGGGGATCGAGATGCTTCAAGGGATTCAGGGTGAGCCTTCCCAGCCGCTGCGCGGTGGGGTCGCCAAGTTTGTAGGCGATGAAGGCGTGGGCAAACTCATGGACCGTCAGAGCCAGCAGAAACGGTGGAGCAAGGATGGCGATTTCCTGGATAAGCTTGGGGATGTTCATGAGGGGTTATTGATCCGGGAGAGAAAAGTGTTCCTTGATGAAGGCGGTTTCCGTGGCCCGGTCATGCACCAGGCCATCCAGCCGTGCGTCGAGCAGGCAGCGCAGGATGGTACCATAGAGCGGCCCTGCCCGGTAGCCCATTTTTTCCAAATCGTTGCCGTCGGTTTCCGTTTTCTCGCGGCTCCAATCCGTCACATAGAGGGAAATGGCTTTTTTGCAGGATTTCTTTTTTATGATAGCCATGAGATAGAGGAGCCCTTCCGGAGAAAGGTCTTCAAGCAGGTGGTAGAATCCGCTGGGGCTTTCCGGCATGGAGCGTTTCATGATCTGGGCAATCCTGGTAACGGCGATTTTTTCCCGGAGGAGAAACTGTTTGTGGCGGGGCGGCACCTCAAAGCGTTCGCAAAAAATCACCACCTCCCGAGCCGGCAGGCTGGTCATGAGGGCAAGCAGATAGACGAGCCACTGCCGGCATGGCTCGTCAAGATAGAGCAGCCGGTGCCAGCCCAGGGCTTGCCGCGTTTCCTCCAGAATTTTTGAGAGTTTTGGATCGATGCGCAGGGTGGGGTGGAGGAACCGAAGCAATCCCAGGTCCGCCATGCGGTTTATGGCAGGCAAGGGGTTTTCCTCGGAAAGAATTATGGTGAGCTCGTTGAAAAAACGATGACCGAAGAAGCGGTCGAACAGCTCCATTTTAACCGCGTTTTTAATGAGTTTTTCCGTGTGCTTGCCGATTTTGAAGCCCATGCGCTGCTCAAAGCGGATGGCGCGGAAGATTCTGGTCGGGTCTTCAACAAAGCTGAGGTTGTGCAGAATGCGGATCTGCCGGTCTTTCAGGTCGTTCTGGCAGTTGAAAAAATCCACCAGGGTGCCGAAGGTGTCCGGGTTGAGGTGGATGGCCATGGCGTTGATGGTGAAATCGCGGCGGTAGAGATCAAGCTTGATGGAGCTCAGCTCCACGGTGGGCATGGCGGCCGGGTATTCGTAGTATTCCAGCCGGGCGGTGGCAATGTCGATCTTGAGGCCGTCGGGCATTATCACCACGGCGGTGCCGAATTTTTCATGGGTGCGCACCTTGCCGCCCATTTTTTTTCCAAGCTTTTTGGCGTAGGCCAACCCATCGCCCTCAATGACCACATCGATATCCAGGTTTTTGATGTGCAGCAGCAGATCGCGGACAAATCCTCCCACCGCATAGGCATGGCAGCCGCTTTCCTGCGCCACCTCGCCGAGGGTCTGCAAAAGGAGGATGATTTCGCGGTTCAGAACCTCCGCCATCAGACCGGTGAGGTTGCGGTTGCGGGCGATGGAGGGTTGATCGGTCTCGGCCAGCAACCGGCGGGGGATGTGGGACGGATCGTTGACCAGCAGATGGAGAAGATCGGTGCGGGTGATGACCCCTTTGACCACCCCCTCTTCCACCACAGGGATAAAGCGCTGGCGGTTTTCGATGATGAGTTCCTGGATGTCGGCCAGGGTGGCTGTAGGAGGCAGGGTGGCGAAATCGGTGGTCATGTAGTCGCTCACCGGGGAATCGCCCAGGCCAAGATGGATGGACTTTCCCACCACCAGCCGGGAAATGAGGCCGATTGCTTCGTGTTGGTCGTTAACAATCAGCAGCACCGTGATGTTGTACCGGTTGAGCAGGTCGTCGGCAGCATTGATCGTCAGCGTAGGCGGGCCGGAGATCACCGGCGAGGACATAAGCTCCCGTGCAAGCCGTTGCGGCCGGACATGCTTGTGCAGGAGTTGGATAAGCTTTTCTTCCGCCTCGATCAGGGTGAGATCCTTGATGGTTGCAGAGGCGGCCGAGGCGTGCCCGCCGCCGCCGAAATCGCGGGCAATGGCGCCGACGTTCACCTCCGGGATCCTGCTGCGGGCAATGAGGTGGGTGCGTCCGTCCATGTGGGTCAGGGCGAACAGAGTGTTGAGATTTTCCATCACCATGAAGCGGCGGACAAGAATGGAAAATTCATCAACATATTCAGGCAGTTCTATCTTGGCCACCACCAGATCGACACCGTGGATGGTATAGGTGGTGGCGGATTTGATCAGAGCGTGGAGCAGGGTGACTTCCTGGCTGGTAAGTTCCTGGGCGATGAACTGGGAAACGGCGTTGAGGTTTGCGCCCTGGGCAAGCAGCCAGGCCGCGGCTTCGAGGTCTTCCGGGCTGGTGGTGTCAAAGGCGAAAGAGCCGGTGTCCTCATAGATGGCCATGGCCATCAGGGTGGCCTCCTCCTGGGTGAGCTGGAGGTTTTTCTCCCGGAGAAGATGGACGAAGATGGTCGTGGTTGAGCCGACCTGCCGGACATGCTCCACCGACCCGTGCAGATCATCCGGGGTGTCGGGGTGGTGATCGTACAGATGAATGTCCAACCCCGGGTTGGTCAGGCATTGGGAAAAATCGCCGATGCGCGAAGCCTGGCGGGTGTCCACCACGATGAGCCGTCGAATCTGGTCCTGAGGGATGTTTTTAAGCCGTTGAAAGGTGTAGTGGTATTGCACGGATTGGGCAAGAAAATCACGCAGGTTTCTTTCCTGGGAGCCGGAAAAGGCAAGCACCGCGTTCGGGTAGAGCTTGTTGGCGGCGATCATGGAGGCCAGTCCGTCAAAGTCGGCGTTTACATGGGTGGTGATAACTTCCATATGGGACAGGCCTCTGTTTAGCCAAGCGTATTGCAGGTCGGGATGCGGGAGGGGAGTTCTTCGCGGTCAGCGCGAAGGTCATTACGAATGATTATAGACGATCATTCCCTGTGATCAAAGACATTCAGCCCCGGGGATGGAATTTCTGGTGGGCGCTCTTGAGTCGGTTGCTGTCTACGTGGGTGTAAATCTGGGTGGTGGCGATGTCGGCATGGCCCAGCATCATCTGCACGGAGCGGAGGTCCGCGCCATGCTCCAGCAGGTGGGTGGCAAAAGAGTGGCGGAGCATGTGGGGGCTGATTTTTTTGGTGATTCCGGCAGCGCGTGCAACCTGCCGGATGATCTGCCAGAAGCGCAGACGGGTCATGGCTTTGCCGTGACCGGTGACAAAGAGCAGATCGCTCGGTCGTTTTTTCAAGATCCGGGGGCGGGCGTCGCGGGTGTAGATTTTAAGATATTCCCGGGCCGCCTCGCCAAAGGGGATGAGTCGCTCCTTGGAGCCTTTGCCGAAAACCCGGACAAAGCCGCCCATGATGTTGACCCCGGCAAGGGGCAGATTGACCAGTTCCGAGACCCGCATGCCGGTGGCATACAGCAGATGCAGCATGGCATTGTTGCGCAGGGCCAGGGAATTGTCATTGGCAGGCGGGGCAAGGAGCAGATTCACCTCGGGGATGGTGAGGACCTTGGGCAGCGGATGGCCCGGCTTGGGAAGATCCAAGGCTGCGCAGGGGTCGGCATCGATGAGCTTTTCCGCCAGAAGAAACTTGAAAAAAGCACGCAACGAGGAGATTCGGCGGGCATTGCTGCGGTTCGAGATGCCCTGGGCATGGCAATGGGTCAGATAGGAGCGGAGGTGGCTGACTTCAATTTCGGACAGGGCCGCGAGGCGGCCGGGACGGAGAAAATCGAGAAAGGAAACGAGGTCGGTCCGGTAGGCCAGGATGGTATTGGCGGCCAGTCGGCGTTCCAGGGTGAGATACTGCAGGAATTGTTCGAGAAAAGGCTCGGAAAAAAGAGACGCTCCGCCGGGAGGAGAGGAAGAAGTCGGCAACTGAGGCCGGTCCCGGTCGGAGCGTGGGTGTGTATCAGCAGGTTTTCCTCGTTTGCTGTTCATCCGAGGAAACAGGGCAATTTAGTCACGCTCGGTGCGCATCATGAGCTTGCGGAGTTTCCGTTTGGACTCGGCCTGCTTGCGACGACGCTTGGCGCTGGGTTTTTCATAGTACTCGCGGCGTTTGAGTTCTTTCTTCATCCCATCGAGCTGCATTTTTTTCTTGAGCAGCCGAATCGCCTGTTCGATATCCCCTCTTACTTCTATTTCGATCATGATCTCTCCAGTATGCGGGTTGCAACGTCACGTTTCATAATTTTGCCAACGCCTGTTTCAGAACAAGCTGAAATGGCGCAGATTTTTAAAAAGAAACCGTTTATATAGTCGATCGTTGCTCTGATTGTCAAATATTTTTTTCTTCAGGACCCAGGGAAGGGAAGATCTTGCCCGGGTTGAGAATGTCCTGGGGGTCAAACAGGTTTTTGATCTGTCTGTGTCAATCCCAGGAAGAGACCGATTACGACAAGGAGCACGGAAAACCCAAAAAATTCCTTCAGCAACCCTCTATGGTCTTACGTTTCATGGGCTGAGGTGTGAGGGTATAGGTGCTGCTTCCACCCAGAGCATCTTTGAATAGAGCCTCAGCCCTTACTTTGTCCTTGTCCACCTCGTGGGCGAGTGTCAGGCGGATTTGCAAGAGACCGGGTGGGACACCCTTGAGCAGCCATTTGACCTCGCCTGTTGTCTTATCGTAACTGCTGTAGCTGGGATCGGTGGAGGTGATCGACGTGCCCGGCGGCAGATACTGCACCACGATCACGGCCACGGGCGGCTGCGTCGGGATCGTGATCGTGTGCAGGATGGTATTGCCGTTTACCTTGTAACGGCCTGCAACTTGCCGCTCCTCGGCCTGGCAGACCGACCCGGCAATTCCCTGGCTCAGTAAGAGGGACAGTAGCAATAAAGAAACAGAGCGCACGTAGTTTCTTGCACGATATCGTTTCATAATCACACCCATTGCCTGTAGTTGTCGCTGGCCGGAAGGTTTACTTCCGGTTGGTCTCGATGTTTTTTGTTCCGTTGTTCCAGCGGTATCCGCGATTGGCCCAAATCTTTTCTATTTCTGTTATGTCGAGCCCCAGTGCCCTGAAATTCGGAAAAAGCTCGTATACCGAGAGAATTTCGTAATCATCGATGCGGTTATCCCGGTTTTTGTCGGCCCAATGAAAGAGCGCGACTTCTGTTGCCTGGTCCCCGGCAACTTTTGGCTCATCGTCGCCTTGCTTGCCAATGATGAGGTTGCCGGAAAAAGATAAGCGTCGCCCTGGCACCATATCTCCGTTAGCCTTGGCCAAATAGGCGAAGCGTTTTCGTCCGCGTGCCTCTACTCTGTCTATCCACTTGATAAGATGCGCATCCTCATTGTGGCCGATAAAAGAAGGCGCACCCGCAATGGGCAGACATTGTTCGGGCAAGGATTCTCGCAGCAGCAGCGTGGCAGAATTGGTTTTGCTGGCGGTAACTTCAATGAGGACCGGAAAGATCTGCCCCGCCATGACATGATCAGGCAGATAACGGGTTGCGGCAAACCTGGGGTCTTGGGCCTTGAAAAAAAACTGCCAGAAAAGAAATGCTAGCCCCAAGCAGATGGGCAGAAGAATCAGCGGCAGCAACTGGGTTGGCCATGGTCGACTCGGTGTTGCTTCGGGGTGCGTGAAGATTGGGGGTTGGTCAGAGGCTGATTTCTCGAAATTTATGGTCTTGGCAGCTGGCTGGATCTCATCCTGCTTGTCGATCAATTCATCCAGTGGAACCTGTAAGGCCTCTGCCAGTTTGAGGGCATTTTCTTTTTTGATGGTGGGATAGCGTCGGTTTTCCCATCGGGAGATGGTCTCGGTGGTTACGCCTACCACGGTAGCCAGATAGAGTTGCGTGACCTTGTTTTTCTCGCGCAACTTACGAATCTTATCGCCATCGATATTGAAAGTGGGATCAAATTCCATGGTTCTGCGGCTTCCGTCGTCATTGTCTTGGCAAAGCCGTGTGCCTTGCTGTTTCTTTTTTCTCCCAATAGATTGCTGGAAGGCGCAGGATTGTCAACTGGTTTTGGTCGAATAACTTCCCTTTGAGTAAAAAGGCAGCCGGACATGCAACCCGACATCCCCATCATCATCACTTGATGTCTACCGACATCATCCCATGTCCTCTATGAAAGCTGCGGAAAAGTCTTATGATACAGACAAAGGGATAAAGGAGTTCCAGTAAAAAATGATCGGAGGAGGCAAAGATGAGTAAGAAAATGATTATCTTGGCAATGGCTTTGGCTTTGGTGACTGGCACGGCGGCAGTATCTTTTGCTGTCGGTTGTAATGAGGGCGTGGCAAAAGCAGTGCATGGCATCGTTGTAACCGTCCTTTGCAAGGATGGTAGCGAATTTACGGCTGAGGATATTGTTGCCAAAGGTTCGGGCAAGATTGAGGTTAAAGACAAGGTGGTGGTTTTGAAATCCGGGAAGGTCAAGAAAAAAATAGAGGGTTGCTGATATACTTGCGACAGAAGATAGTTCTGGCAGACTCAAAAAAAATAATGATTGGTGGAGATGAACATGAGCAAAAAAATAATTACCTGGCAATGGTTGTGGCTTTCGTGGCAAGCACCGTAGCAGTGACTTTTGCTGGCGACTGCAAGGGTAAGGTAAAGGGTGTTGAAGGCACCATTATAACGGTCACCTGCACCGATGGCACCGAGGCCAAGGCCGAGGGGGTCGCCAAGATTGGTGACAGCGTTGATGTAAAGGGGGGAAAGATCGCCGGCAAGAAGAAGGTGATGGAGGGATGTTAATTTCTTAAGGAAATTGTATTGACGTGGTACATAAAGCTCGGCAATAGGCCGGGCTTTTTTTATGAGTGACTAATTACGGGATACCTTGCCTGTTTCCAGTGTTGCACCCTGGGAAGGGAAGATCTTGCCCGGGTTAAGAATGTCCTGGGGGTCAAACAGGTTTTTGATCCGGCGCATGAGCGCCAGGGTAGGCGGGTCAAGCTCCATGGAAAGATAAGACGCCTTGGTCAGGCCGACGCCGTGTTCGCCGGACAGGGTGCCGCCGAGGCGGAGCACCTCTTCAAAGAGAAGCTGTTTGGCGGTAGTGGCCTGCCGCACTTCCTGGGGAATATTTCTGTCGAGCATGATGTTGACGTGGATGTTGCCGTCTCCGGCGTGGCCGAAGGTGAAAATGGTGATCCCGTGTTCCCGGCTCAACGCTTCGGTGCAGGAGACCAGTTGCGGCAACCGGCTGCGGGGGACTACCACATCTTCGCTCATTTTATGGGGCTTGAGGCTGAAGGATGCAGGGGAGACGGCGCGCCGGGCCGCCCAGAGCTGATCTGCCTCCTCTGCGTTTGCAGCGGTGCGGCTTTGGAGAATTCCCGGCCGGCTCTGCAGAAATTCGGTCAACTGGCGGGTGGCAAGGGGAACGGTATCCTTGCTGCCGTCAAGCTCGATGAGGAGCAGGGCTCCAGCCTCTTCCGGCAACGGCGTCTGCAGCTTGTCCCGGACAATGGCCAGGGCGGTGCGGTCCATATATTCCAGGGTGCAGGGCGTATGGTGGGCCAGAATGGTCGCCACCAGAGTGGTTGCCTCGACCATGGTGCGGCAGAGAACCAGCAGGGTGGTGCGGGCTTCCGGGGCGGGGAGGAGCTTGACCGTTATTTTGGTTATGACACCCAGGGTTCCTTCGGAGCCAACCAGCAAACGGGTAAGGTCATAGCCCACCACGCCCTTGGCGGTCCTGACCCCGGTGTGGATGAGGCTGCCATCGGGCAGCACCGCTTCCAGGCCGAGGACATAATCGCGGGTTACCCCATACTTCACCGCGCTTGGTCCGCCCGCGCACTCGGCCACATTGCCGCCCATGGTGCAGAACTGCAGGCTGGCAGGGTCCGGCGGGTAATAGAGGCCGTGCCGGGCAGCTTCTTTTCGCAGATCGCCGGTGATGACGCCCGGTTCGACCACAGCGATCTGATTTTCCCGGTCGATCTCCAGAATGCGGTTGAGGCGGCCCATGACCATGACCAGGCCACCGGCGACCGGCAAGGCACCGCCGCTCATGCCGGTGCCGGCCCCTCTCGGCACCACGGGAAAGGGGGTGGCTGAGGCCAGCTGCATGATGCGGCAAATTTCTTCGGTGGAGCCTGGAAAGGCCACGGCAGCGGGAGGATATTCCCGGCCGGTGCCGTCATAGGAATAACAGGCCAATTCTTCCGGGACCGTGGTCACCTGGTCCCGGCCCACAATGTCTCGCAGTTTTCGGATGGTGTTCTGGTTCATTGAGCTGTTTTCCATGCGGCAGGCATTTTCCTGCTGTCTGTAAAAATCCCTACAAAATATACCGGGAACTTATTATAAGGATACGTGTTCATCGCCGTTTTGTCTGGTGCCGCAGTGTCGTGACTTCAGTGCTGCTCTTCGCGGCAACACCTCAATCAGTAAGCAACTATTCGGAAAAAAGCTATGGAAAAGAAGATTCGTCTTGCCCTCATCGCCGGGGGGAAATCCGGCGAACGTGAAGTTTCGCTGGCCGGTGCCATAGGGGTGGAAAAAGCCCTCAGCCCGGAAAAATATGAAGTTCGACGCTATGATCCGGCCACGGATCTGGCCCGGTTGGCGGCGGATGCCGGAAAGATAGATGCGGCCTTTGTCCTGCTGCATGGCCCCCTGGGAGAGGACGGCACCATGCAGGGTTTTCTCGATCTGTTGGGGATACCTTATCAGGGGGCCGGAGTTCTGGGCAGCGCCTTGGCCATGGACAAGAATCTGGCCAAGATTCTCTATAAACAGGCCGGACTCACCGTGGCAGCCTGGGAAATGGCTGAACCGGAAGATCAGAAAAATCCCCGACGGCTGCTGGAGCATCTTTCCTTGCCGGTTGTCATCAAGCCCATCCGTCAGGGTTCCAGCCTGGGGATGAGTGTGGCCCGCAACGAAGAGGAGTTGGCGCAGGGGCTGACCAAGGCGTTCGGTTTTGACAGCGAGGTCATGGTCGAGCAGTATGTCCGGGGTCGGGAGATAACCGGGGGAGTGCTCGGCAACAAGGAACTCACTGCCCTGCCCATCGTCGAGATCATCCCCGGCGAGGAGTTCGTCTTTTTTGATTATCAGGCCAAATATCAGCCCGGCGCTTCGCGGGAAGTCTGTCCGGCTGATTTGCCGGAGGGGATAACCGCCAAGGCCCAGGAGATAGCCCTTGCCGCACATAGGGCCTTGCAGCTTAAAGGGTACAGCCGGACAGACATGATCGTCGCCGATGACGACATCTATGTGCTTGAGACCAACACCATTCCGGGAATGACCCCGACCAGCCTCCTGCCCCAGGCAGCCGCCGCTCACGGGCTATCCTTTCCGGCACTGCTCGACAGACTGATAGAGTTGGCTCTGGCAGGGAGATGAGCCGAACGGCATATTTTTTGAAATAAGCAGGACAGTTTTGCTATACTTTAGACAAGAAGCCCTCAAGATCGCGGTGGAGTAAGGCCGGAAATTTAAGCGGAGCAGCTTTCTTGCCAGAGCATGAGCCGAAAAAAGCAGAGTTGACCGCCCTGATTGTCGAGGACGACCAGGACGTCTGCGATCTTCTGCAAAGGATTGTGGAAAGCCAAGGCTACAGGGTTGTCGCCTGCACCAGCGCTGACTCGGCCAAAAAGGCTTTTGCCGCGAATTCTCCTCATCTTGTTCTTATGGACTGGCTGTTGCCGGATATGGACGGACTGGAACTCGTCAAGGCGTTCCGTTCCTCCGAGCGCGGAAAATATCTGACTGTCCTGATGATCTCCGGCAAGGACAGTCCCGAGGATCTTGCCACGGCCATCGCCTCCGGGGCGGATTTTTTCATGGGCAAGCCGGTTGAAAGAAAGGTGCTCGATATCTGGCTTTCCGCCGCTTTTCAGCATGTTCGCGAGAGCCTGCAGCGTGAAGAGGATGACCTTTCGCTGATTAAAATCCGGGAAGAGTTGGAAGACAACAACCTGCAGCTGGAAGAGGCTCTGAGCCGGGCCAATACCATGGCCATGGAGGCGGAACAGGCCTATATCGAGATCAACCAGATATTCAAGACCGTCGCCGGGGGTATTCTCCTGGTGGACAAGCACTGCAATCTTTTGCGCTGCAACGATTCATTTCTGATGATGGCCGGAGTGAAAAGGGAGAAGGCGCATGACCATAAGTGCTATGAGATTTTTCATTCATGCCTCTGCAATACCGAACAATGCCCCTTGCAACGAATCAAGAAAGGGGAAAAACGCATTGAAAGCGAGATAGAGAAGGAGAATCCGGACGGAACCACGGCATACTACAGCATCATTTCCACTCCGTTCAAGGGCCCGGGCGGGGATCTTATCGGGATTGTCGAACATATCACCGACATCACCGAGCGGGTCAAAGCAGAAAAGGCGCTGGCCGAAAGCGAACACCGCTACAAGGAACTCAGCCTGGTCGATGAGTTGACCAAGCTTTTTAACAAACGCTACTTCAACACCCAGCTACAGCTTGAGGTGGAGCGGGCCAATCGGCATGGCCAGCCGCTTTCCCTGCTGCTGATGGATATCGACAACTTCAAGCACCATAATGATACCTACGGACATGCGGATGGCGACCGGGTTCTGGCCCGGCTGGGTCAGGTGGTCGCCGAGTCGCTGCGGGTCAATGACGTGCCCTGTCGCTACGGCGGGGAGGAGTTCACCATTATCCTGCCGGAGACCAGCGGCGAACAGGCGACAGTGGTGGCGGAGCGGATCAGGACCCGATTTGCCGGGGAGGTTTTTCAGCCCACCCCCCAGGATACGGTGCGAAAAACAATAAGCATCGGCGTAACCCAATACCGTGCCGGAGAAAGCGGGCAGAGTTTGCTGGAGCGGGCCGATCAGAATATGTACGAGGCCAAGCAGTCCGGCAAGAACCGGTATGTCCTGAAATGAGCAACATCCCAAAAGCGGCACCGGTTACGCCGCCCTCGCATCCCCATCAAAATCTTTTTTCGAAATAGGGCGCAAGCACCGCGGGGATGGCGATGGTGCCGTCATCCTGCTGGTAGTTTTCAAAAATGGCGGCCAGGGTGCGTCCGACGGCAAGGCCGCTGCCGTTTAGGGTGTGGACCAGCGCGCTTTTGTTCTGGCCCTTGGGCCGATACCTGATTCCTCCCCTCCGAGCCTGAAACTCCCCGAAATTGCTGCATGAGGAGATCTCCCGGTAAGTGTTCTGGGCGGGCATCCACACTTCGATGTCGTAGGTCTTGTTGGCGGAAAAGCCAAGATCGCCGCTGCAGAGCTGCACCACCCGATAGGGCAGTTCCAGTAACTGCAGCACCTCTTCCGCGTCCGCCAGCAGGCTTTCCAACTCAGCGGAGGAGGTTTCCGGAGTGGTGAATTTCACCAGCTCCACCTTGTCGAATTGATGCTGCCGGATGAGGCCTTTGGTGTCTTTGCCGTAAGAGCCTGCCTCGGAACGGAAGCAGGGGGTGTATGCCGTGTATTTGATGGGGAGTTCGTGCTCGGCCAGGGTTTCGTCCCGGTGCAGATTGGTGACCGGCACCTCGGCGGTGGGGATCAGCCAGAGGTCCCAATCCTTGATGCGAAACAGATCCGCCTCGAATTTCGGCAACTGGCCGGTGGCGGTCATGGTCTGGGAATTGACCAGAAACGGAGGGAGAACCTCGGTGTAGCCGTGTTTCTGGGTGTGGAGGTCGAGCATGAAATTGATCAGCGCCCGCTCAAGGCGGGAAGCAAATCCTGTGAGCACGGCAAAACGCGCCCCGGAAAGCTTGGCCGCCCGCTCAAAATCAATGACCCCTGCCATCTCGCCCAATTCGTGATGGGGTTTGGCTGCAAAACCGAACTGCGGCACCGTGCCCCAGCGCTTTATTTCCAGGTTGTCCGTGTCATCCGATCCCCTGGGTACGGAATCGTCGCAAAGATTCGGCAGGGTCAGGACGATGTCCTGGAGATCTTCCTCCAGGGCGGCAAGAGCGGTTTCGATTTCCTTGATCCGTTCTCCCACCTGACGCATCTCCGCCATGGGCGCTTCCGCGTCGACTCCAGCCTTTTTCAGATTGCCGATTTCCTGGGAAGCGGTTTTGCGCTTGTTGCGGAGCGATTCCACCTCGGTGAGCAGGGTCCGGCGGTTTTGATCGATTGCGGCAAAATCGTCAATGCGGGAATCGGTGATCCCCCGGAAGGCGAGTTTTTCTTTGACGAGATCCAGATTTTCTCTGATGAAACGCAATTCAAGCATGGATATCCTCTTCAGTTTCAGTCCGGGGTGTTGTCATATTCTGCCAGTGGGGGTTGTATCATGGAGCAGGGCAGAAATCAAGAGGGCGGGAGGCCGGCATTCAGAGAAGGCCGGGGGTGCAGAGCCGCAGGGAGACATCTTCCCCGGCCGACAGATGCTTGCGATGTGGTGGCAGATGGATGATGGCGTTGGTTGTTTCGTTTTTGCGGGCGGGGCGGACGGTGAGGGTTTTGCCGCGCAGGCGGGCCACCGCGCCTTTTAAATTGAGTAATCCTGTCTTTTTTAAGAGGACAGGGGCGGTGAGGGTGGCACGCACGAGCGGGGGCAAGGGGCGTCGTTGGCCTTGCATCGCCCGCAAGGCAGGCAGGACAAGCTCATGGAACAGCAGGAAAACCGCCGGCGGAGGGCCAGGCAGGGCAAAGACCGGTTTGTTTTTGTACAGGCCGAACATGGTGGACCGGCCAGGGCGAACCGTCAGCGCGGTGTAGAAAGGGCGGATCCCCAGCTTGGCAAAGGCCTGGGGGAGAAGATCGTAGTTTCCCGGCCCCATGCCGCCGGTGGTAAGCACTCCATGGGACGGGCCATGGAGTGCATCTTCCAGCATGGCGGTGATTTTGTCGCATTCATCAGCCACCAGGCCGAAATCCCGGGAAAAAGCCCCCGATTCCCTGATGAGGGCGGCGAGCAGAAAACGGTTGCCGCTGATGATCTGTCCGGTTTCCGGGGTGTCCGTTGTATCCAGTAATTCGCTGCCCGTGCAGAGGATGGCAAGTTCCGGCCGGGAAATTACGGATGCTTCTGTTGCGCCGCTTTCGGCAAGAAGGGGCAGATGCTGGGCTTCAATCGGCATCCCTTTTTGGATAATGGTTTGCCCGGAGCCAAGGTCGGTGCCCCTGGCGCGAATGAACGCTCCTGGAGAGGGCGGGCTGTCCACCAGCGCCAGGCCGCCTTTTTTGAGGCAGCGTTCAAAGGGGATAACCTGGTTCGCTCCCTCCGGCAACGCGCCGCCGGTCATGATCGCGATGGCTGTTTTTCTCGAAAGTTTCGGCAAATCGGTGGTGCCTGCGGCAATCTCGCCGATTATCTGCAGAGATACGGGTTTGGCATCATCGGACAGGTCGCGGCTGTTGACGGCATAGCCATCCATGGCGGATCGGGCGAAATCGGGCACCGCCCGGGGTGCGGTGACGGGTGCTGCAGCGATGCGGCCGACTGTTTCCGGCAGCGGGATGGTTTCGGCAGCCAGGGCAGGACTATGGCTGACAATCAGCCGCTGTGCTTCCCCGAGCGAGAAAATAGTCATGAATCAGGTCCCATGGCGGCAAGACGTGCAAGGTCATGCTGGTGGTTGATGTTTTGAAAGGTGGCGAGGTCCGGCAGGATCTGCAGAATCTCCTCGGCGGAAACCTTGCGGATGCGGAGCGTTTCGTACAATGAACCGATCTTGCATTGCTTTTTTGCAAGATGCTCTTCAATGACCGGCAACCCCTTTTTGCTGTAAACCGCATAGAGCGGTTCCGGACCTTCAGGAAGCCAGGGAAGAACCACGTCATGGTCGCCGGGCAGTTCGCAGAGAAAGCGGATCAGGTTCGGGTCGACCAGCGGCATGTCGCAGCCGCAGACAAAGGCCCGGGGCTGGGAGATTGTCCGCAGGGCGGCATGGATTCCGGCCAGAGGACCGCAGTTTAGATAGTGATCCCCGGCCATGGGCCAGCCAAGAAAATCATATGCCTCGGGTGTATTGGTGATGAGCAGGGTTTCCGGAAAAAGTCCGGCAAGTTTGCGGGTGATCCCTTGGATCAGGGCGGCGCCCTGATGCAGGGCCAGCGCCTTGTTGCTCCCGAACCGCGAGCTTTTTCCACCCGCCAGGATTACCCCGGCAACCTGGTCAATCATTGATGAACTCATGAAAAGGGGGAAAAATCACAGGCAGTCACAAGAGGCAAAGAGTTGCAACGGTTACTCCGTTGGAGATTGGCGGATGGTGATGATGATTTCCCGGGGATCCTGGCACCCTTTGAGCGAACAGGTCATGCCGGTGATGGCCTGGCGGAGAAAACTTTCTACGAAGGAATTCAGATGGATCGGCTGCCCGTTCACCAGCAGACTGGTTTTTTGTCTGGGGAAGGTCTTGATGAAGCGTGTTTCCAGAAAATCAGCCAGTTCGCTGATGTCGTCCAGCCCGAAGCAGGGAATATCCGTGATGTCCTTGATGTCGCTGACCATGGCCACCCAGGTGTCATCGCGGTCCGGCAAGGGCTCGCCATGCAGGGCGCTGCGAAAGACCTCGATCTTGGGGAGCCCCAGCCGCTTGTATCCTTCGGTGATCACCAGGTCCGTATCGCCGTAGTAGCGGCCCACCAGCTCTTCAATGCTCAAATCGCCGGGAACATCGCGGATAAGGCCCAGTCCGGTGGGGGAGGAAAGGGCAACGGTGCTGGCCCCGGCCTGTTTGTGCCGCCAGGTGTCCTTGCCGGGTTTGTCCATTTCAAAGGCGTGAACATGGTGCTTGATGGTGCCGATGCGGTAGCCGCGGCGGCGCAATTCCGGAATGAGCTTTTCAAGAAGCGTGGTCTTGCCGGAGTCGGGTTTGCCGATGAATGTGATGACAGGAGGCATGGTTTGTATTTGCCGTGGCGGAAGTCGGAATTGCTTCAGTTCAGCCCGGCGGCCAGGACATGGGCCTGCCGCCGAGAACGTGGAGGTGCAGGTGGAAAACCGTCTGCCCGGCATCGGCGCCGTTATTCATCACCAGGCGGCATTGCTCTACGCCGTTTTCTTTGGCAAGCTTCGCGCCGATGCGGACAACCTTGCCGATGAGCGCCTCGTCTGCAGCGGTAACCGCGCCCGGGCCGCTGAGATGTTTTTTGGGAATGACCAGGAAGTGTTTGGGCGCCTGCGGGCTTATATCCCAGAAGGCGAAGACGTCATCGTCTTCATACAGTTTTTTTGCGGGGATTTCGCCGTTGACGATTCTGCAGAAAAGACAGGGGCTGCTCATCCGTTTCTCCTTGTTTTTCTTTTCCCATAAGGTAAAGGATTGGTGCAGGATACTGTCCGTGCCGGATTCTGTCAAATGTAAAGCAAGGGCTGCGGATGAAGGGAAGGGCGAGTCTCCTTGGTGACAGTTTGCGGCTATTCTGGTAGTGTTACAACGAATTGTGCGGCATGGAAAGCGCTGTGCCGGAGATGAGAACAAGTAACCAAAAAAATGAGCGGAAAATCTGCAGAGGACATGGCATGCGTCAGTTTGTTGTTGATGAATTGAGCAAAGAGGAGCAGGATAATCTGGAGTCATATTTGAAGCGAACTCTGAAGCCGGGTCCCATGGAGGGGATGTTCTGGCTGCAGGTCCCGGAGGATATGCTTGCGGAAGCACAGCAGGGGCATGAGAAATGCGGTCCGTTTTTTTTCGGAATCGAGCTGGGACGGAACCGGTTGATTGCCGAATTTCTGGTTCGGAGCCAGAGCAATCTGCATTGCACCTGCATCAGTTATTGTACTCCGGCTCAACGGCAGTTTTTGCTTGGATTTCTTGACCGGATGCTTGCGGATGAACATATCAAGGCGTAGAGGTTGATCGTGCGGAAAGCCGTTTTTTTGTGGCTGTGCATGGGTTTTTTATGCGGCCTTCAGGCGAAACTGTGCCTGGCGGCAGGCGAAGAGGCCCATCCCGAGAAACAGTTTGTCTGTCCGTTCCCGGACATGACAACCGATGTTTTGTCGCTGACCTATGCCCAGATCATGGAAGATTCTGTTCCGGTTTATGCCCAGCCGCAGGACGAGGCCTCCGGAATTTTGCCGGTCCGCTATTCCCGGAAAGGGTTTATGTGGGTCAGCCTCAGTGACCCGCGCCCAGTTATGGTGGACGGCCGGGGCTGGTACAAGATCAACGAAAAAGAATACATGCGGGAGGACAAACTCAAGATCGGCAAGCCCTCCGGTTTTCAGGGGGTCATGGTCCCGGAAGAGTTCGGCAAGAGATTCGCCTGGATGATTTTCCATACCCGGGTTTCTCCCGGCCCCGGGATGGCTCCGATTGAAGAAGAGGATCCGGCCGTGGTGCCTGCGAGATCCCTGGTCATTATCCATGAAATACGGGAAGTCGATCAGCGTAAATGGTGCCGAATCGGCACCGGAGTCTGGGTTCCTTACGGGCGTCTTGCCATGGTGATTCCGAGCAGTCGCCCGGAGGGCGTGGGGGAAGGGGAACGCTGGATCGAGGTGAATCTTACCGAGCAGACCTTGTCCGCCTACGAGGGAGATCAGCTGGTGTTTGCCACCCTGGTTTCTTCCGGTGACGAGAGTTTTCCAACGATCAAGGGATTGTTTCGGATCTGGGCCAAAGTCAGGATCGGCAAAATGAGCGGAGGGGAGGACGATTCGGATCGGTATTACGTAGAAGATGTGCCCTGGCATATGTACTTCCACAAATCATACGGACTGCATACCTCCTACTGGCATGACTTTTTCGGACTTCCGAATTCCCACGGCTGTGTGAATCTTGCGCCCAAGGACGCTTTGTGGCTGTTTGAGTGGACAAGTCCGAAAAAGGGCAAGGGGAATTGGCAGGAGGCGACCCGGTCCGACCCGGGAACTTGGGTCTGGGTGCATGAAACGCCTGTGGCAGTGGGGGAATAAGAGTTTTTTCACGAACAGGCTTGCAGGCGGTTATTGCTGGATGACAACCTCGGTGCCTACGGTGATAACTTTGTACAGCTCTTCGATATCCTTGTTGTGCATGGCCACGCAGCCATAGGTCCAGTCCCAGGTTTCGCCGCCGCCATGGATAAAGATCTCGCCGCCCAAGGGAGTGTCCCACGGCGGGATGGATTTTTTGGAGATTCTTTCGATGATCCGGTCGCGGTCCCCTTTTGAGATGAGCTTCTGTTCAAGCCCCCGCTCGGCATCTTCAATGCTCGGATAGCTCAGCCCCAGCGAAAGGTAGTATTTGCTGCGCGGGTTTTTGATGCAGACATAATAGCTTCCCTCCGGGGTGCGCTTGTCGCCCTGACGAAGTTTGTCGCCAACCGGGTTCAGGCCGAGTTTGACCGGGTAGGTGCGCAGCAGCTTTTCCTCGGAATAGAGGAAAAGCTTTTTTTTGGCTTTTTTGATGACTATTTTCGGGTCCTTCAGGGGGGCGGCAACCGGCAGGCCAGGGTCGGCATCTTCATCATTCTGCGGAGGTGCGCAGGGAGGAGTCGTTGCCGGGGGTATTTGAACGATTTGCGGGGGGGGCGTTGTGGTGCAACCGCTGTGCAGGAAAATGAAGATAAGGCCGAGGAGCACGAAAAGAAAAGCGGGAGGGGGAGTAGCCCCCATCACGGAACGTCGCGATGTTAAGTTCATAGTGTGGAGTCCATCATAATGTTGATTCGCAGGCACACTCTTGCCCTTCTCCTTGCCGTGAATTTCAAACAGGCGTGCGGAGGTTCACTGTACGTATCGGCAACACTTATTAAAAAATAATACGATATTTGCGGTTAAAATGCACAGAAAAACCCGGTTTTTTTGCACAAAAAAAATCCCCGGCCAGGACAGCCGGGGATTTTTTTAATCAGCGTCAGCTGCAAAAGTTTTGCTTACCACCAGCAAATGGTCTGGTCGGCGGCGAAAACCTTGTCAAGCAAAGCGCTGTAGTCCGGGTTCTCAACATTGAGATTAAACGCCTCGGCCTCACGACCCTCGGAAACGATCTCCACCAGCTTCTTTGTGTCGTCGCTGGGCTCGGAACGATATACATTCAAGAGTTTCATTGGAACACTCCTTATTGTTGATTAGGTCAATAATTATCTCAGCTCTTGTCGGAGCGCAGAATACCGTAAGGAACGATGATTTCGAGATCGCGCAGCTGCTGGCCGATCTCTTCGAGGGAGATCTTGACCATGCCGTGCTTTTCGACATTGGCGTCCACGGTGGTGTAGACCTCGCCTTCCATGTCGCGAACCCACTCGATGTTTTCCTTGTGGTAGTCGCTCAGTTCCGGAAGTTCATTGTTCATGACATAGGCATATGAGTACATGTTCTCTACGGCCAGACCCAGTGTGGAGCGGATGCCGTCCAGGGTGTACTCCTTGTTAACCAACAGAAAACCTACTTTCTTGGACATGGTTCTCTCCTTATAAGGTCAGGTAGCATTCGTAGTCTTCGATGATTTCGCCATGCTGGGACTGGGTGGCCATCTTCTTGGCCTCAAGACCCTTGGGGATATCGGCGGGATCATAGCCGGCGTTCTTGTAGCTGTCCACGCAGATGGACACGTCGTCCGCCAGTTCGCAGAGGCCCGGGAACTCAGGGCACTTGGTCAGATGGATGCCGTACCAGCTGAAAAAGATCTTCACCTTGGAGCCTTTGGCCTTGGCTGCCTTGGTGATCCCCATAACATGGCGCATGTTCTGGGGGGAGGTAACAAAAATACCTAAACTTTTAGCCATATCCTGTCTCCTATTGCAAAAAAAAAATAAAGCGCAGGCTTATGCCTGTGCCGCGTCATTCGGAGTAAAAGGGGTTATTTTTTCTGGAGATAGAAGCGGATGAAACCGGAATCTTCCTTTTCGCCCAGGTAGACATGGCCGGATCGGGTGCACCAGCCGGGAAGATCGTTGCGGGAACCGGGATCGGTGCCGAGGATCTCCAGGATCTCGCCGGCGTTGATCTTGTCCATTTCCTTTTTGGTCCGCAGCAGGGGCATGGGGCAGCTCAGGCCTTTTGCGTCCAGCGTGCGGGTCGGGGTTATGCCATCCGGGGCTACTTTAATATCGTCACTCATGGTTTCCTCCTTAAAAATAGTGAGTAGTGGTAATTTTTCTAAAATAAAAAACAAGCGCACAGGTTTCGTGCTGCGCTGCAACTCAATTTTCTCCGTGCATCGGGAGGGTTTGTTACACGAAAAACAACACTGATTTTTTCATGTAAGAATGGATCTCTACCAATATTCATAGGGCATGTCAAGGGAATTTATGAATGGCGGTTCATGGTCGGCAAAGGAGGAAAAGAGGCCATTTTTCAATGGGGTTACCAGGGTTCTTGTTTCTGGAATTTGCGCGGGTCAGGGTTTGAAATCGGGAAAGAAGTTTGCCGCCCTTGACAAAACTATATGGCACAGGTAAAGGATTATCGGTGCTCTTGTGTAAATGTTTTGGAAAATCGTAATGTGGATTTTCTTTTTTTTTGTTGAATGGTTTATCGGTATGTAATTATTTCGAAAAACTGGAAAAGGGGAGGAACGGCATGGGCGAAGAAAGCGTGATGGGGAGCAAGGTCAAAGATTTGTACAAGAAATTGTGCAAGGATGAGTGGAGTTCCGTAACAGCTGGTATTATCGTTGCTTTTCTGAGTGTTCTGATTTTTGTCTGGGCAAGGCCATGGGGTGCTGTCGGCGCCATCCGCAACTGGGGCGAGTGGATCATCTACGGGGCCGGCATGTGGGATACCCTGGGCCTGTGGGATGCAGCTTCTCCTAAAAGCGCCTTGCTCGACACCGGCTCGGTGATCGGCATCGGCTTTGTGGCCGGGGCCTTCTTGTCCGCAAACCTGGGCGACAATTTCGACATCCGCATTCCGCCGGTTCTTGAAATGGTCAAGGGACTGGTTGCCGGTGTTCTCATGGGCGTCGGTTCTGTCTTTGCAGGGGGCTGCAATGTGGGCGGCATGTACAACGCCATCGGCAATCTGGCTGCCAACGGTTTCGCCATGTGGCTCGGATTGGTAATGGGCGTTATTCTCGGCCTCAAATATATCTACTGGGAAATGGAGAATATTTCCTGGGGGGCGGGCGGCGCCAAGACCATCGAAATTCCGGTGGTCATGCGCCGGATTCTTGCCGTTCTTGCCTTGGTCGGCCTGGTCTGGGGCGCGTATGCCTATGGCGATCAGGTTATCCATGTGGTGGATTATGACAATCTCGGCGCAGAAGATTATCTGGGGATCTCCGGCGGTCTCAGCGGGTTGCTCCTTATTGCCGCGGGAATCGGCTATACCATGCAGCGGGGGCGCTGGTGCATGGTGCAGGGTTTCCGTGAGCCGCACATGACCGGTGATTTCACCATGGCCAGAGGCGTTATGGTGAGCATTCTTCTGCTGGCCATCGGTGTCGCGGTTGTCAAGGCCACCGGGCTTCGCGAGCCGGTGCATTATGTGCGCGGCACCTTCGGCTTCGGCGCGGTATTCGGCGGCTTTATCTTCGGCTTGGGCGCCATGCTTGCCGGCGGTTGCGGTACAGGCACCCTCTGGCGCGTGGGTGAGGGCCAGGTCAAGTTGTGGATGACCGTTGTCACCTTCGGGGTATCCAATGCTATTCTGGGCCAGAAGGTCAAGGAGTGGGAATGGGAAGGCACTGCCGAGCAAAGCGGTGTGCTCGGTCAATGGATTTATATGCCGGATACCTTTCTGGGATACGGCGGGACCCTGGCGCTGATCGCTCTCGCCATGTGTCTGTGGTACCTCATTGTCAGCTGGAACGAGGACACCAACAAGTTGATCGTTGAGATGTAAGCATGTGATCATGCCGGTGTCGGCATGGGTTTCATTGATCGCATTCCCCGGCAGTCGGGGAATGCGATTTTTTTTGTCTCGCACTCAGCGGTCCGGGAGGGGAACCGGTGATTTCCCTTGACAGCGCTTTGCCTGTCGTCCTAGCATTATGGTATGTCTCATGCTGAGACGTGCCATTCTTTCTTGTGTCCGCTAGGTGTTTTTATGGTCGAGGCAGTTTCCGGTCTGCACCAACACGTTTCCATTTCCTTGGGACAGCTCCTGCAAAACGGTGAAATCGTCGCTATTGTCGATGACGATGCGGCAATTCGCGAACCGCTTCGGCTTTATTTTGAAGAGCATGGTTTGCCCGTGGCGGAATGCGCTTTTGCGGCGGACCTCATGCAGGTACTTGCTTCCCGCAATGTGGCTCTGGTTCTTCTTGACATCGGTCTTCCTGATGCCGACGGCCTTTCTCTTTTGCCCCATATCGTAGATCAGTATCCCGATATTGCCGTGGTCATGCTCACCGGCGTCAGCGACCTGCGAGTGGCCTTGGACTGTATGCGCAAGGGCGCCACGGACTATCTGTCCAAACCGGTGCAGCTTGAAGAAATATTCCACGTGGCGCGCAAGGCCCTGGAAAAAAGGCGGCTGGTTTTTGAAAACCGCAAATACCATGAAGAGCTGGAGGAAGCCCATTTCAGGATTCAGCTTCTGCATCAGCTGTCGGTAAAGATGAATACGGTGTATCTGAGCACTGTGGAGCTTGACCAGATTCTGCGGGCCGTTCTGGTGGGGATCACCTCGCGGGAAGGATTGGGGTTTAATCGGGCGTTTTTGGCCATGTTCGACGAGGATGGCCGATTTTTACGGGGCAAGATGGCCATTGGCCCGAGTTCCCGGGAGGAGGCCGGCCGTGTCTGGGGGGAGATCGAAAAACGCGATCTCAATTTCCTGCAGATCGTCGACAATCTCAAGGAAACCAGCAAGACCCAGGATGCCGCAGTCAACAATATTGCCAAGGCGTTGGTGGTTCCTGCGGAAGATACCCGGAATATTCTGATCAGTTCGGTGCTCAGCCGGAGGAGCTTCAAGGTTTCCCGGGAAAACGGCGGGGTGCCGGTGCCCATGGAACGGCGAAACGGAAATGGCGGCAGGCGGACCAACGGCGCCATGATTCATGAGCGGCGGGAAAAGGACGAGGAGGCAGGTCCTTCGCTGGAAGTGCCGCGGGATCTTATCAATATCCTTGACGAGGATTCTTTTGTCGTGGTGCCGCTCTATTCTCCCGGCCGCTCCTTCGGGGTGATCATCGCCGACAACTATGTAACCCGGCGGGAGATTCAGGACAGCCATATCGGCGCGCTGGAACTTTTTGCCAGCCAGGCCAGTCTTGCCATTGAGCAGGGCCATCTGTACAACGAAATGCAGAACAAGGTCGCCGAGCTTGAGGCGGCAAACCAGGAGCTTGACCGGAGCAAGGATCTGCTGGTCGAGGCGGAGCGCTATTCCGCATTGGGACACATGGCGGCCCAGTTGGTCCATATCATCAGAAACCCCATTACCTCCATCGGCGGAGTCTCCCGGATTCTGAGCAAAAAAAATATCGACGGCGAATGGGCAAAATACCTGAATGTTATTATCCATGAAACAGAGCGGGTGGAATCCACCCTGGAGGATCTTTTCGATTTTGTGGAGCAGGGCGAGATCCACAAGGAGGAGCTTTCGCTCTGCGTGTTGATCAGGAAAACCGCCCTCCTCCTCCAGTCGAGCATGGCAAAACACGGCATTACCTGGGAGATGGAATGCACCGAACCGGGACCGGTAATCCAGGGGGACATGCACCAGATCCGCCAGATGTTCCTGCATCTGTTCAAGAACGCGGTGGAGGCGATGGCCGACGGGGGCAGGTTGACCCTTGTTGTGGGTGCAGCCGAAGGGCAGGCCGTGGTCTCGGTGATCGATACGGGGCCCGGCATCCCTGAATCCTATCTGGATAAGGCCAAGGACCCGTTTTTTACCACGAAAACTTATGGAACCGGCATGGGTTTGACTCTGGTCGAGCGGATTGTCCGCGCCCATGGCGGCAGTTTTTCCCTCAAGCCCCACCCGGGCGGCGGTCTTGAAGTTCGGGTTGTTTTGCCTCTCCAGTAGTTTTCCCGGTTGTTCCGTTGAGATTTCTGTCGGCGCTGAGCTGTTTTTTGGATTGCACCTCGCCGAAATATGGATGTGCAATCCGGTGTGTATACTGGTGTCGGTTGACCATTCCCATAACGATGCTTCTATCTTGTCCAGGTTAACATTCTCAAACAAGTAAGGCGAACGCGCTCATGAAAATCGGAGGAACCCCCTTTTTTCTCAAGGGAATACAGCCGTCAGTTTCAGATCGAGGCGATGGCGGCAATAAGCCAGGGGTGCCCGCATCGCTGTTGTTCGGGCAAGGGCAATTGGTTCGGGGAGAGGTGACCGGATTTACCCAGGATGGCAAGGTTCTCGTTGCCATCGACGGCCAGACCTTTGAGGCGAGAAGTGAGGTTGCGCTCAAGCCGGGCAGCTCCCTCTGGCTTGAGGTGCGGCAGACAGAGCCGCTGTGGCTGCGGGTTGCCGACAAAAAGGGGGCAGCCCAGGAATTTTTGCGCCAGTACTATGCCGATCCCGGCGTCATGGGAAAGGGGCTGCGGATTTTGCTCGGGCTGGCATTGCTTGCGGATGCGGAACAGAGCTTGGCGGATCAGGCTGTAGCCCTTCAGAATTATGCCAATGCGGCAATCGGTCCGGAAAGTGATCCCGGCAAGATCATCCGTCTGTTGTCCATGCTGGGCACCGGTGCGCCACCGGAACAAACGGAGGCAGGGGGAAAAAAACTTCACGAATTAATTGCCCTCCTGGCCGAAGATCGTGGGGGAATTCTTGGCAAAACCAGCGCCACAGCCCTGCAGAAACTCGGTCTGCTTCTCGACCTGCAGGGCGAACTCAATGCACTGCCCGCCTCGGCGCAGCAGGCGGGGTTTCTTTTGTTTCCCTGTTTTTTTGCCATGGGCGCCGGGGCCGGGCAGTGGCTTTTTGCGCTGGATCGTGATGAAGATCAGGGGGCAGCAGGGGAGGAGCGCGGTTATTCGTTGTCCTTTTTTCTTGAGATGAGCCGATTGGGGGAAATGCAGATCCAGATCCGGGTCAAGGGGAAGAGTCTGCAGGGAGAATGCGTCGTGAACCGAGAGACGGTGCGGGAGCATCTGGCTTCGCAGCTTGCCGAGCTTGAGGAACTGCTGGGAAAACTCGGTTACGAGCCGGTGTATTTTTCCTGTCGGGTTGCCAGGGCTTCCATGCTGGAATCTTTGAAAGTCAGCATGGAGGCTGCGGCGCAACTGGACAGCGTCAGGATCGTTGACGTGAAGGCGTGAGGCAGGTTCTATTTTCCCGGGCGGTGGGATAGAGAATTGCCGCGAAACCATGAGGCCGCCGTGCCGAGCAGGCCGGTAAAGGCTGCGCCGAACAAGGTTCCGTGCAGGGCGGTGAGAAAAGCTGCTGTGTGCTCCGGTCGGAAATCCCGCAGGTCAAGGCCGTTGGTCAGCCCGCGAAAAGACAGGGAGAAGAGCAGCGCGGCCTGGGCGATGCCCAGAAGCATGCCGAGGTTTCTGGCGGTTGCCAACAGGGCTGCGGCAGCGCCTGCCTTGTCGGCCTCCACCAGGCTCAGGACAGAGGCGCTGTTTGGCGAAAGGAACAGCGCCTGGCCCAGGCCAAGCAGCATGAGTTGCCCGGCAATAGCGAGCGGCGGGGTCGAGGCCTGAATCGTGGTGAGCAGCAGCACGCCCAGGGTGGAGACAGCCAACCCCAGAGTGCTGATGATCCGCGCGCCGATATAATCGGAAAGCCAGCCGGCCAGGGGGGAGACCACCAGGATTGAAGAGGGGATGGCCAGCATGACCAGGCCTATTTTCGAAGGCTCCAGACCGAGAACCCGGTCGAGATGAAACGGGGCGAGCAGGATCACGGCAAAAAGGACCATAAAGGAAAGGACGGCGCTGAGGATGGCCAGGGTGAAATGCCTGCTGCGGAAGAGCGACATTGCCAGAAGCGGGTGAGGTCGCCGGGTTTCGATGGCGATAAAGCATCCCAGGGCTACTGCTCCGGCACCCCCGGTGAGCAGCAGTCGGTTGGCCGACCAGCCGGCAGACGAGGCGTGGGTCAGGGTAAGGGAAAGCAGGACAAGGGCCGTGGCCCAACTCAGACCCCCAAGCCAGTCAAGTGGTCCGGTGTAATGGCGGGTCGGGCCGGGCAGTATCCGGATGGCGAGGAGGGCGAAGATCAGGCCCAGAGGAACGGTGACAAAGAAAAGGACGCGCCAGGATGCGAGTTCGAGCAGGAACCCCCCCAGGCTTGGACCGCTCATCAGTCCGAGAGAAACCGCCATGCCTATCAAGCCCAGTCCGCGGCCGAGCTGTTCCTTGGGAAAGGTTTCCTTGATGATTGCGGGGCCGGTGGCCATCATCATCGCGGCGCCCAGCGCCTGGCAGAATCTGGCGAAAATAAGAAAACCCAGAAATGAGGCGTAGGCGCAGGCAAGGGAGCCAAGGCCGAAGATCAGCATCCCCGCAGTGTATATTTTTCCCCGTCCCAGCCGGTCGGAAAGATGCCCCCAGAAGAGCAGCGAGGCCGTGATGGTGAGCAGGTAGATCATCACCACCCATTGGGTGTCGCTGAGCGAACTGTGGAAGTCCTTCATGATGAACGGCAGGGCGATATTCACCATGCTGCTGTCCAGGGTGGACATGAAAACGCCGGTGGCCACGATAAGGAAGGTGGGCCATTTGTTTGCTGGGGAAGACACGAAAGGGATCTTTTGCCTCGGAGAAAAAAGCGGGGGGGTTGTGCCGGATGCTTTGGCTCCGGCTGATTTTTTTTGTACTGTATCGCAAGTCGGCTGATCCTGCAAAGAGGATTTGCCTGGAGCAGGGCTGTCTGGCTCGGAGAAACGAAAATCAATACAGAGACACAAGGCGCGAAGCGGATTGCCTTTGCAAGGCAATGGTTCGGAGATAACAAAACTGATTCTGGTGAAAAAATGATGCGTGTGCGAACCGGAGATGAGGATGAAAGAATTGCCAGGTGTGTCATCGGCTGCAAAGATTCCGGCCTGGGCGAGATTCTGGAGGTGGCGATCAGGGCGGCTCTTGCCGCAGGAGAGGTTCTGCGGGATCTGTACGACAAGCCCCATCGGATAACCCACAAAGGGGCCATTGATCTGGTTACGGAGGCGGACGTAGCCTCGGAGCAGGTCGTGCTTGAAATGCTGCGGAAAGCAGGCGGGAATATCGGTGTTCTGGCGGAAGAGTCCCAGGCCTCCTATGAAACACTGCCCCATGGTCCGGTTTGGATCATCGATCCTCTGGACGGAACCACCAATTTTGCCCATGGGTTCCCGTTTTTTGCCGTGTCCATCGCCTATGCGGAAGGAACAACCAGCAAGGTCGGCGTGGTGTATGCGCCCATGCATGACGAGCTTTTCTGTGCCTGCCAAGGGGGCGGCGCCTGGCTTAATGGACGAGCCATGCGGGTTTCCGGCGCATCAACCTTGCAGGAATCCCTTTTAGCCACGGGGTTTCCCTATGCCATCGAGAAGGAGGTCGAAGGGGTGATGGAAGGCCTTAAGCGCCTGGTGACCCGAAGTCAGGGGGTGCGGCGGGCCGGGGCTGCGGCCCTTGATCTTGCCTATCTCGCCTGCGGGAGGACAGACGGGTTTTGGGAGATCAATCTCAAACCCTGGGACACCGCGGCCGGAATGCTGCTGGTGAGCGAGGCCGGGGGCAGGCTGACAACCTACAACGGGCAAGGATACACCCCCTATATCGAGGAGGTCGTGGCGAGCAATGGAAAAATCCATGGCGAGCTGGTCGGGCAATTGGCGGATTTCACCCGGATGAGCGAGTGAAAAGTGAAAAATGAAGAGCAGGGATGCGTTTTTTTGCTATCAGCTGTCTGCCACAATGTGGTAGTTTGTTCGAAAAGTGAGGTCGGAAAAAGTCCAAACAGCCAGCTTTTCGCACCGAAGAACAAAAGCGCCGGAGAAACGCCATGGAATCAGAAAAGAAACAGCATTTCCACACCCGGGTAATTCACGCGGCCTTAACCCCGGGAGAATGGCAGGGCGCCACCCTGCCCCCTATTTTTCAGACCGCGGCCCATTGCCATGAAACCGCGGAGAGCTTAAGCGAGACCTTTGGCGGGCGCACCACCGATCATATCTACGCACGGCTCACCAACCCGACCAACCGGGTGCTGGAGCAGAAACTGGCCGCCCTGGAAGGCGGGCGCGCCGCGGTGTTCATGTCTTCGGGCATGGCGGCGATCACCAACAGCTGTCTGGCTCTGCTGCGGTCCGGGGATGAGTTTGTCTGCGGCAATTCGCTCTTCATGTCCACCTATGTTCTTTTTGCAAACGTCTTCAAGAAGTACGGGATCACGGCCCGCTTTGTCGAGTCCACCGATCTGGCGGCCATGGAGGCGGCGATCAACGAGAAAACCCGATTCCTCTATCTCGAGACCATCGGCAATCCGAAGATGGATGTGCCGGACCTGGCCCGAGCAGCGCAGCTTGCCCATAGCAACGGGTTGCCCCTGGTGGTTGACAACACCCTGGCCACGCCGTATCTGTGCCGGCCCCTGGAACTGGGGGCGGACGTCGTCATTCACTCCACCACCAAGTACCTCAGCGGCCACGGTGACGCAGCGGGCGGAGTGGTGATCGACGGGGCGAAGTTCAACTGGAGCAGCGAGCGGTTTGGGGATTTTGCGCCATTTGTCGAGCGCAAGGGCGATCTTGCCTATCTGGACCGGGTCTGGCGGGAGCTGCACATCAATTTCGGCACCACCGCGGCGCCGCTCCACGCCTATCTGACCATGCTGGGACTGGACACCCTGGCCCTGCGGATGGAGCGGCATCTGGCCAATGCCGGAAAGGTCGCCGCTTTTCTGGCCGCACGTCCCGAGGTGCGGTGGGTGAACTATCCCGGCTTTGCCGATCATCCCCAGCATGGCGTGGCGCACAGACAATTCGGGGGTCTGGGTTTCGGCGGCATGCTCACCTTCGGCCTGGCGGATCAGGACGCCTGTTTCCGCTTTATCAACAGTCTGAAGCTGGTCTATCACCTGGCAAACATCGGCGACTGCAAGAGTCTGGTCATTCATCCTTACTCCAGCCAGTACCTTTCTTTTGCCGAGGAGCCGAAGAAAAACCTCTCCATCACCCCCGATCTGGTGCGGTTATCCGTGGGCATTGAGGCGGCGGAGGACATTATGGACGACCTTGCCCAGGCCCTGGAGAAGATCTGATCCATGGACACCGCCTGCCTGAGTTTGGTGCAAAAACAGTTTTTCACCTTTGCTGAACCGCCCCGCGAGATGGTGCTTGAAAGCGGGGAACGCTTGGGGCCGGTGACCATCGCCTACGAAACCCACGGTTCTCTTTCGCCGAACAAGGACAACGCTATCCTTGTAGCCCATGCGCTCACCGGGGATTCCCATGTGGCGGGCTGCTATACCAAAGAGGATGCCAAGCCCGGCTGGTGGGAGATCATGGTGGGTCCGGGCAAGGCCATCGATACGGAACGCTATTTCGTTGTCTGTGCCAATGTGCTGGGCGGATGCATGGGCAGCACCGGGCCTTCCTCGATAAATCCGGCCACCGGTAAGCCTTATGGAGTGTCGTTTCCTCGGGTCACCATCGGCGATATGGTGACCGCGCAGAAGGCGTTGATCGATCATCTCGGCATTTCCAGGCTGCTTGCGGTGGTGGGCGGCTCGGTGGGCGGCATGCAGGTGCTGGCCTGGTGCGCCCGCTATCCGGAGATGGTGCGCTCCGCGATTCCCCTGGCCACCACGCCCCGGCATTCCGCTCAATCCATAGCCTTCAACGAGGTGGCCCGGCAGGCGATCATGGCCGATCCCCATTGGCAGGGGGGGGATTATTACGGCGGAGCCAAGCCCGACCTCGGCCTGGCCGTGGCCAGGATGATCGGCCACATCACCTATCTCTCCAATGAATCCATGCGGCAGAAATTCGGCAGGCAGCTTCGGAGCAGGGATGCCCTTTCCTTTCATTTCGATGCCGGGTTCGAGGTGGAGAGCTACCTGCGCTACCAGGGCAACAAGTTTGTCGAGCGTTTCGATGCCAATTCCTTTCTGTATCTCACCAAGGCGGCGGATTATTTCGACCTTGACGATTACGCTCCGGCCGGCCTGTCCGGGATGTTCAAGGACTCCCGCACCAGTTTTCTGGTGGTGGCCTTCACTTCGGACTGGCTGTATCCCACCGAGCAGTCCCGCACCCTGGTGCAGGCTCTCAAGCGAAACGGGGGGGATGTGAGTTTCTGCGAGATTCAGTCGGACTGGGGCCATGACGCTTTTCTTTTGCCCAATGAAAGGCTGCATTCACTGGTGTCAGCATTTCTCGCCCGGGTTTTTCGGGAAGGCTCTGCCGGAGATTGAGAGGCAAACCATGATGAATTACCGTGGAAACAAGGCGGCAACCGGAGGCGGCAATGCGTTTTGATCTGCAGATAATCGCTTCCTGGATCGAGCCCGGGTCAAGGGTGCTTGACCTCGGCTGCGGGGAAGGGGAGCTGCTCCAGTACCTCAAGGAGCGGAAAAAGGTCAAGGCCACCGGCATCGAAAAGGATGAGGCCGAAGTGGCTGCCTGCATTTCCAAAGGGATTTCGGTGCTCCAGGGGGATTTTAATCTGGAGGTTGGGGATTATCCGCCGGACAGCTTCGACTACATCGTCATCAGCCAGACCCTGCAGCAGGTCTACGAACCGGTCGCCCTCATCAACACCCTTCTTGTCATCGGCAAAAAGGTCATTGTCAGCTTTCCCAATTTCAGCTACTGGCGTATCCGGATGCAGCTCCTGTTCGCAGGGTATGCGCCGAAAAGCAAGGAGCTGCCCTACGAATGGTACGACACCCCGAACATCCGGGTGATCACCCTGCGGGATTTCCGCAACTTTGCCAGGGAAAAGGACATTGCCATCCTCAAGGAAGTGGCGATCAACACCCATCGGCAGCAGGAAACCGGGAACATCGTCACTTTTCTCCCGAACCTGCGGGCCACATACGGGCTTTTTCTGATCGGTCGCGCCGACCGGGCGAGCGAAGGTTGACGATTTTGTCTTGTTGAGGAGGAAGAGGGAATACCGGCTGGTTATGTGCTATGAAAAAGTCTCATGTACTCTCTTTCATATTCTTCAAGTTCGGTTGTTTTTTCTTTGAGCAGACGGTGGATAAGATCTCGTTGCATTTTCAGCATGAGGTGTGTCTTTACCCGGGCCATGACAACGGAGATATTGAAGGGTTTTTTGATGTAATCCACAGCTCCGAATTCCAGGCCGCGGGCCTCATCACTGTCATCTGTTTTCGCGGTGATGAAAATAACCGGGATTTCTTTTGTGGAGGGGGTGGTTTTTAGTTTTCTGCAGACGGAATAGCCATCCCGGTCCGGCATGACCACGTCAAGGAGAATCAGGTCCGGCTGAGGTGTGAGTTGGGCTCTGTCCAGCCCGTCATCACCATTGGTTGCGATGATAATTTCAAAATCATCTTTAAGGTGTTGTGCGAGCACCTTGATATTGAGCGGTTCATCGTCAACGATGAGAATACGTTGCTTTCTTTCGTTTGTTGTCATGTGTCACCGTCAATTATTTATTTCTGCCATGCTGATGTTCAGTATCGTGGCCAGTTCATCCAGGGAGGTTTTCGCTTCTCTGAAATTGAATTTGGCAAGATCTTCGCCAAGTTGATTGAGCACGCTTTCTGTTTTGTTCGTGAGGGTCATCTGCTTCAGCTTCAGAAAACACTCTTCCGCATCAAAGCTGTTTTCTTTGATGCAGCCAGATAAATCAAGAAAAACCTGCTTGATGGTTTCCGGGGCATAGATAACCTCAGGGTTTTCCGTAACAGAAGCTGTTGCATTATGGGCGATGGATCTGATGCTCTCCAAGGCCTCTTTCAGGGCCGTTTCAAAAATATCGAGAAGAGGGCGGATGGTCTCGGGGTTGTTTCCTCTTGCCGCAGCTTCAAGGTCGCCTGCCGCCTTCTGCAGGGCTTCGGCCGAGAGATTGCCGGCAATTCCTTTGATGGTGTGCGCAATTTTTTGAGCGTCATCAATATTTTTATCGACAAAGGCCTGCCGGAGTTTTTGGGCGGCATCGGCGTGGTTGCGGGCAAATTCTTTGAGCAGGGTTACAAAAAACTCAGCATTCCCCCCCAGCCTTTTCAAGGCGGTTTGCAGATTGAAGCCAGGCAGCGTGGCAGGCAGGATGTTTTTCGGTGCCTTACCCGGTATTGCGTGTGATACTGCTGCATCAGGCAGAACCTTGTCCGAGGGCTTGAGGCACCTTTGCAATGCGTGAAACAGCTCATTTTCCTCAATGGGTTTGGTTACATAATCATTCATGCCCGCATCGATACATTTTTCCCGGTATCCTTCCAAGGCGTGCGCTGTCATGGCAATAATCGGGAGTTTTTTTCCACCTGGCAGAGATCGTATTTCGGTTGTTGCTTCAAAGCCATCCATTATCGGCATTTGTATATCCATCAGCACCGCGTCAAAAATGTTTCTTTGCACTGCTTCAAAAGCTTCTTTGCCGTTGTTGGCAATTGTCACCTCAATACCCTGGCCTTTCAGTATTTCGGTGGCAACCTGCTGGTTGATGGCGTTGTCTTCGGCAAGTAGAATTCTGCGACCGGCAAAATAAGCCTGCGGAAGGAGAAAAGATTCGTCATGGGTATTCGCCATGAGCTTCGCCTGCTCCGGTGAAAAAAGCTGGAGGATGGCCTGGAAAAGGCGTGAGCGCTTGAGGGGTTTGTTCAGGAAAATATCCACAATGTCCGAATCCGATTTTTGCAACGCCTCTTCGTTGCCCAGTGCGGAAATCATGATGACCGGAATTTTCTGATGGATTTCATCGGCGCGGATTTTCCGGATCAGGGCGAGGCCGCCCATGCCCGGCATGATGAGGTCTGTTATGATCAAGCCAAAGGGAAACGCGGTTTCTCGGGCCGATGCAAATTTCAGCAAGCCTTCCTCGCCATCAGCGGCTGTTTCCACTGTGCACTGAAAAGATTCCAGCATGTGCCTCAGGCTTGCCCGCAGAACCGGGTTGTCGTCAACCACCAGGACCTTCAGTCCGGCGATCTCCGGGGGAAGAATATGTTCTCTTGAAGGGGTTTCTCCGGGCAGAGCGAATTCCGCAGTAAAAGAAAAGGCGCTGCCCTGATCAACTTCACTTTCAACCTGAAAGTCTCCGTGCATCATGGTGACCAGTTTTTTGCTGATCACCAGGCCCAGGCCGGTACCGCCAAACTTTCTGGTTGTGGAAGTGTCGGCCTGGGTGAATGGCCTGAAAAGAGTCCCTAGGATTGTCTGGGGAATGCCTTTGCCCGTATCCTTTACGGAGAACTCATAACGGGCGCTGTCTGGCAAACTTTTCAGGCAGCGCAGAGAGACAACTATATTGCCTTTTTCGGTAAACTTAAGGGCATTGCTGATCAGATTGAGAAGAACCTGCCGGAGGCGTAAGGGATCGCCGATAACCAGGCACGGGATGTTGGGTTCTATTTGCAGATGCATTTCAAGCCCTTTTTTTTCAGCAACCTTGTAGCTGAAAACATCGGTCAGATCTTCCATGGTTTTGCACAGGTCAAACTGTGTCTGCTCCAGCTCCAGCTTACCGGCCTCAATCTTAGAGAAATCCAGAATGTCGTTAATGATTTGCAGCAAGGACTGGCTTGAGTCCTGGATGACATTCAGGTAGTTTTTTATTTTCAGGGGCATTTCCTGTTTCAAGGCCAGGTTTGCCATGCCGATGATGGCGTTCATCGGCGTTCTGATCTCGTGGCTCATGTTGGCCAGAAATTCTGATTTCGCCTGGTTGGCCTCTGCCGCCTTTTTTTCGGCAATCCCTCGTGCGATTGCGACGCTTTCGAGATGCTCGTTCAGCACGATGAGGTCTGATGTTCTTGCTGCGACTTCATCTTCAAGAACTTGTGCATGCCGAGCCTGGAGCTGATTTTTTTCTTCCTCCTGAAATCGCATTCTGTCTGCCAGACCCATGAACAGAATAATGACTTCCCATGCTGATCCGATCTGCAACCCCCAGTCTGTAAAGAAATTGTTTGGCAAAAAGCCAAAACTTTTTAGGGAATATACGACCACCCCAACGAGAAAGGCGATCCAGGCAATAGAGTAATAGATGGCGGGGCGGTGCCCTTTAATGGCGCAAGTCAGCCCGGTTATTATGAGAAAGATGACGGTAAGGCTGTACCCTGTCGATAACTTAATGCTAAAGCCGTATTCCAGAACCAAGGTAAGCGGCAGGATGAGGAAGGCAAGTGTCGCAATGGCCTGCAAACCCCGGTCCAAGTGGGGTACTATTTTATTTGTGTCAAGTGCCTTGCGGGTAAAGAGGGTGGCAAATGCCAGGGAAAAGAGCACGAAAAAGGGGATATTGTTGTTCGCCCACCACAGGGAGTCGGGCCAGAGATACTGGAATGCCAAGCCATTGATGCTGAGTTGAAACAGGGTGAAACTGCCGATGAAGAAAAAATAGTATAAATAGGTGATGTCGAACAAGACAAAATAGAAAAAGAGGCTGAATACGAGCATGGTAATCATGGTCCCGTAGTACAGCCCCAAGAGAGACCGTTCGGTTGCAACCGCTTCCGAGAAAGCAAGGGGAGAAAACAGGGTGAGCGGAAAATTTAAGGAGCTCGTGCTGCTGCAACGCAGGTAAAATGTGGTTGTCTTTTGTGCGTCAAGCGTGAGCGGAAAAATAAAATTCCTGGATTTAGCCGGTCGTGCACTGAAGGGATGATTGTCTCCGGAGGCTGTAACGGAAAATCCTTTGGTCGTGGGGGTATAAAGGTCGATGTGATCGAGAAGCGGGTAGGCCAGTTCCAGATAATAGTGTGCTGATTCGGACTGCGTGTTGATGACGGTGAGGCGCACCCAATAATTCGATTCCGTGAATCCGAACCCGGGGGTTTCTTTGGTTGACGGGAAAAAGCGCCCAGCCAGAGAGGGCGAGCTTATCTCTTCGATGGTAAGGATGTGTGATGGGTCTTCCAAAAAATCAACATGCAGGCCCAGGGATATTTTTTGAGTATTCTCATCCACCACCACAGGCTGGCCCGCGCGTGCGATTACGGGAAATGTCGTAAGCAAGATGAGTGTTGCAAAGAAAAAATGCAGCCACCGAGAAAAGATTTCAACGCCAGAGCATGTGCTGAGGGCGGAGAGAATGCCTGAAGAGCCCTGGCCTAATTGGTATTTTTTCATCAGCTCCTTATAGGCCTTAGTCGGTGGTGTTGCGCGCAGGAGATAACCGGAATGGTAAGCGGCAAATATTTTATAAAGAGGAATCGCAGCCAAACATTTACCAGTATCGCACCAACCCTAGATTTGGTCTATTATTTTTTCCAGGATCGTGCCGAACTGTTTTTGTTCCTCTGAAGAAAGGATGGCGGTCAACTCCTTTGTGAGGCTTAAATGGTGCTGGTGATGTTCTTCAAAGAGCTTTTCTCCCTTGGCGGTAAGAACGATCAGGTAGGACCGCCTGTCGGTTTCGTGCGCCTGTCTGTGCAGGATGTCTTGTTGTTCCAGGCGGTCAACCATGACCGTAAGAGTGCCTGTGGTCACGCCCATTTTCTGGGCCAGGTCCTTCATGCGCAGCGAGCCGGAATGCCCGACGATCTCAATGGTATGCATCTGGTGCGTGGAAAGGCCGGAATTTTTCACCACGTCCTGCTCCCAGGACGAAAGCCGTTCGTACAATTCAATGAGCTGATGGGAAAGCTTTGCTGTGTCGGTCACTGGGGCAGGCATGGCTCGGTCTCGCAGGTGTGTATTTCAACGGTGAGGTGGGAAAGATGTGTGAAATCGCGCAGTAACTCCTTGTAATATTCAAGTTTCTGCGGGTAATGGGTGACAATGGAAATGATGGCCGCGTAATGTGCCGGGCCAACTTTCCAGACATGCATGTCCGCGATCCGGTTATCCAGCGTTCCCTCAATTTTTTCCTTGATTGCGGCCAGTTCCTTTCCGCCGATGCTGCCGTCGAGCAGGATTCCGCCTGTTTCCCGCAACAGTCCGTATGCCCAGCGGGAGATAACCAGGGCGCCGACGATGCCCATAAGGGGATCCAGCGAGTTCCAGCCGAAATATTTGCCCAGGATCAGGGCTCCGATGGCAAGTACGGACGTCAGCGCATCGGCCAGGACATGCAGGTATGCCGCCTTGAGGTTGTGATCATGGTGGTGATGGTGGTGGTCATGGTCATGCGCGTGGCCGTGATCATGGTGCCCCTGCAGGAGGAAGGCGCAGGCAATGTTGACCAGCAATCCCAGGGCCGCCACGCCGATGGCCTCGTTGAAGTGGATCGGCTGCGGGTTGAAGATGCGCTGGCCCGACTCGATGAGCATGATCAGGGCAACCACGATCAGGGCGATGGCGCTGGCAAATCCGCCCAGAACGCTGACCTTGCCGGTGCCGAAGGCGAACGCCTTGCTGTCGGCATGTTTTTGGGCAAAGCGGTAGGCGAAGATCGTGATCATGAAGGCGGCGACATGGGTGCCCATGTGCCAGCCGTCGGCCAGCAGGGCCATGGAGCCATAGGCCATGCCTGCTCCGATTTCAAAGAGCATGGTGACGGCGGTGAGGATGAGAACCTGGCGGGTGCGTTTCTCGCCGTGTTCCTGGATGACGGTGAAATCATGGCGGTGCTGCCAGGTATCAATGGTTTGGGTATGCATGTAAGCCTCTCAATTGAAAAAAATGGTTACTTGTTCGTTTTCGGCGTACGCCTTCATAGGTGGCAAGGCAATGGCAAAAAAAAGAGAGAGGACAATACAGAAGTATTGTTTGAGTGTCAAGATATTTGTTAATCAAACAATCTGGCGTTGGATTGCCCTGTGACGGGTGCTGGGGCAAGAGGACTGGGAGACGGGCAAAAAAACAGGCGCAGGATATTCTCCTGCGCCTGTCGGAACTGCGAGATTTGCTGTGGATTACAGCAGATCGGTTTTTTTGAGCACCGCAATGGCCCCCTGGTATGAGACAACCACCACCAGCAGCCAGCTTACGAGTAGAATTGTGTTCATGGTCTTACTCCTTGGTATCCGGTTAGTACATTTCGTCGGCATCTTCGCCGGTAAGTTCGGCAATGCTCAGTTTTTTCGCATCCATCAGCTTCCAGACATAGGCGACATAGGCCAGGACAAAGGGCACTGCCAGGGCCACATAGCTCATGACCGTCAGGGTGTACTTGCTGCTTGATGCGTTATAAATGGTGAGGCTTGATTGCAGGTCGGTTATCGACGGGTAAAAGGCGGTGTTGTTGTATCCGGCCAGGGAAAAGATGGCCAGACCCACCAGCACCGTGCCGATCCCGCCAAACCAGATGCCGCTGTTCTTGCCGAGAAAACCGGTGGCCGCGACGCCATAAATAACCGAGCCTAATCCTCCCAGCAGCAGGAACAGCACCACGGGCATTCCCAGCAGATTGTTGAGATATTTCCCTTTTTCCAGGGAAACAACGCCTGTTGCAGGGTCGACCGCAAAGCCGTCCATGGTCGCAAAGCCGATCAGGACGGTGAGCAGGAAAGGCAGCGCCCAGAGAAGGTTGATCCAGGTTGCCTTTCGGGCTCGCTTGACCAGGTTTTCATGGTCCACGTGATTGACGATGTACATGGCGCCAAGAATTCTGGCCAGAAACACCAGAAACAGTCCCAGGGCAAGATTAAACGGATTGAGCGCCGCTTCCAGGCCGTGGTAAGGCGTTGCCCAGGTCACGGAGTTATAAAGGTTCAGGCTGAAGCGGGAACCGGTGAAAAAGGTGCCCACTGCCGCGCCGATCAGGATGAGCCCCACACTGCCGTTGATGGACATAAAAATCTCATAGGTCCGCGCACCAAGCACGTTGTCCGGCTTCTTGCGGTACTCGTAGCTCACCGCCTGAACGATAAAGGTAAAGAGGATAAGCATCCATACCCAGTAGGCTCCGCCGAAGCTTGTGGCGTAAAAAAGCGGGAAGGCCGCGAACAGGGCGCCGCCGAAGAGAACCAGAGTGGTGAAGGTAAGCTCCCATTTTCGGCCCATGGCGTTAATGATCAGAGATTTTTCCTCTTCGGTGCTTGCCGTGGTAAAAATCAGGGTCTGTCCGCCCTGCACAAAAGTCAGGAAAAGAAAGAGCGAGCCGACCACGGAGGCGATCAGCCACCAGAGTTGCTGCAGAATTGAGTGGTCCAGGTTTCCTATCATTGTTTTAAGCCTCCGGTCCGATCTTGATTTGCTTCATCATAATGCGAATCTCCGCGATCAATAATGCGGTGAACAGGGTCAGGAACATGAAAAAAGTGGTCTGCACGTTGCTCGCGGCAATGTTGGTGGTGGCAACTCCCACCGGCAGCAACCCTTGGATCGCCCAGGGTTGACGGCCGACCTCGGCCACGACCCACCCTGCCTGGCTGGCGACATACCCCAGAAAGATGGAAAAAAAGCAGGCCAGGTTCAGCCAGCGCTGGTATTCCAGGGTTCCTTTGTAGGCAAAGTAGAGAACCAGAAGAAAGATAACCGGGAACAGGGTGCCCAGCACCACCATGATATGAAAGCTGTAGAAGGTGGTGGCCACCGGCGGTGCGGCTTCGGCCGGATTGTTCAGGTAGCCGTAGCCGAGATCGCCCTTGTGCTGGTCAAAAATGGACAGGGCGGCGGCGGACTCGGTATCGTCCCCTTTGTCCTTGGCATATTTATAGCGGGCCAGTTCGGCCAAAGCGATTTTGCCGGTGACCATGCGCTGTTCGGCGCCGACAATGTTGCGCTCGGCATTGCCGAAGACAAGATCGTTGATGCCGGGCACAAAACTGTTGGGATCTCGGTTGGCCAGGAGCGAGAGCAATCCTGGGATTTTCACCTCCTGGTAGAAGGCGGGCAGATCATCGCCCGGTTTCTTGCTGGAGTTGATGATGCCCATGGCTATGATGGGCGCTTTTTCCTGTCCGACATACAACCCTTCCATGGCCGCAAGCTTCATGGGCTGTCTTTGGGCCACGCTGAAAGCGGCCTCGTCCCCTGTAAAGGCGACGAAGATGGAGGCTATGAAACCGAAGACTGCGGCGACCACCATGCTGCGTTTGGCCATTTTCTGGTGGCGTTCCTGCAGGAGAAAGAGCGCGGAAATGCCCACGACAAAGAGTGAGGCCAGCAAAAAGGATGAGCTGGTGGTATGGGTGAATTTATGCACCGCTACCGGGGAAAGGGCCACTTCCCAGAAATTCTGCATCTCAAAGCGGGCCGTGTCGGGATTGAAATTCATGCCGATGGGAAACTGCATCCAGCCATTGGCCACCAGGATCCAGACAGCGGAAAGGTTTGAGCCGACCGCCACCATCCAGGTGGAGAAGAGGTGAAACCCCTTGGAAACCCTGTGCCAGCCGAAGAACATCACGGCAAAGAAGGTGGCTTCAATAAAGAAGGCAAAAATGCCCTCGATGGCCAGGGGGGCGCCAAAAATGTCTCCCACCATCCAGGAGTAATTGGACCAGTTGGTGCCGAACTGGAACTCCAGAATGATGCCGGTTGCTACCCCGATGGCAAAGTTGATGCCGAAGAGAGTCATCCAGAATTTGGTCAGTTTTTTCCACTCCTCATTGCCGGTTTTAACGTAAATCGATTCAAAAAAAGCAATGAGAAAGGAAAGTCCCAGGGTCAGCGGAACGAAAATCCAGTGATACATGGCGGTAAGGGCGAATTGCGCCCTGGCCCAGTCCACCGTGGTTAATAATTGATCTTCCACAATATCCTCCTTGTGTGTGCCGGCGGCTGGAATGGCGTACTCCAGCCATGATTAGAAAAATACCCGATTGAAAAGCGAAAAAACGCGTGTATATCAACGATCCGGGGCTGGTCTGGTAATATTTTCCAGAACATGTCCGGCCCGTTCCTGCTCGGTGTTAAAGTTGCTGGCGAGATGATTGGGAAAGAAAAAAAGTTTGAGAACCGCAAACATGATGAACAGTTTGATGGCGATGATTTTCCACAGGGTTTTACCAAGCACCATGGAGCGGAAGCCGTCTCGATAAAAAAAGTACAGGCGTTTGGGCAGTGTGGTCATGGCGAGGCACCTCGTTGGACAAAACTCTGTTTCTTTGTTGTATATGGATGACATTTGTCCGGTCAAATTATTTTTTCCGGCTGGGCGGGTTGCGGCCGTCGGTTTTGGGGAAAGGAGTCAGGCAACAGGCGTCTTCCGCGGCAAGCGTCGCAAAGTCTGCTTCCTGCAGGGTATTCCGGAGCTGCCGGTTGGCTTTGTTCCATACCCGGTGCACGGTGCAGAGGGCGCTGTTGCCGCAGGATTCCGGTCGACCCACGCAGTCGTTAAGGGATATTCCGCCGATGACCGCTTCGATAACCGCCAGCAGGGTGATCTCTGACGGGTCGGACAGGAGGCGGTAGCCGCCGTTTGCTCCTTGCAGGATTTCAATGATTCCGGCCTTGGCCAGTTGTTGGGCAATTTTTGCCAGAAAGTGCGGCGGCACATCGGTGCGCACGGCAATTTCCTTTCTGCTGACCAGCGTTCCTTTGCCATGTCTGGCAAGATCCAGAACGCAGCGTATTCCGTATTCTCCGGCTCGGGTAAGTCTCATGGCGGTTCCCAGTAATAATTAAGACATATAAGATATATTTAGTCTTATATCGAATCGAGGCATTGGTGTCAAGAAAAAATCCGGTGCGGATGGTGAAACAGGAAATTGCAGGGAGAGCTTTGGTGGTGTGGTGTTACGCGGCGTTTGGATCTGTGGCGGCTTTTTTCCGGTACCTGCCGGCAGTGGCGATGCATTTGCTCCGGTACTTGAGTTTGGTGAGTCCGTAGCGGACAACCCCGGAAACGCCGCCCACCGTGTCGGCCAGGGAAATGCATATTTCAAGCACCGGGAGCATTTTTATGGGGAAAAGGTCCTTGAATCGTCTGGCTGTGATATGGGGCGGTTTTTTGTCGCAAATATCCCGAATGAAAAGATTGGAAAAGGCAGCAAGATTTTGCAGGATATGCAGTTCGTCCACCTGGGACTCCACTTCCGGAGGATTGCGGGTCATGCAGGCGATAATGGTGTCGGAGAAATTCCAGAAACGGGCGATTTCCTCGCCTATTTCAGTGAAGGTGAGCTGCTTGAACATGAGGCGGCACATGGCGTCTTCCGAGCTGCCGCTCGTTGTTCCGGTTTCGATGCGGCGATACACGTCGGGAAAGTAGATGGTCATGACAATGCGGCCAAGATCGTGCAAAAGAGTGCAAATGTATGCCTCTTCCGGCGAAACCGGGATTTTGTATTTCTGGACCAGAAGTTTGCTGAGGTTGGCGCTGAGCAGTGAAATAGCCATCTGACGGCTCAATCCGTCTTTTTCTCCTCCGGACTTCAGAAATTCCTCGATCAGGCTGATGGAAACAGCCAATTCCCTGACAACATCAAGGCCCAGGGCGGCCACGGCCCGTTCAATGGTGGAAACGCGCGCTCCGCGAACATAATAGGCGGAGTTGGCGACCTGGAGGATCTTGTTGGTGAGCGAATAGTCTTTCAGGATAACACTGGAGAGTTCGGCTACGTTGGCGCGTTTGTTCAGGGTTATCTTCAGAACCTCATTGACATGCCCCGAGATTGCCGGAAGTTCGCCCAGGTTCATCTTGGCGAAAATCTCGGTGAGCTTCTGGTTTCGTGCTGAACCTGTGTCGTGATCCACAATAGCCCTTTTTTACTGAAATAAAACCCTGTGCAGTGAATGTAAAAAAGACGGTAAAACAATGTGTTGGCAAACCTGATCAATATACCATTTCACGACTGGGAAAGCAATGGAATGCAGGGAAGAGTGAGCGGAAATCAAAGGTGCGGTTATTGCAGAACAGGCGCGAGGGAGGCAAGGGCTTCGTCGGCGAGTTGTCCGGCAGTAACCGTGATCAGGCGGTTGCCGGTATACAGAGAAAACTCCGTGGTGTCGGCAGACAACGGTTTGATTTTCGCGGCAGCCTCAACGGCGAGCAGCCTTCCCAGAGCTCGGGCAGCCAAAGCCCGGACAACAGGGTCTTCCGAGTCGAGGTAGGCAAGAAGATATCTGGATGCCTGCCACTCATGGAGCAACTCCGGACGGACCCGGGCCAGTCGGCCCAGTCCCCACATGAGGCCGCGCTGAAGGTTTGGGAGTTCCAGATAAAATCCATCCTCCCGCATGAAAGAGACCAGAATTTTGGTGTATTCCCGGGCCAGCCCTTCGTGGCAGGCCAGACACTCGGCCATGGCTTCCGGAGTGCCCCAGCCTATGCCGCCGGATTCGTCATTGAGGCTCCACATGAAACGGCGCATGACAATGCGGGCCGCCTCCATGTCCTGATCGGCAATCCGGGCTACGGTGATACCAAGGGCGGAAACGGCGTTCCATTTTGTTTTTTCGGAAGCGCTGCATATCCCTGAAAATAGAGGGTTGAGGAGTTTTTTCGGCGGGTATTCGGCCAGAGAGGTGATGACGGCGTCATGCTCCGCCTGCCCCAATAACGTCAGAACTTCCTTCTTGATGCCCCTTTGGCTTACCTCCATAACTCTTCTCCCGAGACAGGACGCTGCAATACGGAGAGAAACTGCCTGGTCGGCTATTTCCGCATTGCCGCAGCAATCTGGCGACCCAGTTCCGAGCAATGCTCCAGCGATTCATGATTCGGGACGTTCTTGATTTTAATGCCTTCGCCGATGATTTCAAAGCCCATGTCCGTCATGTGCCCGGTGAGGTGCTTTACCGCCTCGCCGCTCCAGCCGAAGGAGCCGAAGGCTGCGCCGACCTTGTTCTTGGGACGGAGCCCCTTCATGTAAGTGATGATGTCGGCCATGGCCGGCATGATGTTGTTGTTCAGGGTCGGCGAGCCGAGGATGACCGCCTTGGCGTCGAGAACCTCGGTGATGATGTCGCTGCGGTGATTTCTCCGGGCATGCAGCATCTTGACATGGGTGATTCCCTCGCGGAGCAAACTGTTCATCACGGCCTTGGCCATTTTCTCGGTGCTGTGCCACATGGTGTCGTAGATGATAACAGCCTTGTTCTCGGTTTCGCCCCGGCTCCAGCGATCGTACGCTGCGAGGATGGTCTGGGGAGAGGTGCGCCAGATAACGCCATGATCCGGAGCGATCATATCGATTTCGAGTCCCATTTCCTTTACCTGGGTAAGCAATTTCTGGACAATGGGTGAGAAGATCATAAGGATGTTGGCATAATACTTGGACGTATGCACCATAAGCTCATGGGGGTCGACCTCGTCATCGAAGCGTTCCGAGGTGGCCCAGTGATGCCCGAAGGCATCGCTTGAGATGAGCAGCTTATCTTCCGGGATATAGGAAAACATGCTGTCCGGCCAGTGCAGCATCTTGGTTTCCAGGAATTGCACGGTCCTTTTGCCGAGGTTGATGGAATCCCCGGTAGCCACTACTTCGTATGGCCAGTCCTCCCGATGGTAATGTTCGAGCAGGGCCTTTTTCCCCATGGGCGAACAGAATATTTTTTCCGGCTTGATGAGGTCGATCAGTTCAGGCAGAGAACCGGAATGGTCCATCTCCACGTGGTTGACGATGATATAGTCAATCTTGCTCGGGTCGCCCAGAACCTGATAGAGGTGGTGAACCAGATCGCCTTTCACCTCTTTTTTTACGGTGTCGAACAGGGCGATTTTTTCGTCCTTGATAAGGTAGGCGTTGTAGCTTGTGCCCTTTTCCGTGGAGTACCCGTGAAAATCGCGGATGTTCCAGTCCACGGCACCAACCCAGTAGATGTCCTTTTTGATTTCTATCGCAGCCATGTTGTCCTCATTTGTATGCCGTTAGCCAATAAAAGCATCGTGCCGCTGAAGCTCCGTGATCGGAAGAAGAAACCGATGCATAACGATCGAAAATGGAGTTGCGTTTCTTCCCTTGCCGTTGGGGAGATGGATACTTCGACAGATCCATAAAAAAAACTGCCGAACGTTTCCGGACGGCAGTTTTTTTTAACCATGTTTGGGATTTTTTGTAAAAGTTTTATTTGTGGATTGCCGCCCCGGAGCAAACCGGATACCGCTATTCCCCCTTTGCCGGAGGCGGGGTAAAGACCCGTTGCCCCAATGAAGCGTCCAGGGCGAACAGCGCAGTAGTGTCCTTGCCGATGAGTTTGAGCTTGTCGAGTACCGAACCGACGCCGGCTTCCTCTTCGACCTGTTCCGAAACAAACCACTGCAGGAAGATGTTGGTGGCATGGTCCTTTTCTTCCAGAGCCAGATTGACCAGATTGTTGATCAGTCCCGTCACCTTTTGTTCGTGGCTGAGCACTTCCTGAAATACGTGCAGGGTTGATTTCCATTCAACCGGGGGCTGCTTGATGGCTTTGAGCGCCACGCGGCCGCCCCGTTCGTTGACATAGCGGAAAAGCTTCATGCCATGGAACCACTCCTCCTGGGTCTGGGCCTGCATCCACTGGGCTGCGCCGGGCAATCCGATGGAATCGAAATAGGTGGACATGGACAGGTACATGTAGGAAGAATAAAATTCCGCGTTTATCTGCTCGTTGAGAGCCTTTTCCATGCTTTTGCTTAACATATCATGCCTTCCAGAGTCCGTGGAGATTGCAGTATTCGCGGGCGCTGACCTGGGCGGCGTCCACGGCGAAAAAAGCCTCCGGCGCATCGCCGGGTTTAAGGAACTGGCGGTAGGCTTTTTCGCCCGCAATCAGCTCGATCCATTCGATATAATGCTTTTCTTCCATGGGGTGGGCAACAGCGCCGACTTTGACCTTGTAGCCGCCGGTCACTTTCTCGATTACCGGCACATGCTTTTCCTTGGCGGCATCGACGGTGTTTTCGGTGAGCAGGGTCATGGGCTGGCCGCAGCAGACGAGTTCGCCGACCCCGCCGTGCAGAACCTCAACGATATTGCCGCATAATTCACATTTGTAGACTTGCAGTTTTTCAGCCATGGTACGAGTCCTCCTAGTTGAAATTACCAGTTTTCGCCGTGCAGTTCAAAATGGTCCCGGGCATGAGCGCAGGCCAGACATTTTTCAGGAGCTTCTGGACCTTCGTGGAGATAGCCGCAGTTGCGGCAGCGCCAGGTCACTTTGGAGTCCCTTTTGAAGACCCGGCCTTTTTCGATGTTGGCCATAAGATCCCGGTAGCGTTTTTCATGCTGTTTTTCAGCCACTGCAATGGCCATGAACACCCCGGCTATATCGGGAAAGCCTTCTTCCTGGGCGATTTTGGCAAATTCCGGGTACATGACGGTGTGCTCATGGTTCTCGCCTGCCGCCGCCTCGCCAAGATTTTCCAGGGTGGTGCCGATCACCCCGGCCGGGAAGCTCGCGGTCACCTGCACCTCGCCGCCCTCAAGCATCTTGAACAGCCGTTTGGCGTGTTCCTTTTCCTGGTTGGCCGTTTCGGTAAAGATGTCGGAGATCTGAACAAAGCCGTCCTTTTTGGCCTTGGATGCAAAATAGGTGTAGCGGTTGCGGGCCTGGGATTCACCGGCGAATGCGGTGAGAATGTTTTTTTCTGTTCGGGAGCCTTGTAAAGAGCCCATATGGATAACCTCCTCTGATAGACGCAATGATAGTATAGGGATTGTGGATAGATGTATTACGCATTGTACATATTTCCCGGCGGTCTGTGTGGAAAAAACCCGGCCGGGGAAAAATCAGGACTGACAGGCAGGGCAGATGCCGGTAAACTCCAGGCGGTGCCGCAGGATCTTGAAAGATGTCAGCTTGCCCGCAGCTTTTTCAACATTGAAATCCGGGGGGAGATCAAGGTCGTCAACCCGTCCGCACTGTCCACAGCGGACATGGTAATGGACATGGGCTGTGCCGTCGAAACGTTTCTGGGTTCCGCCGATGTCCAGTTTCTGGATGATTCCGCATTCGGACATGATTTCAAGATTGCGGTAGACCGTGCCCAGGCTGATTTTGGGCAACCGTTTCCGCACCATCTGATACAGTATGTCGGCTGTAGGGTGCGAGGTAACGCTGCACAGTTCATCAAGAATAATCTGGCGCTGCTTGGTTATCCGCAGACTGTGGTTGTTGAGTTGCGACATGGCCATCCTCCTCAGTTGATAATAATTCTTATTACAACAGGATCAAGGCAATCGCAAGATTTTTTTTTGGAATTCTTGACTGTTACCCGCATTCTGATAACAATAAATTTACGATTTTGGAAAATCGAAATTACTCTTATCGATTGCAACGGCAGGAGGTTTACGTTTGAGCAAGAAGAATTACACCTTTTTGGTTGTCGAAGACAATCTTCTCATGCTGAAAATGGTTGTCAACATGCTGGCCTATCTTGGCTATCAGGACGTTGTTACGGCCAGAAACGGCAAGGAGGCCTGGGAAAGGATTCAGTCGCCTGACACGGAAATCGATCTCGTCATTTCGGATATGCTGATGCCGGAGGAAGATGGGATGCAGTTGCTCCAGCGTATCAGGAACTCGCAAGAATACTGGCACCTGCCGTTTATTATGGTTACCTGCGTTGACGACCTGGATCGAATCATGTCGGTGACCGAACAGCACATCGACGGCTATCTGGTCAAGCCGGTCACCGAGGCGGCTTTGAAGCCGAAGATCTATTCGGCCCTAAAAAAGGTGTACGAACCTGACCCCTATCACCGCGCGTTGTACACGGGGAGAAAATATTTGCGCGAAGGACGTTTGGAGCTCGCCATCCAAGCCCTGGGCGAAGCAAGAAACCTGGATCCGTCACAGGCCGCCACCTATTTCTATCTTGCCGAAACGCAAGAAAAAGTCGGTAAAATGGATGAAGCCGAAGAAAATTACAAGCGTTGCCAGGACACGAGCAACGACCTGTATGTGAAATCCTTGGATGGGCTTGCCCGAGTCTACCAGCACAAGGGGGAATCCGCCAAGGCCATGGCCGTTTTGAAAAAAGCGATAAATATTTCCCCTAACACTCCGGACCGGCATGTGGATCTTGCCGTGCAGCTCAATGCCACAGGAAATACCGAGGAAGCAAGATCTTATTTGAGTACCGCGCTGAAGCTTTCCAAAAAAGAGGCGAATCTCCCCCATAAATATGTGGAGGCCTGCCTGGACTGCGGTATGGATACCGAGGCCGAAACGACGATGAAGCGGAACATGAATCGCGGCACGGCTGAGATTGTTCTGCTAAACCAGATGGGCATTGTCTGCCGGCGCCGCAAGGAGTTTGAGAGGGCCAGGGGATACTATGAGCGCGCTCTGCAGATTGCCCCGACAGACGAATCACTCAACTACAATTTTGCGGTGCTGCTTGTCGATCTCAAGGAATACGAGGGCGCGAAGGGCTACCTTAAGCGCGTTCTCCGGCAAAATCCCAGTTTCGAGAATGCGGAGATCCTGATGGACAAGTTGGAAAAACTTGACGCATCGTGAGAAAATTAGAAGATGAACAACGACCTGCAGCATCCCTGGTGTTTTTTTTTATCATGGCAGGAAAAATTCTGTTAAAGAGATTGAGCGTCAACCCATCGTCGGAGTGTAGCGCCTGTGTTGCCGGGTGCTGGTTTTTACGTAAAAATTATTCCGGGTGTCGTTGATATCCTGTCCCGTTTCCGCCTGATCCGGTCTCGCGATGATCGCCTGAATTCCGCTGCTTTTTTAAGGATTTCCATGAATTACAAAAAACACGCCTGTCTTGTTGTCGAAGACAACCTTTCCACGTTGACCATGATCGTCAATATGCTGGCCAATATCGGTTATCGAAACGTCATTACTGCCAGAAACGGCAAAGAGGCGTGGGAAAAGATCCAGGCCAATGCGCCCAAGGTGGATATCGTCCTTTCGGACATGCTCATGCCGGAGGAAGATGGGCTGCAACTGCTGCAACGTATCAGGAATTCGGAAGCATTCTGGCATCTGCCGGTCATCATGATAACCTGCGTCGATGACATGGACCGGATCATGTCCGTTACCGAAGAGCATGTCGACGCCTATCTGGTCAAACCTGTGACCGAGGCGGTTGTCCGGCAAAAGGTCTATTCGGCCCTTAAAAAGGCCTACGAGCCCGATCCTTACCACCGCGCCCTGTTTCAAGGGAGAAAATATCTGCGCGAAGGCCGGCACGAGAGCGCCATCGAGTCGCTGGAAGAGGCAAGAGATCTGCAGCCGGGGCAGTCGGCCACGTATTTTAATCTTGCGCAGGCGCTGGAAAAAGTCGGCAAAATGGACGAAGCTGAGGAAAATTACAAGCGCTGCAAGGACTGCAGCAACGATCTCTACGTCAGATCGCTTGACGGGCTCGCCAGAATCTATCAGCACAAGGGCGATTATGCCAATGCCTTGGACGTGCTCAGAAAGGCGATCGAAATTTCGCCGAATACCCCGGACCGGCATGTGGATTTTGCCCTGCAGCTCAATGCCGTGGGCAATAAATCCGCAGCAAAAGTATCTCTGGCCAAGGCGTTGAGGCTTTCGAGAAAGAAGGCAACCCTGCCTCAAAAATATCTGGAAACCTGCCTGGATTTCGGCATGGACAAAGAGGCCGAGGCGATCCTGCAGCGAAATATGAGTGAGGACGTGGAGGACATCGTGCTGTTAAATCAGATGGGCATTGTCTGCAGGCGGCGCAAGGAATATGAACGGGCCAGGAAATATTACCGGCGCGCTTTGGAGATTAGGCCCGATGACGAGTCACTCAACTACAACTACGCGGTGTTGCTTGTCGACCTGAAGGAGTACAAGGCCGCCCGCAGCCATCTGTATCATGTTCTCCGGGAAAATCCCGATTCCGAGAATGCTCTGTCCCTTATCATGAAGCTGGACAAAAGCGAGGCATACTGAAAAATACCTGGCAGATCCATGGCCGACAACAATGACCGTTCTCGGCGGGCCGGGAATTAAGGGGAGCTGGAATGACCAGGGCGCCGGCATATCTTTCTCTTTACGCAAGCGGTGAACTGCTCCGCAGGAAGGATGCGGCCCTGGAACGCCTCTCCGCCTGTGATCTCTGTCCCCGGCGCTGCGGAGTGGACCGATTGGCCGGGGAGACGGGTTTTTGCCGAACCGGCAGGCTGGCGGTGGTCTCGGCCGCTCACCCTCATTTCGGTGAGGAAGCCCCCCTGGTTGGGCAAGGCGGGTCGGGCACCATCTTTTTCGCCAACTGCAATCTCGGTTGCGTCTTCTGCCAGAACTACGAAATAAGCCATCAGGGAGAAGGGGAGGAAGTCTCGGCTCAGCAGCTGGCCGCGATGATGGTTCGCCTCGCTCGGCAAGGCTGCCATAACATCAATCTGGTGACGCCCAGCCATGTGGTGGCGCAGATTCTCGAAGCCTTGCCTCTTGCCGTCGAAGCCGGGCTCTCCGTGCCTTTGGTCTACAACAGCAGCGGTTACGATGCGGTGGAGACACTCCGGCTGCTGGATGGAGTAGTCGACATCTACATGCCGGATTTCAAGTTCTGGCAGAGCGCGAGCTCCCGCCGTTTTGCCAAGGCGGATGATTACCCGGAGATAGCCCGGCAGGCCATCCGCGAGATGCACCATCAGGTGGGGGATCTGGTGATCAATGGGGAGGGGCTTGCCGAGCGCGGGCTTCTGGTGCGCCATCTGGTCATGCCGGGGGGACTGGCTGAGACCCGGGAGATCATGGGGTTTCTGGCCAGGGATATTTCGCCCCGCACCTATGTCAACGTTATGGATCAGTACCGCCCGTGCGGGCAGGCCATGGATTTCCCGCCCCTTGATCGCATGCTCCTGCCGGAGGAATACCGTCAGGCGCTGGATTTTGGCGAGCAGGCGGGATTAACCCGGCTGGAGCAGCGGGACCTGGGCTCCATGCTGCGGGCCTTGGGTATTGTCTGAGCGCGGGTTTGCTTCGGAAGGATGCGCCTGGAAAAAACCTTTCCCGGCGGCTAAAAAGTGCCGACCACCGCGGCGTCCGTGGCAAGATCCGCAGGCTCCTGCAGGGGGCCGAGCGGGTTCTTTTTATACACCTCTCCTTCGATGCGGGGCTGTCCGTCCCAGAGTTTGTACACCACCAGATCGTCCACCAGGACAATAAAGGCGGTAAAACGCCAGCCGGTCTGGTGCGCCTGGCGTTTGAAGCGCAGAAGATCGAGGAAGAGATTGCCCTGCCGCTGGCTTTTTAATTTCTGGATCTTCATTTCATAGGCAACGCAGGAATCGGTTGCTTCCACGCAGCCTTTGAGGCCGGGGGGCAGATCGGCCATGGTGATGTTGGTGTTGGGCATGAATTTGTCGATTATGGCCAGATAGTTGAGGATCTTGATGTTCGAGGTCTGGTACGGGTCGAATCCAAGCTGCACAAGATCTTTCTGAGTGGTGGAAAAGGGGGTTATCAGATCAAAGGATGCTTTGACTTGGTCAAAGGTATCCCAGCGGGCTTCGTCCGTGGTTTTTGCCACGGGCAGCATGCCGGAGCAACCCGTGGCCAGGCAGAGGCCGAGGGCAAGCAGAATGGTGGTGTGCGGATGCATGGCAGCCTCTTTTCGGAGGTCATGGAGAAAACCGGGATCAGGCGTCGAGATTGAGAACAACCCGTCCCCTCTGTTTTCCTTGTAGAATACTTTTGATGTGGCGGTCAAGCTCCATGAGGGAAATTTCCGTGGTGACCCGCTCCAGATGGGGCAACCTCCAGATGGTGGCGATTTTCCGCCAGATGGGAATGCGTGCCGCCATGGGACATTCGGCGCTGTCGATGCCGAGAAGGCTTATCCCCCGTAAGATAAAGGGGTAGACATTCAGGGGAAGATCCGGGGAGGCAACATTGCCGCAGCAGGTGATTGCTCCGCCATAACGGGTTGATTTGATGGCTGTAGCCAGCATTTCTCCCCCCACCGTGTCGATCACCCCAGCCCATTTCCCTTTGAGGAGCATGCGGTTGCTGTGGTCGATGCTGCTTTCCCGCGAAACAATGTGTTCGGCGCCCAGATCCCGTAAAAATTGTTCCTGCTCCGGTTTTCCGGTTGCCGCGGCAACGGAAAAACCGCTTAAGGCAAGCATGGCGACAGCCATGCTGCCTACGCCGCCGGTGGCCCCTGTGACCAGGATCTTGCCCTGTTCCGGCAGGACCGGATGACGCTGCAACCGGTCAACCGATTGGGCTGCGGTAAAACCGGCGGTGCCGTAGACCATGCTTTCCCGCAAGGTGAGCCCGGCGGGCAAAGGCATGACCCATTTGGCCGGCACTCGGATGTACTGGGAAAAGCCGCCCGGCGTATTCATGCCGAAATCATAGCAGGAGACGATGACAGCATCTCCGGGAGAAAACTCCGGGGAAGAACTTTCCTGCACTTCTCCGGCGGCATCGATTCCGGGGGTGTGCGGAAAGCGGCGGGTCACGCCCCGGTTGCCTGTGGCGGACAGTGCGTCCTTGTAATTGAGGGAGGAATATCGAACCCTGACCAGAACTTCGCCCGGGGGCAGATCGCTGAGGTTTTTTGTGACGATACCCCGCTCAAAGATGCCTGGGGTGGGTTCCGTGACGACCATGGCCTGAAAGGTGGTAGGCAAAAGAATGCTCCTGTGGGCTGTTTTTCAAAAAAATAGCGGTTGATCAAGAGGCCCAATATACCATGCCGCATCAAGGAAAGCCAATGTCAGCCATTATGCTTGCCTGGTCGGGGAAAAAACTGCATGTCTCCCGGAAAAAAAATCTGCTGCCGTCCCTTCTTTTTTGCTATCCTGAATCTGATGCAATCTCCCCGGTCCAAGATGGGCCGGATGGTAACCCGTTGTTTAATAAACATAACCGCGATATTGAAATGACGTGATCGGTATAAAGGGCCGAAACGGAATGGTCAAAGATGCAAAGGTTATTCCGTAACGGCCCCTAACCATATTGACCAAGAGAGGTGGCGCCGCATGAAAGTCTATGACGACAAGCACATCAAGAACATCGTATTGCTGGGCAGTGTCAAGTCCGGCAAGACAACCCTGGCCGAGACCATGGTTTTTGAGGCAGGGCTTACCAAGAGGCGCGGCACCGTAGAAGACAAGAACACCATTTCCGATTATCACCCGGTGGAGCACGACCGCGGCAACTCGGTGTACGCCACTTCTCTGCACACCGAATGGCGGGATTACAAGATCAACATCATCGATACCCCCGGCCTGGACGATTTTGTGGGCGAGATTGTCTCCGCCCTGCGGGTGGCAGATACCTGCGTCATGCTGATCAATGCCCAGTACGGGGTGGAGGTGGGTACGGAGCTGGTCTGGAACTCGGTTGAAAAATTCAGCAAGCCGGTCATCTTTGCCGTTAATCAGGTCGATCATCCCAAGGCCGCCTTTGACGAGGCGGTTTTTTCCCTGCAGGAACGTTTCGGCAAGGCGGCGGTGCTGATGCAGTATCCGGTGAGTCAGGGCGTGGGGTTCAACGCCATCGTTGATCTTCTCAAGATGACCATGTACCGGTTTCCTCCGGAGGGCGGCAAGCCGGAGAAGCTGCCCATCCCGGAAAACGAGAAGGAGAAGGCTGACAAGCTCCACAACGAGCTGGTGGAAAAGGCTGCGGAAAATGACGAAGCCCTGATGGAGCTCTATTTTGAAAAGGGCAGCCTGAATGAGGATGAGATGCGTCAGGGGCTCAAGATCGGCATGCGCAACCGTGAGATCTTTCCGATATTTTGCCTGTCCGCCAAGCAGAATATGGGCAGTGGCCGGATGATGGGATTTATCGATAATGTGGCGCCTTCCGCCCAGGAGATGCTGCCGGAGCAGACCATTGACGGCGGAGAACTTGCCTGCGATCCCGGCGGGCCTCCGGCGCTCTTTGTATTCAAAACTCTGGTCGAACCCTATCTCGGCAAGATCACCTTTTTCAAGGTCTGTTCCGGCGAGGTGAGCGAAGGGCAGGATCTGGTCAACTATCAGACCGGTGATACCGAGCGGTTGGCCCAGCTCTTCATCATGGACGGCAAGGAGCGCAATCAGGTGAAGAAGCTCTCCGCCGGAGACATCGGTGCGACCTTGAAACTGAAAGGCACAGGCACCAATCATACCCTGCACGGCAAGGAGAAAAAAGTGGGTGTGGCACCCATCGAATTTCCCGAGCCGCGCATCCGGTCGGCCATCGTGGCCAAGGAAAAAAAGGACGACGAAAAGCTGGGCGAGGCGCTGCGCGACATGCAGACCGAGGATCAAACCCTCAAGGCCGAGTTTGCCGCGGAGGTGAAGCAGTTGATCCTCTGGGGTCAGGGCGAGTTGCACCTGCAGGTTGCCCGGTGGCGGCTGGAGCATGTGTACGGGATCAAGACCGAATTCGTGGAACCGAAAATTCCGTACCGGGAGACGATCCAGAAGGCTGCCACCGCCATGTACCGTCACAAAAAACAGTCCGGCGGTTCAGGCCAGTTCGCCGAGGTGCATATGCGCATCGAACCCCATGTGGAGGGGGCGCCTGATCCCACAGACCTCAATGTGCGCGGCCGTGAGGAGATCGACTTGCCCTGGGGCGGCAAGCTTATTTTTTATAACTGTATCGTGGGCGGGGTCATCGACGGCAAGTATCTGCCCTCGATCCAGAGAGGTGTCATGGAAAAAATGCAGGAAGGGCCCATGACCGGATCCCATGTGCGCGATGTTCGGGTTATGGTTTTTGACGGGAAGATGCATGCGGTGGATTCAAACGATATTTCGTTCAAGATCGCCGGGGCCCAGGCCTTCAAGGAGGCCTTCAGGCAGGCGGACCCGCTTATCCTTGAACCCATTTATGAGATGGAGATCATGGTGCCGGAAGAGGTGATGGGCGAGGTGATGGGTGATCTCCAGACGCGGCGGTCCATCATCAGCGGTATGGAAACCCAGGGGCGTTATCAGGTCATTAAGGCCCTGACCCCGCTGGCCGAACAGTACAAGTATACGACCTCGCTTAAATCCCTCACCCAGGGCAGGGCCAGCTTCAAACGGAGGTTCAAGGAGTATGCGCCGGTGCCTTTTGAGGTCCAGAAGTCCCTTGCCGCCCAGAATGCCGATTAAAAGACTGTTCCCGAATTGAAAGATGCAGAAAGGGCGCCGGAATTTTTTCCGGCGCCCTTTCATTTGGTTAAAGCAGACGAAAAAGGGTTATTTGGTGATCAGCACCGAACAGGGAGAGACAGCGATCAGCTGCGCGCTCACGCTGCCCATCAGCAGACGCTGCAACCCCGTTTTTCCCTGGGACCCCATGATGATCACATCGACTTTTTTCTCGGTGGCCTTCCGCACTATCAGGTCGCAGGGCGCTCCGATTTCCGCCACGGTCTCGATGGCGATTTTTTGATTTTTTTCCCGAAGACTGTCAGCTATGCGCTGTACGCGTTCTTTTGCCTCGGCAAGCTCTGTTGCGTTCTCCGCGGCCGACAGCACACAAATATATTTCAAGTAATCGCAACGCGAAACCATGTTGATGGCTTCGTTTTCGGCATTTTCGCTGTGCGCTGAACCATCGGTGGCAAGAAGAACCCCATCTCCTTCCAGAACAAAATCCTTTGGCACGATGAGGGTTTTGCAGGGCACCATGGAGGCCACCTTTTCCGTCACAACTCCCATCAGGAGTTTTTTGAGGCCTCGTCTGCCTCGGCGTCCGGTTATGACGATGTCTATTTTTCTTTTGAGAACCTCTTCGTTGATGACCTCCACCGGGTCGTCCGAATGCCGGATCACGATTTCCGCTTTGATTTCTTCATTGACTGCCATCTTGTGGATCTTTTCAAGATGGGCTCGGGCCGCTTCTTCCATTTCCCTGACGGTTTCATGACCGATTGTGGAAAATTCAGGATTATCCTCAATGATATGCAGAATTGTCAGCTCGGCGCCGCAGGCCTGGGCAAAGAAGATAGCCTCCTGTTCCGCGCCTTCGCTGAAAGGGGAGCAATCGGTGGCGAGAAGAATCCTTTCGACAAAAGATACCATCTGCGTCTGTGCGGTTTCCATAGTTGTCCGTCTCCTTTTTTGTCCGTCTTTTTGATGGGTTGGCAGGCCATACTCCTGGCGGCTTGAACGGAAACCTCTTTTCGCGCAGGGCACTGCCGCAAAGGCCAGCGCCCTGTCATTCAGCAGTTGTCGTCATATCTCCTTCATGGCAACGAGTTTTAAGGCATGCGTGGTGCATTTGGTCACGCAGGCCGGTTGCAGCCCCGCATCAAGACGATCCATGCAGTAATCGCATTTCACCGCCTTGTTTGTTTCCGGATTATGCTGCGGGATGCCCCAGGGGCATGCCCCGGCACAGGCCATGCAGCCGATGCATTTGGGCACATCCACATAGACGATGCCGTCTTCCCGTTTTTTCATCGCCGCGGTTGGGCAGATGGTGACGCAGAAAGGATCCTCGCAGTGGTAGCAGGAGCGGAACTTGAATTCGGTTTTAGGAACCCCCCGCACCGATTTAAGCGGTTCATGGCTTATCTCGCAGAGTATGGGTCCCACCGGCAACTCTTTGTTGGCCTTGCAGTGGACCACGCAGCCGTGACAGCCGATGCAGCGTTTGCTGTTGAGATACAGAGTGTAGGTGTTCATAATTCCACCTTCCGTTGATGATTTTTGGAGCTTTTCCGCACCGTGATAAAGGTTTCGCAGAGATTGAGTCCGCCGCCGACCGGGTCCATGTTCTGCAACTGGCCTTTCATGAGTTTCTGGTCGCTCATGCCGGCATGATAGGCTCTGGTCTGGAGGGGGATCTGGCGACCAAAGCCGTGCACGGTATAAACCGCTTCGGGATGGATGAAATCCGTCAGTTTCGCCGTGACCACGCTGGTGACGTCCCCGGAAATGACATCGACGAAATCCCCTTCGGAAACCCCCATCTTGCCTGCCTCCCTGGTGTTGATCCACAGGGTGTTCTGCGGCATCATCTCATTGAGCAGGGGGTTGTTGATGGTATGGCTGTGCGCGTGCAGCGGCGAGCGGCCAAACACCAGGCGATACTGGCCTTTCGGCGGCTTGGGCGGACTGACGTAAGGCTTCCAGGAGGGGAATCCCCATTCGGCAAGCTTCTGGCTGACGATTTCAATCTTGCCGGAAGGTGTCTTGAATTTGCCATCCAGCTTGTCCCGGTCGTACATCACCGGTTTGTCCGCATATTCGACAAAACCCTTTTTCTCAAAATCTGCCAGGGTGAAGCCGGTGGGTTCCAGCTGCCAGGCCCAGAGTTCCTGAAGGCTGTTGAAGGGGAAATACTGCTCAAGCCCGAGCCGGGTGGCCAGTCCCTTGATGATGGTGCACAGGCAGAGAGTGTCGGACTGGGGTTCAACGGCCTTGTTGCGCATGATGAGCCGGGGCTTCATTCCCTTTTGCAGGGCGATCATGCTGTCACGCTCCAGATAGGTCGATTCGGGCAGGATCACATCGGAATACCAGCCGAATTCGCTGTAGTGGGTGTCGATGGAAACGATCAGGTCGCAGTTGTCCAGCGCCTCTTTCTGGGCCTGCGGATCCGGGAAGCAGGCAAAGGGGTCGTGGCGAACGCAGATGATGCCCTTGATCGGATACGGGTTGCCGGTGGTCATGGCCTTGTAGAAGAGATGGAAGAGCCCCGGTCCTTTTTCGAACTGTTTGTACACATCTCCCACCCCATCGGCCCTTTTGGCGGTAGGTTTGGGTGAGAGCTCGGTGAGGCTGCGCGGGCCTTTTCCGCCGCAGTCTCCGGCGCCTTTGGCAAAAACAAGGCCTCCTTCCACCTCGATATTGCCCATCAGGGCGTTGAGGCAGTTCAAGGCCCTGCTGGCGTAAAAGGAGTCGTTGTAGCGGGAGAGCATCCAGCCCGGATGAAAGATGACTTTGGGCCGGTCGGCAATGAGCTGCTCGACAAGCTCGTGGATATCCTTGGCCTTGATGCCGCATTCCTTGGCCGCCCATTCAGCCGAATAATTTTCCACGAAATAGGCCAGTTCGTCGAAGCCGGTGGTGTAGCGTTCCACGAATTCCGCATCATAGCCCTCGGCCTTGATGATTTCATGGATCAGGGCCAGGGCCAAGGCATAATCCGTGCCGGGCCGCACCTGGAAAAAGTTGGTCGCCTTGATTCCGGTCAGGGTCTGACGGACATCAACGTAGGTAAGCTTGCCGCCTTTGTCCAGCATGTCCATGACCTGGTTGACCTCGGCCGGACGCAGGGAAGAGAGGATATTCCGGCCGAACAGCACCAGGTGCTTGGCGTTCTTGATGTCGTAGATGAAGCCTTTTCGGCCCAGGCCGAAAAGCGAAATGCTGGCGTGGTGGACGTTCCGGCCGCAGGCGCTGTCGTGGTTGGTGTAGTTGGGCGAACCCAGAGCATGGGTGAAGGCCTTGACGATGTCCTGAAACGGGCCGCCCCTGGAGCTGGCCATGATAGCTTCCGGGCCATGTCGCTCAATGATTGCTTTGAGTTTGTCCGCGATGTAGTCAAGAGCAAACTCCCAGCTCACCGCTTCCCATCGCCCGGCTCCGCGCCCGCCCTTTCTGATCAACGGCTGCTGCGGGCGTTCCTTGTCGGCCATCAGGGAAGGTCCGGCCGAGCCCTTGGCGCACAGGGCACCTTTCAGGATATGTTGGTTGCCTTCGAGCCACTTTACTGAGTTGCCCTCGACTTCGACCCGGATGGGGCACCGGACGGTACACATGCCGCACATGCTCCAGACTGATTTTTTCATGATGATGACTCCTGTGGATGTAGCGTGCCGTGCCTGGTTCAATTGCCCAGCGCGGCGGAAACCTTCTGTTCCAGTTCGCTTTTGTCGATGGGTTTTACGCAGTAATCAGCAGCGCCAAGATGCAGGGCCTGCCGGGCGGTTTCAATGGTCGGATAACCGGTCAGCATGATGACCCGGATTGTCGGGGTGGCTCGCTTGAGTTCTTTCAACATGCTGATCCCATTGGTTTTTTTCAGATTGATATCCAGAATTGCCAGATCCACCGAGTTTTTTTCGGCATACTGCAACGCTTCCTGCTCATCGGTGAAGATTGTTACCTGATGTCCTTTCCTGGTAAGTATTCTTTGGGTCAGTACGGCGGCATCCAGGACATCATCCAAGACGAATATATGTGCCATACGGATACCCTCTTTTTGTGCCGCAGGGTTACTGGGCCAAGGCGTATTCCTTGGCCGGGAGCCAGGTCCGGTTCCGCGGCCTGATAGGGAGGAGCGCGCCGCGGAACCGGACCTGGACAAATTGGGCTAGTACAGATCCAACAGCTTAAGACCCAGCAGGATCAAGCCAACGCATGCAACGCGCTTCACCACCACCGGGCTCAGGCGTTTGGCGATCTGCGGGCCGAGATAGCCGCCCAGAAGCGCCGCCGGAAACATGGAGATAAAAAGAAGCAGGTCGAAGTTGCCGAACTGCATGTGCCGGATGGTGGCCATGCCCGTGTTGAAGAAAATCGCCAGCAGCGAACTGCCGACCACGATGTACATGGGCAGCCCCAAGGCAACGGTCATCAGCGGTACCATGAACGGGCCGCCGCCAAAGCCGAACATCGAGGACATCACGGCGATGAGAAAGCCTCCTGTGCATCCGACCCACATGTTGACTTCAAACTCATGACCCCAAAAATCTACTTTCATATCGGATTCCTCCTGATTGTATTCTTAGTTGGCGCCTTTGGCTGCGGCGGCTTCTTCGGCCCGTTTCTTGAACTCTTTCAGGATGGCCTGTTCCTTTTTGTTCTTCTCAAGATAGCCCGGAGTGGTCTGCCAGAACATCAAGCCTGAGAGAACCAGCAAGATCCAGCCGAAGGCGAACTTGAACTGGTCCAGAGTGATCAGTTCGGTCAGCTTGGGGCCGATGAAACCGCCCACCAGCATGGCGCAGCCGATGCCGATGCCGAGTTTCCAGTTGATGAATTTGATCTTTGAGTAGTTGTAGATACCGGAGCCCTGGGAGAACAACACGGTGGGCATGACGGTACCGGCCACGATGGTATGGGGCAGGGCCGGGAAAATGGAAACCAGGATGGGGTTCAGGATGAATCCGCCGCCCGCGCCCATCAACACACCGAAAATAGCGATGGCCAGGGTGAGGAGGAAAGGCCAGAGAAGATTGATGCTGGTGCCTGCAGTGTCGAGATAGACGGTGGGGAATGTCTGGATGTTGTCGAAGCTGGCCACCTCGCTTTTGACTTTCTTGACGGTTTCTTTGTCGCCTTCCTTGATGCGCTCGGTGACGGCGGTGACAACAACGTTGTATTTGCCCGGGGCCAGGCCGGTGCGCAGTTTCATTTTGGCGGTGTAGGCGCCTTCGGGCGTGGACTCAACAGAGGCGGCCAGCAGGTTGTTCACGCTGCGGAAGCGGCCTTTTACCAGTCGCATGGACTCGCGTTTGGTTTCTTTTTCGTCCATGGCATCCAGCAATTCTCCGCGGGAGCCAATGATACTGGCCATGATGGTGGCCTGGTAGCTGTCAATCTTGATCTTGGCCGGTGCGCTGTAGGCCGCATCGGCGCCAATTTTCTTCAGCACCTCCGAGTATTTCCAATCCTTGCCGGCTTGCCGGGCTGCTTCCAGTTCCGGCTCCATTTCTTTGGGTGTGAAAATCTTATAGAATGCCGGCATCTCGTTGGTCAGATAAAACTTGTAGGGGATTTTGCCGGTTTTCGGGTCTTTTTTGCTGTCGAAGCGATTGGATCGCACCTTTTTGTCCGCGGCATAGACCTCGACATACACCTGTGCGCCTGCGGGAGCCTGGCCGGAGACGGTGATCTCGCCACCGTTGTTAAGAGAGGGTTTGTCGAGAGTAATGGTTGGTGCAGCGGGTTCCTCTTTGGCCTGGGCCTGCGGGACGATGGGCAAGGCCATCATCACCAGGGCGAGTAACGGCAACATACTGAACTTGACTTTCATACCATCCACCTCCTGTCTGAAATGAAAATTTCTTAAGAAACGGCTTATTCCCCTTGTTCCCCCTGTTGTGCCGCTGCACCTCCTTTGTAGTTTTCACTGTTTGACAGGCGCGGACGCATTGTCGAAACATGGACGTTCGCTCCTGGTGCGCTGCGGTTTAGGTTGTGAAGGTTGCGCAGACCTCCTTTATTAAGGATATAGCAATAACAATGCCGCCCGGATATGTGGGCGTTGTGTTTGTTGTATCGTGTTGATCGTGCGTGATTATAGAGTTTTTAATGCGGGGAGGGAAAAGCGAAAAATCAGGGCGAACATGACCATGATGCGCCGCAAAAAAGATGCACCGCATATTTTTTGCGGCGCCAGGCTGTTTCGGTGAGAATTGCAGGCACCGGAAGGAGTTGGGTCAGTCCGGTTGGGTGCGGAATTTTTCAGCCGCAAGACCAAAACGGCGCATGAGCTTTTGGAAGGCCTGGCGGTTCATGCCGCTTGCCTGGGCGGCAGCGGTGACATTGCCGCCGTTTTGCTGCAGGGCGTTGGCCAGATAAGTCGCGGAAAAATCCTCGACAAGGCGCTGCTTGGCAACGTTGTAGTCCAGGGAAATCAGCTCTCCGTCAATGAGTCGGGGAGCGGTGGTCTCCGGTTCGGGATCGGTGAGTTGCCCGGCGGAAATGGGGTTGTCATCGGCAAGCAACACCGCCCGTTTGATGACATTCTGCAACTCCCTGACATTTCCTTTCCAGGGTCGTTTCACCAGGGAAGGGAGTGCATTCGAGGCAAAGACCACGCCTTCGCGGTCATACTCTTTGGCAAAGGTCGCAAGAAAATGGAGGGCCAGGGGCGGGATGTCTTCCGGGCGTTGCCGGAGGGGAGGCATGGTGACGGTGACCACGTTGAGTCGGTAGAAAAGATCTTCCCGGAAAAGCCCCTTGCGGATTTTTTCTTCAAGATCCTGGTTGGTGGAGGCCAGCACCCTGACATCCACGGTCAGGCTTTTTGTCTGACCCAGGGGCATGATTTCTTTTTCCTGGAGAACCCGAAGCAGCTTGGTTTGAAGGGAGATGGGCAGGTCGCCTATTTCGTCGAGCAGGATGGTCGAGCCGTTGGCCTCGAGGAACAATCCTTTTTTGTCGTGGGTCGCGCCGGAAAAAGCTCCCCTGGCATAGCCGAAGAGTTCGCTTTCCAGGATGTGTTCGGGCAAGGCTGGGCAGTTTACCGTGACCATGGGTTTTTTGTTTCTTGCGCTCAGCCCGTGCAGGGCTCGGGCGGCAAGCTCTTTGCCCGTGCCTGATTCGCCTCGGATAAGAACGGTAACATCGGTATCGGTAAGTCTGCTGATCAACCCATACACTTTTTTGATTTTTGAAGAGGCGCCAATGAATCCGGGAAAGGCTTCCCGCTCGGCCAGCCGACTCTGGAGTCTTCGGTTTTTTTCAAGCAGGCAAAGGTGTTCCAGACAACGTTGCAGGATGTGGAGCAGGTGATCATTGTCAAAAGGCTTCTGGATAAAATCATAGGCACCGCTTTTCAGGGCAATAATGGCCGATTCTACCGTGCCATAGCCGCTCATCATGATCACGGCGATGGCCGGATATTCTTCCTTGATTTTTTGCAGGAGCGTCAGGCCGTCCAGCCCTGGCATCTTGATGTCCGTCAGCACAACGTCCGGTCGCCAGTTTTCGAGAATCTTCCAGGCGTCTTCACCGGAAGAGGCGGTTTTTACCTCGCATCGGCATTTTTTGCGCACGATCCGTTCCAGCATGGAGAGCATGTCGAGGTCGTCATCGACGATGAGAACCGACGCGGTAAACTCCCCTTCCGGGCAGGCGAAATTTTGTTGGTCAGCAGCCAAGCAGTCATCTCCGGAAAAAATCACAGCGGGGTATGTTGGTAGGACAACTTGATAAAGTTTGCATCATTTCTCCTGAAAAATCAACAAGTTCTTGTGTCTTTCCGGAGATGGTTTCCCGGGATATCGCTTGCGTACCACGGGACAACCTGCTAGTTTTACTGATGCGGTTGTACATTCCAGTCAACAGATAAGTGCGTGGAAGCACAGCATCTGTTTCGGATTCTCGTTGCGTTGTTGCACGGCAATACCACTGTGGTGGAGGTTTCCGGATGAAACGATACGCTTTCCTTGTCGGCTGCCTTTTTCCGCTTTGCTGGAGCGGTCCTGCCTGGGCGGTTCAGGGACATGGGCAGGCGGAAGGCCCGGTGGTGCACCTGATGGCGCATCTTCTGTTGCTTGTGGCTCTGCTGCTTTTGCTGTATGTGCTGCACACCAAACCGCCGGACACCGGATTGTCCTGGAGATCCCTCAAGCTGTCGCTGATTTTTTTCCTTCTCTGGGATATGGATCATCTGTTCATCCACTGGTTTGCCGGAGACATGTATCACGATATCAAGGAGCTTGGCGGCAGTTTGGTCGAGGATTCTTTTGTCGCCCCCCGAACCCCGCTCAATTTTATTTATTATCTCGGCCGGTTTGATCATCTGCTCTGTGTTCCGGCCCTCTGGTTTTTTACCGTTGCGTTGCGCGATTTCTGCGAGGTCATCGAAAAGCGGCGGCAGCGCCGTGCCGGGCAGGTATCCTGATGGAAGAAGCCTTTAACTTTCCATTGTTTCCCGTTTACCTGGTCGATTATCTCGGCGCCACCGTGATGGTTTTCCTCGCTTTCTGCGCCCTGTATTTTGCCAGGCGTCTTACCCGGATGGAGCCGAAAAACATCCTCTGGGCGTATTTTTTCTGGTTTTCCCTGGTAATGGTGATTTTTTCCATTTCCCGCGGGGTGGGGCATCTTCTTCCGTATGTGTTTCGAATCGCCAATATCCCAGAGTTGTGGGATGTTCTTGATCCTTACAGCGGTGGGCTGAACACCATCGCCCTCTGCGGGGTGGCGATTCTTACCCTGCACTATCACAGTACGGCGGTGCTCATCGACAGGGCCAAAAGCGATGCGCTTTCCCTGGAGATTGCCAATGACCGGCTTCGGGAGGCGCACGCCGACTTGTTTCGGCTGAATCAGACCTTGGAGCAGCAGGTGGAAGAGCGCACCCACGACCTGCGGTTGTCCGAGGAGAAATTCCGCGGCTTTTTCGAAGGCTCCAAAGACATGATTTATTTTTGTGATGCAGGGGGCAGGCTGTGTGATATCAACGAAAGCGGCCTGAATCTCCTGGGTGTCGAGCGGCGGAGCGATATTGTCGGCCAACCCCTGGCCGAGTTCTTTCTCGACCGGGAACGTGGGGCGCAATACCGTGCCCTGCTTGCCACCGATCGGCAGGCAAAGGATTTCGAGGCGGAATTTGTCGGTCGGGAGGATGGGCCTTTGTATCTGATGATCACCGCCTCCGCCATCACGGATCGAGCGGGTGTGACTCAGGGGTATCAGGGAATTGCCAAGGATCTCACCCACTTCAAGAAGATGATGGAGCAATTGGTGCACTCCGAAAAGATGACCTCGGTGGGGCAGCTTGCCGCAGGCGTTGCCCATGAAATCAATACCCCGCTCGGGATTATTTTGGGGTATGCCCAGCTTCTGGAAGAGGATTTCCAGGAGCAGACCGAGGTGCACGAAACCCTGAAGATCATTGAAAAACAGGCGAAGATCTGCCGGAGGATTGTTGCCGATCTGCTGAATTTTTCCCGTCAGACCCTGGAGCATAACAAATTGTATGGTGACATCAACCAGAGCCTGGGCGAGGTGCTGGCCATTGTCAATCACACCCTGAACATGGACCATATTTTTGTCCATCCGTGCCTGGCCGAGAATCTGCCCAGAACCTGCTTTGACAACGAACGGCTGCGCCAGGTTTTTGTCAATCTGCTGACCAACGCGCATCATGCCATCGGCAGCGAGGGGATCATCGGAGTATGGAGCCGCTGGCATGAGGAAAGCGGGCAGATCGAAATTATTATCGGCGATTCAGGCTCCGGCATTCCCGCGGATCAGCTTGGTCGTATTTTTGATCCTTTTTACACCACCAAGGGCGTCGGCAAGGGCACCGGGCTGGGGTTGTCCGTGTCTTTCGGAATTATTCAGGACCATAAAGGGAGGATAGAGGTCAAATCTCCGCCTCTGGAGCCGGAACTGGTTGCCCTGGACATGCATACGACTTTTCACATCTTTCTGCCGGTTGTGTGCGCCGGTCAGGAAAAGGAGGCATAGCGAGGTGGCGCAGATACTGGTGTTGGACGACGTGGAGGATGCCGGGATATTGATCCGGAGGATTCTTCAGAAGAAAGGCCACGTGGTGCATGTCTTCCACGACGAGGACGAGGCCCTGCGTTTCACCGAAAAAAATCCTGTGGATCTGGCGATTCTCGATATGAATCTCCCCAAGATGGATGGCCTTGATGTGCTGTGCGAGATGCAGAAGTCGCTGCCGAACCTGCCGGCCATCATGCTGACCGGCCTGCCCGATATCAAGACGGCTCAGCAGGCGTTTGCCTTGGGGGCGACAGCGTATTGCGCCAAGCCCATTGACAAAGACAGGCTGGAAGAGCGGGTTGCCGATGCCCTGCTGGAGGGGGCGCATGCAGCGAAGCCGTGAATGCCCACCTAGGGTGTGATGAGGGGCGGCGAAGGGGATTTTCGGTTCAGGCCTTCGAAAAAGCGGAGCGGAGAATATCCGCAAGCGGAATGCGTTTGTCCGGAACAAGGGAGTGTTCGCGGCACCAGGCGAGGTTGAGGTCGGCGAGGCGGGTGTTGAAGCCGTTCATGAACAGGAGTTTTTCCGGGATAAAGGCATAGTCGTTCGGAAAATTCAGCGGGCAGGCCGAAACCTCAATGGTTTCAAGCTCTTCGTCCACATAGGCCAGGGGCAGCCCCTGGGTACGGCAGATGACCGGCCGGGCCGCATAGATGCTGCAGAGATCGTTAATGAGCAGGGGGCAGCCTTCGGTGTCTTTCGAGAGATTGTGTCGAAGCGTGTTATGGTCGGCCGGCGACAGGGCGTCAATCGCTTCTTGCACGCAGGCCGCTTCAATGGGCAGCACGCTGAAGGGCAGGCAGCAGGAAGCACAGCCCGGTCCGCAGGAGATGACCGTAACATGCATCTTTGCTATGCGGTCGATCTCCGCGTCAAGGTTGTCAAGCAGTTGGTGGTAGTCTTGGGTGCGGGTCATATCATTGTGGTGCAGTCATGAAAAAAAGGGAATCAACCATAGCGGTTGATTCCCTTTAGAATTTCTGGCGTCCCCAACGAGATTTGAACTCGTGTCGCCGGCGTGAAAGGCCGGTGTCCTGGACCGGGCTAGACGATGGGGACTAATATCCATACAGTCAAATGGTGGGTCGTGCGCGATTCGAACGCGCGACTCTCTGCTTAAAAGGCAGATACTCTACCGGCTGAGTTAACGACCCATCCTGTAGGAAAAGGCACTTTTACAATAGTCGGTTTTCCGTGTCAAGTCTTTGCTTTCTTCTTTTTTCTTTTTTTGTATTTGCATCTTTCCTGCCGGAGTGGTGGATAACAACCTGAGCTTGTGTAATTATTGGTATTTTTCGGCCGTGGATTCGATGCTTAAATAGCTTGTGGCACTGGCGTTGGTCTGCTATATCTTCTGGTTTGCTATGGGCTGTGATGGGCTTCTGTCTGGATCGGGGCTTTTTTTTCTGACTTTTTATTTTTTGGTGCGGTATGGGATTGTTGGCCAGATCGGCAAGTTTTGTCCGTTATGCGGTGGAAGGGGAACTGCCCGCGAATTTCTGGGAGTTCGCCGCAGAGCGGATCTCCAGGTATTCCTTCCGGGATATCGATGAAAGCTACGAAGAGCGTTCCGTGGGCTGGGTGTCCGTGCTCAATATGTTCGACAGCGAATTTGCCTATGCCTCGTACGCGGCGGCGGACCATGTCGTGCTTTCCCTGCGCATCGACGAGCGGCGGGTTTCGCCCAAGGTGCTCAACAAGTTCTGCCTCAAAGAGGAAGAGCGGCTCAAGAAAGCGCGGCAGATTCCCAAGCTGGCCAGGGCGCATCGGGTGGAGATCAAGGAGAGCGTCAAGCTGATGCTCATGAAAAAGGCGGCGCCGACCCCGGCGGTCTACGACCTCTGCTGGAATCTGGCCGAGGGGACGCTCCTGTTTTTTTCCACCAGCCAGAAGGCCCAGGAATTGCTGGAAGAATTTTTCAAGGAAACCTTTGATCTCAGCCTGATGCTGCAGGTGCCCTATCTCACTGCCGAGCATCTTCTCGACAGGCCAGGCCGCGAAGCCCTGGCCGACATCACTCCCGCAATTTTTATTTGACCGCAGAGGCCTTACGTATATGGATTTAGTTGATCTTATTGACGAAAAACGATTTTTAGGACAGGAATTTCTCACCTGGCTCTGGTTCAAAAGCGAGGAGCGGGGAGGCACCATCTTTCTTCCCGAGGCGGGAGAGGATATCCAGCTGGTTTTTGAAAAGCACATGATGCTTGAGTATGGCGAAGGCGAAAATCGCGAAAAACTCATCTGCCGCGGGTTGATGACTGAGCTGCAGGAGGCGCGCACCGGCCTGGCCATGGGCAAGAAACTGGAGCAGGCCCGGATGCTGCTGACCCGTGGGGAGTATGAGTGGAATCTTTCCTTCAAGGCCACCCTCATGGAATTCCGTAATGTGAAGCCGCCGAAGACCATGGGGTCTTCCGAGGAGGGCAACGATCCGGAGGCGGTTGAAGGCAGGCTTTTGGAGCATGTCAGTCTGCACGAGATGGTGGTGCGCACTCTGGACCATCTGTTCCGGATGTTTCTCGATCTGAGAATCGGAACCGCCTGGGAGCAGGAACTGGCCCGGATCCGGGTCTGGGTAGGGAAAGCGAAAGCGTAACCGCGCAGCAGCACCGCATCTGCTTCGCAGTCTCGCTATGCTCGCTTAGCTGTCATCGGCCTGCTTATGTGCAGTAGCACACTCCCAGGCCTCTTCCACGCATCTCCGGCACTGCTGCACGGTTACTAATCCGGGGGTTTTAGAAGTTTTTGCGCCGCTGGTAAATGATTACGCAAAAGAGACACACTGTCTGGCGCTGTTGTCCCACGGTCGGGCAGGATAAGGGAGAGAACACCATGGAATTTGAAACTGTCATCGGCCTTGAGATCCATGCCCAGCTCAAAACCAACAGCAAGATTTTCTGCGGCTGTACCACCGCTTTCGGCAACCCGCCCAATACCAACACCTGCCCGGTCTGTCTCGGCATGCCGGGGGTTTTGCCGGTTCTGAACAAAAAGGTGGTGGAGTACGCCATGAAAATGGCCATCGCCACCAACTGCGCTATCGGCCCGATGAACCAGTTCGCCCGGAAGAACTATTTCTATCCCGATCTGCCCAAGGGCTACCAGATTTCCCAGTTTGATCTGCCCATCGCCGAGCATGGCTGGGTGGAGATCGAGGTGAACGGAAAAAACAGGCGCATCGGCCTCACCCGCATCCACATGGAGGAGGACGCGGGCAAGCTCATCCATGACGAGCGTGAGCCCAAAAGCTATGTGGATCTCAACCGCACCGGCGTGCCCCTCATCGAGATCGTCAGCGAGCCGGACATCCGTTCGCCCGAGGAAGCCGCGGCCTACCTGAAAAAACTGCACGCCATCCTGCGTTATCTCGACATCTGCGACGGCAACATGCAGGAGGGCAGCTTCCGCTGCGACGCCAATATTTCGCTCAGGCCCGTGGGCCAGAAGGAGTTCGGCACCCGCACCGAACTCAAGAACATGAACTCTTTTAAGAACGTACAGAAAGCGCTGGAGTTTGAGGTCCGCCGCCAGCGCGACCTGCTGCTGGACGGCGAGAAGATCATCCAGGAAACCCTGCTCTGGGATGCGGACCGCAACGTGACCAATTCCATGCGTTCCAAGGAGGAGGCCCACGATTATCGGTACTTTCCTGACCCGGATCTGGTGCCGGTGGTGATCAGCGAGGAGTGGATAGCTGAGATCCGTTCCACCATGCCCGAATTGCCCGACCAGCGGAAAAAGCGATTTGTCGAACATCTTGGTTTGTCGGACAATGACGCCGCGGTGCTCACATCCTCAAAGGAGTTGGCCGACTATTTTGAAGCGGCGTATGCCCGGTATCCCAATGCCAAGAAGCTCGGCAACTGGCTGATGACCGAGCTGATGCGGCTGATGAAGGGCGAGGAGGCCATGGATATCAGCCAGTGCCCGGTGTCGCCTGAAAATCTCGCCGCGCTGCTGGCCATGATCGACGCAGGCACCATCAGCGGCAAGATCGCCAAAACCGTGTTTGAGGAAATGATGCTCTCCGGCAAGGACCCGGAAACCGTGGTCAAGGAGAAGGGGCTTGTGCAGATGAGCGATCAGGGCGAGATCCTGGCCATTGTCAAGGAAATCATCGCGGCCAATCCCGAGCAGGCTCAGCAGTTCAGGGAAGGCAAGACCAAGGTCATGGGGTTTTTCGTGGGCCAGCTCATGAAGCAGACCGGCGGCAAGGCCAACCCGGGGATGGCCAACAAGTTGTTCAGCAAGGCGCTGGCGGAGTAAAGAGATAGCCACGAAAACCACGAAAGGACACGAAAGCATTGAGAGAAAAGATCGTTGAAAAAGATCTTGTGTATGCGATTAATGCCTGTGTGTTCGAGGTGTATCGTCAACTCGGTCATGGTTTTTTGGAAAAGGTGTACGAGAATGCCCTGATAAGGGAGTTTCAGGCTAGGGAGATTGCCGTGGAAGCGCAGGTGCCCTTTTCTGTGAGATACAAGGGCGTGATTGTCGGAGAATACTGCGCTGATCTGGTGGTTGATGACAAAGTCATCGTCGAGGTGAAAGCAGTAGAACGGTTGCACCCGGCCCATGAGGCGCAGGTTCTGAACTATCTTAAGGCGACCGGCAAAAAGATCGGTCTGCTGGTGAATTTCAGCCATCCTAAGGCAACCGTAAAGCGTTTTGTTCTTTAATTTCGTGCTTTTCGTGGGTTTCGTGGCCAACTATGAATCAATCCGACTGGCAGAAAAAAGGGGACGGCCACCGGCAGCGGCTGCGGGACAGGTTTTTGGACCGCGGCCTGGACGGTTTTACCGATGCCGAGGTGCTGGAACTGCTTTTATCCATGGGCACTCCCCGCAAGGATTGTAAAGAGTCCGCCCGGTTGCTGCTCAAGCAGTTCGGTTCCCTGGCCCAGGTTCTGGATGCAAGCCAGGTCGAGCTTGAGCTGATCGAGGGCATCGGGCCGAAAAACGGGTTCGCCCTGCACTTTGTTCAGTCCGTGGCCCGTCGCTATCTGCGGCAGCGGCTGGTGGCCAAGGAGTATCTTCGCTCCTCCCGCGAGGTGGGCGAGTATCTGGTCCACTCCATGCGCGGCCTCAAGCGTGAGGTGCTGATGGCGGTTTTTCTCGATGCTTCCCTGGGGATCATCGATACCCGGCTGGTGGCGGAAGGAACCCTGGCCAGCAACACCGTGCATCCTCGGGAGTTGATCAAGATGGCTCTGGAGCACCATGCCGCCTCGGTGGTCATCGCTCACAACCATCCCTCCGGCAGTCTGACTCCCTCGGCGGAGGACACCAGACTCACCCGCCATCTTTTTATCGCCCTTGCTTTTGCCGGGGTTCAGCTTCTGGATCATCTTATTGTCGGGGAGGGTGATAAGCCTTTCAGCTTTGCCGACCACGGGTTGCTGGCGGATATCCGCAACCGGAGCCGGTCGGTTCTTGCCGGAGAGTGACGGTGCCGACACAGCCTCCTTCCGCTTTTACTCCTGCCTGCGGCGAAGAGCCGCCCTCCCTCTATCTCCATATTCCTTTCTGCAGGAGCAGGTGCGCATACTGCTCTTTCAACTCCTATGCCTGCCCGTCCCCGCCTGCTGCATATCTTGCGGCCCTTGCCGGCCAGATCCGTTATTGGGGCAAACATGAGTGGTGCCGGGAGCGAACTTTTGCCACCCTGTTCGTCGGCGGCGGCACCCCGACCATCTATGACGGCGGCGAGCTGGCCGGTTTGGTTCGACAAAGCCTCGAGTCGTTTAACTTCGGCGAAGACCCGGAAATAACGGTGGAGGCCAATCCGAATACCGTCAATGTTCAGTCGCTTGGCGCTTTGCGGAGGGGCGGGGTGAACCGTCTGAGCCTCGGGGTACAGGCTTTTTCGGATCGGTTGCTGGCCGTGCTTGGTCGGAGCCATACCGTGGCAGAGGCTGTCCTGGCCATCAAGGACGCGCGCCGGGCAGGGTTCGCCAATATCAATCTTGATCTGATGTACGGACTGCCGGGCCAGAATGTTGCGGCATGGCGGGACACCCTTGTTCAGGCCCTTGATTACGAGCCGGAGCATCTGGCCTGTTATGAATTGACCATTGAAGAAGATACCCCCTTTGCCCGTCTGGTTGACACCGGAGAACTCGCTCTGCCGGCCGAAGAGGAGTTGCTGGCCATGGCCGACGTAACCCATGATCTCCTGGCCCGGGCAGGACTTGCGCGCTACGAGATATCCAACTATGCCGCGCCGGGGCGGGAGTGCCGGCACAATGTCAACTACTGGCGAAACGGCTCCTATCTGGGGTTGGGAGCAGGTGCGGTTTCCTGTCTTTCGGGGCTGCGGCTCGGCACGGTGAAGGACCCCGAAGCGTTTGTTGATGTGATCCAGGCAGGGGAGCTTCCGCTTGCCGAAGCCGAGTGCCTCCCGCTCGCGGCCCGATTCAGGGAAAGCGTGGTGATGGGACTCAGAATGGTGGAAGGCGTTTCCTGCGCGCGGTTGCATCGGCAGTTTGGTTTGACGCCGACAGGCTATTATGGGAACATGTTGGAAGATTTGCAGCAGCAGGGTCTGATTACGGTTTCAGAAGAGAGTCTGCGCCTTACAGAGAGAGGGCTCCCTGTGGCGAATCAGGTTTTGGCCCGGCTTGTCTGAACGGGTATGGTAAGGGCGGTTTTTCATGGGAGCAGTTGATGATTCTTCCCGCTGACAGCATCGCAAGAAAATTACTGATCACCATGTCGCTGGTGGTTGCCGGGCTTGTCCTGGCTTTTGGCGGTTTTGAGATCGTGCAGGAATACGGCCGTTATCGGAACGAGGTCGATGCGCTCTGGGGCGCGCAGGTTGAAGCGCGCAAAAAACAGCTCGAAATGCAGGTTGCGGACGCGGTTTCCTACATCGAGTTCAAGAAAACGCAAGTTCGGGCCAGGGTGCAGGGAACCCTTGAGGCCAGGGTGCGTGACGGCCACGCGATGGTGAGCCATCTCTACGAGATCAGCAAGGATTCGCACAGCAAGGAGGAGCTCCGCAGTCTGGTGCGGGAGGCCCTGCGCAAGCAGCGCTTTAATAACGGCAGGGGGTACTTTTTCATTTTCTCCATGGACGGCACGGTGCTCCTTCACGCGGCCCAGCCGAAACTTGAGCAGAAAAATCTTCTTGCCAGACAGGATTCCGAGGGCGCGTTCATTGTCCGGGAGATGATCGAACTCGTCCGGAGCAAGGGAGAGGGCTTTGTCACGTATCGGTGGGCCAAGCCGGGGTTTTCCCCTGATCAGGAATTTGAAAAAGTTTCCTTTGTCAAATACCTGCCCCAGTTTGACTGTTTTATCGGCGCGGGCGAATATCTGGAAGATACAGAGGTCGAGGTCAAGGGGGAGGTGCTGGAGCGTATTGAGAAATTGCATTTCGGCGGCGGTGATTACGTCTTTGCCGGGCAATGGGACGGGGTTGCCCTGACCTATCCGGCCAAGGGCCGTAACATGATTGAGCAAACCGACGTCAACGGCCTGAAAATCGTGCAGGAATTGATTGGCCTGGCTCGGGGGGGAAGCGGGTTCCTCTGGTATGTGATGCCGAAACTGGGTGAGGAGCGCGGCTCACTGAAGCTCAGTTATGTGCGGGGAATAAAGGATTGGAAGTGGTACGTCGGCTCCGGAGTCTACCTTGACGACCTTGAGGCTGCCACAGCGGATGCCCGGCAAGAGTTGCGTCATGGAATCAGCAAGATTGTCGGCATGGCCCTGGTGCTGATGCTTGTCGCTTTCTTGGCAGGGCTGCTGTTTGTCCGCAAAATGGCGGAGCGTATCCAACAGGCCTTTGTCGCCTTTGAGACATTTTTTGGCAAGGCTGCGCAGGAAAAGATGGAGATGGAGGTAGCAGTCCTGCCTTTTCAGGAGTTCCGCTCTTTGGCCAAGGCGGCAAACGAGATGCTGGCCGAGCAGCGGACCATGGAAGACGGCTTGCGCAAAAGCGAGGAAAAATACCGGGTGCTGATCGAATCCACCGGCACCGGGTTTGTCAAGATAGATGGCGAGGGGAGGGTGCTGGAAGCCAATCAGGACTATGTGCGGTTGAGCGGGCATCAGGATGTGTCCGACATTGTGGGACGCCGGGTATACGAGTGGATTGCGGACTATGATCTGGCCCGGAACCGGGAAGCGATAAAGGAATGCTTACGGCTCGGCTTTGTCCGCCATCTGCAGATTGATTATGTCGATGGTCAGGGAAAGTTTACCCCCGTGGAAATCAACGGCACGGCGGTTTACAACGAAGGGCGTTGTGAAATCCTCACCATCTGCCATAACGTCAGCGGCAGGAAGCTGCTGGAAGAGCAACTGCGGCAGGCGCAGAAGATGGAGGCCATCGGCACCCTGGCAGGTGGAATCGCCCATGATTTCAACAATATTCTTGCCGCCATCATCGGCTATGCCGAGATGGTGAAAAGAAGTCTGCCCCAGGAGGCAAGCGGTGCCCAGGCCGACATCCAGCAGGTCTTGCGGGCCGGGTTACGGGCCAGGGATCTGGTGAAACAGATTTTGGCTTTCAGCCGGAAAGGCGGAGAGGAGCGGAGTCTGATCTCGCCCAAGCCCATGGTCAAGGAAGCGCTCAAGTTTCTGCGGGCCACGATCCCGGCGAGCATTGAAATCCGTGAGGATGTTGACCCCGGCTGCGGATCGGTACTGGCGAATCCTTCGGACATTCACCGGATTGTGGTGAATCTCTGCACCAACGCCTTTCATGCCATGGAGAAGTCGGGAGGCGTTCTGACCGTGGTCATGAAGACCGTGGAGTTGAGCAAAAGCGATCTTGCCGGCGAAGACGATCTGCTGCCCGGGCAATATGTGCTGCTCAGTGTTCGCGATACCGGTCCCGGCATCCCCCCGGAGATTGTTTCCCGTATTTTCGATCCGTATTTCACCACCAAGGATGTGGGCAAGGGCTCGGGTATGGGTTTGGCAGTGGTGCATGGCATTGTGAAAAATTACGGCGGCATGGTGCAGGTGGAGAGCCTTGTGGGCAGCGGAACGGTTTTTCGCATCTATCTTCCCCAGATGGGCAAGGACGGGGCGGCAGCCGCGGAGGGTCTGCACGAGTGGGCGCTCCCCTCCGGGCATGAGCGGATTCTTTTTGTGGACGATGAGGAAAGCATTGTTGAAATGGGCAAGGCCATGCTCTCCGGGCTTGGCTATCGGGTGACGGTGAAAACCAGTCCCCTTGATGCGCTTGAGGAATTTAAGGGGCAGCCCGATGATTTCGATCTCCTGATCACCGACCAGACCATGCCCAGAATGTCCGGCATACAGCTTGCCCAGGAGGTCCGCAAGATCCGGCCGGAATTGCCGGTTGTCCTTTGCACCGGGTACAGTTCGGCTATCGGTGCGGATACGGCTCTTGAGCAGGGTATCAGCCATTTTCTCATGAAGCCTCTCACCATGCGGGTTCTGGCCGAAACGGTTCGTAAGGCCCTTGCGCGGAAGACAGTGGAAAGTGAAAAATGAAAAATTTAAAGTCACAGGCCAATGTATCGTGACGATTGAGCAAAGGCAGGGCTGCCTGTAATGGCGAAAGAAAAGACATCGTATGTGTGCAGCGGTTGCGGCGGGGTATTCAGCAAATGGGCCGGCCAGTGCGGCGAATGCGGCGCCTGGGATACCCTGGCCGAACAGCAGAAACCAGTCGGAATGGCTGGCCGTTTCCAGGGGTATTCCGGCTCCCTGGCCCAGGTGCAGACCATGGCCGAGGTGGGCAGGGATGAGCTGACCCGTTTTTCCACCACCATGGGCGAGCTGGATCGGGTGCTGGGCGGCGGGCTGGTGCCGGGGTCGGTGGTGCTGATCGGCGGCGACCCCGGAGTGGGAAAATCCACCGGCTTGCTCCAGGTTTGCTGCAACTTAAGTCTTTTCCGCAAATGCCTCTATGTGACCGGAGAAGAATCGCTCCAGCAGATTGCCATGCGGGCCCGGCGGCTCGGGCTTCCGGATCAGGCCCTTCTTCTGCTGGCGGAAACCAGGGTGGAGGATATCTGCGCCACGGCTTTGAAGGAAAGGCCGGAGGTCATGGTGATCGATTCCATCCAGACCATGCAGGCGGCGGACAGCCAATCCGCTCCGGGCAGCGTCAGCCAGGTGCGAGAATCCGCGGCCCTGCTCACCCAGTTTGCCAAGCAGACCGGCGTGGCGATCTTTCTGGTGGGTCATGTCACCAAGAGTGGCGACCTGGCCGGGCCAAGGGTGCTGGAGCATATCATCGACGTGGTCTGCTACATCGAAGGCAGCGGGGATTCCCGTTTCCGGGTGATGCGGGCGGTGAAGAACCGCTACGGCGCGGTGAACGAACTTGGGGTTTTCGCCATGACCGACAAGGGTCTGCGCGAGATATCCAATCCCTCGGCCATTTTTCTTTCCCGCGCGGCCGAGGCTATGCCCGGCAGTGTGGTCATGGCGATCTGGGAAGGCAGCCGTCCCCTGCTTGTTGAAATGCAGGCCCTGGTGGATGACAGCCATAGCGAGAATCCCCGGCGGATCACGGTGGGCCTTGAGCAGAACCGGCTGGCCATGCTCCTGGCCGTACTGCACCGGCACGGCGGTATCGCCACCTATGGTCAGGATGTGTTCATCAATGTGGCGGGCGGGGTGCGGGTCAGCGAAACCAGCGCCGATTTGGCTTTGCTGCTGGCGGTTTTTTCCAGCCTGAAAAACAAACCCCTGCCCGTGGATATGGTGGTTTTCGGCGAAGTCGGGCTGTCCGGCGAGATCCGGCCAGTGCCCAGCGGGCAGGAGCGTTTGCGGGAAGCGGCAAAGCATGGCTTTAAAAAGGCGATCGTTCCGCTGGCCAATGTGCCCAAGGGCGGGGTCAAGGGCATGGAGATCATCGGAGTCAGGAAACTGGCCGAGGCTATCGAGGCTGTTCGGTAAAGCCGGTGTAAACGTCCAGCAGCACCACATCTGCTTTGTCATCGACTTGCTCATGTGCAATAGCACACTTCGCAGGCCTCTTTCGCGCATCTGCGGCGCTGCTGAACGTTTACATTGCAGAGAGTCAGTCACTTTTCTTGCGGGTTGTAACTCCTTCGCACAGTGACAGTAACCGTATGCCAAGGGTGATCTGATTTACCCCAAGAGGTAAGCGTCCAGCAGCATCGCAAATGCGCGAAAGAGGCCTCCCCGCAATACATCAGGTATGCGGGTCAGGCCGATGACAAAGCAGATGTGGTGTTGCTGGACGCTTACCATTGACAGCCCTTTTTTGAAATGGTACATAACTGACGGACTTGAGGGAGGAATGGCCGAGTGGTTTAAGGCGGCGGTCTTGAAAACCGTTGTACGCAAGTACCGTGGGTTCGAATCCTACTTCCTCCGCCAACGACAAGCAAATACGAATTGTGGAGAGCTGACCGAGTAGGCCGAAGGTGCTCGCCTGCTAAGCGAGTGTAGGACCAAAAGTTCTACCGAGGGTTCGAATCCCTCGCTCTCCGCCACGTTCATTTGCGGAGCAATCCGTTTGCGTCACAATAAAAAACCCGCGCCAGCAATGGTTCGCGGGTTTTTTATTGTTTTCCGGGCATGGTGGGGATTTCGGAGCCCGGTACGAAAAACTGCGTTTTGCAGACCAGGCCGGTGGCCCGGCAGACATGGTCGGCATAGCCTGCGCCCGCTTCGGAAAAGATATTGTAGGCAGCGGTGGCTCCGGCTTTTTCCAGCTCAAGCCGGTGGTCTTCGAATCGGGCTGTTGCGGTCACCGGCCCTTGAAATCCGGCCGACTGTATCTCCCGGAGCGCCAGCAGGTTCGCCTGATGATTGCTCATGGTCAGCATGATGATTTTCACCTTGGCAAGATTTATCTTGTGCCAAAAATCATAATCCGTGGCATCTCCCCAGATTACCTTGCGGCCCGTCGCGCATTGTTTTTTTACCGTCTCCCTGTTGTAGTCCACGGCGAGGATGCGTTCACCCAGACGTTCACGGGTGGTGTCATAGGCCATGGTCCCGAAGGGTCCCATCCCGAAAATGAGCGTGTCGGCCTGGCCCGGGTCGATCTGGATATCGTCGGGATGGCAGGTTTTGGTTTCAAAATGCTGGAGTCTTCCTGCAAAACGGTCATAGAGTCGATGGGCTTTGCTGTTTAAAGGCGCAGCCAGAACAAAGGAAAAGGTCAGCGCCAGGGCGGCGATGATAAGCCAGTCCGGACCGAGCCAGCCTTGCTTCATGGCAATGGCGGCGACGAGCAGGCCGAACTCTGAATAATTGGCCAGGCTGAGGGTGGCAAGCAGGCTGGTTCTGGCGCGCAGGTGGAAACGGGTCAGGACCAGGAAGTAAAAGAAGGTTTTGCCAAGCAGCATCACGGTAAGGCCCAGCGCAACGAGCATGTGCTGGAGAGTGGGGGTGCCGGTGAGTCCGATCTGGAAAAAGAAACCGATCAGGAAAAGATCCTTGAAACTATAGAGCGAGTTGGAAAGCTCATGGGCGCGGGGATGGGAGCCGATCAGCATGCCGATAAGAAGCGCGCCGAGGTCGGGTTTCAGTCCCACCAGGGAACAGCTGGTGGTGCCTACAACCAGGGCGATGAAAAGTCCGCTCAGAGGCAGCAGTTCACCATGTCCGATCTGGTCGATGATGCGCATGAGAAGAGGCCGGACGGCGAAAAGAAAGAGTGGCAGCCCCAGTGCCCAGAGTGAGGGGAATTCACCCTTGGAGATGGTGAGAAAAAAAACAGCCATCAGGTCCTGCATGATAAGGATGCCGATGGCGGCACGGCCGTGCTGGGCGTTGAGTTCGCCTTTTTCCTCGAGAACCTTTACGGCAAAGACCGTGCTGGAAAAGCTCAAGGCGAACCCGATCAGTGCGGCCTGTGGCAGGTTGAGGCCGGCAAGGTGCGCAACCCCGAAGGTGCCGGCTGCCAGAATGGTTCCGGCCAGCAGAAAGATGGTGAGCAGGGCATGGACCGTGGCTCCGCCCCAGATTTCAGGTTTGGTGAGCCCCCTGAGGTCCAGCTTGAGGCCGATGGTGAAGAGCAGGACAATGATGCCCATGTCGGCAATTTTGTCCAGAGCCAGCGAGCCGCCGGTCAGTCCGAGGAAATTCATGACAAATCCGGCAAGGAGAAAACCGAGCATCGGCGGCAGGTTGAGCCGCTTGCAGGCAAAGCCGAATAGAAAGGCGCTCCCGATCCAGACGCTGTTGATGAAGGTCGCTGTGTGCAGAAATTCCATTCCCCGAGTATACCCAGATGGTGTCCAAAAATCGAGCGCCGTTTAAGCTTCTTTGCATGTGAGGCCCGGAGGATGCAGGAGCGATTATCCGGAATTAAGTATGGTGTGTCCGTGAATGGTGGTATACATTCAAGCACATCTCCGATTATCCGGAATGAAGGACGGTGTCTTCCTCGTCGTCCACAGCCTGTTTGAAATGCAATGCGCGACATGAAAGAATTTTTGAATATATCTTTGCTTGACCGGACTTCCATGCGGCGAAGCTGGGAGGAGGTGCAATGAAATGGACCTGTGTGCTGTTACTGTTGGCGGGGATGTGGCCGCAGATGGCCGTTGGGGCGGATTACGAGAAATGCGCCGCTATTGTTTCGGATGCGGAACGTCTCGCCTGCTACGATCAGGTCGCGATGCAGGCTGTGAAGCTGTTGCCTGCGGCTCAGGAGCCGTGCCCGGCGGATGCGGACCAGCGGTCTGACGGGGGAGTTGTGGCAGACTCGTATCTCGGCAGGACCTGGGAGCTTGACGCGCATACAAAAACAGGGACTTTTCATTTTCGCGAATACAAGCCGGTGTATATTCTGCCCGTTCACTACAGCAACAATCCCAACCAATCCCCGAGTTCTCCTGCGCCGAATCGTTCCGAGGTGTTGCCCGAGTCGACCGGCAGCACCGAGGTGAAGTATCAGCTGAGCTTTAAGACCAAGCTGTGGGAGAACCTCCTCGAAGACAACGGGGACCTGTGGTTCGCCTATACGCAGCAGTCGCATTGGCTGCTCTATAATTCGCAGGTTTCTTCACCGTTTCGCGAAACCAATTATGAACCCGAGGTGATCTATTCCCTGCGCACGGATGCGGATCTGGCCGGGTTGCACTGGCGGCTGCTGAATCTGGGGTTGGTGCATCAGTCGAATGGTCGCGGACTGCCGCTTTCGCGCGGCTGGAACAGGGTCTATGCCCAATTCGGGCTGGAGCGCGATAATTTTACCGTGTTTCTGCGTCCCTGGCTCCGGCTGCCCGACAGCGGCGACAGGGACGACAACCCCGATATTACCCGCTATATCGGCAATGGCGATGTCCAATTGCGCTACAGTCATGGCGAGAACATCTACTCGGCCTTGGGCCGCTACAGTGTCCGCGGCGGCCATGGCGCGGTGCAGTTGAGCTGGGGGTTCCCGATTTCACAGATGCTCAAGGGATATGTGCAGCTTTTCAGCGGCTATGGCGAGACCCTGATTGATTACAATCACAGCCAGACCAGCATCGGCGTTGGTCTTTCCATTCAGGATTGGCAGTAAATCCAGGCTGTTAACGGCGTTGTCATTTGCCGCGGACCGCGATCACGTGCTGCTTGGCGCTCCGGGTAGTATCCGCGCCAAAGCTCTTTCTGTCGCTCATGATCGCTCCGCTGCCGCAGATGTAAAAATTCCAGTAATTCTTCGGGCGGATATTGGGAAAATAGGCGGTGTCGACAAACGGCTCTTCCTTGTCCCGCCGCATGAGGGAGTTGATTTCCGTGTCATTGGGCATCCGCCAGTCATCAAATCCTCCGAATCTGGCAGCGTTCAGCTCCGCCAGAAAAATGTCCTTGGTTTCCTTCCAGGTATATTGATTCCCCGCGTCATGCACTGAGCCGTCCGTGGTTTTTGCCTCCCAGATCAGGCCGGTGTTCGTGTCTTTGACCATGGCCCAGGCGGCTGCATCCGCAGCCAATTCGTTGCCGCCGGCATCGAGCTTCACAAAGGTGTTTGCAACTGCTCCGGCATCATTAGCCCGTGTCGGCCCGGCCCCAATCAGCACAGCCAGAAGAAGGAACAGTAAGCAACCTACCGTGTGGCGGGAAACAATCCGTGACATACCTACCTCCGCGTTCTTGTTGTTGATGGCATATGGTCTGGCGAGCAAACTTGAACAACTCCTGTGTCCTATTAATTATCCTACTGTCGGGAAAAACGTTTTGCCATGTTTTTCTTGCTGTGTCCGGGGATAAGAATGCGTATGGTCGGAAACCTGCTAAGAAAAAGCGAGGGACATATGCGCTCTGCAACTGGAGGGGTCGCGTCCGGTGGAAAAAGTATTCAAAACATGGTACTGTGCACGACACGTGATCATGGGAACCGATCCACTGCGACCGACAGATACAGTCCGAATTTTCGAAGATAGCCCGAAGCGCCAGAGTGACAACGAGACAACAGCCTTTCACTGTTTCCCGGTATTGCTGCGACAAGATGGGAACCGGGATCTGTGATCGCCAATACTCAAGAAACGGGCTTTTTCACTAACTCGTCAAGCGACCAAGGAGGCAGTCCATGAAGACCCAAAGCAGGGATGCGCTTGTGGGCGCGATTGAGGCCGGCGGAACCAAGTTCGTCTGCGCTGTGGGAACGTCTCCGCACGATATGGACCGAATCGAATTTCCCACAGGGGATAGCCCTGAGCAGGTGTTTTTCGCAGTCACGGATTGGCTTGGCAAACAACAGGCAGCGCGGGGCATGCTCCAGGGCATCGGGATCGGCTCTTTCGGACCGGTGGACCTCGATCCGGGCTCCCCCACCTATGGTTTTATCACCTCAACTCCCAAATCCGGGTGGCAGAACACCAATATCTGCGGCGCGGTGCAACGGATGTTCCCGGACATTCCGGTCGCTTTCGATACGGATGTGAATGCCGCCGCCCTCGGCGAGCATCGATGGGGTAACGGAGCGGGCTTGCACGACTTTGTCTATATCACAATCGGCACGGGCATAGGCGCGGGCGGGATGGCGGGAGGGAAGCTTCTTCACGGGCTGGTGCACCCGGAAATGGGACATATGCGGTTGCCGCGCATCCCTGGCGATACGTTTGGTGGAGTGTGTCCAGCCCACGGCGACTGCTGGGAAGGATTGTGTTCCGGTCCGGCACTCCTGGCGCGGACTGGGATGTCTGCGGAGCTTCTTGCTCCGGAGCATGAGTCCTGGACATTGGAGACGCAGTACATTGCCTCGGCGATTGCCAACATCGTCTGCGTTTTGTCGCCCCGGCGGGTGATCATCGGCGGGAGCGTCAGAAAGGCTGGTCAGCTTGGCCAGGACCGGTTTTTCCGGATGATTCGCAAAGGGGTGCAGACCGCGCTGAATGGCTACATCGTTTCGCCGGCCTTGCAAGAGGAGATCGACAGCTTCATTGTGCCCCCGCTTCTTGGCGACGACGCAGGTGTTTGCGGAGCCATTGCCCTGGCTCAGGAAAAATTCGTTTCTTCGTAACTTTTTACAAAATCAGATACACGTTTCAGGACATTATCATGCATGTGAACGGCAAGCCCCAACCGCTCTTTACCTCTTTCAAACAGCTATTGCAGGATATTCTTCTCATCTCCATCGGCAGCGTGCTGTGCGCAACAGCGATCAACGGAATCCTGATTCGCCAGAATTTTGTCACCGGAGGAATTACCGGCATCTCCCTGGTGGTCCATAAATTCATACCCGGGCTTCATCTGGGATGGATTTATTTGCTTTTGAATATCCCTCTTTTTGCCCTGGCCTGGATGGCTGTCGGGCGAAGGTTCTTTGTGTACAGTATTTTCGGCGCACTGTCGTTGACGCTTGCCATAGCCTCGGTGCATGTCACCATCAATCTGGACGACAAGATGCTCAATGCCTTGCTGGCAGGGTTGATTCTCGGCGCAGGAGCGGGTTTGTGCCTGCGATCCGCCGGGTCTCAGGGGGGCACGGATATACTCTCGGTCATGCTCCTGCAGCGGTTTTCCATCAGCATCGGCAATACCATTCTGGCCGTGAACGGCATCGTTATCCTCCTGGTGTCGATATTCTATTCAATAGAAGCAGTGCTCTACACCCTGATTGTTCTCTTTGTCGGGGCAAAAGTCATCAACCTCGTGGTTACCGGCCTCAGCCAGCGGAAAGCCGTATTCATCATTTCCTCGCAATGGGAAAAAATATCGCAGGAAATACTCAAGGATATCCGGCGAGGGGTGACTATTATCAAAGGCGAGGGCGGATATGCCAGAAACGAGGAACATATCCTCTACGCCGTAGTGCCGCTGACGGAGATAGGCCAACTGAAACGGCTCGTGCAGGAGATCGACCCTGGCGCGTTTGTGGTGATTAACGACACCCTGGAAGTCGTTAATTACAGGATCGGAAACCAGCCGCACTGGTAATGCAGTAAAGGACCAAACCCCAGTTTGATAAACGGACTCCGTGTCCGGCAGAGTGCAGACGAGGCGGAGCGCTTGCGTTCCAGCCGTTCATTTCTCTTGTTCACCCCCTTTCCCTTTGATATGCTCAAATTCGGCATTGCCCGCGTCCCGGATCATGCCTTTGCATTATGACAATTCCACAGGGAGATTCGCATGGTCGGCGCTATGAACGTGATTCGAAACTGGCTGTACGATCCCACTTTTGAAAAAATTGTCTTTGTCGTTTTCTCTATTCTGCTCATCTCTCTTTTTGCCCGTTTCATCCGGCAAACCCTTGCAAGGCGGCTCGACAGCGCCGATGCCCGGTATCGCTTGCGCAAGGCGGTCAGCCTGGTCGGGACGCTGGTGACGGTTGTTATCGTCACCGTGGTATTCAGCGACAGCCTCGGCAATTTTACCGTCGCTTTCGGCGTGGCCGGCGCCGGCATCGCTTTCGCCCTTCAGGAAGTCATTGCCAGCATCGCCGGCTGGGTGGCTGTTTCATTCGGTAATTTTTATTCCGTGGGGGACCGGGTGCAGCTGGGCGGCATTGTCGGGGATGTCATCGATATCGGTGTCCTGCGCACAACCATTATGGAAACGGGGCAGTGGGTAAAAGCCGACCTCTATAACGGCCGCATCGTCCGGGTTGCCAACAGTTTTGTTTTCAAGGAGCCGGTTTTTAATTATTCAGGGGATTTCCCGTTCCTGTGGGATGAGATCGTGGTGCCGGTCAAATACGGAAGCGACCATCGGCTGGCCAGGGAAATTCTTCAGAAATCCGCTGACGAGCTGCTGGGAAAATTTGTCCCTGAAGCAAAAAAGAACATGAAGGAAATGATCAACAAGTACAGGATTGAGGAGGCGAGCGTCGAGCCGACGGTGACGCTCATCGCCACAGACAACTGGCTGGAGTTTACGGTTCGTTATATAACGGATTACAAGCGGCGGCGATCCACCAAGGATCTTCTTTTCAGCCGTATTCTCGAAGCGTTTGATGGCGCAGAGGGCAAGGTTGCTTTTGCCTCCTCGACTTTTCAGCTGGTGGATGCCCCGGTATTCAATGTGCGGGTTGCCGAGCCGGGTGAACGGAGGGAAAGGGGTTAGAAGCCCATGCCGGAAAGAAGTGTCTGTACGTACTCATAAAGGGATACCACAAGCCGTTTGAGACGGGTAAGTGACTGTTCGAAAAAACTGCTGGTCTCCGGTGAGACGGCTCCCCCTTTTTCCAGCCGGTCGGCCCGGGCTCCCGGGGCCGGGTGGCTTGCCAGGAAAGAGTGGTCATTGCCGAGGGTGGCCAGTTTCCGCAGCGCGGACACCGCGTGGTCAGCGCCATATGCATGTTGCCGCAGGAAGGCGGCCCCGTAATCGTCCGCCTCCCGTTCTTCCTGCTGGGAGAACTGGGCATTCACCAGCATTTCGGTGAAGCCCCCGAGCTGCGAGGCCGCAATGGCTCCAGCCGTGTTCCCCTGCGAGGCAATCCCTTTTCGCAGGGCGCTGGCCGCATAGGCCATCTGCATCTTTTTGCGGATATGCTTCCGCACCACATGGCCCATTTCGTGGCCGAGAACAAAACGCAATTCGCCATCCGTCATCATATCCATGAGGCCGCTGTAGATGCGGATGGTTCCGTCCGCCATGGCAAAGGCGTTGATCTCCGGGGAGAGGTATACTTTGCAGGTGAAACGGAGACCGTCCGCCTCAAGATGTCGGCCGGCAATCCGCTCCAGTCTTCCGGCATAGTCGCTGGAGGGGGCGGCCAAACGGTTTTTGCTGTCGGTCAAGCGGGCGGCTTCCTGGGCAAGGCGCTGCACGTCCCGGTCGGACAGGGTGACCGCCTGTACAGCGTCGAGACCGGCTTCCGTGGCCAGGTACAGGTCGGTGTCCTGACAGCCGGAGATTGCCAGCAGGCAGAAAAAAAGGATGCAGGCGCGTGATATCATGGAGACAAGGCTCGGTGCGTGGTCATGGGCTGAGCGGGCTTCAGGAAGGAATCAGCCGTGCTGGTTTCTCAATTTGCTGTGGCGGATTGAATACGTGAAATAGATGAAAATTCCGACCGCCAGCCAGACTGCGAAGCGGATCCAGGTGTGTACAGGGAGGAAAGCCATGAGTCCGCTGCAGGAAATGGCCCCAAGCAGGGGAAACACCGGATTGAGAGGATTTCTGAAAGGCCGATGCAGATGCGGCTGTCTGATGCGCAGGATCACCACCCCGAGGCAGACCAGAACAAAGGCGGCAAGGGTGCCGATGTTGACAAGTTCGGCCAGTTCGCCAAGAGGGATGAACCCGGCGATCAGGGAGATGATCACTCCGCAGATGGCGATGACCCGCATCGGAGTGTGGGTTGTGGGGTGAATCTCCGCGAAAAAAGGCGGCAACAAGCCGTCCCGGGACATGGCGAAGAACACTCTGGTGAGTCCGTAATACAAGACGAGCATGACCGTGGTCAATCCGGCGATGACGCCGGTGGCCACCAGGGCCGAGGCCCAGTTGACCCCGATCAGCTGGAGGGAGTGGGCCACGGGAGAGGGAACATTTAGCTGGGTGTACGGCACCATTCCGGTGAGCAGGCCGGAAACCGCTATGTAGACAACGGTGCAGAAGATCAGGGAAAATATGATGCCGAAGGGCACGTCGCGCTGCGGGTTTTTCGCTTCTTCCGCGGCCGTGGAAACCGCGTCAAAGCCGATATAGGCGAAGAAGACCATGGCGGCGCCGGCCAGCACCCCGACAGGTTTGCCCTCTGGACTCAGGCTGCTCCAGCCGTAGGGCATGAACGGGCTCCAGTTTTCCGGATTGACATGAAATGCGGCCACTCCGATGAATACCGCAATGGTCAGCAGTTTGACAAAAACCATCACCATGTTGGTGCGGGCGCTCTCCCGCATTCCCATCATCAGCAGAACCATCAGGACCAGAACAATTCCGGCGGCAGGCAGATTGACGATTCCGCCGTGGGAGGGCGCATTGGTCAGGGCGTCCGGCAGGGCGAGACCGACGGCGGTGAGGGCGTTGTTGAAATATCCTGACCAGCCGGTGGCCACGGCGGCTACGGCCACTCCGTATTCGAGGATCAGATCCCAGCCGATTATCCAGGCGATCAGTTCGCCGAAAGCAGCGTAGGAATACCCGTAGGCGCTGCCGCAGCCACCAACGGCGGCGGCAAGTTCGGCATAGGCCAGGGCCGCGAAGGCGCAGGCGATTCCTGCGATGACAAAGGAGAGCACCACTGCGGGACCGGCCTGGGTTGCCGCGGCGATGCCGGTGAGCACGAAGATGCCGGTGCCGATGATGGCGCCGATCCCGAGAAAGGTGAGGTCAAAGGCGGTGAGGCATTTTTTGAGGCCTGCATGCTCAAAATCGTCCGGGGTTGTGGTCTTGGTGCGAAAAATTTCCATATCCATCCCTGTGTGAAAGGAGTTTTTGGCTGTCTCCAGGCAGGAATCGCCGAAGCCGGAATGGGGTTACCAGCCCCAAAGCGTGTCGCGCCGTACCCAGCCGACAAGCCCGGATTCATGTTTGACCTGAACCCATCCTTTTTTCTGTTTGATGGTCCTCAGGACCACGCCACGGTTGGCATTGGCCACCATGCGCTGGCTGTCTGCCGGGCCGCTTCGGATAACGGCTTTCGAGGCTTTGACGATCATGTGGGGAGTTTTGGCCACCAGTGTTTTGTATATCCAGCCCTTGTCGGACTCATAGTCCGTCACCTTGAGCCATTTGCCCTGGCGGGCGATAACCTTCAGCGGATACCCCTCGCTTAATTCCCACTTGATCGGGTATTTTTCTCCAGGGCCGGACCGCATTCGTGCCTGGGCGCTGCTGACGCTTACCATTTCCGCGTGGGCGGCCGTGGTGAAAATTACAAAAAAAATGATTCCGAAACAGAATCGGCGGATCATCGGAAAACCTCCAAACGCTTTATAATGTATTACGATTTGCCGACCGGGGACATTCCCTTGCTCGGAGTGGCCAGAGGAATGCCGCCTATTTCCAGGGAGATGGCGTCGAACTGGCAGGCTTTGTTCATGCAGGCAAGGCAGCTGATGCACTCCGGGTCGTCCGGGGATTCATTGAATTTGACTCCCATGGGGCAGACATGGTGGCAGGCTTTGCAGTTGGTGCATTTTGCTTCGTCAAGGTGAAGCTTGATCAAGCGGACCTTGCCGAACAGCGCGTAAAAGGCGCCCAAGGGGCAAGCTGTACGGCAGAAGGGGCGGCTGGAAAAAACAGCCCAGATCAGAAAAATGGTCATGATCACGAATTTATTCAGAAAAAGCAGCCCGAGGGAGTTGCGGAGATTGGGCTGAAGCAGGAGCATGGGCAGGCCGGCTTCCAGGGTCCCGGCCGGGCAGACGAACTTGCAGAACCAGGGGCTTCCGGAGCCGAATTCATCAACGAGAACCAGCGGCAAAACAACGACAAAGACGAGCAGGAACATGTATTTGCCGTAAGAGAGAATGCGCGGGATCGCGAATTTTTTACTGGGGATTTTGTGCAGGAGTTCCTGGATGAAACCAAAGGGGCAGGCCCAGCCGCAGATCATTCTGCCGAACAGGCCGCCGAGGACGCCGATGGTGCCGAAAACAGAAAAGCCGAAATAATACTGGCCGTTTTCCAGGGCGAAACGGAGGCCGCCCAGCAGCTGCTGGATTGAACCCATGGGGCAGTATGTGGTTGCCGCCGGGCAGGAGTAACAGTTCAGGCCGGGCGCGCAGATCACTTTGAGCGGCCCCTGGTAAATGGCGTTGGTAAAGGGGAAAGACCAGGAGCTGTTGGTGAGAAAGCCTATGATCACCTGGACCCATTTGCGGACTGTTTCCATCTCAGCCGATTCCTATGCAGCTGAGGCAGACCTGAATTGCCTGTTCCAGGACCCGGGCCGGTTCACCGGTGGCGACGCCGATCATCCAGAAGATCAGAAAGATCGAAATCACCACAAAGGGGGCTTTGCGGATGGGTCTTTTTTTGCGAAGGTCGTGGCCGGCCTGACTCATGCACTTGTCTCCGAAGTTCTATTAGTCCAGGCGGGCCTGGACTGCAGCGGTTTTGTCACCCAGTTTCACTGCTTTGTCGCGCCGTTCATCGAGCGTTATCTGGGTCACGACCCTTTGCGCTCCACTGGCGAAGGGCAAGGCATGCAGCCGGGCGGCCAGGGCGAAAAGCTCTTCGGGGTCGCCTTCGATGATCGTCCCCATGTCCGTCAGTTCGTGGGGAAAGCCTTCCCTCCGCAGGGCCTGCTGGATATCGGCCACATATCGACCCACGCCGGGGGACTGAGTGCCCAGAGGGATAATGGTCAGCTGCATGATCGCCATGGTTATTTCCGAAACGAGTTGGGTGATAATTGCAAAAAAGAAAAAATAACACAGAGACGCAATGATCGCAAAGTAAAGGAACTCCCTCAAGGGTCCATGCAAAAAAAAATGACGTAATGGCTTCCACGGGAGAAACCCGGGCGGGCCAAGCGTGCGCGTCCGGGTCGAAACGATCAGTCGGGAAGGTATCTCCGGCGTGTTCCCGTTCTGCGGCAATGACGGCGTGAGTACGGCAAGGACTTTCGGTCAGTCTTTGTCCTGAAAACTTTCGATCTGCGCGGAGAGTTCATCGTCCAGCGCGTCGGGATTTTCGGAATTGTAGTAGAGGATGTTTTTTAAGTGAAAAAAACTGTCCAGATCCATCTCATAAAAGCGCAGGGCCAGCCCGTCCTCTTCCACCCGGACGACCGTGCCTTTCATCTTCAGGCTCAGGTGGCTGGTTGAGCCTACCAGGCGCAAGGAAACCAGGCAGTTCTCCCCGACAGCATGCCCGGTTACGCCAAGCACGAAAACTCCCTTGAGGCTCAGGTCGGTCGTTTCGCACTCCGCATGGCTTTGATCCGGAAAATCCAGGCTGATGATGACCTGAAACGGCACCCGGCTGTTTTTGCGTTTGTTTTCCATGGTGAAATCCTCTTGTCCTGTGCGTGGTCGGTTGCCTGCGTTATGCAGCGCTTCTGCCAGAATGTGAAATGGGCATTCATGCTATTTTCAGCGCCGGAACCGGTAACGGGGCATTTTTTGTCAGCCGGCTATTCCGGCATACAAAGAAAACCTTCCCGTTCGAGCAATTGACCGACGTTCAGCAACTGCAATTCCTGATTTTCTTCCAGTCTGGCGGAACCGGCAATGTCTCCATTCTTCGCCCGGGTCAGGGAGAGCAGCGGGATCGCTTCCGGTTCAATGCCGCGGCAGAAAAGCACTCCGTGCCACTGGCCGCTGCTCACCACGACAAGCGTCGTGGCCTCTTCGTCGGGGAAGTCCGTGAAGCCGACGCCCCTGGGGATCATGAGAGGAAGGATAAATTTTTTCAGCTTTCCGTTCTTCAGCAGGGCAAGGGGGCCTCGCATCTGGGCGGAGAGGCGGTTGAACCAGCCACCCATGTCCTTCAGGGGAACCTGGCTGTTTTTGATATATGCTTTTCTCTTTTTGGGAGAGAGCGGCTTTATGAGGGCGATGTGCTCCTCGGCAATCGCGAGAGATAATTTGCCGATGGAGATGGGGCGAACCATCGTTCCCGGTTCGATCGACAGGGATTTTGCCTCCGATGTTTTGCCGGAGACCTTTCCGGAATGCCTGTTCGCCGGAGGTCTTGGAGAGGCGACGGTCCGGGCAGGGGCCGACGGAGCATTCTCGGGGCATGCAGGCTCTTCCCATCCCTCCAGGTCGGCAGAGGAACCTGCGTCGTGTCCGGCCGGGCCGGTCGGCACGCCCTTTTCCGCGGCGACTTTTTCCTTGAGCTTGGCAAATTTTCCGTACACCCTTTTGAGCAATTCGGCATCCCGGTCCGGATCGAGTTTGGCGTCCTCATACATGTTGACCACATGGGCCATTGTTTCCTTGAGGAAATCGATGAATTCGGGGGGGACCTCGCCTTGCCGTTTCTGGGCGTAGAGCAAAACGCTGTCTGCCATGGTCAAAATGGTCAGCACATTTTTTCTTGTTTTGAAACGATTTTTCAGGCAGGTAAAGGCCGCCTGCAGGGGTTCGATTTTCTTCTGGGACAGACGCCAGTCCTGGGAAAGGATCTCTGTTTTCAGTTTCTGGATGGATTCATCAATGGAAAGAATCACCGCGGGTACTCCACAGCCATTGGCTTTATAAAGGGGAAAAAGAGACGACCCCGCGCAGACTGTGAGGCGTCGGTCTCGTTCGTGCAATTGCATCCACCCCATGTCAGGGGCGGGACGATGTTTCAGTTCGATCAAGGCCAATGGCCTATTGTGACTGGAAATTTTGTAGAGTACTATAGCAGAAATTTCAGAGGTTTGGCAACAGGCAGTTGCGTTGCGGCAACGCCTGAAAATAACCGGATGGCCGGATGAGGAAACATGACGCATGGCTGAGAATTGGCTTTCTTTTTTTGTAACCCTGTTCGGGGCTCTGGTTGGCAGCTTTCTTAATGTGGTCATTGTTCGCCTGCCCGAGGAAGGCGCCTCCGTGGTTTTTCCCGCTTCCCATTGCCCGGCCTGCAAAAAGCCCATTTCTTGGTACGACAACATTCCCCTGGTGAGCTTTCTTTTTCTGCGCGGCAGATGCAGGCAGTGCGGACAGGGGATCTCCTGGCGCTATCCCCTGGTCGAAGGGGCAATGGCGCTTCTTTCCCTTGCTGTGTATCAGCATTTTGGCTTGACCATCCTCTTTCCCATCTATTTTGTCTTCTGCGCCGCCCTGCTTGCTGTCATCTGCATCGATTTTCAGCATCAGATCATTCCCGACGTGATCAGCCTGCCCGGCATCGTCCTGGGGTTTTGCCTCTCTTTTGTCAATCCGTTCGTCACCTGGCAGGATGCCGGACTTGGGGTGCTGTTCGGGGGGGGGAGTTTTTATCTGGTCGCCCTGGTCTATTACCTGCTGACCAAGCGGGAGGGCATGGGCGGCGGCGACATCAAGCTGCTGGCCATGATCGGTGCTTTTCTGGGCTGGCAGTCCCTGCCTTTTGTGGTTTTCGGCAGCTCAGTGATGGGCACGGTGGTGGGTGTCTGGGCTATGATCAAGCAGCGCAAGGGCGGAAAGACCGTCATTCCCTACGGGCCGTTCCTGGCTATCGCTGCCCTGCTCTATCTCTTCTTCAGAAGGGAGATATTCTTTCTTTTTGTCCGTTTTGTGCTTCACGGATGATAACTTAAGGTTACAGCAGGTTCTCTTTTTTGAGATACACCTGGAGGATGGAGATGGCGGCCGGGGTGATTCCGGAGATCCGCGCCGCCTGACCCAGGGTCCGAGGCTGAATCCTGGTGAGCTTTTCTATCACTTCACGGGAAAGGCCGGGCATATTCTGGTAGGGCAGTTCCTCCGGCAGCATCACGGATTCCATACGCCGAAAGCGGTCCACCTGCTCGCTTTGCCGTTCAATGTAGCCATGGTACTTGATGGCCAGTTCGACTTCCCGGGTAACCTCTTCCCCGGGGCGCGGCAGGGTGAGGCCGATGAGCCGGGTCACGGCGGCAAGATTCATTTCCGGCCTCCGCAGAAGGTCTGCCGCAGTCACCGCCGTCTTGAGAGTGGCGCTGCCCATGGCCACCAACCGGTCGTTCAACTCCTGTCTGGGTCGGATAGTGGTTGTGTTGAACAACGCCAGGGTTTCTTCAATGGCCTGTTTCTTGGCCAGAAACAATCTGTAGGTTTCGTCTTCCACCAATCCCAGGTCCCGGCCGATCTCCCCCAGTCGCAGATCGGCGTTGTCTTCCCGCAACAGCAGCCGGTATTCAGCCCTGGAGGTGAACAGCCGGTAGGGTTCCTTGGTGCCTCTGGTGACCAGATCGTCAATCAATACCCCGGTGTATGCCTGGGAGCGGTCCAGGATAAGCGGGGGTTCTTCCCGCACATATTTGACCGCGTTGATCCCGGCGATCAGCCCTTGGGCCGCAGCCTCTTCGTAGCCGGAGGTGCCGTTGATCTGCCCGGCCAGAAAAAGGCCCCTGATCCGTTTTGTTTCGAGCGATGGGTGCAGCTCCAGCGGATCGACATAATCGTATTCGATGGCGTAGCCGGGCCGGATGATGGCGACATTCTCCAGCCCCTTGATGCTGCGGAGCATGGCGGTCTGCACGTCCATGGGCAGGCTGGTGGGCAACCCGTTGGGGTAGATCTCCACAGTGTCCAGTCCTTCCGGCTCAAGAAAGATCTGATGCCGCTCCTTTTCGGGAAAGCGCATGACCTTGTCTTCCACCGACGGGCAATAGCGGGCGCCCACCCCTTCGATAATCCCGCTATACATGGGAGATCGGTCCGTGCCTGCCCGGATGATCGCGTGGGTGGTCGGGTTGGTGTAGGTGATGTGGCAGGGCCGCTGCGGCAAAATCGGATGTTTGCCTTTGTTGGAAAAGGAAAAAAGATTGGGCGGCTCATCGCTGTACTGGGGTTCGAGTTCGGAGTAGTCGATGGTGGTGGAGTCCAGGCGCGGGGTGGTCCCGGTTTTCATCCTGCCCATGGCAAAGCCCAGCTCTTTGAGATGCAGGGGCAGCGAAAGCGACGGAACATCTCCCATGCGGCCGGCCGGGAAATTCTTCAGGCCGATGTGGATCAGGCCGTTTAAGAAGGTGCCGGTGGCGATGACCACTGTCCGGGCGGAGAGCTCTTCTTCAAGAGAGGTGAGCACTCCGCTGATCTCGCCGTTTTTAATAAGCAACCGGTCGGCGGTTCCTTGTTTGATGTGGAGGTTCTCCTGCTGTTCCAGAACCGATTTCATCCGCAGCCGGTAGAGAAGCCGGTCGGCCTGCGCCCGGGACGACCAGACCGCCGGACCCTTCCGTGTGTTGAGGCGGCGGAACTGGATGCCTGTAGCGTCGATGTTTTTTGCCATCTCTCCGCCGAGCGCATCGATCTCCTTGACCAGATGTCCTTTGGCCAGGCCGCCGATGGCCGGGTTGCAGCTCATGGCGCCGATGGTGTCGACGTTGACCACCAGCACTGCGGTGCGGCAGCCCATGCGGGAGGAAGCCAGAGCGGCCTCGCAGCCGGCATGGCCCGCGCCGATCACGATGACATCATATCGAGAGGAGTTCGGCATGGCTATGATCTGTAGGGTGCGGAAGTATTTGAGCCGGAAATTTTGGCCATCTGCCAGCGCCATATGGGTTTTCGCGCCATCTGCCAGAAATCAGGGGTGAGCAGCACCGCCACCGTATAGAGCTCAAGGCGTCCGGCCATCATGCAAAAGCTTAAGATTGCCTTGCCCATTGGGGGCAGGTGACCGAAATGCTGGGTCGGTCCGACCAGATTCAGGCCCGGGCCGATGTTGTTCAGGGTGGCTATCACCGCGGTGGTGCCGGTGACGATATCCACGCCCAGGGCGGTGATCGCCAGGCTGGCCAGAAGAAAAACACCGATATGCAGGGCAAGGAATCCCAGGATGGCGACCATGACCTCCTGCGGCACCTTGACCTTGCCGAATTTCAAGGTGCCGACCGTGCGGGGATGCACGAGATTTTTCAGCTGCAGCCGTGCGAATTTGAAGAAAAGCAGAATGCGCACCACCTTGATGCCGCCGCCGGTTGAGCCGGCGCAGCCGCCGACAAACATCAGGGAGACCAGCAGGATTTTCAGGGCGGGCGGCCATTGTTCGAAGTCAGCGGTGCCGAAGCCGGTGGTGGTAATGATGGTGACGACCTGGAAAGCAGCGGTCCGGACGGTTTGTCCCAAGGTGGCATAGACCTGATGGTAGGAGTTCACCGCCACGATGAACAGGGTGGCCACGACGCAAAGACCGAGGTAAAAGCGGAATTCTTCATTGCGCCAGTAGGCGGAGAGTTTTCCTTTAATGCCGGGGTGGTGCAGGGCAAAGTTTGTTCCGGCCAGAAACATGAAAATGATGATCACGGTTTCAATGTAAACGGAGTCGAAGTGGCTGATGCTTGCGGTGTGCGTTGAAAAGCCGCCGGTGGCCAGGGTGGCGAAGGAATGGCAGACCGCATCGAAAAAGCTCATGCCGCCCCAGACGAGCAGGACTGTTTCAACGGCGGTAAAAAGAAAGTACACGCCCCAGAGGATGCGGGCCGTGTCCTGGATGCGGGGAGCGAGCCGGTCCTTGGTCGGCCCCGGCATCTCGGCCTGAAAAAGCTGCATGCCGCCCACGCCCAAAAGGGGAAGGATGGCCAGGGAGAGGACGATGATGCCCATGCCGCCCAGCCAGTGGGTCATGGCCCGCCAGAAAAGGATGCTTTTCGGCAGGACTTCCACCTGGGAGAGCACTGTGGAACCGGTGGTGGTGAAGCCGGACATCGATTCGAAAAAACAATCGACGAACAGAGGCATCTTGCCGCAAAAATAGAAGGGCAGGGCGCCGAGAAAAGCCATGCCCAGCCAGCTCAAGACCACCACGGCAAAGCCGTCCCGGTAGCCGAGGTCCTTTTCCGGAGCAAAAAGAGCGAGAAACATAAACCCGATGAGCGCCCCGAACCCCGCGGAGAGCAGAAAGGTCGAGGTCATGCCGTCCTGAAAATAGAGGCTGAAAGGAATCGGCGTCAGAAGACAGAATGCAATCAGGATCAGCAGTTTGCCGAAGATGTTGAGAACCCCGCCGGTACGCATTGTCTGCGGCGCTCCTATGCTTCAAAGAGGCTTTCCAGAGCGGAAAGCGCCTGCTGGGTGAAGAAAACCACCAGATTGTCGTTTGGCTGCAGCTTGGTGTCTCCGGAGGGGATGATCACCTGGTCGCTGCGGATGATGGCGCCGACAATGGAGCCTTTCGGAAAATCAAGGCGCTTGAGGGGAAGGTCGATAAAATCCTCCCGCTTGGGAACCTTGAGTTCGATAACCTCCGCATTGCTCCCCATCAGGGTGGCGACGTTGACGATCTTGCCGCCGCCGCGCACAAAGCGAAGAATCATGTTGGCTGCAACCTGGCGCGGGCTCAAAGGGACATCGATTCCCAGCTTGTCGAGCATGGGAATGAATCCGGGGCTGTTGATGTGGGTGATGCACTTTTTTGCGCCATGGTGCTTGGCCAGCAGGCTGGAGAGAATGTTTGTGGTGTCGCTGTTGGTGACGGAGATGACCAGATCTGCCTGGTCGATGCCCTCGTCGAGCAGGTCCTGGGCCTCCAGCCCGTCGCAGTTGAGGACCACGCCGGTGTCAAGCTGTTCGGACAGATATTCGCAACGGCCTTTGTCCTGCTCTACCAGACGGACGTTGATTTTTTTCTGCTCCAGCTGGCGTGCGACCAGATGCCCGATGATGCCGCCGCCCACGATGAACACATTTTTCGGCATCTGGCTTTCGGTATTGAAGAGCAACCGTTCCACCGCAGGCACATCGCTCTTGCGCATGACCAGATACACCTTGTCGCCGGGCTCGATGGTGTCCTGCCCGTGGGGGATGATGGTTTGATCATCCCTGGTGATGGCGACGATGACAAAATCGTAGATTCCTTGCATTTCCCTGAGTTTCAGCAGGGTGGAGCCGACACAGGGGTGGCTTTCCTGGGCGACATAACCGAGCAGTTCCACCTGGCCCCGGGCAAATTCCGCCACCTCGAAGGCTGCGGAAACATTGATGAGATGCATGATTTCTTCGGCCATGGCCAGGTCGGGGCTGATCAGCAAATCGATGCCCAGCGATTTCTCGGCCTGGGAAGTGCCCTGCGCGTAGAAATCATCGTTGCGCACCCGGGCTATTCTGGTTTTGACGCTGTAATTTTTTGAGATGATGCAGGCGATGAGATTGACCTCGTCGCTGTCGGTTACGGCGATGAAGAGGTTTGTTTTGGCGATGCCCGCCTCTTCCAGGACGCGGGCGGAGGCGCCGCTGCCCCGGACAGTGAGGATGTTGAGGTCCCGTTCTATGCGGCGGAGCTTGGATTCATCCTGGTCGATGAGGACAACTTCCTGTCCTTCCACCGAAAGCTTTTCGCTCAGGTGGTAGCCGACCATTCCCGCTCCGACGATCATGATGCGCATGGGGTGCCTCTTCAATTAAATAAAATAAGGCGCTTGTGCAAGGGGGAAAGCGCCGTACGGGTGTGCGCCTGTCTCAGGCGACGGAAGGTAAATAACCGTGTAAAAAAGACCGGTTAGGTGATTTTGTCTAAAAAAGTTCGCCATTATAGCTGGCTTGTCGGGAATTTGCAAATGCGCCTTATTTCAGCCACCAGATCAGAGCCCACTGAGGCGGGGTCTGTCTGGCGAGTTGCCAGGAATTGTCCCCGGTCCGGCTCAGGTGCGCATCCACATAAGCGATCAGCCGTTCTTCTTCCGCAGCAGTGGGGTCATCCACCATCCAGCGATATGATTGGAGGGCTTCTTCCCGGGAGGTGTATGTTCTTTTGCTGTCCAGGGTGATGAAGTCGATATGGGCGTGGATGCCGAGGGTGTAAAGAATGTTGACCGTGAAGATATAATCCGGGCCGGGCTGGAAGTCACGGCCGATGGCGGTAAAAAGGTCCGGGTCAAAAGGTCCGGCTCCGACCCGGTCTGCGATGTACACAGCCTTGGTGGCCCAGTCGTTCAGTTTGCTTAAAGCGCCTTTCAGGTCATCCACCGACAGGGAGCGGGAGGCGATGGCGATCTCGTGGAGGGGTATTCCCATCGCCTGCCAGTCGTCGGTCCAGGAGGCCTGGATGGTTGCGATGTTCTTTTTTCCTGCGCCCTCGGCGCGTTTGTCCAGTTCCGCAAGCATGGCCGAGGAATAGTCCATGGCCGTGACCTGACGCACCCGGCTTGACAACGGGATGGCCAGGGTGCCGGGACCGCTGCCCACGTCCAGGACCGACCATTCCGGCTCGAGGTGGAGATGGGAAATGAATTGGGCGGCAAAGGGCGAGTCGATGTTGCGCTCGGCAAACGAAGCCGCCCTGCTGTCCCAGTCGCTGCTTTTCTTTTTTTTCCAGGACTTGCGGGTTCTGGATTCCCGCCACATGGTGTCCCAGTCGATATCCTGATAGCGCATCGTTTTATCCCCTACGGGTGAGGCGGTTGACGATGATTGTCAATTCCTTGCCCGCAGTGCGCATGGTGCGGGTGCTCACCGCGATTTCGTATTCTTTTTCCGCGAGCAGGAGGAACTTGGGCAAACTTTTGCGGCGCACATCGTGGGCCAGATAGATGACCCCGTTTTCCGCGAGCAATGCGCGGAAGATGTTCAGAAGCGGAGCGAAAAATTCTTCGCGAAAGAGGATTTCCGCGCCGATGAGGGTGTCGAATCGCGGCAGGTCGGGCGGCTTCAGCCAGTCGAGCAGGCGACACTCCACCCCCTTGAGGCCGGTGGCCGCGGCGCTGACCCGTTGAAAATCGAGAATGTGGGGTTCATAATCGGTCAGGGTAACGCGGTATCCGGCAAGGGCAGCGGCAAGGCCGGGCGCCCCGAGGCCCGCGCCGAGTTCCAGCAGGGTCTGCTCCTTTTTGGCTGGAGGGGTGGTGAGCATGAGATCCGCCAAAACCATGGCGGCTTCCCAGAGTTTCACCCAGAAGGGGAACTCCTCCACGTCCTGAAAAGGATCTTTGCCGCCGAGGAGTGGTTCGAGGTCGGTGACCTGCAGCAGTTGGATTTCCTTATCGCGCAAGCGCAGCGGCTCGAAGTCGACCTTGTATGTTTTGCGGATTTCCCGGAGCCGGGCATACTGTTTTTCAGGAAGCTGCGAAGGGTCCATCAGGGTCTCCATGGCGGCAAAGTACGCCGGGGATGTTATCGTTGCAGGAAAAGGGCGATAAAGACCAAAGCCGCAACTGCGAAGCGGTAGTATGCGAATATGGCAAAACTTTTGGCCTTAATGTAACGCATGATAAATGAAATAAACAGATAGCCGGAGATTGCCGAGGCCAGAAATCCGGAAACATAGAGCATGGATTGGCCATCCGCCAGCCCATTCTGGAGGATATCGGGAATTTCGTGCACACCGGCTCCGAAGATGATTGGGGCGGAAAGCAGAAAGGAAAAGCGGACCGCAGCCTGCCGGTTGAGCCCCATGGCAAGACCGCAGGTGATGGTGCTGCCGCTCCGCGATACCCCGGGGATTATGGCGCAGGCCTGGGAAAGGCCGATAAGCAGGGCGTCAACCAGTGATATTGTTTCAAAGTTGCGGGTGCGTTTGCCGGCGCGGTCCGCCACAAGCAGCAGCAGGCCGGCAACGGCCAGCGCCGCCGCGACCAGGGCCGGATGCCGGAAAAAGGTTTCCGCTGTTTTTCCCAGCAACAAACCCGCCAGGGCGCCCGGGATGGTGGCAATGGCAATAAAAAAAGCCATTTTGCGCAAGCGCAGCGTCTCTGTCGGCTCTTTGTGGAAGCAGAGGACGGCTTTGCCCATCTGCAGGAAGTCATCCCGGAAATACGCCAGGATTGCCAAAAGAGTGCCGAGGTGCAGGGCCACATCAAAGGCCAGGTCGGATTCCTGGGCCCCGAGAAAATAATGGGCAAGGGCCAGATGACCGGAACTGGAAACGGGCAGGAATTCCGTGGCGCCCTGGATGATGCCGAGTAAGACTGCTTCTATCATGTTCATGGAATGGCACTATACGAAAGGGAAGGGGAAAAGTAAATACCGATGGATTAAACCAAGCCGCCGAACAAAAAAAAGCCCGGCCAGAGGCCGGGCTTTTTTAGATGAACCTGTAAAAGGTCATCAAGAGGGATTAGCAACCCTCGATAGCTTTCTTTTTCTTTTTGGCTTCGATCTTGCCGTCTTTTACGGAAACCTTGTCGCCAACTTTGGCGGAACCCTCAACCGTGGATACGGTGCCGCCGCAATCAACGGTTACCTTGGAGCCATCAACTGCGGTTACGGTGCAGTCAGCAGCGAAAGAAACCGCTGCGGTGCTTACTACGAAAGCCAGGGCCATTGCCAAAGAAATCATTTTCTTGCTCATCTTCATATCCTCCTAAAGTAGTATTTGGGAAATATTTCCTGTTATGCGCAACAGAAAAATAATGAATGACAGTTCAGAAACTATACGACAGGATTACAGAATGTCAACCGGAAAGTTCCCTTTTTGGAAGCCGTCATGGAACAAAGGCAGCACAAAGCAGCTCTGCTGCAGCCTTTTTTTGCCGCAACAGCTTACTTCAGGATGGCGTTGAGATCATTCACCAGGGTCTGGTGGTCGACATAGCCGTCATACCGTTTGACCACATTCCCTTCCTTGTTCACCAGAAATGAGGTCGGAATCCCGAGAATGCCGCCGAAAGCCCGGGGCACTGCTTCGGAATCGCTGAGCAGAACCGGGTAGTTGATTTCCATTTTCTGGGCGAATTTGTCAACCAGAGGCGCGCCGCCCTGATCGGTGGAGATGCCGATCACGGTGAAGCCCTTTGGTCCGTATTCTTTTTGAAGCTGGATGAGCGAGGGGATCTCCTTTCGGCAGGGCGGGCACCAGGTGGCGAAAAAATTGATGAGCAGCGCCTGCCCCTGGTAGGCGCTGGACCTGACCATGGAACCATCTTTTACCGACGGCAGGGCAAAGGCCGGCATTTTGGAGGCGGCCTGGGCAGCGCCGGCCATCAGGCCGAAAAGAACAAGGGTGAAGGTCAGAATGCGGGCTTTCTCCGCCATGGCTTTGATGATCTGCATGTGTTTCTCCTGAAAATATGTATGCCGTCGGCATGGTCTGTAAGCGTTTACCGAAACAGATTCTGTTTACCCTCTTTTTCAGGGAAACAAAAGGAGAAATATTGGATCAGCACCCTGCATGATTTAAGAAGGCATGGCTTCCCGGCGGAGAAGTTCGCCGCGGGCGGAGATCACCACCTCCTCCGCAGGGATGCCTTTGCCGGAGCGGGAGAGCGCCTGGGACACAATATGGCGCATGTTGCCGCAACAGGGCACTTCCATGATGGCCATGGTGATGCTCTTGATCCCGGCCGAAGCAAAAATTTCCGTTAATTTTTGAATGGCGCTGTCCACCTCGTCGAATTTCGGACAGCCCAGCATGACGACCTTGCCGCGCAGAAGATCGCTGTGAAATCCCGCATAGGCTACGGGCACACAATCGGCCGCTATTAACAGGTCGGCTCCCTTGAGAAAAGGCGCGCTGGGCGGCACAAGGCGGATCTGCACCGGCCAGTGGCTGAGCGCTGATCCCGTGGCAGCCCCAAGCTGAACCGGTGCATTGGCTGCCTGGCAGGGAGTGGCCGGAGCGAAAGTCTGTATTTTTGCCGAGGGACAGCCGCCAACGGGCGGGGCAGAGTGGGATTTTGCCACCGCTCTTTTGCTGAGAAGTTCTTCCACGGCCTCTTCGTCAAAATCATCGGCTTCCCGCTCAATGATGCGCAGGGCACCGGTGGGGCAATGGCCCAGGCAGGCGCCCAGGCCGTCGCAATATTTTTCCGCAAGCATTTTAGCCTTGCCGTCCACGATCTGCAGAGCGCCTTCCGCGCAGTTGATAATGCACTCGCCGCAGCCGTTGCAGAGGCTTTCGTCTATCTCGATAATTTTTCGCATTATTTTCATGGTTATGTCTCCGTCAACTCTTGATCAGCACTTTCGCTGCCAGAGCAGCTCCTGCCTTGGTGAGAAAGGAGCGGTCGATGATTTTCTGCAGATGCTCCCGGCTTGAGGGCGCATCCTTTTGTTTTTCTTCCAGGTTGGTGATCAGGTCCGCATCGTAGAGAACCTTGAAGTTCATGGTCTCTTCCGGTCGCGGCACATGGTGATGGCCGATGATGTCGCACACCTCGTCGATGAGCGGTTGCGGCGCGCCGAGTCCGGTGAGGATGTCGCGGGCCACCGGCGGGCCCTCAATATGCTGGTACTTCGGCGACGAACTGTTGTATTTGCGCTCGGATTCCTTGATGCCGATATCATGCAGATAGGCGGTGATCTCCACCACTGCGGGGTTGCATTCCTCCCTGGCGGCGATCTCTCCGGCATGGCGGGCCACCCTGCCGGCATGGCCGATGCGGCGGAAATCATCGCCAAAATAGCGTTTCATTTCCACGGCCACCCGTTCCTTGAGCGCCGCCTGTTTTTTTGCCAGCAGCTCAGGGGGCAAAGAGCCCAGGCATTGTTCGGCATAGGGGCAATAGGAGGCGCAGCCGAAATCGTTGTTTGGGTTGAGCATCTTGGTCCCGCATGTGCTGCATTTGCGGGTGGTGTCGTCTTTGAAGAACTCGATACTGCTGCCGCATTTCGGGCAGGATGCCTCGAATACGGCATTGGCGTCCCAGTAGCGGCTGTCCTGGCCGGGGCACTGCATGATTAGCTCCTTTTGCGTCACGATTCGGGCGGAGGGGGAGAGAGGTCTCCGCCCGAATCGCAGTCTTACCCGAGGATGGCCTTCAAATCCTCGGTCGGGGTTGTTATCGGCTTGATGGAGAAATTTTTCACCAGCACATCAAGCACGTTGGGGGTGATGAAGGCGGGGAGGGAGGGTCCGAGCCGTATGTCCTTGATGCCCAGGCTCAGCAAAGTGAGCAGGATGACCACCGCTTTCTGCTCGTACCAGGAGAGCACCAGGGAGAGGGGCAGGTCATTGACCCCGCACTCAAAGGCGCCGGCCAGGGCCACGGCGATCTGAATGGCCGAATAGGCATCGTTGCACTGGCCCACGTCGAGCAGGCGGGGAATGCCGCCGATGTCGCCCAGGTTCTTGTCAAAGAAGCGGAACTTGCCGCAGGCCAGGGTCAGCACCATGCAGTCGGCGGGGATCTGCTCCACGATTTCCGTATAGTAGTTGCGGCCCGGTTTGGCGCCGTCACAGCCGCCCACCAGGAAGAAGTGGCGGATGGCCTTGGCCTTGACCGCGGCGATGACCTTGTCTGCCACGCCCAGAACGGTGTTTCTGGCAAAGCCGACCAGGACAGAGCCCTTGTCAAGGGTGTCCGTGAAGCCGGGCAGAGCCAGGGCGCGGTTGATGACCGGGCTGAAATCCTTGTCCGCGCCGATGTGGGTCACGTCGGGCCAGCCGACCAGGCCTGTGGTAAAGACATTTGCCTTGTAAGAGTCCAGCGGCTTCTGGATGCAGTTGGTGGTAAAAAGGATTGCTCCGGGGAACTGCGGCATCTCCTTCTGCTGATTCTGCCAGGCCGTGCCGTAGTGCCCATAAAAATGGGGGTATTTTTTCAACTCCGGGTAGCCGTGACACGGCAGCATCTCACCATGGGTGTAGATGTTGATCCCCTTGCCCTTGGTCTGCTCAAGGAGCATGGCCAGATCTTTGAGGTCATGGCCGGTGACCAGGATGCACTTGCCGGGAATATGCCCCAGTGGCACCGGGGTGGGGACCGGATGACCGTAAGTGCCGGTGTTGCCCGCGTCAAGGAGCTCCATGGCCTTGAGGTTTACCTCGCCGCATTTCAGGGCCAGGCCGACCAGCTGGTCCAGGCCCAGATCCTTGCGGGTCAGTTCGCCCATGGCTTCGTGGATATAGGCGTAAACAGTTTCGTCTTCCTTGCCGAGGATGGCGGCGTGATCGGTGTAGGCGGCAAGCCCGCGCAACCCGTACATGGTGATCTGCTTCAACGATTGCAGGTCCGGGTTGGCATCCAGGGTATTGATGAAATTCAGGGCCGCGCCCTGTGCTTCCAAACCGCTCAAGGTGTCGGCCGGGGTAAAGGTGACTGCCGGCGCGGTGGATTCGACCTTGCCTCCCGCTGCCAGGACTTTTTTCTTCAGGGATTCGCGCAATTCAACGGTTTTGCGGATCAAGTCCTCAAAGCGGCTGGGGTCAAAGTCTACGTTGGTGAGGCAGGAAAAAATCGCCTCGCAGGTGAAACGGTCTACCGCGTTGTCAACTACTCCGACTTTGCGACCGGCGGTGGCGACAAGGCACAAGCCCTGCACAGCATGGGTCAGCAGATCTTCGAGTCCGGCTACTGCTTCGTTTTTTCCGCAGACTCCGATTGCGGTGCATCCGGTTCCCTTGGCGGTTTGTTCACATTGGTTGCAAAACATGGCGATTCTCCTTTGTTGTGATGTAAAGGTTGGTGTAACCCGTATTGATGCATTTGTTAAGGAGACTATAGCGATAATTATCCCCCCCTGCGTTGACTTAAATCAAGAAGAAAGATATTTTTTGTCCGGTTTGTTTTTTTCGGCACACAGCGCGCTGAAAGCGGAGAGACGACGACTGATGGGAAAAATAAGAATGAAAAATCCAGCCTTGCGGGATAGAGTGGTGACCGCAGACGATTTTTTTTCTTCTCAACATGTGGCAGGGGCGGCATGGAATATCTCTTGGTTGTCGGTTCATATCTTGTCGGCTCAATACCGTTTGGGCTGGTTCTGGGAAAAGCTGCCGGCGTTGATGTGCGCGCCGCAGGCAGCGGCAATATCGGCGCCACCAATGTCACCCGGCTGGTCGGCAAAAAACTCGGAGTGCTTACCCTGGTTTGCGATGCACTGAAGGGTGTTTTGCCGATGCTGGCAGCTGCCTGGCTTCTGGAAGATGGCAGCCGGAGGGATCTGTGGGTGGCGCTGTGCGGCGGCGCGGCTTTTCTCGGGCATCTCTACCCGCTGTATCTGAAATTCAGAGGCGGAAAGGGTGTGGCTACGGCGCTGGGAATTTTTCTCTATCTATCCCCGGTGGCGGCGCTCATCGGTGCGCTTCTTTTTGTCGGGGTGGTGTATAATTGGGGCTTCGTGTCCCTGGGCTCGCTGACTGCTGCCCTGATGCTGCCGGGATTGGTCTGGCTGCTGTCCGGCTCGGTGATCAACTCCGTGCTGGCCTTCGGGGTCGGTGCGTTGATCTGGGTCAAACACCGGGACAATATCGGGCGACTCATGCGGCACGAGGAGAAAAGCTGGAAAAAGGAACCCCCGGGTCGGGATGATCATGACCAACGATGAATGGAAAAAAATCGTGGCGGCCAAGAATCTTCTGGAGTTGCCGGATCAAGCCACCCTGGCGGAGATAAAGAAGGCATACCGCCGACTCTCCAAGAAACACCATCCGGATCTTGTCCGACACAGGCGTGATGGCTCAGATGAAGGGGCTGCTCTGGAAATGCACCGACTCACCGAGGCATATCGGATTCTGCTGGAGCATGGGCAAAAACACAAAATACCTCTGGTGCCGGGGGAAGATCAACCCCTTGAAGGGGAAGACTGGTGGATGGAGCGCTTCGGGAATGATCCTCTCTGGGGGCCCGGTCGTACCACGTAATGACGGCGACAAGTCGGCGCAGCTCCGGTAAAGTCCGGTCTGCGGCGAATACGGCAAACCTGCTTTGTCGCCCCTTCTGTCGACTCGCTCTCGTTCTATTCCATGAATTTTTTGTTGGTGGTGATCGTGGCCCTGCTTTGCAGATATGCGAGCCAGTCGGCCATAACCTGCATTTGCTTCTCCTGGGTCAGCATTTTCCTGAGCGCTTCTTTCTGGGCGGCAAATGCGTTCTCGCCCGCCGGTCTGCTTTCCTTGAAATGGAGCACGTAGAATGTGTTGCCGCTTTCGGCGATCTCTTTCGGGTAGGGCGCGGTAGCGCTGAGGTTCAGGCCCTGTGCGGCAACCGGAGCGGGCAAGCTGCCGGCTTCCTGTCGGTTTCTGCTGAAGAAAGCGGTCTCCAGGACATTGGTCTTCATCTTTGCCGCCTCGGCCACAAGGGAGCCTTCCTGCCTTGCCCTGGCCAGCAGGGTCACGGCGGCTTCCTTTGCCTTGGCATGGGCTTGGTCTTCATGGAAATCCTTTTCCACCCTGGCGCGCACCTCGGCCAATGGCGGGGTCTGGGGCTCCTTGACCTCATCGATATAGCAAATGGCGTAACCGCCATTGATTTCAAGCAATGAACTCAATTCTCCTTTTTTCAGGCTGAAGAGCGTTTTGAGCAGTGCTGGTTGTCCCGCCAGGGGTTTGGGGGGATTGGCCTGCGTGAAGTATTCGGTCGTGTGTACCGGCGTCGCGGCGGCTGCCGCATACTTATCCAGGCTGCCGGCCTGGATAATCCCCTCGTACGCCTGGTTTGCCATCTGGAAGGTAAGATCCTTGCTCCGCTGGGCGGTAAGCGAAGCGATGATTTTCTCCCGCGCCGCCGCAAGGGTGGTCACGCTTGCCGGCTTGATTTTTTCAACCTTGATGAGGTGGAGGCCGAATTGTGTTTCCACGATTCCGCTGATCTCGCCTTCCTTGAGGGAAAATGCTGCCTCGGCAAAAGGCGCCACCATCTCCTCTTTGCGGAAAAAGCCAAGATCACCGCCGTTATTTCCGGTCGAATCCTCGGAATGTTCTCTGGCAAGCTGACTGAAATCCTTGCCTGCTTTGGCCAGCGCCAGAATGGCTTCAAGCTTTTTGCGTTTGGCATCTTTCAGTTCAGCGCTGTCCTTGACATCCGACCGGAGCAGGATGTGCCGGGCCTGGCGCTGCTCCGGGGCGGAAAAACTTTCGGGGTTCATGGCATAGTACTGTTCAATTTCCTGGTCGCTTATCCGTGTTCCTGTCGCGGCCTGATCAGTAAGAAAGGTGATGTATCGTAGCTTGACCTGGGGTTCCGTCAGGTAGGCTTGCTTGCGGCCTTCGAAAAAAGCATTCAGATCCTGGTCGCTCACCGGTCCGGAAGTTCGGAAGTCATCGGCCCTGAAGGCGACGTATTCGAGTTTGAGCTGATCGTTGTCAAAGGCGAAGCGGTCTTTCAGCTCGCCGTCTGATATTCTCGCGAACCGGGAAAGATGGGTGATGATTTTTCTCTGAAGGATGTCGTTGCGTACACTGTTCTCGAACTCAGCCGTACTCATCTTTGAAGAGGCCAGCAGTTTTTTGTAGCGGTCGAGTTTGAATATTCCATCCTCCCGGAAGGAATCCATGCCCTGAATAATCTTGCGAACTTCGTCGCTGCCGACGATCAGGCCGGCTTCCTTGGCGCCCTGATACATGACCACTTCCTGAATCATCTGATTCAGCACCTGCTGCTTGAGGTTCAGCGCCTCAAGCAGTCCCGGCGGCATGGCGGCGCCAAACTGCTCCTGATAACGGTTAATGGTCTGATTATAGGTTTTCTGATATTGCTGCAGAGAGAGGCTCTGGTCGTTGACCGTGGCAATGGCGTCCGGGCCGCCTTTTTGGCTTGTTCCCACTCCCCAGAAAACAAAAACCAGGACAATAATCAGGATGATGGCCTGGATATAGGTTGATTGGGCCTTGCGGCGCATGAAGTCGAGCATGTGTCACCTTATGAAGTAATGAAAAGGCTGTTTTGTTTGAAATTCAGGACGTTATCCTAATTTTTTTCCTCAAGCCCGTCAATCGATTTAAGTGCAATGGCTGGTGGGATGCCGGTCCTTACACCTTGGCCAGATTTTCACCCACCACCGTGTTCACCACCAGAGGAACGTCAAGACGCATGACCCCTTCCATGGCCTCCTTGACCACTGCTCCGGTCGTCTCGATCTCCTGGGTCGGAACCTCGAAAACCAGCTCGTCATGGATCTGGAGAAGGAGCTTGGCATTGAGGCCCTGCTTGCTGAGTTGTCGTGTGGCGGCGATGGTGGCCAGCTTGATAATGTCGGCGGCCGTGCCCTGGATGGGGGTGTTGATCGCGGTGCGCTCGGCAAACTCGCGGCTGGTTTTGTTGACGCTGGTGATATCCGGCAATAGCCGCCGGCGGTTGAGCAAGGTGGTGACAAAGCCATCCTGTCGGGCCGTTTCGACAATTTCCTCCATGAAGCGCTTCACCCCGGCATAGTGGGCGAAATACCGCTCGATGAAGGTGGCCGCTTCTTTGCGGCCCAGGTTGAGCTGGGCGGAAAGACCAAAGGCGCTTATCCCGTAAATTATGCCGAAGTTGATGGTTTTTGCCACACGCCGCATCTCCGGGGAGATGAACGCGGGGTTGACCCGGAAGATCTCGGCCGCGGTCTGGCTGTGAATGTCCTGGCCGGTGCGGAAGGCGTTTAGCAGCGCTTCGTCCTGTGAATAATGGGCCATGACCCGCAGATCGATTTGCGAATAATCCGCCGACAAAAAGAGATGCCCGGGAGCGGCGACGAAAGCGGCCCTGATCTGCTGGCCTTCGGGGCTGCGGATCGGAATGTTCTGCAGGTTGGGATTGCTGCTGCTCAAACGGCCGGTGGCGGTGACTGTCTGGTTGAAAGAGGTGTGGACCCGTCCGGTTTTCGGATGGATGAGTTCCGGCAGTTTGTCCACATAGGTGTTCTTGAGTTTACTCAGGGTCCGGTGGGCCAGGATCGCCGCGGGCAGGTCGTGCTGTCTGGCCAGGCTTTCCAGGACCTTGACGTCGGTGGAATAGCCGGTTTTGGTTTTGCGTCCCTGGGGCAGCCCCAGTTTGGCAAAAAGGATCTCGCCCAGCTGCCGGGTGGAATTGATGTTGAACTCCTCCCCGGCCATTTCATAGATGGTTTTTTCCAATTCAGCCAGCTGTCGGCCGAAATCCTCGGACAGGTGGCGCAGCTGGGCCCGGTCCACCGTGATGCCGGCCTGTTCCATGCGGAACAGGATGGGCACCAGTTCCATTTCCAGGGTGGAGAACAGGTCCCAGAGGCCAAGTTCCTCGAGCTGCGGCCGGAATTGTTGCCAGAGCAGAAAAGTCCCGATCACGTCCTCGCAGGAATAGTCTTTTGCCGATTCCGGGGCAACATAGGCAAAGCTGTCGGGCCGTTTGTCGTTGTCGGTGACTTCGCTGAAGCTGGTGAGCCGTTTGCCGAGCATCTCCAGGCACAGGTCGTCAAGTTTTTGCGAGCGGCGGGTTGGGTCCAGGAGATACGAGGCGATCATGGTATCCCACAGCGGGCCGCCCAGGTGGATGTCCTGATTTTCCAGAATGGCCAGGTCGAATTTGAGGTTGTGGCCGAGTTTCGGGAGGTTGGCGTCGGAAAAAAGCGGGGCCAGGATTTTTTTTATGAGGGAAAGGGACAGCTGGTCCGGCAGCAGGGCGCCATCGCCGTCTCTGTGACCGATGGGCAGGTAGTAGGCCTCTTTGTCGGAAGCGCACAGGGAAATGCCGACGAGTTCGGCTGTCAGAGGATCAAGGGAGGTTGTTTCCGTGTCCAGCACCAGAAAAGATGCTTCGGCCAGTTGCAGGCAGACATCCCGGAGTCTCTTTTCCGTGGTGACCAGCTGGAATCCCGAGGTCTCAAGGGCAACCGCTGTGGAGGGCTGGGTTTTCAGCAGGCGGCTGAAGTCGAGAAAAGTGTAAAGTTCCCGAAGCTTCTCCTCGTTGGGCTGAGGGATTTCGTATTCCTGCAGCTCCGGGGTGGCGATATCCTCTTTAAGAGCGATGAGCCGGCGGGAGAGAAAGGCGTTCTCCCTGCCGGTCAGGAGTTTTTCCTTGAGCTTTGCCTGCGAAACCGTTTCGATATCCCGGTAGATCCCTTCCAGGGAGCCGTATTGATTGATGAGCTTTTCCGCGGTTTTGGGGCCGATGCCTGCTACGCCCGGCACATTGTCCGAGCTGTCGCCCACCAGGGCGAAAAAATCGAGGAGCTGCTCCGGCGGGATGTTGTATTTTTTTTGCACCGCGGCGGGGTCCATGAATGCGTCCCGCATGGGGTCCCAGACGGTGACGGATTTTGAAATCAGTTGCAGCAGATCCTTGTCCCCGGACACGATGATTACCGGATGTCCCTGGGCCGCAAGCTTTTTGGCGGCGGAGGCGAGCAGATCGTCGGCCTCGTACCCTTCGCGTTCCAGGCAGGCGATGTTGTGGGCGGCGACTATTTTCTTGATGTACGGGATCTGGCAGGACAGATCGTCCGGCATGGGCGGACGATTGGCCTTGTACTCGGGGTACATTTCGTGGCGGAAGTTCGGACCCCTTACATCAAAGGCGATGCCGAGAAACTTGGGCGTTTTTTCCCGCAGAACACGGAGCAGGATGTTGGTGAACCCGTATACGGCATGGGTGGGAAGGCCGCTCTTGTTGGTGAGCGGAGCAACGGCATGGTAGGCCCGATAAATGTAGGCGCTGCCGTCAATAAGGTAAACGGGTTCTGTTGGTTTCATGGGGCATGATACTACCAGCCGCGCGGTGGTTTGGCAACACTGACCCGCATGCTGTTGCAGAAGATGCGTGCGGCGAGGCCGGCAGCTCGATGCAGGTTGTTTGCGCAACGAAGAAGGGGTGTTTACCGTGTGAATTACGGTGGTTTTTTGAGGACCGTTTTTTTTATTTTAAGTTTGTAATCAAAAGTCCGATATGATAATTACAAAGGTGTGGGCCAATGGCGGACAGAGTGTCCTCCGTAAGCCTGTGCCTCCATGAGCGGCGGCAGGCAGCCTTCGCGAAGCAAGGATCAGGTCATGAAACTAACAGGCATTTTTCCTCCGATCAAAACAGAGAAGGTTCAGGCAAAGAACACTGAAGGCTCTGTCGCGTCCAGGGCTGATGCCACGGCTCTGCCAACGGATCGCGTGGTATTGTCTGCCGGTTCCCTGGAAGTGCAGAAGGTCCGGGATATTCTTGATCAGACTCCGGAAGTTCGTGCTGACCGGGTTCAGGCGCTCAAGGAGCAAATCGCCCGCGGCGAATATCAGGTCGATCCTCATCGGCTTGCCGATAAAATGATGGGCAGCCTGCTCTCCGAAACCTTGGTGGAGTAGCGCCCAACCGATCTTCATTTCTTTTTCTCTCCGTTTTTCCTCAATTCAGTTCCGGTTTTTTCACGCGTGTTTCTCATGGGCCGATGTCCGGCTATTCCTCGTGGTCCATGGTGAAAACGGGCCAGCAGGCATCGTAGCGGGTGGGATCCTGCAATACCTGTTTGGCCAGCCGCTTTTCCGTGTTGATCGCCACGGGACCGAGCAGGTTGGCGGTCATCCCTTCGGGGTTTCCCTTGGGAATAGTCAGGATGAGCAGGATTTCCAGCGGCTGTTCCGGTGAAGTTTGCAGCTCCTGGCGGGTGAGGGTGGGGATTTCCGCCTTGTACTGCGGGATCAGGAGCGCTGCCTGGATGGCCACAAAGGCGAGCTTCGGATCGTCCAGGGATTGCAGCCAGAGAAACGGGGATTCTTCTCCGTGCGGCTTTATCATGAATCTTTTCGAGTCGGGGAAGCCCAGGAAAGGGGAGGTCATGGTGATGATCTTCTCCGGGTTTACCGACAATTCGCCGAAACGGCTGGTGGATACTCTGAAATCCCCTTGGTTGTTAGAGCAGCTGGTTGTGGCCATGGCGTGCATCATCCTTTCCTCCGTCGGGCTGAACAGTGTAGTTGCTGCGCCCTGTGTCGCTTGCGTAATTATTTGCTGCCTGTCGGCGGCTTGATTCGTGTCTTGTCCCCGCCGAAAACAGAGGCGAGGGAGGAAAGATCCGCCGGAGCTTCCGCTGCCGCACGGATGTTTTCCTCCACGATGCGCAGGTAGATTTCCTCGCGGTGCACCATGACCTCGGCCGGGGCTTCCACCCCGATCTTCACTTGTCCGCCCTTGATTTCAAGAACCCTTATTTTTATGCCATCGCCAATGGCTATGGCTTCTCCCGGTTTTCTGGTAAGTATGAGCACTGCTTCGCCCTCCCTGGCTTGATTGCTGACGGGGTACGTTCTTCCCTGAACGCATTCTCCCTTTTTTGCACCGAGAAAACAACAGCTACTTAAGGAAGTCCACCAGGCTCAGCTGCATGGTTTTGGCGGCGGCAGCCAAGGCCGCCTGGTAGGCTGTTTCCTTGGCCTTGAGTTCCAGCAGGGCTTCAGTGATATCGGTGTCTTCCTTTTCCGAAAGATTTTCCGTGGTGGCCATCTCAAGCTGTGAAAAAATCTGGAGCTGGACAATAATCCGGTTTGCCCGGGCGCCAAAGTCGGAGATCTGGGTGGACAAGCTGTCCATGACCGTATCGGAATCGCCGGTAGCCTGCTGAATAGCCTGGACCTGCATGGTGTCCTGGGTTATGCCGGACATCTCCATGAAGTTGCTGATGTCTGTGAAGGCGAAGGTGTACCGTTCGGCATCGGTGGTTTCAATTTTCAGTTTCCCGGCGGCGTCCCAGGAAGCGGTCATGCCGGGGATGCCGTTTATTCTGGTGGCCACGTCCGCCAGGCTGTCCGTAGCGGTGTTCACTCCGATGTCCACGACACGGTTCGTGGGCGGCGAAGAGGAGTGATCGGTCACCGTGAAGGTGATTGCTCCATTTATGAATGGAGTGTCCTGCCGCTCAAGGCCGGTGGTGCCGCTGTCAAGTGTGGCGTTGATGTCCGTGGCCTTGTTCAGGCCGGTAACGGAGGTGTATTTCTGGCCGAGCAGGCTATCCTGCATTTTTTTGAGCATGGAAAAAATTCCGGTGTCCACAACGGCTGCCTTGCCGTTTTTGGAAACCTCCAGGGTGCTGTTTCTGCCGATTTTGATCGCCAGATCATGGTCAGGATCCCCGGCATAGCGGACATTTCCATTTTTTATCTGAATGGTGCTGACAGTCAGCAGGCCATCGGCGGCAATATCACCGGCTTCATTGGTGGCGGCGGCGCCTCCGTTCAGGCCGAGTGCGACGAGGCCTGGTTCCGTGACCGGTGTTGTTTGCAGGGTAAAGGGGCGATCCGAGGACAGTTGCACGGAGCCGAAATATACTCTGTCTGAGGCCGCGCCGTTGAACTGGGTGACTGCTTCGCCATTTGCGTTGGTGGTGATCTGGATATTCCTCCCATCCACTGCGGCAAGCGACATGACGCCGGCTGCGTTGCGCGAAGCGACAACGCCGGTGGTCGCGGTGTGGGCATTGATCGCATTTATCAAGATATTGTCACTGTCCAGATTGAGGACGGCTGCCGCGGCAGGATTGGTTACGCCGTCAAAAATGTCCTGCCCGTTGATCAGCAGATCTCCTGAGGCGATATTGGTAAGGGGGGGTAAGGGAAGTGTTTGTGTTACAGTTCCAGTGGCAATTCTGTATGCCGGGGTAATCGTGGCGCTTACTCCGGTGCTGCCGGTGGCGTTGTTGATTGCCGTGGCTCTGGCTGCGGCGGAGGCGTCAGCATGGGTTGTGGAAGAAGCGTCCGCAACGGTGGCGGAAATGGGAACACCGTTGATGGTCAGATCCCCGGCATTCAGGTTGTATTGGGTGGCAGCGGCTGCGGCAAGGTCGGGCAATGCTTGGCCGACAACCCGATATCCGCCTGCCAGGTCGGCAATAAAAGGTTCCTGCTCAATGTCGTTGTAGCCGGTGGTCCGGTAGCCGCCGAAGATGTATTTGCCGTTCACGTCGCTGTTGGCAAGGGTGATGGCTTCCTCCCAGAGATGGCGGAGTTCTTCCGCGGCGCTGGCCCGGTTCTCCGAGTTGACCGAGGCATTTGCCTGCTGCAGCCCCAAGGTCTTGGCGCGCAGGACGATATCCTTCATCTGGGTGAGGGCGCTTTCCGCGGCAGTGATGGTCTTGTCGCCGAAAGTGAGGTTGTCCTGATAGGTGGTGATCTGGGTGAGGCTGGTTCTGAGTCCCAGGGCGGTTACCAGATTGACCGGATTATCGGAGATCGTTGCCATCTGCTTGCCCGAGGAAATCTGAGCGTTTATCCTGCCCATGCTCGTGGTGATCGTGTTGAGGTTGGTCAGGATGTTTTTATGGATGGACTGCATCGTGATCCGCATGATTCTTCTCCTATCGCACTGCGTCAAGCAGGGTCTGCAGCATCTCGTCCGACATGGTGATGAGGCGGGCGGCGGAGGTGTAAGCGTGCTGGTATTTGATCAAATTCGCCATTTCTTCATCCAGGGAAACGCCGGAGACCGAGTCCCGCATTTCGTTCAGCTGGTTATTGACCAGGGCGGTAGATTCATAGGTATGGGTGATGGTGCGGCTGGTGTTGGCCACCTGTCCGACCAGGGTGTTGTAAAATCCCCCCAGGGTGTTTCGGGGGGAGCCTGTAAAGGCAATATACTCATCGCCCTGAATGTCCGTTATCTTGAGGGAATTGGTGTTGTCGCCGCGAAATATTTGTCCCTGTGAGCCAATTGTGGCTGCGGCGATGTTGTTCAGGTTGCCCGTAATCACGCTGTTTAAGCCGATACTTGATGCGCTGCTGCCGCTGAAAAAGGTGTTGAGCCCGGCAGCCTGCAGAAAATTCGAGGTGTCATTGGCAAAGCCGAACTGGTGGCCTGGGGACGGTGAGAGCCGCAGTTTGTTGTTGGAGATCGAGGCCTCAACCCATGGGGTGGCGCCGCTAACCGCGCCGGCGTTTGTCATGGCGGTGTTGATGGCCCGGACCACGCCGTTCAGGTCGTAGGCCCGTTCCAGGGAAACAGTCACCGGCAGGGACATGGCCAGCGAGCCATCGGTGTTGTATATCCAGATGTCGAAGCCGCCCGAAGTGTCGAGCTCGTCAAAATAGTCGTATCCGGCGAGCAGGGGGCCCTGGTTTCCGATTTCCGGGCCATACTTGATTGTTCCATCCCCTGTTTGTGAATCAAAGGCGAACGCCGCTCCGGTGAAGCCGAGCTGGGCCAGGATGTAATCATTGGCCCCGGCTTTGAGGGTGAAGGAACTGGTGGAGAAAAGGGTGAGCTGTCCGGTGTTATGCGTGTTGTCAGCGGTGTAGGTGTTGTTGGCGATGCTGTCGAGGCCCAGGTCCGTGGTGGTGGCCGTGCCTCCGCCGGCAGGATTTATGTTCAGATTGCCCACGCTGATGGATGAGCCGTCGCCCGCATTCTGGTTGTAAAAAACCAGGGAGTTGGCCACGCCGCCATTGGCTCCGGTGCCTGCCGCCGCCTGGATGGTTACCGGATTGCTGGTGGCGGGGAGAGCATTGTAAGTGGCCAGGCTGGTGTTGACCGCATTGGCCAGGTTCGTGGCAAAGGCAGCATTGTTGGCCACATCGCCGGCGACAACCGTATAGTTGACGGCAACGCCGTTGACGGTGAAGCTGACTATGTCTCCCGCGAGAATATTTGCAGCATTTACTGAGGCTCCTCCCGCCACCAGGGTAGTGAGCCGTGCCTCGACCCCGGTTTCCGCCGTGTTTATGGCGGTTACGGCATTGTACGTCTTGCTCATGGCCAGGCCGTTGGTGGGCGCGCCGCCAAAAATCTCGCCGACCGGGCGGTTGTTGATGGTGATGCTGCCCGATGGAATGGTCACGCTGGCAAAGGCAGGATCCAGAGAGGGGGAGGAGGTGAGGCGCGCGACATTCTTTGCCTGCTCGGAACCGGTCAAGGTGTCGCCGAACAGGGTAAGTCCGACTCCCTGTGAATGCTGCTGATTGATTTCGCGGATCAGGGCGTTGGCAAAGGCGTCCAGCCGGCCAAGAAAATTGTTGGGGTCGCCCTCGATCAGGTTGCCCCGCACCTCGAGCCAGCCCCCGATCTTGCCACCCAATTCAGCCCCTGCGCCAATGGCCCGCCGGGTTTCAACGCCCTTGGCGTTTGTGTTTACCCAGATAAGTTCGTTGTTTTCCCAGTCCACCTGCCAGGCCTGGTTGCTTTCCACCAGAGTGTGGCCATCGGCCATGAGAACGGTGTAGGCTCCGTTTTTGTCCTCGAAAAACGTGACATCAAGCAACTTGGAAAGATTTCTGACCAGGGCATCCCTGTCGTCGCGCAGATCGTTGGCGTTGCTTCCTCCGGATTCCGCGCCGGCAATTTCCACGTTGAGGATGGATATTTGGCTGATAATGGAGTTGACGTCTCCTATCGCCGTGTCAAGGCTGATCCCGATATCGAATTTGGCCTGGGTCAACTCCCCGCTCATGGTGTGCAACTGGTCGATGATCAACTGGGAAGACTGCACCACCGCCTGTCTGGTCGCGGATATTTCCGGATTGTTGGACAACTCCTGCAGGCTGCTCCAGAATTTGCTCATCAGGTCGTTGACGGCAAGGCCAGGCGCCTCATTGAACACGGTTTCCACCAGCCGCATGGACTGCTGCTGCGCCTCCAGGCTCCCCAGGGTAGATTCCTGGCTTGCGAGCCGCTGCACCATGAACTGGTCGTAGTTTCTCATGATGCTGGTGCCCTTCACGCCGCCGCCCAACATGCCGGCGCTGATGGGAGTCGCGGTATTGGTTGTCAGTTCAAGGGATTGGCGGGTGTATCCGGGGGTGTTGACGTTGGCGATATTGTGCGATGCCACCTGGATCGAAAGCTGGTGGGTGAGGAGGGCTTCCTTGGCAACGCTCAGCACATGCGAAACACCGGCCATGGGCTAGACCTCCCTGCTGATCAAGGATGGCTGGCTCAGGGACGGCTTTTTGCTGCGGCCGGTCAGCCCGTACATGGGGCGCTCTGCTATCCCGCTGGTGATCAGGGAAATGGCGTCGTTCAGATATTTTTCCACATCCGCGGCAAAGTGTTTGTTGATCCGGTTGAGGCTGAGAATCTCCTCCCGCAGCCCTGCCAGTTTTGTTCGATACTGGCCGAGTTTTGCACCTTCCTCCGGGTTGAGAAGGGGAATGAGGGCGGAAAGTCTTGCCGTCTTTTCGGTTGCTTCCGGTCGGAACTCTCCGGCCAGCTCGGCAAGCATGGAATCCAGGGCCTGAATCCGGCTCAGCCTGTTTTCCTTTTTGCCGCTCAAGCGGAGCAGCTCCTGCATATTCATGCTGACCAGGGCTTTTTGTTCTTCCTGGAGAATGGAGAGCATATCCTGGGAAAGAAGGATCTCCTGTTCCAGAATTTCATAAAATCGTGCGGGCAGGGAGCGGTTTTCTGTCGTCTCTATGGGCTGCATGGCCTATTTCTCCTTGCTCGTCTGGCTCTGTGGGGCATGGGCTTGCGACAGTTGCCGGTAGAGCATTTCGCCAAAACCGAGGCCGTTGCTTCCCGCCATTTTCTGGGTCATCTGGTCATCCTGGATGGATTGAAACATTTCCTCGCCATAGCCGCCGTCAAGCAGGCCGCTTTTTGGGATGGACTGGCGGGCCAGGGTCAGGATCTGCTTGAGCATCAAGGCTTCAAACCCGGCGCAGGCCTCGCGGAGTTTTCTCTCCTTGAGCGTATCGGCAGAATTGGAGATTCCTTTAAGACCTGCTGTTGCTTCGGTGATGATATCCATGGTTTTCCGGTCCGTTTTTAAATAATTTCCAGTTCCGCCTGCAGTGCGCCTGCGGCTTTGATGGCCTGAAAGATGGCGATGAGCTCGCGGGGAGCGACGCCCACCGAGTTCAGGGCCCGGACCACCTCGCCCAGGGTTACGCCCGGCTGCAAGGTTACCAGCTTTTGCCCGACCGCGGCGGTATCGGCCGCCGCATTAGCTTGCGAGCCGGGCGCTGGCGGAGGCTTTACCTGGAGGCTCAGGTTTCCGTGGGAAAGGGCAAACTGATTGATGGTGACATTGTCGCCCATGACCACCGTGCCGGTCCTTTCGTTCAGGACCACCCTGGCCCGCCGCTCCGGATTGATCTCGATATTTTCCAGCGCAGCCAGCAGGGCGATTTCCTGCGCCCGGTATTTGTCCGGGATAGCCACATCCACCGAGGCGCCATCACGGGCAGTAGCGTAAGCGCCGCCCAGATAGGTGTCGATGGCGGTTTTCATCAGGGAGATGGTGGTGAAATCCGGCGAAGCAAGACTGATGGTGATGCTCTCCTTGTTGGCAAAGCTCATCGGTACTTCCCGTTCCACCGAGGCGCCGTTGATGATCCGCGCCACGGTCAGGTGATTTCCTTGTCGGGCCGCGCCACGGGCGGCAGGATCGGCTCCGGTGCTGATGGGGCCCTGGGCCATGGCATACACATTATTGTCCAGTCCTTTGAGCGGAGTGACCAGCAGGGTGCCGCCCTGCAGGGAGGTGGCATCGCCCACCGAGGAAAGGGTCACGTCGAGAGTTTGCCCGACCTTGAAAAAAGGAGGGAGGGTGGCGGTCACCATGACGCTGGCAATATTTTTCACATTGGTGGCTTCGGGATCCACCTTGACCCCGAGATTGTTGAGCATGTTGGTGAGGCTCTGGCCGGTAAAGGCTGCCTTGTTGCCGTCGCCGGTGCCATTGAGGCCGACCACGATGCCGTAGCCGACCAATTGGTTGTTCCGCACGCCCTTCACCGAGGCCAGATCTTTTAAGCGGACGGCGTGGGCAAATCCGGCATCCCAGAGAATTCCGAGCAGCAGGGCGCCGACAAAAAGCAGCGTGGTGCGCCGGATGGCTTTGGCAGGTGCGTTCATGGGCGCGGCTGTTGTCGGTTGCATGGATATTTCCTCGGCATCATGTTTCCGGAATCTGTATTTTGAAAACAAAGCAAGCAATGTGCCACGGCTGAGGCAGGTGTTGTAATGCGCTATTTTCAAAGGGAATATTCTTTTTTTCATGAAATCACCTTGGGAAAGCAGGGAATATTTTTCCTAGTGGCGTGCTCCCGGATCGATTCTAAAAAGGCCAGACGCTGTCCAGCGCCCTGGCCAGCCAGCCGGGCTGCTGCTTGTCGCCGATAACCCCCTGGCCGCTGTATTCTATCCGGGCGTCGGCAACATGGGTCGAGAGGACCGAGTTGTCCTGGGCGACATCCTGTGGGCGGATGATGCCGGAAAGAATGATGTGCTGGGTTTCATTGTTGACTTTCACTTCCTGGTAGCCGCGGATGTTCAGGTTGCCGTCGGTGGTGATATCGACCACCCGGGCGGAGATGGTGGCGGTCACGTTGCTTTTCCGGTCGGTTTTGCCCTTGCCCTCGAAATCATTGGTCAGCTTGGCCTGGAGCTCGGTGAGCGAGGGAGAAAAGCGGCTGTTTCTGTCCGCCAGCCAGGTTTCAAATCCGAACAGGTTGGAAACGCCGCCGGTAACCGTTGATTCGCGTTCCGTTTTGGTGTTGGCCTCTTTGTTGGCCCTGGAGTTTTCCACAATGCGGACCAGCACGATGTCGCCGACTCGTTTCGCCCGGCTGTCCGCGTAGAGATCAAGGCCATTGCCGGCAGCGTAGATTGTTCCTTCCGGCTTGACCTGCGCTGCCGGCGGCGGGGCCGGCAGGGTGTAGCGCTCGGGCAGCTGCTGGGCCTGCTGGCTGCTTGCGCCGACGCAGCCGGAGAGTCCGGCCAGCAGAAGGATGCCGATGGTGAGGTGGATTTTCGTGCGCATGTTCTTCTCCTTTAATGGTTGGGGCATGTGCCTCAAAATTGGGCTTCCACGATGCCGACGCCCGTAACCCGGGCATGGATTTCGCGGCGGCTCATGAGGTTCTTGACCCGGACCATTTCGCCGAGCGCCCCGGAATTTCTTGCTTCTCCGGGCGCGGTTATTTTTATCGCCTTTGATTTCGCCATGATGGTCACCCGTTCGCCCCGGTTTACCAGGGTCGGGGCGTCAAGGGCCTGGGCGTAGAGGATCGCCCCGGCCGGCAGCGAGAGCTTGAGCTTTTGCCCGACCGCCTGCTTCGGATCCTGGACGAGTCCGCCATCGAGCAGGGATATATCCTGCCGTTTCGCAGTGATGTCATCGTCGGTAATGATGTCGTTTCGGTTCAACCGTTTTATGGTGCTGACCACCGTGCCGAACAGGCGAAGATCGCCGCTCATTTTCACCTGACCCTGTTCCACGCCCTCCTGCAGGATGGCGGCGGTCACATTCTTTTTGCCGGGGCGGACGTCGCTTGGCTTCTGGGTGATCCGGTAGTCAAAGGCGCCGGCGGGCAAGGTCATGGTCAGCGGCCGGACGCTGAAATTGTCGATCAGCACGTCCTCCCGAGGCCAGGGGGAATCCTTGAGCACAGCTTCGTTGAAAATATTCTTAAGCGCGGCAAGTTCCGGAGGTGAAATGGTGTCCGCTGCTTGTCCCGGAAGAGAGCAGGCAAGGCAGAACAGTAAGAAAAACGTGAACAGGCGCGCCATGCGAAACAGCATCTCAGGCATTCTCCTTAACGGGCCAGGGTATTGGCCACTTCGAGCAGCTTGTCCGCGGTCTGGACCGATTTGGAGTTCACTTCGTAGGCCCGCTGGGTGATGATCATGTTGACCAGTTCCTCGGTGACATCCACGTTGGAAACCTCCATGAAGCGCTGCTGGATGGTGCCCAGCCCTTCGGTGCCGGGGTTGGCCTCGACCGGGGCGCCGGAAGCGTCGGTTTCCTTGAAAAGGTTGGCGCCGGTGCTGCGCAGACCGCCCGGGTTGATGAAGCTGTGTAGGGTGATCTGGACCGTGGCGAGCACCTGCTGCTGGGCATCTTTGGCGGTGAGCAGTCCGTTGTTGTTGATGCCGATGGAGATTGTTCCCTGGGGCACGGTAAATTCCGGCTGCAGACGGTCGCCGTTCTGGGTGACCACGTTGCCGTCGGCATCAAGGCTGAAGGCGCCGGCCCGGGTAAAATAATCCTCGCCGTCGCGGACCACCTTGAAAAAGCCGTTGCCCTCAATGGCCCAGTCCAGGTCGTTGCCCGTTTCCGTGAGGCTGCCCTGGGTGAAGATTTTCTGCACCGAGGTGGGGCGCACGCCGAGACCCACCTGAATGCCGGAAGGCACCCTGCCGCCATCGGCGGTTTCCGTGCCCATGGCCCGAATTTCCTGGTAGTAGAGGTCCTCGAACTGGGCCCGGCTTTTTTTGAAACCGGCAGTGTTGACGTTGGCCAGGTTGTTGGCGATGGTGTCCAGCTGCAATTGCTGGCCGGTCATGCCGGTGCGTCCCGAAAATAATGAGCGGATCATACTGGTCCCCTTGTGCTGTAGGTGGTAACGGTTATCCTGTCAGGCTGCCGACCCTGCGCACGGCAAGGTCGTCCAGGTCGTCCACGGCCCGGATCATTTTCTGTTGTCCTTCGTAAGCGCGGTACAGGTCGATCATCTCCGTCATTTCCGTGACGGTATTGACGTTTGATTTTTCCAGGTGCCCCTGCAGGATCTGGAAATTGGGGGAGGCTTCTTCCGCAGCTCCATCCTCAAGGCGGAAAAGATTTTCGCCTTCTTTTTTCAAGGCCTGCGGGTCTGCGGTGACTACGGTCAGGCGGTTGACCTGGACGCCGTCCACATAGAGACGGCCATCGCGGGACACATCCATCTTGTTGCCGGTGATGGTGATGATTCCCCCCTCGCCGAGCACCGGGTAGCCATTGGCCGTAACCAAAACGCCCTCGTTGTTGCGCTGGAAATTTCCCGCCCTGGTGTAGCGGTCGCCGTTCGGGGTCTGGACCCGGAAAAAGCCCTCGCCGGAAATCGCCAGATCAAAGGGTGTGTCAGTTTTTTGAACAGTGCCCTGCTGGTGGACCGTGTTGATGCGCAAGCCTTTACCGACCCTCTGGCGGTAGCGGTTGGCCTGGTAGAGCATCTCGTCGAAGGTGACGGTTTCTTTCTTGAATCCCGGCGTATCGACATTCGCCAGGTTGTTTGTCACCTGATTGAGCCGCTGCTCCTGATTGAGCAGGGTTTCGACGCTTTCCAGCAATCCGAGCCTGTTGTGGATGAACATGGCATACCTCTCGTGTGTTTGCGTTTTGTTGTTGCAAGAGGCGTGCCGGGATTGCCTGCAGGGTGGCGGAGGCGGGGTTTTGTGAGGTAAATCCAATGAATACAGCAGGATGGATGATCGTCTGCGGGTCGGTTGGTCGGGCGAGTTGGTGTCAAAAAAATGAATGCGCGCGGAAGGGGAGGTATATTTTTCCTAGCGGAGCCGGGAAAATGGATATGGGATGTTATGAGGGCGTCATCTTGGTGTTGGCGCGGTAGATAAATGCGAGAATTTCAGCCACGACCAGATATGTCTCCGGTGGAATGTCCGCGTTCAGGTCGAGTTTGGCCAGGATCTCGACTAGATCCCCATCTTCCTGGATGGGGATGTTGTGCTCTTTGGCAAGGGCGATGATTTTTGCGGCGATTTCACCGCTGCCTTTGGCAACAATTTTGGGCGCGGGGTCCTGCGTTACGTCGTAGCGGAGGGCGACAGCCTTTTTTTTTGTCGGGGTATCTGGTGGCGTCATGGGCCTGCTTTATGGTAAGCGATGTACGTGGTTGCTCGACCTCGTGATCATTTACGGTAAGTATACTCCACAACAATCGGAGCGGATGAAAAAAATGCAATTCGGACAGACCTTGCAACCGGGGAAACTTGTTCTGCGGTATAAGCGGTTTCTTGCAGATGTGGAAATGGATGACGGAAGTCTGCTCACCGTCCATTGCCCGAATTCCGGCAGCATGCTGGGGTGCAAGGAGCCTGGCAGTCCGGTGCTCGTTTCCCGATCCGACAACCCGAAACGCAAGTATGCCCATACCCTGGAGATGATGCGGGTGGGGGCGACCTGGGTCGGAGTCAACACCTCGCGCACCAATGGGCTGGTCGCGGAAGCGGTCAGCCGCGGGGTGGTGACGGAGCTGGCCGGGATCGAGACGATCCGGCCGGAAATCAAGGTGTCGGAGAAAAGCCGGTTGGATTTTTTGCTTACCCGTGGGGATGAGAAAATCTATGTGGAGGTGAAAAATTGCAGCCTGGCCCTGGACAGGGCGGCCATGTTTCCCGATGCCGTAACCACTCGTGGCGCGAAGCATCTGGCGGAGTTGGCAACTCTGCGCCGAAGCGGTTGCCGGGCGGTGGTTTTTTTCTGTGTCCAGCGGGAGGATGTGGATTATTTTGCTCCGGCCGATCATATTGATCCGCACTATGGCGAGACCCTGCGGGAGGTGGCGGATCAGGGGGTGGAGGTGTTGGCTTATGGGGTATCCCTGACTCCCGAGGCAATCACCATTGTCCGGCCGTTGCCGGTGCGTCTGGGCTTAGGTTAATCCCAGAAGGGATTGTTTCTGAATTTCAACCGTATTGCCAGAAAAGGTTAGTTTGTTCATTTCTTTGCTTGCCCAAAGAAACGAACCAAAGAAAGGGCACCCCGCCACTTGTCCCACCTTCGGCGGGATATCCTGTGCTCCTCGATGCTGCCGGGGCTTTGCAAACTCGGCTTCGCCTCAAACAGTGCAAATCCCCTTTTCGGCAGCCTCTGCGGTGCTCGGCTGCGTGGCAATGGGGAAAATGAGTGAGCAGATTTTCTCAGCTTGCGCGGGGACAGACCTTACAATAGAGTGGAAAAAAACAGAGTCGCATGGCGCGGCATGGGGAGAATGTGATGCAGGAAAAACCGAAAGCTGTGGTGTTGCTCAGCGGCGGCCTCGATTCGGCCACGGTTCTGGCCATGGCCATGGCTGAGGGCTATGAATGCTGCTGTCTGAGTTTTGCTTACGGCCAGCGCCAGCAGGTGGAATTGGAGCGGGCAAAGGCCAATGTGGCCCGGAGGGGGATCAAAAAGCATCTCATTTTGCGCCTTGATCTCGACGCCATCGGCGGTTCGGCCCTGACCACGGACGCTGCAGTGCCCAAAGGGCGCGATCAGGCGGAGATGGAAGGGTCCATCCCCATCACCTACGTGCCGGGCCGCAACACCATTTTTTTGTCCTACGCCATGGCCTGGGCCGAGGTGCTGGGCGCGGGCGACGTGTTCATCGGGGTCAATGTCATGGATTACAGCGGCTATCCCGACTGCCGCCCGGAATTTCTCGAAGCCTTTGAGCGGGTTGCCAATCTGGCCACCAGGGCCGGGGTGGAAGGGGAAACCCGTTTGCGTGTCCATGCCCCGCTTCTTAAAATGACCAAGAAGGAGATCATTGAAAAGGGGTTTGATCTCGGGGTGGATTACGGGTTGACCCATAGCTGTTATGACCCGGACGGAAAAGGACGGGCCTGCGGATCTTGCGACAGTTGCCTCTTGCGGCTCAAGGGGTTTGCCGAGGCCGAGAAGATTGATCCGGTGGAGTATCAGTGAGCAAGGATTGAAATGAAATCTGATGAGTGCCGACTGCGACGCAGATGGCAGGACAACGAGAGTAGTTTGGAGAAGTAATAAATATCTCCATTGCCGTCACCCCGGCGGAAGCCGGGGTCCAGAAGCACTTGGGAACTGGATTCCGGCTTCCGCCGGAATGACGAAAAAAAGCAGAGGTTGCTGAGTTGTCAGGAAGTGAAAAGCAAAGAGGGAAACATGAAAAATGCATTGGGCGGGTTGTTCATGGTCGGCCTGCCAGGGACGGAACTGGATGATTCCACCCGTAACCTTATTAAGTCATACGGGATCAATAATTTTATCCTGTTCAAGAGAAACGCCGAGAACCCGGAGCAGATTCGTACCCTGTGCTGCGGCCTTGTTGATGCCTGCCGCGCCGCCGGGCTGGGTGCGCCGCTGATCTCCATTGATCAGGAGGGCGGCACCGTGGCCCGGCTCAAGGGGCCTCATTTTACGGAGTTTCCCGATGCCAGAGCGCTGGCGGAGAGCGAGCGGGGCGAGGAGCTGCTGGTCGAGTATGCAACAACCTGCGCCAAGGAATTGCTGGCGGTGGGAGTCAACATGAATCTGGCGCCGGTGCTGGATGTGAGTCCGGCCGGATTGGGGCTGTTCATGGAACGCCGCTCCCTGGGCGGGACGCCGGAGCAGGTGGCCCGGTTGGGTGCGTTGGTGATTACGACCATGCAGGAGAACGGGCTGGCCGCTTGCGCCAAGCATTTTCCCGGACTGGGCGGCGCAACCCTGGACCCCCACGAAGTGTTGCCCGTGGTGGACCGTTCGCTTGGCGAGTTGCGCTCTTTCGATCTGCCGCCTTTTGCCGCCGCCATCCGGGCGGGAGTGGCGGGGGTGATGACCTCCCACACCGTCTACCCGCAGCTTGATCCCGACCAACCGGCCACCCTGTCGCCGCGCATTCTGGGCGGGTTGCTCCGTGACGAACTGGGCTACGATGGCATGATAGTCACCGATGATCTTGAGATGGGCGCCATCGAAAATGACGGGACCGTGGCGGAGGCTGCGCTTGCCGCCTTTTTGGCCGGAGCGGATATGCTGCTGATTTGTCATGAGCATCCGAAGATTATTGCGGCGTATGAATTGCTGAACAAGGCAGTGGGCGGCGAGATTTCCGAGGAGAGGGTGCGGAAGTCGCTTGCGCGGATTGGTGAGGTGCGTAATCGGTTTGCTGGGGAGTGAGGGTTGTTGAGTGCCAATCGCCGGCTGAGGATATCCAAAATGGAAATACAGATATCTGTGATTGATGGTTGGAGCAATCATTATGCTCGTTAGAATAAAAAAATTTCCCCTGAAAGGCCTTGCCCTTATCACAATGATAAGCTGGACTGTATGCATTTTGCTCTCCGCCGGTTGGAGTATAATGCAACATGAGGAAGAGGTGCATGGCATACTCCGGGAAATAGGGAGGACGTCAATCGAAAGTGACAAGCTCTATCGTCTGTGGAATTCCAGATCCGGTGGTGTCTATGTCCCCGTGACCAAGACAACTCAGCCGAACGATTATTTGACACCGGAAATGGCACCCAACCGCGATTTGGTTATTTCGCCGAATTTGACCCTGACTATGATCAATCCGGCATATATGACTCGCCAGGTTAATGAGCTTGCAAGAGAAAAAAATACTGTCAGTGGACATATAACGAGTCTGAATCCTGTCAATCCAAAAAACATGGCGGATTCTTGGGAACAAAAGGCTCTGGTGGCTGTGGAGCAAGGCGCTGCGAGCTACAGCGAGACGGTTGTGATTGAAGGGAAAGAGTATTTTCGGATGTTGCTCCCCGTGAAGGCGGAGAAACCTTGTCTCCGTTGTCATGCTTATCAGGGGTATAAAGAAGGAGATCTTCGAGGAGGGATCAGTGTTTCGTTGCCGGTGGCGGAGTTTCATGATCAGGCGAGCAGCGGGGATCAGTCTATTTTTATAGGCCATTCGGTGATTTGGGCCATAGGACTGGCTGGCATCTTGGTGGGATATGTGGCTTTGGCCCGAGGGGAGGCGGCCCGGGTCGCGGCGGAAAAGCAAATTTCCGCTATGGCCCATTTTGACAAACTGACCGGACTGGTTAACCGCAATTTGTTTCAGGATCGACTGACTCACGCCCTCATCATGGCCAAGCGCCAGAAAGATAAGGTCGTTTTGTTGTATGTTGATCTTGATCGGTTCAAGCCAATCAATGATGTCTTCGGGCATGGGGCAGGGGATAGGGTTTTGCAGGAAGTCGGAAAGCGTCTTCTGGGCGCAGCCCGCGAATCAGACACTGTAGCCCGGGTCGGCGGGGATGAATTTGCAATCGTATTGCAGGATATTGATGATAAGCAGCAAGCTGCGTTGTTGGCCCGGAAAATTATATCCTCAATGCAAGAACCGTTCGTGGTCGAAGGACGTGAATGTTTTGTCGGCGCAAGCATTGGAATCAGCTGTTTTCCTGACGACGGCGAGGATATGGGCACGCTTATGAAAAAGGCCGATGCCGCTATGTACCACGTGAAGAACGAGGGTGGTGGAAGTTTCAGATTTTCCTGAAAAAACGAAAAAGAAAAGCCCACCAGTCACTTGTCCCGCTGTCAGCGGGATGCCCGGAGTTTATACCCTGCAGGGGTACTCCTCGATGCTGCCGGGGCTTTGCAAACTCGGCGGAGTTTATACCCCCTTGCGGGGTGCCTCAGACAGTGCAAATCCCCTTTTCGGCAGCCTCTGCGGTGCTCGGCGGCGTGGCAATGGGATTTTTGGGGCCGTGTGCAGATGATATTCGGATCATGAATTACTCTTGATGGGGTTCCTGACTTCTTATTGTAGAAGCATTACTTCTGTTCTTCCTCCCCGCAATCAACATCCTGCCCGCACGTACACGCCCTGCCTTTAAAACTGAAAAAGAACTTCAACCCCTTGCGCACGGTGTTGGAAAATATTTTTTTGGAAAAAATCGAGCCGACCACCCTTTTGTTGATCTCGCCCAGGGTGGGGTAGGGGTGGATGGCCGAAGCGATTTTTGACAATCCTACCCCGCCGTTCATGATGGCCACCCATTCGCTCAGGAGTTCTCCGGCATGCGGCCCGAGAATCTGGATGCCGATGGGTTTTTCCTTGCGGTCCAGCAGCAGTTTTATCCGGCCGACTCCTTCTCCTTCGGCCAGCCCCCGGTCGTTATCCTTAAATTCTTCGCTCCAGACCGAGTAGTCGATGCCCGCTTCCTTGGCGCGCTTTTCGTTCATGCCGATGCTGGCGAGTTCCGGGTGGGTGTAAGTGCACCAGGGCACGTGGGTGTAGTCGGCCTTCTTGGGCAGATGGAAAATTGCGTTGCTCAAAACCACCCCGCCTTCATAGCCAGCGACATGGGTGAACTGGTGGCCGCCGATGACGTCGCCTGCGGCGTAGATATGCTTGTGGCTGGTCTTGAGATATTTGTTCACCTTGATCCCTTTCTGGTCGAAAGGAATATCGATTTTTTCCAGACCCAGCCCTGCCGCATTGGGGGAGCGGCCCATGGCCACCAGGATCGTTTCGGCCTTAAGGGTCACGATCTCGCCCTTGGATTTTTTGATCACCACCTCCCGTTCGCGCCCCAGATCGTTTACCCGGACCACGGAGGTATTCAGCCGAAAGACAACACCTTCTTCCTCCAGCGCCTGTTTGGCAATGTCCGCCATGTCCTTGTCTTCTTTGCTGAGGATCTGGCCGCTGCGCTGGATCACCGTCACCTTGGTGCCCAGACGGCAGAAGGCCTGGGCCATTTCCACGGCTATGGGGCCGCACCCGAGGATGATCATCGAAGTGGGCAGCGTGTCCAGATAAAAGATGTCGCGGTTGGTGAGATACGGTGTTTTGTCCAGCCCTTCAATGGGCGGGATTGCCGCGGAGGAGCCGGTGGCGATCAGCCAGGTGCGGGCGGAGATTGTTTTGCCGTTCAGGGTAACGGCGTGCTCGTCGGTGAATTCCGGGCTGCCGAATTCGACCTTGGCGCCCAGTTTGCAGAAGCGTTCCACCGAGTCATGCTTCTGGATGATTCCGATCACGGACTTGATCCGGGCGGAGACCTCTTTGAAATCAACCGGGGGCGGGGTGATTGACGGGAGGCCGAATTTCGCCCCGTTTTTCATGAGATGATAGACATGGGCCGTCTTGATCAGGGTTTTGCTCGGCACGCAGCCGTAATGGAGGCAATCGCCGCCCAGCGCCTCTTCTTTTTCGATGAGCAGGGTCTTGGCGCCGAGCTGGGATGCCCCTGAAGCGACGGTGAGCCCTGCCGCTCCGCCGCCGATGATGCCGATGTCGTAATCATGGTTCGCCATGCTGCGTCTCCTTTTTAAGGCCTGAATTTTGCTTTGTAGAGGGAGAGAATCTTTTTGACGCCGATGGGGAAAAGGCCCAGAATCGCGAAGGAAATCAGAACCCCCGGCGACATGATCCCGGACAGCGAATCGATTTTTGCCAATTCCTTGCCTGCGTTGACATAGACAATTGTTCCGGCAAGCATGCCGATCTGCGATACCCAATAAAAGGTGAACAGCCGCATCCGGGTGAGGCCCATGAGCAGGTTGATCACAAAAAACGGGAAAATCGGCACCAGCCGGAGGGAAAAAAGATAAAAGGCGCCCTCTTTTTCAATACCGTTATTGATGGCGGCCAGCCTGTCGCCGAATTTGTTCTGCACCCATTCGCGCAGCAAATAGCGGGAAACCACACAGGCCAGGGTGGCTCCGATGGTGCTGGCAAAGGAGACTGCCACCGTGCCGACCGCAAGGCCGAACAGCCCTCCGCCCGCCAGGGTAAGCACCGCGGCGCCGGGCAGCGACAGGGCGGTGACCGCGATATAGATCCCCATGTAGGCGGCCACGACCAGAAAACGATTCGACTGGTAGAGGGCCTGGAATTGATGCTGCGATGCCTTGATGTAGTCGAGGGTGAGGTACTGGCCCAGATCGAAATAGCGGAAGGCGACGACACCAAGTACAAGCAGGCCGAGAATGATGAGTTTGTTTTTTAATTTTGAGGCGTTATCTTCCATTGCGTTTTGCCTTTGTTGTTTTTATGCATCCAGACGGTGATGGGTCCGTAATACGCTGGAAATATTTCCTTGTGGTGCTTCGACAGGCTCAGCACGAACGGATTTATAATACGTTATGACAAAGTTCCTCTTCTAAACGGGCCGTTCTGGTTGCAGAGACGGCTGCTTTTCAAGTTCATCACGCGGTATATGTGGTTGAGGGTATTTTGCCGCCGCTGCCGGTCCAATCGGTATGGAAAAATTCGCCGCGCGGCCGGTCGATCCGCTCATAGGTGTGGGCGCCGAAATAGTCGCGCTGCGCCTGGAGCAGGTTGGCAGGCAGCCGGCCGCTGCGGTAGCCGTCGTAATAGGACAGGGCCGAGGAAAAGGCCGGGGTAGGAATCCCGAGTTCCGCGCCCTTGGCGACAACCTTGCGCCAGCCCGCCTGGGCACCATGGATCGCCGTGCGGAAAAAATCATCGAGCAAAAGATTTTCCAGGGCGGGATTCGTGTCAAAGGCCTGTTTGATATTGGTAAGAAAAGCGCTGCGGATGATGCAGCCGCCCCGCCACATGAGGGCGATGCTGCCGTAATTCAGTTTCCAGCCATGGCTTTTGGCTGCTTCCCGCATGAGCATATAGCCCTGTGCGTAGGAAATGATCTTCGAGGCATAGAGGGCATCGTGCAGGTGGGCTACAAACTCGCCTGCATCGCCGGTGAAACCTCTGTTTGGCCCCTCAAGTACGGCACCGGCTTTGACCCGCTCCTCCTTCATTGCCGACAGGTACCTGGCAAACACCGCCTCGCCGATGAGGGTAAGGGGTATGCCCAGATCAATGGCGTTGATCGCCGTCCACTTGCCGGTGCCCTTTTGGCCAGCGGTATCGAGGATTTTTTCCACCAGGGGAGCGTTGTCTTCGTCCGCTACCCCGAGAATGTCGGCTGTGATTTCAATGAGATACGAGTCCAAAGTTCCCCTGTTCCATTGGGAAAACACATCCTGCATCGCCGCAGCGTCCATGTTCAGGCCCCGATGCATGAAATCATAGGCTTCGCAAATAAGCTGCATGTCGCCATATTCGATGCCGTTGTGCACCATCTTTACGAAATGCCCGGCGCCTTCCTCGCCGACCCAGTCGCAACACGGCACGCCATCGACCCGGGCGGCAATTGTCTGGAAAATATCACGTACCTGCGGCCAGGCTTCGGAATTGCCGCCGGGCATGATGGAGGGCCCCTTGCGCGCGCCCTCCTCGCCGCCGGAGATCCCGGCGCCGACAAAGAGGATGCCCTTTTCGGCCAGGGCTTGGGTGCGGCGGGTTGTGTCGGTGTAGAGGGAATTGCCGCCGTCAATGATGATGTCGCCGCGATCCAGATGCGGCAGGAGCTGATTTATAAACGAATCCACCACCTCACCGGCCTTGACCATGAGCATGACGCGGCGGGGCTTTTTCAGGGTGGCGACCAGCTCTTCCATGGAACGGGCGCCGATGATCTTTGTCCCCCTGGCAGGTCCTGCCATGAAATCATCGACCTTTGCGGTGGTCCGGTTAAAAACGGACACCGTAAAGCCATGGTCGTTCATGTTCAGCGCCAGATTCTGGCCCATGACGGCAAGGCCGATCAATCCGATGTCCGCTTGCGGCATGCTTCCCTCCTTGGTTGAAATCCTGAGCGGGACAACCCGTTCAGGCTATGAGGCGATCCATTGGCGGCCATCCTTTTCAAGGAGGCGATCGCCTGCTGCCGGGCCCCAGCCGCCGGCGGGATAGAATTCCGGCATGTCCGGCGCGCTGCTTTTTTTTGCGGGAGTGCAGGTGTCGTAATCCTGCAATACCGGAGTCAGCAGCCGCCATGACGCTTCCACCCCATCCTTGCGCCAGAACAGGGTTTGATCCCCGCGGATGCAGTCCAGGATGAGGGTGGAGTAATCCTCGTCCATTTCGCTACCGTACACGTCCCGATAGTTGAAATCCATCTGCATTGTGGTCAGGCACATTTTTGCGCCGGGTACCTTTGCCTGACAGGCAAGGGAAAGGCCCTGCTTCGGCTGGATGTCGAATACCAGCACATTCGGGGCAGGCGTAATGGCCGAGTTTGCCTGGGAAAACATGCAGTGGGGCGCTTTTTTAAAGACAACGGCGATCTGGGTCAGTTTTTTCTCAAGCCGCTTTCCGGCGCGCAGGTAAAAGGGCACCCCTTTCCAGCGCCAGTTGTCGACAAACATCTTCATGGCAAAATAGGTTTCCGTGCAGGAGGTCGGCGAGACCCCATTTTCGTCACGGTACCCTTTGGTCGTTTTTTCGGCGATCACTCCCGGTCCATACTGGCCCCGGACCAGTTGCGCGGCCAGATTCTTCAAATCAAAAGGCCGGATCGATTTCATGAATTTCACGTTTTCATCCCGCACGTTTTCCGAGTCAAAAGAGACCGGAGGTTCCATGCCCACCAGCGCTGCCAGCTGCAGCATGTGGTTTTGGAACATGTCCCGCAGCAATCCGGCCGGTTCGAAATATCCGGCCCGGTGCTCCACGCCGAGCGACTCGGCCACGGTTATCTGAACGTGGTCGATGTGCGAGCAGTTCCAGGCGGGCTCGAAAATCGGGTTGGCAAACCGGAACATGAGAATGTTCTGGACGGTCTCCTTGCCAAGATAATGGTCTATCCGATAGATCTGGTCATCGGAGATATGCTCCAGCAGATCGGTGTTCAGCCTGTCGGCGCTGTCAAGATCCCGGCCAAAGGGCTTTTCAACGATAACCCGGTGGAACGGGCTCTCGTTCTGGTGTCTTCTTACCAAGCCGTTTTTTCCCAGTTCCGCGACAATGACGGCATAGAGCGGAGGTGGCGTGGCAATGTGAAAAACCAGATTGCCGTCCGTGGCGAAGCGTGTCGCAAGGTCTTTCGTCTTTTTTTTCAGCCGGAGATACCCGTCTTTCCGATCATACTCCCCGGACACATAAAAGCACTTGTCCGCAAACGATGCTATCTCCTCCTCGGGGATGCTGTTGTCGACGCGGCGTATTGATTTTTTCACCCTGTCTCTGAACGCATCATCGTCCATGTCCGAGCGGGCAAAACCAATTATGAAAAATTCATCCCCCACCCTTTTCGAGCGGCACAGGGAGAAAACCGAGGGCAGCAGTTTTCGCTGGGTGAGATCCCCAGAGGCGCCGAAGATAACATAGCCGCAGCCCCGGCCTGAAACGAGCTCGCAGGCCTCGGGATTTTTGGCCTTTTCGATGGGTTCCATTGGTGCCTCCTTTTAAAAAAATGAATTCGGAGAGCGCAGCAGCTCCTCTGCCTGCTCCATGGGAAGCGGCTTGGCGAAAAAATACCCCTGGCCGTACTCGCAGCCCATCGCCTTCACCTGCGCCAGCTGCGGTTCCGTTTCTATTCCTTCGACGATCACCTTTTTTTCCAGATTGTGGGCCAACCCGACGATACCTCGGATGATCTTGAGATTTTTCGCATCCTCCTCCATTTCACTGACAAAGGATTGGTCAACCTTCAGCGTGTCGAAGGGGAAACGGTGCAGGTAGCTCAACGAGGAATACCCGGTGCCGAAGTCATCGATACTGAGGGCAATGCCGCGCTGCTTGATGGCATGCAGCACATCAATGGCTGTTTCGATATTCTCCATGATGCCGCTTTCCGTGACTTCAAGTTTGAGTGTCTCGGGCGGCAGTCCGCTCTGCTCCAGGGTGTGATCGATTGCATCCATGATCCCTGAGGAAAGAAGCTGCACCACCGCCAGGTTGACGCTGATCAGCAGATTCTTGTGGTGGTCGAATTTTTCCTGCCAGGCTTTGGCCTGCCGGCATGCCGTCATAAGGACTTCGCGACCGATTGCGATGATAAGGCCTGTCTTTTCGGCAAGCGGAATGAATTGGCCGGGCGAAATAAGCCCTTGCGTGGGATGCTGCCAGCGTGCCAGGGCCTCGAAGCCGATCAGCGCCCCGGTTGCCAGGTCGACAATCGGCTGGTAGAAAACAACAAACTCCTGTCGCTCGATGGCTTTCTTCAGTTCAATCTCAAGGCGGAGACGTTCCAGGGCCAGGTTGTGCATGGAGGGGTCAAACAGAACATATTTGCCTCCCCCCTGGGCCTTGGCCCGATACATGGCCGTGTCCGCATCCCGGAGAATCTCATCGGCGGCAAGTTCCGGAGCAGGCTGGATAACAATGCCGATGCTGGCTGATACGGAAAATTCCAGATCGCCCAGGTGGAAGGGTTGTTTCAGCGCTTGCTGGATGCGCTCCGGTATGGCCAGGACCTGATGATTGCTTATATTGTCGAGCAGCAGGGTGAATTCGTCTCCGCCGAGGCGGGCCAGGGTGTCGCCGGGATGGAACAGGGGCTTCATGCGTTCGGCGAAAGCGACCAGCAGTTTGTCTCCCTGTTCGTGGCCGAGGCTGTCATTGATCAGTTTGAATCCGTCAAGGTCGAGAAACAGCACGGCAAACGCGGCATGGGGGTCGGTCTTGCTTCGGGCTATCGCATGCTGGAGCCGGTCGAGAAACAGGGCGCGGTTGGCTAGGCCGGTCAGGGAATCATGGAAGGCATCATAACGCAACTGTTCTTCAAGCTTCTTGCGGGCGGTGATATCTTTGGCATAGATATGGACAATGCCCTGTTCGGTGAGAGGGTGGTAGTTCCACTCAAAAAAATCATCCCCAACCTGAAGTTCGATCCCAAGGCGGCTCCGGTCACTGGCCAGGCACGCTTCTACAATGTGCCCATGATCGGGAGGAAGAAAGGCCTCGACTCGAATCTGCAATTTTTCAAGGAGAGCCTCGGCGCTTTGGTTCAGGTAGGTGATGGCGCCGCTTGAATCCGCGGCCAGGACCGGATTCGGGTTTTCGCGCGGGAAGGAGGCCAGCCGAATAATTTCATGCACCATTTTTTTAAGATCGGCGACCAGCCCTTTAAATTCTCCCTGGAAATCACCGGCCAGGCGGGCTTCATGGTCGCCGCCGCTTATTTGCCTCGTGTAGCCGATCACAGCCTTGATGGGCGCGGTAATGCTTCCGGCGATGGTATAGATGAGGGCTGAGGCCAGCAGGACGGCAAGGGCGCTGCAGATAAAAGCCAAGGCCTGCCATGTGCGGTAACTCTCGATTCTCTTGGCGATGAGAATGTCGAGTTCCTCAATGCCGGACTGGAAGAGCTGTCGGCAGCTTGCCCGGGCCTTGCTGTTTGCGGCGAGATATTCGGCCCGGCTTACCTGCTCCGTGGAGCTTTGCCGGTGGAGCGCCATAAATTGGGCTGCGGCGTGCCGGTATTCTTCAAGGCGGTGTGCGAAGTTGTTTTGCAGGGAGGGGCTGACACCGTAATAGTTATGATCTTCCTGGATAGCCATCCGGGCATCGGCGATGATTTTTTCAAAATCCGCCTGAAACAGGCTGAAATCATGCTGGAATTCCCGGGATGACTGCGCCTTGAATGCAACGATCCCCCCTGTGGAATCCGGAGTGCTTGTGCCATCAGCCATAAAAAGATATTTGTTGAGCTGGCTGCAGTTCCGCGGGATTTGGGCTACCAGCAATCCTGCCAGCAGGTTGCTGTCCATGGCGGGATCAAGCGTCAGCAAGGATTTTTTCCCGGCTGAAGAGATCAGTTCCAGAATCTGCGCTTGTATTTGCTCCTGCTCCGCGAAACCGTTTTTTTCATGCTGCCTGGCAAGCCAGTTTTTCTGTAGCTCACTGTAACGGGTTGATTCTCCGCTGTTCTCAAGTTGCCTGAAAAAGCGTGCGGCCTGTTCGTGTTCTCTCGATTTTTGGCTTTCCTCGGCAAAATAATGCTGCGGGATATGGTCGAGCAGGGAAAACAGAGGGCGGAGCGTTGTGGTGCCGGCCAACTCCTTTTTTCCGATGTTGATGTCATAGGTGAAACTGATGTTCATAAAGAAGATCAGCACCGCCATGGGAAGGGCAAAGGCGAGATTGCTGAGGAACAGCTTGGTGGATATGGGAAGATTCCGGTAAAAGGAAAACATGCACACCCTTGTCTGTGGAGGAAAGAATATCGATAGTTGTAGCGAATTTATTGTACTACGAATGCGGCCTCCATTGTCAAAGCAATATCGCCTGCGCTTCTGATGGGTGTTGGCCCCGGAAAAGCAGGCAAGGTGGGCATCCTCGCCGGAATGTTTACAAAATCCTTTACAGGTTCTGCCATTTGCATCACATTTGTTCTTCGACGATACGCTTGCAAACCCAACCAAATGACGATGAGTGAATACATGGAACTGCCTTCTTTTGTTCAGGAACTTTCGCAGCTGCCGATCATGCAACGGCTTGTGCTGATCGCGATATACGGATTGCTGGCCAAGGCGGCGGATATTTTTGTCAACCGCATCCTTAAGCGGCTGGCCGCTTCCTACACCTCCAGCGAGCTTGACGACAAAGCCATCGATATCCTCCACCGGCCCATAGTTTTCAGTATTTTCTTTTTCGGGGTGCTCCACGCCCTGGCCCTCCCGCCACCGCTTGCCGTGCATTGGGAAAGGTTTTTGCCGGATGCCGTGAAAAGTGTTGTCCTCATCATCTGGACCATTGGCGTGCTGCGTCTTTTTATGCTGCTGGGCGAGCATTACCTGAAAAACGTTCTCGATGGGGGGAAGATCGGGGCTGATCTTTTTCTCCTGCTTAAAAACGTGGTCCGGGTGATCATCATTGTCTCCGCCCTGCTCTGGCTTCTTTCCATCTGGAACGTCAATCTGGCCCCCCTCTTCGCCTCCGCCGGCATCGCCGGCATCGCCGTGGCCCTGGCCGCCAAGGACAGTCTGGCCAATTTTTTCGGCGGAATCAGCATTTTTGCCGACAAAACCTTTCAGCTGGGCGACTATATCATCATCGATAACGACCAGCGGGGCGAGGTGGTGGAGATAGGCGTGCGTTCCACCCGGATAAAAACCCGGGACGATGTTCTGATCACCATTCCCAACTCCATCCTGGCCAACAGCAAGATCATCAACGAAAGCGCCCCAATTCCCCGCTTCAGGATCAGGGTGCCGGTCGGGGTTGCGTACGGCAGCGATCTGGATCGGGTCGAGGCAGTGCTGCTTGCGGTTGCCGGCGGCAATCCCTCCGTGGTCAAGGACCCCGAAGCCAGGGTGCGGCTGCGCTCTTTCGGCTCTTCGTCCGTTGATTTCGAACTGCTCTGCTGGGTCGAGGATCCACGGCTCAAGGGGCTGGAAATCCACAACCTGCTGAAATCCATTTACAAGGCGTTTGAGGAAAAAGGCATTTCCATCCCCTTTCCGCAGCAGGATGTGCACATCAAGGAACTGCCGGTGCGGGGCGAATCAGGTTCGTGATCGTGGCCAACGGGCATTGTTCGTGTGTTGTTTTCCGCTCGTGTCGAGCTCTTCTGTAAAAGCAATTCGGCGCGATGATAAGCTGTCTGGGGAAGGGGTAAATTCCCATGGCCAGCCGCCGGTTTTTTTCTTGCGTCCTGCGTGAAGAGAAGCTGTTTTTCGCCCTGCATTATGGTAGAATACAATCGAAAGCTCTCCAATCGGCTGCTCCCAGCGGGCGGCAATTTAATCACTGTGATGGAGGAAATGCATGGAACTACAAGTTGAAGGGCGGAACCTGGAAATTCGTAAAGCCTGGCAGGACAAAATCGAAGAGGAGAAAGGACGTCTCGACCGTCACCATCCCGGCCTTGTTCATCATCTGCGCATCTCCATTGAGGAGACCGCCGGTCATAAAGCGGGCGGACACGAAGTCCGCATGGTGGCTTCCGTTCCCAATGACACCGTGGTTGTGAAAAGAAAAGGAGAGACGGTGCGGCCGCTTCTGGTGGAGGCGTTCGACACCCTTGGTCTTCAATTGAAAGAGCTGCAGCGCAAGCGGCGGCAGACCGTCAAGGAGCCGGAAGGCGTGGCCGCCGGTCCGTCCATGGGCACCATCAAGAGCTTGTTTCCGTATGAGTCATATGGATTTCTTGTGACTCCGGACGGCCAGGAGGTCTATTTTCACGAAAACGCCTTGAAGGATGTGACCATGGCTCAGTTGGCCGAAGGGGATGAAGTCCGTTTCGGCGAGGGAGAAGGCGACAAGGGGCCGACCGCTGCCTGGGTAAAGCTGGTTAAATAAGCGAAGAAAGAACGAAAGCGGAGTTATGCGGGGCGCAAAGATACGAGGAAAAGAGATCTTTGCGCCTTGTCGTATCCGTGAAATGCACGATTCGACAGGCTCGCCGCGAGTGTAAAGGCCAATAGCCTTTTTAGATTATATGGGAGAGAAGGGACAGGCAGATGACGGTGTTGCAGCAGGTTGAGCTCGGCTCGGAATACCTGCAGGAAAAAGAAGAGATAATTTGCCAAAAGATTGCCGCCCGCAAGAAAGAACTGGGCGGCAATCTTTTGATTTTAGGGCATCACTATCAGCAGGAGGCGACTTTTCAGTTCGCCGACCTGACCGGGGATTCCCTCAAGCTTGCGCGCAATGCCGCCGAGGCGAAGGATCGGAAGTACATAGTATTCTGCGGCGTGCATTTCATGGCGGAATCCGCCGATATCCTCACCGCGCCGGATCAGGTGGTCATCCTGCCCGATCTGCGGGCCGGTTGCCCCATGGCCGACATGGCCACCAGCGATGAGGTCGCCTGGGCCTGGGAGGACCTGGCCAAGGTGACCAGTGGCCGGGTTGTCCCCGTGACTTATGTGAATTCTTCGGCCCTGCTGAAAGCCTTTGTCGGCAGGCACGGCGGTTCGGTCTGCACCTCTTCCAACGCGGAGCGGGTGTTGACCTGGGCCCTGTCCGAGGGCGAGAAGGTTTTCTTTTTTCCCGACGAGCATCTGGGCCGAAACTCCGCAAGCGCCCTGGGCATCCCCGAGGACGAGGTGGTGCTCTGGCAGCGCGACAAGCCATTGGGCGGCAACACTCCGGCTCAGTTGCAGAAGGCAAAGGTCATCCTCTGGGACGGCTACTGCACGGTGCATATGCAGTTCACCGCCGCCCATGTGACTGCCTGGCGGGAGCGCGACCCCGAGATACGGATCATCGTCCACCCGGAATGCCGCAACGAGGTGGTGAGCCGGGCTGACCAGTACGGCTCCACCGAGGCGATTATCAATGCGGTGCGCGATTCCTCTCCGGGCAGCAAATGGGCCATCGGCACCGAGGTTAATCTGGTGAACCGGCTCAAACGCCAGTACCCGGATCGGGAGATCCACTCGCTTTCTCCCTTTCAGTGTCTGTGTTCCACCATGTACCGGATCAAGCCCGGCTACCTGCTGTGGGTGCTGGACAATCTGGCCCAGGGGAAGGTGGTCAACCGGATCACCGTACCGCCCGAGGTGGCGGCCGAGGCCAAACTTTCTCTCGATAGAATGCTGCGGATCTGACCCCATGCAAAACATCTATTTCGACAATAACGCGTCCACCCCGCTGGACCCGACAGTGCGGGAGGCCATGGCCCCCTATCTGGCCGAATGCTTCGGCAATCCTTCAAGTTCCCATCGGTTCGGCGAGGCTGCGCGGCGGGGGCTGGATCTGGCCCGGGAGCAGGTGGCCGGGCTGCTCGGCTGCCATCCGGGACGGATTGTCTTGAACAGCGGCGGCACCGAAGGCAACAACACCGCCATCCTCAGTGCGGTGCGGGCAAATCCCGGAAAGAAGCACATCATTTCCTCGCAGGTCGAGCACGGGTCGGTGCTGGCGCCCCTGGAGTTTCTCGCAAGCCAGGGCTACGAGGTGGAACTGCTTGGGGTGGACGAAAAGGGCGGCTTGAATCTGGAATCGCTCAAAGGCGCGATCCGCGCCGATACAGCTCTGGTTTCTCTCATGGGTGCGAACAATGAAACCGGGGTGATCTGGCCTGTTGCGAAAATCGCGGCCATCTGCCGGGAGCGGGGCGTGCTCTTTCACTGCGACGCCATTCAACTTGCGGGTAAGGCGGTCTTTTCGGCAGAGGAACTCGGGGCGGATTATCTTACCATCGCCGGCCATAAGCTGCATGGTCCAAAAGGGGTAGGGACGCTCTATGTCGCCCGTACCGCGCCGTTCACCCCGCTGATCATGGGCACCGGCCAGGAAGACGGGAGAAGGTCCGGCACTGAAAACGTCTCCGGCATTGTTGGCCTTGGTCAGGCCTGCGCCCTGGCCATGGGCATGTCAGAAGTTGAACATCAGAAACTGGCCGAGTTGCGGGACCGTCTTGAGGCAGGAATTGTCGCCGCCATTCCCGATGTTCGGGTAAATGGCGCAGCCTCGCCCAGGCTGGTCAACACCACAAGTCTGAGCTTCAAGCATGCGGCCTCCGCCGGGCTTATCCAGGATCTCGATGCGGGCGGTATCGCCGTTTCGGCCCATGCCGCCTGTCAAAGCGGTGATCTGGATCCTTCACATGTGCTGCGGGCCATGCGGGTACCGGAAGCTTTTCTGCACGGGACCCTGCGGATCAGCCTCAGCCGCTACAATACCGAGGCAGAGGTTGCCGCTTTGTTGGCCCTTTTGCCGGAAGCGGTGGCGAGATCACGGCAGGGTTTCGCCCTCTAGTTGTAAATGTTTTGCAGCACCACATCTGCTTCGCAGTCTCGCTGCGCTTGCTTAGCTGTCATCGGCCTGCTCATGTGCAACAGCATATTTTGCAGACCTCTGGAGTTTATACCCCTGAGGGGGTGCGCATCTGCGGCAGCAGCGAAGCGGCGCTGCAGAACATTTACATTGAGGGATTGTACTGTATTCGTTCCAGTGGAACGAGGGCATAGCCCCTGAAAAAGAAAAAGGAAACGGAGCATGTGTGGAATAGTCGGGTATATCGGGCAGCGGCATGTGGTGCCCATTCTTCTGGAAGGCTTGAAGCGGTTGGAGTACCGGGGCTATGATTCTGCCGGGGTGGTCTATGTCCACGGCGGCAAGCTGCAGAAGCACCGGGCTGCCGGCAAGCTCGGCAAGCTCGAAGAGCTGCTGGAGACGGTGCGCAATCGAGACAGCCACATCGGCCTGGGCCATACCCGCTGGGCCACCCACGGCGCGCCGTCCGAGCTCAATGCCCATCCGCACTGCGATTGCACCGGCGATCTGGTTGTGGTTCATAACGGCATCATCGAGAATTATCATACCCTCCGTGAAGAGCTGCAATCCCGTGGACATGTTTTCTGTTCGGAAACCGATACCGAGGTGCTGGCCCATCTTATTGAGGAACATCTCTCCGGCGGGGATCTGGTCAAGGCAGTGCGCCTGGCTCTGAAAAAAGTCGAAGGTTCCTATGCCATAGGGGTTTTGTGGACCGGGCAGCCGGACAGGCTGGTGGCGGTGCGGAATCAGAGTCCTTTGGTGCTCGGGATTGCCGAAGGTGGCGGCTGTCTCATGGCCTCGGATATTCCGGCCCTGCTCCCCTATACCGACCAGGTGGTTTTTCTGGAAGATCGGGAGCTTGCCGTCCTCAAACAGGGGGAATGGCAGGTGATGGGGCTTGGTAACGGCCGCAAGGTGGTCAAGGAGATCAAGACCATCGAGTGGAATGCGGCCATGGCCGAGAAGGGCGGGTACCGTCATTTCATGCTCAAGGAAATTTTCGAACAGCCCCAGGCCATTCTCAACACTTTTCGGGGACGGCTCGACCCGGAAACCGGGAAGGTGCAGCTTCCGGAGATTGGCCTGAATCCCGAGGAGCTTAAAAAGATCAGCCGCATCTCTCTGGTGGCCTGCGGGACTTCATGGCATGCGGCTCTGGTGGCCAAATACTGGCTGGAAAAATGGGTGGGGATTCCGGTGGAGGTGGATATCGCTTCGGAATTCCGCTATCGCCGTCTGCTGCTCGATGAAACCGTCATGGTGGTGCCCATCTCCCAGTCCGGTGAAACCGCCGATACCCTGGCGGGACTGCGGCTTGCCAAAAAGATGGGGGCCAAGGTCATTTCCATATGCAATGTGCTGGGCAGCACCATCACCCGGGAGGCGCACGGCACGATTTATACCCATGCCGGACCGGAGATCGGGGTGGCCTCCACCAAGGCATTCACCTGTCAGCTCACCGCTCTGCTGTTGCTGACCCTCTTTTTGGGCGAGGTCCGAAAAACCATTACAGCCAAAAATCGCAGGAGTATCGGTCATGCCCTCCTCGGCCTGCCCGGACTCATGGAACAGGAACTGCCCCGGTTGCAGGAGGAGACAGCCCGCATTGCCGAGGCCTTTGCCCATAGCCGTGACTTTCTCTATCTCGGTCGGGGGAGCAATTTCCCCATTGCCCTGGAAGGGGCGCTGAAGCTCAAGGAAATATCCTATATCCACGCCGAAGGCTATGCGGCCGGGGAACTCAAGCACGGTCCCATCGCTCTTATCGATCGGGATATGCCGATCCTTGCCCTGGCCCCCAAGGACAGCGTCTATGAAAAGGTCATTTCCAACGTGGAAGAGGTCAAGGCCCGGAATGGCAGAATCATTCTGGTGGCCAATGCGGACGATAAAAACTGCCAGCGCATTGCCGAAGAAGTGATCACCGTGCCGATTTGCCACGAGGAACTGAATCCCATCCTCTTTGTGCTGCCACTGCAGTTATTGGCCTACGAGATTGCCAACCTTCGCGGCTGCGATGTGGATCAGCCAAGGAATCTGGCCAAAAGCGTTACGGTGGAATAGTACATCCATTCTTTTTCTCATTGTAGGCTGGCTTGAGAAATCGCCGTTTTCAGAGTAGGATGTCCCGCGAAACCGGCCAAGGTAAATCCGATTTTGCTTGTTAGTGGGATTCATTTGAAGAAGGAGTAACGATGAAGAAAAAGGCATTGATTACCGGGGTAACAGGGCAGGATGGCGCTTATTTGGCGGAATTCCTGCTTGAGAAAGGCTACGAAGTACACGGCATCAAGCGTCGCGCTTCTTCCTTTAATACCGACCGTATCGATCACCTGTATGAGGACCCCCACCAGACCGGCCGGAAGTTCATTCTCCATTATGGGGATATGACCGATTCCACCAATCTGATCCAGATTATCCAACAGGTTCAGCCGGACGAATTATATAATCTGGCGGCCCAGAGCCATGTGGCGGTTTCCTTTGAGACTCCGGAATACACGGCCAATGCCGATGCCTTGGGCACCTTGCGTCTGCTTGAGGCTATCAGAATTCTGGGGCTTACCGGGAAGACCAGGTTTTATCAGGCCTCCACCTCGGAGTTGTTCGGCAAGGTGCAGGAAACACCGCAGCGGGAAACGACTCCGTTTTATCCCCGCTCCCCCTACGCGGTGGCCAAACTCTACTCCTATTGGATTTGCGTAAATTACCGCGAGGCCTATGGCATTTATGCCTGCAACGGGATTCTGTTCAATCACGAATCTCCGGTTCGAGGCGAAACATTCGTGACCCGGAAGATTACTCGGGCGGCTGCCCGTATTGCTTTGGGATTGCAGGATTGTTTGCATCTGGGCAACCTCGAGGCCAAGAGGGACTGGGGGCACGCCAAGGATTATGTCCGCATGCAGTGGCTCATGCTCCAGCAGCAGAACCCGGAGGATTATGTCATCGCCACGGGCGAACAGCATTCTGTTCGCGAATTCTGTGATTTTTCCTTTGCGGAACTTGGCATCGGCTTGCGCTGGCAGGGAAGCGGCGTTGAGAAAATCGGGATCATCGATTCCATTGATACAAAGAAAATACCGAAAGGGCTGGCGAAAAAAGGGGTGCAGGCAGGTGATACGATTATCCGGGTCGATCCTCGGTATTTTCGGCCCACCGAAGTGGAAACTCTTTTGGGTGATGCCACAAAGGCCCGGGAGAAATTAGGCTGGGTTCCTGAGATCGCCTTCATGGACATGGTTGAGGAAATGGTGCGCGAGGATCTGGCCGAGGCACAGCGGGATGCCTTGTGCCGGAAGGAAGGATTTAAAACCTATCAGTACCATGAATAAAGAAAGCAGGATTTATATTGCCGGGCATCGCGGCATGGTTGGCGCTGCCATTGTGCGTCAGCTCCAACGGGAAGGGTTTACTCAGCTCATAACCCGTACGCATGCGGAATTGGACCTGACAAACCAGGCTGCGGTGCGGGAGTTTTTTGAGGCGGCAAGGCCTGAGTATGTATTTCTGGCGGCGGCCAAGGTTGGCGGCATTTTAGCAAATTCCAGCTATCCTGCTGATTTCATTCGAGACAACCTGCTGATTGAACTGAATATTATCGACGCTGCGTATAAAACAGGTGCGCGCAAGCTGCTTTTTTTGGGTTCTTCCTGCATTTATCCGAAGCTGGCGCCTCAGCCCATGCCGGAAGAGTGTCTGCTGACAGGCCCTCTCGAGCAAACCAACGAATGGTATGCTGTCGCCAAGATAGCCGGAATCAAGCTCTGTCAGGCGTATCGCCGCCAGTATGGGTTTGATGCCATCTCTCTGATGCCCACCAATCTCTATGGCCCCGGGGATAATTTCCATCTTGCGAACTCCCATGTTCTTCCTGCCCTGATCCGTAAAATTCACGAGGCAAAAACAGGCGGAGCCAAGGAGGTGGTTGTCTGGGGGACAGGCTCTCCTCGCCGTGAGTTTTTGCATGTGGATGATCTTGCCGATGCGGCATTGTTTCTGATGCGGGAATATGCAGGGGAGGAGATTGTCAATGTCGGGGTGGGCCATGATCTGAGCATTGCCGAATTGGCCCAGCTGGTCAAAGAGGTGGTGGGGTTTGCGGGAGAAATCGTCTATGATGCCGGCATGCCGGATGGAACTCCCCGGAAGCTTCTTGACGTGTCAAAACTGACAAAACTTGGCTGGCAGGCGCGCATCTCTCTGCGGCAGGGGGTCGAAGAGACCTATCGTTGGTTTCTGGAGAATCAGGACACATTCAGAAATTAATCATTCGTGCATCGTGGTTTTTATGACATCGGGCGAGTCCGTTGTTTTTCAGCACGTTAATACCTGAGCCGTAACGATGAAAAGTTGGATATGCAGCACAGAGGGCGGCAGGCTGTCGGCTCATCCCCCTGTCCTTTTTCTCCCCGGCTGGGGGTTTTCCGGTCAGGTCCTTGATGTGGCGGAGAATCCTCTTGCCTGGTCACGACCGACGGTCCCGCTGGACCCGGCCACCGCCTCCTCCGAGATCTTGGCTTTTCTTGACGAAAACAATTGTGACACTATCCGACTGGTCGGCTGGTCCATGGGCGCCTTTTTGGCGTGTGATTTTGCCTTCGCTTTTCCCCGGAAGGTGGCGAGTCTGACTGTGGTGGGCATGCGGGCTTCCTGGCCGTCTTCGGAAATAAGCGCCATCAGGCAGAGCCTTGTGGCTGCCCCATCAGCGTTTTTGCGGGATTTCTATCGAAAAAGTCTTCTCGGATATAAAAAAGAATATCTTCGGTTTGCGGCCGAGCAGCAGGGCGCGCTTATGGAGTCTCTCGATATGCAGGTTCTTGGCCGGGGTCTTGATTATCTGGCCCAATGGCGGATGCCGGAACGGGGGATGCAATGCCCGGTATTCTGCAGGCACGGGCGGCGGGATATCATCGCACCGGTGACGGAGCAGGGGGTTATCCCGGGAGCCGATTCTACGATCATTGAGCATGGCGGGCATGCTCTGTTTTTTGACCGGGAGTTTGCCCCAATTGGCTGATTTGCGGAAACAGAGAATTAGGCAACGGTTTTCCCGGGCAGCCGGAACGTATGACGCTCATGCCGAGACGCAGAAGGATCTTGCTGTTCGTCTCCTTGAGGAGCTTTCCGCCGCCAGCCGGGTGGAAAGAATTCTGGAGATCGGTTGCGGCACCGGGCATTTCACCGCGCTGCTCGCCGAACGGTATCCGGAGGGTCGGATTACCGCCCTGGATTTCGCCGAGGGCATGGTGCGGCTGGCAGAAAAACGGTTGGAAGGAAAGCGTAATATTTCTCTGCTCTGCGAAGATGGGGAGCGGTTTCTGGCCGCCTGTGCCGGATGTTTTGATCTGATCTGCGCCAATTCCACCCTGCAGTGGTTCGATGACGTGGGGGGCGCTCTGGCACGGATCGGGCGTTTGCTTTCGGATAACGGAAGGTTTGTCGGGGTATTGTTCGGCCCCCGGACTTTTTCCGAGCTTGGCCAAGGCTTGAGTCATGTTTTTGCTCAGGAGGTGTGTTTGCCGCCTCATGGGTTTCCTGCCGGAGAGAACCTGGAAGCAATGCTGGGGGAGATATTCCCGCGGTTTTCCGTGCAGGAAGTGCTGCGGGTCAGAAACTATCGCACGCTTATGGATCTGCTGGATCATATTCGCAAGACGGGAACCGGCGGCGGGCAGTTGCCGGGGGCTTTGACCCGGGGACGTCTGCGCCGGCTTGAGTCCTGGTTTCAGAAAACACATGGCGGGTACCCTGCCACCTACCAGGCCTTTGTCGTCAGGGGGGAGAAATGAGTGCGATTTTTGTTGCCGGCACGGACACCAATGTGGGCAAGACCCATGTCTGCGGATTGCTTCTGGATTTTCTTTTCAAGCAAGGCATCAAGGCCGGGTACCAGAAATGGGTGGCCACCGGCCCGGAATATCCTCCGTCCGATCTGGTCGAGTGTTTGCGCGTGGCAGGCCGGTCAGTTGATCCGGATGCGGTGGAGTGGCAGGTCCCTTACCATTTTTCCCTCGCGGCATCGCCCCATCTCGCCGCCGAACAGGAGGGGGCGTGTGTCGATCCGGCTCTGATCCGCAAAAAATATCAGGAAATGGTTGCCCGGCATGAACTGCTGGTGGTGGAAGGCGTCGGCGGTCTTATGGTGCCCCTGCGAAGGGATCTGTTGTTTGTTGATTTTCTGGGGCGACTGAAAATTCCCACATTGCTGGTGGCCCGCAGCGGACTGGGCACCATCAATCATACCCTGCTCAGTCTTGCCGCCTTGCGGGAGCGAAAGATTCCGCTGCTCGGCGTGGTTTTTTCCGATGCCGCGCCGAGCCCGTCTGAACTTCTGGTTGAAGACAACCTGCGGACCATTGCCGAGATGGGGCGGGTTTCGGTTTTCGGCCGCGTGCCTTACTCTCCTGAAATCGACCAGAGCAAGGACTGCTTTGCCCCGATCGGTCAGACCATTCTCGCAACAATCCAAAAAACTTTTCTTTCCCGTTAGTCCGACTGAAAATCCCCGGTTCGTATCGTCAAAAATAATACCAGATGGTTTCGTAGTCGGAAACGCTTTCCCCGTCTTTGCTCAATCGATCCAGATAGTGGAGAATCGGCACGTCGGTGGCGATGAAGGTCGATGTTTCCTGGGAAACCTTCTTTTCCCAGGAGTGAAACTCATACATCCGCGCTCCGTCCGGGAGAATGGAGAGAAAATTGCGGTATTCCCTGGCGCGCAGGTAGCTTTTTCCCTGTCTGGGCACATTGAAAACCGCCTCGTCGGTTCTGGCCAACCCCGGCAGCAACCGTGCCTCTTCCTGCTGTTCCTGGAGAAGCCTGGCGATGGGGGTGCGGTAGGCCAGGGTCTCGTCCTTGCCCTTGGTGTTGAAGGTGTAATAGGGGTCGATGCCGATCAGGCGCAGAATCCGGCGCAGGGAAGCGGCCTCGAACCGTTTTGAGGCATAGTAGGTATAGACCAGCTGGTTGTAGACAGGGATGCCGCGCATTCGGAATTTGTTGACCGCGGCAACCGTATCCGGGGTCACCTCGTAGGGGTGCTGCACATGGGTCATCATCACCACTTCCCGGCGGCCCGGCTCGCGGTATTGGCTGATCAGCGCGGCCAATCCTTCCGTGATCCGCATGGGCATGGTGACAAAGGTTCTGCTGCCGATGCGAATTCGTTCCACCGTGGGAATTTCCGCCACCTTGGCCAGGATGGTCGCCAGGGCTTCATTGCCCATGGCCAGGGGGTCTCCGCCGGTGATAAGCACCTCATGGATCGCCGGATGGTCGTGGATCCATTGGATGGCCCCATCGATTTTTTCCATGCCGGCAAAGGCGCCGCTGGCCATGACATCGTCGATTTCCCAGTTGCGCTGGCAGTAGACACAGATCTGGGGGCAGGTGTTGTAGGGCTTGAGGATGCAGATGGCAGGATAACGCCTGGTGATAAGGTCAAAAGGCGAGGTGTCTTCTTCGCCCATGAAGTCGAGGCAGGAAACATCCTCCAGCGCCGCGACTTCCTTGACGTAACTCATGGGCGGCAGAACCTGGGCGCGGATGGCAGCATCCCGTTTGCCGATTTCATCGTCCATCAGGGAAAGATAGTGCGGGGTGATGCCGAAAGGCAGCCGGTTTTCCTTGGCTGCCTTCAAGGCATTGCGCTGGGAGGCGCTGAGTTTTACCATTTTTTCCAGAGAGGCAAGATCGCGGACAATGTGTTTGATCTGCCAGCGCCAGTCGTGCCAATTTTCCAAGGTGCCGCCCAGCACCGAGAGGATTTTTTCCCGTCGAACGTGCCGCCGGCGGACCGATGCTTCCTCAAGGCCGGAAGGGTATGCAGACATGCGGCGGTCCACCTCGTTCCAGAGATTATCCAACTGGCGGGAACGCTTGACAGCCGCCTTTCTGCCGCTTGATTGTACGGCGGTGAGATGGATGGCATCCAGGGCTTTGAGAGGGGTCTGCCCCTGCATGCCCAGCAGCATATGGAGGAGATCGGCAAAGAAGGCGGGGGAAAGCTCCGGCCGCGGGATGTTGTGGCCGATATCCCAGAGGGCCTGAAGGATACTGAAGCCCGCAGCCTGTTCGGAGCCTTTTTTGAGTATGGTTCGGAAGGAAAAACCGCAATCGCGGATGCGGGCCAGCAAACTGGCATCATCGTGGGCAGCCTCTTCCACGGCCTGCTGTTCCACGGCAAAGGTGAAATCAATGAGTTTCCCGCGCAGTTCCTCGATATCCTGAGCGTGCGCGATGAGCTTGAAGACCAGTGGGTTGGTTTTTTTAAGGTATTTTGCAGTAAAGATTGAAAAATCCATTGTTGCTCCTGAAAATGAGTGCAAACCGGGGAAATGCGGGTTTCCGCAGGAATGAATGGGCGGAAGGTGATTTTAGAGGGTTTGCGTGAAAAAAACGAACACAGGTTCGCGGCAGGCATCCACATTGCGGCGCGATGTTCCCATCGTTGAAAACGTGCTGCTGCAAAAGTGCCCCGGAAGGAATTTCTGGATTTCAGGGCGGTTGGCGAATACAGTTTGCAGAGCTAAGACGAACCGGGGAGAAACGACAAAGGGCAATGCGAGGAAAAAGGGGGCGGGCCCCCCTTTTTCGATGTCTGTTCGGTCGGCTTATTAGCTGCAGCAGCCTTTTCCCTCACGGGTTTCAGGGATGCCGAGCTTTTTGAGGATCATGGCCAGCGGGCAGAATTTGGTGATCCCATACTGGAAGAGGTTCGCCCCGACAAAAGCGGTGAAAAATAACCAGTAGGGGTGTACCCAGACGCCGAGTGCCAGGCTTACCAGGATGAAGGCGCCGGCAAAAACATGAACCCAGTCTGTGATGATCATGGTGAGGCCTCCGTTGTCGTAGGTTACAGGAGCGGTTTCCCTGTTGTTTTCATGCAACCTGGCAGAAGAGTTCCCGCATGGTTTTAATCAATTCGGTCACCCTCCCTTCCGCAATCCGGTTGTAGATGAAGTTCGCATCCTTGCGGTAGGCGATGATCCCCTGGTTGCGGAGAATGGAAAGATGCTGGGAGACATTGGCGTTGGTGGTGTGCACCTCTTTGTGGAGATCGCCCACGGTCATTTCCTTATCCTGCAAAAGGCAGAGAATCTTCAGGCGGATGGGGTGCGACATGGTTTTGAGGAGTTTTGCTATATCCTCGATATGGTTGTCATGCATGGAGTTGATTCCTTACCTGAAGTTAAGCCGTGATTCTATGCTGTGTCGTCATGTATGTAAATAGAAAAAGGTTACGAATTGTTTCCTAGTTTCACCCGCACAGGGTCGTCCAGCTCCGCCCCGAGGATTCGGGCGGCATTCCCGTTTGTCACCGCCAGTTCAAGATAGCCGCGGCTGCCGATCAGCGCCAGAACCTGCCCGGCAGGCAGCGAGGCGTAGGTATTTGCCAGCCCGGTTATTTGCTGTTTCTTATGAAAGATCCGGATGGAAGCCGGATCAGCCGTCAGCCCGGCAAGATCCCCCTGGTGGATATTCGTGGTCAGGTTGCCGAAATGGTCGATATGGATCACGGACCCGGCTATGTTGCCATGAATCCGGTCAATTTGCAAGGTGGGGGATGCAAGTTTTGTAAGATTTTCCTTAAGCGCTTGAGTGCCAAGGCTGGAGAGATCTGCGCCATTGGCCAGAGCGGCGGCAACCGGAGCCAGAATGTCCCGGCCATGGAAGGTGGCGCTGAGCGGGACAAGATACAGGCGGGGACAGTCGATGGAAATTGCTTCTTCAAAAAAGTCCTCACCCAGAAACGGTGAGAGGATGCCGTTGTCCGGCCCCAGAAAAAATTGGCCCATCGCCCGGACCGCCAGAAGCTGTCTGCATGAACCCACTCCCGGATCGACAACGGCCAGATGGATGGTGCCTTTTGGGAAATATGGGGCGGCTGCCCGGAGTATAAAGGCTCCCTGATGGACATTCTGGGCTTGAACGCTATGGCAGAGATCGATGAAGCGCGCCTGTGGAGCCAGACCTGCCAGGACTCCTTTCATGACGCCGACGTATTCATCCTGCAGCCCAAAATCCGTGGTCAGGGTGATAATGGAAGGCATGGCTTTACCAATCAATGGACGAGCCGGGAAACCCCGACCATTTCGGTTTGGTTGCGCAATCGGGCTTGGTATTGGCGCAGGGCCTCCACCGTGGCCGGATACGGATGGCCGATGCCCACCGCCTGGCCGTGCTCCCCGGCGAGTTTGATCAGGAGGTCGAGCTGGGCCCGGATTTTGTCCGGGTTCTGGTCGTTGTCAAGAAAGACGGTGCGGCGCTCTGTTTTTATGCCCATTTCTCGGGCAAGGTCATAGGCAACGCTTTGTGAGGAGGTCACGCTGTCCAGGAAAAAAAGATTGCGGGACCGGACAAGGGACAACAGGGTCCGCATGGCCTGAGGGTCGGCGGTGAATCGGGATCCCATGTGGTTGTTGATTCCCATGGCTGCGGGGACTGATTGCAGATCGTCGTGGAAAATGGTCCGCATGGTTTCCTGGTCCATGGTCGTAGTCAGGGTGCCGGGGCCGGGATTCCATTTCCGGTCCAGCGGTTCAAGAGGCAGATGGAGAAGGATATCACGCCCCTTGGCATGGGCCGCTTTCTGCAATTCGTCGGAAAAGGGGGTGGACGGCAGAAAGGAGAAGGAGAGAGGCAGATCAAGAGCGACAAGGGCGCTGCCGGTGTTCTGGCGGTTGCCCATATCGTCGATGACGATGGCCACCAAGGGTTTTCCGGGGAGAAGTTTTTTCTCCGGAGCTCTGTCGCGGGTTACAACCGGTGGCGCCTGGCGGGGCAGGGGTGGTTCTTCGTAAAGCGGGACAGGGTGCGGTTCGGATACTTGGTGCAGGGGTTTCTTCTTGGCCTGTTCATTCAACTCAGGCAAATCGATCCCAAAGGGTTTGCCCGGATACAGCGCCATGAAATAGAACCCGGCAACCAGGGTCACACCGACAAAAAGAAACAGGACTAACAGGCCAATGCCCCTTGCTGTTTTTTTTCTGGGTCCTTTTCGGGCGGGCTTCTTTTTGGCAATTTTCGCCATGTCTATTTGTCCCGACTCAAGACAAACCGGGCCAGACCGGTCAGGAGGCTTTTCGCGTGCGCCTCGCCGAATATGGCCAGTCCGGCCAGAGCTTCGGCGAGCAACGATTCGGCCTGTGCCCTGGCAAGGGAAAATCCCTGGTATTTTTCTATTATGGCATGGGCCGTGGCCAGTTGCCTGCTGCGCTCCTGCGGCGTTGCCTTAAGCAGCCCGATCAGCGCCTCGCGGTCCGCGGCTTCGGCTCGTTCCAGGGTCTTGATCAGGGGCAGGGTCATCTTGCCCTCCTGAAAGTCGTTGCCCACTGCTTTGCCGGTTTTTGCCGGGTCGCCGAGATAATCCAGCAGGTCGTCCACGATCTGGAAGGCAAGTCCCAGGTTGGTTCCGTAAGTTCGCAGGGCGAGCCTCTGTTCGGCCGACCCCTGGTTGTGGGCAATGCCGGCCTCGCAGGCTGCGGCAATGAGGGCAGCGGTTTTGCCCATCAGGACCTGGAAATATTTTTCTTCCGCGATGAGGCTCTCCCGGGCGTTGTGCATCTGCATGAATTCCGACTCGACCATGGCTGCGGTGGCGCGGCCGATCAGAGCCATGGCCGTGGGGCCGCCCACCTCGCTGGCCAGGGCCATGGCATGGGCGTGCAGATAATCTCCGGCCAGGATAACCGGCTCCATCCCCCAGATGGTGTTGGCGGTTTCAGCGCCCCGCCGTAGGGTGGCATGATCGATGACATCATCGTGGAGCAGGCTGGCGGCGTGAAGATACTCAAACGAGATGGCCAGCCTCGCGGTGTCGGCGGGGGGATTCCCGACCAGGCTCGCGGCCAGGATGGTGAGCAGGGGGCGGATGCGTTTCCCCCCTTGGAAGATGGCGTGGCGGATGATTTCGGCCAGAAGCGCGCTTTCGACAACGGACAGATCCGCTTCCATCACCGCATCGATCTGCACAGCCTTTTCTTTGAAAACAGCAAGCAGTTCACCGTTGTTCATGGCATTCTCTCCGAAAAAAAATCTCTTACCGGCGCAAGCCCACGACAGACAGGGCTGGGGGGCAAGCTTTTCAGAAAGAGCTTGCCATACTGCTTGGAAAAAAGGCGCACATCGCAGATGGCCAATACACCTCGGTCCGAGGAACTGCGCATCAGACGACCCACGCCTTGGCGCAGGGTCAGGATGGCCCGGGGAATCTGGAAATCGAAGAAGGGATTCCCGCCTTCGTTTTTGATGCGTTCCATGCGGGCCATAATAACAGGGTCGGAGGGGACTTCAAACGGAAGTTTGTCGATGATCACGCAACTGAGTGATTCTCCCACCACGTCCACCCCTTCCCAGAAGCTGGCCACCGCCAGGAGAACGGAATGGGTCTCTTCCTGAAATTGTTCAAGCAGCCTGGCCTTGGGCGCCTCTCCCTGCACCAGCACCGGAAAGGGAAGTTGCCTGCCGAGAACCTCGTGGGCGCCGCGCATGGCGCTGATGCTGGTGAACAGCACCAGAGTCCTGCCATTGGCGGCCATTATCAGTTCCTGCATCAATTGCTGTGTTGCGGCCGGAAACTCGCGGGATGTGGGTTCTGGAAAGCCTTGGCCCGGCACGAACAGCAGAGTGCGGTTCGCATAATCAAAAGGAGTGGCCAGAGTCATGGTCCGGGTGTCTTCGGGCAAACCGAGGCGGCTGAAAAAATAGGCAAAGGTGTTGTCCGTGGTAAGCGTAGCCGAGGTGAAAATCACGTTGCGGGTCTGCTCGTAGAGAAAATCCTGCAACTCCTCGGCAATGTCGATGGGTGAGGCGGAAAGAGCCACGGTCTTCTCCCTCCTTTCGTACCAGTAAACCGAGGAGGTGTCTTGGGCTTCGGTGATAGCGGTGAAGGCGTTCAACATCTCTTCCGCCCTCCGTTGCATACCCATCCAGCTTTCCCCGGCCATGGCCGCTTTGGCCAGTTGCAGGGAGAGCCCCTTGATCTGGTCGGCCAAGCGCTGTCGTTCTTCTTCCCAGATGGGAAAACGGTCGATGAATTGCAGCAGGGCAAAACGGCCCCGTTCCTTGGGAAACAGCTCGGCAAAAAGCTCGACCTGTTTGAGCAGCGCCCTGGCGGTCTGGATAACCCCTTCCTTGGCGCGGCCCGTCAAGTCGGCCTGGGCTGCGGTCTCCAGGTCCTTGACCAGGTCCACCACCTGATAATGACTGAAAGAGGTGCCGAAATACCGGGTTGCCACGCCTTCCAGGTGATGGGCCTCGTCGAAGATCACCGATTCGTAACGGGGCAGGACCTCTGCATGTCCGAAACGGCGCAGGGCAAGGTCGGAAAAAAAGAGATGATGGTTTACAATCAGCAGCTGGGCCTGTCCTGCCTTTTTGCGCAGCCGGGTGATGAAACAGGGGGAAGCGTCCGGGCAGCTGGTACCCAGGCATTGACTGGTCGAGGCGGTGATTGCCTGCCAGAGCGGGGCATTGTCGGCAAGCCAGGAAAGTTCGCTCCGGTCGCCGGTCTCGGTTTCCTCAAGCCAGTCAGTGATTCGCCGGGTATCGCGGTCGTCGGCAAAGAGGTTCCGCTGGGGTGAAGACAGGAACTGGTGCCAGCGGTAGATGCAGAGGTAGTTTTGTCTCCCCTTGATGCAGAGGGCGTTGAGCCTCGGAGCAAGGTGTTTTTTAATGAAGGGGATTTCCTTGGTGAGGATTTGATCCTGCAGGTTCAGGGTATTGGTGGAAACCACCACCTTCTGGCCGCTCAGGATGGCCGGGACCAGATAGGCCAGGGTTTTCCCTGTGCCGGTTCCCGCCTCGACCGCCAGCATTCCCGGCAGGTCTGACCGTTCGTTTTCTCCCGGATCCAAAATGGCGCCGATTGCTTCGGCCATTTGCAATTGGCTGGGGCGCGATTCGTAGCCGGGCAGTTTCTGGGCCAGGATGCCATCCTGGGCAAATATGTCGGTTATGGCTTCGGCCATGGACGTGGGCATCGAACTCTGCTCTGGGTGCGGATTTAATGGGGTGTCTCTCCAGTTGACAAGGGGAAAAGCATTCTGCTAGCCTGATAATGGAGAGCGAATAATGCGATCAAGCTCGGTCTCGGTCGCAATCCTGAATAAAGCTTGCTATCTATACCATAAGGAGGGGAAATGAACGAAATTAAAAAGATTCTGGTTCCCGTGGATTTTTCGGAGAATTCGCAGAAGATCCTCCGCACGGCCGTGGATTTTGCCGCCAGGTTCAAGGCGGAGCTGGCCATCGTCTTTGTGGTGCAGAGCTTTGAAGATTACTCCGGATTTTTCGTGCCCCACATGCCCATCATCCAGCTTGAGGAAGAGATGGTCAAAAGCGCCGGCGAGAAGATGAAGAGTTTTGCGGCGGAAACCCTCAATGGTTCGGTTCCCCATACCACCGCGATTCTGAGCGGGGACGTGGTCGAGGAGATCAACCGGTTTGCCGGAAAGGAAAAAGCGGACCTGATTGTCATGGGAACCCATGGCTATAAAGGACTCGATAAGATCCTGTTCGGCAGCGTGGCGGAAAAGATTGTCAAAACCGCGCCCTGTCCGGTGCTGACCATCAACCCCTACCGATAGGGGCGCCAATCAGCTCAGAACCGCGAGAAGTCCGGTGGCTGCCTGCTCAGAGGCTGCCGCCGCCCGGTTGCCGCATACCCTGGCAAAAAGATCGGTGAGCGAGACTCCTTCGTAGGCGTAAAACCGCATGACCTTTTCGTTCGGGCTGTTTTTCAGAAATGGAAGAGCGGCCCGGTTCAGTTCGTTTCCCGCCCCCTGCAGTTCGGTCAGCTGTTCGGAGGAGAGTGTTCCGCTTGCGGCAACCTCCAGCAGCAGCCGGTTGAACAGTTCTCCGGAAGCTTCGGTGGCGGGTTTAAATTTTTTGATAAGGGCTGCATGGTCATTGCTCTCCGGCTGGCTCGGCACGGCAAGGCTGACCAGCTGCCTGGGGAGGCGGCCGGTGATCGTCTCGTAGGTGTCTGCGAGCAGGCCCTGGAGTTCTTCCTGGGTTGTGACCAGCATAGGGAATTCGGCTGCCCGGGTATCCCGGATAAAGAAATGCCCCCAGGCCCTGGCCAGCCGGGTCATATTAAGCGTCGGGCCGCTTGGCGCCGCGGTTGCGGCAAGCTCCCGCAGAACCTGTTCTTCTTCGTCTCCTTCTTCGTCCTCGGCCTCTTCCTCTCCCCGGATCGCAGCGAACAATTCCGCCTCTTTGCCGGAAACGGCCATGAACCCCTGGGTGATTTCCCGTTCCTCTTCCCGAAACATCTCCGCGAGCTTCAGGATGAGCATGGCCTGCCAGAGTCCTTCGTCAGTCTTCTCCCGGGATGCGGTAGTTTTTGTGCCGGAGCGCAGGGTTGAAATCAATGCGCCGACCGAGGCTTCGTCCCGGTCTCCGTGGACGGAGGAAAGAGAGGCCAGAAGTCCGCCATGAAATTCAGCCTCATGTCCTTTCAACTCACGGGCAAGGGACATGAAACGGGATTGATCTTCGGAGGAAAGCCTTACTGGCGTATACCCCGTCCACAATTCCTGCTCTTCGTCGATGTCGGCCGGGGTAGTCCCCTGATCCGGCAGGACATAGAAAAAAAGTGTGTCGCACAGGAGCCGGAATGGCTGTAAATCGGCGGGCTGCGGGCTTGTTTCCGGAGAAAAAAGAGCGATGAGCGATTGTGTCATTTGTAATTCCTGTTACAATAGGCCTCTTGTGAAATCGAAATACACTTCGGCAGGTTCAGGGTGAGCGGCAAACATCGTGTAATCCTTGCTTCTCCCGCTTATGGTGCGCCCGGCGAAGCACAGAGCATCCGGCAAGAGTTTCCATGATCCTTGGGTTGCCGGAAGAAAAATTCAAGAACAGGCTGTATATGCAAAAAATACGGGAGCATGTTTTTCTGGCTGTCCTGGCGGTGGTGTATCTGCTGGCCAGTGTCCGTTATTTCCCGGGGCGGGCCATGCATTCAATGGTTGAAACCCTGATTCACATGCTGTCCGTGGCGCCGATCAGTCTGGGGGCCACGCTGCTGATTGTTGCCGTTTTGCAGCGTCTGGTCAAGGAAAGGCTGCCGTTCAGCAGAAGCCTGCGTCTTTTCCTCGTGGTGGCAATCTGCCTGGAGTTTATCATCGGGCTTGCCCATTATTTTGAGATAAACGGAGCAGCTTAGCGCCCCGGCGAATCCGGCCAATTACGGCAACCCTGAAAGTGTAGCCATCCGCTGCCGCCGGATGGTCAGCGGATCAAGGAATTGCTGGTGTGCCAGCCGGAAGGCGCTGTGGTGTTGGGCAGGACAATGGATTTTTTGCCGAGCACCGTGCCCGGATTGGTCACCGCATTGCAACCGGTTTGAGCCCTGTCTCCAAAGATTGCCCCGAACTTGCGTAACCCGGAACCGATGGAGCCCTCCGGAGTTTTCACCAGGACGTCCCCGCCGGTGAATCGCAGGTTGGCCAGTTTGGTGCCTGCCCCCAGGTTGACTTCATTGCCCAGGATGCTGTCGCCCAGGTAAGCGAAATGCCCGGCCTTGGCGTCGTCCAGAAAGATGGCATGCTTGACTTCTGTGACGTGGCCGACCACGCAACGGGCTCCGATCAGGCAGTGGCCGCGCAGATAGGCGCCATGCCTGATCTCACTCTGATCCCCGATAATAGACGGCCCCTTGATAAAGGCCCCTGATTCGACGAGCACTCCCTTGCCGAGGCTGATCGGCCCTCCGGCCAACACGGCCCCGGCCATGAGAACGCTGGCTCCTTCCAGAAGAGTGTTGCCGCGCCACACCTTGAGTTTGCCCTTGGTGGCATCGCCAAATTCGATGGTGAGGCCGGTGGCCTCCATCAGCATCGAATCGTGCAGAATCAAGGTGGCGGAAAGCGGACCTGGGGTTTGCGGCCAAGCAATCTGCGGCCAGGGATACTCCGCCATGTACGCCTTCAGGCGGGCCAGCGCTTGCCAGGGGTATTCCTCCGCCACGAAAAGAGAGGCATGGGCATAGCGGCTGAGATCAAAAAAAGAAGCGTTTGTCAGGTTCATCAGGATCGGTTGCCGGTTGTTTTTTGTTGGCCGTCATGGCATGATTGCTACAATGGGTTTATTTCTCCGTGCGGCACATTCTGCCGGTGGCAGGGGTACTATGGTGCAAATCGGCGATTTCTTCAAGCAGATTTCCGGGCTGGCTTTGTCCTGCGGATATCGTCTTGACTTCAAGGGAAGGGGTGCTTATGTTGCCCAACTTAAACCATTGTTCTCTTCGGCACCCTTTTCCCGCAGGGGTGGTGGGCCGATAAAATATAACCTGGAGGCATGTTGTGGATATAAATGATTCCATGACCTCAGAGCTGAACGATTTTCATGATTCCGAAGGGCAGGAGATCCCCGGAGAATTGCCGCTCATGGCGGTGCGTGATGTGGTTATCTTCAATTATATGATTATCCCCCTCTTTGTCGGGCGGCCTGCTTCGGTGGGCGCGGTCAACGACGCCATGGCCAAGGACAAGCTCCTCATGCTCGTGACCCAGAAGGATGCCTCCCTGGACGAGCCGCAATCCGAGGATATGTATGATGTGGGCATGGTCTGCATGATCATGCGCACCCTCAAGTTGCCGGACGGCCGTCTCAAGGTGCTGGTGCAGGCCCTGCGCAAGGCGCGGGTCGAAGCCTTCATCCAGGAAGAGCCCCATCATATCGCCCGGATCGAGTTGATTCAGGACGAAGAGGTGGAGGAGGTTTCGGTGGAGATGGAGGCGCTCATGCGCAATGTCCGCGAGCAGACGGAAAAGATCCTCTCGCTCAAGGGCATCATGTCTTCTGACCTCATGGTTATCCTCAACAACGTGGAAGAGCCGGGGCGGCTCGCAGATCTGGTGGTTTCCAATCTGCAGCTCAAAGTTTCCGAGTCCCAGGCGGTGCTGGAAACCTTCGACCCCGCCCTGCGGCTGAAAAAGGTGGCCGAGTACCTGCAGAAAGAGCTGGAAGTTTCCACCATGCAGGCCAAGATCCAGTCCGAGGCCAAGGAGGAGATGAGCCGCACCCAGCGAGAGTATTATCTGCGTGAGCAGTTGCAGGCCTTGAAGAAAGAACTGGGCGATATCGACGACCGCTCCCAGGAGATGGAAGAACTTCGGGAAAAATTGGCCAGGTGCCGGATGCCGCCGGATGTCAAAAAGGAGGCAGGCAAGCAGCTCAAGCGGCTCGAGATGATGCATCCCGATGCCTCGGAGGCTTCCATTGTCCGTACTTATATCGACTGGATACTCGATCTGCCCTGGCGCAAGAGCACAAAGGACCGGCTTGATCTTAAAGTCGCCAAGGCGGTTCTGGACGAAGATCATTACGGGCTGGAGAAGGTCAAGGAGCGCATCTTGGAGTATCTGGCCGTGCGTTCACTCAACAAAACGACCAAAGGGCCGATCCTCTGTTTTGTCGGCCCCCCCGGAGTGGGCAAAACCTCGTTGGGGCAGTCCATCGCCCGGGCTATGGGCCGCAAATTCCACCGCATTTCCCTCGGCGGCATGCGCGACGAGGCAGAGATCCGCGGCCATCGCCGGACCTATATCGGCGCCATGCCCGGTCGGATTATCCAGGGTTTGAAAACCGTGGCGTCCAACAATCCGGTTTTCATGTTCGATGAGATCGACAAGGTCGGCGCCGACTACCGGGGCGATCCGTCTTCCGCGCTGCTCGAGGTGCTTGATCCGGCCCAGAACAGCGATTTTACCGATCATTACCTCAACATGCCCTTTGATCTTTCCAAGGTTATGTTCATCACCACCGCCAATATGGCAGACACCATTCCGGCTCCGCTGTATGACCGGATGGAGGTGATCCGTCTGGCCGGCTATACCCTTGAGGAGAAAGTCGAGATTGCCCGGCGTTATCTGGTGCCGCGGCAGCTGGAGGAAAATGGCATCACCGCAAAGCATGTCCAGTTCGATGATGCCATACTGGCAAAGATCATTACCAACTATACCCGGGAAGCGGGCTTGCGAAATCTGGAGCGGGAGATCGGCACCATCTGCCGGAAAAATGCCCGGAGGGTTGCCGAAGGCAGCAAGGGGCCTTTCCCCCTTACCGATCGGACCTTAAGCAAATATCTCGGGCCGCCGAAATTCACGCCCGAGTCGGAAACCGAGATCATCGACCAGCCGGGCATGGCCACCGGGCTTGCCTGGACCGAAGTGGGCGGAGAGATTCTCTATATCGAGATTTCCATTTTAAAGGGCCGCGGCAACCTGACCATGACCGGTCAGTTGGGCGAGGTGATGAAGGAATCGGCTCAGGCCGCCTTAAGTTTCTGCCGCTCCCGCATCAAGAAGCTTAAGCTCACCGATAATTATTTCGACGAAATCGACATCCATGTGCATGTGCCGGCCGGCGCCATTCCCAAGGACGGTCCGTCCGCCGGGGTGACCATTGCCACGGCCATGTATTCGGCCCTTTCCCGGAAAAAAGTGCGCCAGGATGTGGCCATGACCGGGGAGGTCACTCTGCGGGGACGGGTGCTGCCCATAGGCGGCCTTAAAGAAAAGGCTCTGGCAGCCCTCCGGGCAGGGATCACCACGGTGATCATTCCGGAGCAGAACAAGAAGGATCTGGTGGAGATTCCCGAGGATCTTCGCAAGAAGATCAAGTTCATCCCCGTGAAGAACATGGATCGGATTCTTTCCATTGTTTTTGAGGATTAAGGCTGAGACGCGGGCATAATCCCGCCGCTTTCCGGGCGGGATTATGCCCGGACTGTGAAAATCCGCAGGAGATCGCGTCGTTGGGGCAGAAAATGGCGGTCTGGAAAAACGACCAAAACCGGCTTGGCATCCTCCGGCGTGTTGCAATCTGGCTCTGTGGTGTCGCCCTGCTGGTGTCGGCCGGTTTCGGGATCTGGATATGGTCTTACGCCATAACCCCAATTCCAGCGCGGGAAGGGGCTAATCTTCATATCCTGATACCTCCCAGAACAAGTCTCGTCGGGATCGGAAGCATTCTTGCCGAAAACGGGGTGATCCCGCCGGGGCGGGGATTTTATTATCTCGCCCGAATCTCCAGGCTCAGTCAGCGGCTGCAGGCCGGAGAATATCTTTTCACTTCCGGACAAACCCCGTATCAAATTCTCCGTACCCTCGCGACCGGGGCCACCGTGCGGTGGTCGGTCACCATCCCCGAAGGCACTAACATCTATCAGCTTGCCGATATTCTGGCCGAGGGCGGTTGGGGAGAACGCGATCATTTCCTCGAGCTGGCGCGTGATCCGCGGATTCTGGCCAAGCATGGAGTGGAGGGCGCAAGCCTGGAGGGCTACTTGTTTCCGGACACCTACCAGTTGTTGCGCGGCCATAATCCCAGGGAGATTATCGAGTTGATGCTTGAGCGGGGCAGGCAGGTACGGCAGAAACTGGGTGATCTGCACGAAAATCCTCTCGGGCTTTCTCCTCATCAGGTGCTCACCCTGGCCTCCATCGTGGAAAAGGAAACCGCCGTACCGGAAGAGCGGCCTCTCATCGCCCAGGTCTTTTTGAACCGGCTGCGGCAAAGGATGCGGCTGCAGACCGATCCTACCGTGATTTACGGCCTGCGCGATTTTAACGGCAATCTGACCCGGAAGGATCTGGAAACGCCGACCCCGTACAATACCTATCTGATCAACGGCCTGCCTCCAGGCCCCATCGCCAATCCGGGCCGTGCTGCCATAGCCGCCGTGCTGCAGCCCGCTTCTGAGTCCTATCTCTATTTCGTTTCGAAAAATGACGGAACCCATTATTTTTCCCGCGACCTGGCGGAGCATAACCGGGCTGTGCAAAAGTACCAGAAGAGCGCAAGCAAGCGTTGAGCGAGTTTGTTCGAGGTGCAGGCGGGAAGCTGGGTATGGCGGAACCGATGCGCATGCCTCGGCATGCGCATCGGCCTCGGGGGATTATTCTTTCAGGAAATCGATCTTGCTTTCGTTGGGCGGCATGGTCGCCTCAGGGATAATATTGATCTCGACCTGATTTTCCTGTTCCAGTTCGATCAGGTCAGCCCGCTTTTTATTCAGGATGTACTGGGCAACCTCCACGGGCAGACGGCACACCACCCGTTTGACCTCCTTTCTTGTAACTCCGGTCTGAATATGCCTGAAATGCACCAGGGCCTGGGTTTCCACGGACCGGACCATGCCGCGACCCTGGCAATGGGGGCAAATCCGGTAGCTGCCGACTGCGACCGGTGCGGCCATTTTCTGCCGGGAGATCTGCATGAGCCCGAATTTGGAGATTTTGGAGAAATCCACCTTGGCTTTGTCGCGTTTCATGCAATCGCGCACCTTTTTCTCCACCTCGCGGATGTGTTTGGCATCGCGCATGTCGATGAAGTCCACCACGATGAGGCCGCCCAGGTCGCGGAGCCTGAGCTGGCGGGATAATTCCTCGGCCGCCTCCATGTTGGCGAGGAAGATAGCGTCTTCAAAGCTTTTGTCCTTGCCGGTGCGGCCGGAATTGACATCAATGGCCACCAGCGCTTCGGTGGGGTTGATGACGATGGAGCCGCCCGAGGGCAGAGGCACGGTGGGCTGGTAGATCTGCTCGATCTGCTTTTCAACATGGTATTGATGGAACAGGGGCTGGATTCCCTTGTGCAGTTTGGCGGTTGTTGATTTACGCTGGGCGGCCGGCAGCAGCTCAAGGAAATTGTTGACCTGGGCCAGCGCCTCTTCGTCATCGACCAGGATTTCTTCGATTTCGGAGGTGAAATGGTCGCGCAGGAACCGGGAAACGATGTTCTGTTCCTTGTGCAAGAGAGCCGGGGCCTTCTCAGTCTGGCCTTTTTTCTTGATTTCCTTCCAGAGATTGAGCAGGTAGCGGACATCCTGGGCCAGCGCGGTTTTGGTGATTTCCTGGCTGGCGGTGCGGACGATGTAGCCGATACCCTCCGGGATGCTGACGCTGTCCACCATCTCCCGCAGTTTGTTGCGTTCTTCCTCCGACTCGATTTTTCGGGAGATTCCGGCGCTGTCGCTGCCGGGCATGAGCACCAGATAGCGGCCCGGCAGGGAGAGATACGTGGTGAGGGTGGCGCCCTTGTTGCCGGTGGCCTCCTTGACCACTTCAACCAGCACTTCCTGGCCCTTGGTCAGCACATCCTGGATGGGCAGATCCTTCCAGTGGGTGTCCGCCGCCACATCCGTTGCGTAATATTCAGGATGGATATCGCCGAATGGCAGAAAACCGTTTTTTTCCGTGCCGTAATCGATGAAGGCCGCCTGCAGATTGGCCTCCACCGCGGTGACCCTTCCTTTGTAGATGTTGCCCTTGGTCTGCGCCTGGCTGACGGTTTCCACATAAAAGGATTCCACCTTGCCGCTTTCCAGGAGGACGAGACGGCACTCTTCCGGCTCATCGGTGTTGATGAGCAGTTTCAGGGTGGTATCCCCTTTGGCCGGCTGCCTGCTGTCCGAGGATTTTGGCGCCTCCTTGACGCGCTCCTTGTCTTTGCGGGGCGGCCGCTGGCGCGGTTGTCTGGCCGGGGCAACGGTTTTCTGCTTTTCCGTTTCGGCCGGCAGCGGCGCGGGTTGTCCTTTTTCCGCACCGGTTTCGGTTGGTTGCCCTTCCGGCTTGGCAGCTTTAGATCGTCGCCGGGGTGGCCTTTTTCGTCGGCGGGGTTTGCTCCCTGCGGGGGAGGCTGCGTCGCCCTGGGGCGGAGAAGCGGGACCGGAGGTCCGGGCAGGCTCGTTTCGGCTTGAAGTCGCCGAAGGAGAACCGGAGGCCGGAGCGGAGCTCTGGGTTTCTTCTTCGCCTGGGCGGGCTGGTTTTTTCAGCCATTTGCTGACTCGGGAAAGGATGGAACGGTCTTCTCCGTTGTTCCCCGTTTCCTGGCTGTTTGGCCTTTCATCGGTTGGTTTGGTAGTATCGTTTGTCATGGTGTTTCGTCTCTATGATGCGGCCGTCTGCGGCCAGCTGGTGTAAAATGATCTGTGTGGTGTCAGGGTCCAGATTCAGGGCCTCGCTGACATCGTTGCTTGTGCAGGGTCTTCGTTTCAGCATTTCAATAATTTCGTCTTCCGAAAGGTTGCGGAATTTTTCCCGTTCCCGGGTGGAAAAATCAACAAGAATTTCAACCGGTCCCGGGATTTGGCTGGCAACTCCCTCGAGCTCCGCCCGGCTCAGGGGCTTGGCAAAGTTTTCCAGGGGAGGCCGCGCCACGGTGTTGAGCTGCACCTTGTCCGGCTTTATTTCTTGCACTGCCGCAACCAGGGCGGCGATATCTTCAGGACTGTCGTTGATCTTACTGGCCAGGAGGATTTCCAGCCAGAATTTTCCGGGAAACTCCTTGCGAAAAGTAATGAGCCCTTCGATCAACTCGGCAAGGGGTGAGCAGGCCGCGGGCCGGTTGATGCGCCGATAGCTTTCCTCTCTGGCCGCATCAAGCGAGGGGATGACGATGTCCGCTGCCAAAAGGTCATGGCGTACTTCCGGCAGGTAGAGCAGGGAACCGTTGGTCAGGACCACCACCGGCTTGTCGGATTTCTCCTTGATATAGCGGATCACTTTGCCGATGCCGCTGTGCAGGGTGGGCTCTCCGCTGGCGGTGATGGTGAAAACATCGAGATGGCCCAGAAGTTCGTGGTCGGCTAAAACCGTGTCGATTTCAGCCAGAAGTTCGGAGAGCGGGATATATTCCTTGCGGGTGCAGGTGTGGGTGGTGGTGGCGCCGATCTCGCAATAGATGCAGTTGAAGTTGCATATCTTGGGGGGAACGAGATCAATGCCTTGGGAAATTCCCAGGCGGCGGGAATTGACCGGGCCAAATACATATTTCATGGGGTTTTACGGGTCCGAGGCGAAACGGCTAAGGGTAGAGGTATGTGTATTAAGGATCGCAGGAGTATTTCCCTCCGCTGGCAGGGATTTTTTCTTGTCTGGCAAGGTATAACAATCCGTGGTTCTTGGCAAGGCAAATTTGGCATGGGAAGACTTTTGCCTTGACAGCAGACGGCGGCCTGCTAGTATTTAAAATTCTGATGAAAGCATGAAATATTAGGATAATTGACGGGATCGACCTATGAAGAAAATGCGCAGTGATGCAATACGGAAAGGGGTGGAACGGGCGCCGCATCGTTCCCTGATGAAGGCCATGGGGTATACCGATGAAGAGATCAGGCGGCCCCTGGTCGGCATTGCCCACGCCCACAGCGAGATTGTTCCCGGCCATTCCCATCTTGACAAGATTCTGGAAGCGGTGAAAACCGGGGTCCGCATGGCCGGCGGCACGCCAATCGCCTTCGGCACCATCGGGGTATGCGATGGTCTGGCCATGAACCACAAGGGCATGAAATATTCCCTGGCCAGCCGCGAGATCATCGCCGATTCCGTCGAGATCATGGCCATGGCGCATCCCTTTGACGCCATGGTCTTGATTCCCAACTGCGACAAGGCGACGCCCGGCATGCTCATGGCCATGCTGCGGGTCAATATCCCTTCCATCATGGTGAGCGGCGGACCAATGCTCACCGGGCGTTTTCGCGGCAAAGACGTGCACCTGGTCAGCGTGTTCGAGGGGGTCGGCAGGGTCAAGGCCGAGACCATGAGCGCAGAAGAACTTGATGAGCTTGAGGATAAGGCGTGTCCCGGCTGCGGGTCCTGTGCCGGAATGTTTACCGCCAATTCGATGAACTGCCTCACCGAGGCCATTGGTCTTGGGCTGCCCGGCAACGGTACCATTCCGGCTGTGGCTGCCGCCCGGATCAGGCTGGCCAAGGAGGCCGGCATGGCGGTGATGCATCTTCTGGCCGAAGATATCCGCCCGCGGGACATCGCCACCCAGGCGGCCTTCGAAAACGCCATGGCCATAGACATGGCTCTGGGCTGTTCCACAAACACCGTCCTCCATGTGCCCGCCATCGCCAGGGAGGCGGGGGTGGATCTGCCTCTGGGCTTGTTCAACGAGGTGAGCGAGCGCGTACCCCACTTGTGCAGCCTGATTCCCGGCGGGCCTCACAGCCTGCAACAGTTGGACGAGGCCGGCGGAGTGCCTGCGGTGATGCGTGAACTGACCAATACCGAGGCAGGACTTAATCTGGAGGTCATGACCGTTACCGGCAAGACCCTGTGCGAGAATCTGGAAAAGGTCCGGGTGCGGGATGCCGACATCATCCGGTCCGTGGATGAGCCGTATCATAAATTCGGCGGTATTGCCGTGCTCTATGGGAATCTGGCCCCGGACGGCTGTGTGGTCAAGCAGTCGGCGGTGGCCGAAGAGATGCTCAAGCATAGCGGCCCGGCCCGGGTGTTCGAATCCGAAGACGAGGCACAGTCGGCAATCTTAGGCGGCAAGATCAAAGCCGGTGACGTCGTGGTCATCCGCTACTGCGGTCCCAAGGGCGGACCGGGCATGCCGGAAATGCTTTCTCCGACCTCGGCCATTGTCGGCATGGGTCTTGGCAAGAGCGTGGCCCTGATAACCGACGGGCGTTTCAGCGGCGGCACCCAGGGCGCCTGCATCGGCCATGTTTCCCCGGAAGCGGCCGATTGCGGCCCCATTGCCCTTATCGAAGAAGGGGACCGGATCAACATTGATATCCGGCACAAATCGATTGAGTTGGATGTGGCGGAGGGAGTCTTGGCCCAGCGGCAGAACAACTGGCAGCCGCCGGCGCCGAAGATCACCACCGGTTATGTGGCCCGTTATGCCAGGCAGGTGACCTCCGGCAGCACCGGAGCTGTTCTGAAGGATGATGCCTGCAACCGGTAGGCGGATTGAGGTCGTTGCGGACTAGTTGGTATTTTTTCGGTTGTTGCTGGAGCAAGGGCTGAGAGCAAGGCGGTGCGCGGGGCGTTTTTCGCCTCCGCGTTTTATCTCGCGTGATGGGGAAGACATGGCAGACAGACGTATAATTCCAGGCGGCGTCCTGTACAGCGTTGTGGTGGCTTTGGCAGCCCTTGCCGCCCTGGCCCCCGCCCCGGTATCCGCCAAGCCCGTTCCCTGGGAGATCACGGCGGACAGTCTCGTTCACCTCAATGACCCGGACAGTATTCTGGCCGAGGGGAACGTTATAGTCGTTCGACCCAAGAGCCTGGGCCCCGGAGGCATGTTTATCCGGGCGGACTGGGCCCGTTACGATGTGGAGCGAGGCACGGTCAAGGCCCGCGGCAATGTGTATATCCTGTCGGGTCGCGACGAGATCACAGCCGCCAGCGCGGATCTGGATCTCGAGGCTGAAACCGGCACCTTTACGGAATCCACCATCTTCATGGCCGAAACCCATATGTTCGTCACCGGTGAAGAGGTGGTGAAAACAGGGACCTTCAGCTATACCCTGAAAAAAGGCTGGGCCACCGCCTGCAAGCCCGAGGAGGGGAAAAGCCCGCCCTGGTCGTTTACCAGCAGCACGACCAAACTCACCGTGGACGGCATGGCCCAGATGAGCAATGCCGTTTTTCATGTGAAGGATACCCCCCTGGCGTACACGCCGTATCTGGCTTTTCCTGCCAAGACAAAGCGGGAAACCGGTGTGCTGTTTCCGGAATGGTCCCACTCCAGCCGGAGCGGTTTCGGCCTGATGGTTCCTGTTTTTCTCAATGTCTCCCCCAGCACGGATATCACCCTGTATCCCGGATACCTCTCCGAAAGAGGCGTTCAGTACGGCGGCGAATTTAGGTATGTGAAAGGGCCTGAATCCCGCGGAACCTTCATGCTCAGCTATATGCGCGATGATCTTGACGACGGGGCGGACCTTACGGATGAATACAAAAAGGACGGGCTTATCCGGAGAGAGAACAACCGATACTGGCTGCGGGGCAAGGCCAACCATGATTTCGGCGCCAATCTGACCGCCCGGGTTGACCTTGATCTTGTTTCCGACCAGGATTACCTGCAGGAATTCAAGGATGGCTCCATGGGTTTTACTTCAAGCAACCTGCTCTTCCTCGACGAGTTCGGCCGCGACCTGCGTGAGGAAACCATTTTTGAGCGGGAGTCTTCCCTGCAACTGGTCAAGGTATGGTCGAACATGGTTGCCAGCGGTGAACTGCGGACCAGGCAGAACACTGCCCATGACCTGCAGCTTGTCGCCGATGACGGGGATGGTGTCCTTGAGGCGGGCGAGGCAGTTTTCACCTCGCGGAGAAACAGCCCCCTGCAGGCATTGCCCAGGCTTGATTTCACCGGGCGAGTGCCCATCAGCGGGACACGGATGAGCACGGCCTGGGATTCTGAATACGTGAATTACTGGCGGGAAGACGGGGTGGGAACCCAGCGGGTGGACCTGCATCCCAAACTGATTACCTTCCTGCCCCGGGGCGGATGGATCGAGGGCAAGATCAGCGGCGGGGCGAGGGAAACCGCCTACCAGCTCGAATCTTTTGGGGATTCCTCCTGGGACAAGGATCGCTTTCAGGACAGGCAGGCCTACGATTTTACCGGGAACATGGCAACCATCCTCCTGCGCGATTTTGACCTGGGCAACAGCGATTGGCTGGAACATCTGGTGCGGCCCAATCTCCTGTATGAATACCTGACAAGGACCGAAGAGCTGCCAAGTCTTGATGGGGACCCGACTACGAACGTGTATTTTGACAGCGTGGACCGGTTGGAGAGAAAAAACTGGCTGACCTGGCAGCTCAACAATTATTTCACCGTCGGCGGCACCAACAGGAAGGGTGATTTCTGGAATCGCAATCTCGGCTTGTTCAAGGTTCTGCAGACCTATGACCTGCGGAAGGAAAACCCCCAGTCACTGGGGCACGAGATCAACGAGCAGCGGTATGACTGGTCCGATCTCCGTTTTGAAACGGCGGTGTCTCCGGTGGCGAACTGGGCGCTGGGCTATCAGACCAACCTGAGCATGTACGGAAAAGGCGTGACCCGCTATGAACTGCTCAATCAATACAGTTTTGCCGGCGGGCATACGATCGGCCTCAATTATCGGTACCTTGAGGACAGCGGCATGGTCGCCCCTTATTTTTATACCGATCTCGGCGAGTCCTCCCATGACCTGATCGGCTCGGCCGGGGCGAGGCTTACCGATAATCTCACCGCGGCCTATTATCTGGTCAAATCATTTACCGAGGACCACACGGTTGAGTCCCGCCTTCGCCTGATCTATCAGCCCGCCTGCTGGATGATGGAACTGGAGACCAGCAAAACCGCCGACGATCAGCGGGTGATGCTCATTTTCTCCCTTGATGGCGTTGGTCGTGCCTTCCGCTTCGGCCGTGACCTCTAGTCGGTTCCGGAGTGAGCGTTGAGACAATGACGCAGGCGCCGTACTACGATATTTTCAACGGAGATGCGGACGGTATCTGCGCCCTGCACCAGCTTCGCCTGGCAGAGCCTCGCGAGGCCACGCTGGTGACCGGGGTCAAGCGGGATATCCGGCTTCTCGACCGGGTCGCCACGGTGCGAGATGCCGAGCTCACCGTGCTGGATATATCCCTGGACAGCAACAGGGCCTCTTTACTGCAGCTGCTTGAGTCCTGCCGGGTTTTCTATGTGGATCACCATTACGCCGGTGATATTCCGCACAGTCCCAACCTGATTGCCCATCTTGACCCCACCCCCGAGGTCTGCACTTCCCTCATAGTCGACACCTTGTTGGGAGGCAGCTTCCGGGCTTGGGCCGTGGCTGCCGCTTTTGGCGACAATCTGCACGATTCGGCCCGCAGGGCGGCAGCCACTCTGCATCTTGGCGAGCCCCAGATAGAGCGGCTGCGGGAGTTGGGCGAGCTGATGAACTACAACGGCTATGGTCATACGGTTGCGGATTTGCATGTTTCGCCCCAGGCGTTGTACGAGGCGGTAAAACCGTATCCCAACCCCCTGGTTTTTTGCGAAGAGGGAGATGTCCTTGCCCTGTTGCGCCAAGGGTTTTCCGATGATTTGCGGCGGGCCAGGGCGATGCCGGCCTTGCGGGAGACATCCGGTGGTCGTATTTTTTCCTTCCCTGCGGAAAAATGGGCCAGCCGCATCGCCGGGGTATTCAGCAATGAAAAGGCCAGGGAACAGCAGGAAATGGCCCATGCCCTGCTGGTGGATAACGGCGACGGGACCTTTATGGTCAGTGTGCGTGCGCCTCTTGCCCGCCGTGCCGGAGCCGACAATTTGTGTCGGGCGTTTCCCACCGGAGGAGGCAGGGCTGCCGCTGGTGGAATCAATGCCCTGCCCGCGGGGCAGGTTGATGAGTTTTTTCAGAAATTTTTCGAGGTATTTTCTTCATGAGGTGTTCCGTGTTGCATAGATATGTTGTCGGTCTGTTTATCCTGTTGTCTTGCATCGTAATCTTTTCCTGTCCGCCAGGTTTTGCCGGAGCCGGGGCCACGACGCCGGAACCGCTTGCCGCCGACCTGGTTGAGGATGGGCAGGCTATCGATTTGGCAACTCAGCGTTATAAGGTCCTTTTTCAGGAGCTGGAGACGCGGCACGGTTTCAACCGGGAGGAACTGGACCGGATCTTCGCCGGGGTCACCATCAAAAAAAGGGTGCTGGAACTCATGGATACCCAGTGGGAGGCCAAACCCTATTTTGAGTACTTTCCCCGTTTTGTCACCCCGCAGATGATCGAAGAAGGCAAGAAGCGCTTGGTTCAACACCGTGAAGTTCTTGATCGGATTGAAAAAGAGCTTGGGGTTGAGAGAGAGATCGTTGTGTCTATCTGGGGCATTGAAAGCAAGTTTGGCGACCACAAGGGAGCCTTCAGCATGTTTCAGACCCTCAACACCATGTTCGACGCCTATCCTCGCCGCAGCAAATTTTATCGGGAACAGCTGGTCGAATACCTTCTGCTTTGCAGGGAGAACGGGGTTGATCCGCTGGTAATCACCGGATCCTATGGCGGTGCCTTTGGCCAGACCCAGTTCATCCCCTCAAGTTTTCGTCTCTATGCCGTGGATTTTGACGGCGACGGCCGCCGTGACGTCTGGGAATCCGTGCCCGATGTGCTGGCAAGTATCGCCAATTATCTCGCCCGGTTCGGCTGGACCTTCAAGGGACCGGTGTATCAGGAGATCGGGAATGCCCTGAAAGGGGAGAAGCTGGAAAAAGCATACGCCAAAGGACGGAAAGGCTTTGTTTCCTGCGCGGAGGTGAAAAAGATTCAGGATGTGGATCTGCCCAGGTCCCCGGAGAACAAGGATCTCACCATTGTCGGCCTTGAACTGAAGGATGGCGGGATGCGTTACGTTGCAGCGTACCCGAATTTCCAGGCCATCACCAAATGGAACAATTCCAACCGCTACGCCATGGCCGTGGCCGAACTGGCGGAACGTATACGGGAGTAGCAGCGATGCCAGCTGTCGGTTGTTCCCGGCGGCTTATTTTTTGAAATACCGGTCGGTTTCCGTCTTGACCACCTGGGCCAGCAGCAGCAAGCCGATAATGTTGGGAATGGCCATCATTCCGTTCATAAGGTCGGAGAAATTCCAGACGAATTCCAGCTTCATCATCGCCCCGATAATCACCACCACCACGAAAACCACCCGGTAGGGAGCAATGGCGCGGCGTCCTGCCAGGTATTCGATGGCTTTTTCGCCATAATAATTCCAGCCGATCAGGGTGGAGTAGGCGAAGAGCGCCGTGGCTACGGCGACAATCACAACTCCTCCATGGCCCAGGACCTCTCCGAAACTGGCGCTGGTCAATTCTCCCGGGGAAACCCCTTGCAGCCAGGATGAGCTGGTCAGGATCACCAGTGCGGTCATGGTGCAGACCACCAGGGTGTCGATGAACGTCTGGGTCATGCTTACCAGCGCCTGTCTGACCGGATCGCGGGTCCTGGCTGCGGCAGCGGCAATGGGGGCAGAGCCCAGCCCCGACTCATTGGAAAAAACGCCTCGGGCGATACCATAGCGCATGGAGGCAGCCACCATCGAGCCGGCAAATCCGCCGCTGGCCGCAATCGGGTTGAATGCGTGGTAAAAGATCAGTCCGAAGGCGTGGGGGATTTGTCCCGCGTTGAGCGCAAGAACCAGAAAGGAAGCGCCCACGTAGATGATGATCATGAACGGCACCAGCAGCGAGGTGAATCGGCCGATGGATTTGATGCCGCCCAGGATCACCAGACCGGTCAGCAGCATCAGGATGGTGCCGGTAAGCCATGGCTCGATATTGAAGGTCGATTGAAAGATGGTGGCCACTGCATTGGCTTGGGTCATGTTGCCGATGCCGAAGGTCGCCAGGGCGGTGAACAGGGCGAACAGCCACGCCAGCCTGGGTAAATCCGCACCTTTTGCCAGATAATACATGGGGCCGCCGCGCATGCCGTGTTCGCCTTTCTCCCGGTACTTCACCGCCAGAACCGCTTCCGCGTATTTGGTGGCCATTCCGACCAACCCTGTCATCCACATCCAGAACACTGCACCGGGGCCGCCAAGAGTGATGGCGGTCGCCACGCCGACAATGTTGCCGATCCCCACCGTTGCGGCGAGTGCGGTCATCAGTGCGGCAAAATGGCTGATGTCGCCGTCGCCGGCGTGTTCTTTCTGCCAGATCAACCTCAGGGCGTGGGGAAGGGCGCGAAACTGCATGCCGCGCAGGATAACGGTGAGATACAGGCCGGTTCCCACCAGCAGCGCCAGCATGGGTGGCCCCCAGATCCAGCCGGACAGGGTGGAAATCAACAATTCGATGGAATCCATAGAGGTCGCCTTATTGGCAGATTATTGGCGGAAAAAAGAGAATCGTTCCGGTCAAAATACCTGAAAAAGCGAGTGAAGCAAAGGGGGGGCTCTGTTTTTTATGGTGCAACGGGGATTTTATCAGGAGGCCGGGAATAAAAAAAGGAGACGGGAAAAATCCCGTCTCCTTTTTTATGCGGTCTGGCTTGGCTATGGGTTACTTGACGAAACCCTTGCTGCCGTCAACCAGGGTGGAGACCACGGAAGGGTCTGCCAGGGTGGAGATGTCGCCGAAGTCATGGGCTTCGGTCTCTCCCGCTGAAATCTTCCGCAGAATACGGCGCATGATCTTGCCGCTTCTTGTTTTGGGCAGCCCATCGGCAAACTGGATGAATTCCGGGGTGGCGATGGGGCCGATTTCCTTGCGCACATGGGTTCGCAGCGCAGCTCGCAGCTCGTCGCTTGCTTCAACGCCTGATTTCAGGGAGACATAGGCGTAGATGGTCTGACCCTTGATCTCGTGGGGTGCGCCGACCACTGCGGCCTCGGCCACTTGTGGGTGCGCCACCAGAGCGGACTCGATTTCGGCGGTGCCAAGGCGATGGCCGGAAACGTTGATCACGTCGTCCAGTCTCCCCATGATCCAGAAGTAACCGTCCTCGTCCTTTCTTGCCCCGTCTTCCGGATCGTAGATGCCCTCGTAGCGGGTAAAGTAGGTCTTTTTGTAGCGGGCCGGATCGCCGAACACGCCGCGGAGCATGCCGGGCCACGGTTTGCGGATCACCAGGTGGCCGCCTTCGTTGGGAGACGCTTCGGAGCCGTCTTCGCGCAGGATGGCTGCGTCTATGCCGGGCAGGGGCATGGTGGCCGAGCCGGGTTTGAGCGCGGTTGCAAAGGGCAGGCCGGAGATCATGATGCCGCCGGTTTCGGTCTGCCACCAGGTGTCAACAATGGGCAGTTTGCTCTTGCCGATGTGTTCGTGATACCACATCCAGGCTTCCGGGTTGATGGGCTCGCCCACCGAGCCCAAAACACGCAGGGAAGAAAGATCGTATTTTTCCGTCCACTTGGCGCCTTCCCGCATCAGGGAACGGATGACAGTGGGGGCGGTATAGAAAATGTTGACCTTGAATTTATCGCAGATATGCCAAAAACGGTCGGGCGCCGGCCAGGAAGGCACACCCTCGAACATGAGGCTTGTGGCGCCGAGAGCCAGCGGTCCGTAGAGGATATAGCTGTGGCCGGTGATCCAGCCGATATCGGCGGTACACCAGTGCACATCGTCGTCTTTGATGTCGAAGACCCACTGGGTGGTGTGCGCGACATAGGTCAGATAGCCGCCGGTCGTATGAACCACGCCTTTTGGTTTGCCGGTGGAGCCGGAGGTGTAGAGGATGAAGAGGTTGTCTTCCGCTTCCATGCTTTCCGGAGCGCAGCGGTCGGTGATGTCCTCGGCGGCCATTTCCTGTTGCCACCAGACATCCCGGCCTTCCTGCATGGGGATTTCGTTTCCGGCCCGCTTCACAACAATACAACGCTTGACGGAATCGCAGCCCTGGAGGGCGTCGTCGGCAGCGGGTTTCAAGGGAATGACCTTGCCTGCCCGCAGAACGGCATCGGCGGTGACCAGAACCTTGGCCTCGCAATCCTGGATGCGGCTCTTGAGGCTCTGGGCGGAAAATCCGGCGAAAACCACGCTGTGGATGGCGCCGATCCGGGTGCAGGCCAGCAGAGTGATGGCAAGCTCCGGAACCATGGGCAGGTACACGGAAACACGGTCGCCTTTTTTTACGCCCATTTTCTTGAGCACATTGGCGAACCGGCAGACTTCGGTGTGCAGCATCTGGTAGGTGTAGACCCGGACATCGCCCTCGGGCTCGCCCTGGAAGATGAGTGCGGCTTTGTTGCGGCGGCCGTTTTCAAGGTGACGATCAAGGCAGTTGTAGGAAACATTCAGTCTGCCGCCTTGAAACCATTTGATCTCGGGCTTGTGCATGTCGGCTTCAAGCACTTTGTCCCAAGGTTTTTCCCAGGTGAGGAGTTCTTTGGTGCGGTCGCCCCAAAAACCTTCCGGATCTTCCATGGAGCGCTTGTAATGCGCCTCGTATTCGGCCATGCTTTTTACATGGGCCTGGGCCTGTCCCGCGCCCGGCGGGGCGAAAAGGCGATTCTCCTGCATCATGCTTTCGATTTTCTTATCTTCGCTCATTATTACCTCCAAAAAAAATTAATAGCCGCATATGGGAACATATACCTATGAAATAGGAATATATAACGGGAGTGGGCGACAATTGCCACATCTTTTTGTCAGCTTTGTCTTCAGGCCCTTTCGTGGCAAGGCCGGGCAGACGCGGGAACAGTTGGATCAGTAAGGATGCTTCCCGGAGTGCATTTCCGGAAATTTCCTGCTATGGTGCAACGCGTTCGGATATCATAAAGGAGGCGCGGCGCGGATGCGGACCTTGTCGGAAACAATAGGCGTTGTATGCGGGGGTATTATCCTGGTTTGCGGGGTGCTCCTGTGCGGATTTCAGCCCGCGGCCGCCCAATGCGGTCCGGCTGCAACCGTGCCCCTTGTGGCGGAATCGCCGCAGTTTCAGGATGATCTGGCGTATGAATCCCTTGCCCCGGCCATCGACCGGAGCGTAGAGTATCTCGAACGGCTTCCACCGGCAAAAACCTATCTGCTCTGCGGGGAGGAGTATTCCGTCGCCTGGCTCATCGAATCCCTTCGCTCCTTCAGGCGGATCATTGAGCAGAAGCCCTCACCCCGGGTATTGGCCGCTATTCTTAAAAAACAGTTCACCCTGTGCCAGGCAGCGGGCAGGGGGCCTGATCATAAAGTTCTACTCACCGGTTATTTTGAGCCGCTTTTCAAGGCCAGTCGGACAAAGACAGCCACCTATCGCTATCCACTGTACGGCAAACCCGCTGATCTGGTTTCCAATTCCGGCGGGAAAGGGAAGGAGAAAAAAACAGGCAGGATGGAGAACGGCAGCCTTATCCCCTATTTTACCCGGGCGGAGATCGAAAAAGGGGGGATGCTGGCAGGGCAGGAACTGGTTTATCTGGCCGATCCGGTGGATGTTTTCATCCTGCATATCCAAGGGTCGGGCCAGGTGCAGTTTGGTGACGGATCGCGGCGGCGGGTGCAGTTTGCCGCGAAAAACGGACATGAGTATAAGAGCATCGGGAAATTGCTGGTGGAAAAAGGGGTAATGCGCCGCGAAGAGGTAACTCTGCCGAAGATCGTCAATTATCTCAAAAAGCATCCTGATGAGCAGGAAGGGATACTGCATCATAATGATTCGTTTGTCTTTTTTAAATGGGGGGATACATCCGCGGTCGGGCCTTTGGGATGCCTGGGGGAACCGCTTACTCCGGGCCGTTCGGTGGCCCTTGATCAGGACTGTTTCCCCCCGGGGAGCCTTGCTTTCTTGACTACCCGCAAGCCGATAGTCAATCCGGACGGCGAGATCATCGGCTGGGAGCCCTTAAGCCGTTTCGTGGTGAATCAGGATTCCGGCTCCGCCATCACCGGCGCCGGGCGGCTCGACCTCTTCTGGGGGAGCGGGCGTTATGCCGAGGTTGCCGCCGGGCATATGAAGAACCCTGGGGTTCTGTATTTTTTGGTGAAAAAGAAATAGTTGTCAGAGTTTGGCCCGTTCTTATACAATTCTAGAATAATGTCGAAGCGGTCGGGCGACGGAACATGGTGAAGTTGACGGGGGTGCAGTCATGAAGCAGACGGAAATAGACTACTGGATCACCAGCATGTTGGAAACCTACGGCAATGTTTCCGATCTCAACATTACGGTGGGCAAACCACTGCAGGTGGAGACCTCCGGGCAGCTGGTGCCGGTGGCGGTGGAGCCGCCGGTGGAGTCGCTTACCCCTTTTCAGGCAGAGGTCTTTGCCCTCAACCTTATCGGGGGCAATAAAAGATTGCTTGATGATCTGGTCAAGCACGGTTCCTGCGACCTCTCCTACTGGCTCGGGCAAAAAGCCCGGTTCAGGGTGAATGTATTCTCGCAGAAAGCCAATCTTTCCACGGTGCTGCGGAAGCTGGAGATGAAGATTCCGACCATCAATCAGCTCAATCTTCCCAAGCTGTTTTACAATATGGCCGAGGAGCGCAACGGCATCATTCTCGTTACCGGCGCCACCGGTTCCGGTAAGTCCACCAGCCTGGCAGCCTTGCTTGATAAGATCAACGATGAGAAGCCGGTCCACATCGTCACCCTGGAAGATCCCATAGAGTATGTGCATGAGCACAAGATGTCCACTTTCAATCAGCGGGAACTCGGCAACGATTTCGATTCCTTTGCCTCCGGCCTGCGGGCAGCCCTGCGGCAGGCGCCGAAGGTAATTCTGGTCGGCGAGATGCGCGACCGCGAGACCATGGAGATCGGTCTGTCCGCTGCGGAAACCGGGCATCTGGTGCTTTCCACCCTGCATACCGTGGACGCGGGCCAGACCATCAACCGTATCCTGGGCATGTTCGATCAGGAGGAACAGGCCCAGGTGCGGAATCGGCTGGGGGACACCATCCGCCGGATCGGCTGTCAGCGCCTTCTTCCCAAGGTCGGCGGGGGGCGGGTGGCTGCTTTCGAGATCATGGGTATGAGTCTGCGGGTTCGCGAACTGATCATGACCGGAGAAACCGAAGACAAAACCTTTTACGACATTATTGCCGATGCCAAGGCCCTTGGCTGGCAGACCTTTGACCAGCATATCCTTGAATTGTATGAGGACGGCCTGATCACCGAAGATACTGCGGCCAGCTACTGTACCCGGAAAACCGCGGTTAACCGTGGACTGGATACCATCAAATCCGCCCGGGGCGAGTCCACCACCGGAATCACCGGGTTGGCCATGGATGTAAAGCAGGAAGAGAAGCGGCGCTCCGGTTTCTAGGAGATGTTGATGTCATTTCTGTTTCGACGAACAGCTTACAGCGTATAGCGTAATATCGGAGGAAACCATGCTCGCCCAGTGCCCCCATTGTCAGCAGACCCTCATGCTGAGTGACGCCCAGCTTGAAAAGATCAAGGCAGCCCTGGCTTCGTTGTCCGCCGGGAAAACCCTGAAAATCGGTTGTCCGAAATGCAAGCAGCCCATCGAGTTGAACGCTGATGGCTCCGTGTCCGGGCAGGGGACCAGCGCCTTGAAGGACGTGCTCTATGCCGAGCATGCCGGCAACGAGGACCAGGCCGCAGCGGGGATTGTGGCGGCTGTCCAGAAAAGACCCCAGCCGGTGCGTCTGCCTCCTGCGGCTCCCAAACCGCCGGATCTTGGCTGGTTGAACAGCGGAGTATACAACGAAAAGGAAGCCATTGAAAACGTGCCCCATGCCCTGATCATGATCGGGGACGAGGACATAAATACCCAGGTGACCATGGCTTTCGGCGAGATGGGCTACCAGCCGACCTATGTCCAGTCGGCGGAAGAGGCCATCGACAAGATGCAGTTCATGAATTTTGAGGCGGTGGTGCTGCACAGCAGGTTTGAAGGGGGAGCGTTGGCGAGTTCCACGGCCCATCAATATTTGCAGGAAATGGGCATGGCCCGCAGGCGGTATATCTTCTACGTTCTGGTCGGCCCGGAATTTCGTACGCTGTACGATCTCGAAGCCTTGGCAAACAGCGCCAACCTGGTGGTGAATGACAGCGACGCCGGCCATTTCCCTATCATCCTGAAGAGGGGAATGAACGACTATAACGACCTGTTTGGGCCGTATCTGGAAGCTCTAGGGAATTATGGGGTGAAGTAGTTCTGCAGGGCAAGGCTTTGCTGGCGCAGGACGAAAAACGCCAGGAGGGTCAGGGCAGAGGAGAGCTGCATGAGTCGGTTGGCGCGGAGTATGTCCCGTGATTCGATGGGCCGGGTAGCATCGCCTATGGTCGGTTTTTCCAGGATCTTGCCGAAGTAACGGTTTGGCCCACCGAGTTGCACACCCAGAGCGCCTGCCACCGCCGCTTCGGTATGTCCGGAATTGGGGCTGGCGTGCTTGAGCCGGTCCCTCATGAGGATGAACAGGGAGGTTTTCTGGTCAAGGCGCAGCAGAAACGCTGCGGCCGGAATCATCAGGGAGGTGATGCGGGCCGGGATGAAATTGGCCAGATCATCCAGCCGGGCCGCGCCCCAGCCGAACTTGAGATATTGTTTGTTTTTATAGCCGAACATGGAGTCCATGGTATTGACCGCCTTGTAGAGCAGGGCAGCCACGGGCCCGCCCAGCACCGCGAAAAAAAGCGGGGCTGTTACTCCGTCCACCATGCTTTCCGCCACCGATTCCACAGCAGCCCTCGTGATTCCTTCCCCGTCAAGATCGTCCGTGTCACGGCCAACAATCATCCCCACCCGTTTGCGGGCTTCAGTCAGATTGCCTGTGGCGAGAGACGCATACACCTGTCTGCTGTGACCGGCCAAATCCCGGGCGGCAATGGTCGTGTACAGCAGGATGATGGAGGTCAGGTCGGCCAGCCAGGGGTGTATCAGGCCGGCACCCTCAATCAGTCCCCATGCCGTGAGGCCGGTCAATCCCAGAATAAGAATGACGGTGCAGATTCCGGCGGCAAAGGGCGGGAAGAGGGTTCGGGTCATTTTTTCCAGTCCGGCGCAGGCCGAGCCGATAATTCGGATCGGATGCGGCAGCCAGCGCGGGTCCCCGAGCAACTGATCCAGAAGAATGGCAACGAGAATCTGGTATTCGAGCGCGATCATTTTCCCAGAAGCCTGTAGATGGCGGTCATGTCGATCTGGCTGCGCACCGCCTCGGCCAGCCGGTCAAAAGCCGGCTCCAGGTCATAGGCTGCCTGCACCCGGTTAAGCGTGGCAAGGCCGCGTTTTTTTCGCAACCGGTCGATGAACCAGCGCCGGAAGGGATCGGCGTCAAAGATACCGTGCAGGTAGGTGCCCCAGATTGTCTGAGATTGGTTGCCCACCCCGCCGCTCTCCCCGTTGCTGAACGTGAGCGCATCGCAGGTCTCGGCTGACCGGCTCTGGCCGTGATGTATCTCATAGCCGTGCACTTCTAGGCCGGAGGTGAGATGGATGCCGGTTTGTCGGATCAGGGTCTTGTCTTTTTCCAGGACGGTGGCGAGGTCGAGCAGCCCGAGGCCGGAGAGTGTTTCGCCGGCGGATTCGATATGGTAGGGGTCATCGATGCTGCGGCCCAGCATCTGGAAGCCGCCGCAGATGCCGATGATCTCGCCCCCTTCCTGGTCGTATTTTTTTACAGCCGAAGCCAGGCCTGAGTTGAACAGCCACTTGATATCAGCGATAACGTTTTTGCTGCCCGGCAGGATTATGGCGTCAGCGCCTTCAATGTCACCCGGGGTTTTGGCGATTTTGACGAACAGGTCCGGCTCGCTGAGAAACGGCTCGAAATCGGTGAAGTTTGAGATGTGCGGCAGATCGATGAGCGCCACGGTGACATGCTCTCCCGCAGGCCGATGTGGGCTGAAAAGGCCGGCCTTGAAGTTCACCGAATCTTCCTCCGGCAATCCCAGGTTTGCCAGGTAGTCCACCACGCCCAGCACCGGTTTGCCGGTTCTCTTTTCCATGTAATCGAGTGCGTCGGCAAGCAGAGATTTCTGGCCGCGGAAGCGATTCACTATGTATCCTGCGATCAAGTCCCGTTCCCAATCGTCGAGAATCTCCATGGTTCCGACAAAGGAGGCGAACACTCCGCCCCGATCGATATCCCCAACCAGCAAGACCTTGGCCTCGGCATAACGGGCCATGGGCATGTTAACGATGTCGTGGGCTTTGAGGTTCACCTCGGCCGGGCTGCCGGCTCCTTCCAGAACCATGACCTCGTATTCGGAGGCCAGCGAATCGTAGGCACTTTGTACCGCGACAAAGGCCTGGGGTTTGTAGGCCAGATAGTCGTTCACCGTCATATTGCCCACCGGCTTGCCCAGGAGGATCACCTGGCTGCCCGTGTCGCTTGAGGGCTTGAGCAGGACCGGATTCATGCGAACGTCCGGATCGAGGAGCGCGGCCTGGGCCTGCACAACCTGGGCCCGTCCCATCTCCCCGCCATCCCTGGTGACAAAAGAATTGAGCGACATGTTTTGCGCCTTGAACGGAGCGACCCGCAACCCATCCTGCAGAAGGATGCGGCACAAGGCGGCGGTGAGCACGGATTTTCCCGCGTTGGAGCAGGTGCCCTGGAACATGATGGCAGGTGTTTTGTGCGTGGACATGGTGCTTAAGCGCCTTCTTTGCGGAAGATGACAAGGTTGCGGACATTGCCGGAAAAGGGCAGGGTCAGCTCGATAATTTCCTGCAGCCGGTACGGGCTTTCCGGCTGTGTCTTCTGCCAGGCCGCGATCTCCTGTTCGGCCCGGGGGCCCTTCATGCAGATGACCTGGCCGCCTTGGGGGTTGACCGCCGCGGTGTGCAGCAGAAACTCTGCGATGTTGGTAAAGGCGCGGCTGGTGATGATCGGTGCGGCCAGCGTTTTTCCCTCCACGACGCTGGAATCTTTTTCCAGTCGACCGCACAGAACCTCGATATCGCTCATCTCCAACGTTCGGATGATATGCCGTAAAAACGAAACCCGTTTTTGTCGTGGCTCCACCAGAATCACCGGCAGTTCCGGGCGGGCGGCCTTGAGGGCCAAACCGGGAAAACCGGCTCCGGTGCCGATGTCCATCAGCGGCTGTTGCGCGCTCTCCGGCGGCGGGAGAACCTGCAGCAGGGTCAGGGAGTCGAGGAAATGGGTCTCCCATATCTCGCGAAGAGGCGCTTTGGCAACCAGATTGATTTTAGCGCTCCAGCGGATCAGTTCGGCGCAATAGCGCACAAGCCGCACCTGGCCCGGCTCGTTCAGGGTGATCCCCATGGCTGTGAGGCCTTCTTGTAAAATCTCTGTGCTCTGTGTGTCTGCCATGGCCGGTGTGCTGTTGTTTGTTGTGGCTCCGCATACGTTGAAAGGCGAATATTTCTTACACCGCTTCCGCAGACTTTGCAAGAAATGGGGGAAACAGGGCTGTGTTGTTTCGCTTGATCAATAAAGTTCAGCAAGCCTAAAAAAAATACTTGACCAGCGGCGGGAGGACTTGTATAAGTGTCCGACGACATTGTTGTGTTCGTATAACTTTATTCGTTACGCCTGACTAATGGCCGAATTGCGCCAGCAGGCGTTTTTTTGGCCTTCACATGTTAGGCCTCTATAACTTAATAGTGGTATTTGAACTTTTACGGAGGAAAGGAAAATGAGGAAGAGGATACACAGTGTTGTTTTGGGATGCTGCATTGCTCTGGTGGCGATGCAGCCCGGAGTTGTGCTGGCCGCCACAGGCGAAGAGGTGAGGATTCAGGAGCTTGAGCGGCAGATGCAGGGGCTTTTGTCCGAATTGAAAAACAGGCAGAGCAGTATTGAGACCTTGACCAGGCAGGTTGTCAGCCTGGAAAGCAGGATGTCTGCCAATGCTGCTTCGCAAGGAGTCGGATTAAGCAGCAATCAAGACAAAACGGAACTGAAGGGCATGATTGATCAGGCGGTTCTGGAGCGGGAGAAGGAAAGTCCTCTGTCGCCGTTCACTTTCGGCGGGTACGGAGAGATTCATGCCAATTTCAGCGAGGGTTCTACCGCTGGCAAATCCAACGACAAACTCGACATCCACAGAATGGTCGCTCTGGTCGGGTACCAGTTCAACGACTGGATCAAGTTTCAATCTGAAATCGAACTGGAGCATGCTTTCGTGGAAGACACGCAGTCCGGTGACAAGGCAGGCGGCTACTTGATGCTGGAGCAGGCCTATGTGGATTTCCTTCTTTCTGACCAGGCCAATGTCCGCTTCGGCCGTGTCCTAACGCCGGTGGGTATCACCAATCAACATCATGAGCCCACCACTTTTTACAGCGTTGAACGACCGAATTTTGACCGGTTGATGGTTCCCAGCACCTGGTCGTCGGACGGCATCGGCCTTTTCGGCAATCTGGCGACAAATTTAAGCTACGAGGCGTATGTGGTAGGCGGTCTTGACGGGTCAAAATTCAGCAGCGACGGCATTCGCAACGGCCGCATCAAGGATGAGCCCAGCCTGAACGACCTGGCGCTCACCTTTCGCTTCGACTATTACCCATTGATGGATTCCACCACCACCTGGGGTCAGAATCTGCGGCTCGGGGCGTCAATGTATCACGGGGGAATCAACAACCGTCCCAAGGGAGCTGATTCCGGTAAAAACGGCGATATCACCATCTACTCGGGAGATTTTTCGGCAAAATTCGGTGATCTGGATGTACGAGGCGTGGTAGCCTTCGAGGAAATCGACGGGGCGGAAAATCTGAGCGCCAACAAGGTGGCTGAGGAAATGTACGGTTATTTTGTTGAGGCCGGGTACCACATTATGCCCGCGTCCTGGAAAAGTGGAAAGCTGGCCAATTCCGATCTGGTGGCCTTTGTGCGTTACGATAAGTACAACACCCAGCACAAAATGCCGGAAGGGGTTACGGCGGCCACAGGCAAGGACCGGTACGACTGGACTTTCGGCCTGGCCTTTTACCCGGTGCCCAATCTGGTGCTGAAGGCTGACTATCAAGTGCTGGAAGCAGATGGTGCCACTGATCCGGACAATGCCATTAATTTCGGCGTTGGCTGGCAGTTTTAGGAGGAGAACATGGGGCGTCGTAGAACGTTTTGGAGTTTAGCTCTGCTGTGTGTTGTCGGTTCCGGCCTGTTGTCCGGGTGTTCGCTCGGGCCTGAGTCGGGGGGGCATTCGCAGTCCACGCCGGCACGGCAGACCGCTGTCGCCATTGAAGGTCAGGAAAAAGGGCGAGGATATTTCCTGCGTGAATGCGGAGCGTGCCACCGGCATTTTTGGCCCCAGGAAAGATCAGTTGCTCAATGGCAGACCATTCTGGCAAAGAAAAAAACCAAGGTGTCTCTGACCGGCGCCCAGTTTCAGCAATTGTCCGATTATGTCATTCAGGCCAGCGCCCGCGCATCGGTGCAGCCATGAAATTCGTGTAAACGTTGTGTTGTTCCCGGCAGGGGCTTGGCGGACAGTATGGTCAGGCCCCTGCCGGCATGAAGGTCATGCGGAAACTGTCTCGGTGCGCTTTCGGTGGACTAAGGTGAGTCCGGCCAGGACAAAGGCAATGGCCGCCAGATTGACATTGTAGAAGCACAGCCCGGCCAGGCTTGCGACCAGAGCCAGGGAGCACAGCCATACCGAGTTGCGCCAAACCGCGAGCGCAGCAAGGATCAAACTCGTCCAGGCAAAAACTTGATTGTACATCAAGCGGCCTATCATTGCGCGAACCTGGCAGATAGTCGTGTCCGGCGTGTCAGCGCACACCTCCACCAATCTCTCCGAAATAAATATACCATGGCGCAGGGATGCAAAAGCGCCATAGGCGCCAAGCACCAGGATGGTGAAGGGCAGCAGGGGACGCAGCGAAACGGTTCTGCTTTCCCGCCAGAGAGGGTAGGCCAGCAGCAGGCAGATAATCACCCAGATATCGGCCTGCCAGTTCAGTGGAGTTTCATTGATTGCAATAGCAACACCCCCCAAGCTTAACAGCAAGGCGCTGAGCCGTTCAAGCATGCCCTGGGCATTGAGGCCGCCCTGCCTGTGGGAAAACCAAAGAAAAGCAAGGGCGGGAATGGCAAAACCAAAATTGTTGAAACTTCGGTAGCGGGCATCAAGAACAAGTCCAAGCACACCGATCAGAGCGCAGGTTATCACCCCCAGTCGCAGAGAGCCATTCACGGCTTCTGGACTGAGGTTGGATTTGCCGCGAAGAAAATCCATGGACGCATCCAGGCTGAGATATGTGGGCGTTGTTTTTGAAGCGACGGCTTTCAACGCAAGCAGATACACGCCGGCGGTAAGCGAGAGGATGACGAAAGCCCAGATGTATTCAACGGTGTTGGTGGAAATGATTGCAAACTGATGTCCTTGCAGCGCGATAAGGATTGCCCCGCCGGCCGCAACCGTTGAAAATTTCAGCCAGCAGATCCCGCTCATACTGCCATGAGAGCGACCGATGCACAGAGGAAGCAGGGTTGCCAAGGCAATGGCTGCGGATTGCGCGAACAAACTCAGCCAGTTGGGAAAATTCGAAACCGGTCCGGAAAGGATATGCTTGTCGGTCCGGTCGGAACCGTACAACCCCCAGTAGCCCCCCACCGCGCCTTCTTTGCTGCGTTTCCACGGCTGGTCAAATGCCTCGATCAGGTTGTATTGCCATTGCTCCTGTTCGGCCAGGGCAACGAAACCGCGGATAAAACGGGCCTGGTTTTCCAGGCTGGGCAGCGCCCCTTCCCGCATGCGCCCCTCGGAGGGCCAGCCGGTTTCCCCGATGACGATTTCCTTGCCGGGAATTTTTTTGCCTATCTCTTCCCTGATTTTTTTCACATGCGCCATGGCTGCTGTGATTGCGACCGGTTCGTCCTCCCAGTACGGCAGGATATGGATCATGACAAAATCAGTGACTTCCCCCACCTCCGGATGTTTGAGCCAGAATTCCCACACATCGGCATAGGTAACATCCACTCCCGGCAGGGCAGCCTTGACCTGGCTGATATATCCGGCGAGCTGTTGTCCGGTGACCTCCCTGCGAAGAAGCGCTTCGTTGCCGACTATCACCGCCCGAACGCTTTCCGGATGCTGCTTGGCAAGGGCGACAACTTTGTGCAGCTCCTGCTGGGTAATTTTGGGATCAGCCGTTACCCAGGCGCCCAAAAGCACCTTCATCCCGTATTTCTCGGCATACTCCGGCAGGGCTTCAAGCCCGGCGACCGAATAGGTGCGGATGCAGGAAAAACGGCGGGAAAGAATGGCCAGGTCCGCGTCTATACGGTCATTGGAGATGGTCATGCCTTTGGCAAAATCAAAGGGAGACTGGTCTTTTTCAAAGGGGGCGTAGGACACGCATTGCAGGAGGTGACCGGGGGCCACGTCCGGTTCCGGGATCGGGCGCGGCAGCCCGACACCATACCAGAAGGTGAAAATCGCAGCCAGGATCAGACCATAGGCAAAGACAATTCGCATGATTTTATACAAGATAATCACCATTGAGGGTGGCGGAGCGTGAGAATTTCATTCTTGTACCCTGCGGTTGTTTCAAGGTCAACGGCAAAGAAGGGGGGCATGCTGGGGAGAGAGAAGGAAAGATCAACTTCGGAACGGGGTGGGAACGACCCGGCATTCCTCGGGATTCCGGGAGTAGCCCGTTGGATTGCGCGGGTCCTGGTGGATGATGACATCGGCCTGGGGAAAGGAGGCCATGATGGCCCGCTCCACCTCCTTTGTCACCCGGTGCGCTTCGGAAAGGGGCAACCCCTGGTCAAGGTCAAGATGAAGCTGGATAAGCATGGTCTGCCCGGACTGACGGGTGCGCAGATCGTGGAGGCCGAGCACGGTCGCATGGGCCAGGACAATGTCGCAGATGCGTTGACGGGTTTCCTCGGGAAGCTCGCGGTCCATGAGAACCTGCATGGCTTCCCGGGCGATCTGCCAGGCGCTGTAGAGGATATAGCAGGCAATGGCGAAGGCGCCCAGCGTGTCCAGTATGGGCCAGCCCGCAGCGGCAAAATAAAGGGCGGCGATGCCGGCCGCGTTGGTGAGCAGGTCGGTTTTATAGTGCAGGGCATCGGCGCGGATAGCGGAAGAATTGGTTCGCCTGATGACATAGCCCTGAAAGGCCAGAAGCGTCAGGGTAGCAGCCATGGCAAAGGCCATGACCCACAGTCCGATATTGATTTCCAGCAGGGGTTGCGGGTGGTTCAGGCGTTCGGCCGCATGGATGAGCAGAAAGATTGCCGAGCCGGCAATAAAGCAGGCCTGGCCGAGGCCGGCCAGGGATTCCGCTTTGCCGTGGCCGAACTGGTGGTCTTCGTCCGGAGATTTCAGTGAATAACGTACCGCCAGCAGGTTGATCAGCGAGGCGGCCGCGTCCATAAGCGAGTCAACCAGAGAGGCCATGACACTCAGGGATCCGGTCATGAGCCAAGCCGCACCTTTGACACCGATGAGCAGAAAGGCCGTGGCGGTGGAAGCATAGGTCGCCAGTTTGAGCAGGGCAGAAGTATCGATGGGTTTTTCCGTTCGCATGAAAAGTGGTGATCCGTGCCTGTGGCGATTATTCGTTGCGGGAAGCGGTGTCGTCCAATGGCGCAAGACCGTTCCCGGAGGAAGTAGCATCAGCTTCATCATAGTGGGATTGGGGATTGCTGTCGAGGGGTTCAGGGAGATGCGGGAAAAAATACCGGTGCGAAACAATGCGCCGGTATTGTCAGTAGGGTCTTTGTCCGACCACATTTCCGGCTGGGGAATAGTTGCAGACCCAGATTTGTGATTTGTCGTCGCAGATAACCTTGGCGCACCCGACTTCCTTGGTGTTTCCCCAAACAATCTGGGTGTAATGACCGCAGCTTTTTCCGGGAGGTGCGTTGCAGGTGTTGCTGGCTTGCGAGTACCACGGTTGTTCAACGGCCCAGCTTGAAATCACATGCGCTTCAGTGATTGGTTGCAGGGTCAGGATCGTCTGGAGGGTGTTTTTGCTCTTGTTTCTGGTGGTTGTTTTCCAGGCGCTGGCCCAGTAAATGTTTTCGCCAAGATGTGCGCGGCTGTGTTTCATGACGCAGCCTGTTTTTTTGAGTTCGTCGGCCCAGGATGATGCTTGCCGGGCAAGGGCATCCGACCAGCGCAATTCCGGAGTGCCGACGGCGGCGCGCAACGTGTTGTGCTCCTGTAGCATGCACATCGCGTCAATTGTGCCGTCCGCCGCTGAACCTCGCTGGGGTGAGATAAGGCATAAAACGAAAAAGGAGGCGGCGATCAGGCGCTGCGCTGCTTGATTACGGCCGGCTAGCGTCTGTTGCTGTTGCATTGACAGGTCTGAGTAATGGCGATGTCGAGGTTGTTGAAAAAATGCAGAGCCTCCGGGTCATCGGGATTCTGCTGCAGCCGGGTCTCGTATTGGCTGAAAAGACGGGTGACAACATGGGCCATTTCTTCTTCCGGCAGGGAGCCCAGAGCGGACCACAGATCAGAGGTGTTCATCGGCCGGCGGCCTCCTGTTCAAGGGGGTTGGAGTCAATCAGGGCGTCTCGGCCATGGTCACGGGCGATCAGCATATAAATTGAAGGCAGCACAAAAAGGGTGAACAGGGTGCCTATGGCCATGCCGCCGACCAGCACGAGGCCGATGGAGTTTCTGGCGGCGGCTCCGGCGCCGGTGACCAGAGTCAGGGGGAAATGACCGGCCACCGTGGCGGTGCTTGTCATCAGGATGGGACGCAACCGGGTCATGGACGCTTCCCGGATGGCGTCCAGTTTGGGAAGCCCCTGTTCCTGGAGGGTGTTGGCGAATTCGACGATGAGGATGCCGTTTTTCGCCACCAGGCCGACCAGGGTTACCAGCCCCACCTGGGAATAGATGTTGAGGGTGGTGGTCCAGCCGTGGGTCCAGAAGGGAACGTTGGGGTCGGGCATCTTGAGAAAGGTGAAGATCAGCGCCCCGAACATGGCCAGGGGCACCGAACCGGCCAGGATGACGAAAGGATCGCGGAAACTGTTGAACTGCGCGGCAAGAACCAGAAAAATCAGGATCACCGCCAGCCCGAAGGCGGGCAGAAATTTATTGCCCTCGCTTCGCAGTTGGCGTGACTCTCCGGTGTAATCAAGCACATAGCCTTTGGGCAGAATCTGTGCGGCTTCGCCCTCCAGATAGCGCAGGGCCTCGTCCAGGGGGCGGACAGAAACGCCGCTGATCTTGACGGCGTTGAGTTGCTGGAAGCGGTTGAGGGAGCGGGGTGTCGTGGAATTTTTGATAGTGGCCACGGTGGAAAGAGGCACCATCTGTCCGTTTGGCCCGGTGATATAGATCTTTTTCAGCTGCTCGGGGTTGAGGCGGTCGATCCGGGCAATCTGGGGGATAACCTTGTAGCTGCGCCCGGCGATATCAAAGCGGTTGACGAAATTCCCTCCCACCATGGCGCCTATGTCCGCGCCAACCTGCTCCAAGCTGAGGCCCAGATCCGCCACCTTGTCGCGGTCAATGACGAACTCCGATTGGGGCTGATCGATTTTTACGTCGATGATCGGCGGGAAGGCGAACATTCCGCTCTGCATGGCCTTCATCTGGATCTTCTGTGCAAATTCGAGGATCTGCGGAGTTTCCGCCGTGGAAGCCAGGATGAATTCCACCGGGAACTGACCGCCGCCGGGAAGCGATGGCCGTAAGACCGGAAAGATCCGGATGCCGGGCAATGCCTGGAGCTTTTGCTGGACTTCGGGCATGATTTCAAAGACCGACCGGTCGCGTTGATCCCAGGGCTTGGTGACCATGCCGCTGAACCCGGAGGTGGGCTGCGTGACCTGGAAGGAAAAATCGGTTTCCGGGAAATCGAGAAAAATTTTGTTGGCGGCGGCGGTGTACGTGCTGGTTTGGTCCAGGGTGGAGTTGGCGGCCGCGTCAACAATGCCGAAGATGACTCCCTGATCCTCGTTGGGGGCCAGTTCCTTGGCGGACATGGTGAACATGGGGAAGCAAAGCAGTCCGATGACGATCCAGACCGTGTAGACCGCGGGTCTGGCGGCGAGGGTGGTGTCCAGCATGCGGCCATAGACGTTGCGCAAGCGGGAAAAGTCGCGGGCGATTCTTCCGGCAAAGCCATGCTCTTCGATCCCCGGCTTGAGCAGCTTTGCCGACATCATGGGCGACAGGGTCAGGGCCACTACTCCGGAAATGGTCACCGCCCCGGCCAGGGTAAAGGCGAATTCACGGAAAAGCGAGCCGGTGAGACCGCCCTGAAAGCCGATGGGCGCATAGACTGCCGCCAGGGTGATGGTCATGGCGATAATCGGCCCCACGAGTTCGCGAGCCCCGAGCAGGGCCGCATCCAGCGGGGATTTTCCTTCGCTCAGGTGGCGTTCGACGTTTTCCACCACCACGATGGCGTCATCCACAACAAGGCCGACGGAAAGGACGATGGCGAGCAGGGTGAGCAGATTGATGGAAAAGCCGAAAACCTGCATGAGAAACAGGCCGCCGATAAGGGACAGGGGAATGGCCACAATCGGGATCAGCACCGAACGGAACGAGCCGAGGAAGAGAAAAATGACCACCATGACGATGAGCAGGGTGTCGCCCAGGGTCTTCATTACTTCATTGATGGCGTTGTCGATGTAAGCGGTTGCATCGTAGGCGATGCGGCCTTTGAGCCCGGTGGGGAGATCCTTCTGGATGGATGCCATTTCGGAGCGGACCAGTCTGATTACGTCCAGGGAGTTGGCGTTGGGCAGGGGCCAGATGCCCATGAAGGTGGCGGTCTGACCGGAGAAGCGTACTTCCGAGTCATAGTTTTCCGCGCCGAGCGCCACTTCGCTGATGTCCTCCAGGCGGATCGTGGCGCCGTCCTGTTCACGGATCACCAACCGCTTGAATTCCGCTGCCGAACGCAAGTTGGTGTTGGCGGTGAGATTGACCTGGATGAGCGAACCCTTGGTGGAGCCGAGGGCGGACAGATAGTTGTTGGCGGCGAGCGCCTTGCGCACCTGGGCCGGGGTAATGTTGTATGCCGCCATGCGTTCCGGATTGAGCCAGATACGCATGGCAAAGGTGCGGGCGCCGAGCACATCGGCCCGTTGCACGCCTTCGATGGCCGTAAGGCGCGGCTGAACGATCCGGGTCAGGTAGTCGGTAATCTCGTTTTGGGTAAGAACGTCGGAGGTGAAACTGAGATAGGCCGCGGCAAATCTGGAGTCCGCCGATTCGATGTTGATTACCGGCACCTCGGCTTCGGGCGGCAGATCCCGGCGAACCTGATCGACCTTTGAGCCGATCTCGGCAAGAGCCTTGGTGGCGTCGTAATTGATTTTCAGCCGGACGGTAATGGTGGAAACGCCTTGCGCACTTTGGGATTCAAGGTAGTCAATGCCGTCGGACGCGGCAATGGCCCGTTCCAGCGGAGTGGTGATGAAGCCCCGTACCAGTTCTGCATTGGCGCCGACATACACGGTGGTGACGGTGACCGCCGAATTTTCGCTTTTGGGGAATTGGCGGACATTCAGGCTGCGCAGGGCCTGCAATCCGGCAATAATGATGAGGAAACTGATCACCAGGGCGAGGACGGGGCGGCGGATGAAAAGGTCGGTGAATTTCATGGGTCTCGACGTGATCGGCTTAGCTGTTGTTTGGCTTGGGATTCAAGCTGAATTCCGGGTTCAGGGCGTTGTCCACCACGACCGACTGGCCGTTGCGCAGCTTGAATACTCCGGTGCTGACCACGGTAGCCCCGGCATCAAGCCCTGAAATTATGGCGACAAAATCTCCGCGCCTTTCTCCAAGGCGGACAAACTGCTGGCGCAGCGCCAATCCGCTTTCGCCTGTTTTTTCGTTCTTCTGTTCTTCAACCACAAAGACCGAATCCCCATAGGGAGCATAGAGTACTGCGGTGGCAGGGATGACCAGTGCCTTGCTTTGGGCGGGGAGAACCACAGCCACCGTGGCGAACATGCCGGGGCGCAAGCTCTCTTCCTTGTTCGCGGCAGTGGCCTGCACCCGAACATTGCGGGTTGCGCTGTCGGCCTGAGGGTTGATGGCGGTGATCTTGCCGGTGACAGTCTTGCCCGGCACGGCGTCGGAGGTTATCCGCACTGGCAACCCCGCTTTGATTCGGGCCATCTCCTGTTGGGGCAGCATAAAATTGACAAAAATAGGGTCCAGAGCCTGCAGGGAAACAATGGGCTCTCCTTCCTTGAGAGTCTGGCCAAGGTTAACCAGGCGGATGCCGAGACGGCCGGAAAATGGGGCCCGAATCGTTTTCTTGGCTATGGTCGCCCGGATCGTATTCGCTTGGGCAACCGCCTGCTTGTATTGCGCTTCTCCCTCATCATAGGCCGCCCGGGATACGGCGTTCGTCTCGATGAGAAGGCTGAGTCTTTCGAAGTTGGTCCTGGCAAGGGCCGCGGAGGCTTCAGCCGCATGGAGCTGTGCTTCTTCCGAAGAAATGTCCTGCTGGAGGATGAGGGCCCCCTCCTCGATCAAGGCGCCGGGAGTAAAATCAATTCGTGTGACCTTGCCCGGCAGTTCCGCTGCAACAGTGACTCCTTGCACCGCCTCAAGAGAGCCCACCGCCGGCAGGGTGGTCTCCCAGGACTCAGGGCGGACCTGGGCGGTGGTTACCGTTTCCGGCGGGGGGGTGAAGCTGCTTTTTTTGCCCATCATCGTGGAGATCTGCATGCCTTTGATGCCGGCAAGGATGCCGAGCACCAGCAGCAGGCCGAGGAGGGAGAAGAGGATGCGTTTTTTCATGGTCGGTATTCTTTCTTAAGGATAAGGAGCAAGCAGGGCCCTGTTGAGAGTATCGGACGTGTATGGCATTGATGGCAAAGGGTTCAGCGAAAATAACGGCGCTGTCCGCCAGATAAGTTAAATGCATATTTGACTTATCTGGTTTGTCGCGTCAAGGCTTTTTTGGTTTTTCCGGGAAATGGGCCTGTGCTTGGCGATTGAATATGTCCCGGGAAAAAGCGTTGCCTGAAAATCACGACGCGGAAACTTTATTTTACTATTACAAAAATGTTTATTTATGTTGTTGCACGGTAAAAAATAAACACAAAAATGTAATTTTATTGTTGTGGCGCCTGTTTGGCCTGTGTTTTGTTTTGTGGTTTTTTATTTATAAAAACAAAGAGTTGTCTGGTTTTTTTCTTGCTTTCTCCCTTGTTGGCACGCTCCTTGATTAAGCAATGACCAGATTGTATCACATCCTGTGGTAAGAGCTGATGTTTCTGATGATATGCACAAAAAAAGGAGGAGTGGAATGAAGAAGATCGAGGCGATAATCAAGCCCTTCAAGCTTGATGACCTGAAGGCAGCCATGACTGAGCTCGGCGTTCAGGGAATGACGGTCAGCGAAGTGAAGGGCTTCGGCCGGCAGAAGGGCCACACGGAGATTTATCGTGGGGCGGAATATGTTGTGGATTTCATCCCCAAGGTGAAGGTCGAGATTGTGGTGGCTACGGAGATGGTGGACAAGGTGGTGAATACCATTGTGGCCACAGTCAAGACGGGCAAGATCGGCGACGGCAAGATCTTTGTCCTGCCGGTTGATTCCATTTGCCGCATTCGGACCGGTGAAACCGATAAGGAGGCCATCTAGGTGTCATTATGAAAAAGAACAACTCAACATATAAGGACTTTTCAATGGACATTTCAATCGCAAAGAAATTGGTCCTGCCCCTGACGATGGCCATGGTTGCCTTGGCCGGAAACGCCATGGCCGCTGAGGGTGCAGCCGAAATAACAGGCGCTGCCGCAACCTACGTTGCCAATAATACCTGGATGCTGGTCTCCACTTTTCTGGTGTTCATCATGCATCTCGGGTTCGCAACCCTTGAGGCTGGGCTGACCCGGTCAAAAAATACGGTCAACATTCTTTTCAAGAATACCGCCATCGTTGCCATCGGGCTCTTGACCTATGCTGTTGTCGGGTTCAATCTGATGTACCCCGGCGATTTTTCAATCCCCGGCATTTTCGGTTTTTCCGGATTCGGGATCGGGGTAAGCCCTGAGAACATGATGGTTGCAGGAGATGACGGTGTGGGGATCTACACCTACTGGACCGATTTTATCTTTCAGGCAATGTTTGCAGCCACGGCAGCGACCATTGTTTCCGGCGCTGTGGCCGAGCGGGTCAAGTTGCACAGCTTTTTGATCTTTTCGGCGATCTATGTGGCAGTGGTGTACCCCTGGGTTGGGAGCTGGAAATGGGGCGGCGGCTGGCTGGACGCGATGGGATTCTATGACTTTGCCGGGTCCACCCTGGTGCATTCCGTGGGCGGCTGGGCCGCTCTGGCCGGTGTCATGGTGCTCGGACCCCGTCTTGGCAAGTATGTCGGAAACACCATCAAGCCGATCATGGGTCATAACATGCCTCTGGCGACCATCGGCGTCTTTCTGCTCTGGCTCGGCTGGTTCGGTTTTAACGGCGGTTCGGTGCTTTCCGCTGACCCTGCCGCAGTATCCTTTGTGTTCGTCACCACTTCGCTTGCCGCGGCTGCGGGCATTGTCGGCGCCAGCGCCCTGAGCTGGATCATTCAGAAGAAACCTGATCTGAGCATGGCCCTCAACGGCGCCCTTGCGGGCCTGGTTGGTATCACAGCCGGCGCCGATGTGGTCAGCGTGATGGGTTCGGTGGTCATTGGTCTTATTGCCGGGTCTTTGGTTGTTGTCTCGGTCATGGTTGTGGACCGCATGAAGCTTGATGATCCTGTCGGCGCCATCTCCGTGCATCTTGTCTGCGGTGTATGGGGCACCCTGGCTGTGGGGATTTTCAGTGCGAGTCACTCCTTCATGACCCAGCTGATCGGCGTTGCGGCATACGGCGTGACCTGTTTTATCGCCGCTTTCGTACTCTTCTATCTCTTGAAGGTTACTCTTGGCATCCGTGTGGATGAGGAAGAGGAGATGAAGGGCCTTGACATCGGCGAACACGGCATGGAGGCTTATGCCGGTTTTGAGATGAATAACGTCTGATGGCGTTATAGTCCGCCAGCTAGAATCCCGGAACCGAGCGAATGCGTTCTCGGTTCCGGGATTCTTCTCTTGAGAAAGCACTCTGAAAATAAAACAAATGAAAATCCTTGTTTTGCAACATACCCCATGGGCCGGGCCCGGGCGACTGCTCCTCGAGGCGATCGGCAAGCACCGCATCGAGTGTGATCTCGTCAAGGTGTGGCAAGATTGGATCCCTGATTTCAGCAGCTACGGGGCGATCATTCTTTTGGGGGGAGCTCCCAATGTGGATCAGGAGGATAAATATCCTTTTCTCGTGGAGGAGAAGCGATTCGTTAAGAGGGCGGTGGCTGCGGATAAGCCTATTTTGGGCTTCTGTCTCGGTCATCAGCTGCTTGCTTCGGTTATGGGCGCGCAGGTGGGCCCCAATTTCAAACCGAGCATCGGTTTTGTCCAAGGTCATCTGACCCATGACGGGCGGGAACATCCTGCATTTAAAAATCTCGGTAAAACAATTCCCATGTTCAAGTGGCATAGCCAGACAGTGCTTGAGCCGCTGCCGAAACATTTTTCATTGCTCGCCACTTCGGAGCAATGCCAGGTGGAGGCTTTTTCCCTTAAGCAGAGGCCGCATATCGTCGGGCTGCAGTTTGACAATCATGTCGCCTTTGCCGAAGATATCAGCCTCTGGCTGGAGCAGGACTGGCAGTGGCTGGCCTCGTTCAGGTCTCTTGTGGTGAGGCCGGCCGATTTGCTGGCTGAGGCGAGGAGTTTGAGGAAGGAGATTTCCAGGGATTTTCATCAGTTTTTCAGTGATTATATGCGTCTTGTCTCCTGATTGCGTGTCAGGGGCATGATGCGGCGTAAGCAGAAGCCGGGGTTCCACGAATGGAACCCCGGCTTTTTTTATCGAAGAAAATCCGGAAGGGCAATTTCGTATTTTTTGATGCGGTAGCCCATCTGGCGCTGGGTGAGCCCCAATTCTCTGGCTGCCCTGGCCTGTACCCATCCATGGCGTCGCAGGGCATCAACCACCACTTCTTTTTCCATATCCTTCAGGGACCTGTGCGCATCGTTTTCCGCTGAAGCATCTTTTGTTGCATCAGGTTTCACGGAAACCGGTGTTTCAAGGCGGCAGGAAGGCGGTTTCTGATTCTCGGGTTCCGGCTCCGCAGTGATATAGCTTGGCAGATCACGGGTAATGATAGTCTCGCTGTCCGCCATGATCACCAGCCGCTCGATCAGGTTCTGCAGCTCGCGGACATTTCCCGGCCAGTTATACTCGCAGAGGAGTTGGACCACCGAACTTGAGAGGTGCGCCTCCCGTTTGTTCATGCGGTTGCTCTCCTGGAGGAAATGGTCAAGGAGCAGGGGGATGTCTTCCCTGCGGTCCCGGAGCGGCGGAAGAATCACGGGCACGACGTTGAGCCGGTAGTAAAGATCCGCCCGGAAAGTTCCATGTTCGACACATGTTTCCAGGCTCCGGTTGGTGGCGGCAATGACCCGGACATTTACAGTAATGGTCTGGGTGCCGCCAAGCCGCTCGAACATCTGCTCCTGAAGCACCCGAAGCAGTTTGGCCTGCAGGGCCAGGGGCAGTTCGCCGACTTCGTCGAGAAAAATGGTGCCGCCGTCCGCAAGCTCGAACCGCCCTTTTTTGAGCGTGGCGGCCCCGGTAAAAGCGCCCTTTTCATGGCCGAGCAACTCGCTTTCCAGCAGGTTTTCCGGCAGGGCAGCACAGTTGATCTTGATGAACGGCCTGTTGGCGCGAGGGCTTGCCTGGTGGATGGCGCGGGCGACCAGTTCCTTGCCTGTGCCGGATTCACCCAGAAGCAAAGCGGTGGCGCGGCTCGGCGCAACCTTGTCGATGTAGTTGTACACATCCTGGATTCGCTTGCACTGGCCGATGATATTGTGCTTGCTGTAGCGGCTGCGCAGCTCATTTTTGAGGAGCAGGTTCTCTTCGACCAGGACCTGCTGCTTGTGGGAGACGGCTTTGTGAAGCCTCAGGAACTGGGCGATGAGCATGGCGACCACGGTGATGAAGCGGATGTCTTCCTCAAAAGAGATTTCCGGGCCAAAGAGCCTATCCACGGAAAGAACGCCCACCGGACCCTCCGGCAGCATGACCGGTACGCCTATGAACGATATCTCTCCTTTGGGCAGATTGGCGCGGGCGCCGGTTCGATTCAAAAAAAGCGGTTCGCTGTGAATGTCGGGCACCACGAACGGATAGGCGGACTGGAAGATCCGGCCGATCACTCCTTCGTTCGGCCGATAGATACCGCGTTTTTCCTCTTCCTTGCTCAGCCCGTATGAGGCGGCAATGGAGAGCTGTTCGCCGTTTTCTTCCTGAAGAACCAGGGTGGCCCGCTCCATTCGCAAGGTTTCGTGCAGAATCTGCAATACCTCGAACAGTGTTTTTTTGATGTCCAGAGCAGAGCCGATGAGCTGGCTTATCTGGTACAGCGCCTGTAACTCAAGGCGTTCGGTTGGGTAATCTGTTTTGGTCATGCTATGAGTGCCTCGTAATGGAATCCATTAAAAATAAACGCCTGCGTAATCCGCATATATCAAGATAGCAATTATTGTTCCAATGTTTCAAAAATGTAACAATTTTGACAGTGTGTGCAATGCAACTATTTGATATTAGAGTAAAAATAAAGAATATGTGTCGTCTGTTGTTTTTTTCTTAACGGTAATGATGATGCATACCAAGGCATATTGTTTTAGATTTTACTACATAATTGTATATAAAAGTTTGTGTCATCTTCCTTTCAAGGTTGGGTGCCTCCTTCTATTTTGTATCCAAGTTTACAAAATGGAACTGAGTCGATTAGCGATCGTTTTTGCTTTTTTCTAAATAAATCAAATAAAAACAAACTGTTAAATTGATTTTCTCTTTGCTGGGTTCACTGTGGCACGCACCTTGCGATATGGCAAACCAACGGCGGCACAGCCAATGGAATGTAAAAACCATATTCAATACAGAGCAAGGAGGATTCAAGATGCGCAAGGTGGCAATTTACGGAAAAGGCGGAATCGGCAAGTCAACCACCACCCAGAACACGGTGGCCGGTCTTGTGGAGTTGGGCAGAAAGGTCATGGTTGTCGGTTGCGATCCCAAGGCGGACTCGACCCGGCTCCTGCTGGGCGGACTGGCTCAGAAATCAGTACTCGATACCCTGCGCGAGGAGGGCGAGGATGTTGAACTCGACGATATCCGCAAGGCCGGTTACGGCGGCACCTGGTGCGTTGAGTCCGGCGGTCCTGAGCCCGGAGTGGGTTGCGCAGGGCGCGGCATCATCACTTCCATCAATATGCTGGAATCCCTCGGAGCCTATGAAGAGAGCGAAGGGCTTGATTATGCCTTTTACGATGTTCTCGGCGACGTGGTGTGCGGCGGATTTGCCATGCCCATCCGCGACGGCAAGGCAGAGGAAATCTATATCGTCGTATCCGGCGAGATGATGGCCATGTACGCGGCCAATAACATCAGCAAGGGCATCATGAAGTTTGCTCAGAGCGGTTCCGTGCGGTTGGGCGGCCTCATTTGCAACTCGCGCGCCGTTGACAACGAAGAGGAAATGATCTCGGAGTTCGCCAAAAAGCTCGGCACGCAGATGATCTATTTCGTGCCCCGCGACAACGACGTACAGCGCGCCGAGATCAACCGGAAGACCGTTCTCGAGTGGAACCCAGAGGTCAAGCAGGCGGATGCCTATCGTGGGCTTTCCAAGGCCATCGATAAAAACGAGAAGTTTGTTATTCCCACCCCCCTGGAGATTGAGGAACTTGAAAAACTCCTGATGGACTACGGGCTGATGAACTGACAGGCGCAAGGCGCAAGGTTAAAGGAGAAAGGCAACAACGTATTCTCCGAACCTTTGCCCTGTCTCCTTTCACCTTGAACCTTTATCCTTTTACCTATTTTTTGGGAGAAAAATTATGTTGACTATGATCAGAGCAATTGTCCGGCCGGAGAAAGCAGATAAGGTTCTTGCCGCTCTCATGGAAGCCGGCTATCCGGCCGTGACAAAATATTCGGTCGCGGGCCGCGGCAAGCAGCGCGGCATCAAGATCGGCGAGGTTACCTACGACGAACTTCCCAAGGTCATGTTGATGAGCGTCATCAACCCCTCGGACAAGGATTTTTTCATAGATACCGTGATGAATACGGCCCGCTCCTCCGGCAAGGGAGCATTCGGCGACGGCAAGATTTTCGTCTCCGACGTGGAGGAATCCTACACCATCAGCTCCGGCGTCAAGGAGACCGATTATGTCAAGGAGGGGGTGACGCCATGAAAGAGGTCATCGCCATCGTGCGCATAAACATGATGAATCAGACCAAGCAGGCTCTCACCGACTGCGGAGTTGACGCCTTCTTTGCCCATGAGGCCCAGGGCCGCGGGGTGGGTTTTGTCAGCCCCGCCGTTCTTGAAGGAACCGTGCAGGGCTATGAAGAAGCCGCCGCTCTTTTGGGCGAAAAGGGCAAGCTCTACCCGAAACGGATGATCACCGCGGTTGTGGAAGATTCCATGGTGGGCTGTGTGGTGGAGACAATTATCAATACGAATCAGACCGGCATGCCTGGCGACGGCAAGGTTTTTGTTTTGCCCCTGAGCGATGCGGTCCGGGTCAGGACAGGCGAGACGGGCGTTAAATCCATTTCATAAAGTAACTGTCCAGCTTGATGCCGGAAATGAACGAAAACCACGAAATGTAACTGTTTAGCAGTGCCACAAATGCGCGAAAGAGGCCTGCGACGTGTGCTATTGCACATGAACAGGCCGATGACAAAGCAGATGGGGTGCTGCTGGACAGTTACCTCATAAGGAGAACATACAATGGCAACAGCAACAAAGAACAAGCTGGTGCAGTGGGGTCCTGCCGAGGTCAAGTCGGCGCTCCTTGAGAAGTATCCGCCCAAGGTAGCCCGCAAGCGCGCCAAGCAGATAATGATCAACGAGGCACTGCAGAACGACACCCCGGAACTCACCGCAAACGTGCGCACCATTCCCGGGATCATCACCATGCGCGGCTGTACCTATGCCGGCTGCAAGGGCGTTATCATGGGGCCGACCCGCGATATCGTCAATCTGGTGCATGGCCCCATCGGCTGCAGCTTTTATGCCTGGCTGACCCGGAGAAACCAGACCGATGCCGGCCCGGACGGTGAGAATTACATGAATTACTGTTTTTCCACGGACATGCAGGAGCAGGATATCATCTTCGGCGGCGAGAAGAAGCTGGCCCAGGCGATTCAGGAGGCATACGACCTCTTTCATCCCAAATCCATCGCCGTGTTCGCCACCTGTCCGGTAGGGCTGATCGGCGACGACATCCATACCGTGTCGAAGAACATGAAGGAAAAATTCGGCGACTGCAACGTCTACGCCTTTTCCTGCGAAGGGTACAAGGGGGTGAGTCAGTCCGCGGGCCATCATATCGCCAACAACCAGGTGTTCCGTCACCTGGTGGGCCAGAACGACGAGGTGAAACCGGGCAAGTACAAGATCAACCTCTTGGGTGAGTACAACATCGGCGGCGACGGCTTCGAGATCGACCGGATCTTCAAGAAATGCGGCATTACATGCATCTCGACCTTTTCCGGCAACTCGACCTACGACCAGTTTGCCTCCTCCCATACCGCGGATCTCAATGCGGTCATGTGTCACCGCTCCATTAACTATGTGGCGGACATGATGGAGACCAAATACGGCATTCCCTGGATCAAGGTGAACTTTATCGGCGCCAAGGCCACGGCCAAGAGCCTGCGCAAGATCGCCGAGTATTTCGGCGAAAAGGCGCTCATCAAAAAGGTGGAAGAGGTTATCGCCGAGGAGATGCCCGAGGTGGAGGCGGCTCTGGCCGAAATCACCCCCCGGACCGAGGGCAAAACTGCGATGATGTTTGTCGGCGGCTCCCGGGCCCATCATTACAAGGAGCTTTTTGACGAACTGAAGATGAAGACCATCTCCGCCGGCTATGAGTTCGGGCATCAGGACGATTACGAGGGCCGCCAGGTGCTGCCCAACATCAAGCTGGATGCGGACAGCCGCAACATTGAGGAGCTTGAGGTTGAGCCGGATGAAACCCGCTTCAAGCCGCGCAAAAGCGACAAGGAGATGAAGGCCCTCGACAAGGCAGGCTATAAGTTCAAGCAGTATGACGGCCTGGCCGTGGATATGGACAAGGGTACCCTGATTATCGACGACCTGAACCAGTATGAGGCGGAGAAGCTGGTGGAATTGATGAAGCCGGATATTTTTTGCGCGGGCATCAAGGAGAAATATTCCATCCAGAAACTGGGGGTGCCCATGAAGCAGCTCCACAGCTATGACTCCGGCGGCCCCTATGCCGGTTTCCAGGGGGCGATCAACTTCTACAAGGAGATCGACCGGTTGGTTAACTCCAAGGTCTGGAGCTATATGAAGGCCCCCTGGCAGAAGAATCCCCAGCTGTCGGCCTCCTACAACTGGGAATAACAAAAACGTCGCTCAGCACCGGACCTGCGGCGTCATCGGTCGGGGTGCATAGCGGGCTATAGCACCCCGACCTCTTCCTTGCATTTCCGGCACTGAACGCCGTTTTTCGGAACGGTCCAACATTACTATTCTGACCTGTTTGACAGGTTTGCGAGGTTATCAAATGCTCTTACGACATACACCCACAGAGATTACGGAGCGCTCGGCTTTGACCATTAATCCGGCCAAGACCTGTCAGCCCATCGGCGCCATGTATGCGGCTCTCGGCATCCACGGATGTTTGCCGCACAGCCATGGTTCCCAGGGTTGCTGCGCGTATCACCGCTCCGCCCTGACCCGGCATTACAAGGAGCCTGTCTCCGCCTCCACCAGCTCTTTTACGGAAGGCGCATCGGTGTTCGGCGGCCAGGCCAATATGCTGCAGGCCATCAATAATATATTCACCGTCTATAACCCGGAGGTGATAGCAATTCATACCACCTGCCTTTCCGAGACCATCGGCGACGATCTGCCCCAGATCAAGAAAAAGGCGGCCACGGAAGGAAAAATCCCTGCGGGCAGGCATGTGATCAGCGCCTCCACCCCGAGCTATGCGGGTTCCCATGTCACCGGGTTCTCCAACATGGTCACGGCCATGGCCGGGATGGCGGAATCAACCGGGAAGAAAAACGGCAAGGTCAACATCATTCCCGGCTGGGTGGAGCCTGCCGACATGGAGGAGATCAAGCGGATCACCGGATTGGTCGGGGTGAAAACCATTCTTTTTCCGGATACCTCCGGGGTGCTCAACGGCCCGCTCTCCGGCGAGTACAAGATGTTTCCGGAAGGCGGCACCACCGTGGCCGAGTTGAAAAGCACAGGAGACTCCAAGGGAACCCTGGCCCTGGGCGAATGGTGTTCGGCCGACGCGGCCCGCGAGCTCGACAAGTCGCACAAGGTTCCCTGCAGCGTATTGGATATGCCCTTCGGCCTTATGGCCACGGACCGTTTCATCGATGCCCTGCGGACCATAGCCGGGGTGAGCATCCCCGATGAGATTGTCAATGAGCGCGGGCAGCTGGTGGACATGATTTCGGACATGCACCAGTATCTCTACGGCAAAAAAGTGGCCCTGGTCGGCGACCCGGACCAGCTCATCGCCATGACCGAGTTTCTGGTCTCCATGGATATGAAGCCGATCCACATCGTCACCGGCACTCCGGGCAAGAAGTTTGAAAAAAGGATCAAGGAGCTCACCAAGGACATGGGCTGCAAGGTCAACGTCAAGGCCAAGGGGGATATGTTCCTGCTCCATCAGTGGATCAAGAACGAACCCGTGGACCTGATCATCGGCAATACCTACTGCAAATATATTGCCCGGGACGAGGACATTCCCTATGTGCGCTGGGGGTTCCCAATCCTGGATAGGCAGGGGCATCAGTACTTCCCCACCGTGGGCTACAAGGGGGGCCTGAGACTGCTCGAAAAGATCCTCGGTGTTCTGCTCGATCGTAAAGACCGGGACGATTCCGAATCGAAGTTCGAGCTGGTGCTTTAGTCCCAATAAGATTGGGGACAGATTTCAAATCTGGCCCTGCTCATGAAGAGAGTACGAAATGGCGTCGACGGAGGAAGTGATTCCTCCGTTGCGTCCTACCCCATGCAACGGAGGTCAGGGTGACCATTATTCCTTTTCCCAAGTCCAAGCTAGGATGCGGCACCAAGATGCCCCCGTGGCTTATCCTGCCGGTTGCCCCTCAGGCCGCAGCCCGAATCCGTTTTGGCGGGGACGAGAAGCTGCCCCAGGCGGTGCCCCTCCGGGGAGCCCTCACCTGGATTGCGGATTTGCTGAGTCAGGGAAACGATATCGGGGGGGTGGACCTTCATGGCCCGGGAGACCCTCTGGCAACCGCGACCATGACCCGGGATATTCTGGTCATGTTGCGGGAGCAGTATCCGCATTTGCCCCTGGGCATAACCACCCTTGGCCTTGGCCTGGCAGAGCATGCCGCCCTGCTGGTGGAGCACGGAGTGAGCAGGGTCACCCTGCTGGTGGATACGGTTGCTTCGCAGACGTTCAAGAAAATCTATGCCTGGATTCGGCCGGGAAAACGGAACACCCCCCTGGCGGAAGCGATTGATATCCTGATCGAGGAACAAACCAAAGGAATCGCCGCCTGCAGGGCGGCAGGCATTTCGGTCTCCATTCGGACCACAGTCTATGAAGGGATCAATGACCAGGAGGTTGAGAAGATTGCCCGGCAGATGGCCGCATTCGGCGCCGAGTCCATCAGCCTGATCTCTGGAAAGGGATGGCTGAACCCGGAAGAGAAACTGCCTGTGGTCTCAGCGGAGACAATGGCGGCTCTGGAAAAGAAGGCGGCCAAACACCTCCCGGTCGTTTGTCTTCCGGAACAAGCCCCGCGGGGAGAAAGCATCCCCACGGCCGATGGCGGCGTTCTCGGTGTGCCCAAGCCGACTCCGGCCAGGCCCAATGTGGCTGTGCTCAGCTCCAACGGGATGGATATCGATCTCCATCTCGGGCAGGCCATCAAAGCCCTGATTTATGGTCCCAGGGAAGATGGACTCCCCTGCCTGCTCGGAACCCGGGATCTTCCCGAGCCCGGCAGCGGCGACAACCGCTGGCAGCAGGTGGCGGAAATTTTAAAAGATTGTTTTGTGCTTATGGCCTCCAGCGCCGGGCAAAAACCGCGGGATATTCTAGGGCGCCAGGGCCTGACGGTGCTGTTGCTGGAGGACAATGTCGAAGGGTCTGTAGATGTACTCTATGGCGGCGGTAAGAAAGGAAAGAACAGGAAATAGTGGAGTCTCTTGCGAAAATAGAAAACCACCCTTCGACAGGGCTCAGGGCGAACGGTAGTCATCGTGAAATCATTATAGTTTCTTCCGTTCGTGCTGAGCCTGTCGAAGCACAATAAAGCTTTTCGCAAGAGCCTCGGTATTCTCAAAACATAGGAGGCACCTCAAATGGCCATACCAGCGCGTCAGATAATCGTTTGCCAGAGCTTCCGGGTTGCCGGCGACAAGAAGGGCATTTGCCACAAGCAGACCGAAGGGTTTCTGCAATACATCGAAGAAGAAGTGCTCGACCGTGGGCTGGATTGCCTGATCAGCGCCACAACCTGCCTCAAGCAATGCGACTCCGGGCCCATCATGGTGATCCAGCCGGAGAACTGGTGGTTCAAGGGCGTGGACAGCGAAGAGGCGATCGACGCGATCCTTGACGGCCTTGAGGATGGCGCCCCTGCCGCCGACTACCTGATCACCGCATAGGGCGGAGACAAATGACTTTTAAGTCATACCTTGAGTCCGGGGGCGGTTTTTGCCCAAAATGCGGCTCCAGGGCGATTAAGGCAAGTGCGCCACCGGAAAAAACAGGACCCGATCAGATGCAGGTGTCCATGTTTTGCGCGACCTGCGGCGCCAGATGGCGGGACACCTATGCCCTCGCTAAATCGGAAGATTTGTGAGCCGGGATGGGTGGGTGGAGGCAGGGATGATGTTATGAACCCATCAGAAAGGAGGGATACGAGATGAGCCTGAAACCCCTGGGGATGGTCAAAACCATTGTCGAGGCGGCAGGGATGGGCATCTCCTATGCCTATGAGGACCTGGTCTTTCTGGAGCATAATTCTTTTTTGCTCCAGTTCGCCGACAATGGCGGTGAGATCGCGATTCACGTGAACAGCGAGGCGGACGAGGACACGGTGCGGCCCGACATTGAAAGGCTTCAGAAAGTCGCCTGCAGTCAGAACATGCATTTTGCCCGGGGAGGGTTCTACACCCTTGTTCCCGATGGAGAAGGCACTATCCGCATCGAATTCAGAGAGTAGCCGGGAGGATGAGATGGCACATGCCGTGATACGTCCCGCTCTTCCCGGTGACCTGGATGGTTTGGTGGGTCTGCTCCGGATGCTTTTCTCCATTGAGGCTGACTTTGATTTTGATGCAGCCCGGCAGCGCCGGGGGCTGGCGATACTCCTGGCCCATGAGGCTGCGGTTGTCCTGGTTGCCGAGGCGGCGGGGCAGGTTGTCGGCATGTGTTCCGGACAGCTCGTCATCTCCACGGCAGAGGGGGGATTTTCTTTGTTGGTGGAAGATGTGGTGGTCGCCGAAGCATGGCAAGGAAGGGGAGTCGGGAGGGCATTGCTTGCAGCCCTGGAGCAGTGGGGCGCCGACAAAAAGATCGAGCGTCTTCAGCTTCTGGCTGACCGCAACAATACAGGGGCGCTGGAATTTTATCGCAAGCTCGGCTGGCAATCCACCGAGCTTGTCTGTCAACGCAGGCGAATTTAGGAGCCTTGTAATTTTTTAATCGACATCACATTGATTCCCTCCCCCCTCTGCGGGGGAGGGTTAGGGAGAGGGGGAAGTTGCCATTACAGCAGCAGGTTGTCGCTACCCCCACCCCCAACCCCTCCCGCAGGTAAGCGTAGACTCCGGAGGGGAGGGGAGTTTTTCAGAAATATTAAGCTAGGCTAAGGAGGGCAAATCATGTCGGGATCAGGCAAGGGCGCGATTTCCAGTCTGGCTGGGTTTCCTGCTCCAAACAGCGATGCCATCAAGGGATGGCAGGAGTTTCTTCAGGAGGGCAATCAGTTCCTGGCCACGGCCAATAATGCCTATGTTCAGCGGAAAGAGACTTTCACTACTGCGATTCTCTACAATCTGGTGGCCATGGCCATTGAAAAACTGATCATGGCCTTGCTCATGAAAAACGGCAAGCTGCCTTACAACCACACCATGCACGATCTGGTGGAGGCCATTGATGAGTTTTTGCCCGGCGAACTGGCGGGGCTCGGCAATGAACTCAAGGCCTGGGATGGGTTTCAGGATATCTGCGATATGGAGAGCTACTCCATCAGTCCTCCGACCATGGGGCAGATAGGCGGCATGCTCAAGCTTGCCCTTGAAGTGCAGTCGCGAATTATGACCTCTATTATAAATTAATCGATATTATTCAAGGAGAACGACCATGGCGAGAAAAGACGTAGAGGCATTGCTTGTAGCCGGCGGCGAAGATAAACATCTGCGGGCCAGATATGACGTGCCCGGCACCCGGGAGGAGTTTGTCGCTCTTGCTGCGCAGGACGGCTATCATTTCACGGTGGAGGAGCTTGATACGGTGCTCAAGGAGTCGGGCGATGTTTTTGAGAAAAACGGCAATCCGGCCAAGCGGCAGATATGGTGGGTGTAACATTTCGTTTTTGCTGTTTTGTCGATGAGCGAGCACAGGGCGGGAAGTGCCTGGGCTCGCTCATCGGCCATCAAGGCAATTCGTGCAGTTTTTTATGTCAGTGTCTGCATCCTGTTTGACAATTAGGAAGATGTCCCTGGAATTACTAAGACGCGAAGGGCCGACGGGCCCGACCGGGAACTTCCCCCGATAAAGTGGACATCTTCTCTCTACGCTGTCACGGCTTCGTATTCAGCCGGGCTCACATAGCCCAGACTCGAGTGCAACCTGAATTGATTATAAAAACTGTTGATGTAACCCGCCACGGAATTTCTTAGTTTCTGCTCGCTTTCAAAAAGCCGTTTCTTTAATAAATCACCCTTGAGGGTGTGGAAGAATGATTCCATTTCGGCATTGTCGGTGCAGCTGCCCGGTCGGTTCATGCTGGGCAGCATCCCATGCAGCCTAAGAATATTCTGGATGTCGTCAGACCGGTATTCCACCCCGCGATCAGTGTGAAAAATCAAACCTGGCTCTGGGTTTCTTCTTTTGATTGCTGCCAACAGGGCGGTACAGGTTAACTTTACGTTTCGCCTTCTGGCAATCGACCAACCAATTACTTTTCTTGAGTACAGGTCCAGGACAACCGCCAAATACAGCCAACTCTTTCGATGCTTTATATAAGTCAGATCGGCCACCCAGTGCTGGTTGGGACCGGTCGGTTTGGGCAAATCGATTCTCTTGTTTTCGATGTTCCGAAACAGCCACTTGTGCTTGATCAGCTTTGGGTAAACCCTGGCAGTGCGAGCCCTCAAACCATCTTCCCGCATCAACCGCTCAACTCTTTTGCAGCCGATGCTTATGCCTTCTTTCTTTAAGGCCTGGTGGATACGGGGGCTGCCGTATGTCCCTCTGCTTTTCTCGAAGATACGGCGGATAATCCCGAGTAATTCATTATCTCTTTTTTGCCTTTCCGGTTCCGCACGGTGCACCCAGGCGTGATAGCCGCTTCGTGATACGCCCAAATGCCGGCAGAGGCGCTGAATGCCGAACCTGTCATGATGTCCGGCTATGAATTTGAAGCGCTCTGCTTTTGTTCCGCGAGAAACCGTTGCCACTTTTTTAGGATTTCGTTCTCCTCCTTGAGTCTGGCAACTTGTTTCTCAAGTTCACGGATTCGGACATTATCGCTCTTTATGGGCTTTGGTTTGGGAGGTTTCTTCCGCTTGTCCACCTTGATTTTTCCTTCGCGGAACTCCTTGCGCCAGCGGGAAAGCATAAATGGATGAATATCCAATGACTCGGCTACATCCTTGACTTGCACGTCATCCAGGTGGCTGAGTTGTACCGCCTTGATCTTGAATTCCGTTGAGTAGCGCCTGGTTTTCTTAGGGTTGTTGTATCTGGGCATTTTTCACCTCCGGTTTAGTTAGACTTTTATGTCCACTAAACCGGGGGAGGTTCACCGTCGTGCTTGAGCACATTGTTAGGTGGTTTATTCTGAAGGTTTTTGGTAGTCAATTTCTGTGTTCACATACCATGCCCCTTCAGGCACGGAATTGTAGGAATATGTCCCTTCTTTGCTCTTTAAGGTTAGCTTGTCGTTGGTTACTTTATACTTGATTTCGGTAGTTTCTTTCTCGGTTTGAGCAAGAATGATTGTCTCATTATCTATTGAGTAACAGCCAGAAACAGATTTCATTGGTAGCCTGAATTTAATAAGCCCATCGTTTGTGTATTTTTCATAAGCAATACCACCAGAAGAATGGCGATATTTATACTTCCCAACAATGGATTTGTCTTTGCTGGGTAATTCTTTAGTTTTTATTTCTTTTTCTCCATTTTCCCCTGTGAGAGTAAAGCCAATTTCATTTATTTCAATTTTTGCTCCCTTTTCGTAGTTGATTGGCTCGTTTTTGTTGTGGGACATGTAAAAAAATCCGTCCCGTATGTCATAGGTTAAATCTACTATGACGGTAACAGCCGTAGTGTAAGATCCGTCATCTCTGAATTCAAAATTATGCCCTATGCCTCCGCGAGAAACGGCTGTCGATTCCCATAGCCCAATTACGCTTTGATTTGCAGGGGGGTGGCATGCCAATGTTGTTGCTAAAACGAGAGATGCGATATCCATTTTTCATACACCTAGCATTAATATTGTACGGATTTCTTCTTTTGTCCCAGAATTTGAGCCGAGACCATCTTAGTTGGCCAGAATGTGCCCTTCCCTGACACGGTGAAGGATTTAAAATTCCTGATTGTGAGGGAATATGGGGTGTTGTGCGGATTCCGGATAAAAACGTACGATGGCTATCCATCGCACGTTGAATTCGCCTAACGATTACTGTTGGGGAACAGTCTCATTTCCCTGTCAGGATGTCAATACTGAAAAAACACGAAATCCGGAGCCATAACCCAGCAGGGGGCGACAGAAATGTCCACCACCTTCTTTTTTGTCGCAAACCTTACACAACCCTCCTAGTCTCCCTGCCCTTTTCCGTTTTAGTCCCTGAGCTGTTATCGTTCTAATGTCATGTAATCACACAACAAAATATTATTTTCCCTGCATGGCATGTCCTTTGCTCTTACCTCTTTGCAAATCATCATAGAGGAGCGCGGACGCCATGGAAGCAGTCTTACTGGAACGACAAGATTCGATACACCGCACCGGGGAAGCCCCCTTTGCCATGGACTGCAACAAGGACAGCCTGGCCGGGGCGGTGAGTCAGCGGGCTTGTGTGTTCTGCGGTTCCCGGGTGGTGCTCTACCCCATCGCCGACGCATTGCATCTGGTGCACGGCCCCATCGGCTGCGCAGTCTACACCTGGGATATCCGGGGTGCGCTCTCCTCCGGGCCGGAACTGCACCGCTTGAGTTTTTCCACGGACATGCAGGAGACCGACGTCATCTTCGGCGGCGAGAAAAAGCTCTACAACGCCCTGATCGAACTCATCGACCGCCACAGCCCAAAGGCGGCGTTTGTCTATTCTACCTGCATCGTCGGGATCATCGGCGATGACATGCAGGCGGTGTGCCGCAGGGTTTCCGAAGAAAAGGGCATCCCGGTTCTGCCTGTGCAGTCCGAGGGATTCAAGGGCAACAAGCGGGCCGGCTACAAGGCGGCCTGCAATGCCATGCGGCAACTGGTGGGCACGGGCGATATCAGCGGGATATCCAAATACAGCCTCAACATTCTGGGCGATTTCAATCTGGCCGGGGAGATCTGGCTGATCCGCGAATACTTCACCCGGATGGGCGTCGAGGTGGTGGCCAACATCACCGGAGACGGACGGGTGGGGGATATCCAGCGGTCCCATGGCGCTGCGCTCAATGTGGTGCAGTGTTCCGGTTCCACCATGGATCTGGCCAGGATGATGGAGAAGGACTACGGAATCCCTTCGCTGCGGGTCTCCTACTTCGGCATTGAGGACATGGCCGAATCGCTCTATGCGGTGGCCGAGTTTTTCAAGGACGAGGAGATGATGGCCCGCACCAGGGAACTGGTCAAAGAAGAACTTTCCCTGATCATGCCGGAGCTCATGCGCTACCGGCAGGCCCTGGCCGGCAAGCGGGCGGCCATTTACGTGGGCGGCGCCTTTAAGGCGTTTTCCCTGGTCAAGGCCTTCCGCACCATAGGTATGCAGGTGGTCATGGTCGGCTCCCAGACCGGGACCCCTGAGGATTATGAGGAGCTCGCCGAGATCACCGATCCGGGCACCATCATCGTCGATGACTCCAATCCTCTGGAGCTCTCTGCATTTCTCCAGGAAAAGGATGTCGACATCTTCGTGGGCGGGGTCAAGGAGCGGCCCATCGCGTACAAGCTGGGCGTCGCCTTTTGCGACCATAACCACGAGCGCAAGGAGATGCTCGCCGGATTCACCGGCATGCTCAACTTTGCCCGTGAGGTGTACGGCTCGGTGATGAGCCCGGTGTGGCGGTTTGTGCCCCGGAAAAGCGGGGAAGAGATGAGCCGCGAAAACCACGAAAGAACAGGAAATCTGTGACTGCTCAACATCTCATTCTTCACTCCCGCTTAGGGGCGAAGCAGAGGAGGTGTCGCTGGATAGTTCTCAAAACTTTAGTGTTTTTCGTGGATTTCGTGGCCAACAAAAAGAGAGTGTGCGCTATGGGCAAGATACTGCCGAATTATGTCTCCACCACCAATGCCTGCAAGCTGTGCAAGCCTTTGGGCGCCAGCCTCGCCTTTCGAGGCGTGGAAGGGGCGGTGCCCTTTCTCCACGGCTCCCAGGGGTGCGCCACCTACATGCGGCGCTACATCATCAGCCATTTCAACGAGCCCATCGACATCGCCTCCTCCTCGCTGGGGGAGAAGAACGCGGTTTATGGCGGCGGGGCCAACCTGAAGCTGGGCTTGAAAAACGTGACCGAAAAGTACCATCCGGCCCTCATCGGCATAGCAACCACCTGTCTCACCGAAACCATCGGCGACGACGTGAAGCGGCTGCTCTTTGAGTACCGCCGGGAGTTCATGCAGGATGGAGGCCCGCTGCTGGTGCAGGTTTCCACCCCCAGTTATTCCGGCACCCACATGGAAGGGTTCCATGCGGCGGTGCGGGGGCTGGTGGAGCAGTTGACCGAGGCGGCGGAGCCGAACGGTACGGTGAATATCCTGCCCGGTTTTCTTTCGGCCGCTGACCTCCGAAGCCTCAAGGAGGTTGCAGCAGATTACGGCCTGAGTGCCACCGTGCTCCCTGATTTTTCCGAAACCCTCGATGGCCCGGCCCTGCGGGATTATCCCTTGATCCCCAAGGGCGGGACGAAAATCAGCGATATCCGCGCAATGGGCGGAGCCCGTGCAACCGTGGAGTTCGGCCATACCCTGCCGGAAGAGCTTTCAGCGGGCAAGCATCTTGAAAAGAGATACAGCGTGCCCCTGCATCGATTGGGCATGCCGGTGGGTATCCGGGAAACGGACCGGTTTTTCGAGGTGCTGGGTGATCTTTCTTCCAACCCCATGCCGGAGAAGTACGCCATGGCCCGCGGTCGATTGGTGGACAGCATGGTGGACGGACATAAATACGTTTTCGGCAAACGGGCCGTGGTCTACGGCGAGGAGGATCTGGTTATCGGTCTGACCTCCTTTCTCGCAGAAATCGGGGTTCAGCCGGTGCTTTGCGCCTCGGGCGGCGCCAGCGGCTCCTTTGTCAAGGCCATCGAAAATGCGGTGGAAGGATATGGGCTGGAAATGCCCCGGGTGCATGAGGGCATGGATTTCCACGAGATAGGCGAGTTGGCCGCGGAACTGAAGCCTGATTTTTTTCTCGGCCACAGCAAGGGGTACACCCTGGCGCGGGGTCTTGGACTCCCTCTTATCCGGGTGGGATTTCCAATCCACGACCGGGTGGGCGGCCAGCGTATTCTGCACATCGGCTACCACGGCGCGCAGCAGCTTTTCGACCTGATCGCCAATGCGATGATCACGGTCAAGCAGGATAGCTCCGAGGTTGGGTACAGCTACATGTAAAGGGCTCGTAATAGACAGGTGCTTCGACAGGCTCAGCACGAACGGATTTTATACATTCAGTAATCTCCGTTCGCCCTGAGCCTGTCGAAGGTGTTTTTGAAGTTTTGCTAGAGGTTTAATCTGGAGACATAAGGGAGAAAATCATGAGCGAAATCCACAAAGATCTGAACAAACATCCCTGCTTTAATCCGGCCATGAAAGGACAGGCCGGGCGTGTTCATCTGCCGGTGGCGCCGAATTGCAATATCAAATGCAATTACTGCGACCGCAAGTACGACTGCGTCAACGAGTCGCGGCCCGGGGTGACCAGCACCATCCTGACCCCCGAGCAGGCCCTGGTCTATATGGGCAAGGTCTTGGAAAAGGAGCCGCGCATCACCGTGGCCGGCATTGCCGGACCCGGCGATCCTTTTGCCAATGCCGAAGCGACCATGGAAACCATGCGGCTGATCAATAAGAACTACCCGCAGATGATCCTCTGCCTGGCCAGCAACGGGTTGGGTATCGGCCCCTATATTCCGGAATTGGCCGAATTGAATGTCTCCCACGTGACCATCACCATCAATGCCGTTGATCCGGAGGTGGGCGCCAGGATTTACAGTTGGGTCCGCGACGGCAAGGTTGCTTATCACGGAAGGCAGGCGGCAGAGCTGCTTCTTTCTCGGCAGCTGGAGGCGGTCAAGGCCCTCAAGGCGCACGGGATCACGGTGAAGATCAATTCCATTTTGATTCCGGGGATCAATGACCGCCATATCCTTAAAGTCGCGGAAACCATGAAGGAATTGGGCGCGGATCTTTTCAACTGTATGGCCATGTTCCCCAATGTGGGTACCCCGTTCGGTTCAATCCCCGAGCCGTCCAAGGAGGATGTCGCGGCAATGCGCACCGAGGCGGAAAAATTTCTGCCGCAGATGCGCCACTGCACACGTTGCCGGGCCGATGCAGTCGGGTTGCTCGATCAGGATCGTACCGACGAGATGCGGGGCTGTCTTTCCGCTTGCGCCCAGTTGCCTGCCTTGCCGCCGGAAATCCGACCCTATGTGGCAGTGGCCACCATGGAGGGGGTTCTGGTTAATCAGCATCTCGGCGAGGCCAATCGTTTTCAGATTTATGAACGCAAGGGAGATGAGTACGTATTGAAAGAGGAGCGTCCGGCCCCAAAGGTGAACGGAGGTTTGCAGCGCTGGACCTCGCTGGCCCGGTCCTTGAACGATTGCCGGGCGGTTCTGGTGAGCGGCGTCGGCGAAACGCCTCGCGGAATTCTTGAAAAGGCTGGGATTAAGCCGGTGGAAATGGGCGGTTTCATCCTGGACGGGGTGAAGGCGATATACGAAGGCACCAGCGTTGCGCCCTTGCAGAAACGCAAGAAGTCCTGCGCCGCAGGCGGTTGTGTCGGCTCGGGCGGCGGGTGCTCCTGAAAGGGTGCCTGTCCAGCGCCATAGCATCAGCAAGTAGCAGCAAGCGGCAGTGCTGACCAGGTACTTGGTTTTCGCTCTGTTCCGGCATTATTGCTCCGGTGGTTAAACGCGCAAATTTCGCGGCTGAAGCCGCTCCTACAAGAAACGATATACCCGGGTTGGTAGGAGCGGCTTCAGCCGCGATAAACCTTTCGAGATTTACCCACCGGAGCAATAAGCCGGATATTTATAAAAAAACTGAAAATGAGGTGATCCATGAAGGCAACCTGGGAAAAGGTGTTCGAGTATTCTTCCATGCCGGTGCAGGGCACCATGTCCCGCAAGTTGCGCAAGGGCGTTTCGGTGCAGATAAACGAGGGCAAGGTGTACGAGAAGGCAGTTGTTTTTCTCGGCGAGGAGTTTGTCCGTATTACGGAAGAAGGCAAAGATGGCAAGAGCTTCAATACCTACTATGATTGGGCAAAAATCGACTCGGTGCGGACCTGCAGCGCCAAGGAGAAGGAAAAAGAGTAACGGGGCAGGCAACAATTGCGAATTACATTTTTGTCTATTCGGTTTGATTTTTATTGATTTTTTGTTCAAAAATGTAACTTTTGACGCTGTGGTTCCGGCAGGTGTTAATTTTTTCCCTTACATTTCAGCTTGTTGCATCTTTTTTGCTCGTTTGCTCCAAGTTGGCACGCAACTTGATAGTAGCAGGATGCAAGAGTGCATGTGTACTCGTCTGCAACTCCCTGGTGTGTGTCCGGGTGTTGTTCGGCGTATCATTATTTTATGAAAGGAGAGATGAAATGAAGAAAGTTGCAAGGAAGTTGGTGGCCGGGGTTGCCGCTACAGGGGTATGTTTTTCCATGCTTTCCGGCGCGGCATTTGCCGAGGAAGACAAGCCCACGGCTGATTTGAGCGTTGGCGTGCTCAGCCAGTACATCTGGCGTGGGCAGGAATTGAGCAAGGACAGCATGGTTGTGCAGCCGTCCATGACCGTGGCATACAAGGGATTTTCCGCAAACCTCTGGGGGAATCTTGATACAGATCCCTACACGACCGATGGCACCAACAGCCCGAATAATTGGACTGAAACCGACCTGACCATGGCCTATGGCTGGGATATGGGGCCCATGTCCTTTTCTGTCGGCTATATTTACTACGCCCTGGATGCTGCGGAAGATTCCCAGGAGTTTTTTGCCAGCGCTGCGTGGAATACCATTTTGACGCCTACCCTGACTGTGTACCGGGACACAGATTACTATCCGGGCTGGTACACAACCCTGGGAATTTCTCATTCCTTCCCGGTACAAGGGGATATCACCCTGGATCTCGGCGCCCAGGTGAGCTATCTGAAGGTGGACGAGGCCTCAACCGTGGCCGACCCGGATAATGCCAATGATGCCTACAGCAATTTCCATGACGGAATTTTGTCAGTGGGTCTGACCGTGCCGGTGAACAAATACATCACCATCACTCCGAAGCTGAGCTACACCTATGCTCTGAGCAGTGATGCCAAAGATTACATGAAGGCTATCAGCAAGGATGGGAATGACGACAATTTCTTCTACGGCGGAGTTACAATGAGCATGGCGTTCTAACAGGGTTTCCCCTGCTTCCCTGTCGGCCCGCTTGTCTCGCTTCCCTCCCAGGTAGAGACAGGCGGGCTTTTTTATGCGAAAACGGTTTGCGGAATCGATATATTCTTGTAAGTATATCGCCATGAAAAATAAGAAGATTCAGAACAAGGGAAAATCCGGGCTGCAATGGCGGGGACGGCTCTGGCTCGAAGGCGCGGAGGGCACCTTTCTTGGCTATGGCCGGGTGGTGCTGCTGGAGCGGATCAGGGAGTTCGGCTCCATTGCCCAGGCGGCCAAGTCCATGGAGATGTCCTATAAGCATGCCTGGGATCTCCTTGCCTCCATGAACCGCCAGGCCGGATGCAGGCTGGTGGAAACCTCCCGCGGGGGCAAGCGCGGCGGTGGGGCAAAACTTACGAAAACGGGTGAGAAAGCCATCGCTGTTTTTTGGGAATACCACTCGCGGTTTCAAGCGGTTTTGCAGGAAATGACTGTGAAGCTGGGGGGTGATGATACGGAGGCTTAATGCAGGACGGATACGGTTCTTTACAATGTAATTATGCTTCGACAGGTTCAGTATGAGCAGTGTCAGCGGCGACTGAAAAACTGAATTATTTCAAGATGTTGATCCGGTGGTCAAGGGTGCAGATTTCGCGGCTGAAGCCGCTCCTACAACAAATGAAATACCTGGCTTGGTAGGAGGCTTGGTAGGAGCGGCTTCAGCCGCGATAAACCTCTCGTCATTCAGGCGGAGGTCGGAGGTAAGCGAGAGAAGCGAGACCCCGATCCAGTGCTTTCCGACAAATCCAACAAGGCTGGACCCCGGCCTTCGCCGGGGTGACGAGTTGCGGTAAGGCCATTATTACTTCATCAAAGGAGTTGAAGTGTGTATTTGAAAATCCTGATCTCACTGTCCATCGCCTTCGCCTCAATATCCTGGGCGCCAAGCCCGGTACGTGCGGAAACCGAACTGCTGGTCTCGGCCGCCGCCAGCATGACCGAGTCGTTCAAGGAACTCACCAAGACCTATGAGGCGAAAACACCGGGGGTGAAGGTGCGCGGCAATTTTGGCGGCTCCGGCACTCTTCTGCAGCAGATCGTCCAGGGCGCTCCGGCGGATGTCTTCGTCTCCGCCGACCAGGAAACCATGGACAGGGCGGAAAAGAGCGGGCTCATTGTCGCGCACAGCAGAACGAATTTCGCGGGCAATGGCTTGGTGCTCATCACTCCGGTGAGTGCGCATCATGTGAAAGGGCTGGTTGATCTCACCTCCGCACGGGTACAGAGAATCGGTATGGGCAATCCCAACTCGGTGCCTGCGGGAAGATATGCCAAGGCAGCCTTGGAAAAGCAGGGGGTCTGGCAAACACTTGCTCCAAAATGCGTCATGGGGATCTCGGTAAAGCAGGCGCTTGAGTATGTGATGCGGGGCGAAGTGGAGGCAGGGTTTGTTTTTGCCTCGGACGCTGCGGCAGCGAAAGACCGGGTGCGGGTTGCCGCGGAGATCCCCACCGTCACCCCCATTGTCTATCCGGTGGCCTTGGTGGCTCGAAGCATTCATCAGGAAGAAGCTTTAGCCTTTGTCCGTTTCCTGCAATCCAAGGAAGCGCAGGAAATCCTGGCGAAATACGGTTTTAGGAAGCCATAGTTTAAGTAATCCAAGGAAACGAGCATGCCCGACCTGACCCCGCTTTGGCTCACATTGCGTATTGCCTCATTCGCCACGGCGATCGCCTTTGTCTTTGCCGTAGGCTTTGCCTGGCTCACCGCCCGTTTTACCTTCTGGGGCAGGGATTTTCTCGATGCCGTCCTGACCCTGCCTCTGGTCATGCCGCCCACGGTTCTGGGCTATTACCTCATTGTGGTCTGGGGCAGAAACGGCTGGCTGGGCTCATGGCTCAACGCGCATTTCGGGATCAGCCTTATGTTCACCTGGCAGGGCGCGGTGCTGGCCGCAACGGTGGTATCCTTCCCCCTGCTTTTTAAATCCGCCCGCGCTGCCTTTGAAGGGGTCAATACCGAATACGAGCAGGCCGCCCGCATCCTGGGCGACACCGAGTTGCGGGTGTTTTTCCGCATCACCCTGCCCCTGGCCGCCCGAGGGCTGCTGGCTGGGACCATGCTCGCCTTTGCTAGGGCCATGGGGGATTTCGGCGCAACCCTTATGGTGGCGGGCAATATCGAGGGCAGGACCCAGACCGCGGCCATGGCGGTATTCGACGCGGTGCAGGCCGGGGACTACACCCTGGCCAATACCCTGGTGGTCATCATGTCGGTGGTCTGCGTTGCCATTCTGGTCATGATCAACAAACTGGCAGGCAGAGGGAGGGCAGGGCGATGAGGCTTGAGGTTGATATCCGTAAAACACTGCAGTCCGGCGACAGGCGTTTTGAGCTGGAGGCTGCTTTCTCCTCTCTGGATGATCTCACCGTAATCTTCGGCGCTTCCGGCTCGGGAAAAAGCCTCACCGTGCAGGCCATTGCCGGACTGGTCACCCCCGAGCAGGGCAGGATTGCCGTGGACGGCGAACCCCTTTTCGATGCGGCCCAGGGGGTCAATCTCCCGGCAAGAGCGCGGGGGGTCGGGTATCTGTTTCAGGATTACGCCCTGTTTCCTCATCTCACAGTGCAGGAAAACATCGGCTATCCCTTGAAAAAGGGGTGGCATTTCAATCTGCGGCCCGAAGCGCGCAAAGAGGTGGCCGAGATCATGGAATCCTTTGAGATCACCCATCTGGCAACCAGCTATCCGGCGGAATTGTCCGGGGGCCAGAAACAGCGGGTGGCCCTGGCCCGCGCCATGATCAAGAAGCCCTCCATCCTCCTGCTGGATGAGCCTTTCTCGGCTCTCGATTCAATGCTCCGTCACCGGATGCGCATGGAGCTGCTGGAGATCCGGCAGCGGTTTGCCGTGCCCCTGGTGGTCATCACCCATGACCCGGCTGATGTGGAGGTGTTTGGCGACACTCTGGTTGTTTTTGCCAATGGCAGGGTGGAGGAGGTCAGCAGCAGAAAGAAGTCTGCCACGCCGGAGAGTGAAGGGTGGCGGGAAAAGGTTTGTTGGCGGGCCCAGTGGAAGAAAGAACAACTTGCCGCGCACCGTTTTGTGCCGGCATGAAGAAAATCGTTGCTGAAATCAGTACCGTTCGCGGTGAGCCTGTCGAACCGGGGTTTGTCGTTCAACAATTGGCCTTCGACAAGCTCAGTCCGAACGGTTTCACGTAATACATGTCATCCCGGCGAAAGCCGGGAACCAGAAAAAAGACTGGATCGGAGTCTCGCTTCTCTCGCTTGCCTCCGGTTTTCGACGAAATGACGGCAGAAAACACAAAGTTTGTTTGTAACCGGTTGCTGGTGGAACGATCCGCCAGGCATATGAGGTAACAGCCATGGAACATGTGAAAGGCTTGGTGGACAGCACCCTGCGCGAGGGCAGCCAGACAGTGGGCGTTGCCTTCACTCTGGAGCAGAAGGTGTCCCTTGCCCGATATCTTGCGCGAGTGGGGATCGAAGAGGTGGAGGTGGGTATTGCTTCTCCGCAGGACCATGAGCTTCCCGATCTTGTTTCCCGCTGCCGGAATGAGGCGGGCATAAGCCGTTTGGGCTTGTGGTGCCGTTGCCACGAGGATGATCTCGCCTGCGCTCTGCGCTTGGCCCCGGATGTGCTCTCTCTCTCCATCCCGGTTTCCGACCTCCATATCGGGGTCAAGCTGGGGCTGGAACGCGCAGCTGTGCTCAGGCTCGTGGCCAAAACAGTTGCCAGGGCGAAGGCTGCGGTGGGCTATGTTTCTCTGGGGCTTGAGGATGCGACCCGGGCGGAGCCCGAATTTTTGCGCGAGATCGTCGCTGTTGCCTGTGAAAACGGTGCAAGCCGCATCCGTATTGCCGACACGGTGGGCGTGGCCACCCCCGGCACCATTGCGGCGCTTATCCGCGGGCTGCGAACCTGTAACGTGGAGATCGGGGTGCACATGCACAACGATTTCGGCATGGCCACGGCCAACGCAATTGCCGCCCTGGAAGCAGGAGCCCATTGGGCAGACGTCACAGTTCTGGGCTTGGGCGAGCGGGCCGGGAACAGTCGCTTGGAAGAGGTGGCGGGCTATCTGGCCCTGCAAGCCACCAGGCCCTACGATACAACGCTGTTCCGGCCGCTTGCCCTGTTGGCCGGAGAATGCGCGGGCAGAAGCATTGCCCCCCATCATCCCGTGGTCGGCGCGGAGATTTTTGCCTGCGAAACCGGCCTGCATCTCGCCGGGCTTGCGCGCAACCCAAACACCTATGAGCCCTATGCCCCGAACCTTGTCGGGGCGGAACGGAAACTCATCTACGGCACCAAGATCGGTCGGCGGGGCATGATCGAACGGCTACGGGAACTTGGGGTGCAGGTGCATGAGGCGCAGGTGGGGAGGTTGGCGGATTCTTTTCGGAGTCAGTGCCGGGCCTTGGGCAGGCCGCTCCATGATCCGGAGGTGCTGCGTCTGGTTGCTGAACAGGGGGCGTAATCTTCGCGGCCGTGTTCGAATTTTGCAAACTGATCAGTTTGTTGTATGCGTTTAACGACAATGATAAGCTACTGGGCCCAGGACCTTGCCCGGCAGGCCGCAACTTTTCTCGCGGTTAGCTTGATTGTATTGCTGGCAGTCTATTAGTAACCAGTGAATAAAAAATCGAGCGCGGCAATAATTTCATTTCTGTAGTCATTCAACGAAGTTACTTTTTTCCCCAATATCCGTGCTGGAACACCTGCCAGTTCCGCTGTAGACATCACAACATTTGTCTTTTTGATTGTAAATACCGGATTGAGATGCTTTGCGGCTTTTCCCATAATTGAAACGGGTATCAGGGGGACCACCACATGGGTTGCAAGGTCTTCGAGTAAATTGGCTTGAATATCGAGTAAATAGGGCACAATTTTTTGAGTGTCCGGGTTTGTGTTTTCATAAACGTCAAATTGTGCCATTAAAACCGCCTCAGCCCATCGCTAAAAACACCATCAGTTTCAATGCGGGAGTTGTAAGTCTCTATGGCTTCATGATTTTCTTCAAGCCATTTGCGGGATTGTTCCTCGCGAAGCATTTCCGTAAGGCGTTGTTCAAGAGTTTGAGAAAGGTTGATGTGGTTCTCTTTGGCCAATCGAAGGAGTTCGCTGTTAATGCTGAGATTCGTTGATTTTTTTGGAGCATCCAGCTTGGATAGTATTGTTTGCATTGTTGCCTCCATATGCGCATTGGTAATGCGCATATTGTATCAGCATATTGTTTGGGCGGCAAAGATAAAATGGATGATTTTTTGATTGCAGCTTACCGGCCTGCATGGACAGCGGCCCACCGACACGTAAAGCGTCAGAGCCATCGCGCTTTTTTCCGTCTGTTGAATACAGTTGTTCGGTTCACTCAGAACGGGCATCATCATTGAATGTAGGCTTGTCATAAAAAAGGGCACAGATTTATTTTCTCGAAGTAAGTCTCCCAAAAACACAATCACCGATCTGAAATACCGGAAGAAACACGTTAAAGGGGTGGCAAAGTATGCCTGCCCCTTTTTTAATTTGGCTTCTTGGGAGAATTTTGCGACACTGTGGTAGGTGTTGGTTTCAGGGTGTTGGATGAAAACTTGAAAATAGCGAGAAGGTCTCAGGGTTTTCAGGCATTTTGCCATCCGGCAGCCAACCAGTCAAACCATGAAGGAGGGATCCATGGCAGCGGAAAATCAGACATCGGAGATCGTGGTCGATCGCGGCAAATGGGAATGGTCGGAACTGTGGAAAAAGGAAGATTGGTGGGCGATCTGGCTCGGTTGTGCCATTTTGATCGCAGGCTTGTTTATATTCCTGCCCCGACCGCCGGAGGGGATGCTGGAAAAAATCGACAAGGCCGAAGCCATCATGGCAGCGGAAGAAGCCCGGGCGCCGTTCCGTACCATTGAGTGGCATCAGGGCAACGACAGTACATCCGGATTGAAAGCCAGGAACGAACCGCACGGCAAAACCATTGCCAGGTGGCTGGCCTTTCCGGGCCGCTGGAGCAGCAATCCTTTGGAGTCCATTTATCTGGACAAGGAGGGAGCCGAGGCGCGAAATGCTAAGGCGATGCCGGCCTTCGAAGAGGCCCAGGTAAAAACCAAGGCCGCCCTGGAAGAAGCAAAGCAGGCCCAGGAAATGGCAGCCGGCGCAGGCTTTACCAATCCGGAATTGAATAAGTCGGCGGCAACCGCCATTTCCGCATGGCGCAAGGCGCGGGAGGCTGAGAAAAAGGCGGGAGACAAGACCAAGATCAAGCCCTACAACAAACTTCCCTACCTCGTGGGGGCGATGGTTCTTTTCATGCTCTTTTTTTCAATCGGCACCAAGTTTTTGAACATCAGCACCAGCGGATTCATGAAGGGATTCTGGTTTATTTTCCTGCTCGCCGTGCTCGCTGAAATCATCGGCAATAATTCCACGCTGCGCCATTATGGGTTTGGTTCCATCATCTGGGCAATTTTGGGCGGAATGTTGATCAGCAACACGGTTGGAACACCCAACTTTGTGAAACCGGCGCTTCAGACCGAATACTTCATCAAGACCGGCCTGGTTCTGCTGGGGGCTGAAATTCTTTTCAGCAAACTGGTGGCCATTGGTATTCCCGGCATCTTTGTGGCCTGGGTTGTTACCCCCACCGTCCTTTGTCTGACGTACTGGTTCGGTCAGAATGTTTTGAAGATGGAATCAAAAACCCTGAACATGACGGTGTCGGCTGATATGTCGGTGTGCGGGGTTTCCGCCGCCATTGCAACGGCCGCTGCCTGTCGGGCTAAAAAAGAGGAGCTGACCATCGCCATCGGCATGTCCATGCTTTTTACCGCGGTGATGATGATTGCCATGCCCACGTTTATTGTGGCGGTGGGGATGCACCCGGTGTTGGGCGGCGCCTGGATCGGGGGCACCATCGATGCAACCGGAGCGGTAGTGGCAGCCGGAGCTTTCCTGGGTGAAACCGGCATGTTCGTAGCCGCCACCATCAAGATGATCCAGAATGTGCTGATCGGAATTATCGCGTTTTCTGTGGCGGTTTACTGGTGCGCCAAGGTGGAATGCGCTCCGGACCAGAAGGTCAGCCCCATGGAGATCTGGTACCGTTTCCCCAAATTCGTCCTGGGCTTCATCGGCGCCTCGATTGTTTTCTCCATCATTTTCACCAGCATGGGCGGGGCGGGCGAAGTGATGCTCGATCAGGGCGTCCTGCGCGGGCTCAGCCGGCCATGCCGCGAATGGTTCTTTATCCTGGCCTTTGCCAGCATCGGGCTGTCGTCGGATTTCCGGGAAATGGCCCACCATTTCAAGGGCGGCAAACCCGCCATTCTCTATGTCTGCGGCCAGAGTCTCAATCTGGCGCTGACCTTGCTTGCGGCGTACGTCATGTTCTTTCTGGTGTTCCCGAACATAACCGCCGGTCTGTAAAATACGAGGATCAAGGAAGGGGCGAGGGGCGAGAGACTCCTTGCCCCTTGTTTGATTCTGGGGAATTAAAGATGATAAAGCAATGGTGCAGACTGGCGCTGGGCATTGGGGCGTTGGGGCTGGTAATTTTTCTGGTTCTGCCCTGGCTCCGGACATTGCCCGGCATTCGCCCGGTCATGGATGTCATTGCCGAAGAGGGCATTGATGCCAATGTCTATTTTTATACCGGCTCCGAGGAAGTTGCCCGGGCGGAACGCCATGTCCGTCAAGTGCTGCAGAAGGTCAAGCACGTCCCGCAGTCCTGCCCGCCTCAACCGTAAAATTTCTTCAACTCGGTCTGCCTGAGTGATCGGGCGGTCTTTTCCATTTTCTGCACCGCCTCCCTGCCTTCCGGGTTTTCGTGGAAAGCCGCTATCACCGCCTTGTTGACATCGCCTTCAATTGCCTCCAACCGTTCCAGAAAAGTTTGATAATCAGCCTCGGTCGGATAGACGCTTGTGAGCAGGCTTGCGTAATCGGGTCCGTCGGCGGCGAGCAGTGAACGGTAATGCTCGTCCAGCAGCGCCACTTCCGCCTGCTGGCCGGCCTTGACTGCTGCCACCGTGGGTGTGGCCTCGGCGTGACTCTCCGGGCCGGTTTCCGCCGCAGGTGGCTGCCGGTCGCTGCGAAGCGTTGCCAGAGCCAAGTCCAACGCGGCCTGCTTGGTCCGCATAAAGCCATGGGCAACGGCGGGGATGTCGGTTTTATATCGCTGCACCTGATACATGTAATAGACGAACAAAAAGGGCAGCAGGATCAGCCAGACGGAAACCGCAGGTTTGCTGATCATCCCGTTAGCCACCCGAAAGGCGAATTGCAGCTCGTATTCCCGGATCAATTCGAATTTTTCTGCCAGAACAGCGTGATTCATCGTTTGTATTCTCTCGTCACAGGAAAATTGTACTGCATATGCAGTATCATCCCAAGGTAGACGCATTACCCGGCCGGGTCAAACAAAAATCGGCAAGCAGGGTATCGTTGTTGCTCCGTGTGGTTCTTGCCCGTATACTGATATTGGCAAGCCTGACAAAAGACCGGGTTGCCCGAGGCCGGCACAGTCCGGCGTTGAGAAAAAGGAGAAAACGCATTATGGGGCAAGAGAATATTTTTTCGCTGATGGATCGCACCGGCCCGTTCGCCACCGGGGATCGTCCACCGGTTCTGACGCAGTTTTCCCGGGAAGCGCGGCTTTTTACCCGAGGGCTGGAGGAGGCCGGAATGGCCACCCGCTACCGGATTCTGCGCAATCAGATCTTCGAGTTTCTCGATGTTCGTTCCTTTCGCGAAATCCAGGGGATCATCGCTGATCCGGCCCGGCGGAAGCTGGTCAACGAGCGGGCCTATCGGCTGCTGGGCAATATGTTCGGCATCGAGGGCAACGCCCGGGAGGTGATCCTGCGGGTCAACACCTATTCCCGGACCGCGGACGGGGTGATCAACTATCTCAAGGCCAAGGTGCTGGCCAATTACGCCTCCTACATCGAGATGACCAACGAGATCGACTCCTGCAAGTCCCCGGTGGATCTCATGCTCATCCTTTTCGACGACCGCTACCACAAGAAGGCGCGGTTCGAAGCCAAGCGCAAGCTGATCCTGATGAACCTTGCCGCTTCCATCGATCAGCGCGAGCGGGAAACCGAGGTGGAGGGGAAATTCGGCCAGTTTCTCGGGTTCTTGAATGAACATGTCTGGAGCAAAAAAAACCGGATCGGCGAGCTGGAGATTGTCTATCTTCTGAGCGACCATGACCCGGATACATACGCCTGCACCAAGGTTGAAGTCATCAGCCGCGAGCAGGCCCGAAGTGTGAAAAGCAAGGCCAATCAGAAGCTCACCCTGATCAAGCGGAGGCGGTTTCAGGCCAACGGGACCGAGGTGCCGATCTACGTTTCCATCCGCAAGAAGCAGTCCGAGGCCAAGGTGCTCAAGCTCTTGCGCAAGGGCGAGGAAAATCCGGCCGTGGCGGTGGATGACGAGCTGGGCCTCATGGGGGTGGTGGATTCGGTGGCCGAGGTCAAGAGTTTCCAGCGCCATCTGACCCAGAGCGCCACCCGGGCCGGATCGCTGATGACCCTGGAGGAGGTGACCGACACCCTTTCCGGCGGCCCGCATCAGAGCGGCAGCATCGGCAGCTCCGCCAAGACCCAGATGTTCAAGTTTTTCGCCCGCATGGGAGGGATGCGCGTTGAGTTCATCGTCCACACCAACCGCTCGTACCTCAATTATATGTATGAGCGGGAGGTGTCCCACGACGAATATGAGGTGAAGCGTATTTTCGACTCCGGGGTGGCGGAACTGCTGTTCCCGCAGGATATCTATGAGATCGATATCACCGAGAAAAAGGAATCGGTGATCCGTTGGTTCAGAAAGCGGATCGAGGAGTTCTGATCTGATTGCTCACACAATCTGCGTTCCGGAGGCGAGAAATTTCTCAACCGGCAGCGGCGAGAATTGTATTCAGGTATTTCTCCATCTTTTCCGTGGATGTCGCCACATCCAGGGCAACCCACTCCTGATTGACAAAGACGTTGGTCGCGCCTTTCAAGGTATAGGCTGCCGCCTCCGGGGAATTCACGGTATGGATTTCCAGGGAAAGCTTGTCCCCGAACCGCTCCTGCATTGCCTTGGCCACGCCCGTGGCCTTTTGACAGGTTCCTCAGGCCGGGTTGCCGCTGTGGAACAGAACCATCTTGATCATTATCGCCTCCTTGATTTCAGGTGATACCTCCATTTTATTCTATCCGCTCTCCCGTCGCCCCGTTGAACCCGAGGGCTTTTTCCGGGCAGCTTTCCACACAGTAAGAGCATTTCAGGCAGTCGCCGTGGGTCACCAGGCCGTTCTCCCGGTATGAACCCGGGTTGATCTGCATGCGGCATACGGTTTCGCAGATCCCGCAGCTGACACAGGATCCATCGACCTTGAGGGGCATTTTCCCCCGGCCCAGCCAGTTGGCCATGGTGCCCATGGGACAAAACATGCACCAGGCGCGTTCATGATATATAGCACCGAAAACTAATCCTACCACGGTGGTCACGGTGAGGATCATGACAAAGGGTTTGCCCATCATGTAAAAGTCGCCCCAGACAGGAGGGAGCTGGATCGCCAGCATGGTCATCAAGACAATGAGCCACCCGATACGAAAAGCCGGATGGCGAAAAAATGAAGGAACCTTTCTGTGTAAACTGAACCGCTTCAGAATCTTGTCCAGAGAGCTCCCCCGCGGACACATCCAGTCGCACCAATATCTGCCCTTGATCATGCCGATTCCCATTGCGCCAACCATGCAGGCCAGCAGGAAGTATCCCAGGGGATAATACAGCCAGCCGCCGATGAGCAAGGCGATAAATCCCAGGTTGAGCCACGATTGCATCTCTTTATGGGTTTCGATCACAGTGGTCGCATCGTGCATGGTTGTTGTCTCCTCATGTCTGAGAGAAAATTTTTCCTGTTGTGCCGGTTCTGCCATGCATTGTTGCTCATGGCAACTGGCTCAGCCCGTGCCGCATCTTCCAGAGGAAATACCGTTCAAGACCTGCTTTGGCCCACGGCACCCAGCGTCCCTGCTTCAGCAATGATCTCTGCCGGGGCGGCAGGATCGGGTCGGCAAACATCAGTGCCCCTGTTTTTCCCATGCTCAACAGACAGAGGACGTTGAGATCCTCGACTGCAAGCGGGGCGGTATTGTTACAGTCGGCTGCGATGTTGAACGCGGCTGTTTTGGCCATCCGCACGGTCATGTGTCCTGTTTTGGGCACGCCAGTCGGTATCGGCGTCGGTTCATGCGGGGCCATGGCCACGGCGACACCCACGGCATAGATATTGGCATATTGCAGGTGGCGATAATGATCGTCAACGGGGATAAAACCCCGGGGATTGCCAAGGTGGGCCACCCCGGCCACTCCCTTGAAGGGCGGCGCCAGCATGGCCAGTTTGAAGGGCAGCGTGTTGCCGTTATCCAGGTGGATGCTCTCCGGTTCGACTTCGGTCACGGCGCGGCTGACCACCGCGTTGATGTCGCGCTTGGCGAATTCGTCTTCAATAAAGCGTCGGGAAGGGCCGAGACCGCCGATGCCCATGTGACCGAGGCAGCTTTCGGAGGTGAGATAGGTGATGGGCACTTTGTGGCGCATGCGTCGGCGGCGCAGCTCGTGGTCGAGTTCAAAGGCAAGTTCATAATAGGGGCCGAAGCAGCTTGCCATTTGGGTGGAGCCCAGCACCAGGGGCCCCGGGTTCTCCAGCAGCTTTTGCCACGCTTCCCGGCTTCGCTGTGCATACTCCAGGGTGAAAATGCAATGGGTGTGACCCTGTTTTGGGCCGAGGCCGGGGATCTCCTCACAGGCCAGATGCGGCCCGGTGGCGATGACCAGATAATCGTAGTCGTGGGATTGGGATTCCGTTGTCACCTGCATCCGCTCCGGGTCGATTCCGCAGGCTGTGCCGTGGACAAAATGGATCTTGCGCGAGGCGAGAATATCGCTCAGCGGCAAGGTGATCGCCGCTGCCTGCCGGTGGCCGGTGACCAGCCAGGGCAGGGATGGGAGAAAAACAAAGCAGTCTTCCTTGCTGATGACGGTTACGTCGATGTGCTCACCGAGCAGCCGTTTGACTTCAAGGGCCGCGGTCAGGCCGCCGAAGGAACCGCCAAGCACCAGAACTTTCTTGAGCATGCTGTTTTCTCCCATTTGTAAAGGAAATATCGTGTATCCCTTAACCGCGCTGAAGAGTCGGAAGCGATGCCGCCGACGATCAGGGCTTATGGCTTGGGCAGGCCAAGATGGCGGCAGATGGCCGCTTCAACCGTATGCTCGTCCACACTTTTTCCTTCAATGAGAATCTCCTCTTCCACCATGATGGCCGGAGCCACGGGCAGGTCCAGTTCGAAATAGGCATCGGCCTGGTATTCGGTCCTGGGTTTCGAGATTATTTCAATGGTGATATCGTACTTGGCGCCCAGCCTGGGCATCATTTCCAGAAAATGGATTCACGTATTACCGTTGGGCTCGTTAAGAAAAAAACGTATACGCATGAATCCTCCTTTTTTTGGGTTAGATTTCGTTCTCCCGCCGTAACTTCGCGACCAGGAACGCAGCGCCGCTGCGTGAAAGTCCGAGATGGTCGGAAAGCTCGGCCGCATCGCTTTCGGGATGCTGTTTTTGGTACGCCGCCACCTCTCCTTCCAATTCCTCGAGCCAATCCTCAAAAAGGACCAGCAGATCAGGGTCGGTGACGGCACGCAGTTGTTTGGACTGAGTTACCTTGTCCATCAGGCTTTGGCACATTTTGGTTGGGTCGACACCTTCGCCCATGCACTCGGCCAGTCAGAGTTGGACGAGGCTGGACACCTTGTCGGCTCCGGCCTCCCCGACAAGACCCACGACAAAACCAAGGCGGGCTTCTTCGCTTACCTGGGGAAAAAGCCCGCTTGCGACCTGGGCCATCGCGGATAATGCTTCTTCCGGGGCCATTTTTTCTATTATCTTTTGAATTTCTTCCATGTGAGCAAGTAATCTCCCCAGTTAAAAAGTTGTTCTTTTGCCGATTAAATCTCTGCCTAAGACATTCAGATCCTCTAAAATCTTGAGGATTCGCGCATCGGCTATTTCGTAATAGACGAAAGGACCGCTTCGCTCGACATGCACCAGCAGAGTCCTTTTCAGTTCCTTCAGGTGGTGAGAAACAAGGGGTTGAGACAGCCCGAGCTCCTCAACGATTTTGGACACCGATTTTTTCCCGTCACTGACAGAAAAGAGAATACGAATGCGGTTTTCATCGGCCAAACATTTGGCAAGAAAGGCCAAGGCCGGAAGGTCGATCTTGTGGTCATGCGTGTTCATGAAATTGCGGTAATCCTTTTGTGCTTGCGTCCGCCACCACAACGCCGTCTGTGCAATAATACGGGGAAATCATCCAGGCTGCACAGCGGCTTATATGGTACACGGTGCCGGTTGTGACTTTAAGATATATAAACATGCATTTATATGTTGATGTCAAGCAGTATCTTCGTTGTAAAAAAAAGCTGTGCAGAAATGATGATCACTTTTTCGGCAAGGGCGAGGAGGAGATGGCGGTGACGGGGAGAAGGTCTACGCAGGGGATGTGCGGGATTGATAGTGCGGAAAAGAAGGAATTCCTTGATACGCCGGTTCGGGTAGCGGATCAAGGAATTCTAGGTACTTCCGTTAGTTTGCTACTGGGCAATATATTTCCTCAGCATTTGCATGGATTCGGTGGAATTCCACTTGACCGAGCCGAGGAATTTTTCCCGAACCACCCCCTGTTTGTCGATGATGTAGGTTTCCGGCACTCCGGTCAGGCCGTAAGCGTTGGCCACCGTGCTGTTCGGATCGACGAGGATGGGAAAGGTGGTGCCTATTTTTGCGGCCATGGCGTCGGCAAGGGCGGGGTCGTCGTTGTTGAGTACGGCCAGCATGACGAAGCTGTCGTCCGCCATCAGGGTGTGCACCGTCTGCATGGAAGGCATCTCTTCCCGGCAGGGCGGGCACCAGGTTGCCCAGAAGTTGAGAAACACCACCTTGCCCTTGAGTTCGGCAAGGTTCCAGGTCTTGCCTTTGGTGTCCACAAGAGTGAATTGCGGGGCCGGCTTGTTGACTTGGGCCACATCCTTTCGCGGGCCGCAGGCGACAAGCAGGAAGGTGAGGCACAGTATCGTGATTGGGAAGAGTAATCGTTTCATAATCCAAGGTCTCCAAACAAGCACGCGCTGCGGCGTGGTTTACCTGCGGTTTTGATTGAGAATGGCTCCCCGGCGTCAGTGGAAAAGGATTTAGCCGGGGGGCCGCTTTTTGTTCCGAAGATTATCTCGGATACTGCGCTGCAACCTCGGCTTCGAGCAACTGCTGCAGCTGTACATCGCCAAAGGTGACCAGCGGTTTGCCGTTAACAAAAAAACCGGGTGTTTTCGTGACGTTGAGGGTTTTCGCGTCGGCAATGTCCTGGGCGATGATCCGGTCGATCTCCGGGTCGTTCATATCATTTCTGAGTCTCTCCAGATCAAGGCCGACCCTTGGCAGAAAATGCCACACCAGTTCCGGCTGCGGATTATGGTGGCTCGCCCAGTAGGGCTGTGCCTGATACATGATCTCCAGGGTTTCCCAGTATTTCCCCTGCTTTTTCGCCGCTTCAAGAATTCGGACAAAATAATCCGCGCCGTCGTGGAACGGAGCATACCGGAGGACAAGCTTGATTTTTTCGGGATGGTCCGCCATCAGTTTCTTCACGAAAGGATAGAAAGCGCTGCAGGTCTCGCAGGCAGGGTCCATGAACTCCACAAGAAAAACCTTTGCCTCATCGCTGCCAAGGGTTGGAGAATGCTTGCGCACAAAGAGTTCAGCCTGTTCCTGGGCCAGAAAGCCGAGTTTTTTTGTCTGCTGCGTTTTATAAATATAGCCGCCCAGCACAAACAGAAGGACCAGAAAAAGTCCTGAAATTATAACGATGTGTTGTTTTTTCATCTGGAAAACCTCCGGTTAAGTATGAATAACAGCGCTAAAATAGCGGAAAAAGAAAGCAGGGAAAGCATCGGAATCGATAAAAAGCCGAAGAGATTTATATACTCTTCGGTGCAGGATACACCCTTGGTGCACGGCTGCAGTTTTTCCGGGATGATTCCGGAATAGAGCAGATTGTGGTACAGGGCGACAAGCCATCCGGATGCGGCTAGAGGAAAGGCATACCGCACCACGCTTTTATCGCAGGAAAAGAGCCCGGTTGTAAAAATGAAAACCAGGGGGAATAGAAAAATACGCTGATACCAACACAGGATGCACGGTGCAAACTGCATTATCTCGCTGAAAAACAAGCTTCCCAGTGTTGAGATGGCGGCAACCAGCCAACACATGAAAAGGATGGTCCAATGCGCATTGGACGTATTGTCTGAATGAATCATGTATACTGTTCTCCAAAGTCGATGGAGCACAACGCCCCAAACCGCTGGATGCGGGAATATCTGCCCTGGGCAAACCCGGGTTGCGAGGGGTTTTTCTGGTGAGCCCTGGGCGCGTGATTGTATGGTGGGAAAACGGAAAAATCAGGAGAACTCTGGGGGATAGTCGATGGGATGCACAAAGGCGGCAAGGGGCTGCGGGAGATGACGGCAAACGTGTTCGGTCGCGAAAAGTGACGGAGAGGAAATATCGGCAAAGAGGGGCAGGTGCAGATTGAGGCAGAAGAGGCAGGAGCACTCCGGAGTTGCGCACGGGGTTTGGGGCGACTCTTCGTTCTGCCCGGAAGGAAAACAACAGGAATCAACCGTGCCGGGCGAGGAAAGGGCAGCCTCGGCAAAATTTGCCCCGCTCACGGCAAGAAAAGTGAGCAGCAGGACAGCGAAGGTTATGGGCCGGAGATTGAGTGCGCGCATGAGTCGAAAATATACTGTGGCTCGATGCCCCTGTCAATAAGGGAAGAGCGCCATTTTGTCCGGTGGTGTGACGCCGGAGGGGAGCGGTGTGCATCTCTTTTCGATGGAGGTGTCACGATCCTTGACAGTTTTCCGGAAAAACGGTAAGTCCTTTCAGTATGTTATGGGTTTCCCGAGTGCGAAGCCGCTGTTTCTTCTTCCGTTTTTCTGCCTGAAATGGGGAGTGAATGACCACAAAACCTGAATCCGCCGGGAAACCGGCCGCTTCCGCCCAACGGTTGCTTCGGGCCATACCCAAGGTTGATGAATTTTTGGGCTGGCTGGTTACGCCTGCCGATGTGCCTGTTTCTCTGGTGAAAAGTTCGGTGCGCCAACTGCTGGAATCTCTCCGGCAGGACATCCTCAAGGGGGCGCCAGTCACGTCAGCCGATCTGACCCGGGAGGTTCTGCTGCCTCGTTTCGCCGAACTCCTTGCCGCCAGACTCCGTCCCAATTTCCGCACCGTCATCAACGGCACCGGCGTGGTGATCCACACCAACCTCGGCCGCTCCCTCCTGCCCGAGTCGGCCATGGAGAGCCTGCTGGCCGTGGGCAGCCACTATTCCAATCTGGAGCTTGATCTGGCCACAGGCAAACGGGGCAGCCGCTACAGTCTGGTGGAGGATATCCTCTGCGAACTGACCGGAGCCGAGGCCGGATTGGTGGTCAACAACAATGCCGCCGCGGTCATGCTGGTGCTGGACACCCTGGCCAAGGATCGCGAGGTCATCGTTTCCCGGGGCCAGCTGGTGGAGATCGGCGGCTCCTTCAGGATCCCTGAGGTGATGAGCCGCACCGGGGCCAAGCTGATTGAGGTGGGCGCCACCAACCGCACCCATCTGCGCGATTACGAAAACGCCGTTACTGACGACACCGCCCTGCTCCTCAAGGTGCATACCAGCAACTACCGGATGATCGGTTTTACCTCCGAGGTTCCGCTTGCGGAGCTGGTCACCCTGGCCGGTCGTCACAACCTGCCGGTGATGGAGGATCTGGGCAGCGGCTGTCTGATCGACCTGTCCCGTTTCGGTCTGGCAAAGGAGCCCACCGTGGGAGAGGTGATCCGGGCCGGGGTGGATGTGGTGACTTTCAGCGGAGATAAGTTGCTGGGCGGCCCGCAGGCCGGTATCATTCTCGGCAAGAAGAAGATCATCGAGCAGATCAAGCGCAATCCCATGAATCGGGCGCTGCGCATCGACAAGTTTACCCTGGCCGGGCTTGAGGCGGTGCTGCGACTCTATTTTGATGAGGAAAAAGCCCTTGCCGCCATCCCCACCCTTGCCATGCTGGCCATGCCGCCGGCAGCCATCGACCGACGGGCCAAACGGCTGCTCCGCCTGATCAGCGGTGCTCTTGCCCCGGTCTGCCGGGTGGAGGTCAGGGAGATTGCCTCCATGGTGGGCGGCGGCTCGCTTCCGGAGCAACCGTTGCCCAGCCGGGCGGTGTTGCTCGCTCCCCTGGACCGGACTGTGAACGAACTGGATAAGGGCTTGCGCGCGCTGTCGCTGCCGGTGCTCGGGCGCATCGAGGATGACCGGCTGCTGCTCGATATGCGTACCGTTGCCGACAAGGAAATCCCGTTGCTGGCAAATTGCCTGAAAGAAGTTTTCGAGGGTAAGAACCGATGACCATACCTTTGCTTTTTGAGGCAGGGCCCCTGACCCCTGCCGATCTTCGCCGGTTTTCCACGCTGTTCACCAAAACAACCTTTGATTTTTTCCCCTGCGAGACCGTGCGGTTGGTTCCTTTGGAGGATCCGGAGAGCAAGCCGCCTGCGGAGTTTGTCGGCCCGCTGGCGCAGATTCGCGACAATCACCTGCCTGTGGCCGATCAGGAGCGGCAGGAGCTGATATTGCCGATCTGGGGCGGAGAGCTGCTCTGCGGGCTGCTTGCGGTTCGGGGCGGGGAGTCCCAATTGTACGGCATGCCGCCGGTCTGGTTCGATGAGCAGAGTCATATTATTTCCAGGGAGTTTTATCTGCTCAAGCAGAGCTGCCAGGATCCTGCCACCGGGCTGGTGAACGGTTTTCATCTGCGGGGAGAGCTTGAGTCTCTTGTGCGGGCAGAGGCAGAGGCTCCATCCCCGGCCCCTGCCACCCTTGCCCTGCTGGAGGTGTATCCGCGCACCCGCGACGCTGACCGGAGCCTCCGGTATATCGTGCGGGCCGGGAGCTGCCTTGCATCCATGCTCGGAGAGGATATGCACCTGCATCACCTCGGCGCCGGGATTTTCGGATTGCTCTGGTATGGGATGGATATGGAGCAGGCCCGGCAGTTGGGTGAGTCGCTTCTTCTTCGGCTCAAACGGGAAAATTTTGTCACGGCCCATCTCGGCATCACCACGGTGACGCCCCATGATCCCCAGGAAAGCGGGCTTCCGGAGCAGCTTCTGGAGCAGGCCTGGCAGGCTTTGCACACCGCCCGGCTGCGGGGGCCTTTCAGTCTCTGCGGCCATGTTACCGCTCAGGATATCGAATCGCATCCCTTTCGCAAGACCCCGGAGTCGGCGCTCAGGAAAATACGATCCCTGTATCGCGGCAAGAGCCAATTTTCCCTGGTCCTGCTCCGCATGGATCAGGAGCCTGCCAGCAATCATTTTACCAAGCGGCTCAGGACTCTGATCGGCCAGGAGAAAGATCTTGTTCTCCTCAATCAGCGTGAGGCGTTTCTTTTTCTGGACGGCCTCGATGGCGAGGCGGCCCGAATCTGGCTCAAGGAGTTCCGGGATAAAATGGAGTCCATCGGCGGAAGCTCATTTTCCATGGGGGTGGCCACATTCCCGTTCCGCGATTTCAAGAAGTCGGACATGCCGTTGAATTGTCGGAAGGCGTTGCAGCACGCGACTTTTTTCGGCCCGGATTCCCTGGCTGTTTTTGACGCGGTCAGTCTCAATATCAGCGGGGATGTGTATTATAACGAAGGCGATTTGACGAAGGCCATGGGGGAGTATCGCCAGGGGCTGCTTCTTGAGCCGGACAATGTGAACATCCTGAACAGTATGGGAGTTGCCAGCATTCAGCTCAATCGTCCCAAGGTCGCCCGGGTCTGCTTCCAGAAAGCGCTGGCGATTGAGCCGGGTAATTTCATGGCCCTGTTTAATCTCGGTTTTATCTGCCTGGAAGCTAAGCAGGATGCCGAGGCTCTGGCGCTTTGGGAGAGGGCATTGTCCGTTGACGGCGAGCATCCCGATCTCCTGCAGCATCTTGGCATGCTGTATTGCCGGCAGGGGAGATATGTGGAGAGCCGCGAGGTTCTGGAGCATTGCGACAAGATGATCAGAAAAAATCCGCAACAAGGCGGAGAGCCCATGGTGGTGGCGCGCTGGCTCGGTCGGGCCTGTGAGGCATTGGGCGAGAATGCGCTGGCCATTGGAGCCTATCAGCGAGCGGTCAGCGGCAACCCGAGGGATGCAGGTTCCTTGAGCAGGCTTGGTTGCCTGTATGCTCTGGAAAAGCAGGGGCAGGATATCGCCTTGTCCCTGTGCGGACAGGCGGTTGAATTGGACGTGGGCAAGGCCGCCCATTGGTATCGGTATGGGTTGGTGCAATCCTTGGCGCAGGATCTGGAAGGAGCCATGCAGTCTCTGGCCGAGTGTCTTCGCATCGATCCGCGACAGAAAGAAGCGTCGCTGCTGCTGGGCCGCATATTCGAGCAGCAGGACAAGCCGGGAAAGGCCAGAAAGCTTTACTCCAAAGTGTTGAAGTATTTTCCGGGCTATGCCCCGGCTCAGGCGGCCCTGGCAGCGCTTTCCTGAAATGCGGATGCGGACAAGATTTTGGCGGGATGTAAGAGCGTTCCTTCGGCAGGCTCAGGCCGAACGGATATTGTCTTAAAGTATCCTTCCGTTCGTGCTGAGCCTGTCGAAGCACCAGTGTGAAGCATTCCGAATTGTTGCGGATCACCCCTTGAACAGGAGATAAATATGAGAGTGACCAAGGCCGGGGTTGTTGATGAACGGCAGCAGTATTCGCTGGATAATTTTCAGGTTGGGGATTCCTGGCGGCTGTTTCGGATTCTCAGCGAGTTTGTCGAGGGCTTTGACACCCTGGCCAATATCGGCCGGCCTGCGGTGTCGATCTTCGGCTCCGCCAGAACCAGTCCGGACAATCGGTATTATAAGCTGGCAGAACAGATCGCCCTTGATCTGGCTACGGCCGGGTACGGTATTATCACCGGCGGCGGGCCGGGGATAATGGCGGCGGCCAACAAAGGCGCGGCCATCGCCGAAGGGCTGTCCATCGGCCTTAACATCAATCTGCCCTTTGAGCAGGAGCCCAACCCGTTTACCAACGTGCCGCTCAGCTTCAAGTATTTTTTCGTGCGCAAGGTGATGTTCATCAAGTATTCCATGGCCTTTATCGGAATGCCCGGGGGCTTCGGCACCATGGACGAACTGTTCGAGTCGTTGACCCTGATCCAGACCAAGAGGGTGAAGCGATTCCCTGTTATTCTGGTGGGGTCCGATTTCTGGGGCGGTCTGGTGGACTGGATCAAGGAACGGCTGCTCGCGGAAAAATATATCAGCGAGGACGATCTGCTCTATTTTCAGGTCATGGATGATCCGGCTGAGGTGGTGAAGTACATCAAGCGGACCGTGGTGCTGTAGCGGGAAAACTGCTTGTTGATTGAGGCTCTCGCAACAATAGAAAAACACCCTCCGGCACGCCAGGGAGAACCCTGTCGAACACAGTAAAATGTGTTGCCGGAGCTCGATTGAAACAAAAAAAAGGCCATGTCCGGACAGTGTCCGACATGGCCTTTTTTTTGTGGTGTAGCCCGGGAAGCGAGCGTACGCTCTGCTTACTTTCCGGTGAGTTTTCTTTTGCGCAGGCGGATCGACTGCGGAGTCACTTCCACCAGTTCGTCATCATTAATATAGGCGATGCAGTCTTCCAGGCTCATCTGCACCGGCGGGGTGAGCACCACGTTTTCATCGGAACCGGAGGCGCGCATGTTGGTCAGCTTTTTGCCCTTGGCGGGGTTGACCACCATATCCTGGTTGCGGGCGTTTTCGCCGATGATCTGGCCGGTATAGACCTTGATGCCCGGGCCGAGGAACAAACGGCCTCGATCCTGGAGATTGAACAGGGCGTAAGCCACGGTGGTGCATGATTCCATGCTGGTGAGCACCCCGTTGACCCGGTTGACGATGTCTCCGGCATAGGGGCCGTATTCGGCAAAAACGTAGTTCATCATGCCCAGCCCTTTGGTGGCGGTCATGAATTCCGAACGGTAGCCGAGCAAGCCTCTGGTGGGAATCTTGTAGACAAGCCGGTTCATGCCGTTTGCCTGGTGCATCTCCTGCATCTGGCCTCTCAGCATTCCCAGTCGTTCGATCACCGCTCCCGCGTACTGCTCGTCCACGTCGATGGTGAGTTCCTCGTAAGGTTCGAGGGTGACGCCGTTTTCCTGCTTCATGATGACCTGAGGGCGGGTGACCTGGAGCTCAAAGCCTTCGCGGCGCATCTTTTCAATAAGAATGGACAGGTGCAGTTCGCCCCGGCCGGAAACCACGTAGCCAACGCCTTCGGTCATGGGTTCGACCTTGAGGGCCACGTCGGCAAGAGTCTCGCGGCGCAATCGCTCCTCGAGATGACGGGAGGTGACGAATTTTCCTTCCAGTCCGGCAAAAGGCGAGTCGTTGGGAATGAAGTTCATCGAGATGGTCGGCGGATCGATGTCGATCAGGGGCAGCGGCATGGGATTGTCCGCATCGGTGAAGGTCACGCCGACGGTAACGTCGTCCATGCCTGCCACCGCAACCAGTTCGCCGACTCCCGCAGTATCGGTCGCCACTTTTTTGTCGGACTCAAAGCGGAAGATTTTGGTTATCCGCGCCGGGGATACGCTGCCGTCCCGCCTGACCACGGCAATGGGCTTGTTGATGTTCAGGGTGCCGTTCACCACTTTGCCGATGCCGAGCCGTCCCAGGTATGGGGAATGGTCGAGGGAGCTGACCTGCATCTGCAGCGGCGCGGCCGGGTCTCCCGATGGGGGCGGGACATGGGCGGCGATCAGCTCGGAGATCGGTTCCATCGTGGTGGAGTCATCGGTGAGGTGATGCTTGGCATAGCCTTGTTTGGCAGAAGCATAGACCACCGGGAAATCCAGCAGATGGTCCGGGGCCTCAAGTTTGACAAAGAGGTCGAAAACCTGATCAACCACCCATTCGCAACGGGCAGCCGGCTTGTCGATCTTGTTGATCACCACGATGATGCGCAATCCTGCGGCCAGCGCTTTTTTCAAGACAAAATAGGTCTGGGGCATGGGGCCTTCCTGGGCGTCCACCAGAAGAAGGCAGCCGTCGGCCATCCGCAGAACCCGCTCCACCTGGCCGCCGAAATCGGCGTGGCCGGGGGTGTCGATGATGTTGATCCAGTAATCCTTAAAACAGTATGAGCCATTTTTGGCGGTGATGGTGATCCCGCGCTCCTTTTCCAGATCCATGGAATCCATGAGGCGTTCGGCGACTTCCTGGTTTTCCCGGAACATGCCGCTTTGCTGGAAGAGTTGGTCGACCAGGGTGGTTTTTCCGTGGTCAACGTGGGCAATGATGGCGACGTTTCTGATAATGCTCTGATCCATAACTTTATGACTTCCCATGAAGAAGGGTTCGCTCCCGGTTGGGGAAAAAAAGAGGCACCTTAAATGAAAGTCCGGGGAAAGGCAAGGAAAAACCAAAAAATCAGCAAGATAAAGACATGGGGTGTGCCGCGGCACTCCTTGCGGGCAATTTGTTTCTTTTTTTGAAAAAAACTGTTTGCGGCGAAATTTTACCCCACCTTGCACCACAAAAAAATATTTGATCCGGCGACATTGGGATTATTTCCCCAAATACTACCTTATGATGTATTTCTAATTGCCTGACACAACCATATGTGGTGTTTTTTTGTGACATGGAGATGGGGCGTGATAAGTGATTTATCATGTTTTTTTCTTGACACTGACCAGCCATTATCACTATAAGGGGACATAAGGTGGTGTAAAGTGGGTAATCGGGGGGAAATAAGGAGCTGCGTGTGGTTGAAGGGAGTGTGAAAAGTCCGGTCTGTCATTTTCGCGGTCGTTCCGAGCATGCTCTCGATGCGAAAGGCAGACTGAATATTGCGACCCGGTTCCGCGAGTCCCTGCGCAGTCAGGGCGATGAGCGGCTCATGGTCACTCCCTGGCATAACTGCATCCGGGCGTATCCCATTCCCCATTGGGAAGAACTCGAGATGACCCTGTTGGCGCAGGGTCAGAAAAGGCCTGAAACAGTCAAATTGATCCGGTACATGATCGGCGGCGCAGAAGAATGCGGGCTGGACAAGCAGGGAAGGATCCTGCTTCCCGCGACCTTGCGGGAAGATTGCAGCATCAAGAAGGAAGTCGTAGCGAACGGCATGATTACGTATTTTGAAATCTGGGACAAGGAAATCTGGGAGGCTGAAAATAAACCGACCGTTGAGAATTTTCAGAATTTCGAGCAGGTTCTCCTGGAAATGGGGCTGTTCTGATTCGGTATGCAGCCAACTCATCTCCCGGTCATGCTCGAGGAAGTGGTCACGTGTCTGGCCCCGGTGGATGGAGGCCTGTATGTTGACGGCAACCTGGGCCTTGGAGGGCATACAGAAAGAATTCTTGAGACCTGCGGTCCGACCGGTCAGGTTATTGGCTTTGACTGGGATGCTGCGGCTCTGACCCTGGCGCAGGAGCGGCTGGCCCGTTTTGAAGGCCGTGTCCGCTATGTGCATAAGAATTTCACCTCGATAAAGGAGACCCTGATGGAGCTTGGCATTGGCACAATTGACGGCCTGCTGCTCGATCTGGGTCTTTCTTCTTTGCAGCTGGATGCAAGTGGCCGGGGTTTCAGTTTTAAAGGCAGCGAGCCCCTGGATATGCGAATGGACCAGCGTCAGGCAACCACGGCGGCACAGCTTGTCAACGAAGCTTCCGAAGAAGAGTTGGCCGATATTTTTTTCTATTACGGCGAAGAGCGTCAGGCGAGAAGGATTGCCGAGCGGATTATAGAACAGCGCCGGAAACAGCGGATTGCTTCCACCGACCAGCTTGTCGACGTGGTGGATCAGGCTATTCCCAAAAGGTTTCATCCCAAAAAAATTCATGTGGCCACCAAGGTCTTCCAGGCGTTGCGCATCGCCGTCAATCGGGAGCTCGACAGCCTTGAGCGGGTTCTCGCCGATGGGGTCGAGCTGCTCGCCCCTGGCGCCAGATTTTGCGTCATATCCTTCCATTCCCTGGAAGATCGCCTGGTGAAACAGGCTTTCCGGGAAAATCCCCTGCTTGACGTAGTCACCCAAAAGCCGATCGTCCCTGGCCTTGCCGAATGTTCGCGCAATCCCAGAGCCCGAAGCGCCAAGCTGCGTGTGGCGGCAAGAGGAATGAGCTGATGCGGGATTACGCGAAAAAATACTCCAGCATGCTTGGCAGCAGGCAAAGGGTTTCCGGCAAACGGGGAGGCGGGTCTGATCGGGAGCGGTTTTTCCGGGTTATCGGCGTGGTCACGGTTGTCGCCATGCTGCTGGGGGTTGCCAGCAGTCTATGGTTTGGTGTTGCCCTGCGGGATGGGCTTGGCAAACTTGACAAGGGGAAGCAGGAGAGGACGGAGCTTAACGCCGCCAATGCGGCGCTTTCCGCTGAAAAAGATGCGATGCTGCAACAAGAAAAAATCGAAGCTGCCGCCGGGGGGCTGGGTTTGTTCCCGCCCTCTGAGAAGCAGATGAGAAAGCCGTAGGGTTCGGCATGAAAAAACGGGCCCTTCAGGGAAGAGACCGGCGCCCAGCCATCGTGGGCGGGTTTTTTTTGCTGCTGGCAGTGGTGTTTGCGGTGGTGGCCATAAAAAGTCAGTTTTTTGGTGACAGCGGCCGGCAAGCACAGGGCGACGGGCAGAAAGAAGAACAGGTGACGGCCGTGACAGGCGGCGGCCGGAGAAATATTTATGACCGGAACTTCATGGAGCTGGCGGTAAGCTTCCAGCGGAGTTCTCTGTATGCAAGGCCGCTGGAGCTTGAAGCGCCCGAGGAGGTTTCCCGGGAGGTCGCAAAAATCCTTGAACTGGATGAAAAAAATGTTCTTTCGGCCCTGAAGGGAGAAAGAAGTTTCGCCTGGCTCGGCAGGGACCTCTCGCGAGAGAAAGCCGTGAAGATCGCGGACCTCAATCTGAAAGGCGTGTACCGCATCAACCAGGTGCAGAGGTTTTATCCGGGAAACCAGCTTGGCGCTCATGTAATAGGTTTTTTAAAGGACGAGCAGGGGTTGGCCGGAGTTGAATTTTATTACGACAGTGTTCTGCGGGGCGGCGGGGTGTATGACCAAAGACTCGCAGCCGCTGGGGTGAGCAGGAAAATAGCCGAGGGAAGCGACAGCGCCAGCCTGATTCTGACCCTTGATATTCACCTCCAGAATATTCTGGAGCAAAAACTGAAAAGCCTTGTCGGAAGCACTCGGTCTAAAGCAGGGGTGGCAGTGCTCATGGCCCCGGATACGGGCGAGATCATAGGCCTGGCCAGTCTGCCGGACTATGATCCGAATCGGTATTGGGAGTTCAGCGCGGAGGCGAGAAGAAACAGGGCCATTGAAGATATTCTTGACCTCGGGGCGATGGATCGCCTGTTTCATGCGGCGGCGGTCATGGACAGCGGTATTCCTCAGGCAAAAGGCGGAGTGTCTGAAGGCGAACCGGTATCAGAGCAGGAAGCCATGCCGAGAGGCCCCTGGAATCTTGTGCAGGATGGCAAGTACATATCGCAGGAGGGGGTCGGCTTGAGCACCGTTGCGGGGAAGAATGATTTCAATGCATTTGCGGACAAAATCGGTCTGACCGTAAAAGGCGAAGTGGATTTGCCGGAAGCATTGTTCGCCTTGAAAGATCTGAATATCGAAGCTCTTGCGAATAAAAAAACCGAGGTGGTCGGAGCTGGGAGTTCACCTGATCCTGCAAAGGTCATGGCGGTGCCTGTTGATAAGGATGCTCCCCCGACAACAACACCCATGGCTTTGCTGTCTGCATTTTGCAGGCTGATCAACGGAGGCAGGGTGATGACTCCCCATGTGCTCCGCGCGGTCTGGCAGGACGACCAGGTGTGGGATGTGCCGGTCCGGCAGGGCATCGGCGAGTTCGCCGTGCGGCCGGAAGTAAGCGTTGCCATGCGCAGCGAAATGAAAAAAGCCTCCGGAGGCGGTCGCAGCAATTTCATTATCGAATCGCTGTTGCAAAAAAGCAGTGGTCCGCCGAGTCAGGCAAAAGGTGCAGGCGAAATCGGGACGCAGCCGGCAGCTGAGGGCGCTGAACCGCAGGGGGCAGTGGAAACTATCCTTTTGGGCATGGCTCCGCTGGAGCAGCCCGAGATAGCCATGATTGTCGTGCTGGAGGGAGCGCATATCGATCCCTCTGCCAAGTCGCCGGTTCGAGAGATTGCCGAAGAGATGATGCCGCAGGCCAGAACCGCATTGCAGAACAAGGTGAGGCCTCCAACCGCCAAGGAGCTGGCTGTGCGTGAGGTAGGCTATTACAAAAAAATGGAAATGATTCAAGCCAAAACCGCCCTCCCCGTCACTCTCGCACAAGGGCCGCAGGGTCTTTTCATGCCCGACGTGCATGGACTGAGCGGGAGAAAGGCGATGCAGGTTCTGCAGCAATATGGAGTGAGATTGCAGATAGTCGGCTCGGGGCAGGTAGCAAGTCAGTATCCCCTTGCCGGTTCAGCCTTGCGGGGCGTTGATCAGTGTGTGCTGCATCTGAAAGCAATGCAATAAGGATAGTCGGGTATCCGGGATATGGGAAAAAACAACAGCCTTGCCGCAGTATCCCTGAAGACTTTGACCGAGGAGATGGAGATTGTGAATCCGGACATGCTGCAGGACCATGCGATACGCAGCATCACCGCCGATTCCCGGCTGGCCGGACCCGGCTCGCTGTTTGTCGCGATTCCCGGGCTCACGGTGGATGGCCATGACTACCTGGATGCCGCTGTAAAAAAAGGGTGCGCTGCAGTGCTTGTCGGCAAAGGACGCTGCCGGGGCTGGAAGCATGAAAAAGTAGCCTGTCTGGAGACGGTTGATACGGCGAAGGGTCTGGGGCTGGCAGCAGCAAGTTTCCATGGCCACCCTGCCCGACGGATGCTGATGATCGGAATCACCGGCACAAACGGCAAGACAACGACAACATATCTTCTGGAGTCGATGATACGTCGGTCGGGAGGCAATCCCGGGGTGATCGGCACCGTGAACTATCGTTACAACGCAGTGGAAATTCCTGCGCCCTTCACCACTCCTGAGCCGGAAAAACTGCACGGAATTCTGGCGGAAATGGCGAAAAACGGAGTCACACACGTCATCATGGAGACCTCGTCCCATGCCCTTGAGCAAAAACGGGTGGCGGGTATCCGGTTCGATGTGGCGCTTTTTACCAATTTGAGTCGTGACCATCTTGATTTCCATGGAAATATGAGCAGTTACTTCGCAAGCAAGAAACTGCTTTTTACCGAGCACCTGAAGCAGGATGGCAAAGCGATTGTCATCTGCGATGAGCCGGATGAGAACGGCGTTGACTGGGGGAGCCGGTTGCTGAACGAATTGCGGGCGGATAAAGCCCTTGGGTACAGCGGGAAAAATGGACGGACCCTGCTTGACTGCGGTTTTTCCGGTACCGCAGTCGCCGTGCGCGAGGCTCGTGAGAGTCTGGACGGAACGCTGGCGAACCTGACAACACCGGAAGGAGAACTCCAGGTTCGTTCCGAATTGGTCGGTGCCTTCAACCTGAAGAATATCCTCGGCGCCGTTGGGGTAGGTGTGGCCTTGCGGATTCCCGGTGAAAAGATTGTGGAAGGCCTGGCGCACGCACAGTCCGCTCCCGGAAGACTGGAAAAAGTGCAGAGCCCGGCGGGCGTCAGTGTTTTTGTTGATTTTGCGCATTCACCCGATGCCCTGGCCAATGTATTGCAGACCATGCGACGCCTTACCAAGGGGCGTCTGATCATTGTTTTCGGCTGCGGCGGGGATCGCGACCGCGGCAAGCGTCCCGTGATGGGCAAGGTTGCCGGATCCATGGCCGATGTGGTTGTTCTCACCTCGGATAATCCGCGGAGCGAGAACCCTGCGGATATCCTGCGGGGAATTGAGGCAGGAGTCAAGGAAACCGCATTGCCGCGTCTGCGCCTTGAGGCGCTTCTGGGGAGTGAAGCAATGCACGGGTATGACATTGTTCCTTCCCGCCGGGAAGCGATCAGGGAAACGATTCGCCACGCCCGTCCCGGGGATGTGGTGCTGGTGTGCGGAAAAGGGCATGAAACCTATCAGATAACCCCGGAGGGGAGATTTTTTTTCGATGACAGGCTTGAAGCCGCAGCACAGGCTGCGGTGATCAACTGGTAATGGTCGGAAGAACTCGGCTGGCTCTCAGAAAGGGGGAGATGGAATGGAATTGGCAACGGTGCGTAAAACAGGTGCTTGCAGCATGAAAAATGCAAGAACGGAAAAAAATTCCAACTCAGGCTACGGCGGTATGCAGAATCCGGTCTGGACGCTGACTCAGGTTCTTCTGGCAACGGGAGGCAGATTTATTTCAGGGAAAACAGAGGCGGGTTTTCGACGGGTAAGCACGGACAGCAGGGCAATAGAGCCGGGAGACCTGTTTGTAGCCTTGCGCGGGGAGAACTTTGACGGCCATGCGTATATCGCCCAAGCCGTTGAAAAAGGGGCCGCCGGCCTGATTGTCGATGCGATCCCGGAAAAAATCCCGCCGGTTCCGGTGGTGCTGGTGGCGGATACCCTTCGCGCTCTAGGAGATCTGGCTGCCTACCGGCGGTCGCTGATGCAGGATCTGCAGGTGGTGGCGATAACCGGCAGCTGCGGAAAAACAACGGTCAAGGAGATGATCGCGGCGATCCTGGACCGGGAATACAACGTACTGAAGACCAAGGGCAATTTAAACAATCTGATCGGTCTGCCGCTTTCCCTGCTGCCTGTAGAATATCACCACGATTTCGCGGTGATGGAAATGGGCATGAATCAGCTTGGTGAAATTGCCCGTCTTACGGAAATCGCCGATCCGGACATCGCCTGCATCACCAATATTCAGGACGCCCATCTTGCCGGACTCAGCGATATCAACGGAGTCGCCAGGGCCAAAGGCGAGCTTTTTGCCGGGATCAAGGCGTGGGGCCGACTGGTGGTCAACATCGACGACAAACGGGTGCGGGGCATAGCCCGGCGGTGCAGTCAGAAAAAAACAACCTTTGGCCGAGACCCGAAAGCGGATATTCGCGGTGTCCGGTTGCGGAGCCTGGGTGAGCGCGGGATGGCCTTCACGCTGCAGATCGGCAGTAATGAGGCGCGGGTGAAAATCCGGAGCCTCGGAGCGCATAATGTGCAGAATGCTTTGGCTGCAGCGGGCATGGCCCATGCGGCTGGGGTTAAGTTTAAGGATATTGTGGCGGGCCTTGAGAGCTTCGCTCCTTTTGAAAAACGACTCCAGGTGCAGAAACTCACCGGCGGAATCAGAGTCATAAACGATGTCTATAACGCAAACCCCTCCTCGGTCCTGGCCGCACTGGAGACTCTGCGGCAAATGGACCGCAGCAACAGGAAGGTGGTCATCCTCGGGGACATGCTTGAGTTGGGGGCACAGAGTGTTGCGGCGCATCAAGGAATCGGGAGAAAGGTGGCGCAGCTTGGATTCGACGCTCTGCTGGCCGTGGGTGAATTTGCCGAGGTCATGGTGGCTGCAGCCTGGAAAGCCGGGATGAGCAAGAAGAAAGCCGCATTTTTCAAGGAAAAGGAACAGATCGCTCTTTGGCTGCGTGAAAGTATCGCGGCAGGAGACCTGAAACCGGGAGACTGGGTACTGGTCAAAGGGTCACGCGGGATGCGGATGGAAACAATCACTCACAATATGCTTGAGAAGCAGGATTAAGGAAAAACGGCATGCTCTACCATTTTCTCTATCCGCTCCATGCCTACTTCAGCGCGCTGAATGTTTTTCGCTATATCACCTTTCGCGCAATCGGAGCCACGCTTACCGCCTTCCTGATTCTGCTGTTTGTAGGCGGGCGGTTTATCAAGATGATGCGGGAAAACCAGATCGGGCAGGTGGTTCGGGACGATGGTCCGGCCAGCCACTTCAGCAAGCGTGGGGTTCCCACCATGGGAGGGTTGCTCATTCTTTTTGCCGTGACGGTGACCACCCTGCTCTGGGTGGATCTGTCAAATGCGTTTGTCTGGATAATTCTCGGGGTAACTCTCTGGTTTGGGGCCATCGGGGCGTATGACGACTACCGCAAGATAAAAAAGCAGAACAGCAAAGGATTGAGCGCTCGGGGCAAGATTTTCTGGCAGATACTCGGCGCCTCGATTGCCGGTGTGCTCATCTATAACAATCCGAATTTCGACGGGCATCTGAGCTTTCCGTTTTTGAAGAACATCCAACCCGACCTTGGAACCTATTACGTGATTTTTGCTATTCTGGTGGTGGTCGGCGCCTCAAACGCGGTGAATCTTACCGATGGCCTTGACGGGTTGGCTACCGGCCCCACGGTGGTGACGAGCAGCGTGTATCTGCTCTTTTCGTATCTGGCCGGCCACGCAGGGCTGGCAGCGTATCTGCAAATCCCGTATGTGCCGGGCGCCGGTGAGGTGGCAGTCTTCTGCGGTGCGCTGGTGGGAGCAAGCCTCGGATTTCTCTGGTTCAATGCATATCCGGCGCAGATTTTCATGGGAGATGTGGGGTCACTGGCCATGGGTGCAGCGCTCGGCCAGGTGGCGATCATCATCAAGCAGGAAATGCTGCTGGCTATTGTCGGCGGAGTATTTGTGATGGAAGCGCTTTCCGTCATCCTGCAGGTAGGGTTTTTTAAGGTGAGCGGCGGGAAGAGGATCTTTCTCATGGCCCCGTTTCATCATCATTTTGAAAAGAAGGGCTGGACGGAGCCAAAGGTAGTGGTCCGATTCTGGATCGTATCCATCGTTCTGGGCTTAAGCGCTCTTGCAACCCTGAAATTGCGGTAAGGAAAAAAGCGGAAGATGAAAGGCATGCGCTTGAACCTCAAGGAAATACTGAAGCCCGGAGCCCATGTCGTTGTCGTGGGCCTTGGTAAATCCGGTGTTTCCGCAGTGCGGTTCCTGCTTAACCTTGGTGTGAAAATATCGGTTTCAGAGGGTGGCCGCCAGGAGAACCTTGAAGGAGACTTGGTTCGGTGGCTGAAGGAGAAAAGAGTTTTTGTAGAAACTGGCGGCCATACCTCTGAGCTTTTACTTTCGGCAGATTGCATTCTGGTAAGTCCCGGCGTCCCACTGGGAATAGAGCCTCTTCAGGCGGCGAGGCAAAAAGGGATTCCGGTGGTCGGCGAACTGGCGCTGGCAAAAGATTTTCTTGCCGCGCCGGTGGTTGCGGTGACAGGCACCAACGGCAAAAGCACGGTGACGACCCTGATCGGCGACCTGCTCAAAGGCAGCGGCAAAAAGGTTTTTGTGGGTGGAAACATCGGAATCCCCTTGGCCGAGTATCTGGCAGGGGCGCAGGAATGTGAGGTGGTGGTTCTGGAGGTGAGCAGCTTCCAGTTGGACAGCGCCGGGGAATTTCGGCCCCGGGTGGGAGTGTTGCTCAACATCACCCCGGATCACCTCGACCGGTATGATTCGTATGAAGAGTATATCGATTCAAAGATGTCGCTTTTCAAAAACCAAGAGCCTGAAGACATCGCGGTGCTGAACGGAGACGACCCTGCCATTGTCAAATGGCTTGCAGAGGCGGGAACGAGTAAAAACAAGCGGGTGCCGGCGAGTGCAATACGGGAATACACCGCATGCGGCAAAGCAGGGGCAGCGGCATATGTGAGCGGGACCAGTGTCTGCATTACTGCGGTGGATGCGCCGGGCAAAGTGGTTGAAGAATATGAATTGAGCGGGACGCCGCTTGCCCAGTCGCCGAACAGCGAAAATGCCATGGCGGCGATTCTGGCGGTTCGGGCCCTGGGTTGCAGACCGGCGGACATCCGGAAAAGCCTGGCGGGATTTCTGCCTTTGCCGCACAGGCTGGCCCTGGTCGCCGAGGTAAACGGAGTCACGTATTATGACGATTCCAAGGCCACCAATGTCGGCGCCGTATATTCAGCGCTGGGAGGCATGCGGCAGCCGGTGGTGCTCATTGCTGGAGGCAGGGATAAGGGCGGCGGGTACGAGATGCTGCTTCCCTTGGTAAAGGAAAAGGTTCGGGGCATGGTGCTGATCGGCGAAGCGCGGGAGGAAATAGCGAAAACCTTCAGCAGCGCGACCCGCATAGCCTTTGCCGAAGAGATGGATGAAGCGGTCCAGCTTGCAGGAAAAATGGCCGAGAAGGGCGATGCGGTCCTGCTGTCCCCGGCCTGCGCCAGTTTTGATATGTTCAGAAGCTACAGCCACCGGGGAGAGGTGTTCACCCAGGCGGTCAGCAGGTTGGAGCGACAGGAATGTCGGTAATATCCGAGGCCGAAAACACATCCGCACGGATCGCTGCCTGATCCGGCAGCGTTTGGAACGGACAAAAGGCGAGGACAAGGTTATGCAAACAGTGTGCTGTGTGTGCCAGAAAACAAAAAGTCAGAGCGGCTGGATACAGAGACAGGCCGGCAAGGAAGGCAAAATCTCCCACGGATACTGCCCGGACTGTTTTCACCGGACCATGGAACTGGCGCAAGGCTGGCTGTTGGCGAGAAATGGCGCAAGCCAGGGCCTGGCCCTCGGTCGTTAAAGGAAAGGAAACTGTCCATGCGGATGATCGTAACCGGCGGAGGAACAGGAGGGCATCTTTTTCCCGGCATAGCCGTGGCTGAAGAGATGTTGCAGCGGTTCCCCGAAAGCAGAGTTCTCTTTGTCAGTACGGATCGCGCCATTGACAACAAGACGCTGGGTGCCCGCTCGTTTGAAAAACAGGCCATTGCCTGTCTGCCGTTGAAAGGGAAGTCTCTCTGGGGGACTCTTAAAAGCGTGACGCAGCTCCCCATGAGCCTGTGGCAAGCGTTGAAGGTCGTGCGTGCCTTCAAGCCACAGTTGGTTCTAGGCGTCGGCGGGTATGTGACCGGACCGGTAGTCCTGGCCGCATGGCTTTTGGGCGTGAAGACCTGTATCCATGAGCAGAATTCTATTCCGGGAATGGCCAACAGGATGCTTGGAAAAATTGTTGATCAGATATATATTTCCATCCCCGGTTCCGAGAATTTTTTTCCGAAGGGAAAATCAGTGCTGACCGGAAATCCGGTGCGGGTGGAACTGCTGCAGGAAGGCGCACGACGGAAGGAGGCGGCAAACGGAAAAACAGTGCTGGTCCTTGGGGGCAGCCAGGGCGCGCATCGGGTCAATGGGCTGATGGTGGAGGCATTTACGCGGAATCCCTCCGAGGATGCGCTTCAGATCAGACATCAGACAGGAAGCAGTGATGAGGAGTGGGTGCGCAAGGCATATGCCGATGCCGGAATCGCAGCCGAGGTTTCTTCCTTTATTACCGATATGGCAGCGGCTTACCGGGAGGCGGACCTTGTAGTCTCGCGGGCCGGGGCGACCACTCTGGCTGAATTGGCAGTGCTTGGCAAGCCTGCTATTTTGATTCCTTTTCCGTTTGCTGCCGATGATCACCAGACGACAAACGCGGCTTTTCTGGCGCATGGCGGGGCGGCCCTGATGTTTCAGGAAAAGGAGCTTGACGGGCCGAAACTGCGCGGGGAAATTCTGGGGTTGTTCAACGATGCCCCCCGCCTGCAGAATATGGCGACGCAGATGAAGCAATATGGACGGCCGGAAGCGACCGCCGTCATCGTGGACAAAAGCATGGAGTTGTTGGCCGCATGAGCGGTCGAGGCTAAGGACAGACGTGCATGTATAAAAAAACACAACATATCCATTTCGTGGGCATCGGCGGCATCGGCATGAGCGGTATTGCCGAACTGCTGCTGAACCTCGGATATGCCGTGAGCGGTTCAGACCTGCGGGAAACCGATATTACCAAGCGTTTGACCGGCCTGGGCGGGAAGATATACACCGGACACCAGGGCCAGTGGATTGCCGGGGCGGATGTGGTGGTGACTTCTTCTGCGGTGCGCGAGAATAACCCGGAAGTTCAGGCGGCCCGTGCCGCACATATCCCGGTCATTCCCCGTGCGGAGATGCTGGCCGAACTCATGCGTTTGAAGAAATACGGCATCGCCGTCGCGGGCAGTCATGGAAAAACCACCACAACCTCCATGGTTGGCTGGGTGGTGGCGGAGGCGGGTCTTGATCCCACAGTGGTAATCGGCGGAAAGGTGAACAGCCTGGGGACCAACGCCAAGCTGGGCGAGGGCGAATTCCTGGTGGCCGAAGCGGATGAATCCGACGGGTCTTTTTTGAAACTGTCGCCGGTTCTTGAGGTGGTGACCAACATAGATCTGGAGCATCTGGATCATTACCGGGACATCGACGAGATCAAGGCCGCCTTTCTGGAATTCATCGAAAAGTTGCCCTTTTACGGCGCAGCGGTTGTCTGTCTTGACGATACGAACGTTGCTTCGATTCTCGCCCAGATCAGAAAGAGAGTCATTACGTACGGTTTGACCAGCCAGGCCGACGTCCACGCCAGGGCGGTGGTGGCCGACGGGTTGACTTCGACATTTGAGGTCTGCCGGAACAACGAGGTGTTGGGGGAGATAACCCTCAATGTGCCGGGGCAGCATAATGTTTACAACTCTCTGGCCGCGATAACCGTGGCGCTGGAGCTTGATATTCCTTTTGCCGTCATTCGCGATGCCCTTAAAACCTTCAGCGGCGTGCAGCGGCGCCTGCAGATCAAGGGAGAGGTTGACGGGGTAATGGTCATCGATGACTACGGCCATCATCCCACCGAGATCCGGGCGACCCTGGCGGCAATGCGGTCGGCTTGGCCGAGAAGGCGGCTCATCGTGATGTTTCAGCCCCATCGCTATACGCGAACCGCCGGGTTGTTCAAGGAATTCAGCACAGCATTCCACGAGGCGGATATTCTCCTGCTTACGGAAATTTATGCGGCAAGCGAGACGCCGATCGAGGGAGTAAGCGGCTCGTCGCTCTTGCAGGAGATCAAACTGCATGGGCAGAAAAACGCACATTTTGTTGCGGATGTCGAATCCCTTCCGCGCACGGTGCGGTCCATGGTGCAGCCCGATGATATTGTCCTGACGCTGGGCGCCGGGAATATCTACCAGGCAGGAGAAGAACTCCTGCAGAAGCTGGAGCAGGGGCATGCTGACTGCTAGTGTCTGTAGCCGGCAAAGCCGGCCAGGCAACCCGGGCAGGGTCGCGGCCTTGAAATTTCAGGGGCAGAGAGTGATGGGCAAAAAGGTGGACAACTGGCCGGAGCAACTGCGGGACCTCTGGTCCGGCGAGATCGAGTGGGACAGCTCGATGGCCCGCTGGTGCACCTTGCAGGTGGGCGGTCCGGCCAGGGCCGTCGCCATGCCGGCAAACCGGGAGGAATTGCGGGACATTCTCGCTGTGCTTGGGCGGCTCGGGGTTTGCTGGAGGGTCATTGGCCGGGGCAGCAATCTGCTGGTTTCCGATGCGGGATACGACGGCGTAATTATCATACTGGGCCGGAAATTCTCGGCCATTGAACAGCGCGTCGGAGAAAAGGACGGCGCTTCAAGGGTGCGGGTTGAGGCCGGATGCAGTCTGATGAAGTTGGTCAACTGGTGTGCCGAGCATGGACTGCAGGGTTTGGAGTTTGCCGCGGGCATACCTGGTTCAGTGGGCGGAGCGGTGGTTATGAATGCCGGCGCCTGGGGCAAGGAGATAAGCGATGCCCTGTCCTCGGTGACTTTTTTGCGCGGTTCAGGACAATTTGTGGAAAGAGAAAAAAAGCACCTGGATTTTTCTTACCGGCATCTGGAAACAGAGGCTATGGTGGTGGTGGCTGCTGAGTTTTTGCTGCAGGCCGGGGATCGGCACGCCATTGACAAGAAATGCGCTCAACTGATGCGTGAACGGAAAACCAAACAGCCGCAGGGACAGGCCAATGCCGGGTCTTTTTTTAAGAATCCGGCAGGTTTCCCGCCGGCGGGAAAGCTTATTCAGGACGCCGAGCTGAAAGGGGTCCGGGTCGGTGGCGCACAGGTTTCCGAAGTGCATGCCAATTTTTTGGTAAATACAGGTTCAGCCAAGGCTCAGGATTTTTTGGATCTGATGCGGGTTGTGCAGGAAAAAGTTGCGGCGCTGTTTGGTGTTTGGCTTGAGCCGGAAGTCCACATTCTGTAATTGGGACGACAAAAAGGGGCAGCGACGGTTTTGCGAAAGGGAAAGCCCATACAGCAGCGCTACGGAGACGGCAGGAAAAGCCGGACTCTGGATCTCAGGAAAAAACTGGCCATACTTGGGGTTGGTTTCCTGTTGCTGATGGCAGGCTTTGTCGTGGTCGGTTTTATCGTTTATAAAGCCATGGGGCGCTCGGATTTTTTCCAGATAACCGCCACCAACATCCAGGGGTGCAGAAGGACCACCAAGAACCTTATTCTGGAAATGAGCGGGGTGGATGTTCACAGCAACCTGCTTGCCCTTGACATCAAAAAGGCCAAGGCCGGGATCGAGGCGCATGAGTGGGTCGAGTCGGTGGAGATTGAAAGGGATTGGCCGAACCGGTTGACCATTGTCATCAAGGAGCGGTTGCCGGTGGCCATTGTCAACCTTGAGAACGGCTTGTTTTATCTTGACCAGAAAGGGGTGGCCTTTGCGCAGGTGCTTCCGCCCGAGGATATGGATTATCCCATCATCACCGGGATGAAAAGAGACGAATGGCCGCGAACCCTCAAGGATTCGCAACTGGGAGAGGCGCTGCAATTCATTAAATATGCCGGGCAGGGAAGTTCTATCCTGCCGAAGCAGAATATTTCGGAACTCCATGTGGACGGGGAGGAAAATATCACTTTGTATCTGGTGGATCGGCCGTTCCCCATTCATTTAGGAGCGGGAAATGTCGGCACCAAGTATTATTGGCTGACCAAGGTGCTGTACAAATTATACAAGAGCAAGGAGTTTGAAAAAGCCGCCTATGTCAGAATGGACTACAGGCGGAACCAAGTATTGGTTGGTTTCGACGAACCGGTATAGGATACAAACCGCTTCTCCCGACCGGAACAAAGAAGCAAATGGCGGGATTGAGATAATCGTCGGTTGCGCGTCTTTTCGCGAGATCGATTACAGGTGAACAAATGGCACATGATGAACGTGGCGATCTGATTGTCGGGCTGGATATAGGCACCACCAAGATCTGCGTGGTGGTGGGCGAGGTGCATGACACCAGGGTTGATATTATCGGCATTGGCAGGCATCCGTCGGTGGGATTGCGCCGGGGAGTTGTGGTCAATATCGAAAGTACCGTCCATTCGATCCGGCAGGCGGTGGAGGAAGCGGAACGCATGGCCGGCTGCGAGATCGGCTCGGTATATGTGGGTATCGCCGGGAGCCATATCAAGAGTTTTAACAGCCATGGGTTGATCGCCATCAAGCACAATGAAATCAGGCAGGACGACATCGACCGGGTGGTGGATGCGGCCCGGGCTGTGCCCATTCCTCCCGATCAGGAGGTAATCCATGTGTTGCCGCAGGAGTTCATGGTGGATGGTCAGGCTGATATTCAGGATCCCATCGGCATGACCGGGGTTCGTCTTGAGGCCGACGTGCATATTGTGACCGGTTCGGCAACCGCGGTGCATAACATTGTCAAATGCTGCAACCGTGCCGGACTTCAGGTGACGGATGTTGTGCTCGAACCCCTTGCCTCGGCCGGAGCGGTTTTGACCAGGGAAGAAATGGAGCTTGGGGTCGGGCTGTTGGATATTGGCGGAGGCACAGCCGATCTGGCGATATTTGCCGACGGGACCATCAAGCATACCTTTGTCCTCGGTTTGGGCGGCCAGAATCTTACCAACGATCTTTCCATAGGGTTGCGCACCCCCCAGAAAGAGGCGGAAAGGTTAAAGGAAGAATACGGTTCCGCTTTGGCCTCGCTCATCGACAAGGATCAGGTCATCGAGGTCCCCAGCGTTGGGGGGAGAAAGAACCGGAAGCTTTCGCGCCGGGTCATGGGAGAAATACTCGAACCCCGGGTTGAGGAGATGCTTACCCTCATCAATCAGGAGTTGCTGGACTCCAAGTACAAGGAGATGGTGAACGCCGGCATGGTGCTGACCGGCGGGTCATGCCTTCTTGACAACATGGAAGAACTGGCGGAACAGATCTTTGATCTGCCGGTGCGTGTCGGCCGGCCTGAAAATATCGGCGGGGTTGTTGATGTGGTGGGAACGCCGCAGTGGGCAACCGGCGTCGGTCTAGTGGTTTACGGCATGAAGAATGGGCCGGGAGAAAGATTCAAGCGGCCCAAAGGTGGAGTGGTAGGGAGAGTCACCGGTCGGATGAAGGACTGGTTTAAAGGAATAGTGTAAACACGCTCATCAAGCGCCAGGCGTTGTTGGGAGTAGGTCAAAGACCTTGAACAGGGAGAGCAGGATATGACTTTTAAATTCGCGGAAACAGAGTCACGGGCAAAGATCAGGGTTTTTGGCGTTGGCGGCGGCGGAGGAAATGCGGTCAACACCATGGTGGACAGCAACATCCTCGGGGTGGAGTTCATTGCCGGCAATACCGATGTCCAGGATTTGGAAAAATCCAAAGCCGATATCCGGTTGCAGCTGGGCAAGAATGTCGCCAAAGGCCTTGGAGCCGGGGCGAATCCGGAGAGAGGCAGGGAGGCGGCGGAAGAATCCATCGACGAAATCAGGAAGCAGTTGAAAGACTGTGATATGGTTTTTGTCACCTGCGGATTGGGCGGCGGGACCGGGACCGGGGCCGCGCCGGTCGTGGCCAGGATTGCCAAGGAATTGGGCGCGTTGACCGTGGGTGTTGTCACCAAGCCCTTTGCTTTCGAAGGCAGGGCCCGGATGAAAAACGCAGAGCTTGGCTGGAAGAATCTGAAAGAGCATGTGGACACCATCATCACCATTCCCAATGACCGGCTTATCTCCCTGAGCCAGAAGGGAACCCGTTTCATCGATGGGATGAAGATGGCCGACGATGTTCTGGTTCAGGCTGTGAAAGGCATCACCGATCTGATCAATCTTCCCGGGTACATCAACCCTGACTTCGCCGACGTGCGGGCCATCATGAACGAAATGGGCCAGGCGCTCATGGGATCAGGATATGGGGTTGGCGAAAACCGGGCGGTGGAAGCGGTGAACATGGCGATCAACAGCCCGCTTTTGCAGGACATCAGCATCGACGGCGCCAAGGGCGTATTGGTCAATATTTCGGCCAGCCGGGAAACGTTGACCATGCCGGAAGTGACCGAGGCAACCACCAAGATTTATCAGGAAGTGCATGAGGACGCCAACATTATTCTGGGCGTTATTTTTGACGAGAATCTGGGCGATGAATTGCAGGTAACCGTTATAGCCACCGGTATTCGCGATACGGTGGAAGAAATCGAGGAGTTGTCCGACAAGGTGCAGCTCATGCCGAAGAAAAGAGAGCCTGCCGCGCAGACCCTTCCATTCAGGAAAGGAGAGCAGGGCATGGCCGCAGGTCGCAACGTTGCCAACGGCATGCAAAGATCCTATGCGAGCAATATCCGGACTGAACAGGATTACGACAGGCCGACTTTTCTGCGCAGGAATGAAAGCTGATAAGTGAATGTTCGGCAGCGCACCTGCTTCGCCGCTGAACATTTACAGGTGGAGGTTCCGTGCCTTTGCCTGGGTAAACGCAATCTGTTACGACGCCATCGTTTTCGAACGCCAATAAAAAGCGGGTGCGCGGTTGCTGCCCGCTTCCAACCTCTGCCGGAGCGTTCTCTCCCTCTCCGGCAGGTTCAATACGGACCCCATGCGCCAGCGTCATTCTCCATCCGTTGATTTTCTTGCCGGCGAAAAAGGAACGCAGCGGAAGAAATGGAAGGGGATGCTGCCGGTTGGCCTCATCTTTCCGAACAGATACGGACTCGGCAATTCCAATCTGGGGTTTCAGCTTGTTTACGCCTTGGTGAACAGCCTGCCGGGCATTGTCTGCGAGCGTTTTTTTTATCAGGAAAATCAGCCTCCGCTTTCCTTGGAATCAGGCCGCCCCCTCCGTGATTTTCCGATTCTGCTCTGCTCCTTAAGCTTTGAACAGGACTTTCTTAACCTCTTGGCGCTGTTTCAGGCCGGCGGCATTGAGCCGGTGGCTGAAAAACGCAGTGCGAACGCCGGCAGGTTCAGGCCGGGCCAGCCACTGGTCATCGGCGGAGGCGTTGCTTCCTTTATCAACCCCGAACCGTTGGCGCCATTTGTGGATCTCTTTGTCATCGGGGAAGCGGAGCCGATTCTTCCGCAACTCATGGGCCATATTGCCGACCATTTGACAAGAGATGATCCGGAAACCCTGCTGCGCGGAATCGTTCAGTCGTTTGCGGGCTGTTATGTCCCGCAGTTGTACACGATGCATTATGGGGAAAATGGAGTCCTGACCCGGATTGAAGCGGACCCGGCAGTCCCGGCCAGGGTAAGACGGGTGGTGCTGGAACAATCCCAGGTGGCCGGACACTCGAAACTGCTGTCGCCTGAAGCGGAATTTTCCAATCTTTTTCTGGCAGAGCTCGGGCGCGGCTGCAGCCGGGGGTGCAGGTTCTGCGCGGCCGGATTTGTCTATCGGCCTCCCCGTCTCTGGAAAGCGGAGAGTATTCTTGCCGCCTTGGCCGAACGGCCCGAGGGGATACAACGGGTGGGGCTGCTGGGGATGGAAATGGCGCGGGGTGAGGATCTTGCCCGCATTGCCGATTATCTGCTGCGCGAAGGGTGTGCCTTGTCGTTTTCTTCCTTGCGGGCTGACGCCATCAGCGGAGAACTGTGTCGTCTGCTTGCGGAAAGCAAGTTGAAAAGCGCGGCAATCGCCCCGGACGGTGGATCTGAAAGACTGAGAAGGGTCATCAATAAAGGGATCAACGAACAGGATGTGCTGTGTGCGGCAGAGGCGCTTGCCCGGGCCGGGATCAACCACCTTAAACTCTATTTCATGATCGGTCTGCCGACGGAAACCGAGGATGATCTGGCGGAGCTCCTGACTTTGACTGATAAGGTCCGCAAGACCCTGTTGGGGGTCGGTCGGGAAAAAGGGCATCTGGGCAATATAACGCTCAGTGTCAACAGCTTTGTTCCCAAAGCCTGGACCCCGTTTCAGTTTCATGGATTTGCACCATTGACAACGCTCAAAAACAGCATAAAATTCCTGCGAAAGGGTGTGAGCGGCATGGCAAATACCCGTCTGGTGGTTGATCAGCCGGTAAACGCATTCTATCAGGCGGTGCTGGCCCGAGGGGATCGAAAGGTCGGCATGGCGTTGTATCAAATGCTGCAAGGGCAGCAGAATTGGCGGCAGACAATGAAGTCCTGCGGGATAGATCCTGAAGACTATGCCATGCGCCTGCGGGGCGAGGAAGAGCTTTTTCCCTGGGAGATCATTGACCACGGGATTGACCGGCGGTATCTTTGGACAGAGTACCAAAAAGCTTTGGGGGAAAAATCTACGATTGCCTGTGACACCTCGCAGTGCAAGCGATGTGGGGTGTGCCATGATTGAAAGAAAAAAGACGGAGGACGATGCGGCCAGGATCGCCAGCTTGAAACCTTTCAGGCTGGTCAAGTTTTTTTCCTATAGCGGGCTTGCGGTTTTTCTCCTTTTCACCTTGGTCCTTTCCTGGATTATTTCGAACCATGCCAAAAAGGTTCTTCTGGAACGAAGCGAAGCCTATGCCTTTGTTGTAGCCGAGAATCTCAGCCATCAGGTGTTCCAGCAATTTGTCCTGCCCACGGTGCTCCGGTACGGAAAAATCGCCCTGCGCAAACCAGAACAGTTCGCCCGGCTCGATGCGGTGGTTCGAAACGCCACGCACGGGATGAAAATTCAGGCGGTCACCATCTTTGATTCCAAGGAAAATATCATTTCGTACAGCACGGTGCCCACCCGCATAGGCCGAACCGGCGAGGGTGGCATCGAATACCGGAAAGCCTTGGCCGGAAACAACAACTCGGTAGTCCGCTCAACCGGCACCTTGCTGAATCTTCTTCCAGGGGCACAGCCCATTTCCTCCCAGTTGAGCACCTTTATTCCTTTCCGCCAGTATCAGTCGAACAACCAGAAGCGCGACGTAATAATGGGTGTCATTGAAGTGGTTCAGGATCTTTCAGACGATGTCGTGGCGATTACCAAATTGCAGGGCACCATCATCCTGACCTCCATGTTGATCATGTCGGCACTTTTCGTGGTGCTTGGCTTTATCGTGGCCCGGGCGGACCGGATCATCGAAGCCCGCGCCGAAGAGCGGCGACGCCTTGAACAGCAGCTGCACCAGAGCCAAAGGCTTGCCACTCTCGGCAAGATGGTGGCCTCGGTTTCCCATGAAATAAAAAATCCGCTGGGCATTGTCAGGAGTACCGCCGATATCTTGGGGAAAAGGCTGAAAAGCGTGGCCCCGGGCAATGAACATCTCGCTGAGATTATCGTGGAGGAAACGGGGCGGCTGGATGGAGTCGTGCGTGAGTTTCTGGATTTTGCCCGGCCCCAGGAGCCGAAAATGGCGCCGACCTCGATAAATGAGATTTTCAGCAAGATTTTTAAATTCATGGAGCCGGAGCTGGAACAGCAGAAAATTATTCTGGAGGCCAGGCTGGCTCAGGATGTGCCGAAAATATCACTTGATCAGGGGCTGATGCACAGAGCCTGTCTCAATATTTTAGTCAACAGTGTGCAGGCGATGCCGGAAGGCGGGAAACTCACAGTGGAAACCAGATGCGACAAAGCAGCGGGCATGGCGATATTCGCTGTCACCGATACAGGGATGGGGATGTCCCCGGAAAAACTGGGGCACGTCTTTACGCCGTTTTTTACCGATAAAAATCGCGGAACCGGGCTTGGGTTGGCTATCGTGAAAAACATAGTCGACAGCCATCAGGGGACAATCTCGGTGAACAGCACGGAAGGGGAGGGCACCACCTTTACGGTTGCCCTCCCCCTGAGGTGATCAGCTTTTCGTGTCGGTATGTTTCTGGTTTTCGATTTTTTTCTTCAGCAGATCGTGGTCGCGTCGAAGCTCTTCATAGGTTTCCATGGCCTGTTTTTCCGCTTCGCCCTGATTGGCCTTGAGCTGCTCTGTCCGTTCTCTGACCTTTTCCGGCTTTATCGTCAGATCTTTGGTTCCGAAGATGGAAGAGGCGAGATACTTGCTGGAAAATTTCATGAGGGCGATATCGTCGGTCTTGATTTTCGCAAGTGTTTCCGCATCGACGTCGTAGGTCTCCAGGAAAGAGCTGTTGAATACAAAATCCCGGAACTTGTCGAGGTCGGTGCTGGCCATGAAAAACATCTTCTGGGCCTGCTCGCTCAAGGTGGCCTGCAAACCAAAAGACTTGCGACGCATGACAATTTCCATCCACTCACGGTTCATTTCGTCTGATTCGTCAATCCCCTGATCAACCCGCCACTCGCGGATGGTTTGCTCTTTCGGTTCTTCGTGTCCTTTGCAATAAGGCTCTTTGACGAGGAAATAGAACTCTTCGGCAGCTGTCCCCTCACTGCCGGCAGCATGGAAATAGGACATCCCCACAGGATAATAGCGGCAGGTGGTCGGCCGGTAAGGATAGATAGTGCAACCTTCTTCCGTGACAAAGGGGCAGCGGCCATTCTCGTCGAGATGAATTTTGACACCGGGAAGATCTGTTTTTTCCAGGTAAACCGGGGTGGTAAAGCGCAGGAGAAATTCATCCGCAGTCAGGTTGAGGGGGCGTCTGATCCGCAGGATGTCGTACGGAGTCAAAATGATATTGATGTTGCCGCAGCAGTTGGTAAAACAGGAGACTCCGGGATGACAACGAAATTTCAGGGTGCTGTCGGCAGTGAGTTTGGCAGGCATGATATTGCTGGGATTGTTGTCCGAACCGAACAGAGACTTGTTGAAAGAATTTGATTCCGGCGTCTGTTGTGACTTGCTCATGGTAACGACCTTCAAAGAATGTGTTATTGGGGCAGAAGAAGCGACCGCAGTATTCATGTCAGGAAGCCGAATAACGCAGGCCCTGATGCTGGGAGTGTGGATTCGCTTTCAGTTAATTCCGTAATTACAGAAAGTTATAAAAATAGTGCATGGTGCCGCAAGGGGCGATTTTGGCAACACAGTAACCACGGGAGTGCGCCGTGTCAAATTCATTTACCAAAAGCATGGACGCGACCACGCTTGCCAGGGGAAATCATTTTTATTGATAAGAAATGAAAAGGGGCTTATTCCGTTCGGCCAGAAAGAGATAATGGGAGCGAGAATGATGAGTTGAATGAGGGAGATGGGGCGATCAGGAAGAAACAAGTGAGGCGAATCAACCGGCTCCACAGTTGAAGAGATGTGAAATGTTTTTTTCTTGACTTTTATCAGGCGAGAAATTATACAGACCAATGTTCTGAAAAATGAGTCGCTCTTCAGTTTTGTGCAAAAAACGAAGAAAAATACGTGGAATTAACCGGTTGTGTGCGGTGGGGAAGTAGTGCTTCTTTCGGCGTGGCAAGTGGTTTGGTAGTTTAGATGGTCAACAGGCGAAGGGCTGTTTCTGAAGCGATTGCTTCGAGCGGCCTTGGTCGGGGTGGCTGTCCCAGATAAGGTAAACGCGAATTTCGTAAGTCGGAGTTCGGAAAATTCAATCCAAGTGAGGAGGTTAGTGAATGCCAAGTTACGTAGATCCTTCTAAATGTGACGGCTGCAAGGGCGGAGACAAAACTGCCTGTATGTACATCTGCCCCAATG